>ERZ1673756.3-NODE-3-length-188800-cov-22.255154_pt1 | contig 188800 bp, 168 predicted proteins | sample MGYA00580182_ERZ1673756 | MGnify/ENA primary metagenome ERZ1673756 (study PRJEB41219, sample SAMN04549593) | soil metagenome | isolation source: soil | place: USA: Texas, Big Bend National Park | collected 2009-03-17 ... | reverse complement strand
GAACACCACCTTGCCAAGGTGGGGGTCGCGGGTTCGAGTCCCGTCTTCCGCTCCATTATCATGCCGGGGTGGCGGAATTGGCAGACGCACAGGACTTAAAATCCTGCGGTGGGTGACCACCGTGCCGGTTCGAGTCCGGCCCTCGGCATTCATTTGCGCCCATAGCTCAATTGGATAGAGCGTCTGACTACGGATCAGAAGGTTAGGGGTTCGACTCCTCTTGGGCGCGCCATACGGGAAGTAGCTCAGCTTGGTAGAGCACATGGTTTGGGACCATGGGGTCGCAGGTTCGAATCCTGTCTTCCCGATTGAAATAAAAGTAATGGGGCCTTAGCTCAGCTGGGAGAGCGCCTGCTTTGCACGCAGGAGGTCAGCGGTTCGATCCCGCTAGGCTCCACCAATTACAAGTTTATATGACATATGGCGGTGTAGCTCAGCTGGCTAGAGCGTACGGTTCATACCCGTGAGGTCGGGGGTTCGATCCCCTCCACCGCCATTTAAAGGACCTTTAGCTCAGCTGGTTAGAGCAGACGGCTCATAACCGTCCGGTCGTAGGTTCGAGTCCTACAAGGTCCACCATTCATTCGTGGAGGAGTACCCAAGTCTGGCTGAAGGGATCGGTCTTGAAAACCGACAGGCGGGTTAAACCGCGCGGGGGTTCGAATCCCTCCTCCTCCGCCATTCTGAATGATGATTATCGTCGCGGGGTGGAGCAGTCCGGTAGCTCGTCGGGCTCATAACCCGAAGGTCGCAGGTTCAAATCCTGCCCCCGCAATTGCTTTTCCTTCTTAGAATTTAAATATTTTGGCTCGGTAGCTCAGTCGGTAGAGCAAAGGACTGAAAATCCTTGTGTCGGCGGTTCGATTCCGTCCCGAGCCACCATTTTTGCCCATTGATTCTCATATAATGTTTATGGCGGCTATGGCGAAGTGGTTAACGCATCGGATTGTGGCTCCGACATTCGTGGGTTCGATTCCCACTAGTCGCCCCATTGCAGTGTTCGCGGGTGTAGTTTAGTGGTAAAACCTCAGCCTTCCAAGCTGATGTCGTGGGTTCGATTCCCATCACCCGCTCCAATTCGTTCAGCATGGGCCTGTAGCTCAGCTGGTTAGAGCGCACGCCTGATAAGCGTGAGGTCGATGGTTCAAGTCCATTCAGGCCCATTTTGTTCCGCAGTAGCTCAGTGGTAGAGCAATCGGCTGTTAACCGATCGGTCGTAGGTTCGAATCCTACCTGCGGAGCCATTTTTGTATAAGGAGAAGTACTCAAGTGGCTGAAGAGGACGGTTTGCTAAACCGTTAGGTCGCAAATATGCGGCGCGCGGGTTCGAATCCCGCCTTCTCCACCATTTATATGAATATGGCCCGTTGGTCAAGTGGTTAAGACACCGCCCTTTCACGGCGGTAACACGGGTTCGAATCCCGTACGGGTCACTCTAAAAAATCGGCAGCATGCTGCCGATTTTTTTGTCTTATCTCCTATTCGTTTTTAGCCGCAGTGTTAAAGCCACTGCGGTTTTTTTATGTTCATATGAGTTTGAACCTCCATATATCTGTTAAGCATATAAATATTCCCATATGGAAGATATAAAGACTATAAGATGTACTGTTAAAATGAAGTCTTTCCCTCTTTGACGCCTGTATCATTAGAAGCCCTTACATGCTAGACAACATTTTCCCGTGGTGAAATGGTTTGGATTTTGTCAGAAAACAGTGAAAAGTTATAAAAGGAGTTCTCTCTCTAACAGCAGAATTTAATCATGACACTAATTGGAGGAGGGGATACTTTTATGTCTGCATCTGCCCCTACGGATATGGATCATTATTTATTTCATGAAGGAAAACATTTTCATTGTTACGGTCTTTTTGGTGCACACATCCGAAAACGCCATGGGAAGGAGACGACAGAATTTTGTGTTTGGGCCCCAAATGCAGCGGAAGTTAGGCTGACGGGCACTTTTAATGGATGGAATGGTGAGGGGTATCGTTTGGAGCGTACCGGTCCGGATGGCATATGGTTCCTCTCAGTGAACGGAAATTTAGAAGGAGAGTTATATAAATATGAAATCATGACCCGGGACGGGGAACGTTTTTTGAAGACTGATCCATATGCTTTTTATACAGAAAAGCGTCCGAGAACAGCCGGAATTGTTTATTCGTTGGATGACTATGAGTGGCATGATGAATCATGGCTGTTGGAAAAAGAAAAAAAGAGATTATATGACGAGCCTATGTTCATATATGAGGTTCATCTTGGAACGTGGCGAAAAAAAGAAAACGGTGATTTCTATTCTTACAGGGAATTGGCGGAAACTTTAATTCCGTATATAAAAGAACAAGGGTTTACTCATATTGAAATTATGCCGATAACCGAGCATCCATTTGATCTATCTTGGGGATATCAAACAACGGGCTACTACGCCGTGACAAGCCGATACGGAACCCCGCATGATTTTATGTATTTTGTAGATTGCTGCCATCAACACGGTTTAGGGGTTATTTTAGATTGGGTCCCAGGTCATTTTTGCAAGGACGCTCATGGTCTGTCAAAATTTGACGGGAGTTTTTTATATGAATACGAACATGAATGGGATCGGGAAAATTATGTATGGGGAACAGCTAATTTTGACTTAGCCAAAAGGGAAATTCACAGTTTTTTAATTTCCAATGCGTTATTTTGGCTAGATGTTTATCATATAGATGGTTTTAGGATCGATGCCGTTGCGAACCTTCTCTATTGGCCAAACCGCCATGAAAATCAGTTGAATTCTTTTGGTGTTGAATTTTTGAAAAAGCTGAATGAAGCGGTCTTTCATTATGATGAAAATACGCTGATGATCGCAGAAGATTCTACGGACTTTCCTCTTGTTACTTCTCCTGTTTATTGCGGGGGTCTTGGATTTAATTACAAATGGAATATGGGATGGATGAATGATGTTCTTACCTACATGGAATTAGGATTTGAGGAACGTTCTCATTATCATTCTCTTATTAGTTTTTCTTTGATTTACGCTTTTTCTGAAAATTTCATTTTGCCTTTCTCCCATGATGAAGTTGTGCACGGCAAGAAATCGCTGTTGGATAAAATGCCCGGAGACTATTGGCAAAAGTTTGCCCAGCTTCGCCTGTTAATAGGGTATATGGCGGCTCATCCTGGGAAAAAACTGTTGTTTATGGGTACTGAGCTGGCCCCATTTTCCGAATGGAAAGATCGGGAACAGTTAGATTGGCATTTGAGTCAATATGAGCTTCATGCGAAATTCCAACATTTCTCGAAAACACTGCTCTCCTTATATAAAAAAGAGACTCCTCTTTTTCAACTAGATCATTCCTCTGAAGGATTTGAATGGATTGATGTTCATAATTACAGCCAAAGCATCTTTTCATTTATACGGAAAGACAAAGATGGGAATCCACTTATCGTGATTTGCAATTTCAGAGAGTTTGCGTACGAGAAATATAAGGTAGGAGTGCCCTTTTTGGGAACCTATAAAGAGATTTTAAACAGCGATAGTGAGGAGTTTGGCGGCTCAGGAAGGGTGAATCATAGGCCATTATCGGCGAAAAAAGGGATGTATCATGGCAAACCCGCGTACATAGAATTAATCATACCACCTTTTGCAGTTCTTTATTTAAAACCGGAAACGCTTGAAAGGAAGGAATCAATCGATGGCAAAAGAAAAATGTGTTGCTCTAGTGTTAGCGGGAGGCCAGGGGACCAGACTGTCCGCATTGACCAAACAACTGGCAAAACCGGCCGTTCCGTTCGGCGGAAAGTATCGGATCATTGATTTTACTTTGAGCAATTGCTCGAACTCGGGAATTAATACGGTGGGGGTGCTTACCCAATATCAGCCGTTAGTCTTAAACTCTTATATCGGCATCGGAAGCGCCTGGGATCTTGACCGCAAAAACGGAGGAGTGACGGTTTTGCCCCCGTACAGCGAATCATCGACGATGAAATGGTATTCGGGAACAGCTAGTGCCGTTTATCAAAATCTTAATTATTTGCGGCAATATGATCCGGAATATGTATTGATTTTGTCAGGAGACCATATTTATAAAATGGATTACTGCCAAATGCTCGAGTTTCATATTGAAAAGGGTGCAGAGGCGACGATCTCCGTAATCGAAGTGCCATTGAAAGAAGCAAGCCGGTTTGGAATTATGAATACAAATGAAAAAATGGAAATAACCGAATTCGAAGAAAAACCTAAGATTCCAAAAAGCAATTTGGCATCTATGGGAATTTATATTTTTAATTGGGATTTGTTGCAAGATTGTTTAGAAAAAGATAATCAAGATCCTTTATCAAGCCATGATTTTGGAAAAGATATTATTCCGACTCTTTTACGCAAGCGGAGACGTCTTTACGCATATCCATTTTCGGGGTATTGGAAAGATGTTGGTACGGTTCAAAGTTTATGGGAAGCGAACATGGATTTGCTGGAAGAAGAATGTGGATTAAACATTTTTGATCAATCATGGAGAATTTACTCTGTAAATCCAAACCAGCCTCCGCAATCGATTGGCGAACATGCCGTTATACAGGACTCATTAGTGAATGAAGGGTGCGTCGTGGACGGATATATTCATCATTCGGTATTATTCCAAGGAGTAGTCGTCGATGAAGAGTCCTATATAAAAGATTCCGTCATTTTGCCAAACACGAAGATCGGAAAATATTGCACGATTGAACGGGCCATTATTACATGTGATTTGCCGGAACATACGGAAATCCGCGGTTATGATTTGATGGAAATTCCATTGGTCACACAAGATAATCTCCATCAATGGATTGCTTAAATTTAAAAATGAAAATAGAGAATAATAAATAGGGAGGGGATCGATTGAAAGCTTCTTTGCTTGGTGTCATTGATGCAACCACTTATTTTGATTCAATGGAGGAACTGCTAACCCATCGTTGTTTAGCAGCCGTTCCGTTTGCGGGGCGCTATCGCTTGATCGATTTTATTCTTTCCAATATGGTGAATTCGGGAATCGAGAGTGTAGCCATTTTTCCGCGATTTCAGTTCCGTTCCTTAATGGATCATTTAGGATCGGGAAAGGAATGGGATTTAAACCGTAAAAGAGATGGGCTCTTTTTCTTTCCATCACCAGGTTTAGAAGTTATGGAAGAGGGGATTGGATCGTTTAGTCATTTTGCCCATCACATGGATTATTTTGACCGAAGCCAGCAACAATATGCATTAATCAGCAATTGCTTTACGGTTTTTAACATGAACTTTGAACCGATCTTAAATCGATTTATAAATGAAAATTGTGATATTATGATGATTTCCCACCATGGACAATCTATGGATATGTACCTTGTGAAGAAGTCTTTGTTAGTTCAATTGATACAAACAAGGAAAATAACAGGATATCGATGCATGCAGGATGTGGTGGAAGATCAAAATAGTCGTTTGACAATATGCCTGTACGAATATGAAGGATTTGTGAAAAAAATTACTTCGATTGCTTCATACTATCAAGCGAGCATGGATGTGTTGGAACGAGACAATTGGTCAGCATTGTTTAAGGACGGCCAGCCGATCTTTACAAAAGTGAAAGATGAGCCGCCGACAAAATATACGAAATCGGCTATTGTCAAAAATTCGATTATTGCCAATGGCTGTGTCATTGAGGGAACGGTCGAAAACAGTGTGATTTTTCGAGGCGTCAAGATAGAAAAAGGTACGGTCATAAAAAACAGCATTATTATGCAAAAATCCCAAATCGGCAAGGATTGTCATTTGAATGGAGTCATTGTCGATAAAAATGGCCAAATTAAGAACGGTGTATCTTTGGAAGCTCGGAATGGGTTCCCGATTGTCTTGCCAAAAGGCGCAAAACAAGGAGAGTTGATGAAGTCTTGAAAATATTATTCGTTGTATCGGAATGTGTGCCTTTTATCAAGTCAGGAGGATTGGCAGATGTGGCGGGATCATTGCCAAAAGAATTGAAAAGGTTCGGCAATGATGTTCGCGTCATTCTTCCCAAATACGGCAATATAGAGGGTCGTTGGAAATCTCAAATGACAAAAGAGGCGGAATTGACGGTTTCGGTCGGATGGAGAAATCAATATTGTGGAGTGGAACGGTTAGAATACGATGGAGTGATTTATTATTTTATCGATAATGAATATTATTTTAAAAGAGAGGGCCTGTATGGCTATTTCGATGACGGGGAACGATTTTCTTTTTTTACAAGAGCGGTTTTGGACAGTTTGGCCGCTTTGAATTTTTATCCAGAAATTCTTCATTGTCATGATTGGCATGCCGGAATGATTCCGTTTATGTTACGGATGGAGCATCAACATCGGCACGGATATGAATTGATCCGAACCGTCATGACCATTCATAATCTTCAATTCCAAGGAATTTTCCCTAAAACCGTGCTCACTGATTTGCTCGGGTTGAAAGAGGAGCATTATCACCCTTCATTAACCGAATTTTTCGGCAACATTAATTTCATGAAAGCGGGCCTGGTATCTGCTGATTGGATCACAACGGTTAGTCCGACTTATCGGGATGAAATTCTAACCCCTTATTTTGGAGAAAAGCTTCACGGAGTATTAAATAGTCGAAAAGAACAGATAACGGGCATACTGAATGGAATAGATGAATCGATATATGATCCTCGTCATGACCCGTATATCGAACCTTATTCGGAAGAAGATCTAAGTGGAAAAAAAGAAAATAAAAAGCGCCTTCAGGAACAGCTTCATTTAAACGTGGAGGAACATATTCCTGTTATAGCGATTATTTCGAGGTTGACAAAACAGAAAGGGCTGGATCTGGTCAAATGTGTATTTCATGAGATCATGCAAGAGAATGTCCAATTGATTGTACTGGGGACAGGAGAAGCAGAATTCGAACGATTTTTTGCCGAAATGGAAAACCTTTATCCAAAAAAAGTTAAAGCCATTTTGGAATTTAACGAGGAAATGGCCCATCGGATTTATGCGGGGGCGGACCTATTTTTAATGCCGTCGAAATTTGAACCGTGCGGATTAGGGCAAATGATCGCAATGAAATACGGTACTCTTCCAATAGTAAGGGAAACAGGCGGGCTCAACGATACGGTTCAATCTTATAATGAAATCACGAAAGAAGGGAACGGGTTTTCGTTTCGAAATTTCAATGCACATGACATGCTGTATACCATTCGGAGAGCACTGTCTTTTTATCGTCAGCCTGACATTCGTCATGAACTGATTAAGCGGGCGTTGGCTGCTGATAACAGTTGGTCTCATTCAGCTTATCAATATAATGAAATGTATGCCGATTTGCTAGCTGGGAGGGAAAGCCATGTTTTCTACTAAAGCAGAGTTTAAGGAAGCATTTTTAAACCGAGTTGAAAGAACGTCTGGAAAAAGTTTTGCGGAAACAACACCTTCGGATCAATTTCAAACATTGGGAAACATGGTGCGGGAGTATATTAGCCTTAATTGGATTCGAACGAATGAACATTATCGTTCTCATAGTCAAAAACAGGTGTACTATTTGTCCATTGAATTTCTTCTTGGAAAGCTTCTTGGACAAAATTTATTAAATGCCGGGATTTATGACCTCGTAAAAGAGGGACTTTCAGAGCTGGGGATTCAACTTTCCGAGTTGGAAGAAATAGAAATGGATGCAGCTCTGGGGAATGGCGGTCTTGGGAGGCTGGCCGCCTGTTTTCTTGATTCGCTTGCAACGCTTGATTTACCTGGACATGGACTTGGCATTCGCTATAAATACGGCCTTTTTGAACAAAAAATGGTCAATGGCTATCAAGTTGAACTGCCGGAGCAATGGTTGAAGCATGGGCATGTTTGGGAAGTGAGAAAAGCCGATTTAACGATGGAAGTTCCCTTTTGGGGAAGAGTAGAAACGGAAAATGATAATGGAAAGTTGACATTCCACCAATTGGATGCTGAATATGTATCAGCCGTACCATATGACATTCCTGTTATTGGCTATAAACGAAAAACCGTAAATACTTTAAGGCTGTGGAGCGCTGAACCGTCTCGATATATGCCTAATAAAGATGTGATGAAGTATAAGAAAGATACAGAGGCGATTTCAGAATTTCTTTATCCCGATGATGCTCATGATGAAGGAAAAATATTGCGTTTAAAGCAGCAATACTTTCTCGTTTCGGCGAGCATTCAATCGATTGTAAAAAATTATCTTTCCCAGCATAAACAGATTCGGGATTTTCATCGCTATACGGCCATACATATTAACGATACCCATCCTGCTTTGGCGATTCCTGAACTGATGAGGATTTTAATGGACAAACTAGGATTAGGATGGGATGAAGCATGGCATATTACTTCCCATACTTTTTGCTATACGAATCACACTACGTTGTCAGAAGCTCTTGAACGTTGGCCTGTCCGTCTTTTTCAGCCGCTGCTGCCGCGAATTTATATGATTGTTCAAGAAATAAATGAACGTTTTTGTCAACAGCTTTGGGAAAAATATCCGGGAGATTGGGAACGGATTGAGAAGATGGCCATTATTTCGTACGGGGAAGTCCGAATGGCTCATTTGGCGATTTCCGGAAGCTATAGTGTAAATGGAGTGGCCAAACTTCACACAGAAATTTTGAAAAAAAGGGAAATGAAACGGTTTTATGAATTCCAGCCGGAAAAGTTTAACAATAAAACGAATGGAGTGACTCATCGGACATGGCTGTTAAAAGCGAATCCGGAGTTATCCCACTTAATAACGGAATCGATTGGAAACAGCTGGATCAGAGAACCGGAAAAATTGAGCTTATTGAAACAATACGAGGACGATTGGCTGTTTTTAGAACAATTGAAGAAAGTAAAAGCGGCCCGCAAAGAAATATTGGCTGAAAGAATTTGGAAACAAAATGGGATCAAAGTCGACACCCATTCTATTTTTGATGTCCAAGTGAAACGTCTTCATGCCTATAAAAGACAGCTGCTGAATATTCTTCATATTCTTTATTTGTATAACCGCATCCGAGAAGATTCCACTTTTTCTATTTATCCGCGAACTTTTATTTTTGGCGCGAAAGCATCTCCAGGTTACTATTATGCGAAACGAATTATTAAGCTGATCCATTCTTTAGCTGAAATCGTGAATAACGATCCTATTGTCAATCGGTTCATCAAAGTGATATTTCTCGAAAATTACCGCGTTTCGCTTGCAGAAGAAATTATTCCTGCAGCCGATATAAGTGAACAAATTTCTACAGCCAGCAAAGAAGCTTCAGGCACTGGAAATATGAAATTTATGATGAACGGGGCCATTACAGTCGGGACGCTGGATGGGGCTAATATTGAGATGTTGGAGCGAGTTGGTTCGGAATCCATTTTGATTTTTGGTTTGACATCGGAAGAAGTGATGAAATTTGAAAAAGAAGGCGGCTATTATTCCCGTGAATATTACCATCATGACAAGCGTATCAGGCGGGCGGTAGATCGGCTGGTTGATGGTCTATTGCCTGATTCCGAACAGTTCGAAGTGATTTATGATTCTTTGCTTGAAGGAAATGATCAGTATTTTGTGTTAAAAGATTTTTCTCCTTATGTGGCGATTCAAGAAAAAGCAGGATATCTCTATGAAAAAGAACAAGAGCGTTGGTTGCGAATGATGGTTCAAAATATCGCGCAGTCAGGATATTTTTCCAGTGACAGGACCGTTCAAGAATATGCCAAAGAGATATGGAAGATTGGAAAATATGAAAATCGAGACGAATCAGACTTTTCGTCAATGGAACCTTTGTTTTGAATAAATCAAATGTTCGGCGGGCGCCTTTTCAGCAAGAATAAAAGCAGCTTTATGGGACTGTTATATTGTTTTCCCCGGCTCCCGCCAACTGGCATTCATCCATTCACTTCTTGGATCCATCCCCTCGTTGATTTTAAAAACCCCTTTTCATCCTTGCGGGCGACTAATTCTCATCATCCGACATCTATTTTTGTACAAAGAAAAAACCTGTCCTCATTAGGGACAGGTTATAAGAAGTAACTGATAAAAAGCCCGATTGATAACAAAAATCCAAAGATCGTATTCGTTTGTGCGGTAGCTTTCATGGCAGGCATCATTTGGATTGGTTTTGTTTTTCCAATAAATCCTTTAACAGCTTTGACGGCTTTTGGTACACTTAAAAAGACGATCAATAACCATGGAGAGGCGATTTGAAATAGGACGAGGGCTGTTACCCAAGCATACGAAACGATAAACATCCCTTGCAGGAAACGGATCGCATTTTCTCGACCGAGCAATATGGCTAATGTTTTTCTGCCGTTTTCTTTGTCGCCATCCAAATCTCGAATATTATTCGCCAATAAGATGGAGCCGATCAAAATAGAAATGGGAATCGAGATCAGAACACTTGTAGTGGTGATGAATCCCGTTTGAATGTAAAAGGATATTAAAATAATGATAAGTCCCATGAATAAGCCCGATGTCAGTTCTCCAAACGGGGTATAAGCAATCGGTTTCGGTCCGCCCGTATAGAGGTATCCGGCAATCATTCCAAGCGTTCCGACAGCCGCAATCCACCAGCTTGATTGCATGCAAATATAGACGCCAAGCAGTACAGATATTCCGCACAGGGCAAAAGCTAGAGATAAAACAGTCTTCGGTTTAATGCCGTTTCGTACGATGGCTCCACCGATTCCGACTGAATGCTCTGTGTCCAAACCGCGCACATAATCGAAATATTCATTAAACATATTGGTAGCCGTTTGGATCAGCAAACTAGCCAACAGCATGGCAAAAAATAAACCAAAATGTATCGATGTATATTGATATGCGAGCGCGGTCCCTATTAAAACAGGAACAAAGCCGGCTGTCAGGGTGTGTGGACGAGTAAGACGCCACCAAACACGCCATCCTTTCTCCGGCTGTATAACAGGAGTTGTATGCATTTCCATTGATGGATCTCTCCTTATATTTCTAGTAAAAATAGCCTATAAAACATCCTATTCTCCCACCATCACTATAGAAAATGAAACAAAAGGTGTCAATCTTTTTTTACCGATTGATGAACGGGAGGGATGATAATGACAGCCTAAGGAATGCGCAGGAAAAGAAACAGCTGATTGAAAATCTCTGCTGCATCCTTCTGACTTTCGTCGTAATGCGAATGCCAACTTTTTCTTTAGCTTATTTTATTGTGGGCAAGCGTATTTGATTAATCTTTGGCAAGGTTAAGATATAATAGAAATGGAATTGTGAAAAAAGTGTTACGTTGACTTTAAAAACGACAGAGGTGTATCTTTAAAGAAGTTTAAACGAGAGAGTCGAATAAAGTATAGTTGAAGTGGAGGCTGTTTCATTGTCTATTAAAAGTCATCATCTTCCTGTTCAATTGATGAGCAAATTGGAAAACAGAAAAGGGAAGAATCAAGCTATGCTTTTCAGTATAACAGAAGAAATGGATTTTATAGATCCCCTCTCTTTTTATTATGGCAATGATTCCGTTTATTCAGGTGAACGCTTTTTTTGGAAAGACTCCGAAAGCGACACGATTATAGTTGGTGTGGGGAATGCAGCTGTTTTAAGGAGCGAAAAGGGAATTAAGGAAAGATATAAAGAAATAGAGGAAAAATGGAATCATTTATTGAAAGAAGCGGTTATCGAAAACGCCTATAAAGAGGTTATGGGCACCGGCCCCCTTTTATTCGGTGGTTTTTCTTTTGACCCCGGCACGATAAAAGAGGAAAAATGGGCTCCGTTTTCTTCTGCCTATTTTGTTCTTCCGTCGTTTATGGTAACGATAAAAAAAGACCGTACATATTTGACTTCCAACGTGATTCATACGGCCCATGAAGAAGACGATTTTCTTGAAAAATGGATCAGCCAAAAAGAAAAGGTCATTAGAAACGCGAAAGAAGTCCCGGAAAGAATGACGGCCATCGTAAATGTGGCTGAGCACGGCAGCAACGAATGGAAGCAAGCAGTCCATAAAGCGGTTGAACAAATTCACTGTAATGAAACACTAAAAAAAGTGGTATTAGCCAGAATGTTAACCGTACAGTTTCAAGAAAGACCTTTTCTGGAAGCTGTATTAAAACGTTTATGGGAGGAGCAGCATGAAAGCTTCCTCTTTGCGCTGGAAACAATGAATCGTTGTTTTTTAGGCGCGTCTCCAGAAAGATTGGTCCAAAAGTGGCATGAAAATGTGCTTTCCACATGCTTGGCTGGTTCGATCCGGCGCGGCAAAGATTTAAAAGAGGACCAAAAGCTTGGACAAGAATTAATGGGAGATCGTAAAAATCGAAAAGAACATCAGTTGGTTGTCGATATGATTGGCAGCGTCATCAACAGTTTGTGTGAAAACGTTCAAATTCCAGAACAGCCGGAGCTGCTGAAATTGAGTGATATACAGCATCTTTTTACGCCTGTTGTCGGAAAAGCCCGTCGAAACATGTCGGTGCTGCAGTTTGTTGAAAGATTGCATCCTACTCCTGCGTTAGGCGGTCTGCCTCAGCAAGAAGGGATAGAAAAGATTCGTCAATTGGAAGAAATAGACAGAGGTCTTTATGGCGGACCTATCGGCTGGATAGATGGCGACGGAAACGGAGAATTTGCAGTGGCCATCCGTTCTGGTCTTTTTCATGACGCTCAAGCTTATCTATACGCAGGATGCGGAATTGTAGCTGATTCAGAAGCGGAGAGCGAATATATAGAAACAAGCATTAAGTTTCGGCCAATGCTCCGGGCTATAGGAGGAGACATCCATGAATAATGAATCATTGACATTGTATTTATCCCATTTCATTGATGAATTGACGAAAGCAGGAGTTCGCCATGTTGTCGTCAGTCCGGGTTCGCGATCAACTCCGATGGCCATGTTGATGGCAGAACATCCTGACCTGCATTTGTATCTTCACATCGATGAGCGGTCAGCCGGTTTTTTTGCTTTGGGAATGGCAAAAGCTTTGCGGAAACCGATCGCATTGCTCTGTACATCCGGAACTGCTGCAGCCAACTATTATCCGGCTGTGATCGAGGCAAATTATGCACGCATCCCCTTGATTGTTCTTACAGCTGATCGACCACATGAACTAAGAGAAGTAGGGGCACCGCAAGCGATCGATCAAAATCATCTTTACGGTCGCCATGTGAAATGGTTTGTCGATATGGCGCTTCCGGAGACGGGGGATACGATGCTTCGCTACGCGCGTTCGAATGCGGCTCGAAGCGTTTATATAGCTTCTCAAGCACCGATGGGCCCGGTTCATTTGAATTTTCCGTTTCGTGAACCGCTTATCCCTGATTATGAGCATGCTTACGAATCCATCACACAAGCTGGACAGACTGTTCAGCTTCAAAATGTTGCGCGTGAACTTCCGGAGGAGGAACTGGAAGGCCTTGCGCATGAACTGGCTCAATATGAGCGTGGGATTATCGTTTGTGGAGCGCTTGATTCCACCGGTTTTTCCGAACAAGTCGTGAAGCTTTCGAAAGCGTTAGGTTTTCCCGTTTTGGCGGACCCGCTCTCACAGTTGAGAAGCGGCCCTTTTTTGTCAAAAGAAATTATAGACAGTTATGATTCTTTTTTGCGGAATCAAACCGTCCGCCGTCTGCTTGCTGCAGATGTGATCATTCGTTTTGGTGCCATGCCGGTCTCCAAAGCGTTGACTTTCTTTTTGCAAGAAAACCGCGATGCTGAGCAATGGGTGGTCGATGGCGGAGGTCTTTGGCGTGACCCATCTTATTCTGCCACACGAATGATTGCCTGTGAGGAAACATCTTTTTGCCGAAAATTATCTGAAAAAGTACGAAGAAACCATCATTCCCAGTGGATTGAAAAATGGATAGCCGTCAACGAGAAAACAAAAGAATGGATGCGCACCGTAAATGATGTCGAGTTTTTAGATGAAGGGAAACTGTTTTATCAGCTTCATCATGCATTGCCTGAAGGAGCCACTCTCTTCGTAGGCAACAGCATGCCGATTAGAGATGTAGATTCCTTCTTCTTTAAGAATTCTAAACAGATTGAAATTATGGCGAACAGGGGAGCCAATGGCATTGACGGGGTTGTTTCCACTGCCATGGGGGCGAGCGTATTTAGGCAGCCATTGTTTTTAGTCATCGGCGATCTTTCGCTCTTTCACGATATGAACGGGCTGCTCGCAGCTAAACTGCATCGATTGAATGTGAATATCATCATCGTCAACAACAACGGCGGCGGCATTTTTTCTTATTTGCCCCAGGCAGAGCATCCAAAACATTTTGAAGAACTTTTTGGCACTCCCATCGATCTGGATTATTCGCTTGCTGCTGAAATGTACGGAGGCGACTATCAAAAAATATCAAGCTGGGATGAATTTCAAGAGTCTGTCCAAAAAGCGGTTTCCCATGAAGGATTATCCATTATTGAAGTACCGACCAATCGGGAAAAAAATGTCATGGTCCATCGACAATTGTGGAAGAATGTTTCCCGGGAAATAACTTCTATGCTGCTAGGTGATAGAAAATGAATATGACGGTCAATGGCCGAACGTATTATTTCACAATCGCTGGAAAAGGGGAGCCGCTTTTATTTCTTCATGGATTTACCGGCGACCATACAACATGGGATGAAATAGTGGCAAAGCTGCAAAAAGAATATCAATGCATTTCCATCGATATTCTCGGCCATGGCAACAGCGCACATCCGGAAAACAGCGAAGAATATGCGATCGAAAAGATTGCTGGTGACGTGATCGAACTATTGAGCCGTCTGAGTATCCAGAAAATCAATGTGATCGGCTATTCCATGGGAGGACGGCTAGCCTTGACGATGGCGGTATTATATCCGAAAAGAGTAAAACGGTTGATTTTGGAGAGTTCTTCTCCCGGTTTGAAAACTGAGACGGAAAGGTCTGCGCGCAGAAAAAGAGATCATGCATTGGCAGAAAAAATTTTGCAAGCCGGAATTCGTGCATTTGTAGATGAGTGGGAAAAGATCCCTATGTTTGCTTCTCAGTCTCAATTGCCGATCGAGATCAGAAAAAAAATCCGCGAACAAAGACTTCGCCAACATCCTTTAGGACTGGCCAATTCTCTTATAGGGATGGGTACTGGCGCACAGCCGTCTTGGTGGAGCCAATTAGATCGTCTGGACATGCCGGTGCTGTTGATCACCGGTTCACTGGATGTGAAATTTAAAAAAATTGCCCAAGAAATGAAAAAAATGCTGCCGAATGGACGTTGGGAAGAAGTCGAAGGCGCTGGGCACGCAATTCATGTCGAAGATAGTCAAAAGTTTGGTACAATAGTGAATGAGTTTATTAGTTCTACATAAGGAGGAGAATGAAAATGGGGTTTCCTTGGGTTAAGGAACGCGAATACGAAGATATTATTTATGAAACTTATAACCACATTGCCAAAATTACGATTAACCGCCCGGAAGTTAGAAATGCTTTTCGGCCGAAAACGGTCATGGAAATGATCGATGCTTTTTCGTATGCTCGCGATGATTCTAATATTGGAGTCATCATTTTAACAGGTGCAGGAGACAAAGCGTTTTGCTCCGGCGGTGACCAAAAAGTCCGCGGCCATGGCGGCTATGTAGGAGAAGATAATATTCCGCGCTTAAATGTATTGGATTTGCAGCGTTTGATTCGCGTGATTCCGAAACCGGTTATTGCGATGGTAGCCGGATATGCCATTGGCGGCGGTCATGTCCTTCATGTCGTTTGCGATTTAACGATTGCGGCTGACAATGCGATCTTCGGACAAACTGGGCCGAAAGTGGGAAGCTTTGATGGTGGATACGGAGCTGGCTATTTGGCTCGTCTTGTCGGTCATAAAAAAGCGAGAGAAATCTGGTATCTCTGCCGTCAATACAACGCTCAGGAAGCATTGGAAATGGGGCTTGTCAATACAGTTGTTCCACTTGAGAAATTAGAAGAAGAAACGGTGAAATGGGCGGAAGAAATTTTAGAAAAAAGTCCGACGGCCATTCGTTTCTTAAAAGCGGCGTTCAATGCTGATACCGATGGCTTAGCCGGAATTCAGCAATTGGCCGGCGACGCAACGTTGCTTTATTATACAACCGATGAAGCAAAAGAAGGACGCGATGCCTTTAAAGAAAAACGTAAACCAAATTTTGGACAATTCCCGCGTTTCCCTTGATATCGTACAAGAATCACGAAGAAAGCTTGATGGAATTCCATCAAGCTTTTTTGAATCATAGAAAGGAGGTTTTCGTGTGGCCGCAGTATTACCCAATTTTTTAAAACAGCGGGCATCATTAACTCCTGACCGTCCTGCCGTTCTTTTTCATGATCAGTCTTATACGTTTCAAGACGTTTTCGAAAAAGCGCTGAAATTCGCGGAAAAAATTGCATCCTACTCCATCAGTTCGGGGGATGCGGTAGCCTTGTTAGTCAAAAACAAACCGGAATCGATTTTTATTATTTATGCTTTACAGCAGTTAGGCGCAGTGGCGGTCATGATCAATACAAGATTAACAGAATCAGAAATCTCATGGCAGATTACGGATTCAGAGGCCAAGCTCCTGATTTACGATGATGAATTTAAAGATACAGCGGATCGCGTACAAAATCAAAACGGGAATTTGGAAAAAGCAAGCATAGATGAACTGAAGGAAAGAGAGCCGCGTCTTACATTTATTGCTGAAGAGTGGAAGATGGATCATATATGTTCCATTATGTATACTTCAGGTACGACCGGCAATCCAAAAGGAGTATTGCAATCATATGAAAATCATTTTTGGAGTGCAGCCGGTTCTGCGTTGAATTTAGGGTTAAAAGAAGATGATCTATGGATTTGTGCTGTCCCTCTTTTCCACATCAGCGGCTATTCCATATTAATGCGCAGCATCATATACGGAATGACTGTTCGGCTATATGAACGATTTGATGAAGAAGACATCAACAATAAGCTGATCAACGGTGAAGGAACGATTATTTCCGTTGTGACGGTGATGTTGCAACGTTTGTTGAATAATCTTGGGAATAAATCTTATTCATCACGTTTCCGCTGCATGCTTCTCGGCGGAGGGCCGGCGCCAAAATCGATTTTGGAACAATGTGCTGAAAAAGGAATTCCCGTTTTTCAAACATACGGAATGACCGAAACTTCCTCGCAAATCGTAACGCTGCCGCCTGAATATAGTTTGAGCAAGCTTGGATCAGCCGGAAAGCCGCTTTTTCCAGCACAAATTCGCATTATGGAAGATGGGAAAGTGCTGCCTCCTCTGAAAGCCGGTGAAATTGTCGTGAAAGGACCAAATGTGACGAAAGGTTATTTGAAAAGGGAAGATGCGAATCGCGAGCGATTCCAAGATGGTTGGCTGTTCACGGGGGATATCGGCTATTTGGATGAAGAGGGTTTTCTGTATGTGTTGGATCGTCGTTCAGATTTGATTATTTCCGGTGGAGAGAACATATATCCGGCAGAAATCGAATCGGTTCTAACGGGACATCCGGATGTTGTTGAAGCCGGAGTCATTGGGGTAAATGATGCAAACTGGGGCCAAGTGCCGGTTGCGTTTCTCGTCGTGAAAAAGCACGCTCCAGAAAAGGAATTATTGGATTATTGCCGAATGCATTTGGCAAAATATAAAATTCCAAGGCGCTTTTTTACTGTACCGGCATTGCCAAGAAATGCGTCCAACAAATTGTTAAGAAGGGAATTAAAACAGCTGTACCGGGAAATGGTGAAAAAGAATGCCCAAAACTCGGACGAATAAAAAAGGCTTGCCAAAGCGGCAGCCTCTTTTTTATGGATTGACGTTTTCCTTTAAGGTAAATGTCAATGCCTCTTACTTACATATAAAGTCGGAAGCGATTTGTAACGATTCGGAATTTAGATGGGCGCTTTCTTAACGAACGAATTTCTTTTTCAATCATCATTCTTTTTTTGCGGCCATTTTTCGGGTACGGGATCATAGCCGCCGGGATGGAAAGGATGGCATTTGCTGATTCGTTTTAATGTTAACATTCCGCCTTTCAGGACGCCGAAGCGTTCTATCGCTTCTAAACCGTACTGAGAGCAGGTTGGATAAAATCGGCAAGAAGGGGGTTTTAATGGAGATATCGCTTTTTGGTAAAATCGGATAAAGAATATGGCAAACTTTTTTCCCATGATACACCTCTCCCTAGCAGTAGGTTTATTTTATCATGATTACAGATCGAGGTACAAAAAATGACAAGGTTCCATGTTTAGTTTAAAATGGAAATGGGAACAACATAAATGTGGAGGGTGATAAAAATGTCGGAAAAATTATTGGAAATCGTCAATAAGCAAGTAGCCAATTGGACAGTGCTTTATACAAAATTACATAACTTCCATTGGTATGTAAAAGGTTCGCAATTTTTTGTCCTTCATGAAAAATTTGAAGAATTTTATAATGAAGCAAGCGAAAATATTGATGAATTGGCAGAACGACTGCTGGCATTAGGCGGTCAGCCGATCGCTACGTTGAAAGAAAGCTTGGAAGTAGCTAGTGTGAAGGAAGCCGAAGGAACGGAAACCGCTGAAGAAATGGTACAGGCGACCGTAAACGATTTCTCGATCTTAATAAAAGAATTAAAAGAAGGAATGGACTTGGCCGCAGAAGTGGGCGATGACACGACAGGAGATATGCTGCTTTCCATTCATCAAAAATTAGAAAAACATGTTTGGATGTTGAATTCTTTTCTTGGCAAATAAGTAGTGTGAGGGTGTCCTAAATTTGAATGAGGGACACCCTTTTTTACGAAAAAGTGAAAACTTTTTCTGTGATATCATGCAATCATCATAAAAACACCATGGAGTGTATAAAGAGTACAATACAAGTCAATACATTGAGCCAATGAACTAGGAGATTCACACTTTCAAAAATGAACTTCCGGAAATATCCGAATGAAGGCTCAAACATCATTCAGAGCATGTTGGTGTTTAAATGAAAAAGCAACCTTTCCGAGTGTTTACTATTTTTTATTCGTGTAACACTCTCATTTTTTTTTAAATGGCTTTGTTAAATGTTTGCTGTTTTTGCAAAATAATGGACCTTAGATGGATGAGGTCCATTTATCTATTAGAAATCCATAAAACTTATTTTTCTTTGAAAATTGCTGGATTTTCAGCAACAAGTTCCACATACCCAAATTGAGTGCAAACAAATGCGTGAACGCCTGACGTTTTTCCTTTAAAGAATCCTGACTTCATCTTTTCAATTAGCAATGCTCCCCCGCCACCGCCGGGGATTACAGACACCCTAGTCATCTCTTCTTGGCATCTTAAACAGTTCCGATTATTGATTTCCATTCGTATTGCCCCCCCAATTTCTTAAAAATGGATTTTTACTACCATACTTTCCTTTTGAGAATAAATTAGTTTTACATCCGTTAAAACGTCGGGAAATACAGGTAATTCTTCAGCTTAGGAATTCGGAAAGATTATTAACATTTGAATATAACTATCTTAAACAAGCTTTTAACGATCTGATTGAAAGCGATCATGTTATGAAATAACGGGTATGATCGAGTGAATGGGTCAAACTATCTTCTTTTTTGCTTTCCGGGTTTAAAGGACAATAATCCTAACCCGATGAATAACAAAAGAACCCCGATCCATGCAATGGGAGCCAGCGTCTCACCAACTATGAAAACACCAAGTAATGCAGCAGTGAGCGGTTCAGCCAAAGAAAAGGTAACCGCTGTTGAGGCGTGGATCCCCATCAGTCCTTTTGCAAAAAACATATAAGAAAGCGCAGTGGCAAAAAGTCCGAGATATAAAGCAACAGCTATCCCATGAAGATCTAATAGCCATTTGAGATTGTATACAAATAAAAAGGGGGTTAAGAAAATCGAACTTAAAGTAAACACAACCCCAACTACTGCCTCTCGGGTGTGTGCTTTTCGAGCAAATGTTTCGTGATCAACGTATATGCCGCAAATGATAATCCCGCACCAATTGCCATAATGATGCCTAACGGCGCGGCATTCATTTCATGATCATTCTGAATAAGCAATAGACAGCCCATCATTGCTAAAAACGTCGCAAGCCACCAATTTCGTTCAGGAGTTTTCCTCTTCACAATCCATTCAAGGATGCCTGCTAAAATCGGGGCGCTTCCGATTGCCGTAACGGTTCCTATTGCGACTCCTGTTAATTTCACTGCGGAGAAAAAAAGCGGTTGATAGGCAGCGATACATAATGCAGCCATGATAACGGGGATAACCGACCACCCTTGATGATTTAATTTCCCTTTCAAAAAAGCGGAGATGAGCAACGCGGGACCGCCGATGGCTAACCGGACAGCTCCGATAACAACAGGGGTGGCGCTATCAGGTGCAAAAGTTTGGGCTGTTCCGGTTGTCCCCCATAATATTGCAGCTAGAAAAACAAGAAAAGCAGACCTCCCATCTGTCATAAGAAATTCTCCTCCTGTAAAAAGAAACACCATGGTCAAGGGGGGGTGTTATCTAACCTTTTTTCTTTATTATATATTATTCAGAAAATATACAATATTATAAAGCGTTTAGATTTTAACATACTACTTTTTTTATTTCCAAGAGAAAAAGAAGACGTCGTTATGGAGCAGGTATTAAACCGTACGCCTTAATAAAACGGAAATTTCGCTTTATATTTAATTATTAGATAATTTATGTTATAATGAATTAAAAGAATAGACCGAATTGAACAAAAGAGTGATTTGATTTGCATCTGGTGGAGGAAAAAATGACGGACGGTTTTAGTGATCCTAATCGGGGGTGATAAAAGGATAAGGGAAAGGATAGCTGAAATTTAGAGGATTATTGAATGTATTGGATTCGTTGGGAAAATGAAAGAGCCGTCAGTAAATACGGAAAGATAGAGGTGCTGTGATGACGAATATTGTGAAAGCGCATTCTAAGCTATATGTGCTGGATAATGGCCGAATGAAAATGGATAAAAACTTTATGGTTGCCATGCATAATCCGGCTACTGTAGATCATCCCAACCAGCCTGCGGAATTTATTGAGTTTCCGATTTATACCGTACTGATCGATCATCCGGAAGGAAAAATTTTGTTTGATACCGCTTGCAATCCGAACTCAATGGGAGTGAAAGGGCGCTGGGAAGAAATGACCCAAAAGACCTTTCCTTGGGAAGCGAGCGAAGAATGCTATTTACATAACCGGCTGGAACAGTTGAAAGTGCGTCCTGAAGATATCCGATACGTTGTAGCCTCTCATTTGCATTTGGACCATGCCGGCTGCTTGGAAATGTTTACAAATGCGACGATTATCGTTCATGAAGATGAATTGAACGGTGCTTTAAGATGTTATGCTGAGCATCAAAAAGGCGGCGCCTATATTTGGGCTGATATTGATGCTTGGATCAAAAACCATCTGCAGTGGAAGACCATCGGCAGAAATGAGGACCAGCTTAAATTGGCGGAAGATGTGACGCTTTTGAACTTTGGCAGCGGCCATGCTTGGGGGATGTTAGGTCTACATGTTCAACTGCCGGGTACGGGAGGAATTATTTTAGCTTCCGATGCTGTCTATTCAGCTGAAAATTATGGCCCTCCCATCAAAGTTCCGGGAATTATTTATGATTCTTTAGGTTATGTAAAAGCGGTGGAAAAAATCAAACGATTGGCGAAAGAAACCAATTCTCAAGTATGGTTTGGCCACGACAGCCAACAATTTCAATCATTTATTAAGTCTACTGAAGGATATTATGAATAGGGAGATGTACTAGCAAAATGAAGACAAAATCAGCCGTATTGTATGAGTTGGGATTATCACGTCCGTATGCAGAAAGCCAGCCTTTGAAAATAAGAGAATTGGAGCTGGATCCGCCGAAAAGGGGAGAAATCCTGGTCAGAATCAAAGCGGCTGGATTATGCCACTCAGACTTATCTGTGATTAACGGCGACAGACCGCGGCCTACACCAATGGCACTGGGACATGAAGCAGCAGGAATTGTAGAAAAAGTCGGAGAAGGGGTAGACGATTTACAAGAAGGCGATCATGTAGTTTGTGTCTTTGTTCCTAGTTGCGGACATTGTCTGCCCTGTCAGGAAGGTCGGCCGGCTTTATGCGAAAAAGGAGCCGAAACAAATAATCAAGGTACTCTATTGAGCGGTGAAAGAAGACTGCATGAAAACGGTTCAGATATTCATCACCATCTCGGCGTTTCGGCTTTTTCTGAATATGTAGTGGTTGCCAGAAATTCGGTTGTAAAAGTGGATAAGGATGTACCGTTTGAACGATTGGCATTATTCGGATGTGCGGTGATGACCGGAGTCGGAGCAGTAGTGAATACCGCAAAAGTACAGATGGGAAGCACCGTGGCGATTGTCGGGTTGGGCGGAGTCGGTTTGAGCGCTCTTTTAGGCGCGGTGGCATCTGGTGCGAGAAAGATCGTCGCCATTGATCTGAATCAAGAAAAGCTGGAATTCGCCAAACAGCTTGGTGCGACGGATGTTTTCAATGCAGGAGATGAACATGTAGTAGAAAACGTGAAGGCTGCTACTGACGGAGGGGTTGATTATGCGTTTGAAACGGCAGGAGCGGTACCGGCCATGGATACGGCTTATAAAATTACCAGAAGAGGTGGAACGACGATTACAACCGGTCTTCCTCACCCTTCGCACAAGTTTTCATTCACGCAAGTGACTTTAACGGCAGAGGAAAGAACGATGAAAGGTTCTTATGTCGGAAGCTGCGTTCCTTCCAGAGATATTCCGAGATTTATTGATATGTATAAACAAGGGAAACTGCCGATTGATAAACTTCTTAGCGGCACTATTCCTTTGGAGCAAATCAATGAAGGATTTGACCGCTTAAGCAATGGTGAAGTCAACAGGCTGGTTGTCCTCCCATAATAGGGAATTTGCAATCGGTCACCATTGAAAACACATGATGACGTCTTGCGATTTTTTACCGGGCGTCATCATGTGTTTTTTTTGTGGACCGTAAAGTCATGGCTTATGTAACCAATTAGTGGAAATTGTGCTTTCCTTTTAACAGCTGTTCATCTTCCTGAGCAAATTTTTCCTTTAATTCTTCAAATAAATATAATCGAAAAAAATATTCCAGTTCTGGATCGGGCAAATCGTGGATGATATCCAGCAGTTCTTTTCGAGACAAATGTTCTAAAACGGATAACGTAATCATATCTAAATCTTCTTCCGTTCCTTGCAAGCGCCCTCGATACAGTTCATATAATTCATCGACTAATTTCATATGGAAAGCCTCCTTTACCTTTGGATTCCAAAAGCTTTTATGTAAGCATTCTTCTCCATTTTTTCCGTTTGCTGATGATTTATTCCGAGCGATGGAGAATGGCGGATTTTTAACTTTCCACTTCTTTTTCTTTCTTAGCGTTAAAAGGTTGTGAAAAGAGCAAATAGAAATGCTTGTATATTATAAGAGCGAGTGGAAAAAAGTAAAAATGAGAAATAGGAAAAGAGGAGGATATCATTTGACCGGTGAGAAAAAAACTTACTTTGTACATGTCGGGAATGGAGAGATTCTCACAACATCTCAGGATTCCCCATGGAATTATCGGATTTTTGCCACAGACGAAGAAATTACTCGTTTGCGCGAAATATTTGAATCGAATTATTCGGTAGAATGGCAAAATTTTTTCCGCAGCCACGCCCCGTATGTTCAATACCATTACGATCGGGAAAATGATGCCTATGACCGAAATCTTCGCAAAATCTATGAAATGATTTATCAATTGGGCGATGATGAGGCCAAAAATCATATCGAACAAATAGGGATTTTGGATGGCAGCTATTGGGAAGAAAAAGGGAATTTGTAACGAATAGAAGGAATGCGAAACGATTCATTCCACGGTATAATATCGGTAAAACCAAGAAAATCGAGTGTGACCAAAAAATGAAGAAGTTTTACGATCAAAACGGATATGAAGTGCAGCTTTGTTTTTCTCAAAATGCTTTTACCATCCCTCCAAAGCATGTTCTTGTTATATGCCGATACGACGATAGCTGGCTTTTGACCAATCATCCGAAAAGGGGATTGGAATTTCCGGGTGGAAAAATCGAAGAAGGAGAAACGGTGCAAGAGGCCGCCAAAAGGGAAGTTTGGGAAGAAACAGGCGGCCTGTTGAACAACCATTTGCTCTATTTGGGTGAATATTTGGTCAAAGATCCTATAAAGCCTTTTGTAAAAGCGATATGCTACGGCATGATTGATTCGTTGGTTCCTAAAAAGGATTATTTGGAAACAGACGGCCCGGTCTTAATAAAAGGGGACTTGAATCGGTATTTGAACTCAAGTAAATTCAGCTTTTTGATGAAAGACGATGTGGTGCAGCAAACGCTGCGTTATTTGAAACAATCGCAGGGCATTTCTTTTTAGTTTCGATTCTTGGCCGTTAATTTTTCCAACACGGCTACTGCTTGATACATAATGGCTGCCAATACGGCAATGATAAGCAACGACATGAGCACAAGCGTAAAGTCAAATACTTGGAACCCGTAAATGATTAAATAACCGAGTCCTTCGTTGGAAACAAGATATTCTCCGACAATCACGCCTACCCATGATAGACCGACATTTACTTTCAAAGTAGAGATGATCGCGGGGAGGCTGGATGGAAAAACAGCTTCTTGAAAGATTTGTTTCCGGGTGGCTCCGAACGTCTGCAATACTTTCAAGTAGTTTGGATCCACTTCCCGAAAGGACGTATATACAACGATGGTGGTGATGATGACGGAAACCACTGCTCCCATCGTGATGATGGAAGTAAAACCAGGGCCTAACGCGACGATGAGAATCGGGCCAAGAGCTACTTTAGGCAGAGCGTTTAACACAACGAGGTAAGGATCCAAAATCTTGGAAAGAAGAGGAGACCACCACAAAATAGTGGCAAGTATCGTGCCGGCTAAAGTCCCGATGATAAATCCCGCCGCTGTTTCTGTTAAAGTAACGACCATATGGTGAAACAAGGAAGCATCGCTGATTTTATTGAGAAGCAAATGCCAAATTTTAGAGGGAGAGCTGAAGATCAGCGGATCCACCCATTCCCGGCGGCTGGCGACTTCCCAGATCGTGAAAAAGGCAAGAAATAATAGGATCTGGCATATGGTGATGAACCGTTTTTCCTTTTTGATTTTTAATTTATAGTTCTGATGCAGCGAGGAAATGCGATCATCCATTTTCAAGACTTTCCAACTCCTTCCATATTTCTTGGAAAAACGGTGTAAAGGATAAATGGTTTCTTGCTTCGAGCGGAGAAAGGGATCTCAGTTCATCCGGCACTTCAAAGACTTTATGGATTCGTCCGGGACCTTTGGAAAATAGATAGATCCTGTCGCTCATACAAATCGCTTCGCCAATATCGTGTGTCACTAAAATAGCCGTTTTTTGAAAAGACTTTAGCGTTTGGAAAACTAAATCCTCAAGCTTCAGTTTTGTTTGATAATCTAAGGCAGAAAAAGGTTCATCTAATAACAGCAGTTTCGGATTGACTGCCAATGTTCGGACTAGTGCCACTCTTTGTCGCATTCCCCCCGACAGCTGCCGGGGTGTTTGATTGCGAACGTTTTTTAATCCCATTTGCTCCAAAAGGGATAGGGCGTTTGCTTTACTCGTTTCGTTTAATTGTTTCATTACTTTTAAGCCGAGCAGAACGTTTTGTTCAATGGTTTTCCAAGGAAATAAGTAATCTTGCTGAAGCATATAACCGATGGTATTTTTTAAATTTTTTGGATGTTGTCCGTCCACATAAATCGTTCCATACGTCGGGGTCATCAGTCCTGCGATGAGCGATAGGAGGGTTGTTTTCCCGCAGCCGCTCGGCCCTAATAAAGAAATAAATTCGCCTTCCTCCACGGTCATTTGAATATTATGAACAGCTTCGAAAGCTGCTTCGGGGGTAAAGTAAGTATGAGAGACATGATCGATTTCGACGAAACTCAAGAATAGCCCCTCCTTAATCTTTTATGGCTTTCTCGGCAAATGAAGTGTTTACAAGAGTTTTGTAATCTACTTGCTTAGGAAGTTCACCGGCTTCCTTCATGATCGATTGCAAATGATTCCATTCTTTTGGATCGAGTATTGGATCAGTTGCATAAGTTCCTTGATTTTTATACCGATCAATTGCTTTCGCGAGCATATCGGTATCCGTATCTTTAAAATAGGGGTGGATGACTTGCGCAATTTCTTTCGAGTTATGGTCAGCGACCCATTGCTGAGCTTGGTAGATGGCACGGGTAAATTTAGAAACAGCAGATTGGTGAGATTCCATATAGCTTTTTGTCGCCATGTAAGAAGTATACGGAACATGGCCTGATTCTTTTCCGAACGAAGCGACGATGTATCCTTTTCCTTCTTTTTCAAAAATGGAGGCTTGAGGTTCAAATAATTGTACGAAGTCTCCGGTGCCGGAAGCGAATGCGTTCGGGATGTTGGCATAGTCGATATTTTGTATCAGATGGAGATCTTTATGCGGGTCAATTCCGTTTTTCTTTAACACGTATTCTCCGACCATTTGCGGCATACCGCCTTTACGTTGCCCGAGAAAACGGGAGTCTTTTATTTGGCTCCATGTAAAGTGATCTATCTTCTTCCTGGAAATGAGGAACGTTCCGTCTGTTTGGGTCAATTGAGCAAAATTAATAACTGGATTTTTAGAGCCGCGAGTATAGACATAAATCGATGTTTCCGAGCCTACAAGCCCGATATCTGTACCGCCCGACAACAGAGCGGTCATCGTTTTGTCGCCGCCCCAAGTGGTTTTTAACTGTACGTCCAATCCTTCTTTTTTAAAAAAGCCTTTGGCGAGCGCAACGTATTGGGGGGCATAGAAAACCGATCGTGTCACTTCTGCAACTCTTATTTTTTCTGTTTTTTGAGTTGTTTCATTCGATTGGCAAGCACTTAACCCAATGATTAACACGGCAGCAAAGAGAATGGAAAACGACATTTTAAACGTACTCGACATGGACAATGCCTCCTTTAGTCATTTTATAGTACGTTTGATTCATCCTATTTTATGATGACGGCAAAAAATGTGTGAACGCCCATTTTGAAACGCGTTACAGGAAAAGCTGTAAAATGAACGAATAGGATGTTCCGTTTTTTGCCTCAATTTCTAAAAAACAGTAATTTATCAGTTTTAGTACAAAGTACATAGGATCGTGGAAACAAATTCTTGGAGTTGAACAAAAAACGGCTGCAAGCAAGAGAACGGGAAAGGTGGTGGTAATGTGCAAGATGGTCAGATCATAGAACGATATGTTTTTCCTTCTCCTAGTCCAAATGTGAATCTTTTTATGATTACCTATTTGTCAAGCGGTTTAAGGGTGAAAGGGTTGCTTGCGGAGCCGAAAAAAGAAGGTCTGTATGATGGATTATTATACTTGCGGGGCGGGATCAAAAGCGTCGGTATGGTTCGACCGGCCCGAATCGCGCAATTTGCTTCGGAAGGATTTGTTGTATTTGCACCTTTTTACAGGGGGAATCAAGGAGGAGAAGGAAATGAAGATTTCGCGGGAAAAGATCGTGAAGATGCTTTTTCCGGTTTTGAATTGTTAAAAAGAAATCCGAAGGTGGATCCTGACCGAATTCATATTTTCGGCTTTTCCCGCGGCGGTGTTATGGCACTGCTGACAGCGATTGAAAAACGGGATGCCGCTTCGGTCGTTTCATGGGGCGGGGTAACAGATATGGAATTAACTTATGAAGAGCGGAAGGACTTAAGAAGGATGATGAAAAGGGTGATCGGCGGAAGTCCGAAAAAAGTGCCAGAAGAATATAAGTGGAGAACACCTATCTATCATTTAGAAAATCTTTGTTGTCCAGTGTTGATCATACATGGGGGAAAAGATCAAAATGTATCAATTGAACACGCTTACCGCTTGGAAAAAAGACTGAAAGAATTGGGAAAACGTGTGACTACTTGGTATTTTCCGAACTTCACTCATTATTTTCCGCCCGCGATAAACCGCAAAATGGTGACATCCTCTTGTCAATGGATGAAAAATCAGGTCCTGTCGTGATAGGATAAGGGAGAGAACGATATTTTCATTGGGAGGGCATAAACGATGGGAATGCCGCTGGAACTGAATACAATGATTGTGACAAAAGGAAATGAGGAAAGAGTGGGAGGAAATCTATTTCAGTTAAGAAAAAAAGGGTATCGTCTTTATCCACTGCATGTACCTGTTCCTGTCCAAAAAACGATAGAAAGTGGTATTGCAGGTACGGCTATTATTGAAAAAGTAGTATGGGAAAACCAGGAAACGGTCATCACATACAGGCTTATTGCATTAAACTCCACGAACTGAAAAAAATCAAATAGATGGGTCTCTTTACAAAAGGTTCTGTGAAAGAATCTTGTAATTTTTAAAATAAGGGGGGCACAATAGCACCTCTTATTTATTGTTTGTTTTATTTCCAAACCAAAATAAAAATAATACGTCTAATTGTGATAAATCATATGAAGTGAATTGACTGTAATGCCGTTTCTCCAAGGTAAAAGGGCAAATGTATGCAAACATCCCCTTCTCCTGCAAGAAAAAAGCTTGCGGAGTAAGGGGATGTTTTTCGATTCATCTTGATTTTATTGGGCATATTTCAAACGGCCGATCTTTATTTAATAGGTCCACCCAATTTTTCAATTTCTGCGGATACATTGGTAAATTTCTTAAAGTTTTCGCGGAAGCGGGCCGCCAATTCCAGTGCTTTTTCTTCATATGCTTTTTCATCCTGCCATGTTTTTTTCGGCAGCAATACTTCGTCCGGCACTCCCGGAACATGAAGAGGGATCTCCAGACCGAAAATTTCGTCTTTCTGAGTTTCGGTATTAGCTAATTCGCCTTCTAAAGCGGCTTGAACCATTGCACGTGTATAGGATAGTTTCATTCGGGAGCCGACGCCATATTCTCCGCCTGTCCATCCGGTATTGACCAAATAGACTTGCACATTATGTTCATCGATTTTTTCGCCGAGCATTTCTGCGTATCGTGTAGCCGGAAGAGGCAAGAATGGCGCTCCAAAGCATGTGGAGAATGTTGCTTCAGGCGAGGTAACGCCCCTTTCCGTACCGGCTAATTTGGATGTGTATCCGCTTAGAAAATGGTACATGGCCTGTTCTTTTGTCAATTTGCTGATAGGGGGCAGAACACCGAAAGCGTCTGCGGTCAGAAAGATAATCGTGTTTGGATGACCTGCAATACTTGGAACGACAATATTATCGATCGCGTCAATTGGATAGGCGGCACGAGTATTTTCTGTCAAAGAAGAGTCGTTATAATCCGGAATCCGAGTATTTTCATCTAATACTACATTTTCAAGAACGGACCCAAAGCGGATCGCATGATAAATTTGCGGTTCCTTTTCTTTGGAAAGCCCGATGCATTTTGCATAGCAACCGCCCTCGATATTAAAGACTCCTGTAGATGACCATCCGTGCTCGTCATCTCCTATTAAACGGCGGTTCGGGTCTGTGGATAAAGTAGTTTTTCCCGTTCCGGAAAGCCCGAAGAACAGAGCAACGTCTCCTTCAAAACCGACATTGGCCGAGCAGTGCATCGATAAGACGCCGGATTCCGGCAAGAGGTAATTCATGATCGAAAAAATGGATTTCTTCATTTCTCCGGCGTATTCAGTTCCGCCAATCAATATGACTTTGCGTTCAAAAGAGATAATGATAAAGGTTTCTGATCTCGTTCCGTCAACTTCAGGATCAGCTTTAAAATTAGGGGCTGAAAGAATGGTAAATTCCGCCTGATGACCTGCTAATTCTTCTTCCGTCGGACGGATAAAAAGCTGATGGGCAAAAAGATTATGCCATGCGTATTCATTGATTACTTGAATCGGAAGGCGATGAGATGGATCGGCGCCGGCGAATCCTTTAAATACGAAAATTTCTTCTTGTTCTTTTAAGTAACGAATGACTTTATGGTATAATTTATCAAAAACTTCTGGAGAAATCGGCTGGTTCACCGGTCCCCAGTCTATTTTGTCTTTGGTTGATGGCTCTTTTACAATGTATTTGTCTTTTGGTGATCTCCCGGTATATTTTCCGGTTTGAGCGCGAACGGCGCCGGAAGAAGTTAATACGCCTTCTTTTCTGGAAAGGACTTTTTCCACCAGTTGTGGGACAGATAATTGAACATGGACATTGGATCCCTTAACTAATTCCAAAATTTCATTCGAAATGACAGAATTCATAAATAATAACCATCCTTTTATTTTTATTTTTAGATGTTATTTTCGAGTTCACTTAAGAAATAGTATAACACTTTTATCAGATTAGTCTATACTATTTATCGTAAATTTTTGTCTATTTTTTTTCATCTTTTCCTTAATTGGCATGCCTATTCTATACTATATAAAAGGAAGAAAAAAGGGAGAAACAGGATATGATTCAGAGTTTTTTGGTTCAGGTTTTAATGAGTCCGTTTAAACCGTCTGTTGCGACGGGTTTAAAATAGAATTTATTTCTATTTCAGGAAGAAAACATTGCGTCAACGGAAAGACAAAAATTTGTTGACACCCGTTTGGTTTCTACGTTATAGTTTAACATTGAACGGATACTCTTATCCTGAGTTGGCGGAGGGACAGGCCCGATGAAACCCGGCAACCTTCTCAACGACAAGCGATGATTTTGAAGCCGTCAGGTAAAAGGACATGCTTCTTATGTCGTACCGGCGACGCGAGGGGCTTGTGAGAAAGGTGCTAACCTGATGCAAGGTGTAAATACCTTGAACGATAAGAGTGAAAGGCGCATGTAACCAAAAACCTTTCCTCTGCATTCTTTTGGGAAAGGTTTTTCTTTTTGATTGAGTTTGGCGCTGGACCATTGAGATTGCCGGTCCTTTGGAAACGGGCAATCATACCATACTACGAAAGGAAACGAGTACCGTTTAAAAATAAAGCGAACATCCATTTTCAAATGTTTTGCCCCCAAAAAGATAAGGCTTACTTTCTCTGTTGTCAAGACCTTAACTGGCGGGTTAAAAGAAGGAAATGGAATTGATCGAAACTGCGATAGGAGGAACTTTGATGTCAAAAAAACGCCGTCTTTTCACTTCAGAGTCTGTCACCGAAGGGCATCCGGATAAAATTTGCGACCAAATTTCTGATGCCATTCTCGATGCTATTCTCGAAAAAGACCCGAATGCAAGGGTGGCTGCTGAAACTTCAGTAACAACTGGGCTTGTGCTGGTTTCTGGAGAAATTACGACGTCTTCTTATGTGGATATTCCCAAAATTGTACGCCAAACGGTGCGGGATATTGGCTATACCCGGGCGAAATACGGATTTGACGCAGATACTTGCGGTGTCTTGACGTCTATCGATGAACAATCTCCCGACATTGCTCAAGGGGTGGACCGCGCCTTGGAAGCAAGAGAAGGATCGATGACGGATGAAGAAATTGAAGCGATTGGCGCGGGCGACCAAGGTTTGATGTTCGGATTTGCCTGCAATGAAACGGAAGAATTAATGCCGCTTCCTATTTCTTTAGCCCATTCTTTATCCCGCCGGTTGACAAAAGTGCGCAAAGAAGAGATTATTCCTTACTTGCGTCCGGACGGAAAAACTCAAGTAACGGTTGAATATGATGAAAACGACAAGCCTGTGCGCATCGATACGATTGTCATTTCGGCCCAACATCATCCGGAAATCACGTTAGAGCAAATTCAGCGCGACATTAAAGAACATGTTATTGACCCAATTGTTCCAAAAGAATTGATCGATGATGAAACGAAATATTTCATCAACCCGACCGGCCGTTTTGTTATTGGAGGACCTCAAGGTGACGCCGGATTAACGGGACGGAAAATTATCGTAGACACTTACGGCGGCTACGCAAGACATGGTGGAGGAGCTTTTTCTGGGAAAGATCCGACGAAAGTAGACCGATCTGCAGCCTATGCTGCCCGCTATGTGGCTAAAAATATTGTGGCAGCTGGACTGGCAGAAAAGTGTGAAGTACAGCTTGCTTATGCGATTGGGGTAGCTCAGCCGGTATCGATTTCCATCGATACATTCGGAACTGGAGCTGTATCGGAAGATGTATTGGTAGACGTCGTGAGAAAGAACTTCGACCTGCGTCCAGCTGGAATTATCAAAATGCTTGATCTGCGTCGCCCAATCTACAAACAAACAGCTGCATACGGCCATTTCGGACGCACCGATTTGGATCTTCCTTGGGAAAAAACAGATAAAGCCCAAACGCTTCGCGAACAAGCATTAAATCAATAGACAAATGTACAGGAGTTACACTTTTAGCTGTAGCTCCTTTTTCATTTGAACGTGAAGATTTTTTAATGAATCCACTGACATTAAGTATTGTGGCCATCTATAGTGGAGAATAAATGGTGCAATTGATGAATCATCGTGAAAAAGGGGATACTTATACAACATTCCAATAGGCAAACTCTCCTAAAACTAGAAAAGGACTGATAAAAAATTCGACTTTTGACCTTGGACGCTTTTCCTGTTGATGTATTGGAAGTGATTTTATTTTGGAGCTTCCGGAATGAAATGGAAATTATTCATGAAATAAATTCCTTGCCAAGATTCACAATTTCGTTAAACTAGTAATGTGAACTTAAATTACAGAAAGGTGATAGTCATGTGCGGCTTTATCGGTTGCGTTTATGATCATAAAGATTATCCGAAATTAACGGAAGAACAATTTAAATTAATGAACGATATCATTTATCACCGTGGTCCTGATCATGATGGATTTTATCAAGATGAACACGTTCAATTAGGATTTCGACGTTTAAGTATTATTGACCTTGAAAACGGAAACCAACCGCTGTCATTTGAAAATGAACGATATTGGATTATTTTTAATGGCGAGATCTACAATTATGTGGAATTACGGGAAGAACTTTTAAAAGAAGGCGTTGAATTTGCTACTTCGTCTGACACAGAAACCATCGTCGCTTTGTACAGCCGCCTAAAAGAAAAAGCTGTAGAAAAGCTTCGCGGTATGTTCGCTTTTGTGATCTGGGATAAAGAAGAACAAGTGTTGTTCGGCGCAAGAGATCCGTTCGGCATTAAACCATTTTTTTATAAAGAAGAAGGAGGACGTACTTTTTTTGCTTCCGAAAAGAAGAGCATTTTGCTTGCCAGTGAAGAAAGCAGCTTAAATGCGAATGCCGCTCAACATTATTTTACGTATCAATACGTTCCGGAACCTGATACATTGCATGCGGAAATTCAAAAATTGGAACCTGGCCACTATTTTATTAAAAAAGTCGGCGAAAACATGACGATTCGCCGTTATTGGAAAGCCGCTTTCCAACCGATTTACCGCGAAGAAGACGAATATGTGAAAATGGTGCGTGAGGCGCTTCTTGATTCTGTAAAAGTACACATGAGAAGCGATGTACCTGTTGGATCCTTCCTTTCAGGGGGAATTGATTCTTCTTTTGTTGCTGCGATTGCCAAGCAATACCATCCAAAGATTAAAACATTCTCTGTCGGATTTGAACGCGATGGATATAGTGAAATTGATGTGGCTAAAGAAACAGCGGAAAAATTGGGTGTGGAAAATATTAGCTACGTGATCACACCGGAAGAATATATGAAAGAACTGCCGAAGATTATTTGGCATATGGATGATCCGCTGGCCGATCCGGCTTGTGTTCCGTTGTACTTCGTGGCTCGCGAAGCAAGAAAACATGTAACAGTTGTATTATCAGGAGAAGGAGCAGATGAACTTTTCGGCGGCTATAATATTTATCGTGAACCGCAATCATTGGCTGTTTTTCAAAACATACCGGAAGTTGGGAAAAAATTGCTTCGATTGTTGGCTTCCATTTTGCCTGATGGTGTGAAAGGGAAAAGCTTTATTGAACGCGGAGTTACGCCGATGGAAGAACGGTACATCGGTAATGCGAAGATGTTTGGAGAAGAGGAAAAACGGAAACTATTGCGACAATATCGCGACGGCCTTGAATATACTAACATTACAAAGCCATTTTATGCAGAAACAGTCGGTTATGACGATGTCGATCGCATGCAGTATATTGATATTCATACATGGCTGCGCGGTGACATTTTGTTAAAGGCAGATAAAATGACAATGGCCCATTCTTTGGAATTGCGCGTTCCATTCCTTGATAAAGAAGTATTTGAAGTGGCGTCCAAAATTCCAACGCGCTATAAAACCGCTCATGGCACGACCAAATACATCCTTCGAAAAGCTGCAGAAGGAATTGTCCCTGATCATGTATTAAATAGAAAGAAACTGGGATTCCCGGTGCCAATTCGCCATTGGCTGAAAGCAGAAATGCATGATTGGGCTGTAACCATTATTAAAGAAAGCGAAACGGGGCATCTTATTAACAAGCAATATGTATTAGATTTACTGGAAGAACATTGCCAAGGGAAAAAAGATAACAGCCGTAAAATTTGGACCGTTCTTATTTTTATGATTTGGCATGCTGTATATGTAGAAGGCAAATATGAATTTCAAACACAAAAACAACGGGAAATGCAGCTTGTGTAATAATGGGTAAAAAACTAGGGGAGATAGGTAATGGCCTGTCTCCCCATTTGCACCCATGCTTTTTCAAAGGAGTCAATGGGTGCTTTTTGATTTTTTACATTGGTTAGTGGATCGTTAAAATACACATACTGATCGTCATAGCCGGTGACTAATACCGAGTGTTCTTTATAGGTAATTTTTATTTTTCCGCTCTCCGTATGCCAAGTTTGAAACGCGCTGTCCGGCAGCTTATTGTAAGTGGTATTGATGATAACCCAAACTGGGCGGCCGTCGGAAAGATGGACTTTTAATTCTTCAAAATCCGCTCCTGTCAAATCTAATGCCTTCTTGCCTTCTGGCAAATATTTATTGGCCAGTTCCAAAATGGGCTTATGATAAACTCCCAGTCCGGGTTTAGAAAGCGTATACATATCGCCGACAAATCCGTTGTCAGGGTCGCCGAAAAAAATAAGTCCATTCTCCACTCGATAAGTGGCAGGGTTCTTTTTCACTTCTTTGGCCAGTTCCATTTTATCGACGGAGACGCCTGCTGATTGAAGGAGCATGGCCAAGCTTGTCACTTCGCATCCCCGTGGCAGTTCCGGCAATTGAGAAATGAGAGGGGAATCAAGCAAAACACTCTCTTTTACTTTGGCTGTAGAATAATGAGTCCAATGATGAAATGCTATAAGCGATTTTTGGAACGGAATCGAATATTTGATTTCATCCCGGAAAAAGACTGAAAGAAACAAGAAAAAAAGCAACGCTATTAAAACGGCCGGTTTCCATTTGTCGCGGAAATATCTTATGATAAAAAGAAGAAGGATTCCTAAACTAATGAGAAAAAAGAATAAAATCATGAAAGTAAAATTCATTCAGCACCACCTAAAACATTTTTGAGAGCACCGGATGGAAAACAAAATGGATGTTTGAATCAACACCGGCGCATGATCCTGCTTGGAAAGTGGATGGCAGGAATGGGATAATGGTTTTTGGACATACTACTAATCCTTTTGATTTTGCAGCTGCTTATAATACTGAGCTTTTTCGGCATACTCCCGGACAATTCGTTCCATTTCGCTTTTATCATGTTCATTAATGGGACGGATGACTTTGGCAGGCCGTCCGAAAGCCATTGAGTGCGGAGGGATGACTTTTCCTGGCGGTACAAGACTGCCGGCTCCGATAAAAGCTCCTTCTCCAATTTCGGCGCGGTCGAGTATAATAGAGCCCATACCGATAAGAGCTTTTTTACGAATGATGCAACTGTGCAAAATCACTTGATGTCCGATTGTCACTTCATCTTCCAATATTAATGGATTATTTGGACTTTGATGAAGTACGGAGTTGTCTTGAATATTGACTTTTTTACCGATGATCGTTGGTGCAACGTCGCCTCTGATGACGGTGTTGAACCAAACGCTGGATTCTTCGCCAATTTCAACATCTCCCGTAATGGTGACATAATCAGCGATAAAGGCAGAATCAGCGATTTTCGGCGTTTTTTCGTGATAAGGATAGATCATGACCGTTCTCGGCTCCTTTCATTGCTCCTCCTACCTTATTCTATCGAATTTTAGAAGATTTGTATAATATGGTGGTTATCTTTCTTGCCAAATATGTATTTTTGCTACATGATGTGAACGGGAGAAAATCTATCTCAGCAAGTGGCCGTAATGGATAAGTCGACACTGTTTAAAAAATTGGATTCTATAAGCGAAGTGTCGGTACTTATCAACGAAGCCGTTTAACGGCGGGAGAGCATGAAAGGAACAAGAAACGGAGGCAAAAGGGACCTCTAGATCTGTAAAAAAGCGAGGTTGATCAACATGTGGAAATGGGATCCCGAGGATGGACAAGGAAAGGGCGTCATTGTCATGATTCACGGCGCTTTTGAACATCATGGCAGATATGGATGGCTCATTGAAATGTGGAGAAATTCCGGTTTTCATGTAGTAATGGGCGATTTGCCCGGGCAAGGAACGACATCCAGGTCTAAGCGCGGCCATATTGAGCGTTTTGATGAATACATATCGGCAGTGAAAGAGTGGATACAGGCTGCCTACCAATTTGATTTGCCTATATTCTTGCTTGGACATAGTTTAGGAGGGCTTGTTGCCATCCGTCTATTGCAGGAAGAGCGAGTCAAACTGGCCGGGGTGATCTTGTCTTCGCCTTGTTTAGGGCTTCTGCACACGCCGCCAAAAATTCTTGATGTTCTTTCCTATGGTTTAAATTCCCTGGTGCCTTCCGTTAAATTTGCAACGGGATTATCGATTGAAATGGCGACGAGGAATAAAGAAGTACGTGAAATTGATTTAAACGATACGTTGTACGTGACAAAGGTGTCAGTCCGCTGGTACAGGGAAATGATACAGGCTGTAAAGCTTGCGTTCACAGATGTTTCGAAAATGCCTGATATTCCATTTTTGGTCATGCAAGCAGGAGATGATAAAATTGTAGATAAGTCTGAAGTGAAAAAGTGGTTTCAGCAATTGTCTCTTTCAGAAATGCATTTCAAAGAGTGGCCGAAACTGTACCATGAAATTTTTAATGAGCCGGAAAGAGAAGAGGTTTTCGCATATACGAAGAGTTTTGTCGAAAATTGCTTGCGTTCCATTGGCTATGTGGTTGATTAAAAGAGGTGAGAATATTGACCATCCCCACCCATCCATTTTCATTAATGGGGCAGGCTTATCGTAAAGTATTTCCAACTGTTCACAAAGAATTAAACAAATGGAAAAAAAAGGCGAACTCGATACCTGATCAAGAATTGAAAAAACAAGCACTTGCCAGTATCGAACATAAAACGTTTCATTGTGAAGGCGGCTCGATTTTAGCGCTACTGTCCGGCGAACATATCCGAGAAGCTGTAAAGTTTATTGTCGCTTACCAGACGATCAGCGATTACTTGGACAATTTATGCGACCGCAGCACTTCTCTTGATCCAAAAGATTTTGCTGCCCTTCACGAATCGATGATAGATGCGTTAACGGTAGGAGCTCCTTTTCGCCCTTATTACCGATTTCGAAACGAGCAGGAAGATGGCGGCTATTTACGGGAATTAGTCGGCACGTGCCAGTCAGTTTTGCAAAAAATCAAGCATTATCCAGCTATATCTTCCTACTTGCTTGAACTTTGCCGATATTATTGCGATCTCCAAATACATAAGCATGTTTGTGTGGAAGAAAGAGAAGAACGATTAAAAAAATGGTTTTCTCTCTATAAAGATCAGCTTCCGAAAATGGAATGGTTTGAGTTTTCGGCTTGTTCAGGTTCCACTTTGGGCATTTTTTGTTTAGTTTCTTATGCACTAAGAGACGATTTCAAGTCGGAATATGCGCCCATGATTCGAGAAGCCTATTTTCCGTATATCCAAGGTCTTCACATTTTATTGGATTATTTTATTGATCAGGAAGAGGACCGGAAAGGCGGAGATTTAAATTTTTGCTTTTATTATGACAGTCAAGAAGAGCTTTTGTCCCGCTTTCAATATTTTATTCAAAAAGCGGATAGCAGCACGAAACATTTGCCTCATGCCAAATTTCATCAATTGATCAACAGGGGGCTCCTTGGCATTTATTTATCGGAGGATAAAGTCAACCAACAAAAGGATGTTCAGTCTTTAGCGAAGAAAATTATCCGTTTTGGAGGTTCGACCAGCTACTTTTTCTATTATAACGGCAGAATGTATCGAAAATTTCGTCAGCATGTATCCAAATAACCTTTTTCTGTTTGGACAGAACATACAAAAAGAGCCGTTTTTCATCCGTTCGTTCAAGAATGTTTTCGAAAGTATTGGTGACGTTAAGGAAGAGCAATTTATTAGACAATTAGCCGCTCATAGTGAATAATGAAACAATCAAACCAAAGTTTTCAATAAGGGGATGTAAAGAAGTGGCTTTAAAATTAAGTGTTTTAGATCAGTCGCCCATTTCAGAAGGAATGACGGCGGAAGAAGCACTCTCCAATACAGTGAAATTGGCTCAGCATGTAGAAAAATTGGGATATGAGCGTTTTTGGGTTTCTGAACACCATGATTCAACCACTTTGGCAGGATCTTCACCGGAAGTGTTGATATCCTATCTGGCAGCCAAAACGAAAAAAATCCGGCTAGGTTCCGGCGGGGTAATGCTCACTCATTACAGTCCGTTTAAAGTGGCGGAAAATTTTCGTGTTTTAGAAGCGCTGAATCCGAAACGAATCGATTTAGGAATAGGACGTGCCCCCGGTGGAATGCCGAGAGCCACGCTGGCGTTAAACAACGGCCAGTACCGCAAAGTTGACCGTTATTCGGAACAAATTGATGAACTGCTCACCTATCTATACGATGCGCTGGACGAAAGTCATCCGTATTACGGATTGAAAGCTTCTCCTGTTACACAGACTGTTCCTGAAGTTTGGATGCTTGGTTCCAGCCTTTCCAGCGCAGAACTGGCTGCTCAAAAAGGACTGCCCTATACATTTGCCCAGTTTATCAATGGGGAGGGAGGTCCGGAGTTTACAAAAGAGTATCGCCGTCAGTTCCGACCGTCCAAGTATTTAAGCGAGCCTAAAAATATGGTAGCGGTTTTTGCCATTTGCGGAGAAACAGAAGAAGAGGCAGAACGAATTGCTTCTAGTTTAGACTTAACTTTACTTATGCTGGAGCGGGGAACGACGCTTAACGGGACTATAAGCCCAGAAAAAGCCGCTCAATATTCGTACGATTCATTGGAACGAAAGATCGTTCAGGAGAATCGAAAACGGATGATTATCGGTGATCCGAAACAGGTCCACGATCAACTCTTGCGCTTAAGTGAATTATATGAAACAGAAGAAATTGTGTTGGTGTCCATCACTTACAGCTTTGAAGACCGTTTGCGCTCTTATGAACTGATTGCGGAAGAAGTGCTTAAGTAAAAGCCAATCTGAATGAAAAAGAAAAGGCAACTGGTTTATCAGCCAGTTGCCTTTTTTCTCTTTCAATCTCGCCAAGAATGTCATTTCCTTTTTTCCAAAGCAATAATAAACGGCGGATCGTTAATTTGATTGATAAATTGGTAAAGCAGCACATGAGCGATGGATTGATCAATGCTGCGGACAAAAGAACAAAGTTCGTCTTTTTCTCTTTTTCCTTCTTCATGGCCGTGATAGACAACCAACACAATGACGCCTCCAGGAGCCATGATTTCGAGCAATTGTTCGACCGCTTCTTTAGTCGTTTCCGGTTTGGTGACGATCGATTTGTCGCTTCCGGGTAAATATCCGAGATTGAAAATCGCCGCGGTAATTTTTCCGTGAAACTTTTCGGGAATCGTTCGGATTAGTTCTTCATGTCCTCTATGATAGAGGACGACTCGATCAGTCAGTTGATGCTGCTCCAAACGTTCTTTTGTTTTTTTCAACGCTTCTATTTGGACATCAAAAGCAAATACTGTCCCCTTTTCCCCTACTAAATTGGCAAGGAATACCGTATCATGCCCGTTGCCCATGGTGGCATCTACGACAGCGTCTCCTGGCGTCACTGCTTTTTCCAAAAGCGTCCGCGCATAAGGCAAAATTCCTTCTAATATCATTGATTTCACCTGCTGTTCATCATGAATGGACTTTGGCTTTTTTGAAAAATTTTCCTTGCCAGCTGTTTCGGCGCTTCAGTTCATCGTCAATGGCGTTTAAAACTTCCCATTTGTTGACGCTCCACATCGGACCGACCATCAAATCGATCGGACCGTCGCCGGTAATACGGTGAATGATCATTTCAGGGGGCAGAATTTCCAATTGATCGCACACTAGTTGAACGTATTCATCAAAGGATAGAAATTTCAACATTCCCTTTTCATATTGTTTGACCATCGGTGTTCCTTTTAACAAATGAAGAAGATGGATTTTAATCCCTTGAACGTCCAATTTGGCGACAGCTTCAGCGGTTTCCATCATCATGTCATATGTTTCCAACGGCAAACCATTAATAATGTGGGAACAAACTCTGATGCCGTGTCGGCGAAGTTTTTCTACTCCTTCTACATAACAGTCAAAATCATGCGCACGATTAATCAATTGAGCGGTTTTTTCATGGACGGTTTGCAATCCCAGCTCGACCCATAAGTAAGTTCTTTCATTCAACTCTGCCAAATAGTCCACTACATCGTCGGGAAGGCAGTCCGGACGTGTGGCAATCGACAATCCTACTACTCCTTCTTGTTTTAAGACCGTTTCATATTTTTCCCTTAATACTTCTACGGGTGCGTGAGTGTTGGTAAACGCTTGAAAATAAGCCATGTATTTTGCATCTTTCCATTTCTGATGCATTTTTGCCTTTATTTTATGAAACTGTGTTTCCAAATCGTCGGCGCGGTCGCCTGCAAAATCTCCGGAACCAGCCGCACTGCAAAATGTACAGCCGCCGTATGCGACGGTGCCGTCCCGATTTGGACAATCAAAACCGCCGTCTAAGGCAACTTTAAATACTTTATGGCCAAACACCTGACGTAAGTGATAATTCCAGGTGTGATAACGTTTGTCATTGTTGCTGTATGGAAAAGGGTTTTCCATTTGCATTCCTCCTAACGTACAAATTTTATCATGAAGAGCGAATACATTCCAATAGAACAAGAATGTCACGTAAAAGTAAATAAAGATTCCATTTTTAAAAGGGAATGCAGTTGGCTGAGAAGATTGAAAAATCACGATTTTTTAAAAAACATGTCAACCGAACTTTACCAACTATAAAGGATGAAATGAGGAAAAAACTATTTAAGAGGCGGATGAAAGCCGCTTCAATTTGTCAAGGAGGCAAAATCATGGCTACGAGAGACTCCATCGATCATTTTCTTCAGACTTGCGAAAATGTAATTTTAAAAGCCCAAGAGCAATATCAGGAAGGGGCTTTGCAGGGGCATTATCATGATGTCGAATATCGTGAAGCCATGCAAGAACTGGAGAATCTTTACAATGAATGGCTGCAGCTTTATAACAGTGCCAATCCGCAACAAAGGGAACAGCTTTACCGTAAAAGGCTGCAGATACAAGATATGCAAAACAAAATGATTTTGCTTAACCACGATCGTTAGGGGGAACTGATGTGAAAAAAAGATCCAAACGACAAAATCCCGAGCAAAAAACCAAAAATGGAACGAATCCGGAGCATTATGAAATAGCGAATGAATACAGCACAATCGAAAAAACAAAAAAACAGAATGCCCGCAACAGCCAACCTGTGAAATCAAAATCGTAATGCTTTTTGTAAGCAGTCTCAAAAAGGACAGAGTTTAAGTCCTTTTTTGGGACTGCTTCTGTTGTTTATTAGACAAATGAGATGATGGCTTTTGGATGATTGAGACATTAGTCGCAGTAAAGTTAGGCTTAAGATTTTCGTACTTCATTATTGGGAAATTGGTTTGTTTTATAGACTGAAAATTTAGAATAAAATAAAAGCATTCTAACTTAAGAGTGTGTACTGTTGGTTTTAACCATTATTAATGAAGGGAGAAGATAAAAAATGAATTTGGAGTTGTCTCAAGGAGTAATGAAGAGATGGCTATTTTTCATTCTTGTTCCAATTTTTGCGCTTATATTAGTATTTGCTTCTGTGTCTGAAACATTTGCAGCTACTACAACTTTTAACAATACCCTTTCTGCCGGTTCTTATGCAGGCAGTAGTCCTTGTACGACTTCTTATCCTAACATCGTGCATGAAGTGAATGTGAAAAACACCACTGGAGACGTATATGTTTATCTTCAATACCTGGATGGCGGATATTGGAAATTTACGACTGGCTATGGTTATCACTTAACCTACTGGAATACACCTTATAAAATTACCACTAAGACAAAAAGCTCCTCAACTAAATATCGAGTATTGATAAAGGCAGTCAACACATCGAATGTTATCGTTTCCTGTTACGGAACGAATTGATAAAAATCATGAGAAAACGAAAATGTATAACAGTTATGTAGCTGCTGATAGCTGGTTATTTACCAGTAACTGTCTAGTTAATAAGTTAGAAATTATTGTATTTATCCGGATATAGTTTCTCTGAATTCTTTAGTTTATGGAAAATATCAAACCATTTCGTTTTATTGGTTCTGGAGCAATAACCATGTAGCTACATAGCTGTTTGATTCCATGCCCTTCTTTGAAACAGACTTGAAAGTTTGTTTAAATTTGTCTAAAATAATCTTATAATAAAATGATGGGTAAAAAACGATGATAAGGAGCAGTAGTGGCATAAACTCCCGATTTAGAGAGTTGACGGAAGGTGCAAGTCAACCGGGTCTGCCATGAACTCGCCTTAGAGTTGCAGACGTGAAAGATGAGTAGCGTTTGCCGTCCTTCCACGTTAAGGAATCGAGCTGAGTGCCTTGTGCACTAATGTGGGTGGTACCGCGGGAGCGAAAGCATCTCTCGTCCCAAACTGGGGGACGGGAGTTTTTTTCTATTTTCCCTGTTTTGATATACCAATATCGATGAAAGCAAAGGAGGAGATCAGTTACATGAGTTTTGACCATAAAAAAATCGAATCGAAATGGCAAAAATACTGGGAAGAACATAAGACATTCCGAACGACGGAAGATCCGGACAAGCCAAAATTTTATGCATTAGACATGTTTCCATACCCATCTGGCGCCGGACTTCATGTCGGTCACCCGGAAGGATATACAGCAACCGATATTCTTGCCCGAATGAAGAGGATGCAAGGGTATAATGTTCTCCATCCGATGGGGTGGGATGCATTTGGATTGCCGGCGGAACAGTATGCCCTTGATACCGGCAACGATCCTGCGGAATTCACGGAAAAAAACATTGCCAATTTTAAACGTCAAATCAAATCATTAGGATTTTCATACGATTGGGATAGAGAGATTAATACTACCGATCCCGAATATTATAAATGGACGCAATGGATCTTTTTAAAATTGTATGAAAAAGGTCTTGCTTACATAGATGAAGTTCCGGTCAACTGGTGCCCGGCTCTTGGCACTGTTCTGGCCAACGAAGAAGTCATTGATGGCAAAAGTGAACGTGGTGGTTATCCGGTTATTCGCCGCCCGATGAAACAATGGGTATTAAAAATTACAGCTTATGCTGATCGACTTTTGGAAGATTTGGAAGAATTGGATTGGCCTGAAAGCATTAAAGAGATGCAAAGAAACTGGATCGGCCGCTCAGAAGGGGCAGAAGTTCGTTTCCAAGTCGATGGCCATGATGAAACATTCACTGTTTTCACAACAAGACCGGATACTTTGTTTGGAGCCACTTATACTGTTTTGGCCCCTGAGCATCCGTTAGTGGAAAAAATTACGACAGCGGAACAAAAAGCAGCGGTTGAACGCTATTTAGAACAAATTCAATCCAAAAGCGATTTGGAACGTACCGATTTGGCAAAAGAAAAAACGGGTGTATTTACTGGCGCTTATGCGATCAACCCTGTTACAAATGAAAAGATGCCGATTTGGATTGCCGATTATGTACTGATGAGCTACGGAACAGGAGCGATTATGGCCGTTCCTGCCCACGACGAAAGGGACTTCGAGTTTGCTAAAAAATTTGGACTGCCTATTAAAGAAGTAGTCGCCGGCGGAGATGTGAACAAAGAAGCCTATACTGGCGATGGTGTGCATGTCAATTCCGATTTCTTGAACGGATTAAATAAAGAAGAAGCCATTGCCAAAATGATCGAATGGCTGGAAGAAAAAGGGGTCGGATCCAAAAAAGTAACATACCGTCTGCGGGACTGGCTGTTCAGCCGCCAACGTTATTGGGGAGAACCTATTCCGATCATCCATTGGGAAGACGGAACGATGACTCCGGTTCCGGAAGAGGAATTGCCGCTTATGCTTCCAAAAACAAAAGAAGTTAAACCGAGCGGAACAGGGGAATCACCATTGGCCAATATCGAAGAATGGGTTAATGTAGTGGATCCGAAAACCGGCAAAAAAGGACGCAGAGAAACGAACACAATGCCTCAATGGGCCGGAAGCTGCTGGTACTTTTTAAGATATATAGATCCGCATAATCCAAAAGCATTGGCTGATCCTGAAAAATTAAAGGAATGGCTTCCTGTTGACATTTATATCGGCGGAGCGGAGCACGCAGTTCTCCATCTTCTTTATGCTCGTTTCTGGCATAAATTCTTATACGACATCGGAGTAGTGCCGACGAAAGAACCGTTCCAAAAGTTATATAACCAAGGAATGATTCTTGGTGAAAATAATGAAAAAATGAGCAAATCGCGCGGGAATGTCGTCAATCCGGATGAAATCGTTGAAAGTCATGGCGCTGATACGTTGCGTCTTTATGAAATGTTTATGGGACCTTTAGATGCCTCCATTTCATGGAGTACAACCGGACTTGACGGGGCGCGTCGTTTCCTTGACCGTGTTTGGAGACTGTTTGTGGATGAAAACGGTCAGCTGAGCAGCAAGATCAAAGAAGAAGGAAATGCGCTTGAAAAAGTGTATCATCAAACGGTTAAGAAAGTGACGGAGGATTATGAACAGCTCCATTTTAATACGGCGATCTCGCAATTAATGGTGTTTGTCAACGAAGCGTATAAAGCCGACTATTTACCAAAACCATTTGCTGAAGGCTTTGTAAAACTGTTGTCTCCGATCACCCCTCATATTGCGGAAGAACTGTGGGAAAAATTGGGGCACAGTGACACTATTGCGTACGAACCATGGCCTACTTACGATGAATCAAAGCTAGTGGATGACGAAGTGGAAATTGTCATTCAAATCAATGGCAAGGTACGCGCGAAACGGACCATCGCCAAGGATGCGAGCAAAGAGGAAATGGAAAAATTCGTTCTCGCCGATGAAAAGATTCAAGAACAGTTGTCTGGAAAAACGATTCGAAAAGTGATTACGGTGCCGGGTAAATTGGTGAATATCGTAGCCAATTAACCGGTGTTGTGTCCCCGTCCGCTTAACTCACGGCATTATGGCGGGGACAAATGAATAGTGCGAAAAAGAACGTCGACTGTCCAAAATTTTGAGCAGAAACTCCGTTCTCTAAACCATTGCAACAGATCATTATATTGATTCAGAAGGAGATGGCAGGATGCAAGAAATTCCAATCATTACACCGGAGGAATTGAAAGAAAAGCTGGAAAAGGGCGAAAAACTCAATTTAATTGACGTTCGTGAAGAAGAAGAAGTACAAGAAGGAATGATACCGGAAGCCAAACACATCCCAATGGGAGAAATTCCAAATTCTCTTGATCAGCTGGACAAACAAAAGGAATATATTTTTATATGCCGCTCCGGACGTCGCAGCGAAAATGTTTGCCATTACTTGCAAGAGCAAGGATACAAAGTCCGCAATATGATTGGCGGCATGTTGGAATGGACAGGAAAAGTTCAACAAAAAAAATAGTAAGATCACAATATGAATGTTTCAGATGTTTTGGCTGTCGATAAAGTCGGCAGCCTCTACGTTATAATGAAAGCAATCGGATTTCCGTTCACAGGAAGCAGCAGATTGAATCTGTTTTATACCGCCTCTCAGTACAAAAAAATCACCAAATGGAAACTTACAGTGTTATGATAAAAAGAGAAGATTAAAGGAGGTGGTAAAGAAATTCGGCAGTTATGAAGATTTTTGTTTTTACATGTTTACGGTGAATTTTCTTTTGAAACCATACCTCCTCTAAGATACAGCAGGAATATCTTCTGTAAAACGTTCATCAAGACTGTTAAGACAGGGACCGATGAATGAAGGAACTTTGTTTTGCTTGACACAATGGTTGTTTATGAATGAAAATTTTTTTCTTTTAATTTTCAAAAAAATCTAAAAGAAATGAATGTGGAATACATGGATTACCTGAAATGATGGATGTCATGATTTCGATGCGACTAATTTGAAGCCGCTTGCAAAAATCGGAATGATAGGGATAGGAGGAATCAAGGATGAAGGTTGCACCCATGTTTATCGACGGTGAATGGACTGGAACGGAATTGCCTACATTTGATGTGATCAACCCGGCAAATGGAGAAGTGATTGCGGCCGTGCCAAATGGCGGGAAAGAGGAAGCGAAGAAAGCGGTGGACGCCGCATATAATGCTTTTTTGTCATGGTCCAAAAAAACAGCAGGCGAAAGAAGCGCTTTGTTGTATAAATGGCATCGATTAATTGATGAACATAAAGAAGAAATTGGCGAGATCATGACTAGAGAACAAGGGAAGCCGTTAAAAGAAGCCATCGGGGAAGTGGATTATGCAAACAGTTTCATTTCTTGGTATGCGGAAGAAGGAAAACGTATTTACGGGGAGACGATTCCAGCTTCTCACGAAAATAAACGAATTTTAGTGCTAAAACAGCCGGTTGGGGTTGTGGCAGCCATCACGCCTTGGAATTTTCCGGCTGCTATGATTACGAGAAAAGTGGCTCCGGCATTGGCGGCAGGCTGTACTGTTGTCGTTAAGCCCGCTGAGCAGACACCTCTTACAGCGTTTAAATTAGCAGAATTAGCTGAAAAAGCAGGCATACCGAAAGGCGTTCTGAATATTATTACAGGAAATCCGCAAGAAATTGGCGAAACATGGCTGGCGGATGAGCGGGTTAGAAAAATCACTTTCACGGGTTCGACGGAAGTTGGAAAGATTTTGATGCGTGGTGCGGCTGATACGGTGAAAAAAGTATCGCTTGAATTAGGCGGTCAAGCTCCTTTTATTGTATTGGACGACGCGAATATCGAGAAGGCGGTTGCGGGAGCTATTGCCTCCAAATTTAGAAATGCCGGACAAACGTGCGTATGCGCCAATCGAATTTATGTTCATGAAAAGATTGTGGAATCTTTTACTCAAAAAATGGCAGAGGCCGTTCAACAATTAAAAATGGGCAATGGTTTGGATCAAGGAGTCGAAATTGGTCCGCTGATTGATGAAAACGCTGTGAAAAAAGTAGAAAGACATATTGAAGATGCGGTGGAAAAAGGTGGGAAAGTGGTCATCGGCGGCAAAAAAGTGGATCAGTACAAAGGATTCTTCTTTGAACCGACAGTGATCACAAATGTCACGGATGAAATGCTTTGTATGAATGAAGAAACATTTGGTCCGCTCGCTCCTATCACCACGTTCCAAAATATTGAGGAAGTCATCCAAAGAGCAAATGACACTCCTTACGGCTTAGCAGCTTACGTCTTTACAGAAAACATCAGCAAAGCCATTCAAATAACGGAACAACTTGAGTATGGCATCGTTGGCTTAAATGACGGTCTTCCGTCTGTTGCCCAAGCTCCTTTTGGCGGCTTTAAGCAAAGCGGTCTCGGACGTGAAGGCGGCCACCACGGTATGGAAGAATTTTTGGAAACCAAATTTGTATCGATTGCTTTCTGATTTTCGCAATCATAAAAAAGCCTTCCACTTGGCGATGGAAGGCTTTTTTATTTCGTTCATGAAGGAGAATGATCGATTCCGTTGTTTTTGACAGTTTGTTCTGCTGTTAAGTTGAATTTGTCGACTAAACTTCTGAGGGTAGACACGACTAGTGAACTTTGTTCAGAAGCGAATCGTGCATCTTGGATTAAGTTCACCATTTTTTTGGTCGATTCGTCAACGCTTTCGACGGTATGGGCATTTCGCTCATTAATGACGGCAATGTTATTGATAATCTGCTTCATTTGTTCTGTGGCTTCATGGGAAGCGGCAGCTTGTGACATAGATTCCAACACTTCCTGTACATTGTGAATAAAGTCTGCTCCTTTTTTGACTTCTTGGCTGCTGTCTTGAATCGCATTTTGAACGAGAACAGAACTTTCTTTAATTTTTTCTAAAGTCTTGCTGATTTCTTCTGTCGCAACGGTCGTTTGGTCTGCCAGCTTGCGAATTTCATTGGCCACTACGGTAAAACCTCGTCCGTATTCTCCAGCTCTTACGGATTCAATCCCTGCGTTGAGAGCCAACAGATTGGTCTGCTTGGCAATGTGATTGATCGTTTCGACAATACGTCCAATATTATTGGACAGTTCCATAAAGCGATCTGTTAAATTCAGGGCATTATGTACTTTTTCCACGATATCATTCATTTTTTGATCAATGCCTTGCACTTGGGTTTGAGCTTGTATCAATTGTTCTTGGGATAATCGCTCCAGTCCTTGTAAAGTTTGATGAATTTGTTCCACCTGTCCTCTGGCTTCATGAACCTCATTTAATTGCTGTTGAATGGCCGCGAACATTCCGTCCATTTGCTTGATCACCGAAAAAGAATCGTTTTCAACCAGAACGGTTTTTTCCCGCAGAAATTGATTGGTTTGTTCCACGTCCAATGCGGCGTATTTCACTTTTCCTATCAATTCATCCTGACTGTCTATCATATTGTTGACCCAACGTCCCAATGATCCAATTTCATCATTGATCAGAAGCCTTGTATCTAAGCGGGTAGTTAAGTCTCCGCCGCCTTCTGCAATTTTTCGCATCATATTGGTTAATTGCTTTAATCGAGAAGCAATAGGCACCAACCCTCTTTTATAAAACAAATAAGTGGCTAAAATGCCGTATAATCCATTGAGGAGCAAATCATACCAGGAAGGCGAAAATCCGAAAAATGATATACATTGGTTGAGAAGAACGCCGATGAAAATGTAAAAAGCAAAACGTATGCCTAATCGCCAGCTAATGGAGCGGGTACGGTACACCTCTTCTAAATCAGCCTCACACATCATTCCCCACACATCCAGAGATCCCGGCAGCTGAAACGTCACACCCTTCCCTATGACGGGGATATGACGGTAGTCAGGATATCCCGGGAAATGAACAAAAAGATTTTCCCCTTTTCGAATCGTATTCTGAACACCGGGATGTAATTCTTTTGTGGCTGGATCGGTAAAACGAATTTCAAATTCTGTATGGTTCTTGATTTTAACCAATCCTCCGTCTTTCGTATGGACCCCGTCTTTTAAATTTTCGCCGAAAGTAAAGGTACGGTCTTCGAAACGGCTGCGTGATAAAGCAATTCCTTGGGGAAGAGACGGATCAAAATAGGATTTTACTAAAAAAATATAATTGTCACCGGAATCAGGATAAACGTGACCAGCCTCACGTTGAATGAGATCTCCGACTACATCATTGGGAACGCGTCCTGCCAAGATGGAATGCAGTTTCTCTTGCAAGATGACGGGCTGCAAGAATAATAACGTCACTTCATCGTGAAATTGGGATGTCCTTGGCCCAATCTCCAGAGTCGTGGGATCCAAATACGGACCGTATAAAAGACGTTCCTTCGTTTGAAGGACATAGTCGATCCCTTTTTTGAAAGAGTGATGATTGAAATCATTCTTATGGTTAGGAAAAGTCGTACTAGTCACTCTGTTTTCTGTATCCAACAGAAAAAGTTCTGTAAAATACCGGCTTTTTTTCAACATTTTTTTCAAATACAGATCAATCTCAGAAGGCAAAATGCGTTCAAACTCAGCAGTCATGTTTTCTAAAAAACTCCACTGTTCATTGGCCCATTCTGTTAATAATTCGACCCTCGTTTTGGCGATGTCTTCGAAAATTTCTTCAATGGTTCCCGTGCTTTTGCGATTTAATTGGTAGGACCACCACAGTGAAAATCCTTCTCGAACTCCCAAACCCTCAAATAACCCCAATTTTTCTACCTCCTTCAAAAAACGGCTGTAAAAGAAGCGCAATGGACTAACCGAAAATTATGTCAGAATATCTAACATATTATGTTAATATTATATTCTGATTAATCGTTATTTTCAAATCTTTTTTAAAATGTCATTCATTGTTCCAGATTGGTTAAAACCATTATATTTCCGAAGAAATTCCGATTTTTCAACGAAATTCAGACTGTCAAGTGTGTTTAACGGATGACTGAAAAGGGGGGCATAGTGAAAGTTTTTATCAAGAAGCCGATGACAAGTAGTATTATCGTTGACAAAGAAAGGAAGCGGTATGATGCCATCGTAAAATCGCTTTTCAATCTTTCTTTTCAACGCAACGGATCAGTTTTTTAAAGAAACAATGAACCTTTCATCATTTTTCTTTCGAATATTTAAGGCATGAGGATCATTAAGGGGATCGACATCATAAAAGAACTTTGCAGAGCCCATAAAAAATGAAAATGGGCACTGCGTTTTTGGGGGAATCCAAAAATTAGAAGAAAACGTCGGCGGGAAGATGGGAAACGATTTTGTTTCTCATCTTTTACATACTATGTTGAAGGACAATGCCGCCATAAGCGAAGGCAGCTACGATGACGAGAGCAGGGTGGAGTTTGAGTTTTTCCATCGCCCAAAAGGAAACGGCCGCAATGCCGAGAGAATGCCAAATTCCGATGGAAGAGATCGAGCTTTTTCCCATTTGCCAAGTAAGGACTACCATCATAATGGCAATGACTGGCTGTACTAAGAGAGTCATTCCTTTGACGACGAGTGAATGCCGGTGTTTTTCAAGTACTCTTAACAAAAAGATGAGCGCCGCAGCAGATGGTATGACAGTTGCTCCTAAAGCGACGAGCATGCCTACCCATCCGCCTGCATCAAACCCTACAAAGGCGGCAATTTTGGTAGCAATAGGGCCGGGAAGGGCATTTCCAAGGGCAAGCATATTGGAAAACTCTTGATTATTTAACCAATGGTAATGGGACACGATTTCTTCATACATTAAAGGAATAGACGAAGGGCCGCCGCCATATCCAAGGGCGTTTGCCAAAAAAAATCCGATCATCAGTTGAATCCAAACAGTCATGCTTTTTCGCTCTCCTTGTTTTTATGTTCTTTTTTCCATTTGGCAGCCGTCCGAAAATGGATGCTTCCATAGGCTAAAAAGAGAATGATCACGATGGCTGGATGAATATGGACCGTTTCTAAAAGCAGAAAGGCTAAAAGAAACATAGCGATGCCCATCACTTTTCCTAATCCATCGATCGTTTTTTTCGCAAATTCATAAGCCATGACCCCGAGCATGACAGCGACCACAGGCGCTACTCCTGCGATCATCCCGGCCACTACTTTTGAAGTGCTTAGCACGGAGACGACAGACAACAAAGCAATCATGGCAATGCAACTAGGAAGTATATGGGTTATGACGGCGAGAACCGCTCCAACGTTTCCTTTTAGTTTATAGCCAATGTAGGCGGCCATTTTCGTGGCAATCGGTCCCGGCAAAGCGTTTGCGATCGCTAACGTTTCTCCGAATTCATCATCTTCCATCCATCGATATCTTGTGACGGCCTCGTATCGAATCAGAGGGATAACGGATGGACCTCCTCCGTATCCGAGAATTCCGGTCCGAATCATCGCTATGGATAACTGCCAATAGAGCTTCCAAGAGTTGTTCAATACCCTTTCTCCTCCTTTTACTGCTGTCTCTTCTTCGTTTATACGTTTATCCGAGACCAAGGCAACAAGTCGTAAATATTCTGATTTCCGTCTCTTTCATGGAATATATGATTATAGGATGAAAAATAAATGATCCTAATGTTCTCTTAAAACAAAATTTCATTATGTTTGACTTTAAAACTGCTTTGCCCGTTTTCAAAGATAAACGGCCGTTAAAACAGCAAAACGATAAACATTCCCCGGCTCCCTTTAGGCCCATGTCAAGACCTCTCGCTTAGCACTCCATTCATCGAAGGGGAGTGTGAGGGGATTTTTCCAAGGAAAGATCGACGGACGTTTCCGGACGTACCTCAATCACTTCAAAAAACCGTTGATGAGCCGTGGTCGGGAAGGAGCTGCCGTCCTCCAAATTGTATGCTTTTTCCTTGCAAAAATCTAGAATGCGATTAAATTTTCGAAAAATTGGAAAAGATAATTAAAAAAGGAAATGAAAGGAGTAACAATGATGATTCAAGTCAAAGTGTTTGATTATGAGCATGAAAAAGACTTGGAAGAAGAAATAAACGCATTTTTAAAAACGGTGGATGAACCAAATATTGTGGACATAAAGTACCATATTGCAGCGATGCCGGAAGAGGAAGAAGAGCAAATTTATTGTTTCAGCGCGATGGTGGTTTACCGGAAAGAAAAACGATGATAAGAAAACGGCTGAATGTGTCTATGAAACTTTTCGGCTTTTTAAAAGCAAAGAATGAAAGAAAACGCCGTCTATGCAAACGGCGTTTTAGGTTGAAACGCAACTTCTATTAATTTTGTGTTGTCCGATATTTTGCGGCGTTCAGGCCGGCAAGCCGCCCTGTTACAAGAGCAGAGGTGATATTGTATCCTCCCGTATATCCATGGATGTCCATGATTTCACCGCAGAAAAACAAGCCCGGTCTTTTTTTGGATTCCATCGTTTTTGGCTCGATTTCTTTTACGGAGACGCCGCCGCCTGTGACAAACGCTTTTTCGAGTGGGAGCGTGCCGTTTACCTGAAAAGTAAAATGTTTGCACAGATGGACGAAATTCCTGATTCGATCTATTGGAAGAGTGCTGCAAGGCGTATTTTCGTCAATCTCAGCTTTTTTCAGCAAAAACAGCAAATATCTTTCGGGCAGCAGGCCTTTTAGAGTGTTCTTGACCGATTTTTTCGGATTGTTTTTCACTTCTTGATTCACTTTTTGAAACAGTTCTTCCTCGTGAAAGTCAGGAAGAGAATCTAGGTGCATCGTCACTTTATCCAAATTCCATTTTTTCATCGCTTTGACGACAAACTGACTGCAGCGCAAGACGGCGGGTCCGGAAATGCCAAAATGAGTAAAAATCATGTCCATTTGATGAGTAATGATTTTTTTTCCTTTTGGATTGAGGACGCTTAAAGCGATGTCTTTTAGTGAAAGGCCCTGTAACCTTTTTTCTTGAATAAAGGGTTCGTCACTCGTAACAGGAACTTCCGTCGGGTATAGTTCGGTAATGGTGTGGCCGGCTTTTTTCGCCCAAGGATAGCCGTCGCCGGTTGACCCGGTATGAGGCACTGATTTACCGCCGGTTGCGATCACGATGGCACGACCGTCAATGGTCGATCCGTCGGCCAAGACAATGGTGTGTTTATGGTCTGTTTCAAACAGAATATCTTTGACAGGGGAGTTCGTTCGAATTTCGACTTTCAATTCATTTAAACGGCGCAATAAGGCGTTAACGACCGATTGAGCGTTATCCGAAACGGGGAACATACGCCCGTGATCTTCTTCTTTCAATTGGACTCCTAACTGTTCAAAGAATGTAATAATATCCTCGTTATTAAAAATCGAAAAGGCACTGTACAAAAATCGGCCGTTTCCTGGTATATGCCGGATCACGTCCTCGATCGGCCGCCGATTCGTTACATTACAGCGTCCGCCGCCGGAGATGGCCAGTTTGCGGCCGAGTTTGTTTCCTTTATCTACTAAAAGAACGTTTGCCTTCTTTTCGCCGGCTGCGATGGCCGCCATTAGACCGGCAGGACCGCCTCCAATCACAATGACATCATACATATTGTTACCACCTGCTTTAACATCTTTTTCGACACTAAAAAGACCATGAAAAAGTTTGTCAGAAACTATGTAAAGTTGTAAACTATGTCTTAGTGCATTTCAACATTTCTATGATCAGGAAGGGATGTTATGGCTTCAAAATTAATAAGAGGAACTTTTATTTTAACACTAGGTACGTTTATCTCAAAATTTATTGGCCTCTTTTATGTGATTCCCTTTTATGCCATTATCGGTGGGGAAGATGCCGCTTCGCTTTATCAGTACGGCTACGTTCCTTACATGATTTTTATCAGCATTGCCACAGCTGGTGTACCGCTGGCGGTATCAAAATTTATTTCCAAATATAATGCACTTGAAGAATATTCGGTAGGGCGAAGACTTTTTAGATCAGGACTCGTATTAATGACGATCACGGGTTTCTTGTCTTTTTTCGCCATGTATGAATTTGCGCCATTTTTTGCAAAACTTGTTATTACTAATAAAGATCAAACCTATTCGGTGGAAGATGTGGCTACCGTTATTCGGGCGGTTAGTTTCGCTTTGATTATCGTCCCGTTTATGAGTATCATGCGCGGCTTTTTCCAAGGCCACCAATCCATGGGACCGTCCGCTGTTTCGCAAGTCGTAGAACAGATAGCACGCATTTTATTTTTACTGATTGGGGCATATGTCGTTTTGCATGTTCTGCATGGCACGATTGTTTCTGCGATCAGCGTCGCTACTTTTGCAGCATTTATCGGGGCGGTTGCCGGCCTTCTGGTGCTGTTTTGGTATTATTGGAAACGAAAACGGCATTTGAACGAACTACTGAAGCAGGACAGGAGAGAAGTGAGTGTTTCTCTCTTTGATATGTATAAAGAAATTTTTGTTTCCGCGATTCCATTTGTTTTTGTCGGCATCGCCACTTCACTGTATCAGCTGGTGGATATGGTGACGTTTAACCGAGCGATGACCGCTATTGGACAAGCCAAAGCGGCTGTTCCTGCTTTTGGTATTTTAAATTTCAGCTCGCAGAAATTGGTCATTATTCCGGTTTCGCTTGCTACTTCTTTTGCCATGACGCTTGTACCGTTAGTGACAGAATCCTTTGTTTCAGGAAATATGAAACGGGTAAATGATCAATTAAATCAGACGTTCCAAGTGCTGTTATACTTGACGGTCCCGGCTTCTCTCGGCATATCTCTGCTGGCAGAGCCGTTTTACACAGTCTTTTATGAACATAGCACTCTTGGCACGGAAATTTTGCAGACATATGCCCCTGTGGCGATCTTGTTTGCGCTTTTCCAAGTAACGGCAGGGATTTTACAAGGAATTAACGAACAACGCTTTACCGTCTTCAGCTTACTTGTGGGAATTCTTTTAAAACTTAGTTTGAACATTCCTTTGATTAAAATGTTTCAAACAGAAGGAGCTATCTATGCTACGGCGATCGGTTACATTGTTTCCATTATCATCAATCTTGTGGTGATTAAAGCATTTACGTCCTATTCTTATCGAGTGGTTTTTCGTCGGACGGTATTAATCCTTCTGTTCAATTTGATCATGTCGATTTGCGTGATCGTCGCCTATCATCTTCTTACGCATTTCTTGAACCCGGCAAGCAAGCTTCAAGCATTGATCATAATCGGAATATGTGCTTTGGTGGGAGCTTCCGTCTATTTTTATTTAAGTTACCGCACTAAATTAATAGGGAAAATGTTCGGCAAGAAAGCGACGCTTCTCGGGAAAAAATTGAGAATATCTAGGGGATTATGATGATCCTTTTGCTTTTAGCTGCTTGTGGTTCCCATCTTCAAGGAGGTTCATGATGAGAATTGATCGCATGCTGGCCAATCTCGGCTATGGAAGCAGAAAAGAAGTGAAAAGTCTGTTGAAAAAAGGGGCGGTGCTCGTGAATGGGGCACCGGTCAAAGATGGGAAAACGCATGTTCAACCACAAACGGACAAGGTAGAAGTTTTGGGGGAAATCGTTCATTACAAAGAATTTGTCTATTTTATGATGAATAAACCGGCTGGTGTTATTTCCGCCACGGAAGATTTATATGAGGAAACTGTTGTAGATTTGCTGGATCCAAATGATCAGGTGTTTCAGCCGTTTCCGGTCGGAAGGCTTGATAAAGATACAGAGGGCCTATTGCTGTTGACCAATGATGGTCAGTTGGCTCACCAGCTTTTGTCTCCTAAAAAGCATGTTCCGAAAACCTATTTTGCCGTAATTGCAGGAGTAGTGACGGAAAATGACCGAAACGTTTTTTCAAAAGGCGTCGAACTGGATGACGGATATGTAACGAAGCCGGCTCAATTGAACATTCTTCAAAGCGGGATTCGTTCTCATATTGAGTTAACGATTACTGAAGGGAAATTTCATCAAGTCAAAAGAATGTTTGAAGCCGTCGGAAAACGAGTCATCTATTTGAAGCGTCTTAAAATGGGGCCACTCACATTGGATGAAGAACTGAAACTAGGAGAGTATCGGGAATTGCGGCAAGAGGAGATCGCTTCCTTGCAGCAGTACGTCCTGATGCGGAAAAACAGCGAAAGATAAAAAAGAAAAGCGATTTCCCGTCCGATTAAGCGGGAATCGCTTTTTTTCGCATTAGGATATTTTCACTTTCTTAGACGTTGTTGTCCATTTGCCCCTGCTAGGGCTTTGAACTAAATCATTGTAAACTAACACATTTAAGTCGCGTTGGATAGTGCGAGGAGTGATGCCAAACTCATCGACAATCTGTTGCGTAGTGACAGTTCCATTTTCTTTAATGAACATGTAAACGGACTTAATCCTAGTCAACATCCGATTGGTTGAAGGTTTCAAAAAACCACTCCCTCTTCTTTTTTCCAGAGGCAATAACAACGGACGACTTATGTGGTATATTTTTATGTAACGATTTTCGTTTCAGACAACTCCTTTGCAAAGAAATTTAAGATGTCTGATAATTACATTATACCCCTTTAGATGATATTTTACTATTAAAAAAACTTGAATTTACTGAAATTTTGCCCCAAATGTGGATAATTTATCCCATTGTCGTAAAATAGCAGTTTTTGATTAAAGGTTTTTTCAATGGCGAAATGTTTTTTTTGCAGGCCGGGAAGAGTAAAATAAAAGAAGAAAGTAAAGAGTTAAAGGAGAACAAAATATGGCTGAAATTCGTTGGAACGAAGAAGTCGAAAAAAGAAAAGAGGAATTGATTCGCGATTTGCAATCATTGATTCAAATAAAAAGCGTTTTGGATGAAAGCCATGCGACGAGTGACGCTCCGTTAGGAAAAGGAGTAAAAGAAGCGCTTGAATTTATGCTGAGATTGGGAGAAAAAGATGGATTCAGCAGCCGCAATGTCGGAAATGTGGCAGGTCATATTGAATTTGGCCAAGGGGATGAGCTTTTAGGAATCCTTTGTCACGTAGATGTTGTTCCTGAAGGAGACGGCTGGTCTGTGGAGCCGTTCGGCGGGGAAATCAAAGACGGAAAAATATTTGGGCGTGGCTCCATCGATGACAAAGGTCCGACGATGGCGGCTTATTATGCGATGAAAATTGTTAAGGATCTTGGAGTGCCGATTAACAAACGGGTTCGAATGATTATCGGAACGGATGAAGAGAGCGATTGGCGCTGTGTCGACCATTATTTTCAGGTCGAGGAAATGCCGACTTTTGGATTTGCTCCCGACGCGGATTTTCCTATTATTTATGCAGAAAAAGGAATTGCTGATTTTGATATCGTGCAAACGGCAAAAGAGAAGGATGCGGCCGAAAGCGAGGTAGAAGTGCTCTCCTTTCAATCGGGAAGACGGTATAATATGGTCCCTGATCACGCAAAAGCGGTTTTGATGATTCATCATGGGGAAACAAAAATTTTGCAGCAGTTTTCTGATTATTTGAGCGAAAACGGTTTGCAGGGCAAGTATTTCATGGACAGAGGCGATCTGGTCCTGGAAATGGAAGGAATATCCGTGCATGGCTCGGAGCCTGAAAAAGGAAAAAATGCGGGTTTGTATTTATGTGATTTCTTATCTCGTTTAGATCTGCCAAAATACGAAAAAGATTTTTTCGAATTTGTTTCTCATTATTTTCATCAAGATTTCACAGGAGATTCATTAGGCCTCGCTTATGAAGATGATATAACAGGCAAATTATCGTTGAATGCTGGCATTCTTTCTTTTGACCGGAATCGTGGAGGAAAAATAGGAATCAGTATGCGTTATCCTGTCACCTTTCCTCTTAAAGATCGTATAGATCAGCTAAAAAACAGTCTTCGTGAAAAGGGATTGGCCATTGAAAATTTCTCTGACAGCAAACCTCATCATGTAGACAAAGACCATCCGTTTATTCAAACGTTGGCGAATGTATATGAACAGCAAACCGGTGAAAAAGCGGAACTTTTGGCCATTGGCGGAGGAACGTACGCACGGTCGCTTGATACGGGGGTTGCTTTTGGAGCTCTTTTTCCAGGAAGACCGGACGTCGCCCATCAAAAAGATGAGTATATGTTTTTAGAAGATTTATGGAAAGCAACCGCGATTTATGCTCAAGCCATATATGAATTAACAAGATAATAGAAAAAGCTATGGACAATGGATTGATTTGATTGAGTTTTCAATGAAGAGGGAATGGGGGAGATACCGATGGAATGGGTACTGTTAAATGGGGAGTTTTTGCCGAGAAAAGAAGCCAAAGTGGATATTGAAGACCGCGGCTATCAATTTGGCGATGGTATCTATGAAGTCATCAGGGTTTATCATGGAAAAATGTTTGCTGTCGATCAGCATCTGTCTCGCCTTCAATCAAGTGCGGAAAAAATTTTCCTTCAAAATCCTTATACAAATGACGAATGGAAAGCCTTGCTTGAAGAATTAATTGAGAAAAATGAGTTGGATGGAGGAAGCGTGTATTTACAATTGACACGCGGTGCGTCTCCTAGAGCTCACGCCTTTCCTGATTCAAGCGTTTTACCTGTCGTGGTGGCATATACTAAATCATTCGAAAGGCCTGACAAGGAAAGAAAATATGGCGTGAAAGCGCTGTTTGTGGAAGATATTCGCTGGCTGCGATGCGATATTAAAAGTTTAAATTTGCTGGGAAATTTACTGGCAAAGCAAAAAGCGGCTTCCGAGGGGTGCTATGAAGCGGTGCTGCATCGTGGAGAAACTGTAACGGAAGGCGCCTCTTCCAATATTTTTATTGTGAAAAACGGAGTTGTGCAAACACATCCGGCAAACAACTTGATTTTAAACGGAATTACTAGGCAGGTAGTCATTTCGTTATGCCAAGCAAACAGCATTCAAGTGGACGAGAAGCCGTTTACGAAACAAGAACTGCTGCAAGCAGATGAAGTATTTCTTACTTCCACTACGTCCGAAGTTCTTCCTGTTGTGGAAGTAAACGAGAAGCCGGTGGCTGATGGAAAACCAGGTGCGGTTACGTTAAAAATACAGGAATTGTTAGAAAAAGAAATCGAAGCTTTAAGTAAAATTACTGAAGGATAGAGATTGAACAGGAAAAGAAAGAATAGTGGTTTAGCCAAAGCTTTTCAGAAGAGATAGAAGGCTTTGGCTTTTTTTATGAATGTGACCCCTTGCGGATTCCGGGCAAAAATATAGATGGAAAAATACCCCACCAAAAGGTTCGGCAAAAACGTGGTTTTTCCGTTATTTTTGATGGGTCCAGCAGGATTTTCCCCATAATCCGTGGGGAGTAAGGAATACTGCTGGTGGACAGACACGAAAGATTAATATCGGAAAAGATCGCTTGATAAATAACGTTCGCCTGTATCAGCTGTCATACAAACAACGACGTCATCTTTTGAAAGCTCGCTTGCCACTTTGATGGCAGTAAAGCAAGCAGCACCGGATGAAGGGCCGACAAGAATACCTTCTTCTTTGGCCAACTTGCGAGTCATTTCATACGCTTCTTCATCTTTTACTAAATGGATTTGATCATATACTTCCGTATTCAAGGTGGCAGGAATAAACCCTGGACTTGTCCCTACAAGTTTATGTTTTCCTGGTTTTCCGCCCGATAATACCGGCGATCCATAAGGTTCGGCAACATGGACTTTGAGATTGGGATAGTGTTCCTTCAGTACTTCACCGGTTCCGGTAATCGTTCCTCCAGTACCGGATGTCGCTACAAAAGCCGTCAACTCTTTTCCGAGTTCTTTCATGGCCTCAACGATTTCGATAGCGGTAGTGCGGCGATGGGCATCCGGGTTGGCGGGATTTTCAAATTGCATGGGGATAAAGCTATTTGGTATTTCCTCAGCCAATTCTTTCGCCTTTTTGATGGCTCCGGGCATTTTTTCGTTTCCTGGAGTCAGCACGACTTCGGCGCCGTATGCTTTTAATAAGTTAATGCGCTCTTTTGTCATGGAATCCGGCATCACGATAATGGCGCGATATCCTCTAGCCGCTGCATTCATCGCTAGACCAATGCCGGTATTGCCGCTCGTTGGTTCAATAATGGTGGATCCTTTTTTCAACAGTCCCGCTTTTTCTGCTTCCACAATCATATTATACGCGGCGCGGTCTTTTACACTTTTGCTCGGATTGAAATATTCCAGCTTTAAGTAAATATCGGCCCCGTTTTTGGGATTAAGACGGTTTAGTTTTACCAAAGGTGTATCGCCGATTAGATCAGCTATGTTTTGAACGATCTTCATTGTTTACGCCTTCCTTTCTAATCTTCATTATTCATCATACCTATTCTTAGAGGTCTAATCAACTTTCGCAGATTTTATACTTTTTCCCATTTTTTGATACAATGTAATTATTATTTTGGGATAGTGGCTCGCTTTTTAGACATCATGTGCTGAAGGGCCAATCAATAGGAGTGTTGGAAGTGAAAACTCATTATTTTTTTGCTTTAAGGCTGCCTGATGAAACAAAAGAATATTTGTATTCTTGGCGGCGCCAATTTTCATTGCCGTTCAAACGTTGGGTGCACCCGAACGATTATCATATTACGTTCGCTTTTTTAGGCGATGCAGATCCAAAGCCGTTACAAAAAGCGGTGGATACGGTAAAACGGATTGTCGAAAAAACGCCGCCTTTTTCCGTGCAGATTGACTCTATCGGAACATTCGGCCGTAAAGAATCTCCCCGAATTTTTTGGGCAGGAACCAAACAGAACAACCGCCTCTTCGATATTCAAAAACAAGTATTCCAAGCTGCGAAAGAGGCAGGTTTTCAATTGGATTCTAAACCATTCCGCCCTCATATTACGCTGGCGAAAAAATGGAATGGGGATATTTCGTTTACAGATACAGATGCATCCGGTTTTTTGTACGCCAAACCACCTTCCCATATTTTTCAAGCAGATTCAGTGGTGTTGTATCAGACCCATTTAGACCGTTCGCCCATGTATGAAGAAATTGTCCGGTTTTATTTTGAAAATAAGGAAGGAAAGGAATAGAAAAGAAATGGCTCAGTTAATTAAGCTCCAAGATTATGTGTCTCGATATCAACAAGATGTGTACCGTTACCCATCCCAATTTATCCGATTAAAAAAACAACAGTGGGACAAGTTTGTGAATTGGAGCGAAATGCAAAAACAAGAGCATGAGGGGTGGGCGCAAGAGGAATCCCTTTTTTATGAAGATGAGAACAAGGAAAAAACAAATATGTTCCATAAATTGAAAAATATGTTTCGAAAAAGGAATTTTTCGATGGATGAAGGGGAAAATGAAAAGAAAGAGTCTCCCTTTTTTCAAATGGATCTTTCGAATATGAACGAATTGGAGTTAAAACAATTTTTTCTCGATCAGCTGTTTGAATTTCAAATCAAGTGGGCAAGTTCCACTTTAACAGAAACATCATATATTGATTACAAATATTTTTATGATGAACGCTTAAAATATTTTCTGCAAAGATTTCCAGATACGTTTCTCGTTATGTATAAGCCGATATTGGCTTTGAAAAAGGCGCCGGTCGAATTGGATGTTCTCCTGTTGACGCCCACTGAACTATGGTGTCTTACTTTTTTGGAGGAGGAAAACCGGGCTGTTTATTTTGGATCATCGGATCGATTCTGGATCAAAAAAATAGGAAAAAAAGAGAAAAAAGTGTTAAGTCCGGTTCTTTCTTTGCAAAGAATGGGGGTCATTGTGTCTAAGTTATTTCGTACGTACAAAGTAGATTTTCCGGTGAAAAAAGCGGTCATATCGCGAAACGGCTACATTGATTATCCATCTCCTCCTTTTGATCTCCACATTTTCGATAAAAAAAGCTATCCGAATTGGTTTGAATCGATGAGAGAGTTCCGTTCTCCGTTAAAAATGAAGCAATTAAAAGCGGCCAAAACCGTTTTGGAATTTGCGGAAACCAACAGCATCAATAGGCCGGAGTGGGACGATGAGGCGGAATGGCCAGATCATGAAATTGTAATCGGAGATGAAGCAGAAGATAGAACACTTTGAAAAGCACAAAAGTTGTGCTTTTCATTTATCACCAACTGCCTGACCTTTAGATAAAATTCGATCAGAGGGGGCAAAAGCTGGATTCTTTTAGCTGTATAATCGGATCAATTTCATCATCCGGCTGTAATTTTTCAGAGTTGTATAGGTTTCTGTTGACAAGAAAATGATGATAAAAAAATTTCCACTTTCAGAGTGCTCAGATGACAAAAAAATTTTTTATAAATGAATGGACGGCACCGTCTCCTTGGCTAATGATCCGTTAAACGGGAGCAAGGACTGAAACAGTGGAAAGGAAAGAAGGATGTATGCTTCCTAAAAATCAATCGTTTCATGCCTACCAAGATGAGTTGGATGTCTTCACTATTTTTCTTTCATACGATTACTTTCAAGGAGAATCGTCTTCTTTTCGACTAAAAATGGAAGATGCCACAATTGACTTAAACATACTGGAGAAACTGGATTCAGAATACGGCAGAACATATCGTTGCCAATCTCCGGTGGTTCCGGTTTTCGGGAAAAGTCATTATATTTTGGATGAAAGAGGGCAAGAAACGTTATTACTTGTCGGCAAAGTTATTCGTACGAAAGAGTTCGACCAAATGTTTTTTTATGAGGGAAAAGATTTAGGAGCTCATTATACAAAGGAAAGGACCGTTTTTAAAATATGGTCGCCGGCAGCGATAGAGGCGAAAGTTCATGTAAAAAGAAGAGGGGCAATTTATTGGGAAACGTTTTCGCTCATTCGGGAAGAACGAGGAGTTTTTTCTGCTGTCGTGAAAGGCGATTGGGAACAATCTTGCTATTATTACGAAGTTTTTATAAATGGAGAATGGAGAAAAGCGGCTGATCCATATGCAAAAGCAGTCAGTCTGAACAGCGAGTACAGCTGCGTCGTCGATCTCGGCCAAACCAATGTTAAAAGAGTTTCTCCTCCGTCTTTTGGATCGCCCGTCAATGCAATCATATACGAAACGTCGATTAGAGATCTCACCATTCATCCTGACAGCGGAGTAAAGAACAAGGGAAAATATTTAGGAGTTGCGGAAAAAAATACGAGAGGAAAGACGGGAGGAATAACGGGTTTATCTTATATCAAAAATTTAGGAATCACCCATATCGAATTTCTTCCTTTTCACGATTTTTACGGCATTCCTGACGAAAAACCGGAAGAATCATACAATTGGGGGTATAACCCTCTATTTTATAACGTACCTGAAGGATCTTATGCAAGTGAGCCTCAAAACCCTTACAATCGGATTCTTGAGCTAAAGGAAATGATTGAAGCCGTACACTCTGAAGGAATGCGAGTCATTATGGATGTTGTTTACAACCATTTGTATGAACGGGAGAGCTCCGCTTTCGAACAACTTGTTCCTGGGTATTATTTTCGTTTTGATGAAAACGGGCGGCCGTCCAATGGCACCGGAGTTGGAAATGACTTTGCTTCTGAACGTCTGATGGGCCGAAAATTTATTCTGGATTCCATTGAGTTTTGGTTGAAAGAATATAATGTTGACGGATTTCGTTTTGATTTAATGGGTATTCTCGATGTAGAAACGATGAAAGAAGTAGTAAAAGTGGCTCGCTCTTACAAGCCGGACTGTCTTATCATCGGGGAAGGATGGGACTTGCCGACGCCGCTCGCCCGCCAGCATAAAGCTGCGCTTCATAATCAGCATGTACTTCCCGAAATTGGTCAGTTTAATGATTTTTTCCGAGACTCCATAAAGGGGGGCGTATTTCATCTTTTGGATAAAGGATTTGCTCTTGGAAAGCTGGATATGTATGAAAAAGCTTTCCATGCGGTGTGCGCAAGCATCCCTTTAGAAGGCAGAACGGGAATATTTACAGAGCCGCTGCAATCTGTAAATTTTGTCGAATGCCATGATAATCATACTTTGTGGGATAAGTTAATGGCTTGTTTTCCAAACCAAGAGAAGGAAAACCGTCGCCGCCACCTAATAGCTACTGCTATGGTTTTGCTTTCCCAGGGGATTCCTTTTCTTCATAGTGGCCAAGAGTTTTTTCGGACAAAAAAAGGGGTTGGAAACAGCTATAACAGCGAAGATGAAATCAATTGGCTGGATTGGAGCAGGAAGGAGAATTATAAAGACGCCGTTGATTATATAAAAGGTTTGATTGAAATTCGGAAAAATCATGGAGCTTTCCGCTTGCAAACTGCTGAGGAGATCCGAAAGCATTTGAAAAAATGGACAGTAAGGGAGGGAATCGTATCAGTTTTAATGGACGACGTGGGCGGCAAGGGACCTTGGAATAAGATTCTCGTCGTGTTTTATTCGAATGAATTGTCTGGAGAAATGGCTCTTCCCGGCGAGTCTGCTTGGAAAGTGATTGCGGATGAGAACCGTGCAGGCATTCAACCAATCCGAGAAGTGGAAAAGACGCTTGTCCTTTCTCCTATTAGCTGCTATGTATGTGTTCAATAGTAGGAATCTTTTTTATCGTCTCTGTTCATGCCATGGATTTTGTTAGTTGGACGAACGGGGCAGAATAATAATTTAGAAAGCGGCAAGTCTTTTTTGCGCGAACTTGTTTCTATTTTTTTAAATGATGAGTTTAGATCCTTTCAACACGAGGAAAGCGAAACTTCCGTCAGTGGGGACTGCTGATGGTTAGTTGGACATAACGGTCATTTTGAGGCAATTGTCCTTTAAAATCGAACCCCTATTTTGCTTGTGATGAGAAAAAGGGACCCTCTGCTTTTTCAAGCGAAGTCCATTGGTCATTGGTCGGACCATTGCCTTCGTATTGCGCTGAAGTCGTTTTGGACGGCATCTTGACGAAAACACTCGAAAGAAGATAAAATTTAAAAAGTAGTTTCAATTGAAAAGCGGATGTTGAATTGAAGGAAAGCTGAATGGAATAGAGTATGATCGTTTTACTTTGAATGATTTCATTCAGTGGTAGCTTGCCCGTTTGGATCGATCGGACGGAAAGCTTAAAAATATAGGAGAATCGGATTGCGCAATAAGATGGATAATCAATCGGGAAAAGAGCGTATGGACAAAGCTGCCAAAATAAAATTAAATAAATTGGAACATTTGTTTGATCAAGAATGGGAGATTATCCCCGCCGGAGGACTTACTGGCGAAGCTTTTTTTGCCAAGCATGAAGAACAGAGGCTTTTTTTAAAGCGAAATTCTTCGCCTTTTCTTGCTGCTTTGTCAGCTGAGGGAATCGTTCCCAAACTTGTGTGGACGAAAAGGTTAGAAAGCGGGGATGTGATTACCGCACAGCATTGGCTGAACGGCAGAGAACTGTCTCCTGATGAGATGGTGGACAGAAGGGTGACGAAATTACTAAAAAAAATTCATACATCTAAACCGCTTTTGACAATGCTGGAGCGACTTGAAAAGCGCCCGGTTCAGCCGGAAAAGCTGTTGCTGGAAGTCCAAGATGGAATTGACTTGAATTTGCTGCAGCATCCTACCATTCAAAAAGCCATTGAGTTTCTGCAAAAAAAGGTCAAGTTCATTCGCTATGACGATTATGCCGTTTGCCACGGAGATGTCAACCATAACAACTGGCTGCTTTCCGAGGGCAATCGTTTGTATTTGATTGACTGGGACCGCCCTCTTATAGGCGATCCGGCCATTGATTTGGGCATGCTTCTATATTGTTATATCCCCGGAAATGATTGGGAAGAGTGGCTTGGCTTGTATGGAATGGAACTGACTACTCACCTTCAATTGCGGATGAAATGGTATGTGGTGATGCAAACCATATTATCTATTCAATGGCATAAAGATAAAAGCCGTTTTCATGAAATGAACCGCTGGCTTACATTTCTCCATAATATTTTATGACCATGTTAAGACAATTGGTCTATATCGCTGACCCATTGAGATAAGTGGTTTTGATGGGCTTGGATGTGCTCATCCAAATGTTGTGTATATTGACCATCTTGGCTGTATTGATAAATTTCCTGTAATGTTGATTTGACACCTTGATCAACGTTTGCATTGGCCATCAACGATTTTGCCAGTCTTTCGAGCTGTTCGCATTCCGAGACGGTTCCGCAACAATCCAGTTGATGGTCGCTTAAAATATCTCTTAATAATTGTGCTTGATCCTTCCATGTTAAAGGCATGGCACTCATCCTTTCTTTCGCATCATATAAGGAATTCTCTTATTTTAGTGTCGGGAATTCTTTTTTTTTTATGCATGAAGATTATGAACGAATAGACAGTGGGGGATTTTTAATGCGTTTACGAAACAAACCTTGGGCTAAAGAAAAAATTCGGCAATATCCACAATATGTGATTCCTGAACCTGAAAAGCAAAAAGGAAAATGGCGGGAAATGTTCGGAAATGATCAGGCGATCCATTTGGAAATTGGCACAGGAAAAGGACAGTTTATTGTGGGGATGGCTCGATTGCATCCTGATGTCAATTTTATTGGAATTGAACTGCAAGAAAGCGTGATTGTATCTGCGCTTGACAAAGTAATAGAGGCAGAATTGCCGAATGTAAAGCTGTTGAATGTGAACGCCGGTCATTTGACCGATTTTTTTGCCAATGGGGAAATCGAAAGAATTTACTTGAACTTCTCAGATCCTTGGCCAAAGAAACGACATGAAAAACGGCGATTGACTTACAAAAATTTTCTGAAAGCCTATGACGAAATTTTGGCGGAGGGCGGCGAGATCCATATGAAAACGGATAATCAAGGATTGTTTGAATACTCGCTTGTCAGTTTCTCGCAGTACGGTCTTATTTTAAAGGATGTGAGTCTTGATCTTCACAACAGCGATTATCAAGAAAATGTCATGACCGAATATGAGGAAAAATTTTCGCAAAAAGGAAATAGAATTTATCGCTGTGAAGTGCAGTTTCCGCCAAAAAAGGCAGAGGAGAATGAAGTTTTGCTTTAAAAAAGGGGTCTAAATCAACGATTATAAAAAACGAAAAAAAGAGATGATTTTTTTCGCTAATCAACTGTCTGTTTTTGAAGTGGGAAAAGCGTCGCTTTGTCAGTGCCAACGGGAACGATCGGACCGAACCCGTTGGCGAGCGATTAGGAAAGGCGATAGACGTCCATGATGGTTCCGGTGCTGGCATCGGCAATAAATTCATATTGCTCCAATTCGCCATCCCGTCTTCTGGAAATTCCGCCTTTATAAACAGTTGTGTCAATTCCAAGTTTTTGATATTGCTCCGGTTTCATTTGAATCCATGACCCTTCAATGATTCCTTCTTTGTTAAAAGCTTCCTTGACGCGGGCAAGGACTTTTTCAGCTGCAACGGTAGGCGAGGACGTTACCGCTTTTTGGGCAAACAACGCGCCTGCTGCACCGGCGACTGCACCTAATGTAAAAGACTTCCACCCAATTCTCATGAGCACACCCCCAAAAAAGTTACTATTTTCAGTATACATGAATTTGAAAAATTCGCCATAAGCAGGGGAGGCTCAATTGGAAAAGGGTTTCAAAGTTTTGTAAAATAACAATGTACATAGTTTTGCAACAACGAAAAGGAGCATGATCTCATGAATCAAGAAACGTTGGAATTGTTTCGACAATTAACCGAACTTCCGGGAGCTTCCGGAAATGAACATGCTGTACGTGCATTTATGAAGGAACAGCTTTCTCAATACGCTGATGAAGTAGTGCAAGATCGGCTAGGGAGTATTTTTGGGGTCAAAAAAGGAAACGGACCTGTCGTGATGGTAGCTGGTCATATGGATGAAGTAGGATTTATGATTACTTCGATTACGGATAACGGAATGCTCCGATTTCAGCCGCTGGGAGGCTGGTGGAATCAAGTGCTGTTAGCGCAGCGTGTACAAATTATAACGGAGAACGGACCGGTAATCGGTGTGATTGGATCCATTCCTCCCCATTTGTTAAGTGAAGAACAGCGGAAAAAACCGATGGAAATAAAAAATATGCTCATTGATATTGGAGCGGACGACCGTGAAGATGCGGAACGGATTGGCATTAAACCGGGGCAGTTTGCCGTGCCGATTTGTCCATTTACTCCATTGGCTAATCAAAAGAAAATTTTAGCCAAAGCTTGGGATAATCGCTATGGGTGCGGGCTTGCCATCGAATTGTTGAAAGAAGTAAAAGATGAAACGCTTCCTAATACGCTGTATTCCGGAGCGACTGTTCAAGAAGAAGTCGGCCTTCGAGGTGCGCAGACAGCTGCCAATATGATTAAGCCGGATATTTTCTTCGCGTTGGATGCAAGTCCCGCCAATGATATGTCCGGAGATAAAAATCAATTCGGCCAATTGGGGCAAGGGGCTTTGATTCGTATTTATGACCGGACGATGGTAACTCATAGAGGAATGAGAGAATTCGTTCTCGATACGGCAGAATCGAATCAAATTCCTTATCAGTTTTTTGTTTCACAAGGAGGAACGGATGCCGGAAGAGTGCATTTGTCCAATGAAGGCGTCCCTAGTGCGGTGATCGGAATTTGTTCCCGCTATATTCATACGCATGCCTCGATGATTCATATAGATGATTACCAAGCTGCCAAAGAATTATTGATTAAGCTAGTTCGTTCATGTGATCAATCAACGGTTGAGGCCATTCGGAATAACGGGTAATGGAATATTGGAATACATTCCATCCGTGAATGGATTTTTCTAAAAAGATGTGACAGCCGGAACGGAAAGGTTTTTCATTTATAGAGAAAGTGGTTTGATTGAGACAGAGGGAGTGCTATCCATGAAAATAGCCGTGGGGTCAAAAAATGCAGCAAAAATAGCTGCCGTGAAAGAAGGAATTCAATTTATACGACTGAGTGCCGAAGTGCTATCGGTTGACGTCGAATCGGGTGTAAGCAATCAGCCTTTTTCGGATGAGGAAACAATAAGAGGGGCCGTTCAACGAGCGGAAAGAGCATTGTCGGCGGAAAATGCTGATGTCGGAATCGGTTTGGAAGGCGGTGTAACGGAAACGCCGCAAGGTCTTTTGCTTTGTAACTGGGGAGCTCTGTCGGAAAAAGGAAAAGAGCCTATTGTTGCCGGAGGAGCCCGAATTCTCTTGCCAAAAGAGATTGCCGAAAGATTAAGAGCGGGGGAAGAGTTGGGACCGGTGATGGATGAATTTTGCCGCAGAAAACAAATCCGTGAAAAAGAAGGAGCTGTAGGCATCTTTACTAACGGGCTTGTCACAAGAAAAGACATGTTTTTCCATGTGATGAAGCTGCTCCTCGGACAATGGCTGTACCGAAAGAATGAAAGGTAAGATCTTATTCTTATAAGGATATAGCCATTGAAGCCCCCGGTTTGTTTGTTGAAATAAATTTTTGTTTTTTAGGTTAACTCTTGACAGGTTTCCGAATTCAAGCAAAAGGGATCTTTGCTTGTCGGTCAGAACGTAGCGCTCGGTGGCTTTAAAAAACGAACGAAGTTTTTTGCGGCATGGTGAGCGCTATTCTTCATTTTATTGGGCAGTTTATGATAATCTTATGATAGATTCGGATGTATCTTTCTCCGCGTGTTTTTAAAGGATTCAATTTCCAATATTTATTAAATGAGAATGGTCAGGAGGAATAAAGGATGCAAGAATTAAAATCAATAGAACAATTTGAAGAACTTAAAAATAACGGGAAACACATTTTTCTTTTTTCAGCAGAATGGTGCGGAGATTGCCGCTTTTTGGAACCTTTTCTTCCTCAAATTGAAGCAGAGCACCCGGATTATACGTTTGTCCATATTGACAGGGATGAATATATCGACCTTTGCCAACAATTAGACGTTTTTGGAATTCCTAGTTTTATTGCTTATGAAGACGGGAAAGAGCTTGGAAGGTTTGTCAGCAGAGATCGTAAAACAAAAGAAGAAGTGGATCAGTTTATTGACAGCCTCCAAAAATAAGTTCCTTTGGACAGGAGGAAAATTCATTGGACAGTAAAGCGCTGCGAAAGGAATTGGAAAAACGATTAAAATCAGAAAACCGCCTTTTTACATTTGATCGGGAAAAAGATGTTTTACGAATCGAGGACAAGGAAACGAGAAAAGGGGTCAATGTTTCACTGCCTCCCATTTTAGGCAGATGGGAAACAATGAAAGAGAAAGCAATCGATGAGGTTGTTTACTATGTCAATGAAGCGCTGGCTGTCATGGGAAAAGAACCAAGCTTATCGGAAAGAGAAAAGTACATTTATCCGGTTATTCGCTCCACATCTTTTCCAAAGGAAGCGAAAGAAGGCGTACCTTTTTTGTATGATGATCATACGGCCGAAACAAGAATATATTATGCCCTTGATATGGGGACTACTTATCGGTTGATTGATAAGGAATTGTTGGAAAAGGAAAACTGGGATGCCAGAAGAGTGAGAGAGACGGCGAAATTCAACGCCCGCTCCCTTTCTACTTCCGTTAAAAAAGATGAGGTAGCGGATAATGTTTTTTATTTTTTAAATACAAATGACGGTTATGATTCAAGCCGAATTTTAAACGAAAAATGGCTTTCTGAGATGGAGGAGAAAGTCGAAGGTGTGATGACTGTCTCCGTGCCTCATGCAGATGTGCTGATCATCGGGGATATCCGCAATGAAACCGGATATGACATATTGGCCAATATGACGATGAGCTTTTTTGCCAACGGACGGATACCGATTACGGCTTTGTCATTTTTGTATGAAAATGGCAAGCTGGAACCGATTTTTATTTTAGCCAAAAACAAAAGAAAATGAAGGGATGGAAGATCGTAAGTGAACGTATTTTATAATCGAAAAGGTGTAGGGGATACTCTACTAATATCGATCAAAGATTTTCCGCAAGAGGAAATTGCCGTAGACGTGCGAAAAGAGGCGGCCAGAATTTATCATGAACCAACCAATGAAACGGCTGGTTATAATATTTTTCATATATCCAAATTCCTGGAAATTGAAGGTGATGGCCCCGTCGACATGAACGAAGACCTTCTCGGCAAAATCAACCGGATTTTGCAGGAGTGCGGTTTTGATGAAACGTTAGAAGGAGATTTTTCTCCTAAATTTGTGGTAGGATATGTGAAAGAAAAGGAAAAGCATCCTAATGCAGATAAATTGAGCATCTGCCAAGTCGACGTAGGAAATGAAACATTGCAGATTGTATGCGGAGCGCCTAATGTGGAGGCGGGCCAAAAAGTGGTTGTCGCCAAGATCGGCGCTGTCATGCCAAGCGGAATGGTTATAAAAGATGCGGAGCTGCGAGGAGTTCCTTCGAAAGGCATGATCTGTTCGGCTCGCGAGCTTGAGCTGCCGAATGCTCCTAAAGAAAAAGGAATTTTAGTTTTATCAGATGAATATGAAGTCGGTCAGCCGTTTTCCTTTTAATGGATAATGGCCAGTGAATAAAGATGTGAACAAGGGTTTGGTTCTTTCAACCTTTATAGGAAGATGATTGTATCCTATTAATGGTTGTAGAAGGATCGGACCCTTTATTCGTTTCAATGGATTTCTTGTTGTGGATATTGAAGGGATCGGTTGAAAAGTGAGCAGCGAGTAAAGATTGGATGGTATTTCTGCAAAAATGATTTTCCGAGATTTTCAGTATAGAAAGATCTAAGTGGAGTCTGTTCTGGCTGGTTTGCTATTCCCTTAGGGAGAAAAGCCCAAAGCCTTCATCGATGAAAAGAGGCTTAAGAATATTTGTTGTTCTTGCATTTTCAGCCTATTTTCCTCTCGAATTTTTCTATTTAACTGTTAAAATAGAAATGATTCTTAAATAAAGAAAGAGTGGTAAACTTTGAGCTGGCTGAAACGATTTATGAAACTTTTTATAGATGAAGAAGTAGTAGAAATTGAAGAGAGCGATTCTCCGCATGTACCGCGGCAGGTACCAAAGGAACGAACAGACAATCTGAAAAAAAATCCAACAAAGCCGGTGCGGGAATTGAAAACGAGAATTGCTTACCATTATCCGCAAAAACCTCTATCTTTGCATACTGCGTCGGAAAAAACAGAAAGAAAAACGCTTGAACGACATAATCGGCATCGGAGAAATGAGCCGATCAAACTGGAACCAAAACCAACAACGGAAAACTTAAAGAGTGCTTCTTATCATGTGTCGAGCGAACGGAAAGGCAACCGTCCTTTTCGACCAACGAATATTCCGTCTCCTATTTACGGGTATAAACGTCCGTCAGAAGCAAGCCAAAGCGAAGTTGTAGAGTACGAGTTGAAAAATTCTTTTGTGGAAGGAGAAGTGTCAGGTCACACAGAGACGCTAAAAAGAAAGAATGAGAATTTTGAAGAGCAGGAAGAACGAAATCAGACTTTGGCTGTTCCGTTTAAAAACGAAGAAAAACAGGCCGAACCTTCCGGAAAAGAACAGGTGGCGGCAGAAAAAGAACAGGTAATCCTTGAAGAGAATCATCTGAAAGACGAAGCGGCTTCCAATGAATTTTCTCATTCGGAAGACTCCCCATTATCAACAAAACAATCATCACAAGAAAACGATTTTCCTACGGTAGAAGAAGCGGTAACAGAAGAGTATGAAAATGTAAGAAAAATGGAACCAGTCGAGGAACAGAATTCTGTTGTCCGGGAATTGGACACTAGTAAGGATTCGAATCAAGAACAGCGATCGGAAACTGTTTCTGAAAGGGCAGACGCAGACAAATCGAGTAAATCACGTCCGCATCTCCCCTTTAATGTGCTAATGCTTAAGCAGGACAAACGGAATTTGGAGAAGAAAAATATCGTGAACAATCGGAAACAGCCGGACATGGCTCCTCATATCCATAAAGTGGAAAAGGGACAAGCGGAGGAGAACATAGAAAAAGAAACCGACCATCAGCTGCCCGATATCCGTTTTTTGACTCCGCCGGCTGAAAAAAAAACGAATGAAGCATGGATACAACAGCAAATTCAATTATTAAACGATACGCTGAAAAACTTCCGTGTACGCGCTAAGGTGGTGAATGTCACGGAAGGACCGTCTGTCACCAGATTTGAAGTACAGCCTGAACCAGGGGTGAAAGTGAATAAAATTACGAACTTGTCGGATGATATTAAGTTGAGCTTGGCGGCCAAAGATATTCGGATAGAGGCGCCTATCCCGGGAAAACATACAATCGGAATTGAGGTTCCGAATAAAGAAAGCCGACCCGTATACTTAAGCGAAATTATTATGAGCCCTTCATTCCAAAACAGCCAATCTCCTCTCACGATTGCGATGGGACTGGATATTTCCGGCCAAGCGGTTGTGGCTGATTTAAAGAAAATGCCCCATGGATTGATCGCCGGCGCAACCGGCTCTGGAAAAAGCGTCTGCATCAATTCCATATTGATAAGCCTTTTGTATAAAACGACTCCTGAAGAATTGAAACTGCTATTGATTGATCCGAAAATGGTTGAACTCGCGCCGTACAACGGCATTGGACATTTGGTCAGCCCGGTTATTACGGATGTAAAAGCAGCTACCCAGGCGTTAAAATGGGCGGTGGATGAAATGGAAAGGCGGTATGAGTTATTTGCTCATGCTGGTGTTCGAAATATTGAACGGTTCAATCAAAAAGCGTTTGAAGCAAAAGAAAAGCGTATGCCTTATATCGTCATTGTGATTGATGAATTGGCTGATTTAATGATGATGTCTCCCGCTGATGTCGAGGAAGCGATTTGCCGAATTGCTCAAAAAGCGCGGGCATGCGGCATCCACTTATTGGTAGCCACTCAGCGGCCGTCCGTCGATGTGATCACCGGGTTAATTAAAGCCAATATTCCTACTAGAATTGCCTTTTCCGTTTCCTCTCAAGCGGATTCACGAACGATATTGGATACCGGGGGAGCTGAAAAATTGTTAGGAAAAGGCGATATGTTATTTTTGGACAACGGAACATCAAAGACGGTGCGGCTTCAAGGCAGCTTTGTTTCTGATGGGGAAATCGAAAGAGTGGTTTCCTTCGTGAAAGAACAGTGGGAATCCGATTACTTGTTTGTTCAAGAAGAACTTGTTCAAAAAGCCAACTTTCTGCAAGATGAAGATGACTTGTTTAAGCCGGCCTGTGAGTTTGTCGTTCGCCATGGCGGTGCTTCCGCTTCTTTATTGCAAAGACATTTTCGGATCGGTTATAATCGCGCGGCTCGGTTGATTGAAATGATGGAAGAACAAGGAATCATTTCGGAACAAAAACCCGGCAAGCCCAGAGACGTTTTAATCACGGAAGAAGATTTTGAGGATTTAAAGGAATCCAGCCAATTCTAATGCGTGCTTTCAAAACAAAAAAGCGGCTCATTTGCGATGATTTTAAATCTTGAATGAGCCATGAAACATTCTTTTTGAAAATTAAGGTCGTGAAAATGGATTGAAACAAAGACAAGAAAAAAGGAAAAATCCTATTAATAGTCACGAGCCTGAAAAAGTGCTATAATGTTTCAATATGAAAAGCTCATTATCCATTTTGAGCAAAGGGAACCAAAATTACATATAATGCTTATTGATAGACGATTGTTGGAGGGTCTGTTATGACAACATATCACTTTGTAGGAATTAAAGGATCGGGGATGAGCGCCCTCGCCCAAATTTTGTTCGATAAGGGCTATAAGGTGCAGGGTTCTGACATTGAAAAATACTTTTTTACTCAAAAAGCTCTGGAAGATGCCGGAATTCCGATTTATCCCTTCAGTAAAGACAACATTAAACCTGGTTTAACGGTTATAGCAGGAAATGCATTTCCTGACACACATGAAGAAATTCAAGAAGCGTTAAAACTTGGATTGCCGGTAATCCGTTACCATAAATTTTTAGGGGAATTTGCCCGCAAGTTTACAAGCATTGCTGTGGCAGGCGCTCACGGGAAAACATCGACGACAGGGTTAATGGCGCATGTCATTGGTGGGGCAAAACCTACTTCTTATTTAATCGGTGATGGTACTGGGAAAGGCGTTAAGGACGCCGAATATTTTGTTTTTGAAGCTTGTGAGTATCGGCGCCATTTCTTATCCTATTATCCCGACTACGCCATTATGACCAATATCGATTTTGACCATCCTGATTATTTTGCGAATATCGATGATGTTTTTTCTGCCTTCCAGCAAATGGCGATGCAAGTGAATAAAGCCATTTTTGCTTACGGTGATGATGAACTGTTACAAAAAATTCAAGCGAAAGTTCCCGTTGTGTATTATGGCTTTGGCGAAGAGAACGACTTCCAAGCTCGAAATATTAAGCATACAAAAAATGGTACGACATTTGATGTATTTGTAAGAAATACGTTTTATGGCTCTTTTGAAATTCCCTTGTTTGGCGACCATAACGTTTTAAATGCTCTCGGAGTAATAGCTGTTTGCCAATATGAAAATATTGATACGGAAATCGTCAAAGAACGGCTTCTTACTTTTGAAGGGGTCAAAAGAAGATTCACCGAGAAAAAAATGGGAACGCAAATCATTATTGATGACTATGCACACCATCCAACGGAAATCAAGGCAACGATTCATGCTGCACGTCAAAAATATCCTGATCGGGAAATTGTGGCCATTTTTCAGCCTCATACGTTTTCAAGAACTCAGGCCTTCTTAAATGATTTTGCTCAAAGCCTTAATGAAGCTGATTCTGTTTATTTATGCGAAATTTTCGGTTCAGCGCGTGAAAACCATGGCAAACTGTCTGTAAAAGATCTTCAAGAGCGGATTTCAGGAGCGCAAATTATTGAAGAAGAAGACACGTCTCCGCTCTTAAAGCATGAAAATGCGGTTCTCATCTTTATGGGAGCGGGAGATATTCAAAAATTCCAGCTTGCCTATGAAAAGCTGCTAAGCAACACTTTGAAAAAATAGACAATGATGTCATGATAGTAATCGATTAGGAAGTCTGAATGGTTTAGAGCTGACTTAGAGCCCGGCCTTTTCTCCACGCTAGGATGGCGTTAGGAGGCGGCAAGCTTTAAGTCTGCTCTTTTTTAGATGATCGGCCTTTTAGTTCATTTTAAAGTATGGTAAAATAAAAATTATCTGATTATTCTTTCTATTTAAACGAGGGGGGATAGAGTTGAAAGATCGTGTTGTGATCATAACAGGCGGATCAAATGGGATGGGAAAATATATGGCGAAACATTTTTTTCAAGAAGGAGCGAAAGTCGTTATTACAGGAAGAAATGTTGAAAGGCTGGAGCAGGCAAAAAAAGAGATAGAATCACAGGGAAATAGTGAGATATTGACGATTGCCATGGATGTCAGAAATCCGGATGATGTAGATAAAATGGTCCGAGAAACGGATCAAAAGTTTGGAAGAATTGATGTTTTAGTGAACAATGCCGCAGGAAATTTCATTTGTCCGGCAGAAAAATTATCCGTCAATGGCTGGAAAGCGGTGGTGGATATTGTCTTAAATGGAACCTTTTATTGTACAAGAGCGGTAGGAAAATATTGGATCGAAACGAATAGCAAAGGTAATATTCTGAATATGGTTGCGAATTACGCTTGGCAGGCAGGCCCAGGGGTGGTTCATTCCGCTGCGGCGAAGGCCGGGGTTCTCTCGCTCACTAGAACGCTTGCGGTAGAGTGGGGCACCAAATACGGCATTCGGGTAAATGCCATAGCTCCCGGTCCTATTGAACGAACAGGAGGAGCAGACAAGCTGTGGGATTCTGAGGAGACGGAAAGAAAGGTTATCGACAGCGTGCCGTTGAAACGATTAGGAACGCCGGAAGAAATCGCTGCTTTGGCTGCTTTTATGGTTTCAGACAAAGCTTCTTATTTAAATGGAGAATGCATATCTTTAGACGGGGGGCAGTGGTTGAAGCAGCCGGTGTTTTTATTTGACGAGTCAAATTAGCTTGAATGTTTTTAGAAAAGTAAGAATACCTTCGCGAGAGGTTGTGACAAGAAAAAGCAAAGGGAAAGGTTTTTCTCTCGCGGGCGTAGGCCGGTACTCTATTATAGACTATGTAAATTGAAATTCTATCACACAGTTTTTCGACCGCTGATAGGAGAATTGTTTGTAGTATAGGTGCCGAAGAAAGCCGGCGCCTTTTAAAAAGGTATTTTGAACATTTATTTCTCTCAAAAAGATACGTTTTTATTCTTGTCAGTCCTGGAATTGAAGCCTGTTCAAACATAAAAAGAAATCGTTTTCCGTTTTGAAAACTTCTATTTTCCTTTTTTTATCATGTTTCATTGAATGATGTGGCAAATATCCTCTTCGAAATGCAGTATGATATGGACTTGCATGTTTCTCCAGTGCATATCCCTTTTGTTGCCATCTGTATGTTTTTCTTCATTCTTCTAGAGAAATGATGAGTCCGCTTGTTTAAAAAACATCGGCTTCTTCATAATCTGACACAAGTTCCGGTCACACTTACGCTGCAGCTTGATATAGGTGGATGCAACATTGGAAAAACTCCTCGATTTATTCATTGGATAAGGCTCGACTCTACTTTATAGTCTCATAAAATCCATAAAATAGAATGGTCATCAGATTATAGCGAATCTTGATGATGAAATTGACGCCTCCCTAAAAGAAATAGTAAAATTTATGGAGGGTTCGCGAAAAAGAAGAATATTTTAGAAGTTTCATTTTTTTCGCCGAAATTCAATGAAGAATAAGTTGAGGAGGTGTTTAAAGTGATTGTCATTTTGTACGTAAGTGTGGCGGTGATCGCTGTTGCATTTCTTATTTTAGCTCTTAGTGTTTCCAGAACATTAAGGTCGGTTGACAGTACTTTAAACAGTGTATCAAAAATGTTGGACGGCTTGGAAAACCAGTTGAAAGGAGTCACCCAAGAAACGGCTGAACTTTTACATAAAACGAATGAGTTGGCTGAGAATATTGGGGAAAAAACGAAAGAACTGAATTCGGTCGTTTACGCAGTGAAAGGCATTGGCAGTTCGATTGAGACGTTCAATCAATCTTTGAAAAAAATCACAACGACGGTAGGGTCGCAATTAGAAAAGAATCAGAATAAAATTTCACAGGCGGTCCAATGGAGTCAAGTCGTCAAACAAGTATTGGATAAATGGAAGCGTAAAGAAGAGTCGCCGGCTGCCCAAACACAGAATAACACCGTATCTGAAAGCCGCGGTTCGATAGAGAGGGCTAGAAATTAATGCCCGCTTTTTCCATCTTACAATATGAAAAGGAGTGAGGAATGTGGAAAATAAAGAAAAAAGAAACTCATGTGGATTTTTAGCCGGTGCATTTGTCGGAGGAGTCATTGGAGCTGCAGCCGCCTTGATTCTCGCCCCCAAATCCGGAAGAGAATTAAGAAGGAATTTAACGGGACAAGCAGACGTTTTTAAAGAAAAAGCGTCTAGTTGGGTAGAATTAGCCAAAGAAAAAGGAATTCAATGGACATGTTCAGCAAAAGAAAAAAGCAGTGAATTAGCTTCAGCTACAAAAGATAAGGCGGAACATTTATCCAAAACGGTGCAATCAAAATCCGGTGAAATGGCGGGCAAAATTCAAACGATCACATCGAATGCGAAAGAAAAAACGATTCAGATGGCGGATAAAGTGAGCCAACGATTTCAATCACAAAATGGCCAAACTTTAGACGAAGTAAGCAAAAAACTGGAAGAAACGAAACAGGCGTTTGAAAAAACTGAAAAATCGGTTAATAAAAACGATTAATTTGATGTGGGAGCGGTGAAATGGTATGATGTTTTCACCCTCTTTTTTTGTCAAACTAGTTTTTTGTTATATGAGTCTATCAAGTGATGACGGTATTTAAAATTCATGTGATCGGCTTTCTTTGTATAAAAAGGCTGGCTGCCTTCCAATAATGATTGCAAAGGTGATGATTATGAATAAAATAGAAACCATTGAACAGTTTGAACAATTGCTGACAAGGGAACCACGCGTGTTCTTTTTAAAGCATAGTCTGACGTGTCCCATAAGTGCTCATGCTTATCGAGAAATGGACCAATTTTTGCGCGAACATCCAAGAGAAAAGGGGTATTTTTTAGCTGTCCAAGAATCCCGGGAGCTATCCAATTACATCGCTCGAAAATTTGGAATCCAACATGAGTCGCCACAAGCCTTCCTTTTCAATAATCAGCGTCCGGTATGGTATGATTCTCACTACCAAATCACGGCTGACACATTGGCAAAAATTTAGATTCAGTGGAATTTCCAGTCTGTTTTTGCTGCGGTCAGTAGCATGCTGGCCGTTATTTTCATAATATTCATAAATAAAACCGGCATTTCTGCCGTTAGCGGCGGGGTGTCCAGCTTCGTTTTGAACCGTAAGAGATTTTGAAGCTGCCGCTAATCGTAGTTTATCTCTAACGGTTAAAAGTTTTTATCAAAAAAGGCGTATTATCCAGTTTTTACACAGAATACTTTATCGCTTAAAAGCGTTTAATTGTTGAAGTAAATTTTTCGTGACAATTTAAAATATATGATTTATAATTATCACTAAATTATCGCCGGTGATAAAACTTATACCAGTGAAGGGCTGGGAATTCACTTTTGCTAGGTGTCATCATGAACTAAAAAATATTCAGCAAATTGAGAAGGGATTGAAGGTCGTGGGAAATCAAGAGCTCGAACAATTAAGACAAAGAGTGGATGAAATTAATTTAAAATTGCTCGAATTGATTAATGAACGTGCCAAAATTGTTCAAGAAATTGGACGTGCGAAATTGCCGCAAGGGGTGAACAAATACGATCCGGTTCGCGAAAGAAAAATGTTGAACACGATTATTGAGCGAAATGACGGACCGTTTGAAAACTCTACTATCGAGCATATTTTTAAAGAAATTTTTAAAGCGAGCTTGGAACTGCAGGAAGATGATCATCGGAAAGCTTTGCTTGTTTCACGTAAGAAAAAACCGGAAGATACGGTTATTGAAATTAACGGTGAATTAGTAGGCGCGGGTCAGCCGACGTTTGTATTCGGTCCATGTGCCGTTGAATCGTATGAGCAAGTAGCGGAAGTGGCTCAATCCATAAAGAACAAAGGATTAAAGCTTATTCGTGGAGGCGCGTTTAAACCACGCACTTCTCCATATGATTTCCAAGGACTTGGGTTAGATGGATTAAAAATATTAAAGCAAATCGCAGACGAATTTCAACTGGCAGTGGTCACAGAAATCGTCAATCCGGCTCATATTGAAATGGCTCTTGATTACGTGGACGTCATTCAAATCGGAGCCCGCAATATGCAAAACTTTGAACTTTTGAAAGCGGCAGGATCTGTGAAAAAACCGGTTCTACTAAAACGGGGGCTTTCCGCTACTTTGCAAGAGTTCATGTATGCGGCAGAATATATAATGTCGAGAGGAAACGAACAAATTATACTCTGTGAACGCGGAATTCGCACTTATGAAAGAGCGACTCGCAATACATTAGATATTACGGCAGTGCCAATATTAAAACAAGAAACGCACTTGCCAGTCTTTGTAGACGTAACTCATTCTACGGGCCGGCGCGACCTCTTGCTTCCGGCTGCAAAAGCAGCTTTAGCCATTGGAGCAGACGGTGTGATGGCGGAAGTTCATCCAGATCCGGCAGTGGCGTTGTCTGATTCCGCTCAACAAATGGATTTAAAACAATTCGACGAATTTTACAATGAAATTTTAAAAGCCGTTCCTGTCAAAGCATAGAAAGTAGACCTTTCTTATTCGCAGAGGAAAACGATGGCACTTAGACTAGAATAAGCGTACAGCAGTCTGATTCAACTGGTAGGACATACCATGTTGAATCAGACTTTTTTATTAAAATATGTCGTTTTTGGAAAAATAATAAGAAAGGGAGAAAAGAAAAGGCTATAATGAAGATGAAATGGAGATATTACAAAACAATAGAGAGGAAAGGCTGGATGATTGTCGGGATCATGCATTCAACTATAGCGATAAGAGTTTCTTGAATGGACTTTGCGGAAAAATCGCTTTACTTTTCATTGCATAATGAGAGGAATTTAAGGTATTATAGGAGAACGAGACCAGTTCGTAAACAATTTCACAAAGTTTTTTACAAGAAAAGCTTTTTATTTCCTAGGTTTTAATATAATAGAAATAAGAGGAAAAGTATGAAGGAGTGGGAAATGCAGTGACTGTTACGATATATGATGTAGCAAGAGAAGCGAATGTTTCCATGGCGACGGTTTCAAGGGTGGTGAACGGAAATCCCAACGTGAAACCAACGACAAGAAAAAAAGTGTTGGAAGTGATCGAAAGATTGGGCTATCGTCCGAATGCGGTAGCTAGAGGGCTGGCCAGCAAAAAAACGACAACAGTCGGTGTGATCATTCCCGACATTTCCCATATTTTTTATGCGGAACTGGCCCGAGGAATTGAAGATATTGCTACTATGTATAATTACAACATTATTTTGAGCAATTCCGATCAAAATAAAGAGAAAGAGATTCGTCTTTTAAACACGATGCTTGGCAAACAAGTGGATGGGATCGTGTTTATGAGCGGGACCATCACAGAAGAACATGTAAAGGAATTTGAACGTTCGTCTGTACCGATCGTTCTGGCGGGATCCGTTGAACAATCCAATCAAATCCCTTCTGTTAATATCGACTATAAACGGGCCGCTTATGAAGCCGTTGAAATGCTGACGAAAAAAGGGCATAAACGTATCGGTTTTGTGGCTGCACCTTTCAACAACACCATCAGCAAGGAATTTATATTCGAAGGTTATAAAGAGGCCTTGAAAGATGCCGGTATTTCTTGGAAAGAAGAATGGCTATTTGAAGGGGACTACACATATGACTCCGGAATGGAAGCTTGGGGAAAATTTCGGGAAAATGCAGAAAAGCCGACCGCTATTTTTGTCAGCAACGATGAAATGGCATTAGGCGTTATTCATGGAGCGCAAGATGACGGTGTTCATATTCCGGATGATCTGGAAATCGTTAGTTTCGAAAGTACAAAGCTCTCGGTGATGGTTCGACCGAAATTAACAGCTGTCGTACAGCCGCTTTATGACATAGGAGCTGTTGCTATGCGTCTGCTGACAAAATATATGAACAAAGAGGAAGTGAAAGACCATATTGTTATACTGCCACACCGAATTGAAAAACGGAATTCTACAAAATAAGGTCCAACAATAACCAGCTACGATCTCCGTCGCTGGTTATTGTTGGGCCTATTGCATTTAGGAATATAATTTCCCCTTGCTTCTTTCAATCAAGAGGAAAGCAGGGACCATATTCAACTCCATTCACAAGAGACAAATAAAATAGTGATCTAATGCTCATAAGAAGAAACATAGCACCTGTTCAGCCAGTCGGATAGGTGTTTTTGATTGGTTCTTGTTTAAAAAATGAAAATTCGAACAATATTTTTTATCCATCTGACGGATTCGTTTAATGTTCATGCCGCAGCGGGTAAAGTGCTTTTTCTACGGTTAGGCGGTTTTTTTCCGTAATTTCCTGTTTGCGGGGAATGGGTTTGTAGATTCCTTCAGGGTCTTCCCAAGCAGCAGGCAATGGAACAGGCGATTTTTTCGACCACTTCGATATCCATTTTTCTGGTAAAGGACCGTTGAAATGATTATTGTCGGTCATCTCCAGCCAAATTCGGGACCATGCCCGGGGAACGACTCTCCAAATATCATATCCCCCACCCCCTACGGCAATCCAGCGGCCGTCGCAATATTGATGGGCAATGGCGTGGGCCATTTTAGGAATGCGTTCATAAATTTTCATGGTAGTCGATAAGTGGGTCAAAGGATCATAATAGTGGGCATCCGCACCGTTTTGTGTCAAAATCACATCCGGTTTAAAAAAGGCTGCTACTTCCCAAATGGCTGTTTCATACGCATGGAGCCAAGATTCATCTTCAGTGAAAGCATCCAAAGGGATGTTGAAGGAATAGCCGTATCCTTTTCCGTTTCCCCTCTCGTTGATATTTCCAGTGCCCGGGAATAAATACCTTCCTGTTTCGTGGATGGACAACGTACAAACATTTGGATCATCATAAAAAGACCATTGCACACCATCGCCATGATGAGCATCGGTGTCTACATACAGAACCCTGGCATGATATTTTTCCAGCAAATACTGGATAGCGACAGAACTATCATTGTAGATGCAAAAACCGGAAGCTTTTCCGCGAAATCCATGATGCAGCCCTCCGCCTAAGTGAACGGCATGTTCGGCTTTGTCGGTCATGACCCAATCAACGGCTGTTAATGTTCCTCCTACCAACAGAGCGCTTGCTTCATGCATGCCTTTAAAAATGGGAGTATCCTCCGTGCCGAGCCCATATCCTTCGGCGATATCCGGGGATAGTTGTCCTTCTCCGGCTTTTTTTACCGCTTGAATATAAGAGGGATCGTGGATGAGGGTAAGCTCTTTTTCGGTGGCGATCCGCGGCGGAATGATATGTTCTTCTTTTAAGGCGTCAATGCTTTTCAATAAATCTATTGTCAAAGTGATTCTAAATTGATTGAACGGATGCTGATTATGGAATTTATAAGTTAATAGATCGTCTGAATAAATAAATACGGCCTTTTTTTTCATATGGAAATCCCGGGCATATTTGGCCATAAAACCGTATGCCCTTCCTTCTTTAATGCATGAATGAGTTCGAGAGGATTCATCGTTTGAACGCGAAAAACAAGAATTTTATATCGTTCATCCTTTTTGTCGGGATATACAAGAACGCTCAAAACATTGGCCTTCTGTTTATGAATCACGGTCACCACTTCGTACAGAATGCCTGTTTTATCAGGGACTTTTACTTCAATTTGGGACCCCGGCTGATTGGCTCCCGTCAATTCCACGAATGTATGGAGGACTTCTGTCTCAGAAAGGATGCCCACAAGTTTGCCGTCTTGGACAATGGGCAAACAGCCAATTTGATTATCGTAGAAAAGATAAGCAACTTCTTCTACAAAGTCTAGAGGATGACCTGTTACAACTTTTTTTATCATAAAGGAATGAAGGGGTTTTTTCAGAATTTCTTCCCTTATTTCTTTTTGAAAAATGGAAGATGTGATATTTTTTAAATCCCGCTCTGTTACAAGACCGACTAAATGTTGTTTTTCATCCACAACCGGAATATGGCGGATTTTTTTAGATTTTAACAATTGAAGTGCATCTCGAATTGAAGCATCAGGGGGAAGGGTATAGACTTCCTTATTCATAATTTCTTCTACGATCATCATCATTTGCCTCCTTATCCTTTGACACAAACTTTAATACATAAATCGGTTCATGAAACGAAGCTGATCGAATTTCTCAATGGATTGGGGGCTGACCCTTTTTCCTATCCTTGCCATCAAACAGTTGGCAGGGTGAGAACTGATTTCCGGATCATCGGTTGCATACCAAACAAGACCGCCGGCATTCATCATTTTTTCCATCACTTTTCGATATTCCCAAACATTTAAACCGGTGCCTTTTAAGTCCCAATGCCAATAATATTCCGTCGTTATAATAATATAGTCTTCCATGGCATCATCCATCATGGAGACCCGCAAAAGATTCTTTCCTACTCCGAATCCCCGATATTCGGGAATCACTTCAATGGCTCCTAATTCAATAAGATCTTCCATGTTTCCTTCTGACCAGCGTTCTAGAGGATCAGGATATAGAAAGGTTACATAACCGACAATGGTTTGATGTTCCCGGGCGATGATAATTCTTCCTTCGGGGAGATCGGCAATTTCGATCAGCGCTTTATGCTGCTTTGAAGGCTGGCGAAAAGCGACAAGATCTTTATGAAACTCTAAGTTTGCCAGCGTGTTTGAGGAAATTGGGCCTTCAATGATTAGTTCTCCTTTTGGAGTTTCCATTTTAAGAGAATGATACGTTTTTTTATGTTCCATCTGGTCACCACCTTGAAATCTTACTTTCATTATCTTATATAAGCACTATACCGGTAAACTATTTTTACAAACTTTTCGGATTATTTTTGTTTTTTTGACAAAAATGGTATAATCAAGTAAAGATGGAAAGATTACGATGAAAAGAGAGAAATGACGGGATGGCAGAATCATGTAACATATGAAATTTTTAAAAAATTGAGAAAAAATAATAAATATAGTATAATAAAATTGTCATATTGAAAGGGGGAATCGGTCAAATGAGGTTGGAAGCGTTACCAGTCGTCAAAGGGGATTTCAATTTAAAAGATTACGAGGAAACTTATCAGTCGTTTGATTGGAAAGAAGCTGAAAAATATTTTTCTTGGTACGAAACGGGAAAAGTCAATTTGGCTTATGAAGCCATTGACCGTCATGTTGAGACTTTTCGCAAAAATAAAGTGGCTCTCTATTATAAAGACGCTGAAAGAAATGAAAAATATACGTTTAAAGAAATGAAAGAATGGACAAATCGGGCAGCAAATGTTTTGAAGGAGTATGGAGATGTTCAAAAAGGAGACAGGGTGTTTATTTTCATGCCCCGTTCGCCTGAACTGTATTTTGCCCTTTTAGGGACAATCAAGACCGGTGCCATCGTCGGTCCATTATTTGAGGCCTTTATGGAAGGGGCAGTAAGAGACCGGCTTCAAGATAGTGAGGCAAAGGTGCTGATCACTACAACGGAACTTCTGCACAGGGTGCCCAAACAAGATCTTCCCGCTTTGAAAAAGATTTTTCTGGTTGGGAAAGATATTCAAGAAGATGAGACACATATCGACTTTTTGGCCAAACTGAAAAACGCCAGCAAACGGTTTGATATCGAGTGGGTCGATCGAAACGATGGTTTGATCCTTCATTATACTTCAGGGTCTACGGGAAAGCCAAAAGGTGTCCTTCATGTTCATAATGCGATGATCCAGCATTATCAAACAGCCAAGTGGGTGCTCGATTTGAAAGAAGACGATGTTTATTGGTGCACAGCGGATCCGGGCTGGGTAACGGGGACGTCTTATGGCATATTCGGACCTTGGCTAATGGGAGCATCCAACGTGATTGTAGGCGGACGTTTTAATCCTGAACATTGGTATAAGACGATTGAGGAGTTCGAGATTACCGTTTGGTACAGTGCTCCAACCGCTTTTCGCATGCTTATGGGAGCAGGAGATGAACTCGTGAAACAGTTCGATTTAAGTTCGCTCCGCCATATTTTGAGTGTTGGTGAACCATTGAATCCTGAAGTGGTGCGATGGGGAAAGAAAGTTTTTGATGTTCGCATCCATGATACGTGGTGGATGACGGAAACAGGAGCCATTATGATTTGCAATTATCCATGCATGGAGATTAAACCAGGATCCATGGGCAAACCGCTTCCCGGCGTGAAAGCCGCCATTGTGGATGACAGAGGAAACGAACTCCCTCCTAATCGGATGGGGAATTTGGCCATCAAAAAAGGTTGGCCTTCCATGATGTATACGATTTGGAAAAATAAAGAGAAATATGAATCTTACTTTTTAGCCGGAGATTGGTACGTATCGGGGGATTCCGCATATAAGGATGAAGATGGATATTTTTGGTTCCAGGGACGTGTGGATGATGTGATTATGACATCGGGTGAACGAGTGGGACCTTTTGAGGTAGAAAGCAAATTGGTAGAGCATCCCGCAGTTGCTGAAGCGGGGGTCATCGGGAAGCCGGACCCTGTCCGCGGGGAAATTATTAAAGCGTTTGTTGCCTTAAGAGAAGGATATGAACCTTCGGATGAACTGAAGGAAGACATTCGCCAATTTATTAAGAAAGGCTTGGCGGCCCATGCCGCTCCGAGGGAAATTGAATTCCGCGACAAACTACCGAAAACACGAAGCGGAAAAATTATGCGCCGCGTCTTAAAAGCTTGGGAACTAGACTTGCCGACTGGCGACTTATCCACAATGGAAGACTAGTTCGAAATCGTTGTTTCATTGTCTGCATGTACAAAACGAAGTGAAGATGTCTTTTCCTTCCTTTTGTGAAGAGGGCTGACAGTTGGCTTAGTCAGCCCTGTTTTTTGTTTTTGCTCATAAGAGAATGATTGACATTAAGATCGTTGGCATTGCTAATGGCAAGATTTCTTCGATCCAAGTGATCCAACAAACGGCTTGAATGGCAAATGACTTTGCCTAAATTTTTACGTCGCATTGACAATCCTATATAACTGTGATAAAAATTCATATATGAACGAATGTAGAATGACAAATGAATCGTGGAAAAGCCGTGAAGGGAATCAGTAGTTCACTGTCTTTGCTTTTAGAGAGTCGGTGGATGGTGCAAACCGATACATGCAGTTGAACGAATTACCTCCCGGAGCTTTTGCCGTGAAAAGATGAGTAGCGGCAAACGGTCTAAACCGTTAGCAATCAATGAGTGGAGAAGCAATTCTCAATTTGGGTGGTACCGCGCGAACAGCGTCCCTGCTTTTTAGCAGGGATTTTTTTGCGTTTGGAAAAAATTTCTTGATCGAAGGAGGAACAACGGTGAATTTACTGGAAGAATTACATTGGAGAGGGATTATTTACCAACAAACAGATGAACAGGATATTAAGGAGCTTCTTGAAAACGAAAAGATTTCGCTATATTGCGGAGTGGATCCAACGGCTGACAGTCTGCATATTGGACATTTGCTTCCGTTTTTGACACTTCGTCGTTTTCAACAGCACGGGCACCGACCGATTGTGCTGATCGGTGGAGCAACGGGGATGATTGGCGATCCAAGCGGGAAAAAAGAAGAACGCAAACTTCAAACGATTGAAACGGTTCAAGAAAATGTAAAAGGGTTGAAAAAACAATTAGAGAAAATTTTTGATTTTGATGGATCCAACGGAGCGGTGCTCGTCAATAATTATGACTGGACAAGTACGATGAACGTCATTACGTTCTTGCGTGATTATGGAAAATACATCGGCATCAATTACATGCTGGCAAAAGATACGATCGCTTCCCGCCTAGAAACTGGTATTTCGTTTACAGAGTTCAGCTACACGATTTTGCAAGGGATCGACTTTTTGCATTTGTTCGATGAGTATCAATGTAGATTACAAATCGGCGGAAGCGACCAATGGGGCAACATTACAACCGGATTGGAATTAATTCGAAAGATTCATGACGGAGCAAAAGCGTATGGTTTAACGATCCCGCTTGTGACGAAAGCAGATGGCACAAAATTCGGGAAAACAGAAAACGGTGCTGTTTGGCTGGATCCGGAAAAGACCTCTCCTTATGAATTCTATCAATTTTGGATTAACACAGCGGATGAAGATGTAGTGAAATACTTAAAATACTTTACGTTCTTGACAAAAGAAGAAATTGAGGATTTGGAACAATCATTGAAAAAAGAGCCGCATTTGCGCAAAGCTCAAAAAGCGCTTGCGGAAGAAATGACCCGCCTTATTCATGGCCAAGAGGCGCTCAATCAAGCGATTCGCATTTCAGAATCGTTATTCAGCGGAGATATTAAACAATTATCAGCAGAAGAGATTAAACAAGGATTTAAAGATGTCCCTTCCTATGAAGTGAAGGAAACTCAAGAACTGGGTTTGGTTGATTTATTAGTCCAAGCAAAAATTTCTCCATCGAAACGCCAGGCTCGCGAAGATATTCAAAACGGAGCCATCTATATCAACGGAGAAAGAGTCACGGATACAAGCTATCAATTAACGGAAAATGACCGTATTGAGGGCCAGTTTACGATTGTCCGCAGAGGGAAAAAGAAATACTTTTTAATTAAATACTAAGAATAAAAACAGCGTCCTAAAAAGTCATGGGACGCTGTTTCTGTTATATGAATACGGATGTTAAAAGCTTTTTTCCTCAAAAGAGAAGAGATTCTTTCATTGAGGAATCGAAAAAAATGGGGAACCGACGAGCGAAGAAATGAAAAAAGAGCCTAAATAGGCTCTTTTTAAATTGATTAACGAGAGTAGAACTCAACGATAAGAGATTCGTTAATTTCAGCAGGAAGCTCAGAACGTTCTGGAAGACGAGTATAAGTTCCTTCTAATTTATCAGCATCAAAAGTTAAATATTCAGGAACGTAGTTGTTAGCTTCCACGGATTCTTTAATGATGTCAAGGTTGCGAGATTTTTCGCGAACACCGATGGTTTGACCCGGACGAACTTGGTAAGATGGAATATCTACGCGGCTTCCATCTACAAGAATATGACCGTGGTTAACAAGCTGACGAGCTTGGCGGCGAGTACGCGCTAAACCGAGACGATAAACAAGATTGTCAAGACGGGATTCCAGCAAAATCATGAAGTTTTCACCGTGAACCCCTTTCATTTTGCCAGCTTTTACGAACAGATTACGGAATTGACGTTCATTTACTCCGTACATATGGCGTAATTTTTGTTTTTCTTGCAATTGAAGACCATATTCGGAAAGTTTTCTACGTTGGTTTGGACCATGTTGTCCAGGAGCATATGGGCGTTTTTCTAATTCTTTCCCCGTTCCGCTTAAGGAAATGCCAAGGCGACGGGAAATTTTCCATGTAGGGCCAGTGTAACGAGCCATGGAAAAACTCCTCCTTTATTTTATTTTGTTGTAAAATAAAAAACAGGCGTGAGACAGCAATTTTGGCCATTTTGTTTTCATGCACCATCGCCCCAGCAGCTAAGGGTTACGCGATGCACCTCATCCAAGATTTATTCTCATTGGATGTGAGGAACAAAATGAACGCAAAAATGTGTTCACAAAGGCTGCTTACTTTATTTTACACAAACCTCATTATATGTCGTCTTGTTGTGTGAGTCAAGGGCGTTTTAAGAAAAAGGTGAAAGTTGATTGGATAGCGAAAAGAAAGTGGGAGCACTGATTTCAGAATAAGGCATTGAAACGGAATCATCAAAAGTTTGCTTCAAAAGGATAGGATCAGCCTGCGAAATGAACTTGGAGTATCCTTAAAATCGAAACAATGATCAAGTAAAAAGGCGAGCTGAAATGAGTGTTTTTCATAAGAAAATGAGGTAGAATTGTTTTACTGGAATCTATAAATTAATTTGTTTCTCTTTATCCTTTTTTACATCCCCGATGAACTAGTTTTTATAGTCTGGTTTTTTCCATCTTTTGGCGATAAATAAAGAGGCTTTTGACCATGATTTTTTTCTTTGTGAATCCTCTTTTTAAAAAAAGGTTTGAGCAATAGGGTTTATTTCTTAGTGAAAAAGTTGTTTTATTTTTCTTTTTTATGGAAAATAGATGGGAAAAAAATAATAAAACGGGATAATGGAAAAAGTTTGAATATATATATAATAATCTTTTTTTCTATGCTATACTATAAAGTATTGATTAAAAAAATATTGCTGGGTGATTTGATTTCTGTAATGTTCTGAAAAACGATAAAAATCATTTTGTGTAATCGGCGTTAATTGACAATGGATCTAAACGGGGAAAATCTTATAACTGGAAGGTACGAGTTTCAAAACCTTTACGTCAGTTGACGCAACATGATTGAAATGGAAACCGGGAATCCTTCCTTTTAAGCGTGCAGAGCTGTGTGGAGCTTTGCAGCCGCTGCAAAATCAATTGGATGGAAAACACAGGTGATTAAAGGATGGACGAAATCTTTTTGAAAAATATGATGACTTTGTACAAAGCGAAACTATATGAGCTTATCGTGGACCCGGATGAACAAAATGTTCAACAAAAATGGCTGAAATCTGTTTCTGACGTTTTAAAGTCAGAAAAATTCCATTTTTTGGACAAAAGTTCGATGCAAACCGTTTCAAATGAACAGCGGAAAGAGATCGAGCATATGTTTGAAAATAAACGATGGGTACAACGGGATATCCTGGATGTCAGTCGTTGCTATTCCGAATATTCGTTTGGCGTCCAGTTTCTTTGTGAACATGAAGTCTATGGCTGTTTATTTGTAAAAACTCCTTTGGAAGAAAAAATCACCGAAAGGTTTTTAAAAGAATTTACGGAAGAAAGCCATCGTTTTTTTCAACGTTATGCCTTTGTTTCTTCCGTCCCGAATGAGGAAAAATTTTATAAAGAATTGTTTCAAGCAACAAAAAAATTTCATTCTTCAATGAATATTGAATGTGTAATTAATGAAATGGCGGACACCCTCAAACGCGTTTTTCCTTATTATTTTTATTCGTTAAATCTTACCATTGATAAAAATGACATAGAATTGCCTTTCCGTTTATTTGAAATGGAAAATACTCGTTCTATGGCGATGGAAGCCTATGTAAGCGGCGAAGTAAAAGTGGAGCACTTAACGCAAGCAAACAAAAGTGTTTTATATGTCCCTATAAAAGGAAAGCAAGGGGTGTACGGACTTTTAAAAGTCGATTGTCCGCTTTTTCAATTGAGCAACGAAAGAATTGAGTTTATTCGGCTGCTTGTGGAAACAGGTGGAAGTGCTTTGGAAAATGCCAAGCTTTATCAGCAATCGAGACGATTTATTGCCGATTTACAGCTTATCAACGAAACATCGCGGCAGCTAAATTCCAATTTGCGCTTTTCCGATACTATATTGTTTTTGCAGTCCAAAATCCTTTCCTCCTTCGGAGCTTCTGCTTGCGGATTCATTTTTATAGAAAAAGATGGCTATAAAGTATTGGAAGGAAGCTCCCCGATTTTTTTGGATGAATCGGGAAAAATGTACATATCGTATGTAGGAAAGAGAATGGAAGAAGAAAAAGATTCGATATTTATTGGGGACATAGCCAGAAAAATAACGGATAGAAAATTTCCATATCGTTCATTAATGGCTGTTCCCATGTTTGAAAGCGACATGCTAAAAGGATTTTGCATTGTATTGAAAGACAGCGCCTATGGATTTACGTTTGATATGTATAAATTGCTGCAGTCCTTGATTTATCATTCCACATTGGCTTTGACCAATTCTCTTTTAAGAGAGGAACTTGAACGTCTTGTGATTACCGATCATTTAACGAATTTATATTCCCGAAACTATTTGGAGTCAAAGATGAGCGAGTCGCTGCAGAACGACGAACAAGGGAGCTTTCTTCTGATCGATATTGATGATTTTAAAAAAATCAATGACACGTACGGACATCAAGTAGGGGATGAGGTCATCGTTCAAGTGGCCCAAATTATTCAATCTGTCTCCGGTCAAAAAGGAATAGCTGCAAGATGGGGCGGAGAGGAGCTGTCTATCTATTTTCCTCATTTGACTGTGAATGAAGCAGAGAAACTTTCACAAAGGATAGTAGTAGAAGTGGAAGAAAAGACGAATCCGAAAGTGACGGTTTCTTGCGGAATGTCGCGATGGTACAAAGGAAGTGGAGAAGACGTAGAATCGTTGTTTAAAAAAGCCGACCAAGCACTGTACGTTTCGAAAGCAACCGGCAAAAACAAAATGACCATTAGTTATCATAGTGAAAACGACAGCAAAATGCCTTTTTCATAACAAGACGAGATGAGGCGGATTCCAAATAAAATTTGGAATCTGCCTCTTTTTTCGAAAGCAAACAAGCCTTTCTTATAAAAATTCCACTAAAGCATGAACAAATTGTTCCAACATGCTTTGATCGATCTCATCAAAACGATTGATAATAGGACTGTCGATATCGAGAACACCGATTAACTGTCCCGCTTTAATCATCGGAACGACTATTTCCGATTGGGAAGCGGCATCACAGGCGATATGGCCGGGAAACTGATGGACATCTTCTACACGGATGGTTTTGCGTTCTGCTGCGGCTGTTCCGCAAACCCCTTTTCCGAGCGGGATGCGGACGCAGGCCGGCAGTCCTTGAAACGGTCCGAGGACAAGTTCATTTTTTTCTTGTTCATATAAATAAAAACCGACCCAATTTATTTCTTTAAGAAATTGATTTAATAAAGCGGAAGCATTGCTTAAATTAGCGATTCTGTTCGTTTCAGACTCCATCAAGGCTTTCAATTGTTTGATGACGAGTTGATACTGCTCTTCTTTAGAGCCTTTGTACGTTTCTGCTTGAAACATCATGATCACCCTTCTCTGTGAAAATTCACGTCGATTCTGAAAGAAAATGTCGATAAAATTATAAAGGATTTTTACGTATGAATCCGAAATTTGATAAAGAATAAGTTTTACAGCTTTGATTGGTTACAGACATAATCAATGGGCACGTCACCGTTTCATTCGCATCCCTGCAACAAAGAGAATCCCCGATTTCTCAAATGGGAAAGGCAAACAGTCAAAAACCAGAAAATTCTGATCGATCAATGAAATCAAAAATCCCAGTTTTTGTTTTGTCCTAAACATCGCGATCAATTAAGGAGAGAAGAGGGAAGAAAATGAACGCAACATTAAAGGAAACGAAAGAATTAATTATGGACGCAGCCATTGTTCTTTTTAATACAAAAGGCTATGACGGAACCGGGGTAAGGGACATAGCCAAAAAAGCGAAAGTAAACCCAGCGAATATCTCCTATTATTTTAAAGGAAAACAAGGATTATTGGAAGCGTGTTTAACCCAATTTTTTGAAGGCTATTTGTCTTGTCTGGAAGAAAAAGTATTTTTACTTGAAATGGCGCCCCCGGACGAATGCTTAAAACAAGGCTTGAAAAGCATACTTTCGTTTCAAAGAGAAAATCATTTATTGACTCGTTTTGTCTGGAGGGAAGTGTCTATTGACTCCCAAATTTCGCGTGAAATCATTGCGTCCTATTTAGTGAAGGAAAAATATCTTTTTCATTTGATCCTGGAACAAGGAATCAAAGAGGGAATTTTCGCCAATCTTCCGGAAAGTTTAGTGATCATTCAATTAAAATCGCTGCTGACGATGCCGTTTTTACAAAGTCAATATTTGCGGGAGGTTTGGCACACATTCCCTCAAGAAAAATATTTTGTTGAAAAATACATGATCATGATCGAGCGTTGGATTGACTCAACGTTATGCTCCTTGCAAGAAACGCGTCATTTTGACAGAAAAATTATTTGACTGTCTTGCCGGAGCTGTCCTCAAGAAGAGAAAGGATCATCTTTTTTCTGCCTTGGCCAAGATCCTTTGCTTGATGGGCGTCTGATCCATAAATAAGAGGGATGCCCATTTCAGCTGCTTTCAAAGCGATGTCATTCGACGGGTATGGTTCCAGACAATCCGGTTTGTGGACGCCTGCACCGTTGTAATCTAAGGAAAAGCTATTTTTCTTTACAGCCGATAAAATCGATTCAATCATATGGTCAAAAGATTTTCGGCAAGGAAATTTGTTTTGAAATTTGCGAACAAGCGTGACATGGCCGATTCTTGCCGGGCGATATGGGCCAAGATCTGCCGCTATGGATTTTAATACCGTCTCGTAATAGCATTCATATGTCTTTTCAACGGAGCCGAAAACATCAACGATCTTTCCAAAGAGCTCAGCGCTGTAGTCAAGGCAGTACCACTCATTCCCTTTTTTTAGGAAGTGGACGGATAAAATGGCATCATCCAAAAGCGGCCCGTATCGATTCAAAAATTCTTTTGTTTTTTGCTCGTACCCCTCGATGTAATCCACTTCCAGTCCAATTTGGATATCAATGATCCCTTTATATTTCTTTTTCCATTCGGAAACTTCTTCTATGTAATCATCGATTTGGCCGGGATCCATACCGCTGTCTTTCGTCGGAGTCGTATCAATAAATCCGTCCGGAAGCGGGGCGTGTTCGGTAAAGGTTATTTTTTCAAAGCCAAGAGAAATGGCTGTTTCTATGTACGACTCGAAAGAATCATTGGTTCCGTGCGGGCAATAAGGAGTGTGAATATGACCATCGACCCTCATAAATAGTATTTCTCCTTTCGATGCTCGAATTTATGATGGAAATAAGCTAAAATAAAGATTAGAAACGAAACCTTTATTATAATTGATCGGCAAAGTCAATTTTAATGAGAGAATCGAAAGTCGGATCCTCGATGAAAAGATATTTCTTTCGTATGAATAAAAGTGTATCAAATTTTTGAGTTTCCTGGTAAAAAATTAGAATTTATTTGTCAAAAAAGATCATTCACATGGTATCATATTTACATTAAGATATTTTTACGATAAAACGATGAACTGTCCGTAACGGATCCTTGTTGGGTGAAGGGACAAGGATAAGTTATATATCATATAAGAGCAGCGTTTGCCTTTGAATAAAAATATCTCAAGTCGGGATTTGGCGGAAGGCAGAGAGCTGGAAGGAATTTTGTAACAGAGGCTTAAGCCACAACTGGATTAGTCCGTCCCCCTCTTTTACAGGCGGGAAATTATGGACAATAAAGCGGGGTTTATTTAGAGAAAGTACGGCATATGTGGAACAGGGGGCTTACGATGGAGTTCGTCATCGGCACATTCATATTGATCATCATAATGGTCACAATAGGTTTCTTAATGAAAAGAAAAAAGTATCAAGTTGTAGATCAATTGGACAAACGCAAAATCGAAATTATGAATCGACCTGTAGCGGATGAATTGAAAAAAGTAAAAAAATTAAATATGACTGGACAAACGGAAGAATTATTTGAACGGTGGCGCCAAACATGGGATGAAATCATTACGACGGAGTTGCCGGCAATCGATGAAAAGCTGATAGATGCCGAGAGTTGCATTGACAAATACCGTTTTCGAAAAGCACAAGAAATCATGAGACAAATTGAAGAAAGTTTGGACAGTGCAGAGGAGACAATTGATAATTTATTGCAAGAGCTGAATGAACTAGTAGGCAGTGAAGAAAAGAACCGCAGAGATATGGAAGAGATAAAAGAAAAATATCGTTCCGCTCGAAAAAGACTGCTTGCTCATCGTCATACATACGGAAAAACCGCACCTATATTGGAAATAAAGCTTGATAGTCTGTCCTCTCAATTCGATCAATTTGAAGAACTGACCGCTGAGGGGAACTATTTGGAAGCAAGAGAGCTTGTATTGAATCTGAAAGAAGAAATGGCGGATTTGCTGCATAAGATGGAGCGTATACCGGTGCTGATTCCGGAATGCACAAGCTTGCTTCCTTCCCAGCTGGATGAGCTTGAAGAAGGATATAAAGAAATGGAAGAGCAAGGGTATATTCTTAATCATTTGCAGCTTGATAAAGAAATTGCGAGAATCCGGAAAGAGCTGGATCTTTATAAAGATTTAATCGCGAAAACCGAAATTCAAGAAGTAGAAGATTCGTTGAACGAGACGAGGGAAAATATTGACCTTCTGTACGAATTGTTGGAAAAAGAAGTGAAAGCAAAGCATGACATAATCCAAAACAACAACCAAACATTTGAGCTGCTGCAAAAACTGAAAAAAAACAACAGAAAACTGAAAGAAGAAACCCAACTTGTTCAAGAAAGTTATCATTTAGTAGACGAACAAATTGATGTGCCAAAGAAATTTGATAAAGAGTTGTCTCTGTTGGAGAAACGGTATGAAATCGTGTCCAGTAAAATATTTGCCAAACAGTCTGCTTATTCGCTGTTGAACGATGATTTAATGGAGATTCGAAAAAGCATTGAATCGCTTCAAGAGGAGCAGGAGAGATTTACGGAGTTTTTAGGGAACTTGCGAAAAGATGAATTAGCCGCTAGAGATAAATTGGAAGAATTGAGAAAAATGATTCACGAATCCCATCGTAAAGTGGCGAAAAGCAATGTGCCCGGCTTGCCGGATTCCTATAAATCATTGATGGAGGATGCATCAGAACGAATCAATGAGGTCATTCAGTGCCTTCAAATGAAGCCGTTGAACATGAACCAAGTTCAAGACAAACTGGAACTGGCTGTGGAAGCGGTGGAAGTTCTCAATCAAAAAACAGATGAATTGATTGAACAGGTGTTTTTGGCGGAAAAAGTCATCCAGTATGGCAATCGTTATCGGAGCCAATATCCGAACGTTCGGGAAAAACTGATAGAAGCGGAAAAAGCTTTTAGAAATTACGAATTCAGCGAGGCGCTTGAGCAAGCTGCAGCTGCAGTGGAAAAAGTGGATCCTCAATTTTTGAAAAAACTATCGAATCTATTGAATATGGATAGTAAAGACTAAAGAAAGCGGCTGATTCAAATGGATTTGGCCTCCCCATTTAAGAACAGGCTTAGATTGTGGGGGAGAGCTCGAATCTTACTTTGAATCGTCTGCTTTCTTTTTTTCTGTCTTTTAGAATGATAAGCTGCTTTCTTTCTGATTGTTCCCTACTTCGGGCTATGTTATTATTAGTATTTGAGTGTGAGAAATCATTCACAGAGAAGGTGTGAATTATGATTTACTTCGATAACAGTGCCACAACAAAACCATATAAGGAAGTAATGGAGTCATTTTTAAAAATAAATGAGAATTTTTATGCGAATCCGTCTTCCCTCCATTCTTTTGGAGGACAAGCGGAAAAATTATTGACTGAAGCGAGAAAGCAGATTGCTTCTTTGCTTCGTTGCAAACCAAGTGAAGTGTTTTTCACTTCCGGCGGAACAGAATCGAATAATTTGGCGATTAAGGGGACTGCGTTGCAATACCGCCATCGAGGAAACCATATTATCACGACTTCGATTGAGCATCCTTCCGTGCACAATGCATGCAAGCAGTTGGAGGATCTTGGCTTTGAAGTCACTTATTTGCCTGTGGATAAAAATGGAATGGTTCGAGTGGAAGATGTGGAAAAAGCAATTCGGCCGGAAACCATTCTCGTTTCCGTTATGCATGTCAACAATGAAATTGGGTCTATACAACCGGTCGAAGAAATTGGAAAACTATTGAAAAATTTCCCTAAAATTTTTTTCCATGTTGACCATGTTCAAGGAGCGGGGAAAATTCCTTTGCCGCTGTCTGACGGAATCATTGATTTCTGTTCTATTTCGGCACACAAATTCCACGGTTTAAAAGGAACCGGCATTCTTTATATAAAAGAAGGCATTCGAATTTCGCCGCTATTTTCAGGAGGAAGCCAAGAAAAAAATGTGCGAAGCGGAACTGAAAACACCGGTGGGATTGTTGCCATGGCAAAAGCTTTGCGAATGACCATGGAAAAGCAAAAGACGGCTTTGAAAGAAATGGAAAATATTCGCCGTTATTTATTCAAGAGTTTGCGCTCTATAGAAGACGTCACGATTTATTCTCCGGATTCCGGGGCGCCTCATATCATTAATTTTGCCATATCCGGTGTTCGAGGTGAAGTACTCGTTCATGCGCTGGAATCAAAAGGGATCTTTCTGTCGACTACAAGTGCTTGTTCTTCGCGGCAAAATCAGCCGAGCCGTACATTACTGGCTATGGGAGTACCGGAAAAAGAGGCAGATTTCAGCGTTCGCATCAGTTTATCGTATGAAAACACAATGGAAGAGGCAAAAGAATTTATCACGACGTTAAAAGAATTATTGCCTACGATTACGAAAACAAAGAGGAGATGACCATGATTTACGATCGCGTGTTAATTCGATACGGGGAGCTGTCGACAAAAGGCAGAAACCGAAATGTTTTTGTGACGAAACTGAAAAAAAATATAAAAGATATCATGAAAAATGAAGGGAATATCCAAATTCAGGCAGGAAGAGACCGCATGTATCTTCTTCTAAATGGGGCTTCCTATGAAAGAATCAAAGAAAAACTATCAAATGTTTTCGGAATTCAATCGTTTAGCCCGGTAGTACGGACGGAGAAGAACATCGAAAAAGTCAAAGAAGCAGCGCTTACGCTCGTTCAAGCCAATTTTTCGCCTGGGAATACGTTTAAAATTAATGCAAGACGTTCGGATAAGACGTTTGAAATCGATTCCCAGGAAATGAACTCTGTTTTGGGGGCTCACATTTTAAAAAATATAGACGGAATTAAGGTCGACGTGAAGCATCCTGATATTGAACTTTTAGTAGAGGTTCGAAAAGAGGGCGTATTTTTATCCTGCGAGTGGGTCAAAGGGGCTGGAGGACTTCCGGCCGGTGTAAGCGGAAAAGCAATGTTGCTGTTGTCGGGGGGAATTGACAGCCCTGTTGCAGGTTACATGATGATGAAACGGGGAGTAGAGATAGAGGCTGTTCACTTTTTTAGTCCTCCTTACACAAGCGAACGAGCTAAGCAAAAAGTCATTGATTTGGCGAAAAAATTAACATCCTTTGGTGGAACCATTAAACTTCATATTGTTCCGTTTACAGAAATCCAGCAAAAAATCCATGAGACGGTTCCGGCTAATTACACGATGACTTCGACAAGAAGATTTATGTTAACCATTGCGGATGAAATCCGGAAGAAAAACGGCGGACTTGCACTTGTCACTGGGGAAAGCTTGGGACAAGTAGCCAGTCAAACAATGGAAAGTATGCTGGCCATCAATGATGTGACCAGTACACCCGTTCTAAGACCGCTCATTGCTATGGATAAACTGGAAATTATTGAAATCTCTCAAAAAATTGGAACACATGATATATCCATTCTCCCTTATGAAGATTGTTGCACTATTTTTACACCGCCTTCTCCAAAGACGAAACCAAAATTGGAAAGGGTGGAACACTACGAAAGCTTTTTTGATTTTGAACCTTATGTAAGAGAAGCGGTTGAAAAAACAGAAACGCTCTTGATCAGCGAAGAGTTTGAATCGAAAGAGTTTCAAGACCTATTTTGACGTATTGTGAACTGCATCGGGAATAAAGTGGACCGATTATGCACATTTTAATGAATACAGGGAGGTGAAAATGGATGGCTAGAAATAATCGGTCTAACCAGCTTTTAGTTCCCGGTGTAGAAAATGCTCTTGAACAAATGAAGGCAGAAATCGCGCAAGAATTTGGTGTGCAGCTTGGGCCGGATGCAACAGCACGCGCCAACGGTTCTGTCGGTGGAGAAATGACAAAACGATTAATCCAAATGGCAGAACAGCAGTTAAACGGTTTATCAAGATAAAAATACTATTTCCTTCGATAAAATGATTTCTTCAATAAGAACCATAAATAAATGGAAGCGTCAAACTTTAGAAGCAAGGGGAAACCCTTGCTTCTTTCTGTTCGAAACTTTGCAGTCAGTTTACAATACCCGATCGAAAATTTGATTCAAATTGTGTGGATCATTTTGATATAATGGATCTATGTGAAAAGACAAGCAGTGATAGGTACTTTAGAAGGGTCTTTTTTTATACGTAAGTGTTTATCGTGAAAGGAGCTCTTCATGCAAAAGCGAGGCGAATGCGAGCCTGCCAAATACTTCTGGCGAAAGGCCTCATGATTATGCCCCGCTCCTAAAAAGGCGAAAGCCGGGAGTAGCTAGCAAGATTAAGGAGGGGAACTCTGGATGAAAAGAGAGGATTTGTTGGCGCCAGAAAAATACAATATCGTAATGGAATTCGAAAAATATGCTTCCGATCCAAAAAAAGTGGCGATCAAATGGGAAAATGAAAATGGAGATACAAGAGAAATTACATATAGACAATTGATTCAAAACGCCAATCGAATTGGAAATGCCTTTTTGAGTCGAGGCTTGAAAAAAGGGGACATTATTTTAGTCATGACCCCGCGCTTAATTGAAGCTTATGAAATTTATACGGCTGCTCTAAAGACGGGATTAGTCGTGGTTCCTTGTTCGGAAATGCTAAGAACGAAAGATTTGAACTATCGTATTGAACATGGAGATGTAAAAGCCGTCGTTTCTTATCATTCCCTTGTCGGGGAATTTGAAAAAACAGAGAAGTTTATAGACGGAAAGTTACTGCCGTTTGTATTTGGCGGAAAACGCGAAGGATGGCTGTCTTTAGAAGAAGAAGCGGAAAAACAGTCTGATTCATTGGAAATGGCCGATACACGAAGTGATGATATGGCCTTTTTGCCTTATACTTCGGGAACGACCGGAAATCCTAAAGGGGTTGTTCATACTCATGGATGGGGCTATGCGCATTTAAAAACGGCAGCTCCTAATTGGCTGTGCATTGGAAAAGACGATATCGTATGGGCTACAGCCGGACCGGGCTGGCAAAAGTGGATTTGGAGCCCATTTTTGTCCGTTCTTGGGTCAGGAGCAACAGGACTTGTCTATAATGGCCGATTCAATCCGAAGAAATTTTTACACCTTTTGGAAAAATATAAAGTCAATGTGCTATGTTGTACACCGACTGAGTATCGATTAATGGCGAAAGTCGACAATTTGGGCGATTATCGTCTGGATCATCTACACAGTGCTGTTTCTGCAGGAGAGCCTCTGAACAGAAAAGTCATTGATATCTTTAAAAAACAATTTGGAATTTATGTCCGCGATGGTTATGGACAAACGGAGAGCACTCTTCTCGTCGGTGTGACGAAGGACATGGAGATTCGTCCGGGATCCATGGGAAAACCAACGCCTGGAAACCACGTGGAAATTATTGATGACGACGGGAATCCTTGTCCACCTGGCGTAGTAGGCGATATTGCCGTCCATGTGTCAACTCCGGCTTTGTTTAAACAATATTATAAAGATCCGGAAAGAACGGCTAAGCAGTTTCGAGGAGAGTACTATATTACCGGGGACAGAGCCAAAAAAGACGAGGATGGATATTTTTGGTTCGAGGGTCGAGGCGATGACATTATTATCAGTTCCGGCTATACCATTGGCCCGTTTGAAGTGGAAGATGCTCTCGTTAAGCATCCGTATGTCAAAGAATGCGCTGTAGTGGCAAGCCCAGATGAAGTAAGGGGGAATGTAGTAAAAGCTTTTGTCATCTTAAAAGAAGGAGTGGACAAAAACGATCCTAACTTAATTCCCCGGTTGCAAGAACACGTGAAAAAAGTGACGGCTCCATACAAATATCCGAGAAAAATTGAATTTGTGGATGAACTGCCTAAAACGGCTTCAGGCAAGATCAGACGGGTGGAGTTAAGAAACAAAGAGCTGCAAGCATTGAGCTAAGCTTGAAGAAAAACAGGCGGCACAAGCTGCCTGTTTTCCATTTTGTTCAAAAGGAAGGAATCCGATATGAAAACCCTTTGGCATAATGGAAAGATTTATACGATGAATAAAGAAAACGAAACATGTGAAGCAGTTGTGACAGAAAATGGCACGATCTTATTTGCCGGTTCAAAGAAGAAAGCGGAGTTGTGTCATGCCCCTTTTGACCGCACCATTTCACTGGATGGTGCCGTAATGTTTCCGGGATTTGTCGATAGCCATATGCATTTGCTGGGTCTGGGAGAAAAACTCGATCGACTTGATTTCACCGAGATGAAATCCAAGAGAGACGTTTTAGCTGCTGTCAAAGAAAAAATTTCTTCTCTAAAAGAAGGCGAATGGCTGATCGGTGAAGGATGGGATGAAAGTCGCTGGTCGACGGGCGAAATATTGACAAAAGACGATCTTGATCAAATTTCATACTCGATTCCAATTCTTTTAAAAAGGGTGTGCCGACACACGGTTGTAGCGAATACCCCAGCTTTAAAGAAAGCGGGGATTGATGAAACATCTGTTGATCCTGAAGGTGGGAAAATCGAACGGGATGAGGACGGACGATTAACAGGAATCTTAAAAGATCGCGCCATTGACAGAATGTTTCAGACGCTTCCCGAGTATACAAATGACGACTTGAAGAAAATTTTGGAAACAGGGATTCAACATTGTTGGGAGAATGGATTGACAGGAGCCCACACGGAAGACTTGAATTATTATGGAGATTTTTGGCGGACGTATCGCGCTTTTGAGCATGTGATTCATCGAAGCAACCGGAAATTCCGGACCCATTTATTAGTGCATCATGAAGTTATAGATGAATGGAGGAAAGCGGGATTTGACTTTTTATTTGGCACTCCATTTTTGGAATTCGGAGCTATGAAAATTTTTGCTGATGGCTCTTTGGGCAGCCGAACCGCTTTATTAAGTTCGCCATATCAAGACGATCCGGAAACGAACGGTTTGGAAATCCATCCTAATGGCCAGTTGGTCGAAATGGTAAAAAAAGCGCGAGAAATGGGGCTGCCGGTTGCTGTTCATGCCATTGGCGACTTAGCTGTGGAGCGGGTATTGGATGTAGTGGAACAATATCCATCGGCGAAAGGAAAAAGAGACAGGATTATTCATGCAAACATTTTGCGACATGATTTAATCGCAAGACTAAAACAACAAAACCATCTTATACTCGATATTCAGCCTGGTTTTATTCGTTCCGATGTTTCCTATACAGGACGTTTGCCGGAATGTCTGCAGCAGTACGTATCTCCGTGGAAAACGATCTTAACAGAAGGGATACATTGTGCCGGCGGCTCGGATGCTCCTATTGAAGACGTGAATCCTTTTAAGCACATTGGCGCTGTCGTAGAAAGAGCCGATGGCCGTACGGATGAGAATCTAACTGTCTATGAAGCGATCTCGCTTTACACAAAAGGAAGTGCTTTTGCTTGTCATCACGAACACGATCGGGGCAAGATACAAAGAGGATACAAAGCTGATTTTACCATTGTGGATCGTGATGTATTCCATATTTCTCAAGAGGAGATTTCAAAAACGAAAGCAGTAATGACGGTGATAGACGATGAGATCGTTTATACTGCTTACTAGACCTATATTCAAACGGGTGAACAGCTTTTTAGTGAAAATCAACTGATTCGCCCAAGTCTTGTTAGGAAATTTATCAGTTTGGAAAATAAACATCGATATAATCATTGGACAAAAGGGGGAGACAGGGATGAAAAAAGACGAGAAATTGGGTATTGTATACGCGGGGCTTTCGTACTTATTATGGGGATTGTTCCCTCTTTATTGGAAATTGCTGAAGCAAGTTCCCGCTTATGAAATTTTAGCGAACCGGATTTTTTGGTCTTTTCTATTTATGCTTGGTTTTCTATTGGTCACAAAGAAATGGTCGTTGTTTCGTCAAACGTTCCGGCAGCTTATTCAACAGCCAAAAATGGGGCTGACATTATTTTTCGCATCCGTGCTGATCAGTGCCAATTGGTTTTTATACATTTGGGCCGTCAATCAAAATCATATCATTGAAACAAGTTTAGGGTACTACATTAACCCGCTTGTGAGCGTACTGTTAGGCGTTTTGATATTAAAAGAAAAACTGTCAAAAGCTCAAGTAGTATCTTTTCTTTTGGCGCTTACTGGCGTTTTAATCCTTACGATTTCGTATGGAAAATTTCCATGGGTGGCCCTTGGGTTGGCTGTCACCTTTGGATTGTATGGTTTGGCCAAAAAAGTAGTCAAAGTCGAATCCGCAACGGGGTTAACGCTTGAAACGCTGTTGATTACTCCATTTTCGCTGCTATTTTTACTGTATTTAAATAGCAATGGTGAATTGATGCTATTCCACCAAAGTGTGGCGACCGATCTTTTGCTTATTGGCGGTGGAATTGTCACGGCAGTTCCTCTTTTGTATTTTGCCAAAGGTGCTCAGCGGATTCCTTTATATATGATTGGATTTTTGCAATACGTTACGCCCACTATGTCTCTGTTGATAGGGATTTTTATTTATCATGAACCATTTTCGACGATCAAATTCATTTCCTTTACATTCATATGGGCGGCGCTTTTTGTTTTTTCATTATCACAAATTCGCTTCTTTCATAGAAATGGAAAGAATCCAAAAAGAAAAAGTGAGATTCCTGTTGAAAACTAGAAAATCAATGAAGGAGAGCCTTGGCTCTTCTTTTTTGACATTCATCTAAGTATTAAATAGGGAAGTCTACATTTTCGTATAAAATCCAAAAGTTCTTTCGACTATGTCGAAAGAACTTTTTTAAAAAGAACGGAACAAAGGAACATCATGAGAAGGTATGATCAGTCAGGAGGGTGGACCGAAAAGATTCCAACTCTTGTTCTATTCGATTTTTTCTTCTTGGAAAAGTGATCACGCAAAAAGGATTGGCGATTTTGGGACAATCCTTTTCATTAACGGACGTTGTGAAATTGGCTGTATCGTTTAGGAAGCTTTTTTGATGGTTTTATCCCTATGTTTATTTATGACAAAAGTAAATGTATAAATCATGATTAACAAAAGTATAGGAAGAACACTATATGCATACATGGTGTGGTATCCGGTTGAGTTGGCCACAACCCCTAATCCGGAGGAGCCAATCGCTATACCAAGATCCATGGAAGAGAAGAACATGGCGTTGGCAGTCCCTTTTTTGTCTTGCGCCACTCTGCTCACAGCCAGTGCTTGGAGGGAAGGCTGAATAACTCCATATCCAAGGCCGTAAAAGAAACCTGCTATTAATAAGGTCGCCGTATTATAAGTGAAATATAATAACATTAGACCGATAATGCCTGCCATTGCGGCAGGATAAATAAGTACTTTATGTCCAAAATGATCATACAGGCGGCCCGAAATGGGACGTATCACAGTCATAACGATGGCATTGGTCAGAAAGAAAAGAGAAACCGTTCCACCCAGATTCGCTTCTTTTCCTAATTCATTCATGAAACTCACGACACCGCCAAGAGAAATAAAGTAACAAACAATTAATAAACAAGGCAAAAGGGCTTGTTTGTCGAAAGCATATTGAATAAGTGACTGTGTTTGGCTATTTGTCGGTTTGCCGTCCGTCTTTGAAGAGCTTTTGATTGAAAAGCTGAGAATGAGAATAATGACTGTAAACAACACAGATAAAAAGATAAGAACATGAAATGAGAAGACTGCCATCAATGACAATGCCAGCATAGGTCCCAAACTTGTTCCTAGGCTGGTGGAAAGCCCGTAGTAGCCAATCCCTTCTCCAAGGCGATGATTCGGAATAATATTGGTTGCCATGGTGGACAACAGAGTTGTGATGATTCCAAAACCGATGCCATGGAAAACTCTCAAAAGGAGAAGGATCGGAACGGATTCCAATTTATAGCTTAATGCGATCGCCAACAAGACGAAGATGAGCGAAAAAATCGTCATCCGCTTCACATTCAGTTTATGCATCAGTATTCCGATAAACGGACGTGTTGCAATCGCCGCTGCCATAAAGGCAGTGGTCATCAAGCCTCCTTGTGCAGGGTTATGTTTAATATCCGAAATGAAGGCGGGATAGCCTGCTGTCAGCATTTGGAGGCAAATAAAAAAGAGAAATGCCATTAATAATATGATAATGAATTGTTTTGTCCACAATTTTGAGGACTGATGATTCATAGAGATTCCTTCTTTCTATTCTAATCATTCCTGATGTGTATTATTTTAAATGAAATGGTGAATAAAAGCTTCATAAAATCCGCAAACTCAGATTTATGTGTTGGCAAATTCAATGAAATGGACTAAAGGCTGAATGGGCGAAAAAGCAAAAAAGGCTTTTGGTAGGTTCAAGTGGTTTGCTACAATAATTGACAGGAATGGAATTTCTTTATTTTAGAATTGGAGGACAGGATGGATGAATAGGAAAAGAATAATAGCTTTGGCTATTGCGGCTATATTGTTCGCAGTTTCTGTCATTGTCAATTTAGCCAGCATCACGCTGACTACAGACGTTGAAAACCTTTTTGAAGGACTGACAAACCAAGATGGAAATTTCAATGAAGATGTCATCGAGAAAGGAAACACATTGAAGAAAATTGCGGTTTTGGAAGTAAATGGTGTGATTCAAGATACGGGTTCGACTGCCTCATTTTTTGAGACGGGATACAACCACGAAAATTTTATGAAAATGCTTGATAAAGTGGAGCATGATAAGAGCATCAAAGCGATTATTTTGAGAGTCAATTCCCCGGGCGGCGGGGTGGCCGAAAGTGCAGAAATCCATGATAAATTAATGGAGATTAAGCAAAAAGCAAAAAAACCGATTTATGTTTCTATGGGACCGACGGCGGCTTCGGGTGGCTATTATATTTCAACTGCCGGAGATAAAATTTTTGCCAGTCCTGAAACTTTAACAGGCTCTTTAGGAGTGATTATGAACACTGTGAATTACTCCAAATTGGCCCAAAAGTTCGGTGTGGATTTTGTGACTGTAAAAAGCGGTCCTTTCAAGGATATCGGCAGTTCTACCCGCCCGATGACAGAGAAAGAGAAACAAATTTTGCAAACGATGATTAATAACTCTTATCAACAATTTGTAAAAGTGATTTCAGAGGGGCGGCATATTCCGGAAGAACAAGTCAGAAAAATTGCCGACGGTCGTGTGTACGATGGCAGGCAGGCGAAGCAGCTTCACTTAATTGATGAATTCGGTTATTTGGATGATACAATCAAACAATTGAAAAAAGATAAACATTTGAGCGGTGCCGAAGTATTTCGTTATGAAACGAACAGCGGGCTTTCTTCCCTTTTTGCAGCCAGCGCGCAAAAAATGTTTCAAAAGGACGGCGAATGGAACGTGCTGATGAATCTTTTGACTCACTCACAGTCTCCGCGGCTGATGTATTTATATTCTGAGGAGGGATCGTTATGAATGAATCAAGGCACGATCCTGAATTAGAAAAGCCAATCGCCGCTGAAACGAAAAAAGAAGCGGACGACGGATACCAAGAGGGCGCAAAGTCTTTTTTGTACGGTCCACACTATGCTGGCTTTTGGATGCGTTTTTGGGCGTATTTGCTTGATTTAATCGTGATCGGAAGCCTTAAACGGATCTTGATTTTACCAGTTTTCCGCTGGCTTGATCTACCCGTTTTTGCTCATGAACTGTTTGCCCCCATTCATGTGGCGAGTGCCGTTCTCTTTTACGGCTATTTTCTTCTATTCACGAAATTCACCGGACAAACGATTGGAAAAATGGTATTTGGCTTAAAAGTCGTCCCGCTGACAGAAGAACGTTTAACTTGGACTGTTGTTTTGTTTCGGGAATTGATCGGGCGCTTTATTGTAACCACTATTGTCATTCTGTATTTAATGGTCGCTTTTATGCCGAAAAAACAAGGATTGCACGATTATTTCGCTGATACAGCCGTTATCCATGAGAAAACGGTGGAAGCTTTAAAACCTGCTTCATAAAAAACCTGCTTCATAAAGCAGGTTTATTTTTTTGGGGTTTTGTCGATAATGGTGGAAAGGCAAGGGGGCTGCAGTATGGCAATTGTCATGACAATACTGATCTCGATCATCGTATTGATCGTCGTTATTTCGGCAACGGTGCTTCATATCAACATCGTTTTTTGCCATGAGAAAGAAAATGACTACGTTCAGATCCAATTCAAGATTTGGTTTGGCCTTATAAGATATACGATTAAAGTGCCGTTTTTAAAGTTGGTAAAAAACCCCGAAAATAATGAATGGAATTTACAATATGAAACCAACGTCTCTTCTAAAAATCAAAAAAGGACGAAGTACCACTCCCGAAACAACTTGACTCCTGAAGAACTGGTACAAATGATACATAAGGGAAGAGAATTTTTAAAAAAAGTAAAGGATCTCCAGGAGATTGTGAAACACTTTTGCCGTCATATATCAGTTGATTCATTGGTGTGGGAATCGGCTATTGGTGTAAAAAACGCTGCATGGACCGGCATATTAACGGGAACACTATGGGCAGCCAAAGGTGAATTCATCGGTTTATTGAGTAAGTGGATACGATTAAAGACGATACCGAGATTAAATGTTGTTCCTACTTTTCAATCTCCTTACACAAAGACACGACTTGAGTGTATGCTTCATTTTCGAATAGGATATGCTATTATTGCCGGATTGAAAATAGTCCGTTTTTGGAAGGGAAAACCATCAGAACGTGAGTCTTCTTTCGCAAACAATAAACATCATTCTATCTAACAGGAGGTTGGATTCCCATGTCGGAACATCCGATTAAAGGTTTAATGACAACAGCTATGGAAAATTTAAAAGAAATGATTGACGTGAATACCATTATCGGAGATCCTGTTGAAACACCGGACGGCAGTGTCATATTGACAGTTTCAAAAGTTGGATTTGGTTTTGCGGCAGGAGGAAGTGAATTCAAACTGGATCAAAATGAGCAAAACAGCCAAGAAGAGAGCCTTCCTTTTGGAGGGGGAAGCGGAGGCGGTGTTTCCATCACACCCATCGCTTTTTTAATCGTCAACTCCCAAGGCTACAAGATGCTTCATGTAGATGAAAACACCCATTTAATGGAGCGGATTTTGGATGTAGCGCCCAATGCAATGGAGAAAATCCAAGGGATGTTTAAAAACAAAGATGGGGGAAGCGCAAACCAAAACAACAGCCAAACGAATAGTCAAAACAACGGTCAAAATAATGGACAGCAATCACAAAATTTGGACTTTAATATTTAAGGAACAAAGGGGAGCTTTCTACGTGGAAGCTGCCTTTTTTGTGATGAGGCCTGCCTCATCTTATAAAATGAATGAAATCCATCTTCCTATATAAGGCAGCCCTGTTCGAAAAATAGGGGATAAAAAACAGGAAATTTGCATTTCTTTGCCGAATTTCTTTATGATGAAGTTGTAGACCTTAAATAGGAGGAAAAGATATGGCGAAAATTACATTTAAGGGAAATCCCGTTACTCTTTTAGGAAATGAAGTAAAAGTAGGAGATCAAGCGCCGGACTTTACCGTACTTGCCAATGATTTGTCAGAAGTCAAATTATCCGACTATAAAGGAAGCGTGCGGATTTTAAGCTCTGTTCCATCTTTGGATACGGGAGTATGCGATGCTCAAACCCGCCGTTTTAATGAAGAAGCAGCCAAATTGGATGGAGTGAAAGTTTTAACGATATCAGCGGATCTGCCATTTGCCCAAAAACGTTGGTGTGCTTCAAGTGGATTGGAAGATGTGATTACGCTTTCTGACCACCGCGACCTTTCCTTCGGCAATGCCTATGGAGTCGTGATGAAAGAACTTCGTCTCTTAGCACGGGCTGTCTTTGTGGTTGACAGTAATGATAAAATTACCTATGTTGAATATGTGAGCGAAGGAACCAATCATCCTGATTACGAAGCTGCCATTCAGGCTGCTAAGGAAGCAAAATAATGGCTAAAGTCTTTTAGCGAAAGAGTATCTCCCCAATAGGACGTTCATCATACAATGTTTATTGTATAAAAAACAAAACGACATGATGGCCTTTGAAAAGGTATCATGCTTTTGTGAGCAAACAGTTGAAATTTTGCCGATCGTCCGAAACGGAATGCAGCTTTTACGGACGCTAATCAGGAAGAAACGGAAAAAACATGCCGAATAGGGATGCGATCTCTGTTCGGTTTTTTATTGAATGGGCTTTGTATTTTAATGAGAGATAAAGGAGGTATGTCGGTGAGTACCAATACAACATCTTCCATGGAATCGTTATTCTATGTTTTAGATCAAACAACGGACATGCTGCAAAAGGCTCTTTCTTGCACCTATCTGGAAGCTCTTGCGGAAAGTGCCGACAACTTGTTTCAAGGTATGGTGTTGCAAGAAGAAATCAGCGAAAAGACAAAAAAGGAGCTTCAAACGCAATACGATCGTATTTCATTAGATTCGATGTCAAAAGAACATATTCGAAAAGCTTATCAACTGGCCATCCTAAAAGGAATGAAGAAAAACGTTCAGCCAAATCACCAAATGACGCCGGACTCCATTGGTTTGTTTGTCAGTTATCTCATGCAAAAATTTATGGCAGACTACGATCAATACAGTCTTTTGGATCCTGCGGTCGGAACCGGAAATTTGCTGACGACCATCTTGAATCAGCAATCTGATCAAAACATCCATGCAACCGGAATTGATGTAGATGATTTATTAATAAAGCTTGCCTATGCAGGGGCCAATCTGTTAAAGCATCCGATTCAATTTTATAATCAGGATGCTTTGGAACCGCTCTTTGTTGATTTGGCAGATGCAGTGGTGTGCGATTTGCCTGTCGGCTATTATCCAAATGACGATCAAGCCCAAAATTATCGGTTAAAAGCGAAGGAAGGCCATTCCTATGCTCACCATCTTTTTATCGAGCAAAGCATCCGCTATACAAAACCCGCCGGATTTTTATTTTTTTTGATTCCAAATTTTCTTTTTGAATCGCCTCAGGCTGATCAATTGAGAGGCTTTTTGAAAGATGAAGTATATATACAGGCAGTGATACAGCTCCCTCTTTCCGTTTTTAAAAATAAAAATGCGGCCAAAAGCATTTTGATTTTGCAGAAGAAAAGCGAAGATGTAAAAGCACCTGAACAAGTGTTATTAGCAGACTTGCCATCTTTGACCAATAAAAAAGCGATGGAAGGAATGATCGCGAAAATTGAAAGCTGGTTTTTAGAGAAAAAACGCGGTCAATAATAAGCTGATTTCGTTCAGATGGAGAGGGCTTGCAGAAGCGATGCCGTTCAAATCCCCCCTTATTGGCTGCAATAGAATCATGTTGAGATCAAACTTTTACCATGTTTTGTTTCAAGACTGACATTTGCCTGTTTAAGGCCAACATCAGCATTTAGCGCTCCTATACAAATTCGAAAGGAGGGAGCATAGGGGTTCAAAGGCCAGCGAGTGTTGGGACAATGGGGTATACCATCGCCGGACGGTGTACGGTGGTTTTCATTGTCCATGTGTCTAGAGACAAAAAGATGATGAATGAAAATCATTTCGGTTTGGACATGTTTTTCTTTCATCATCTTCCTGGATGCATAAAGTTGGAGTCCCCTGTGCGAATAATGATGAATTGGACCGAGCGAGACGAAGCCGTTTGGGAAGAAATTCTGAAATGGGAACAAACATTATTGGAATATGAAGGAAATGATCTCCAAACAACGTACATAAAATGGCTTGAACGTACCTTTGCCTCTTTTCCTGAGGAGTGGCAGGAAGCATTTTTAACCAAACTGGATCAATGGATGTTTCAAGTTCAATGGCTGCTTCAAGGATCGCAAATTCAAGAAGAAGCTCGGGAAAGAATCCTCGTTTCAGCTCGCGCTTTTGATGATTCCGTCGTGGATATTCCGGATTTGCGGAAATTGACGATTGATCAGCTCCATTATTTAAACAGACAACATTCGGCTAGGCACCGTTTGTATTCGTTTATTCAAGGCGGAATGACCGGAAAAGGCGGCTTTTTGTCGGCCGTTTCCGATTTTCCCATTCTTATTGCCATTAATGTTCGGGCTGTTCAACTAACGGCTATGACTTACGGATTCGATGTTCAATCTCCTTATGAAACGATGATCTCCTTAAAAGTCTTCCATGCAGCAGTGTTGCCGAAACAGGTTCAAATTTACGGATGGAAAAAATTATTGGAAGATCTGGAAAACAAACAAGATGTTTATTTTTACGATGATTCTGAACAACTTGCGGACCCCCTGTGGTTGAATGAAATCGTGAAACAGCTGATGAAGCTGATGGCCATCAACATGTTTAAAAAGAAGCAAAATGACAAATTTCCTCTCATCCGGATGGCCATCGGTGCCAATTTCAATTATCAATTCACAAAAAAAGTAACGGAGTATGCAGAGAAGTACTACCAATACCGCTTGTTGCTGGATAAGAAAGGAGATATGAAATGAGTGCGTCAGACCATAAAAAAGGAGGGCCTCAACATGTGAAGGCTGCGGTCATTACCGTCAGCGATACTCGGACTCAAGAAAACGACAAAAGCGGAGCGCTTATTCAAAAACTATTGTTGGAACATCATCATGAAGTGGTTCAATATGAAATTGTCAAAGATGACAGTCTATCCATTCGCCGTCTTGTAACGGAAATTATTCGCAAAAAAATAGCGGATTGTATTCTTTTAAATGGAGGTACCGGTATTTCAAAGAGAGACGTAACAATTGAAACCGTTAAGCCGCTATTTGAAAAGGAATTGGCAGGTTTTGGAGAATTGTTTCGAATGCTCAGCTACACAGAGGACATCGGTTCTGCGGCTATTTTATCGAGAGCAGCAGCAGGTGTATCCGGCGGTGTCGCTATTTTCTCCATGCCTGGATCGACCGGGGCAGTGAAGCTGGCGATGGAAAAATTGATCTTACCTGAAATTCGCCATATTGTAAATGAAATTCGCAAGTAGGGGCTGTCCTAAAAGCTCCTTTTAAACAAGAAACCTCGACGAGATAAAATAATTTATCTTGTCGGGGTTTCTTTGTTTCAAAAGTTATGGGCGATGGCAATTGACCCGAATTCGATCGTTGCCTTAGCCGGTCCCAGGTTGTATTTAATCAAAGCAGCTGAAAAGTGACTTGAAAAAATCACTTCATTCAATGTCAGCTTGGCGATTACATGATAATGAAAGGACGATTTTTTGCACCGGACTACGTGAAATTTTAGGTGATGATCTTGAAACCGGCGAGACTCCTGCGGTAAAAGGGAGCCAGGCGGACCCCGCAGCGAGAGACGAGCGAGGAGGTTTGCGGATCGCCCGCGGAAAGCACCTATGTCATTTTGAAACAATCCCTTTTTTGTTTTCAATATGCTCGTATTCTTATACACCTCCATTTGGTCGCGAAAATATTTTTTCAATCCCGAACGTTCTTCCTTCTTTTCAATAAGATATTTATTGTATACAGCCAGTGTTCGCTAAAACAAAGCATTGTTTGAAAAAGTATTGAATAAAAAATAAAATTAGAAAATTTTTATTCAATGGCCCTTGAAAGAAGAAACGGAAAATGATATTCTTATAGACATATAAAAAAGGAATAAAAATAACTATTGATGAATATTTATACGACCAAAAGGGGGATCCATGATGGGTAAAAAAGTTGTGCTCGCTTATTCGGGCGGTTTAGATACATCGGTGGCCATCCAATGGCTGAAAGATCAAGGGTATGATGTTGTTGCCTGCTGCCTTGATGTAGGAGAAGGAAAAGATTTGAAATTTATTCAAGAAAAAGCGTTGAAAGTCGGAGCGGTGGAAAGCTATGTCCTCGATGTAAAAGAAGAATTTGCTAATGAATACGCTCTGTTGGCTTTACAAGCTCATGCTCTTTATGAAGGAAAATATCCGCTGGTTTCAGCTCTGTCAAGACCGCTCATTTCGAAAAAATTGGTGGAAATAGCTGAAAAAGAAGGTGCCGTGGCGGTGGCGCATGGCTGCACGGGCAAAGGGAATGACCAAGTTCGCTTTGAACTTTCGATCAACGCTTTAAATCCGGATCTTGAAGTGTTGGCTCCTGTCCGTGAATGGAGCTGGTCGCGTGAAGAAGAAATTGAATATGCCAAACAAAAAGGAATTCCTATTCCGGTTGATTTAGACAGTCCTTTTTCCATTGACAAGAACTTATGGGGAAGAAGCAATGAATGCGGGATATTGGAAGATCCTTGGGCTGCTCCGCCGGAAGAAGCATATGAATTGACCACAAGTATTGAGTTTACGCCGGATACTCCGGAAATCATAGAAATCGATTTTGAAAAGGGAGTGCCTGTAGCTTTAAACGGCAAGCGTTACGCGCTTTCGGAACTGATTTTGGAATTAAACAAAATCGCAGGAAAGCATGGAGTGGGACGTATTGATCACGTTGAAAACCGACTTGTCGGAATCAAATCAAGAGAAGTGTATGAATGCCCAGGCGCGATGACATTAATTTTAGCCCATAAAGAATTGGAAGATTTAACGCTTGTAAAAGAATTGGCTCATTTTAAACCTGTTATTGAAAAGAAACTAACGGAAGTCATTTATGAAGGCTTATGGTTTTCCCCCATTAAAGACGCATTAAAGGCCTTTTTGCAAGAAACGCAAAAATTTGTCACCGGCACTGTCCGTGTCAAACTGTTTAAAGGCCATGCCATTGTAGAAGGAAGAAAATCAAATTATTCTCTTTACAACGAAAAACTGGCAACGTATACGGTTGAAGACGAATTTGATCATCAAGCAGCAGTCGGCTTCATTAAATTGTTCGGCTTGCCGACGAAAGTGAATGCGATGGTTCATCAAGAAAAGGAGAAGGTTCAAGCATGAAAAAATTATGGGGCGGGCGCTTCCAAAAATCAGCAGAAGAATGGGTAGACGAATTTGGCGCATCCATTTCGTTCGACCAAGAGCTCGTTCTTGAAGACATAGAAGGAAGCCTTGCACATGTCACCATGCTCGGAAAGTGCGGCATCCTTTCCCAAGAAGAGACGGATAAGATCAAAGAAGGGTTGCTCCGCTTAAAAGAAAAAGCGGAAAGAGACGAACTCACCTTTTCGATTTCCGAAGAAGATATCCATTTAAATTTAGAAAAAATGCTGATCGAAGAAATCGGACCTGTTGGTGGAAAACTTCATACCGGGCGGAGCCGAAATGACCAAGTGGCCACCGATATGCATCTTTATTTAAAAAAACAAGTTCAGTCGATTATCCAATTGATTACTTCTTTCCAAGAAACGATTATTGAAAAAGCGGAGAGGCATGTGGAAACAGTGGCGCCCGGGTACACACATTTACAGAGGGCGCAGCCGATTTCTTTTGCTCACCATTTGATGGCTTATTTTTGGATGCTTGAGCGGGACAAAAAACGATATCAAGAATCGTTAAAACGTATTGACGTTTCTCCGTTGGGGGCCGGGGCGCTTGCCGGGACCACCTTTCCTATTGATCGGGAATATTCGGCCGCCTTGTTGGGATTTTCCGGTGTTTATCAAAACAGCTTGGATGCAGTAAGCGATCGCGATTTTATCATCGAATTTTTAAATGATTCCTCTATTTTGATGATGCATCTTTCACGATTTGCAGAAGAGCTTATTTTATGGTCAAGCCAAGAGTTTCAATTCATTGAATTGGATGATGCGTTTTCAACCGGCAGCAGCATCATGCCTCAAAAGAAAAATCCGGATATGGCTGAATTGATTCGTGGTAAAACAGGCAGAGTCTACGGGCATTTAATTTCTTTGTTGACGGTATTAAAAGGATTGCCGTTAGCTTATAACAAAGATATGCAGGAAGATAAGGAAGGAATGTTTGACGTTGTCCATACGGTTATGGGTTCATTGAAAATCTTTAACGGAATGGTACGGACGATGAAGGTGAATGAATCAAAACTGACGGAATCTGTCCATCATGATTTTTCGAATGCAACGGAACTCGCCGATTATTTGGCGGCAAAAGGAATCCCTTTTCGAGAGGCGCATGAAATTGTCGGAAAACTAGTTCTCCATTGTATCCAAAAGAAATGTTATTTGGCCGATTTGTCATTGGAAGATTTGAAGGAAGCCTCTCCGGTCATTGAGGAGGATATTTATCAAATTCTCTCACCCTACCAGGCAGTCAAAAGAAGAAATTCTTTAGGCGGGACCGGGTTTGAACAAGTGAAGCAGCAAATACAATATGCGAAAGAGCTTCTTTCACAACCGTTATCTAATGATAAAAGACAAATGGATCTCCCGGTGTAAAGGCTTCATTCCTACTAAAGGCTGAATACGGTGCCTGCGCTAAAAAAGCATGCTTTGAGCATGCTTTTTTTTTGCAGATATTCGGTCAAGAAAATCTTTGAAAAATTTTACTGATTATGATTTGTTTGTGCGGACAATTAAAACGTCGCATCGGGCTGATCGTGCGATATGTTCGGAAACGCTTCCAATCAAGAATCGTTCAACAGCATTCATACCTGTGGCTCCACAAATAATCAAGTCCGCTTCGACTTTTTTAGCGACATCTCTGGGAATGACCGCTTTAGGAGAACCGTGTTCTAAAAACGTAACGATATTTTTTACACCCGCTTTTTCGGCTTTCTTTTTGTAATCTTCCAGAAGCTCCTGTCCGTATTTTTCAGCTTGTGCGGTGATAGTGTAGTCATAGGCTTCAACGCCTGCAAATACTCGGGTGTCGATGACATGAACCAAGTAGATGGTGGCTTCATTGCGCTTGGCGATTTCGATGGATTTTTTAAAGGCCCATTCCGCCTCTTGAGAACCGTCGACTGCTACCAGAATATGTTTATATTGGGTATCCATTTCTTATACCTCCTTTTTCTTCATTGTAAAACAAATAGGAGTATATATGTGTGGAAATTTTTCGAAAAATGTCGCAATATCATTATCATATGTGTGAAAAAGGAGAAAATATACATTTGAAAATCTTTTTTGGCAAGGTCGAAAGTCTGGGGAGCCTATAACGAATTTCTCATAAAGTGGAAGAGCAGGCCGCTACAGAAGAGTTATCATTGAAAAATCCTTTTTATCAGTCTTTTTCCTTAGTGAAAAAGAACTTGTCTACAGAACGGACAAGTTCTTTTATTACAGGATGGAGGCGACATCGCGGAATCTCAGGGGAAGCGCAAAGCCAGCTCTCGTGCGACTGCAGCCAGTCTGTTAAGAGGAAGGCTTTGTCACTCTAATCCCCGAACGTATTGCCCTTATTCCGCTTTCCCTATTTACTTAATAATTTGCAATTCTTTCGGATATTTCGTCAGTACTTCCACACCTTTGTCAGTCACGACAACATCATCTTCGATTCGGACACCGGCTATTTCTTGGACATAAATGCCAGGTTCAATCGTAAAGACCATGCCTTTTTTTAAGGCTAAATCGTTTGTCTCCGTCACATATGGATACTCGTGGACGCTGATTCCTAATCCGTGACCGAGGCGATGGGAAAAATATTCTCCGTATCCAGCTTGTGCAATGATGTTTCTCGCTGTCAAATCCAGTTCTTTCAATGGAACGCCCGGTTTGACTGCGCGGACTGCCGCTTGCTGGGCTGTTAAAACCGTTTGGTAAATGGTTTCTTGTTCATCTGTTATATCCCCGTAGGCGACGGTTCTTGTAATGTCTGAGCAATATCCTTTATAAACAACTCCTAAGTCAAATAATACTAAATCGCCTCTTTTCACCTTAGAGACCCCAGGAGTGCCATGCGGGGATGAAGCATTTTTTCCTGTTAAGACCATCGTGGCGAATGACATTTCCGAAATTCCTTTTTTCTTGAGTTCATATTCAATCACGGCGATGATCTCAAGCTCGGTTTTTCCCTCTTTTAATTCTGAAACTCCCACTTGAACAGCGTAATCAGCATATTCTGCCGCTTTTCTCATGAGCTGTATTTCTTCCTCATCTTTGATCATTCGCAGTTGGTTTAATGTATCATCCAATCCAGTAAAGGACGCATCAGAGAATCGGGAAGCCATTTGTTCATATCGGCTAATATTTAAATGTTCCTTTTCCAGCGCGATTTTTCGTACGGAATTGAGCCGTGACTTGACGGCTTTTTCGATTTCTTCCCACGGATTCACAATGTCGCTGTAGCCGATGATTTCATGCTCCCAGCCGGCCTTTTTCGCTTCTTTCGCTTCCATCTGCGGACAAATCAAAAAAGGTTCCTCCCGTTGAAAAACGCCAACGGCTAAAACACGTTCGTGAGGATCGCTTCTATAATTCGTAAAATAAAAAACATTATCAGGCAATGTGATGAAAGAAAAGTCAATCTCTGTTTCTTTCATCCAATCTATCAAATTTCTCAATCGGCTGTTCATGGTTATATCCCCCTCATTGATTCCTTAAATATAAGCGTAACAGCAAAATATAGGAAAGTAAACAAAGATGTAGGCAGAGTGTTTTTTGATAAAATTTAGGGAATTTTGACAATACAGTAAATGATGGAATCTCAAAAAGAAATCTTATAAGGCAGGATTTTTGGACGTTGCCAACGAAATATGCAAAAATGAGAAATATGAATAGTGTAAGAAAGGAGATTGAAATATGAAAATTTCTTACCACGGCCACTCTATCGTTAAAATTGAAACAAATGGAAAGACGATTCTGATTGATCCATTTATCACCGGAAACGAATTAACGGACTTGAAGGCTGACGAGGTAAAAGCGGATGCGATTATTTTAACGCATGGTCATTCGGATCATGTAGGAGATACGGTTGAGATTGCCAAAAGAAATCATTCCCAAGTGATCGCCATTAATGAACTGGCTGTTTATTTAGGAAAGCAAGGACTGAACACTCATGGCATGAGCATTGGGGGAGCTTATGAATTTGATTTTGGAAAAGTCAAATTCACACAAGCGTTTCACGGAACCGGGTTTGAAACAAAAGATGGACAGATCCTTTATATGGGGATGCCGGCAGGCGTACTGGTTATGGCTGAAGGAAAAACGATTTTCCATGCGGGAGACACCGGGTTATTTTCTGATTTGAAACTGATCGGCGAAAGACATCCGATCGATATTGCGTTTTTGCCCATTGGAGATAACTTTACGATGGGACCGGAAGATGCGGCGATTGCAGCTAAATTTTTGGGAGCTAAGACAGTCGTACCGATTCATTACAACACGTTCCCGGTTATTAAACAAGATCCCGCCCGCTTTATTGAATTGCTGGAAGATCAAAACGGCAAAATTCTGGAGCCGGGTGACAGCATCGAGCTGTAATCAAATGACAGTAAGGAGCTGGCTGATCAAGGGAAATGCCTACCTTGTTTCGGTTCAGCTCTTTTTAGATGGTTTTCTTAACGGTCTCCATGCTAATTGAATCGCTCTGTTTTTCACTTTATAATGGGAATAGATGATGAAAGGGAAAGGTGAAAAACTTGGCGACCAAACATGAGCAGATTTTAGAGTATATAGAAGGACTTCCTATAGGTGAAAAGATTTCTGTAAGACAAATTGCCAAAGCGTTAAATGTAAGCGAAGGAACGGCTTATCGGGCTATTAAAGATGCGGAAACGAAAGGATTCGTCAGCGCCATTGAAAGGGTAGGAACCATTCGCATCGAGAAAAAGAAGAAAGAAAATATCGAGAAACTTACCTATGCGGAAGTAGTCAATATTATTGACGGTCAAGTGCTGGGCGGTCGTGCCGGGTTGTATAAAACGTTGAACAAATTTGTAATCGGAGCGATGAAGCTGGATGCCATGATGCGGTATACGGGAGCGGGCAATTTGTTGATTGTCGGCAATCGTACCCAAGCTCATGAATTGGCGCTGCGGGCGGGGGCAGGCGTGCTGATTACTGGAGGATTTGACACAGAAGACCATGTGAAAAAATTAGCTGATGAATTAGAACTGCCGATTATATCGACCAGTTACGATACATTTACAGTGGCTACCATGATCAACCGTGCTATTTACGACCAGCTGATCAAAAAGGAAATAATTTTAGTCGGAGATACTTTGACTCCTGTTGAAAAAACAGCGTACTTAACGTTATCCGACACCGTTGGCGACTATCATGAAAAGAATAAGAAAACAGGCCACGGACGGTTTCCTGTTGTGGATCAACAATTGAAAGTGGTAGGCATTGTCACAACGAAAGATATTATGGGATATGAATCGGAAGTATCGATTGAAAAAGTCATGACGAAAAAGCCTTTGACCGTAAGCCAACGGACGAGTGTCGCTTCGGCTGCCCATATGATGATTTGGGAGGGAATCGAAGTATTGCCGGTCGTCGATGATCAGAATAAGCTGCAAGGGATTATCAGCAGACAAGATGTATTGAAGGCCCTGCAGATGAATTCGCGCCAACCCCAAGTAGGGGAAACGATTGATGATCTGATTACGAAGCAATTCGATATTTCCACTTCCAATCAAGAACAGTCGAACGTGTATAAATTTGAGGTCACCCCCCAAATGACAAACCAGCTGGGTACTATCTCCTATGGAGTTTTTACAACATTAGTGACGGAAGCAGCTAATCGGGCATTAAAAGCGCAAAAAAAAGGCGATCACGTTGTAGAAAATATGACGATTTACTACTTTAAGCCGGTCCAATTAGAAAGCATGATCGAAATCCATCCGAAAGTATTAGAGGCTGGAAGAAAATTTGGGAAAATTGATATTGAAGTATTCAATGAGAACAAATTGGTAGGAAAAGCTCTGTTGATGGTTCAAATGATCGATAGATGACAGCTGTCCGCCAAAACGAGCAGCTGTCGAAAGAAACTTCAAGAGGATTTGTCCCATTCTGCTGCTTCTTGTTTGACATACGGGGTAAAATGACGGTAAGCTTTGAAGCCGGCCCATACGCTGGAAAATCCAAGAACTATAAAGATCGTCGCTATCGCGTAGGCCACTGTCGATTGCTGCACGAAAAACGTGTTGATGCCGAACAAACCTACAAAAAGACCCAGCATCATGCTTGATTTTGCGGAGAGCCATTTTCTTTCCATCGGACGGTTGCTTCTTACGTACTGAATTTTATAGAAAATATAAAAAGCCAGCGATAAAACAATGAAAAAAACAAAAACGGGCATTTGCATTCCTCCACTAGTACATTCTCATTCCATTTTATCGAATTACGAACGGAAAAAAAAGGAAATATTGTGAATAAAGAAGGGAATTTATGATGAAAAAAGAGATACTAGAAAAAATCAAACAGTACGAAACCATTATTATCCACCGGCATATTCGCCCCGATCCCGATGCATACGGATCTCAAGGAGGATTAGCGGAAATTTTACGCGCTTCCTTTACGGATAAACATATCTATACGGTCGGACAAGAAGATCCTTCTTTGCACTTTTTAAACCGCATGGATCAAATTGAAGATCAAGTTTATAACGGGGCGCTTGTCATCGTTTGCGACACGGCCAATCGTGAAAGAATCAGTGATGAACGTTATCAACTCGGAGATTTTCTCATTAAAATCGACCATCATCCTAATGAAGATCCTTATGGCGATTTGCTTTGGGTAGACACGTCGGCCAGTTCGGTCAGTGAAATGATCTACGAATTTTACTTGGAATGCAAAGACGAAGGATTAAAGATGACCAATGATGCCGCTCGACTTATTTATGCCGGCATTGTCGGAGATACGGGTAGATTCCTTTATCCAAGCACGACGGAAAAAACGTTTCGATACGCTGCCGAGTTGATTCAATATGGATTTAACCGCAGCTTGCTTTATACACAGTTGTATGAAATGGATTTCAACTTATTAAAATTAAAAGGATTTATCTTGCAAAACTTTGAACTCCGTCCGAGCGGCGCCGGCAGCGTCATCATTAAAAAAGATCTCTTGGAGCAGTTCCAAGTCAGCGTTTCCGAAGCTTCACAACTGGTGAGCGTTTTGGGAGACGTAAAGGGAATCAAAGCGTGGGCTTTCTTTATTGAAGAGGGAGATCAAATCAGAGTGCGTTTACGTTCGAAGGGCCCCGTTATCAATGGACTGGCGAAAAAGTACAAAGGTGGCGGCCATCCGCTGGCTGCGGGAGCTTCCGTTTATTCATGGGACGATGTGGAACAAGTGATTCACGATTTGGATGAACTGTGCAGAAAATAAGCATAAATCGGCGCTTAAAAGGCGCCGATTTATGCTTATTTGGCCAATTCCAATTCCAAGTAGATTTCAACGGTCGTGTAAAAATACACTTCTTTTACTTTTAGATGAAATCTTTTATTTTGAATTTTTAACATTTTGTTTTCGATAAGCTCCTTAATGATTTGCTTATTGGCGAAAACGGTTTCTAAGTTTTTGGCTAATAAGGCGTCCAAATCTTTTTTGATTAGCTCTTCCGCTTCAAATTGACTATGTGAATCTTTGATTCCATATTTTTCGAAATTTATGATTTCTACATCAATGTTTTGTACGGTTAGCATTTCTTGATTTTTCTTGTTCAGCTTCTTAAATTCTTCCTGCCAAATGGAAAGGTGATCGTTCAAATCGCTGATCTCTTCTTTTTGCCTTTCAATCATATTCGTTTGTTTTTCTTGAAGAGAGCCGAACATGTACAAAAAAACAAGCCAGCCGACGCATGCTCCGATGGCGGTTCCTGCTATAAATATTTGCCAATTCTTTTTGTGATAAAGAGGCGGAATTCTCATCGTTTAAATATGCTCCTGGGTCAACCATTGGATAATGGCAGCGCCGGTCTGAGCCCCGCCCATTGCGGACAAAATCAAAAGAAATTGACGGATGAGTTCTTTTGTTTCACCTTGCAAAAAGCCTTTTTCAAAGCTGTACAAAGTGTCAAATGTTCCGCCGATCGCAGCGATGATCGCCCATATACGGACATTGTTGGAAATATTATAGATTTCCGTCATGGGTGGTTTGCCAGTTATAAAGGACGCAAAACCGCCAATCAAGGATCCCCCTAATAGAACACCAAGAGCAATAAAAAAACATTTGAAAAATTCCGGGAAAAATGCTTCATTCACGTTTATCCTCTCCCGCTATTAAAAGTTTGCTACATTATGTATATGGACATACCGATTCATGTATGTAAAACATCGATGGTTTCCTTTTCATCCGTACAATTGTTCGTATGGAATTTTCCCTATATAATAAGCTGTAAGGTAATATCCATTCTTAGAGGTACGCGTTGAGGATGGAAAAAGAAGCGGGAAACAGGTCAGAAAGGAGGGGACAAGCTGTTGTTTGCCCATTTGCAAATTAAAACGGGTTACAGTTTGTTATCAAGCACCATTATGCCTGACAAATTAGCGGAGTACGGTAAAAAACTAGGACTAAAAGCGCTGGCATTGACGGACCATAACGTCATGTACGCAGCCGTTCCATTTTATAAAGCATGCAAAGCAAACGGAATTAAACCGATTATCGGGTTGACGGCTGACATCCAATCTCCTATTGGACAAGGACGATCGTTTCCGCTTGTCCTTCTCGCAAAACATAATACCGGCTATCAAAATTTGCTGAAGATTTCCAGCTTGATCCAAACAAAGTCACCTCAAGGACTTCCTATCAAGTGGCTAAAAGCTTATTCAAAAGGACTTTTCGCTTTTACTCCGGGGATGGAAGGGGAAATTGAACAGCTCATTCTGAACGGAGAACTTGAAAAAGCGGGCCAAGTCGCCCACGTTTTCAAGAACATTTTCGAACAGGAAAGCTTTTATTTTTCGCTTCAAGACCATTTGCTCTCCCAGGAAGAAGAAATTCGCGCCGGTTTGACGGCTTTAAGCAAAGAAATGGAGATCTCCTGTATCGTCACTCATGATGTCCAATATTTGGATAAAGGCGATTCTTTTTCTCATGAATGTTTGTTGGCGATACGAGACGGAGCCAAACTTGCGGATGAAAATCGGAAGACGCTTGCCAATGATGAATATGATTTAAAGTCGCCTGCTGAAATGTATAAGCGTTTTTCTGCCTATCCCGATGCACTGGAAAATACGCTGAAGATTGTGGAGCAATGTACGGTTGAAATTCATTTTCACCAGCAGCTGCTTCCTAAATATCCGCTTCCGGACAATGAAAATGCCAAAGATGTTCTTTCACGGCTCTGTATGCAAGGTCTTGAAAAAATAGGCAAGAAAGAAGATCCTCATTATTTGGAACGGCTCTCCTATGAATTAGCGGTGATCGATAAAATGGGATTTAATGATTATTTTTTGATTGTCTGGGATTTTATGAAGTTTGCAAGATCGCAAGCTATTTTGACGGGGCCTGGACGGGGGTCAGCAGCTGGCTCGCTGGTGGCTTATTTGTTGGAAATAACGGATATTGATCCGTTAAAATACGGGTTATTATTTGAAAGGTTTTTAAATCCGGAAAGGGTGACAATGCCGGATATTGATCTTGATTTTCCGGATCATCGAAGGGATGAGGTCATACGGTATGTCGCCAAGAAATATGGAAACATTCATGTCGCTCAAATCATCACATTCGGAACATTGTCGGCGAAAGCGGTTATAAGGGATATTGCAAGAGTGTTCGGATTTCAAACGAAAGAATTGGATCAAATTTCCAAAATGCTACCGTCTCGCCTCGGCCTGACTTTATTGGATGCTTACAAGGATTCTTCGATGTTAAGAACATGGGTAGAAAGTGATCCGGTGCATAAACAAATATTTGAAACGGCATTAAAACTTGAAGGGCTGCCGCGACATGCGTCCACCCATGCAGCCGGCGTGGTGATCACGGAACAGCCGCTTGTGGAATTGATACCCATTCAACAAGGTCATGATGAAATGTATATGACACAATTTACAATGGATATTTTAGAAGAATTAGGCCTTTTGAAAATTGATTTTCTCGGGCTCCGTAATTTAACGATTTTAGAAAGAATTTTAGAGTCGATTCAATACTCGTCAGGTGAGAAAATGGATCTCAGCGAGATTCCGCTCAATGATCGCAAAACTTTTGAACTGCTTGGCAAAGGACAAACAACGGGTGTTTTTCAATTGGAATCGGAGGGGATGCGCAAAGTGCTCATGCGGCTGAAGCCGAGCGATTTTGAAGATATTGTGGCCGTTAATGCTTTGTATCGTCCGGGACCAATGGAAAATATCCCTCTTTATATTGAACGGAAGCACGGGTTGAAAAAAATCGCGTATCCCCACCCCGACTTGGAAGGAATTTTAAAACAAACATATGGCGTTCTCATTTATCAAGAGCAAATTATGCAAATAGCTTCCAAAATGGCGGGATTTTCTTTAGGAGAAGCCGATTTGCTGCGTCGAGCTGTCGGGAAAAAGAAAAAAGAAGTGTTGGCGGAAGAAAGAAAACATTTTATTGAGGGCGCTGTTCGAAACGGCTACAGCAAGGAAACGGCCGATCAAATTTACGATTTAATTGTGCGATTTGCCAATTATGGTTTTAATCGCAGCCATGCGGTCGCCTACAGCAAAATTGCTTATCAGCTCGCTTATTTAAAAGCGCATTATCCGTTATACTTTATGGCTGCCCTTTTGACATCGGTGATTGGAAGCGAAAAAAAAATAGCCCAATATGTGAGAGAAGCAAAAGAAATGGGAATTCAGATTTTGAGGCCTTCGATTCAGAGCAGTCAATTTTTTTTCAAAGCCGAAAAAGAAGGAATTCGCTTCGGTCTTGCTGCGATTAAAGGAGTGGGGGCGGCCGCCGTTAAGGAAATTTTAAGAGCCCGCAAGGAAAAGATGTTTGAAGATTTGTTTGATTTTTGTCTGCGTGTTTCACCGCAGGCTGTGAATCGCAGGACGATAGAATCTCTTATTTTAGCCGGGGCATTTGATGATTTTGGAAAAGACCGTGCGACATTGCTTGCAAGTGTGGATGCAGCGATAGACCATGCGGAATTTATGAGACCTGAGCCAAATGAAAACGGCCATTTCGAATTGTTTGCAGATGAGAGTTTTTTTCCAAAACCTAAATATACAGAAGTGGAACCAATGCCGGATGATATGCGCCTGAAATATGAAAAAGAAGTGCTTGGCCTGTATTTATCCAGCCATCCGGTCTCTGTGCATAAGTCATTGTTTCAAAAGCTTGGAGTCGTTGATATCGCTTATTTGAAAAGCCAAAGGAAAAAAATGATCATCGGTGTCTATATTCATGAATTTCGAGTGATTCGAACGAAAAAAGGAGAAAAAATGGCCTTTTTGAGCATTTCGGATGAAAGCGGAGAAATGGAAGCCGTTTTGTTTCCTGAAATCTACCGTAAATTTTTCGGATTATGTGAAAAAGGGACCGTTGTCTTAATGGAAGGGACAAATGAAGAAAGAAACGGAAATGAACAATTTATTGTCTCAAACGTATACGGAATAGAAGAAGCAGAAGAACTGGCCGCTAGAATGAATCAGCGCCTTTACTTAAAAATTACGAAAGAAAAAAAAGAGAAAGAAACGCTTCAAGCTGTGTATCGCATTTTAAAAAAATACAAAGGGGAAACGGCAGTATGGGTTCATTATGAGGATGAGCATCGGACGATTCAGCTTCTAAAGGACCGCTGGGTCAATCCGACAGAAGCTTGCATAGCGGAGCTTAAAACGGTATTGGGAAGCGAAAACGTTGTATTAAAAAGAATATAGTTTTCCAACCAACTGACTTATGGTATAGTGGTAAATAGACATTGAAAATTGGTCTGACCACAAAAAATCATGCATTTGAGAATCACAACATTGGTTTAAAGAATAAGAGAGCTAGTTCGTTGTTTAGGACAGATCATGGAACAAAAGGTTAGACAATACAGACGATAGCGCCATCGTTTATAGCTGGCCTTGCCAGAATGGAGATGGCGCTTCGTAAAAGAAGTCACGGCCAGGCGGAAAAGAAGGAGACGGTTCAACGAAGGTTCAACAGCCGAGAGAATACAAATGACGAACCCCTTTTCTCCAATCGATGGAATGCCGGCGTAGTACGGATGAAGGAGTGAATATTTTGTCATTAAGAGAAGAAGCTTTGCACATGCATAAGTTGAATCAAGGAAAATTGGAAACCGTGGCAAAAGTTCAGGTCATGAATCAAAAAGACTTAAGTCTTGCCTATTCTCCTGGAGTGGCTGAGCCGTGTAAAGAGATCTACGAAAAGCCGGAAACGGTTTATGATTACACAATGAAAGGGAACACAGTAGCCGTCGTTTCCGATGGAACGGCGGTTCTTGGATTAGGAAATATTGGTCCGGAGGCGGCTCTTCCCGTAATGGAAGGAAAAGCAGTGCTGTTTAAAAGTTTTGCCGGCGTTGATGCTTTTCCAATTTGTTTAAATACGAATGATGTGGAAAAAATTGTCGAGACAGTGAAGCTATTGGAGCCAACATTTGGGGGCGTTAATTTAGAAGATATTGCGGCCCCGAATTGTTTTATCATTGAAGAACGACTGAAAAAAGAGACCAATATTCCGGTATTTCATGATGATCAACATGGAACGGCGATCGTGACCGTTGCCGGCTTGCTGAATGCCCTTAAAATTGTCAATAAAAAAATGACAGAGATTAAAGTAGTGGCAAACGGTGCGGGAGCTGCTGGAATTGCTATTATTAAACTTTTGTATCATTATGGTGTAAGGGACATTATCATGTGCGATTCCAAAGGAGCCATCTATGAAGGCCGTCCGGAAGGCATGAATAAGGTAAAAGAAGAGGTAGCCAAGTACACCAACCGCGAGCACAAAAAGGGAAGTTTGGCAGATGTGATAAAAGGCGCTGATGTATTTATAGGAGTTTCCGTTGCCGGTGCACTGACAAAAGAAATGGTTCGTTCCATGAACGATCAACCGATTATTTTTGCGATGGCGAATCCTGTTCCGGAAATTATGCCGGATGAAGCGAAAGAGGCCGGAGCGATGGTTGTCGGGACAGGCCGATCCGATTTTCCAAACCAAGTGAATAATGTGTTGGCTTTCCCGGGTATTTTTCGGGGAGCGTTGGATGTGCGAGCTACTCATATTAATGAAAAGATGAAACAAGCAGCGGTGGAAGCCATTGCGAGTCTCATTTCAGATGAAGAACTTGATACAAGCTATTGTATCCCCGGCCCTTTTGATCCGAGAGTTGCACCGCGGGTAGCGGCGGCGGTCGCCAAAGCGGCGATGGAAACAGGAGTGGCAAGAAGAAAGGTAGATCCTGAAGAAGTATATGAACGGACCATGAGATTGGCGGCTATTGGAAAAGGTGAGTGAAACGAGCTGTGAAAGACGCTCTTCCAAAATCCAAGTTTGTGGAAATCGTACAAGAAATTAGAAAGATGATTGAAAAAGATGGGCTGCTTCCCGGAGACAAAATTCCATCTGAACGGGAATTGTCGGAACACCTGGACGTTGGGCGTTCCTCCGTCCGGGAAGCGCTGAGAGCCCTCGAACTTCTGGGATTGATTGAAACAAGAAGGGGAGAGGGAACTTTTTTGCGTCATTTCCATGACCATCGTCTTGTTGAACTTCTTGGCATGTTTATATTGCAAGATCCAAAGATACAAGACGATGTCGTGAAAGCAAAAGAAATCATGGAAGTCGGAGGGCTGTCATTGGCTCTTCAACATCGATCTCTCCATGAAAAGATAAAAAAGGCTCGGGAAAGTCTTGAAAAGGAAGAATGGTCGGAATATGACTTTTTTTCTTTTATTTTGGATTTAGGAGAAAATCATTTATTAAAAAAGATTTGGCTGATTGTCTCAGACTATGCAACTTCCATTCAAAATCAACATTGGACAATTGAAAAATACAAACCCTATTATTTAAAGCTTTTAGAAGCAATGGAAAAACAAGATTTCTTTGCTTGCTATCGTGTTTATCAGGAAATTCAAAAGTTGTCGAATGGAAGGTGACAAACTTTTGCGTATTTTTTAAAAAAATTTGTGTAAAGTGGAGACAATCTTTAGAAGCGAAGCCTAACAAGGGAGGATTCACCTTGATTAAAGATTTCTTTAATAAGCCAAAGAAGCGAAAATATGTCACCGTTCCTTCTGATGCACCGAAGCATGACGTACCGGAAGGAATTATGACAAAATGCCCCCAGTGCAAGAAAATTATGTATACGAAAGAGTTGAAAAAAAATCTCCATATATGCCTTCATTGCGGATATCATCATCAAATGTCTGCTTATGAACGGATTGAGTCGTTGATAGATGAGGGAACTTTTACAGAAATCAATGCCGAACTTATGACAGAAAATCCTTTGAACTTTCCTCATTACCTGGAAAAAATTGAAAAAGACCGCCAAAAATCAAAATTAAATGAGGCTGTTGTGACGGGTATTGGAGAAATAAACGGATATAAGACTGCCATTGCGGTAATGGATGCTAAATTTCGCATGGGAAGCATGGGATCCGTTGTCGGGGAAAAAATCGTCAGAACGGTAGAAGAAGCCGATCGTTTAGGGATTCCGTTTATCATCTTTACTGCTTCTGGCGGTGCACGAATGCAAGAAGGTATAGTGTCTCTTATGCAAATGGCGAAGACGAGTGCTGCCTTGAAACGATTCAGTGACAACGGTGGGCTTTTCATTTCCGTGATGACCCATCCAACGACAGGAGGGGTTTCTGCTAGTTTCGCTTCCTTAGGAGATTACAATTTTGCGGAACCTGGTGCGCTGATTGGATTTGCCGGGCGCCGAATCATTGAGCAAACCATTCGGGAAGAGCTTCCGGAAGATTTTCAAACAGCGGAGTTTTTGTTGAAACATGGACAACTGGATGACGTCATTCCAAGAAATGAACTGAAGGATAAATTAACTGTCCTTTTAGATATTCATCAGCCAAGGGGTGAGCTGGCGTGGTAAACAGTCTTGAATTTGAAAAGCCGATTATTGAACTACGGGAGAAAATCGCGGAGTTGAAAGAATTCACGGCCAAATCGGATGTGGATTTGTCAGATGAAATTGAAACATTGGAGAATCGGCTGGAAAAATTGGAAAAGCATATTTATGACAATTTAAAACCTTGGGATCGTGTGCAAATGGCCAGACACCCGCAACGGCCAACTACCCTTGATTATATTGAATATTTATTTACAGATTTTATCGAGCTTCATGGAGACCGCCTTTTTGGGGAGGATGAAGCCATTGTCGGCGGAGTGGCCAAATATTACGGTCTGCCGGTTACGGTAATTGGACACCAACGCGGAAAAGATACGAAAGAAAACATCCGTCGGAATTTTGGCATGCCTCATCCGGAAGGATACCGAAAGGCCCTTCGTCTTATGAAGCAAGCGGAAAAATTTCACCGTCCCATCATTTGTTTTATTGATACAAAAGGAGCTTATCCGGGTAAAGCGGCAGAGGAACGCGGACAAAGCGAAGCGATAGCCAGAAATTTGTTTGAAATGGCCGGATTAAGAGTGCCGATTGTCTGCATCGTGATCGGTGAAGGCGGAAGCGGGGGGGCTCTAGCTTTAGGGATCGGCAATCATTTATTTATGCTTGAGAACTCTACGTATTCTGTCATCTCGCCTGAAGGAGCAGCAGCTCTTTTATGGAAGGATGCTTCAAAAGCAAAATTGGCGGCCGAAACGATGAAAATTACGGCTCCTGATTTGAAAGAATTGGGAGTTATTGATGATGTGATTAAAGAAGTGCGCGGCGGCGCGCATCGCGATCCTAAAAAACAAGCCGAATTTATTGACGAAACGCTGAAACGTTCTTTAAAACAGCTCATTTCGTTGAGCGAGGAAGAATTGGTGAATCAGCGCTACGAAAAATATAGAGCCATTGGTGAATATACCGTTTTAAACGAATATATAGGAACTCATAAATAACGCGCTTCTCTTAACGGAGCGCGTTTTTTCATATACATCCATCCTCGGATTTCCCTTTTGGCGTCATCCTCCTGAGCATGAACCTTTCTATGATTGGCCGCTCGATTTTTGCAGGTATGATCAGATCAGCGTTTGGAATTGTTTCTAAAATTGGAAAGAATAAACATTCGATGGTATGGTAATTTTTTCACATTATGTATCTTAAGTCCTTTATTAGGAAATAAATTGAAATGATTTTGTTTGTCGGAGAGAATAAAAAACGCTTCCAGTTCACCGACAATTTTGTCTTTTTGAAAGGATTGTTAGGTATATTGTGAACACCTTTCCTTCGTGGTATTTTAAAGAGGGATATTGCTAGCAGAACTGTAGAAATGCCGTAGACCTCGATCGAAAATAGAGGATTGCCCGCATGAGGAAACAGGATTTCTACACTTGGACTTTAGAAAACAGAATAAAATGAGTGGCAGTGCAAATTACTTTGTAGAGGTGATGATGATGAAAAGAATCGGCGTTTTAACAAGCGGGGGCGATGCTCCGGGAATGAATGCCGCGATTCGGGCGGTCGTAAGGAAGGGAATTTTTCATAATTTAGAAGTTTTTGGGATTTATCAAGGCTATACTGGTTTAATTAACGGACATATTGAAAAACTTGAATTAGGTTCTGTTGGTGATATTGTTCATCGCGGAGGAACGATTTTACGATCAGCACGCTGCCCGGAATTTAAAACCCCGGAAGGTCAGCAAAAAGGGGTGGAACAGTTAAGAAAACACGGGATCGACGGTTTGGTCGTGATTGGCGGAGACGGTTCTTATCGCGGGGCAAAAGCTTTAACGGAACTTGGTTTTCCATGCATCGGGGTTCCGGGAACGATTGACAATGATATCCCGGGAACGGAATTTACGATCGGTTTTGACACGGCTCTCAATACAGTGATTGATGCTATTGACAAAATCAGAGATACGGCAAGTTCCCATGAAAGAACCTTTATTATTGAAGTAATGGGAAGAGATGCCGGTGATTTAGCGTTGTGGGCTGGATTGGCCGGCGGAGCTGAAACGATTGTGATTCCGGAAGAACCTTTCAATATGGATGAAATCATCGAACGGTTAAAGAATGGTCAAAAACGCGACAAAAAGCATAGTATTATCGTAGTAGCGGAAGGTGTTATGAGCGGGACAGAGTTTGCGAAATTGATCCAAAAAGAATGTGATATAGAAGTTAGGGTTTCTGTGCTCGGACACATTCAGCGTGGAGGATCGCCGACAGCTACAGACCGTGTGTTGGCTAGCCGCCTAGGAGCCAGAGCAGTGGAATTGTTGATCGAAGGAAAAGGCGGACGAGCAGTCGGTATTGAAAAAAATCAACTTGTCGATTATGACATTATAGAAGCACTTGGCAGAAAGCATCAATTGGATCTAAACATGTACAAGCTTTCAAAAGAACTTTCTATTTAATTTGTGGATATGGGGTGGCAAACCGTGAGAAAAACGAAAATTGTATGTACGATTGGGCCAGCAAGCGAAAGCGTAGAAATGTTGGCAAAATTAATGGAAGCCGGAATGAACGTCGCTCGATTAAATTTCTCTCATGGAGATCATGAAGAACATGCTGTTCGGATTCGAAATATTCGTGAGGCTGCTAAACAAACCGGCAAAACGGTAGGCATTTTGCTGGATACAAAAGGACCGGAAATTCGCACGCATAATATGGAGAACGGTGCTGTCGAACTGAAAAAAGGCACAAATGTCATTGTTTCAATGAAAGAAGTAACTGGAACGGCAGAAAAATTTTCGGTTACTTATCCAAACTTAATCGATGATGTAGAAATAGGATCGAGAATCTTGCTGGATGACGGTTTGATAGGATTGGAAGTTGTTTCTATCGACAAAGAAAATGGAGAAATTCATACGAAAGTATTAAACAGCGGTATTCTCAAGAATAAAAAAGGAGTAAATGTTCCTGGTGTTTCGGTTAATTTGCCTGGTATTACCGAAAAGGATGCAAAAGATATCATTTTTGGAATCCAGCAGGGGATTGATTTCATTGCTGCTTCCTTTGTAAGAAGAGCGTCCGATGTGTTGGAAATCCGCCAAATTCTTGAGGAACATAATGCGACACATATTCAAATCATACCTAAAATCGAAAACCAAGAGGGCGTTGAAAACATCGATGAAATCTTGGAAGTATCCGATGGGTTAATGGTGGCACGAGGCGATTTGGGAGTGGAAATTCCAGCTGAAGAAGTTCCGCTTGTCCAAAAAGAACTGATCAAAAAATGCAACGAGATGGGGAAACCGGTTATTACTGCGACACAGATGCTGGATTCCATGCAAAGAAATCCGCGTCCTACCCGTGCGGAAGCTAGTGACGTGGCCAATGCCATCTTTGATGGTACCGATGCGATCATGTTATCAGGAGAAACCGCAGCGGGAGCGTATCCGCTTGAGGCCGTACAAACGATGCACCGAATTGCTTCACGGGCGGAAAAAGCTCTGAACTATCCTGCAATCTTGACCGAAAGAAGCAAGAACACAGGACATAATATGACCAATGCCATTGGACAGTCCGTTGCCTATACGGCTCTTAATTTAGATGTTCATGCGATTATCGCACCAACCGTAAGCGGCCATACAGCCAAAATGATTTCACGCTACAGAACGAAAGCACCGATTATTGCGGTTACTTCTAGTGAGCAAGTTTGCCGCAGTCTTGCCCTTGTGTGGGGAGTTTATCCACAAAAAAGTAAAGCAGCTGAATCCACTGATGAAATGTTGGAGTTGGCCGTTCTTGCAGGATTAGATTCCGGCATGATCAAACAAGGAGACTTGGTTGTGATTACGGCTGGGGTTCCTGTAGGTGAATCCGGTACGACCAATTTAATGAAAATCCACGTTGTGGGAGATATCCTTGTAAAAGGGCAAGGAATTGGAAGAAAATCAGCTGTAGGGAAAGTAGTCATCGCCAAAAATGCAAAAGAAGCATTAGAAAAAGTGCAAGAGAATTCCATTTTAGTCACAATAGGAACGGATAAAGACATGGTTCCAGCTATTGAAAAATGTGCGGCTCTTATAACGGAAGAAGGCGGAATAACCAGCCACGGGGCTGTTGTAGGATTGAATTTAGGGATTCCTGTTATAGTGGGAGTAGAAGATGCCATGAAAAATTTAAAAGAAGGACAGGAAGTCACCGTCGATGCCGCCTGCGGTGTGGTTTATAACGGACGTGCCAGCGTGCTTTAACGAATAAGAAGAAGCTGGGTTCCCAGCTTCTTCTCTTCTTATATGATCATGGGATAAAGTCACAGATGAACGTGATGCAGAAAGGTTTTTGGATTGGAGTCCTTAAAAAATCAGGAATTTTTCGTTTATCAGGTGACGCTTCGCTCTCGGCAAATTACGTTCAAGTTTTCATTTCATTTTTTAGCGGGAAAAAGTTAAGAATCGTCTTTATGAATAGAAGAAAGATGGAACGATCCGTCCTATCATAAAAAAATGTCAGCTTTATCAGCTGACATTTTTATCTGAGGAGCTTCCTTTGATGATATAGTTCCATAAATCTTGAAATACATTGGCTTGGTGGAGGGTCTTGATGATGACAAGAACGACTGGCCCTAATATGAGGCCAAGAAATCCGACGACTTTGAAGCCGACAAATAATGCGATCAATGTGGCCAAAGGATCCAAGCCGATGCTGGAAGAAAGAACTTTTGGTTCCATGAATTGTCGTTGCGCAATGACGATTATATAAAGAACCGAAAGACCGATACCGAGCGAAACTTCCCCGGAAATAAATTCATAAATAATCCACGGGACAAAAACGACTCCCGTTCCAAGGTATGGCATAAGATCCACGAGTCCGGTGACTAATGCAATCGTGATGGCGTATTTAACCCTCAAAATAAGCAATCCAATTAACACGATCACGGCCGTCATCGAAATGAGTGTGAGTTGGGCACGGACAAAACCGAAAAGTGCTTTTTTGAGGTCCACAAATACCCGCTCGCTGCTTGAACGTGCCTTTTTGGGCATATATTTTTCAAATCGATCTTTTAGTCTGTCCCAATCTTTGCTGATAAAAAAAGTGGCTAGCAATGAAAAGATTAGAACAGTAGCTGCATTGGGAATCCAAGAAATTAGATCAGGAAGCTTTAAGAAGAAATTTTTTAAAAACTCTCCGGCACTTGTAGCAATTTTTTGGCCGACATTTTGAATATTGTTCAAAATGGTTTCTTGTTGGTTGGCGCCCAAATTTTTGAACAGTTTTGAAGCTTGATCATATAACGGGATGATTTGGCCGGCAATAAAATTTTCCGTGTACTTGACAATCGTTTCCACATGTCCCGGGACTACGTTTGCCAAATAATTCGCGCCCGCTACAATTTCTGTTATCAGCAAGGAAATAATACCGATAAAAATAGCAAAAATAATAAGGATTGAGGCAATTACCGCAACGGGTCTCGGAAACTTCAGGCGCTTTTCGAGGACATTCACGAGTGGGTTAATCAAAAAAGCGATCGCCAGCGCAATAATGAACGGATAAGTTACTTTTGACACGACAAAGAGCGCGTACAACAACAGCAAAACAGCTCCAACCACAATAAAAAAGCGCAAAACACGATATAGCTTTTCAGGATTCAATCGACTTTTCTCTCCTTATACCAAATAAGATCTTGCAATCTATTTGTATTGTAGCAGTTACCCCGTGAGAATAAAAGTGTTATCTTTTTTTGTAGCGTGTTAGAATCCATAAAGGCCCCTTTGCATGATTCGGATGAATAACAGTCGATTTTTTAATCAAAGAGAGGATGGCAGAATACCATTCATTCCATATGGGCATGGAAAATGATATTCTTATCCTGAATTAAATCTTAAAGAAAGGAATGCATCATGATGTCACAACAACCTTTTTTATTTTTACTGCTGCTATTAGCGATCGGTTTTATTTCCAAAAACCAATCTTTAATGGTGGCGATAGCTGTATTATTAGTTTTAAAAGTCATCGGTACGGATGATAAAATTTTTTCATTGATCCACTCAAAAGGGATCAATTGGGGAGTTACCATCATTACAGTGGCTGTCCTGGTGCCTATTGCAACAGGCGAGATCGGTTTCAAAGATTTAACGGAATCCTTAAAATCTCCTTATGCATGGATTGCTTTAATTTCCGGTATTATCGTTGCCATTTTAGGAAAGCATGGGGTCTCTTTACTGGCCGAATCTCCTCATATCACGACGTCACTTGTGTTGGGGACGGTTTTGGCGATTGCTCTCTTTAAAGGAGTGGCTGTCGGTCCTCTTATTGGGGCGGGAATAGCTTATACGGCAATGAGAATCTTTAGTTTTTTTCATTAGAAAAAAATATCCGACTATTTTTAATAAAGAAAGTCATTTTTCTAAAAAAATAATTTTTTTAATTTTAAACGCTTTTGGTTCACAAAAGTCAGATAATTAGTTATAATAAGACGTGTAAGCGCATCCTTTAGTATGGATTGAATATAAAGGAATTTGTCCGCTAGTTGAGCGAGCGAATAAGAAATTTTTTTACTATTTATTCATTATTTGCGAAAAAAGTGGGTAATGGGGAAATTTAAGACAAAGGAGAGATGGGTATGACTGCAACTCGTGGTCTGGAAGGAGTAGTTGCCGCTTCTACTTCTGTAAGTTCTATTATTGATGATACCCTTACATATGTGGGTTATAGCATTGATGACTTAGCGGAAAATGCTTCGTTTGAAGAAGTGATATATCTGCTGTGGCATCGCCGTTTGCCGACAAAAACGGAATTAGACGAATTAAAAAATCAGCTTTCTGATAACTACGAAATTCCTCAAGAAATTATTGACCATTTTAAAATGTATCCGATTGATAAAGTTCATCCCATGGCTGCGCTTCGCACTGCAGTATCTTTTTTAGGATTGTTTGACGAAGAAGCTGACGATATGAGCGAGGAAGCGAATTATCGAAAAGCAATCCGTCTGCAAGCAAAAATGCCTGCATTGGTCACAACATTTGCCCGCATTCGTAAAGGGCTTGAACCAATTGCGCCAAACAAAAATTTAAGCTTTGCAGCGAATTTTCTTTATATGCTGAACGGAAAAGAGCCGGAAAGTATTGAAGAAGAAGCATTTAATAAAGCATTGATTTTACATGCCGATCATGAATTGAACGCTTCTACTTTTACCGCGCGTGTATGTGTAGCCACCTTGTCAGATATTTATTCGGGTATTACCTCAGCGATCGGTGCTTTAAAAGGTCCTCTTCATGGTGGTGCAAACGAGCAAGTAATGAAAATGTTGACGGAAATCGATTCCGTTGAAAACGTGGAACCATATATTCGGAAAAAACTGGCCAACAAAGAAAAGATAATGGGATTTGGTCACAGAGTATACCGCAAAGGCGACCCTCGTGCAAAACATTTAAAAGAAATGTCCCGAAAATTAACAGCTCTCAGAGGAGAACCAAAGTGGTTTGAAATCTCTACTCGAATTGAAGAAATTGTGACGTCTGAAAAAGGTTTGCCGCCGAATGTCGATTTCTATTCTGCATCTGTTTACCACAGCTTGGGAATTGATCATGATCTTTTCACGCCAATCTTTGCCGTCAGCCGTGTTTCAGGATGGATTGCCCATATTTTAGAACAGTATGACAACAACCGTTTAATTCGTCCGCGGGCTGAATACATCGGTCCTTCCAAACAAGTGTATGTTCCGCTGGAAGATCGTTGATAACAGGCTATAAGTGGTTTAATGTCGTTCGTTGAACGATTGGTAGCGCTTGCTTGGAAAAAGCAAGTTCGTGAATCTATTGTTTACAAATGCGCGAATTATTGGTGTAATAAGAATAGTTGCACAAAGGTTAGATGCAGATGGCTTCTAACCTTTGATTCTGAAATTGGAGGTATAAGAGCATGTCACAAGGGGAAAAAATCACAGTACAGAACGGAGTTTTAAAAGTACCTAATAATCCGATTATTCCATTTATTGAAGGGGATGGAACAGGCCCTGATATTTGGAGAGCAGCTTCACGCGTTTTAGATGCGGCGGTGGAAAAAGCCTATAAAGGCGAAAGAAAAATCGTTTGGAAAGAAGTATATGCCGGCGAAAAAGCTTTCAAAAAAACAGGTGAATGGCTTCCGCAAGAAACATTGGATGTCATCCGAGAATATCTCATTGCGATTAAAGGGCCTTTAACAACTCCGGTAGGCGGTGGAATTCGTTCTTTAAATGTTGCTTTACGACAAGAACTCGATCTTTTTGTGTGTCTGCGTCCAGTACGTTATTTTGAAGGAGTACCTTCACCGGTAAAACGCCCGCAAGATACTGATATGGTCATTTTCCGTGAAAATACGGAAGATATTTACGCTGGAATTGAATATCAAAAAGGCACTCCTGAAGTGAAAAAAGTCATTGATTTTCTTCAAAATGAAATGGGCGTCAAAAAAATCCGCTTCCCAGAAACTTCTGGAATCGGCATTAAACCGGTTTCGGAAGAAGGATCTAAGCGTCTTATAAGAGCGGCTATTAACTATGCAATTAAAGAAGGCAGAAAATCTGTTACATTAGTACATAAAGGAAATATTATGAAGTTTACAGAAGGTGCCTTCAAAAATTGGGGATACGAATTGGCGGAAGAAGAATTCGGCGATAAAGTATTCACATGGGCTCAATATGACCGCATCAAAGAAGAACAAGGAACAGAAGCTGCCAATAAAGCTCAACAAGAGGCAGAAGCAGCCGGAAAAATTATTGTAAAAGATGCGATTGCGGATATTTTCTTGCAACAAATTTTAACACGTCCGCGTGAATTTGATGTAGTGGCCACTATGAATTTAAATGGAGACTACATTTCTGATGCTCTTGCTGCTCAAGTAGGCGGAATCGGTATTGCTCCAGGGGCTAATATTAACTATGAAACTGGACATGCTATTTTTGAAGCAACACATGGTACGGCTCCAAAATATGCTAATTTGGACAAGGTGAATCCATCATCCGTTATTTTGTCCGGCGTATTAATGCTTGAACATTTAGGTTGGAATGAAGCGGCCAACTTAATTGTCAAATCGATGGAAAAGACCATTGCTTCCAAAGTGGTCACATATGATTTTGCGCGCTTGATGGAAGGGGCTAAAGAAGTCAAAACATCCGAATTTGGGTCACAATTAATTGCGAATATGGAATAATGTCCATTTGTTGGATAGAAGTCGGGCTCTTAAATCGTTGAGAGCCTGCTTCTTTATATAAATCCATAATAAGGAGGAACTTCTCTTGGCGTTGAAGCGTAAAAAAATCTCTGTAATCGGTGTCGGTTTTACGGGAGCAACTACAGCGTTTTTACTTGCTCAAAAAGAACTTGGAGATGTCGTTTTGGTCGATATTCCTAACATGGAAAATCCTACAAAAGGGAAAGCTTTAGATATGCTGGAAGCTAGTCCTGTCCAAGGGTTCGATGCCAATATTACGGGTACTTCTAATTACGAAGAAACAAAAGATTCAGACGTTGTGGTCATCACAGCTGGAATTGCCCGTAAGCCTGGTATGAGCCGCGATGATCTTGTACAAACAAACCAAAAGATAATGAAAGCCGTTACGAAAGAAGTGGTGAAATATTCTCCAAACTGCTACATCATTGTGCTGACAAATCCTGTCGATGCCATGACATATACGGTTTTTAAAGAATCCGGATTCCCTAAAAACCGTGTCATTGGTCAATCAGGGGTGCTCGATACTGCTCGTTTCCGTACTTTTGTCGCGCAGGAATTGAATGTTTCCGTAAAAGATGTCACTGGTTTTGTTCTGGGCGGGCATGGCGACGATATGGTTCCGCTTGTGCGCTACTCTTATGCCGGGGGAATTCCGCTTGAAACGTTAATTCCGAAAGATCGCTTAGATGCCATTGTGGAACGCACTCGCAAAGGCGGCGGTGAAATTGTCAATCTCCTTGGCAATGGGTCTGCTTATTACGCACCTGCAGCCTCTTTGGTAGAAATGGTGGAAGCCATCGTGAAAGACCAACGCCGCATTCTTCCGGCCATTGCCTATTTAGAGGGTGAATACGGATTTGAAGGAATCTATCTTGGAGTTCCGACCATTCTTGGCGCAAACGGAATTGAAAAAGTGATCGAATTGGAGCTGACGGAAGAAGAAAAAGCTGCACTAGCTAAATCGGCAGATTCCGTACGCAACGTCATGGCTTCTTTAGTATAAACTTTCATTCGTTAGGAAAAGCTCTATGAAGCGCGATCGTTTACCGAATCGTTCTCATAGAGCTTTTCTTTTTGCTTTTTTCAATCAATCCCTTTATCTCTTGCAAATAATCGTGAAAAGAGCTTTTGACAGCGAACGATAACTAATATAATGGAAGAGAAGAAGCAAAAATGAAAAGAGGGCGGGATTCATATCCATGAAAAAAAACATTTTGATTGTCGATGATGAATCATCTATCGTTACATTGATCCAATATAATTTAGAGCAAGCGGGGTTCCAAACAAGTTCTGCGTATGACGGTGAAGAGGCTCTGCAAAAAGTATTCAATGAGAAACCGGATTTGATTATATTGGATTGGATGCTTCCAAAATTGGATGGCATGGAGGTTTGCAAACAGCTTCGACAGCAAAAAATCATGACCCCCATTTTGATGTTGACCGCCAAAGATGAAGAAGTGGATAAAGTTCTTGGATTGGAACTTGGTGCTGATGATTATATGACGAAGCCATTCAGCCCTCGTGAATTGATGGCCAGGGTGAAAGCGATCTTAAGAAGACAGCAGTTTCTTACGGAACCACAAAGTGAACAGTCGCAAGAGCCTGATTTTCTGCAAGTCGGCGATGTGACCATTTATCAACATCTGTACGAGGCTTATTATAAAGATCAACTTTTGGAATTGACGCCAAAAGAATTTGAACTGCTCCTATATTTAATTAAAAACAAAGGCCGAGTTTTATCAAGAGACCAGCTTCTAAATGCGGTTTGGAATTATGATTTTGCCGGCGATACGCGAATTGTAGATGTTCATATTAGCCATTTGCGTGAAAAAATTGAAAATAATACGAAAAAACCCCAATATATTAAGACCATCAGAGGAATCGGCTATAAATTTGAAGAGCCAAAATAAACAATTGGTTTAACAAAAGCTGCTATCCGGATTTCATTATAAAAGTCATAAAGATCGTAAAAAGGATGGACGGCCGCTTATCGCCCTCTGATAGATCTCTCCGCTTGAAATCAGCTCATTGAATCCAATTGGAAAACAAGCTTTTGTCATATAAAATAGATTTGTTAAATGGTGGAACGTCCTTGGTACCCGATTAGTGAGAAATGGCGCATTTTCATGATCGAAGGGGCCTCCATAAAGAAAAAGCGGGTGGAAAACCGCTTTTTTCTTTTCGGTTCTTTGCATGGTAGAATAACAAGTAGGAGAAGACAAAGGGAGGTTGCCTAGTGAAGAAGAAACTGATTTTGATAGATGGAAACAACATTGCATACCGTGCTTTTTTCGCCCTTCCGTTATTAAATAATGAAAAAGGTATTCACACCAATGCGATTTACGGCTTTACGATGATGCTGAACAAAATATTAGAGGAAGAAAAGCCAACCCATATGTTGGTGGCATTTGATGCCGGCAAAACGACTTTTCGACATGAAACATTCAAGGAATATAAAGGCGGAAGGCAAAAAACGCCTCCGGAACTGTCGGAGCAATTTCCGTTTATCCGCGATTTATTAAAGTCTTTTCACATTCCGCAATTTGAACTGGAAAATTATGAAGCGGATGATATCATTGGTACCCTTTCATTAGAAGCGGAGAAAAAAGATTTTGAAATCAAAATTTACAGCGGAGACAAAGATTTGACCCAATTGGCTTCGGAGAAAACAACGGTTTGTCTCTGTCGAAAGGGAATTACCGATATTGAAGAATACACTCCGGAACATGTAAAAGAAAAATACGGTCTTACCCCTCAACAAATTATCGACATGAAAGGTTTGATGGGAGACTCTTCGGATAATATTCCTGGAGTCCCTGGAATCGGCGAAAAAACGGCGATTAAACTGTTAAAAGAATTTGAAACCGTTGAAAAGGTAGTCGATTCTATTGATGAAATCAGCGGAAAAAAGCTAAAAGAACGGCTTCAAGAACATAAACAACAAGCTTTAATGAGCAAAGAACTAGCAACCATTAAAAGAGATGCTCCTTTAGGGATTACGGTTGACGAACTTGAGTATCAAGGACCGGACTGGGAAAAAGTTCAGAGTATTTATAAGGAACTTGGATTCCAGTCTCTGCTGGAGAAAATAGATCAAACTCAGGAAACAGAAGTGCAGCCATTAGAAAAATTGGAGTATCAAACTGTCGAAGAAATCACGGAGGATTTATTCGAACAGGAAAATTCTTTTTATTTAGAGATGATTGGTGAAAATTATTTCATTAGCGACATTGTCGGTATGGCTGTTCAAAATGAAAAAGGAATTTTTTATTTGCCGACAGAATCAACTTTAAAATCTCCTGTTTTTAAAAAATGGGCTGAAGACGAAACGAAAAAGAAAACGGTGTTTGATGCTAAGCGTACGGTCATTGCCTTGCGGAGGCATGGAATTGAGCTGAAAGGGATTGAATTTGATTTACTGCTAGCTTCTTATTTGATTAACCCGTCTGAATCCCCTTCCGATTTTGCCGATGTAGCTAAGCTTCATGGTTTTAATGAAGTGCAATCCGACGAAGCGGTCTACGGAAAAGGGGCGAAATTAAAGCTCCCGGACAGAGAAATTTATGAGGAGCATATTGCAAGAAAAGCGGTGGGGCTTACTAAATTGGCGGAAACATGTCGAGATGTTCTGAAAGAAAATGATCAGCTCTCTCTTTTTTACGATTTAGAAATGCCGCTTGCTTTGATTTTGGCCGATATGGAATGGACAGGCGTAAAGGTGGACGTGGATCGGTTGACAGAAATGGGTGACGAACTTCACAACAGGCTGCAGGAAATCGAAAAGGAAATCTATGAATTGGCCGGACAAGAGTTTAACATTAACTCTCCTAAACAATTAGGGCATATTTTATTTGAAAAAATGGGGCTGCCGGTGATAAAGAAAACGAAAACAGGTTATTCCACATCCGCCGATGTATTGGAAAAATTGGAAAGCAGTCATGAAATCGTTCGCTACATTTTGGAGTACCGCCAGCTAGGAAAATTGCAATCCACTTATATAGATGGGCTGTTGAAAGTAGTTCACCAAGACACTCATAAAGTGCATACTCGCTTTAATCAAGCTCTTACACAGACAGGCAGACTGAGTTCCGCAGATCCTAATTTGCAAAACATCCCGATCAGACTCGAAGAAGGAAGGAAAATCCGCCAAGCTTTTGTCCCGTCTGAAAAAGATTGGGTCATCTTTTCAGCGGATTATTCACAAATCGAATTGCGGGTTCTCGCTCATATATCCGGTGATCAAAAGCTTATTGAAGCCTTCCGAGAGGATATGGATATCCACACCAAAACGGCAATGGATGTTTTTCATGTACAAAAAGAAGAAGTGACATCCAATATGAGAAGACAGGCGAAAGCCGTTAATTTTGGGATTGTCTATGGAATCAGCGATTATGGACTCTCACAAAATTTAGGGATTACGAGAAAGGAAGCCGGTCAGTTTATTGAACGTTATTTTGCTTCTTATCCGGATGTAAAAGAATATATGGATGAGATTGTTAGAGAAGCGAAACGAAAAGGTTATGTAACCACATTGCTTCATAGAAGACGATATTTGCCGGAAATTACAAGCCGAAATTTCAATGTACGCAGCTTTGCAGAGCGGACGGCCATGAATACGCCAATACAAGGAAGCGCTGCTGATATTATTAAAAAAGCAATGATTGATATGGCAGAACGATTGAAGAAAGAACAGCTTAAATCGAGAATGCTTCTTCAAGTGCATGATGAATTGATTTTTGAAGTTCCTCCCGATGAGATAGAAACGATGAAAAAAATCGTACCAGATGTAATGGAACATGCGGTTGAATTGAAAGTTCCGCTAAAAGTGGATTATGCCTATGGCCCCACTTGGTATGATGCTAAATAGGCGGTTTGGAGGTGATAGGTTTTGCCTGAAATGCCGGAAGTAGAAATCGTTCGGCGAACATTGCTTCCTTTAACCACGAGGAAAACGATAAAAGACGTGACGATCCGTTGGCCGAAAATGATTCAAAATACAGACGCAGACACTTTTCGAAAAACGTTGAACGGACAGACGATCCATGATATATCCAGACGAGGGAAATTCTTGATTTTCCATTTTGATGACTATTCTGTTGTATCGCATTTGCGGATGGAAGGTCGCTATCGTGTGGAAGAAAAGATAGAGCCGGATCCTCATACCCATTTAGTGTTCCACTTTACTGACGGTACGCATCTGTTGTACAGAGATGTACGGAAATTTGGAACGTTTCATTTGTTTCCAAAGGGAGAAGAATTTTTTGCTCCTCCTTTATCTCACTTAGGTCCGGAGCCTTTTTCTGATGCATTCACATTCGCCTTTTTAAAAGAACAACTGAAAAAAACCAGCAGATTGATTAAAGCTGTTCTGCTGGATCAAAAAGTAGTGGTTGGACTCGGCAATATTTATGTCGATGAAGTGTTATTTCGTTCCGGGATTCATCCGGAGCGGAAAGCACAGGATTTGAATGATAAGGAAATAGAAAAGCTAAGAGCGGAGATCATCACTACGTTGAAAGAGGCCATCGATAAAGGCGGAAGCACGGTCCGCTCGTATGTGAATTCACAAGGGAAGAAAGGGACGTACCAGCTGCAACTGTTTGTGTATGCGAGAAACGGGGAGCCTTGCCGGATCTGTGGGCGTCCTATCGAAAAAATAAAAGTCGCTGGCCGCGGCACACATTTTTGCTCAAACTGTCAGCATTGACATTGCCGGCCGTTTGAAAACGAATGAACAATGGGCGAGCTCCTTCCATATATTATTTTCAGGCAGATAGGAAGGAGATTGCACAAATGGGATCATTCTTTTCTTTACTCTTACTTGCGTTTGCGGTTAGTCTTGATAATTTCAGTACGGGACTTGCCTACGGCATCAAACAAATGAAACTCCCTTTGAAGTCTGTCGTGATTCTTTCTTGCTGTTCAGGTGTGGCTTTGCTGCTGGCAATGATGATCGGCCGCTTATTCGGCCAGATATTGTCCCCGCATTTGGCATCGCTGATTGGCGGCATTATTTTGATCGGTTTGGGAGCATGGGCGCTTTTTCCGCTTTTTCGCAGCCATCAAAAAGATGAAGAAGAGCTTCCGCATGAAAAGACGATTTTTAAGTTGGAATTAAAGTCCGTCGGTTTAGTGATTAGTATTTTAAAGACGCCGACAAAAGCGGATTTTGATCGATCGGGAACGATTACGGGCCTGGAAGCGGTCATGCTTGGAATTGCTTTATCCCTTGATGCTTTCGGAGCCGGATTGGGAGCGGCCATGCTTGGCTATTCTCCCGTTTTATTATCCGCATCCGTTGCCATTATGAGTCTAATATTTGTTTCTGCCGGGCTGAAGATGGGGTCCGTATTTTCCAAAAGACAATGGGTGCAAAGATTAACGTATCTCCCCGGATTGCTGTTAATGTTAATTGGATTTTGGAAAATTGGTTAAAAGAGACCTAGTATCTTTCATACGATGACAAGAATGGAAAAGGGGGGACGCAAATGGCTGCCATCATCGGTTTAACCGGCGGCATCGCCAGTGGAAAAAGCACGGTATCAAGTCTTTTGAAAGAAAAGGGCTTTACAGTGATTGATGCCGACGTAGCCGCAAGGATTGTCGTTCAACCTGGAGAAGATGCTTATAAAAAAATAGTGGAGACATTCGGAAAAGACATTCTGTTGGAGAATGGGGAAATTAACCGACCTAAGCTTGGCGACCTCGTATTTCGCGACGAGCAGAAAAGACTTCAACTGAACTCTATTGTACATCCGGCTGTTCGAAAACAGATGCTTTTGGAAAAAGAGCAGGCCATTCGGAATGGTAAGCAAACGATTTTTTTAGATATTCCGCTTCTTTTTGAAAGCGGACTGACATGGATGGTGGATAAAACCATCGTGGTCTATGTAGATGAAAACATACAGCTTCAACGACTGATGAAACGAAACGGTTTAGATAAAGAGGCTGCCGAGATTCGAATCTCGGCACAAATGCCTCTTGAAGAAAAAGCCAGTAAAGCGGATGCAGTGATCAATAACAATGGGACCATTACCGAAACAAAAAAACAGTTAGAACATATCATCGAAATATGGGCCCTCCGCCCGTAAACAAAAGGCTGTCTTAAGATTGGACAGCCTTTTTGTTTTATGGATAGCATGGTGAACTTTTGTGATGGTATAAAAAGGGATGGTCAAAAAAATATGCAAAATAATCATTCCATTAAAGATGAAATATGTTATACTAATTTTAGTTAATTCTCTTAAAAGTATAACATATAGGAGGAGCCGGAATGATGAAGGCGAGAATAGCAATCAATGGCTTTGGCCGCATAGGAAGGATGTTTTTACGAAGAGCCATTTTAGAAGAAAAATTAGATATTGTAGCCATTAATGCAAGCTACCCTGCTGCTACTTTAGCTCATCTCATTAAATATGACTCCAATCATGGAAAGTTTGAAGGAGAGGTCGAAGCAGAAGACAACGCCATTATTGTCAACAACAAAAAAATTCAATTATTAAACAACCGAAATCCAGCAGAGCTTCCTTGGGGAGATCTTCAAATAGATATCGTGATTGAAGCAACTGGCAAATTTAATTCCCGTGAAAAAGCGTCTCTTCACCTTGAGGCCGGAGCGAAAAAAGTCATTTTGACGGCGCCCGGCAAAAATGAGGATGTTACGATTGTCATGGGCGTGAATGAAAGCGATTTAAACATAGAAAAGCATCATATTATTTCCAATGCTTCTTGTACCACCAACTGTCTGGCGCCGGTAGCGAAAGTGCTGGATGAAGAATTCGGCATCGAAAATGGGTTGATGACAACCGTTCATGCTTATACAAATGATCAGAAAAATATTGATAATCCTCACAAAGATTTGCGAAGAGCCCGCAGCTGCGGCCAGTCCATCATACCGACCACTACAGGGGCGGCTAAAGCGCTGGCGCTTGTGCTGCCGCAATTGAAAGGAAAACTGCATGGGATGGCGCTGCGCGTGCCGACTCCGAACGTGTCTTTAGTGGATTTAGTGGTGGATTTGCGCCGGGAAGTTACGGCCGATGAAATTAATCAAGCGTTTATTGCCGCCAGCCAAGGTCCTTTAAAAGGAAAACTTGGATTCACTACCGAACCGCTTGTTTCCATCGATTTTAATACCGATTCACGTTCTGCCATAATCGATGGATTATCCACGATCGTCATCGGCGGAAAAAAGGCAAAAGTGTTGGCTTGGTATGACAATGAATGGGGTTATTCCTGCCGTGTAGTGGAGTTGGCCACTTTTGTCGCGCAAGAAATGGAAAAAAAAGCTGAAATGAAAATTGGTTGAAACGTAAAAACTGAAAAAAGCTAGTTTTCGTGTTTAACAAGATGCACCATAGCTTCGTTATGTTTTCCAGCTAGAAACTGTTGTTTTACAGGGGTTGACTGGGCCAGGCTCCCTCTTTGTGCTTTGGAGAGGGGGCGGCGACCTATAAAGTCAGCCTCTTTTTTTATGGGATACGTTTAGCTTTATTATGATATGGATGAGTCCGTTTTTTGCTTAATCCAGCTAAAGGTTCTATCCCATTGAGACCGAAAATCATGCCATATGGAGCTTTTTTATTTAACCGGGTTGGTCCTTCTTAACGGTACAAACGATTTTTGCCTGCATTCGACAAAAACATTATTGCAAAAAGATATTAAACCAAGTATACTATGATTCGTGAACTTCTTATAATGGAATCATAACTACTTAAAGGGTTAGGACCTCTTCGGACTAACTTTCCCCCGTGGTAGTTATAAAACTTTTAAAAATATTCTTTTGATCGAAAAAAATTTTGTAAAAGGGGGAAACGATCAATGGAAACAATGGGTCGTCATGTCATTTCTGAACTTTGGGGCTGTGAATTTGAAAAACTGAACGATGTGGAACAAATTGAAAAAATCTTCGTGGAAGCCGCATTGAAATCTGGTGCAGAAATCAGAGAGGTAGCATTTCATAAATTTGCTCCTCAAGGCGTAAGCGGGGTAGTGATTATATCAGAATCACATTTAACGATTCATAGCTTCCCAGAGCACGGATATGCAAGCATTGACGTTTATACATGCGGCGATTTGAATCCGAATATTGCTGCTGATTATATAGCTGAAGCATTAGGTGCCCAGACTCGTGAAACCATTGAATTGCCGAGAGGGATGGGCCCGGTACAAGTGAAGTCTCAAAATATAAAAGCATTGTAAAATTCAGGGGTGCATGGCAATCATGCACCCTTTTACTTATCTCTGGCAATGTCGCTTCATTTGAAAGAAAAATTGCGTTCAAAAACTCCATTATTATATAATCATTCTAGGTAGAATGCGGGAATATTGAGATGAGACGGAGTGATTTTATGAGATGTCCAGCATGTCAGCACAACGGCACCCGCGTGGTGGATTCAAGGCCGGTCGATGAAGGAAGATCGATACGCAGAAGGCGCGAATGCGAAAGCTGTTCCTATCGATTTACCACGTTTGAACGTGTGGAAGAGCTGCCTCTGATCGTGATCAAAAAAGAAAATACTCGGGAAGAATTCAGCCGAGAAAAAATATTACGCGGTCTCATTAAAGCTTGCGAGAAGCGTCCGGTCTCTCTTGAGCAGCTGGAACAGATCACGCTCGATATCGAAAAAGAAATCCGAAATGAAGGTGTATCAGAAGTTCATTCAGAGAAAATCGGTGAAATGGTGATGGATCGTTTGGCGAAAGTGGATGAAGTCTCATATGTCCGCTTTGCTTCCGTTTATCGCCAATTCAAGGATATAAATGTATTTTTAGAAGAATTGAAAGAACTGATCAAAAAAGAAAAATAAAAAGCTGGAGTTTGAACAAATCTCTGGCTTTTTTTCTTCTAGCCTCTTGTTAAACATTCCGTTTCGGCCTGCAGCTAAAAGAGACCCCAGATACGCATAATTCCTGTACGTAAACATGAATGAGTTTAGAAAGGTTCGATTAAAATGAAACCGTTTTGGAATGAATTGCAACCAGTGGATGAGTATTCGGTCAAATTAAGCGGAATCCTTCATGACACCGATCGAAAAATTCTTACCTTTCTGTATCAACCGTTAATCGGCTCTGCTTGTTTTAGTTTATATATGACGCTTTGGGCCCAAGCGGAGGAAAATCGGCTTTGGTCCAAAACTTCCAATCATTATGGGTTGATGAATTTTTTAAATATGAATTTAAAAACGATTTATCATGAACGATTAAAATTAGAAGGAATCGGATTGTTAAAAACATATGTAAAAGAAATGGGAGACTCCCGAAGCTATATTTATGAGTTATTGCCGCCGCTGACGCCGGAACAGTTTTTTCAAGATGGGATGCTGAACGTCTTTTTATATCGCAAAATCGGTCGTTCTCAATTTTTGCGATTGAAGAAATTTTTTTCAAATGAAACGATTGAACATGAATCTTATAAAGAAGTGACAAGATCATGGCCGGAGGTGTTCTCTTCTTCGCCGTCTGCCGTTATGGATTCGGAAGCACTTTCCGATAGCCAATCTGAAACGGGGGAAGAATTTTTAAAAAGACCGGAAAATCCCGGACTTACACTGAATGACGAACAATTCGATTTTCAGCTTTTGGAAAGCGGATTGAAAAGTGTCATGGTGCCGAAACAAACGCTTACTCCGCAAGTGAAAGAGACGATTTTGAAGTTATCTCATCTATATGGCATCAATGAATTGGAAATGAAGAATATTCTTTTAAGCGCATTGGATGAGAACGATGAGGTGGATATTGATCAATTACGAAAATCAGCCAGAGATTGGTACCAGTTAAAGGTAAATCCTGAACTTCCGGAACTAGTGGATTTAGTGCAGCCTCCCGTATTGCGAAGCCAAACAAAAGGAGACAGCCCTGAAGATGAACTGATTGTATACTTGGAAACGACTTCTCCACGACAGCTGTTGATTGATATATCGGGAAGTATGCCTTCTAAAGCTGATTTGCAGGCGATTGAAGAGATTATGTTCCAGCAAAAGCTCTCGCCGGGTGTCGTTAATGTTTTGATCCAATACGTATTGTTAAAAACAGATATGAAATTGTCAAAGGCTTACTTGGAGAAAGTGGCCGCACATTGGGCACGAAAGAAGATAAAGACGGTAAAAGAAGCGTTGGAATTGGCCAAAAAAGAACATCGCCAATATTTGGAGTGGGCGAATCAGAAAAAGACAACGAACCAAACGAACCAAATGAAAAAAAAGCCCGTCCGTATCGAAAAGCTGCCTGATTGGTTTCAAGAATACGAATCGAAAAAATCAGCCTCGAAGGAAGAGGACGAAGATTTTGACTTTGAGGCGGAAAAACGGAAGCTGGAAGAAAAATTAAAGAAAAGAAAAACGGCGGGAGGTGAACATAAATGAAACGTATCCAAGATTCGCTAAAACGGCTCAGTTCGCCCGATTTTCACAAAAGATACCAGGCGGTGCGCAAGGATATCTTGGGAAATCCGGATGTTTCCGACTTTTTGGAAAAGCATCGAGACGAAGTGGACTCGGAAGTTTTGGATAAAAGTTTAGGAAAATTGTATGAATATATAACCCAAAGTAAAGGTTGTCAAGGCTGCCCCGATTTAAGCCAATGCAGAAATATGATGCAGGGGTATGAACCTGTGCTGGTCATGCGAAAGGGCAGTATTGATATCGAATACAGACGCTGCCAAAGAAAAATCATTTTTGATGAGCAGCGGAAAACAGAAAAATTGATTCAAAGCATCTATGTTCCGAAAGAAGTGTTGAAGGCTTCATTTGAGACGTTCGATTTCAATACTCCTGGGAGAATTAAAGCGCTCAAATATGCCGAAGAATTTGTTGCGGGCTATCATACTCAAAAGCAACAGAGGGGTTTATATTTGTACGGGCATTTTGGCGTTGGAAAATCTTATTTATTAGGAGCAATCGCCAACGAGTTGGCAAATGTCGGTGTTCCCTCGTATATTGTTTATTTCCCTGAGTTTGTAAGAGAAATGAAGCAGTCATTAAACGACCATTCCATCAATGAAAAACTCGATATGATTAAAAAAACACCGGTTCTTATGCTGGACGATGTCGGGGCAGAATCCGTGTCCAGCTGGATGCGAGATGATATTCTGGGCCCCATTCTTCAATACCGCAGCTTGGAAAGACTGCCTACTTTTTTCAGCTCCAATTTTGATTATGATGAACTGGAGTTTCATTTTTCTCATTCGCAAAGAGGAGAAGAAGAGAAGTTGAAGGCCGCCAGAATTATGGAACGAATCAAATTTTTGACCATCGCTGTAAAATTGGATGGTCCTAATAGAAGAGAAAGGTAGGTACGATTTTTTGACAAGCGTAGGCATCTCTCTTTAAAAGAAACGATGCAAGCTTTGTTTCCTCTCTCAAATAATCATCTTCTTAAAGCCACAAGCTGTAAAGGAGCTTTCCTTCTTGTGGTTTCTTTTTTTCTAAATGAACTATACCCCTCGCTAGATATGCTTATGAAAGGAATGAATGTCCAAAACAAAGCTCTGTCTATTTGGTACTAACATCAAAGCAAGAAAGTCTATTCTAAAACCATTGGGTCCCCCATATATATGAAATATAAAGTTTACGGACAAGGGGGGGCCATCTTGATTGAAATTTTATTTTCCAACCAGCTTGATGCTTTCAAATGGAGCGAGTTCTCGAAAAAGAATCATGTGAAAGTTGAGCTGCAACAAAAGCGATTTTCAACCGCTCCGTATTTCGTTCGCCATCCGCAAAAGACATGGAATTCGAGTTCGATTTGTACGGTGTTTATAGAATTTATGTTGGAATGGAAACGAATCCAATGGGCAAAACAATTATTAGAAACGTCTTATTGGTACAAGGATAAAGAAGAAAGCCAACGAATTCTGGAGATTATTTGCGAGATGTTTTCCGGTGAAAGAAAGGAACTGATCCAACTGCTGGAAGAGTTTCCTGAAGTACCGTTCTTGCGGGATTCTTTTCTTTCTTTGCCGGAGAATGAGTCCCATGTTCATTTTGATGGATTCGCTAAATTTCGGCTTAAACCGTTTTGGGATCGAGTGGGCAAATACGTGGAACTGGCTATTGATGAATTTAAAATGGAGCAGGAATATCAAGTATTCATTCATATGCAACGAGAATTTTTGCGGAAGAAAGAACAACAAATTCCCATGTTAAGAGTGTATTTACACGAAAACGAACCGATCTTTTACGATGAAAGCTTTCAAAGGCTCTATCAAGATGATTTATTAAGAGTTTTGGATAAACGGTTATTAGTGAACCGTCCGCTGACGGTAGATTGCTTTACATTGGTGCCGTTATTATCGCTTGCCCCTGGCCACATCCGACTGTATACGGATGAAGGGGAATCAGGGCTTTCCAGAACGATTCAAAATATCTTTGAAGAGAGAGTGACCTTGCTTCCTGCTCGTCAATTTTGGGAAGAGCAATGGAAGATTGGATCAAAAGATGCCGCCAATTAATAATTTAACATCCAGATCTTGATTTTGTCGGGAAAAACCCCTATAATATCGTACATACAAGAACATACTGCACAAGGTAATGATAAGGACATGAGCGTTCTATTACGGTTTATCAGAGAGGAAAAGCGAGGCTGAAACTTTTCCAACACGAATGGAATGCTTACCGCCTTTAAACCGCAGCCAGGAACGGCAATAAGATTGCTCAGTATTGGCTTGACGGCCGCAGCCGTTATCTGATCTGGAGCCGAATTTTTGCAGTCTTAACGGCAAAAATTCGGGAAAGCAGGGTGGAACCGCGATGAACAACCTCGCCCCTCATGAGAGGGACGGGGTTTTTTGTTGGCCAAAAAAATCTTTTGGTGCTTGAGCCTGATGACGAACGTTTTTCACCGGCTTGATATGGATAAAAGTCAAATCGCGGATAATGAATGTAGGAGCAAGCCGATGTTCTCCGTTCATTCGTCCCGTATGAGCGAGAATGAATACGGTACATGGAATCATCCTAGTAAAAAAATATCATGGGAATAAGGAGTGAATGGACAAATGTCAAACATGTTGAAAATTACATTTCCTGATGGGGCTGTAAAGGAGTTTCCAGAAGGAATTACAACGGAAGAGATCGCCGCTTCCATCAGCCCTGGACTCAAAAAGAAAGCCATCGCCGGCAAGCTGAACGGGAAGCATTTGGATTTGCGCACACCGATCAAAACGAGCGGTGCTATTGAAATCATTACTCCTGATCAGAAGGAAGCGCTGGATATTCTTCGCCATAGCACAGCACACTTAATGGCGCAAGCGATTAAACGACTATATAAAAATGTGAAATTAGGCGTTGGCCCTGTTATCGAAGACGGATTCTATTACGATGTCGATTTGGAAGAGCCGCTGACTCCTGAAGACTTGCCAAAAATTGAAAAAGAAATGAAGAAAATTGTGAAAGAAAACTTGGAGATTGTCCGCAAAGAAGTCACACGGGAAGAAGCGAAACGAATTTACGAAGAAATTGGCGATGAGTATAAACTAGAGTTAATTGATGCCATTCCGGAAGGGGAAACGGTTACCATTTATGAACAAGGGGAATTTTTTGATCTCTGTCGCGGTGTCCATGTTCCTTCCACCGGGAAAATCAAAGAATTTAAACTCTTAAGCATTGCCGGAGCGTACTGGCGCGGTGACAGCAACAATAAAATGCTGCAGCGGATTTATGGAACCGCCTTTTTCAAAAAAGAAGATTTGGAACATCATCTTCAAATGTTGGAAGAAGCGAAAGAACGCGATCACCGCAAGCTAGGCAAAGAATTGGATCTGTTTATGAATTCGCAAAAAGTGGGACAAGGCTTACCGTTGTGGCTTCCTAACGGTGCGACGATCCGACGCGTAATAGAGCGCTATATTGTAGACAAGGAAGAAAGTCTGGGCTACCAGCATGTATACACTCCTGTGTTAGGCAGTGTGGATCTTTATAAAACAAGCGGCCACTGGGATCATTATCAAGAAAATATGTTTCCTGTCATGAAAATGGACAATGAAGAGTTAGTCCTTCGTCCGATGAACTGTCCTCATCATATGATGATTTTCAAAAACGGCATTCACAGTTATCGAGAGTTGCCGATCCGGATTGCGGAACTTGGAACGATGCATCGCTATGAACTTTCAGGTGCACTGAGCGGTTTACAGCGCGTGCGCGGAATGACATTGAATGACGCTCATATTTTCGTCCGTCCTGATCAAATTAAAGATGAATTTAAACGTGTCGTTCGCCTCATTCTTGAAGTTTATAAAGATTTCGGCCTGAATGAGTATTCTTTCCGGCTGTCGTACCGCGACCCTGAGGATACAGAAAAATATTATGATGATGACGAAATGTGGGAAAAAGCCCAAGGCATGCTGAAGGAAGCAATGGAAGAGCTTGGTCTGGATTATTATGAAGCAGAAGGAGAAGCTGCTTTCTATGGTCCGAAATTGGATGTCCAAGTTCGAACTGCACTAGGCAAAGATGAAACTCTTTCTACTGTTCAGCTCGATTTCTTGCTGCCGGAACGCTTTGATTTAACGTATATCGGCGAAGACGGCAAGCCGCATCGACCTGTTGTCATCCACCGCGGAGTCGTTTCAACTATGGAGCGCTTTGTTGCCTTTTTAATAGAAGAATACAAAGGGGCATTCCCAACTTGGCTCGCGCCTGTCCAAGTAAAAGTGATTCCGGTTGCGGCTGATGCGCATTTTGATTATGCTAAAACCGTTCAAGAAAAACTTCGGGCAGAAGGAATTCGTGCGGAAATAGACGACCGTGATGAAAAAGTAGGCTATAAAATTCGGGAAGCGCAAGTGCATAAAATTCCGTATATGCTCGTAGTCGGCGATCAAGAAATAGAAAACAAAACCGTTAACGTCCGCAAGTACGGTGAAAAACAATCTGAAACCATCCCGTTTGAGCAATTCGTTCAAATGATTAAAGAAGAAGTTAGCCGACGTTCAGCTAAATAATGGCATCAAACGAAGCGGAGGCATCCTCCGCTTCGACATAAGCTCTAGTTGAGCGTTTTTTCTTGTTTGTTTGAAAAAAGCTTGCTTTTGTGAAAGGTCTTTGTTACTATGGAGTTCGTGATTGATTTGTAAATAATTTGACCAATATTTAAAGATATGATATATTTTGAAGTGACAATGGAATAGAATACACATGAAGAACAAGCAGAAGCAAGCCCGCTTCTCACCTGAACTGACGCCTATAAGCTGTTGGCAGGTTAAACGGAGTCAATCGAAATCATATGGCTTGATCCATTTTTATGCGGGTTTTCTGTATACCCGCATTTTTTTATGCTTTCCCGACTCCTAAGCCCTTTCTGCAGCTTGTTTTTACAAGGTGTATTCCCTGAAAAATTTTTGGAGGTGGCTCATTATTAGCAAAGACATGATCGTAAACGAGGGCATTCGTTCTCGTGAAGTCCGTCTCATCGACCAAAACGGCGAGCAATTGGGCATTAAATCAAAAAATGAAGCTTTGGAAATTGCGGCCCGCGCCAATCTCGACTTAGTCTTGGTTGCCCCTAATGCCAAACCGCCTGTTGCCCGAATTATGGATTACGGCAAGTACAAATTTGAGCAGCAGAAAAAAGAGAAAGAAGCCCGTAAGAAACAAAAGGTTATCAACGTCAAGGAAGTGCGCCTAAGCCCGACGATTGAAGAACATGATTTTAATACGAAGCTTCGTAATGCCCGCAAGTTTTTAGAAAAGGGCGATAAAGTGAAAGCGTCCATTCGTTTTAAAGGGCGCGCCATCACGCATAAAGAGCTGGGACAAAAGGTGCTTGATCGTTTTGCTGAAGCCTGCGATGATGTGGCGACAGTCGAAACTAAGCCGAAAATGGACGGCAGAAGCATGTTTATTGTTCTGGCGCCAAAATCTGAAAAGTAACAACTTGATAGGAGGAATTCACAATGCCAAAAATGAAAACTCACCGCGGCGCTGCAAAGCGTTTCAAAAAGACTGGTTCTGGGAAATTAAAACGTTCTCATGCTTACACTAGCCACTTATTTGCAAATAAATCTACGAAACAAAAACGGAAACTTCGCAAATCTGCTATTGTATCAAGCGGAGATTTTAAACGGATTCGTCATATGCTTGACAACCTTAAATAAGATTGACAAGAATTTTTAGGAGGGAAATAATATGGCACGCGTAAAAGGCGGTACAGTAACTCGCAAACGTCGCAAAAAAATTCTAAAACTGGCAAAAGGTTATTATGGTGCAAAGCACACTTTATATAAAGTTGCTAATCAACAAGTAATGAAATCCTATATGTATGCTTACCGGGATCGTCGTCAAAGAAAACGCGACTTCCGTAAGCTATGGATTACGCGTATCAACGCTGCTGCAAGATTGAACGGACTTTCTTACAGCCGTTTAATGCATGGCTTAAAACTTGCCGGCATTGAAGTAAACCGCAAAATGCTGGCTGACCTTGCAGTAAACGATGAAAAAGCATTTGCTCAATTAGCGGATACTGCTAAAGCACAACTTCAAAAATAAGAAAAAACATTCAACACCCATTCTGAAAAAAGAATGGGTGTTTTGTTTATTGTTATTGTTTTTACCGACAAAATGTCGAATGTTGCCCTTCATGAAGCCTTTTTCGTTTGTTCTATGGATAGAAGACAATCTTTCCGCTTGGAAACGAAAATGCTGTCATACTCACTTCTTTGATATAATGGCGAAGAAGAGAAAAAGAAAGGGGTCAGACGATGAACCTGTCAAAATTATATGACATGCAAAGAGCTCTGGACGAATACATTGAACAAGAAAATCATGTCGCGAATGAAAACTTGCTCAGCCACAAACTGCTTGCCCTTTTAGTCGAATTGGGAGAGCTTGCAAATGAGACGAGATGTTTTAAATTTTGGAGCAAAAAAGGGCCGAGTGAAAAAGAGATCATTTTAGAAGAATATGTAGACGGGATTCATTTTCTGCTATCGATCGGCTTGGAGCTCAAGTTTGATTCTTTTACACAAATCAAGGATCCCACTTCTACTTCCAATGATTTAACGGACCAATTTCTGGCAGTTTACGAAGCTTTCCATCATTTGAAAAAGGAAAAAACATTGTCTTCTTATGAAAAAGCGTGGGAGGAATACGTTCTGTTGGCAAACATGTTAGGCTTTTCAACAGAAGATATAGAACGTGCATACATTGAGAAAAATGAAGTAAATTATAAAAGGCAGCGCGAAGGATATTAGGTGAAAGTTTTGTATTGTTTTCCATTTTTCTATATAATATAAAGAATAAAGCCTATGAAAAAGGAGGGCGTCCCATGCCGAAATTGGATGAAACGTTAATTATGCTAAAAGAGCTGACTGACGCGAAAGGGATCCCGGGAAATGAACGGGAAGTACGCGAAGTCATGAGAAAATACATAGAGCCATTATCGGATGAAATTACCACTGATCATCTTGGAAGCTTAATTGCGAAAAAAGTGGGAAACGAGAAAGGCCCTAAAATTATGGTTGCGGGCCACTTAGATGAAGTCGGTTTTATGGTGACGCAAATTGACGAGAAAGGTTTTTTGCGCTTTCAAACAGTCGGTGGCTGGTGGTCCCAAGTCATGCTTGCCCAACGGGTGACGGTAGTGACAAACAAAGGCGACATTACCGGCATTATCGGGTCCAAACCGCCGCATATTTTATCGCCGGAAGCGAGGAAAAAACCGGTCGAAATCAAAGACATGTTTATTGATATTGGCGCCTCAAGTCGCGAAGAAGCAATGGAGTGGGGGGTTCGCCCCGGAGATATGGTGGTTCCTTATTTTGAATTCACCGTGATGAACAATGAAAAAATGCTTCTTGCCAAAGCTTGGGATAATCGCATCGGCCTTGCCATTGCCATAGGAGTGCTAAAATATCTAAAAGATAAAAAACATGAAAATATCGTGTATGGAGTAGGTACGGTACAAGAAGAAGTAGGTTTGCGCGGCGCGAAAACAGCCGCTCAAAAAATCCAGCCCGATATTGCTTTCGGTGTTGATGTCGGCATTGCCGGAGACACTCCGGGCGTTTCGGAAAAAGAAGCACAAAGCAAAATGGGAAAAGGACCGCAAATCATTTTATACGATGCTTCCATGGTCTCCCATAAAGGATTGCGCGATTTTGTCACCAATGTAGCAGATGAATTAAATATCCCTTATCAATTTGATGCCATTGCCGACGGCGGCACCGATTCCGGATCGATTCATCTTACCGGACAAGGAGTACCTACGTTATCGGTTACGATCGCGACCCGTTATATTCATTCCCATGCCGCGCTTCTGCATCGAGATGATTATGAAAATGCTGTGAAGTTGATTGGAGAAGTGATTCTTCGTCTCGACCGCGAGGCTGTCAATAAAATCACATTTGATTAATCTTTGATTTGACAGAAAATGATCGGATAAATGGCAAAACAGCCACCTTTCTGCTAGAAAGGTGGCTGCTTTCATCATGAAATAAGCGATGAAAGGATAAGACGTTTCAGATTTAATTGGAAGCCAAGTATGAACACAAAAGAAGAATGTTTAAGTTCCAATGAAAATGAGCGAATAATATAGTGAGATGGATCCCTGGGAATGATTGGCGATCATGAGCCGTAAGGAAAATCCCGTAAAGTTTTTTTATTCAAGCTTTGTTTTATTTCAGTCCCGCGGATAAAGTATCGAGCATCATCTGCTTTTCTTTTTCACTGGCGTTTTTCCAAATGACTTCAAATAGTACACCGAGTCCGGGGAGCATTTTTTCCTCTCCGCTTTGAATGGCATCCACGATGGTATCTTCCAACTGTTCAGGCGTATTGCCGGAAACATTATGAAGGATGGCCTTTCGCAAATCCAAATTCATGCATTTCCTCTCCTTTCACATACTTTCATGTCTATTTTCCCCTTCATTACTTAGGCTATGTAAGAAAAATAAATCATTCTGCCAAAAGGCCATTTGAAAGGTAAGTTCCTTTTCATTTGATTATAGGAAAAGAAGGAGTCCTCTCTTTTCAAAGCGGTTGATTGGCAAAAATCATATCTAGCTGATCGTGGATCATGCGCGGCGTCGCGGACATTATGCTATAATGATGTAATTGAATTCTATGGTCGAAAGGTGAGAAAAAAGTGAAAGTGATCCAATCCGTTAAAAATCCACAAGTCAAGCAGTGGAGGAAGCTGGCGACGAGAAAAGAACGAGATAAAACCGGGCGATATATGATGGAAGGATTCCATTTAGTTGAAGAGGCACTTTCCTATAAAAATGAGATAGAAGAAATCATTATGGAGGAAAACATTGTTTTGCCTGCAAAATGGAATATGGACGGTATTCCGATCACGATTGTGACAGCAGAAGTGGCGAAATCTCTGGCTGAGACGGAAACGACGCAAGGGATTTTTGCCGTTTGCAAAAAACGGGATTCGAAAAACGCTCTTGAACAAGGTACGACCTTTTTGCTGATTGACCGTGTTCAAGATCCCGGAAATATCGGGACGATGATACGGACAGCGGACGCAGCGGGAATCGATGCGGTCGTACTAGGAAAAGGAAGCGCCGATCCCTATAATCCGAAGGTATTAAGAGCTGCCCAAGGAAGCCATTTTCATGTCGACATCGTACAGTCACCTTTAGAAGAAGCGATCAGCTTGATTCAAAAAAAGGGTGTACCTGTTTATGGGACGGCTTTGCAAAATGCAGAAAATTATCGGGATATCCAGCCTTCTAAAGGATTTGCTGTATTGGTCGGCAACGAAGGCAGCGGCGTTTCGCAAGAGTTATTATCATTAACCGATCACAATGTATATGTACCGATTTACGGGAAAAGCGAATCGCTAAACGTAGCAGTTGCAGCCGGCATTTTGCTGTATCACTTTCAGGATTCGACAAAAGGGGTTTGAAATTGCCAATGAAATTGCTATAATGATACCTATAATACGAACTTAGCTTAAATGGGCGGAGAGAAAATAACGCTTTTTTGAGAGACGAATCCTTTTAAAGGACTTCATTCTAAAGAAACCAATCAAATTTAAATAGGGTTAAAGACAATGACAGAGAAAAGTAGTTTGCTTCCTTCCATTCAGGGAGAAAATGCCGTGACTGAAAGCATTTTTATGTGAAGAGCAAACGAAGTTCACCTCTCGAGTCGGCGTTTGGACCATTTCCGAGGAAATGTAAAGACGCCCCGGTTCAATAGCCGTTATTTGTATGAAGAGAGTATGCCGCGAACGGTTCGGCATGCTAAAAAGGGTGGTACCGCGATCCAACCTCGTCCCTTTCCTTTGGGGCGAGGTTTTCGTTTGGAAAAATAATGTAAAAGGAGGAGCATGACAGTGGAGCAGAAGTTAAAAGAATTGGCTCAAGAAGCGTTGTCAAAAGTGGCAAGTGCTCAAGACTTAAAAGAATTAAATGACATTCGTGTCAGCTATTTAGGTAAAAAAGGCCCCATTACAGAGGTTTTGCGTGGAATGGGGAAGCTGTCTGCAGAAGAACGTCCAAAAATCGGGGCTTTGGCCAACCAAGTGAGGGCTGAAATTGCCGAACAAATCGAGAAAAAGCAAAAACAGCTGGAAGAAGCGGCCATAGAAAAGCAATTAAAAGAAGAAGCGATCGATGTTACATTGCCGGGACGTCCTGTCAAAAACGGCAATGCCCATCCATTGACTAAAATAATAGAAGAAATAGAAGATTTGTTTATCAGCATGGGGTATCAAGTAGCGGAAGGACAAGAAGTGGAAACAGACTACTATAACTTTGAAGCGCTTAATTTGCCGAAGGATCACCCAGCCCGCGATATGCAGGATTCGTTTTATATAACGGAGGAAATTTTGCTTCGCACGCATACTTCCCCTATTCAAGCACGGACAATGGAAAAACACAAAGGAAAAGGTCCGGTTAAAATTATTTGTCCAGGAAAAGTATACCGCCGCGATAACGACGATGCGACGCATTCTCATCAATTTACTCAAATTGAAGGTCTTGTGGTCGATGAAAACATACGCATGAGTGATTTAAAAGGAACGCTTGAAGTGTTTGCTAAACGGTTTTTCGGCGAGGATCGGGAAATTCGTTTGCGTCCGAGCTTTTTCCCGTTTACCGAACCTTCTGTGGAAATGGATATTTCCTGTAAAATTTGCCATGGCAAAGGATGCAGCGTATGTAAAGGCACTGGATGGATTGAAATATTAGGAGCCGGTATGGTTCACCCAAATGTGTTGGAAATGGCCGGTTTCGATTCGAAAAAATATACGGGCTTTGCTTTCGGAATGGGTCCGGAAAGAATTGCTATGCTTAAATACGGAATAGATGATATTCGTCATTTCTATACGAACGATATTCGCTTTTTAAAACAATTTTCCATTCATGAATCTTAACGAAAGGTGCTGTTGCTTTAAAAGCACTTGTACATAAACGGATAACGATTGCCTGTAAAAAGGCAATATGGTTCATTGAGAAAAGGAGGTTTTCTGAATATGTTGGTTTCACTGAAATGGCTTCAAGATTACGTGGATCTTTCGGGAATTTCCGCGAAGGATCTGGCGGAAAAAATAACCCGATCCGGCATTGAGGTAGAAAGCGTGGAAATACCGGGAGAACATATTAAAAATGTAGTGATCGGCCATGTATTAAAATGCGAAAAACACCCGGCTGCCGACAAATTGAACAAATGTTTGGTAGATATCGGTGAAGGAGAACCGGTTCAAATTATTTGCGGTGCACCGAATGTAGCTGCAGGCCAAAAAGTGGCAGTAGCCAAACCAGGTGCTCGCCTTCCGGGAGGCATAAAAATTAAAAAGGCCAAACTGCGCGGCGAAGAATCGAACGGCATGATTTGTTCTCTACAAGAACTCGGTATTGAAGGAAAATTGGTGCCAAAAGAATTTGCCGAAGGGATCTTTGTGTTTCCGGATGATGCTGAAGTGGGGGCGGATGCGATCGCAGCGTTGAACTTGGACGATTGTATCATCGAACTAGGATTAACGCCGAACCGCTCCGACTGCTTAAGCATGCTCGGTGTCGCTTACGAAGTGGCGGCCATTTTGGATCGTGATGTGAAACTGCCTCATCCCGTTTACCATGAAAGTACAGAAAAAGCCAGTGATTACATAAAAGTGACAGTGGAAGCAAAAGAAGATAATCCGTTCTATGTCGCCAAAGTGGTTAAAAATGTAAAAATTGGTCCTTCTCCGTTATGGATGCAGGCACGGCTTATGGCAGCTGGTATTCGTCCACACAACAATGTGGTAGATATTACGAACTATATCATGCTGGAATACGGACAGCCTCTCCATGCGTTTGACTACGATCGCCTTGGTTCTAAAGAAATTCTGGTAAGACGCGCTTATGATGGAGAAGAAATCGTGACATTAGATGATGTAAAACGTACTTTGACGCCGGAACATCTCGTGATCACGAACGGTTCCAAACCCGTAGCATTGGCTGGAGTGATGGGGGGAGCCAATTCCGAAGTTCAGCAGGATACGACAACCGTCTTAATCGAATCTGCTTACTTCAACGGAACAACTATTCGAAAGGCATCTAAGGATCACAGCTTGCGCAGTGAAGCGAGCGCCCGCTACGAAAAAGGTGTCGATCCAAACAGGGTCAAAGCTGCGGCGGAAAGAGCTGTTGAACTTCTGGAAAAATATGCTGGTGCGGAAGTGCTGCGAGAAACGGTTGTCGCCGGAGATTTAGAGGCAGAACCGAAAAAAATAACGATATCGCTTTCCAAAATCAACCGCGTTTTGGGCACCAATCTTTCGAGTCAAGATGTTGTCGATATTTTCCGGAGACTCCGTTTCACTGTCGAAACTAGCGACGACTTGTTCACTGTCACCGTTCCGACTCGAAGAGGGGACATTACGATTGAAGAAGATTTGATCGAAGAAGTAGCTCGTTTATATGGATATGACGAATTGCCAAAAACGTTGCCGGTAGGAGCTGCCTCTCCGGGAGGTTTAACCCCTTATCAACAGAAGCGTCGCGTCGTGCGCAAGTTTCTGGAAGGAGCGGGGCTGTATCAGGCCATCACTTATTCTTTGACCAGTCGGGATATGGTTCATCAATTTGTACTGGATAAAACGGAACCGGTCGAAATCGCCATGCCTATGAGCGAGGAAAGAAGTATTCTTCGCCAAAGCTTGGTTCCTCATTTGTTGGAAGCAGTATCCTATAATGTCGCTCGCCAAAATGATTCAATCGGGTTATATGAGATCGGGTCGGTTTTTCTGAAACAAATCGGCCAAGAACTGCCGCAGGAAGATGAACATATTGCCGGAGCCATTACCGGTGTGTGGGAAGCGAACGAGTGGCAAGGAGAACAAAAACTGGCAGACTTTTTTGTTTTAAAAGGAATATTAGAAGGGCTGTTCGCAAAACTTGGCCTTGGCGATGCCGTTGAATGGAAAAAAGCAGAACTCCCTGATATGCATCCGGGACGGACTGCTGAAATCTTTTTAAATGGCAAAAGACTAGGTTTTATTGGTCAAGTGCATCCTCAAAAGCAAAAACAATTAGACTTAAAAGAAACGTATGTTTTTGAATTAAAAGCGAGCATCTTGTTAAATGAACAAGCGCTGGAACTGCAATACGATCCGATCCCTCGCTTCCCTTCGATTACACGCGATATTGCCTTAGTGGTGGACAAAGACACGGAAGCTGGCAAATTGCAACAAATCATTTGGCAAGCAGGTGGAAAACTGCTGAAGGAAGTCCGCATTTTTGACTTATATGAAGGGGAACATTTACAACCGGGCAAGAAGTCGATCGCTTTTTCTCTTAAATACTATGATCCGGATAAAACGTTAACAGATGAAGAAGTCATGAATGTCCATGAAAAGGTGCTTGCTGCCGTAAAAGAAAAAACAGGAGCAGAATTAAGAAGTTAAAAGGATCATTACATGAAAACAGACTCAACATCACCGTTTCTTTGGATGTTGAGTCTGCTTTTATTAAGGAAGGATTTTCTCTTGGTTAGCGTAAAATCATGCATTGAAAGCGGAGGAGTTAAGATTTCACCGCGAGAAAAACAACAGCCTGAAAAATAAAAAAGCGAACTTCTATTAGCGGATATTCTCTTATCGATGACAGAAGTTTCGCTTATTTTATCAACCGCAAAGCCTTTTCCGTATTCGCAAAATGCCTTTTGGCAAAATAATTCAAGCTTTCTTCGCCTTTTTCGGCGATGAGTCGAGCGGCTGCTTCATCGACGATGGAACCGGCGCCTTTTGGAAGGGTGAAGCCAGCTTCCTTTGATAATTTTTCTATTTCTCTTAAAAATGCAAAGCGGGCGAGAATGGAAGCGGCAGCCACAGCAATATGGACGTTTTCACCTTTCGTTTGAAAATAGACGTTTTCCTTGCAAATTTCTTTTTCTTTTTCTAAATATCGGAAGTAAAGAGGCTCTTCCGCAAATTGATCGACCAGTATGGCGTCTGGTTTTTCAGGAGAAATTTTGTGCAATACATTTAAAAGGGCGCGATTGTGAAGAAGAGCTTTCATTTTGCCTTGGGACATTCCGTTTTTCTGAAGCTCATTATATTTTTCGTTATGCAACACCAATAAACTGTATGGAATGGTGTGGACCAATTGTTTTGCGATATCGATAATACGCTGATCGCTGAGCTGTTTCGAATCTTGCACACCTAAATGTTTAAGATCAAGGATCTTATCTTTTCGGACAAAGGCCGCAACAACAGTGATCGGGCCAAAATAGTCCCCTGTACCGACTTCATCACTGCCGATAACGGAAAGCGATGAAAAACCGGAAGGCAAGACAGAACCTTTGCTCATGGATGATTTTTTTTCAGATGGAAGGGAGTCTTGTTCCCACTTTTTGGATTCTTGCTCGGCGCTGTTTCCTTGAAAAAGGACTTTTCCGCTTTTGTAAGCGGTGATTGTGCATCCATTTCGTTTAGCGCAAAAAACAGCACCCGTCGGCAGTTTTGCGGTTAAATCGTCTGCATAGTGTGTTTTCATGGACGAAAGAACAGAATGAGATACTTTCAGTACTATATTCGACAACATAATTCTCCTTTTTCTTTTCAAATGATGAATGTTGATGTTAATATAAAGGTTAGGATTCTTTTAGAATGGAGGCATTCTACATTGTCTGAAAGGAAAAAAAACCGAATTACCGTTGACATATATGGACAGCAGTACGTCATTGTTGGCGAGGAATCAGCCAGTCATATTCGGCATGTCGCAGAGCTGGTCGATGAAAAAATGCGTGAAATCAACTCCAAGAATCCTTCCCTTGACACTAGTAAATTAGCGGTTTTAACAGCCGTTAATGCCATACATGATTATGTAAAACTCCAAGAAGAATATCTCCGTTTGAAAGAAGAATTCAATAAGTTAAAGGGTGATGACAATGCTTGATTTGCTTCTGGCTCTTTTTCTCATCAGCGGTATTGTGATCGGCTTAAAACGCGGCTTGATTAGCCAGCTTTTCCATATGACCAGTTCGATTCTCGCTCTAATCGCGGCTTATGCTGCGCATGATGCTGTCGCAGCAAGGCTTTCCGGATTATTTCCTGCTCCTTCATTGGATGGAAACGGCAGCAGCGGCCTTCTCTTTTTTGCCCATGCTGTCAATGTGGATAAATTATTTTATGGAGCCATTGCTTTTGTGATTATTTTTGTTGCTGTCAAAATAGCTCTTTCCTTTTTAGCTTCCATGCTCAGCATTGTGGCCAATCTGCCTATTATTCGTCAGTTCAACATGATCGGCGGGGGAATCCTCGGTTTTTTAGAAATATATGTTGTTTTGCTTGTGCTCATCGTTCTAGGCACATTCCTCCCGGTTGACAGTATTCAAGCTCAGCTGCAGCAATCTGTTATTGCCGGAGCGATGATCAACCATACGCCGATTGTGTCGGACTATGTGAAACAGCTGATTGCATTCAACCCAACAACGTTGTAAAAACTTCTCTGATTAGGAGAAGTTTTTCATTGCCTGTGTTTCTGATAGTATATAGGAAGAATACTAAGTTTTCAATAGACATAATGGCATGATATGTACAGGCGACAGATGAAATCTTTATCGACTTTTTTCCAATTGCGGGTGAGAATGGATGATCAACAATAAAAAAAGCGTCGTTCGGCTTCTGGAAAATATAGCGATCTATATGGAGCTGAAAGGGGAAAATTCCTTTAAGGTGTCCGCTTTTCGAAAAGCTGCGGCCGCCCTTGAAAAAGATGAACGTAGTTTAAATGAGATAAAAGACTTTACGTCGATCCCCGGCATTGGAAAGGCTACTTCCAGTGTCATCGAGGAATTTATAAAAACGGGAACCTCCTCTGTTTTGGAACAATTGCAGCAGGAAGTGCCAAAAGGTTTAATTCCTCTTCTGCAGATTCCGGGTCTTGGAGGCAAAAAAATTTCCAAACTTTATCAAGAGCTTGGGATTACGAATGCGGAGGAACTTAAGGCCGCCTGTGAAAAAGGGGAGGTGCAAAATCTCCCTGGATTCGGGAAAAAAACGGAAGAAAAAATTTTAGCGGCCATAAAGCAAGTTGGCGATCGACCGGAACGACTACCCATCTGGCATATGCTTGAACTGTGCGAACAAATCGAGAAGAACCTTGCAAACATCGATGGAATCCTACAATTTTCCCGTGCCGGAAGCATTCGCAGGTTACGGGAAATGGTGAAAGATTTGGATTTTATCATCGCTGCGGCTGATCCACAAAAGGTTGCGGATGCACTGATCCATCTTCCGGGAATCAAAGAAGTAACAGCAGCCGGAAAAACGAAAGTGTCGGTTGTGCTTGCGGATTCATATGGTGTTTCGGTTGATTTCCGAATTGTGGAACCGGAACAATTTGCCACGGCGCTTCATCACTTTACGGGTTCAAAAGAGCACAATGTTCGGATGAGACAGCTTGCCAAACAACGAGGAGAACGAATTAGCGAATATGGCATCGAAAACAAGGAAACAGGAGAAACTGTGACCTTTTCTACAGAAGAGGCCTTCTACCGCCATTTTGGCTTTCCTTGGATTCCTCCTGAAATTCGAGAGGACGGAACCGAAATGGATCATTATCGTGAAAGCTTGGATCTAGTGAGAATGGAAGATTTGAAAGGCGATATGCATATGCACACTACGTGGTCGGACGGGGCTTATTCCTTGGAGGATATGGTGGAAGCGTGCAGAAAGAAAGGGTATCAATATATTGCCATTACCGACCATTCACAATATTTAAAAGTGGCAAACGGTTTAACGCCTGATCGGCTCAAGAGACAAATAGAAGAAATCAAAAAATTAAACGAAAAATATACGGATATTGAAGTTTTTTCCGGTATTGAAATGGATATTTTACCGGATGGAACGCTAGATTTCGACGATGAATTATTATCGCAGCTGGATTTCGTCATTGCATCCATTCATTCGCATTTTTCCCAATCCCGTTCTACTATTATGAAAAGGCTGCGGACGGCTTTGGAAAATCCGTATGTCCGATTAATTGCTCATCCGACTGGCCGGCTGATTGGCAGAAGACAAGGATATGATGTCGACATCGATTTATTGATTGAATGGGCGAAAGAAACGAATACGGCTTTAGAATTGAATGCCAATCCGCACCGTTTGGATTTATCTGCGGATCATTTGCGAAAAGCTCAAGAAGCAGGTGTGAAATTTTTTATCAACACGGATGCCCATGCCGTTGACCAATTGCGGTTTATGGAAATCGGAGTGAAAGCGGCAAGAAAGGGCTGGATTAAACGGGAAAATATATTGAATACATTGGATGCAAAACAGATGAAACGGTTTTTACAGATCCCTTAATATTGTCATTTGGATGGTTCATTTTGGAGAATACTTATGGTATGAGATCCATCAACCTTTTTCAGCATAGCCTTATACAAATCGAATGATGCTTGATGGGAGAGATTGCTCATTGAATAAGAAAGTATTGGCAACGTTAGAATTTGATAAAATTAAGCAACAATTGGAACAGCACGCCTCTTCTTCATTGGGAATTGAAAAAATCGACGCTCTCTTTCCTTCTGCTGATTTTTCTGAAGTGGTTCACTGGCAGGAGGAAACGGATGAAGCAGCAACCGTTTTACGAGTAGCAGGACATGCTCCTTTAGATGGGCTGCATAATATCCGTCCACACGTGAAAAGAGCCAAAATCGGGGGATTACTCAATGGCGAAGAATTGATTCAAATTGCTGGAACGATATACTCAGGACGGATGATGAAAAAGTTTATCGCCGAACTGGTTGAGAACGGGGAAAAGTTACCGATTTTATCAGAACAAACAGAACAGATCCCTGTATTGACGGAGTTGGAACATGACATTAAACACGCTGTCGATGAAAACGGAGAGATTTTGGATTCTGCCAGTTCGACATTAAGAGAGGTCCGCAGTCAAATCAGGATTCATGAAGGAAGAATTCGCGAACGTCTGGAAAGCATGATTCGATCCAAAAATGCGCAGAAAATGCTTTCGGATGCCATTGTTACGATTCGGAATGATCGCTACGTCATCCCGGTAAAACAAGAATACCGCCACCACTATGGCGGGATTGTCCATGATCAGTCAGCTTCAGGACAAACTCTCTTTATTGAACCGGAATCGATTGTTCAATTAAATAATCAATTAAAGCAATTGAAGCTGAAAGAACAAGAAGAAATCGAAAAAATTTTAAGAGAATTGTCGGCGAAAGTACAGGAAAATGCAGATGAACTGCTGGTCATTGTTCAAGTGATGGGTGATTTGGATTTTATTTTTGCCAAAGCGAAATTGGCCAAGAGCATGAAAGCTTCTAAACCGCTGATGAATCGAGAAGGATATATAAGGATTCATCAAGCGCGTCATCCCTTGCTGCCGATAGAGGAAGCCGTACCCAACGATATTGAACTGGGGAAAGATTATACAGCGATCGTCATTACCGGACCGAATACCGGAGGAAAAACCGTTACGCTGAAAACCATCGGTCTTTTAACGTTAATGGCACAATCCGGTCTGCAAATACCGGCTCAGGAAGGTTCGGAAATGGCCGTTTTTCATTCCGTATTTGCTGATATCGGGGATGAACAATCCATTGAACAGAGCTTAAGTACGTTTTCTTCCCACATGGTGAATATTGTAGACATTTTAAAGGAAGTGACGGGGGAGAGCTTGGTGCTGTTTGATGAACTCGGAGCAGGGACTGATCCACAGGAAGGAGCGGCTCTCGCCATTTCGATCCTGGATGAAGTGCTTGAAGTGGGGGCCAGAGTAGTGGCAACCACCCACTATCCTGAATTGAAAGCCTATGGATACAACCGAGACGGAGTCATCAATGCCAGTGTTGAGTTTAATGTGGAAACATTAAGCCCAACTTATCGTTTGCTCATCGGCGTTCCCGGACGCAGCAACGCTTTTGAAATTTCCGAGCGTTTAGGATTAAATCATAAGATCATTGAACGGGCAAGACAATATACGGGTGCCGATACAAACGAAGTAGAAAATATGATTGCTTCTTTAGAGAGAAGCAGAAAATTAGCCGAAAAAGAAGAACAAGAGGCAAGAGATTATTTAAAATCGGCTGAAAAGCTTTTAAAAGATTTGCAAAACCAGATGCAAGAGTTTTATGAGAAAAAAGAAGAAATGTACAGCCGCGCTGAAAGAGAAGCCTCCAAAATTGTCGAAAAGGCGAAAGAAGAAGCGGAAGAAATCATTCGCCATTTAAGAAAACTGCGCTTGGAAAAGAATGCAGAAGTAAAAGAGCATGAATTGATCGAAGCGAGAAAGCGGTTGTCTGATGCCGTGCCGGAGATAGACAAAAAAACACCGCAACCAAAAGCGAAAAAGACCCGTTCCTTTATGCCGGGAGATGAAGTAAAAGTGTTGTCCTTCGGTCAAAAAGGAACGATACTCGAAAAAGTCGACGGGAACGAATGGCTCGTTCAAGTCGGCATTTTAAAAATGAATGTCAATGAATCGGATCTTGAATACATTCCTTCGCAAAAAAAGATCGATCCGAAACCGTTGGCTACTGTAAAAGGGAAAGATTATCATGTGGGCTTAGAACTGGATTTGCGCGGGGAACGCTATGAAGATGCTTTGATAAAAGTAGAAAAATACATTGACGATGCCGTATTGGCCGGATATCCGCGTGTTTCCATTATTCACGGGAAAGGAACAGGGGCTTTAAGAAAAGGAGTACAAGAGCTGTTGAAGCGTCATCGATCAGTGAAAAGCATCCGTCTCGGAGAAGCGGGGGAAGGCGGCAGCGGCGTCACAGTGGTGGAACTGAAATAAAATCCATATTGGCAAGTCTTCGCCTTTTTCCTTCTCTTTTAGAAAGCTCCACAACGTATTGGGGAGATGAAACAATGGAAAAATTGGCCAAAGTGCTGCTTGTTTGCTGCGGAGCATTTTTTATTCTTGGAATCATATATTTAGTCTTTTTTGCTTAAAAAGGTCGACCCTCTTTCGATTTTGGAGAGAGGTTCGACCTTTTTTCTTTGATTGTGAATAGGATAAATATATTGTATAATTCGTATATAATATTTTAAATTTTCTAAAAAATATCGAAGGGGGAGTTCGATGACGGATAAACCATGGCTTCAACTTTATCCAGAGGAAATTCCTGCTACACTTTCATATGAGCCTATTCCGATTCAATCCTATTTAACTCGAGCAGCCGAAGAATATGCCGGGAACACGGCCATTCAGTTTATGGGAAAGAAAATGACCTTTCTAGAAGTGTATGAATCTGCTTTGAAGTTAGCGGGATATTTGCGCAAAATTGGCGTGCAAAAAGGAGACAGAGTGGCGATTATGCTTCCTAATTGTCCCCAAAGCGTGATCGGATACTTCGGTGTACTATACGCTGGTGGCGTCGTCGTACAGACAAATCCGCTCTATATGGAAAGAGAACTGGCATACCAAATGGAGGATTCCGGTGCAAAAGTGATTTTTACGCTGGATGTTCTTTACCCTCGAGTTGCGAAGATCATGGACAAGACGGACATTGAACATGTCATTGTCACAGCTATCAAAGATTATTTACCCTTTCCTAAAAATACTATCTATTCTCAAATGCAAAAAAAACAAACAGGACTATTGGTAAAAGTGCATCATAGAGGGAACATTCATTTATTTGATGTGATTTTAAAAAACGAAACAGCGAACGAAATCGATGAAGATTTCGATTTTGAAGAAGATCTTGCTCTTTTGCAGTACACGGGGGGAACAACGGGATTCCCAAAAGGGGTCATGCTGACTCATAAAAACCTCGTTGCAAACGCTTCCATGAGTGACGCTTGGTTGTACAAGTGCCGCAAAGGGGAAGAATCGGTATTGGCGCTGCTTCCATTTTTCCATGTTTATGGAATGACGGCTGTCATGATTTTATCCGTTATGCAAGCTTATAAAATGATTATATTGCCGAAATTTAATGTCAAAACGACACTAAAGACGATTGAAAAAGAACGTCCCACTTTGTTTCCCGGTGCGCCAACGATGTACATTGGTTTGCTCAACCATCCTGATATCAGCAAATATGATCTTTCCTCCATTAAATGCTGCATTAGCGGATCAGCTCCATTGCCGTTAGAAGTCCAGAAAAAATTTGAAGAAGCGACAGGCGGAAAATTAGTGGAAGGTTACGGATTAAGCGAATCTTCTCCTGTCACCCATGCCAATTTACTGTGGGGTAGACGGGTGGAAGGAAGCATAGGGCTCCCTTGGCCGGATACAGACGCAGCTATTTTATCGCTGGAAACAGGAGATCCGCTTCCCCCTCATGAAATTGGCGAGTTGGCTGTAAAGGGGCCGCAAGTGATGAAAGGGTACTGGAATCGTCCTGAGGAGACAGCGGCCGTTTTGCGAAACGGCTGGCTTTTGACAGGAGATATAGGTTACATGGACGAAGAAGGATTTTTTTACATCGTCGACCGCAAGAAAGATATCATTATTGCAGGAGGCTATAATATTTATCCTCGCGAGGTGGAAGAAGTTCTGTACGAACATGAAGCGGTTCAGGAAGCTGTCGTAGCCGGGGTTCCGGATCCTTACCGTGGGGAAACTGTCAAGGCCTATGTTGTACTGAAAAAAGGTGCGGTTGCAACGGAAAAAGAGTTGGATGCTTTTGTCCGAAAACGTTTGGCAGCCTACAAAGTACCACGAATTTACGAGTTTCGGGAAGAATTGCCGAAAACCACAATGGGAAAAATATTGCGGCGTGCTCTTACAGAAGAAGAAAAAGAAAATTTAGGCAAAAACGAAAAAGAAAGCTGAATAAGAAAAAATAATGATGAACCTTTCTATTGACAGTATGGGAGAAAAAAGATAAGATTCATTTATGAATGAATGATCATTCATAAATGATGATGTGTAGTTTGAAAGGGGATTGTCTTGAGAAGAAACAAACCGAAATACCATCAAATTATTGACGCGGCCGTGATTACGATTGCCGAAAACGGCTATCATCAAACACAAGTTTCAAAGATCGCCAAGCAGGCGGGAATAGCCGACGGCACCATTTACTTGTATTTTAAAAATAAAGAAGACATTTTAATTTCATTGTTTCAAGAAAAAATGGCGAATTTCATCGAAAAAATTAAAGAAGTCATAGCAGGGAAACAAACGGCTGCAGAGAAAATATTCATGATGATAGAAAATCATTTTCGAATTCTTTCTCAAAACCCGAAATTGGCAGTAGTAACGCAGCTGGAACTAAGGCAGTCCAATCAAGAATTACGCCGACGCATCAATAATGTGTTGAAAGAATATTTAGATTTTATAGAGCAAATTCTTCGCGAAGGAGTGGAAAGCGGGGAATTTGCTCCTGATCTTGATACTCGCATAGCTCGTCAAATGCTGTTTGGGACGATCGATGAAATCGCTACAACATGGGTCATGAACAAACAAAAATATGACCTTGTGGCTCTCGCACCAACTGTAGCCAAACTGTTATTAAAGGGGTTTTTAGGAGAAAAATGATTTTCCGTTGTATAAGGGGATGGTAAAGAAATGGAATATCTTTCATGGCAACGACAAGGAAATGTGGCGGAAGTGATCTTGGATCGCCCGCCTGCAAACGCTTTAGCGGATGAGGTCATTTCAGAATTGGATTTGCTCTTGGATGAATTGGAGAACGAGCCGAATGTCCGAGTGGTTCTTATTTACGGAAAAGGGAGATTTTTTTCCGCGGGAGCGGATATTAAGGAATTTGCAACTGTCAAAGATGGCAAAAAATTTTCTTCTCTCGCTTCTCATGGGCAGCAAGTGTTTAATCGCATTGAACATTTCTCCAAACCTGTAATTGCTGCTATTCATGGAGCGGCATTGGGCGGAGGTTTGGAATTAGCCATGAGCTGCCACATTCGCCTTGTGACGGAAAATAGCAAATTAGGTTTACCGGAGCTTAGCCTTGGGTTAGTCCCTGGTTTTGCCGGCTCCCAGCGACTGCCTCGTTATGTCGGTACCGGAAGAGCAGCCGAGATGCTCTTTACAAGTGAACCGATTTCGGGAAGTGAAGCGGTTCAATGGGGGCTTGCCAACGATGTTTGCAAGGAGGAAGAACTTCTACCGCGGGCACGGGAATTAGCAGCAAAAATTGCGAAGAAGAGTCCGCTTTCACTGAAAGCGGCTATTGAACTATTAAATTATTCCAAGCAAGGCGATTTTCAAAAAGGGATGGAGAAAGAAGCTGAATGGTTCGGCAAAGTTTTTGAATCGAAAGATGGGCAAGAGGGGATAAAAGCTTTTATCGAAAAACGAGCTCCTGTTTTTAAAGGAGAGTAGACATTTTGTCCGTTTAATTATCTGAATATTATTAAAAGGATGAATATTATGATATAGGAGGGAGACGAATGAACATCTTTGTGTTGTTAAAAAGAACGTTTGACACGGAAGAAAAAATCACGATTACCAATGGATCCATTGATGAAGAGGGTGCGGAATTCATCATCAATCCATATGATGAATACGCCGTTGAAGAAGCTATTCAAATCCGTGATGCTCACGGCGGAGAAGTGACTGTTGTAACCGTCGGAGGCGAAGAAAGTGAAAAACAACTGCGCACTGCTCTTGCGATGGGAGCTGACAAAGCGGTTTTAATCAATGTTGAAGACGATTTAGAAGACGGGGACCAATTTACAACGGCGAAAATTTTGGCTGAATTTTTAAAAGATAAAGAGGCGGATGTGATTTTAGCGGGGAATGTGGCGATAGACGGCGGCAGCGGGCAAGTGGGGCCGCGTGTAGCAGAACTATTAGGCATTCCATATGTGACAACGATCACAGAGATTGAAATAAAGGGGACGCAAGCAAAATTGATCCGTGATGTAGAAGGGGATTCGGAAGTCATTGAAACTTCCCTGCCGTTGCTCGTAACGGCACAGCAAGGATTAAACGAACCTCGTTATCCGTCGCTTCCCGGAATCATGAAAGCGAAGAAAAAGCCGCTTGATGAATTAGAACTGGATGATTTGGATCTTGAAGAAGAGGATGTTGAACCAAAAACGAAAACGATTGAAGTGTTTCTGCCTCCAAAAAAAGAAACAGGAAAAATATTGGAAGGCGATTTAAGTGATCAAGTAAAAGAGCTGGTTCAATTGCTGCATACGGAAGCAAAAGTAGTGTAATGGAAAGGGAACAAGAAACAGGAGGGTCGAATATGGCACGAAAAGTGTTGGTATTAGGAGAAGTTCGTGAAGGAGCACTCAGAAACATTTCGTTTGAAGCTTTGTCTGCGGGTAAAACAATAGCGGAAGGCGGAGAAGTAGTTGGCGTCATCATAGGTGATTCAGTAAACAGCTTAGGGAAACAGCTCATCCATTACGGAGCGGATCGAGTGGTTGTGGTTGAGAATGAACAATTAAAACAATATACACCAGATGGATATGCTCAAGCTTTTTTGGCAGTGGTCGAATCAGAAAAGCCAGATGGCATTGTCTTTGGCCATACGGCACTGGGGAAAGATTTGTCCCCTAAGATCGCCAGCAAACTGAATACAGGGCTGATTTCCGACGCGACGGCGGTCGAAATTGCAGGGGGAAACATCGTCTTTACTCGCCCGATATATTCGGGAAAAGCGTTTGAAAAGAAAATAGTCACGGATGGAATCGTTTTTGCTACAGTCCGCCCGAATAATATTATACCTCTTGAAAAAGATGAATCCCGGACCGGCGAAGTCACATCTGTTCAAGCCGATATTAAAGACATACGCACCGTGGTAAAAGAAGTGGTGCGGAAAGCGAGCGAAGGAGTAGATTTAACGGAAGCTAAAGTGATTGTTTCCGGGGGACGCGGCGTAAAAAGCGCAGAGGGCTTTAAAGTGCTGAAAGAACTGGCGGATGTCCTTGGCGGTGCGGTGGGAGCTTCTCGAGGAGCGTGTGATGCGGGATATTGCGACTACTCTATGCAAATTGGACAAACGGGAAAAGTGGTTACGCCTGATCTTTATATTGCTTGCGGCATATCGGGAGCCATTCAGCATTTGGCCGGGATGTCCAACTCAAAAGTGATTGTAGCCATTAATAAAGATCCGGAAGCAAATATTTTTAGCGTAGCCGACTACGGAATCGTTGGAGACTTATTCCAAGTAGTGCCGATATTGACAGAAGAATTCAAAAAATTAAAGATAGCTTCTTCGTAAGCCAATCAAAAAACGGCCATGGATTTGTCGAGGCCGTTTTTTGATTGGATGTTTGATTAAAAACGTTCGTCCGCTGCTTTTGTAATAGAGATAAAGAATAGAATTCAAGTAGATCGGGGAAAATGCAAATTGCAAACAAAAAATTAGCATTCCAATTTAAAGGATGGTATACTGTCCCTAGTACCTGAAAGGAAATAAGGAGGATTGGTAATAATGGCTATTGTTAAAGCTACTGATCAAACATTTGATTCTGAAACAAGCAGCGGTCTTGTTTTAGCCGATTTTTGGGCTCCGTGGTGCGGACCTTGTAAAATGATTGCTCCAGTTTTGGAAGAAATTGATGCAGAAATGAATGATAAATTAAAGATCGTGAAACTGGACGTGGATGAAAACCAAGAAACGGCCAGAAAATTCGGTGTTATGAGTATCCCGACTTTATTCTTGTTTAAAGATGGAGAAATAGTGGATAAAGTCATCGGATATCAACCGAAAGAAGCGTTAACTGAACTCATTAATAAACACGCTTAATGAATGTTGCCGCACTCATAATTCTCCGTCATTTCGAGGAATGCGGTAAAATCGAAGGTAAGCATCTCAATGTTATTGAGTTGAGGGCTTGCCTTTTTATTTTGGATCAGCATGATTTTGGTTTTTCATGAAATGGAAAAGACTTAACTTTTTTCAATGAAAGGAATATTAACGAGTGTCTCAACAGGACGATGACAACCGTTTTCTTGAAAATGGCTGTTTTGCTTTTTCCAAATGGAATAGGGTGACCCGTTTCATTTGGAAAGGGTAGCCTTCTTAAAATGAGAAGAATGGCGGGTGAATCGCCGAGTATGCATGCCAAAACAGCCAAAGCAAGAAAAAAGCGGGTGCGTGATTGTTTTCTCCATTCGTTTGCGAGAAGTCTCCCATTTTCACGGTGAAACGAATCAATACAGAAGAAACGAAAATGGTGTCAGCGATCCAATGTATGAACATGAACGTTTTTGAACATGGGAAAACATAAAATGGTTCTTGTATATAGGCAATCGTTCAGCTAAAATATACGAGTCTTTAAAGAAGCTCTCACTACAAACAGATGAAAGTGAAATTGGTTCACCAGGTGGTCCAGGAGGTGGCGATCATGAACGATATAATCAAGCATAAATTAGCTCTTCTTCCCGACCAGCCTGGCTGCTATTTAATGAAAGACCGTCATGGAACGATCATTTACGTCGGAAAAGCAAAAGTGTTGAAAAATCGGGTGCGCTCTTATTTCACCGGGTCTCATGACGGGAAAACCCAGCGGCTGGTCAACGAGATTGAAGACTTTGAATATATTGTAACCTCTTCTAACATTGAAGCGTTAATATTGGAAATGAATTTAATAAAGAAGCATGATCCGAAATATAATGTCATGCTCAAAGATGACAAAAGCTATCCTTATATAAAATTGACGGCGGAACGGCATCCTCGCCTGATTACAACAAGAAAGGTAAAAAAAGATAAAGGCAAATATTTCGGACCATATCCCAATGTGGGAGCGGCGAATGATACGAAAAAGCTGCTCGATAGGCTATACCCTTTGCGAAAATGTTCCACTCTTCCCGATCGAGTCTGCTTATATTATCATTTGGGCCAATGTCTAGCTCCTTGTGTCAATCATGTCCCAGAAGAAACATACAAAAAAATGACGGAGGAAATTACCCGTTTCTTAAATGGCGGCTATCAAGAGATTAAAGATGAATTGATGAAAAAGATGTCTGAAGCGGCGGAAAATCTCGAATTTGAACGAGCAAAAGAATATCGGGATCAAATTGCCCATATCGAGGCGACGATGGAAAAACAAAAAATAACAACGAACGACTTTACGGATCGTGATGTATTCGGTTATGCCGTTGACAAAGGCTGGATGTGTGTTCAAGTCTTTTTCGTCAGACAGGGGAAGCTGATCGAAAGAGATGTTTCGATGTTCCCCATTTACAATGAAGATGAGGAAGAATTTTTAACCTTTCTCGGACAATTTTATTCCAAAGCCCATCATATAAAGCCGAAAGAAATTTTGCTGCCTGAAAACGTGGACATCGAGTTGGCGGAACAACTGATCCAAGTCAAAATGATTCAGCCGAAAAAAGGGCAAAAAAAAGAATTAGTTAAGATGGCGGTAAAAAATGCGGCGATCGCTCTTCAAGAAAAATTCTCGCTTATCGAAAGAGACGAAGAAAGAACGATCAAAGCTGTTGAAAAACTAGGGGCAGCGATGGGAATATCCACCCCATTGCGAATTGAAGCATTTGATAATTCGAATATTCAAGGCACGGATCCTGTTTCCGCCATGGTTGTTTTTATCGATGGAAAACCTGAAAAGAAGGAGTATCGCAAATATAAGATTAAATCCGTTCAAGGTCCGGACGATTATGAATCGATGAGAGAAGTGGTTCGAAGACGATATACAAGGGTATTAAAGGAACAATTGCCGCTTCCCGATTTAATTTTGATCGATGGTGGAAAAGGGCAAGTCGAAGCCGCAAAAGATGTATTGGAAAATGAACTCAATTTGTCGATTCCGGTTGCAGGGCTTGCTAAAGATGAAAAACACCGCACATCAGAGTTATTATTTGGCGATCCTCTGCAGATTGTCCCATTAAAGCGGAACAGTCAAGAGTTTTATTTGCTGCAAAGAATTCAGGATGAAGTGCATCGTTTTGCCATTACCTTTCATCGGCAGCTGAGGGGAAAAACAGCTTTTCGATCCGCACTTGATGATATTGAGGGAGTCGGACCGAAAAGGAAAAAACTTCTGCTAAAACATTTCGGATCATTAAAAAGAATGAAAGAAGCAGAATTAGAAGAGTTTACGAAAATCGGTATTCCCGAAAAGATCGCCCGCAACATTAAGGAAAAGTTGAAATAGCGCGTTGTCATAAAAATCCCATTATGCTATAATATCCTAAAATTAAATAAAATCACTTTCATACGTAAAAGTGATGATAGAGGCGCGGAGTTCAAGAGTACAAGCTTGGAGAAGAATGAGCTTCCATGAAAAGTTTGGAAAGGGGACGGCCGCCGAAGCAGTGAAAGGCTCATTCCTTTTTCTGCTGGTTCTGTGTTTAAGAAATGCAGAACTGTCAAGATGGAATCGTCTTGGAGAGCTATCTCACGCTTGATGTATTTTCTTATTACATCTTCACAGGCAATGAGATTTGGTTCTCATTGCCTGTTTGCGTTTTAGAAGTGAATCAATGAAAAGGCAGGGGATCTTTGTTGGGACTCATTGTTCAAAAATTTGGAGGAACATCTGTCGGTGATATAGACAGAATTTTCAATGTGGCCAATCGTGTAATCGAAGAAAAAAAGCGAGGAAATGATGTGGTGGTAGTCGTTTCCGCAATGGGGAAAACGACCGACCAGCTTGTCCAACTCGCTAAGGCCATCGATGATCATCCTCCCAAAAGGGAAATGGATATGTTGCTGTCGACTGGAGAACAGGTGACGATTTCGCTCTTGACAACTGCTTTGATCAAAAAAGGGTTTGAGGCTATTTCATTCACTGGATGGCAAGCCGGCATTCAGACGGAAAAACTTCACGGGAATGCGCGTATACTCAATATTGAAACAAAAAAGCTGACTAGTTTGCTTGAAGAAGGAAAGATAGTGGTCGTAGCCGGTTTTCAAGGCGTCACAGAAGACGGTGAAATTACGACTCTCGGGCGAGGAGGATCGGATACAACGGCGGTGGCGCTGGCGGCGGCGTTGAAAGCGGAACGCTGCGACATTTATACCGATGTGACTGGCGTGTTCACCTCAGATCCAAGATATATCAAAGGGGCGAGAAAACTTTCTTCCATTTCTTATGATGAAATGTTGGAGTTAGCCAATTTAGGAGCAGGTGTTTTGCATCCGCGCGCGGTTGAATTTGCAAAAAATTACAGCATCCCGCTTGTTGTAAGATCGAGCATGGAAAGGGAAAATGGAACGATCATTGAGGAGGAAATATCGATGGAACAGAATTTGGTGGTAAGAGGCGTAGCATTTGAAGATGACATTACGAGAATTACCGTAGAAGGCTTAAAGGATGAAATCAACAGCTTATCCTCCATTTTCGGCGTTCTGGCGGATCATGGCATCAACGTCGATATTATTATTCAAAGCCGCATCCATGATCAAACTGGCAGTGTGTCGTTCTCTATCAAAACGGATGATTTGCATGACACCATCCATGTATTGGAACGAAATAAAGAAAAGCTTGGATTTGATTCGATTACATATGAGGAAGGACTGGCAAAAGTATCGATTGTAGGATCCGGAATGATTTCCAACCCAGGAGTTGCCGCTGAAATGTTTGCTATTTTGGCTGAAAACCATATCTCTGTCAAAATGGTCAGCACTTCGGAGATTAAGGTGTCTACAGTCATAGATCAAAAAGATATGGAAAAAGCCGCTCAAGTCCTTCATGACGGTTTTGGGCTGGCTCAACAAAAAACAAAAGCGACGATCTGATCGTTGTCAAATGATTAAAAGACGGATGTTTTATTGCCCATCCGTCTTTTTGGCTTATGTAGAAAAAAGAAAGAAGCTGGGGAAAGCAGATTCTCGAAACCATAGTTTCTAAGACAACTATTTTAATGCAAATAGACGAGAAAAGATGCCGTTATTCCCATTTCACGAGAAGACGGACTTTTTTGGAACGTTTATGTACCTCTTCTATCGCTTCGGCAGTCACGTTTTTCTGCGTTTGAATTTGTTCCGCTAAAAAACCTGCTTCCAACGAAAAAAATGGTTCAGAATATATGTCAAATTTTCGTAATACAATAGGACCTGATAATTCAAACAGCAACTCTTTTTTTTCTTCTTTTATCACCTGGAGCGTTCCCCAGCAAGCTTCTTCAAAAAAAGAGCAGATTTCATCTATAGATAGAAGAGGAAATTTTCTTGCAAGCTGTTTTCCTGCCCAATAGAAAATGTCCGCCGTGTCTTTGCCGAATATTTCCGGTAACAAAATATCCCGGTACAGCTCATAGGCGAACATCGAAACAGATTGCGGCTCTTGTGGAATAATGTCTTTATGATTCTCCATTTGAAATCCCTACTTTCTGTATCCATTATATACAAGACTGATGGAGATGAAAAAACTTTTTTTCATTCCACGATCGATTTTTTATAGGTGTGGAATATTTATCTCTAAGCTGAAAAATATTTATATTCTGCTAAAATACATTCTGTTGAATTGATCGACTTTTTTTATAATTGGTCATTTTATTAATATAGAAAAATATGTAGACGTTTTCTTGACGCTTTCCAGTGATGGGGTTACAATGAACTTGTCAAATAATTGTTACAAAATGATGGCAGTTGCCAGAAGACATCTCTTTTTGTAGAAATGTTGATTGGCGGCTCATAACCAAGGGGGGTACCGTATGGCAGGAAATCGTGAATTTTTTAATCGAAGGCTTCATTCTTTACTAGGTGTAATTCCGATAGGATTATTCCTGACTGAACACTTGATTGTGAACCATTTTGCCACTAGGGGAGCGGAATCTTTTAACCGTGCGGCGAAGTTTATGGAAAGCTTGCCGTTGCTTTATTTATTGGAGATCGTGTTAATCTTTTTGCCGCTCTTATATCACGCAATTTACGGCTTATATATTGCGTTTACGGCGAAAAATAATTTGGGAAATTTCGGTTATTTCCGAAATTGGATGTTTTTCTTGCAGCGTTTAACAGGAATTTTCACGCTCATCTTTGTTGTATGGCACGTTTGGGAAACACGCGTTCAAGCAGCCATGGGGGAAGAAGTTAACTATGATATGGTAGCTAATATTCTATCAAATCCATATATGCTAGCTTTTTACATAGTAGGGGTTGTATCGGCCATTTTCCATTTTTCGAACGGCTTATGGTCTTTCTGCGTAAGTTGGGGAATCATTGTGACGCCTCGTTCTCAACGCGTTTTCACGTATGTTTCACTGTTGGTATTCGTATTGCTTTCGTATGTCGGCCTTTCTGCTTTGTTCGCTTTTGTATGAGATAGGCAGATGGAAGATGGATGATGTACATCATTAGGTAAAAAAGGAGTGAGTGTCCATGAGTAAAGGAAAGATCATCGTAGTTGGAGGCGGCTTAGCCGGCTTAATGGCAACAGTGAAAATAGCGGAGTTAGGAACTCCGGTGGATATATTTTCATTAGTTCCGGTAAAGCGTTCTCACTCTGTTTGTGCTCAAGGTGGCATTAACGGAGCTGTCAATACAAAAGGTGAAGGCGATTCGCCATGGATTCATTTTGATGACACGATTTACGGAGGAGACTTTTTAGCCAATCAGCCTCCGGTAAAAGCAATGTGTGAAGCGGCGCCTGGAATTATCTCGCTGTTTGACCGCATGGGCGTTATGTTTAACCGGACACCGGAAGGATTGCTTGATTTCCGCCGTTTCGGAGGAACTCAACATCACCGCACAGCTTATGCCGGTGCTACAACGGGACAACAACTATTATACGCTCTTGATGAACAAGTTCGTCGACATGAAGTGGCGGGATTGGTAACGAAATATGAAGGATGGGAATTTCTTGGCCTTGTCTTGGATGATGAAGGAATTTGCCGAGGCATCGTTGCACAAAACTTGACGACGATGGAAATTCAATCATTCCCTGCTGATGCCGTTATTATGGCTTCCGGCGGACCGGGAATTATTTTCGGGAAATCGACGAACTCCATGATCAACACTGGTTCTGCTGCATCAATCGTTTATCAACAAGGCGCATATTATGCGAACGGTGAATTTATACAAATCCACCCGACCGCCATACCGGGCGATGATAAACTTCGTCTAATGAGCGAATCGGCCCGTGGTGAAGGCGGACGTGTATGGACATATAAAGATGGAAAACCGTGGTATTTCCTTGAAGAAAAATATCCGGCTTATGGAAACCTCGTTCCGCGTGATATAGCGACACGTGAAATTTTCCACGTCTGTGTTGATTTGAAACTAGGAATCAATGGGGAAAACATGGTATACCTCGATCTTTCCCACAAAGACCCGCATGAACTGGATGTAAAACTGGGCGGTATTATCGAAATCTACGAAAAATTCATGGGAGAAGATCCACATAAAGTTCCAATGAAAGTATTCCCGGCCGTTCACTATTCAATGGGTGGACTATGGGTGGACTATGAACAACAAACGAATATTCCGGGGGTATTTGCAGCAGGAGAATGCGATTACTCACAACACGGAGCGAACCGCTTAGGAGCCAATTCTTTACTATCCGCCATTTACGGTGGAATGGTGGCCGGACCAAATGCCGTAAAATACATCAACGGATTGGAAAAAAGCTCTGATGCTATTTCTTCTACTGTATTTGACCGCTACAGAAAACAAGAAGAAGAAAAATGGAATCAAATTATGAAGATGGACGGAACGGAAAATGCTTACGTTCTCCATAAAGAACTCGGTGAATGGATGACGGCAAACGTTACAGTTGTTCGTTACAACGATAAATTGCTCAAAACGGATGAAAAAATTGTCGAACTGATGGAACGTTGGAAAAACATTAACATTAACGATACAGCTAAGTGGAGCAACCAAGGGGCCAGCTTTACGCGCCAATTGAAGAACATGCTTCATCTTGCACGAGTGATTACGATTGGAGCATATAACCGCAATGAAAGCCGCGGTGCTCATTATAAACCAGAATTCCCTGATCGTAACGACGAGGAATGGTTGAAAACAACAATGGCGAAATTTACAGGAGAAGACAGTGCTCCAGCTTTCCACTATGAAGATGTAGACATTTCTTTGATTAAACCGCGTGTTCGCGACTACACGAAAAAACACTAATCTATTGAGAAAGAGGCGACATAGTGATGAGTGAAAAGAAAACGATCCGCTTAATTGTAACTCGTCAAGACAATCCGGACTCAGCCCCTTATGAAGAAGAGTTTGAAATCCCTTACCGTCCCAATTTGAATGTAATTTCCTGCTTGATGGAAATTCGCCGCAATCCGGTCAATGCTAAAGGGGAAAAAACAACTCCGGTTGCTTGGGATATGAACTGTCTGGAAGAAGTATGCGGAGCTTGTTCGATGGTGATCAATGGAAAACCGCGTCAAGCATGTGCTGCTTTGATCGACAAATTGGAACAACCCGTTCGTCTTGCGCCGATGAAAACATTTCCGGTTATTCGCGATTTGCAAATCGATCGAAGCCGTATGTTTGATTCGTTGAAAAAAGTAAAAGCGTGGATTCCGATTGATGGAACTTGGGATCTAGGACCTGGTCCGCGGATGCCGGAGAAAAAACGTCAATGGGCTTATGAACTTTCCAAATGTATGACTTGCGGTGTATGCTTGGAGGCGTGCCCAAATGTAAACAGCCATTCAAACTTTATGGGACCTGCCCCGCTATCTCAAGTGCGGTTATTCAACGCGCATCCAACAGGTGCTATGCACAAAGACGAACGTCTTGATGCTATCATGGGGGATGGCGGTCTTGCAAACTGCGGAAATGCGCAAAACTGTGTACAAGCATGCCCGAAAGGCATCCCGCTCACAACTTCCATTGCGGCGCTAAATAGAGAAACGACCATCCATTCCTTTAAAAAATTCTTCGGAAGCGATTATATGGTGTAATGTCCTTCCAAAAGCCTTCAACCAAGTGTTGGAGGCTTTTTTTACAGACCTAAAGTCCAGAATAGATCATATTGCCTTAATGAGCGACAGTTAGTCAGATTCATATGTGAATTTTATATGGTGAGATGAGAATGCCCTTTTCTTTTGATGATGAGAATTTTTCGGAAAGGATTTTATACCATATTTAATCACTTGAGCTAAAACAATACCTTACATGGAATCCACATTTTAGAAGTGAATCACAAAAACGTAGTATGAGCATATAAGAATACAATGAAAGAAAAATGGTCAGGTGGGGGATTGTATTATTTTTGTCGGACAGTAATCGATCATGCTGTTCCTGTTCTTAAAAAAAGAACGATGATGGCAGACCGAAGCGAATGTCTTAGGAGAAAAAACTATTTTTCGCCTATTTCGCAACCCTTGCCTTTGTGAAGTCACTGATATACTGTATTTTTCATATGATATCATGACGACGCTAGACCCATCCCTTTTGTTTTAAAGCTGGCGAAGGCAAGGAGGGTAATTATAGTTGAAGGATCGCGAATTTTCACATAAACCATTGCTGACCAAAAGAGAAAAAGAAGTTTTCGAGCTATTAGTTCAAGATAAAACAACAAAAGAAATCGCTAAAGAACTATTTATCAGCGAGAAAACTGTCCGGAACCATATTTCCAATGCCATGCAAAAATTAGGTGTCAAAGGACGTTCTCAAGCAGTAGTCGAACTCCTACGTATGGGTGAATTAAAACTATAGCGGCGACCGGCGTGTCAATGGGCATGCCGGTTGTCTGTCTGTCCATACTTGAATACGTCAACGGACGACTTTAGGTGATTTTTCGGATCATTAACAGATATGTTGATCATTGTGATTTCATCTATCTGTTTGATCCCAACGATTTTAACACTGTACAACCAACGATTATTGAATGCGCAGTTTTTGAAGCTGTTTTATTCAATAAGTTTTTGAGTTTACCATGGATGAATGATTTCAAACAAGGCCAAATATCAGCAAATACCTTTTTATGAATCTTGGATCTTTATTAGACATCAATGCTTTAATCCAAGCACCAAAGGACTTGCATTTAAGTGAGGGACAGCTGCTTTTCGTTGATAAGGATAATATAAATGAACCTTTTATCAACATTTGTTCGAAAGATGTTGAGAGCCGGTGGACAGAATGGAGCATTCAAGTAAATCAGTCCTTTCAGATGCTGTAGCCTTTTAGAATTCATTTGCCGTGCATCTGATGGCAGCTGTTTTTTTGAAGAGGAACAATGGACTGGCCTATATGGAATTTTTTAACACCTCCAGTCCTATCTTTTTGTTTAGGTGTGCATTTTTTTGAAGGAAAAGCCCATCTCCTAACGGAGGAATGGTTGGAAAAAAGGATAGAACGAAGGGGACAACTGAAGAAGAAATTTGTGACGTAGATCGGAAAACACATGTTCAAATCACGTTTTCAATCGATCTGTGGCTTGAGATGATGGATGGCAAAGTTGTAAGAAGTATCAGTCTAACCATTCAGTCCGAGCTTTTAAAAAAATAGTCTCCTAGATAGAATGAAGAGATTGCTTCAAAAGGGTGGGATTTCCTTTTGGGGCAATCTCTTGTTTTTGCGCAGTTACTTACTTATATAATTTCAATAAGATTTGGCTATGTTTTAAAATCCCCGATGTTGTGATGAATGGAAACAAATTAGTAAAAGCAGAAATAACAGGATCGTCTTTGGTATTCAGAAAACTTCTTTCTCGATCCAATTTGATCTGTGTTTTATCGGATTAAAACGTAAAATGTTAATTCATTTTTAGTCAAAAGCTTTTTCGTAAACAAGAGAAAAATTACGAGAAATATCATAAGAAATCGAAATCATTATATTCCTATAGAAAGTGAAAATGGGTATTTATAACTCTTATGAAAGAAACCCCTGCAAAGTAAGGCTTTTTGGTTAAATTTGAGACCTGTTGTTCATTTAAATAACCAATTTTCAACAAAATACACAAATATTTAACAATTTTTTAACAGTATTTTTTTTCCATTTTTCTGGCCAAAAAAGTAATAAAAGCATAGGTAATTAGATAGAAATTTTATCCATTCTCCATCTTTTAAGAAGCATTCAAAATATATAAACTATTTGATAATAATAAGCATGTAATCGCTAACAAAAAAACGTTGCTGTTAAAAATTAGTAGATATGTAAGCATAAGACTCTGTACTCAAGCGATGTGTATTTTTTTGTGCTATATTCTCTGTAGGTTTCCAGAATATTCCCCGATTAGTTATGATTCACCATAACATAAAAATCTTTACACTGTTTTAACAGTAGTGAAACAAAAGAAATAAAGTACATAAGAGTAAGGAGATTCATTCTCATATATTCTTCGTGGCATTCACTAAGTTCTAAATGAGATGTCCGAAAGAGAATAGCGGCTACTCTCGCCATTTCACACGATCAACGATAAGGATATGGCGGAATGAAAAAGATGATCCAAAATCGCATATCTTCCAGGTAAGGTTCGTGTTGACATAAATGTTTTCCTTTCGTTTAAAATCAAGGGATCTTAAATGAGCCGGATATCAACGGGGAATGGTTGAAAAAGTCAAAATCATCCCAATAAACGTTATGTTGTTGCTTGTCATGCGTAGAAAAAACGGTGATGTCGCCTTACCGTTATCAATGGTGGCACTCGGTCATGCTGTGGGTGTAAAAAATTTGCACCTTAGACGCTGGTCGTCGATGGTGTGACGTGAGGACGGGTTAGATGCCCATTAATATACAAACAACTACATAGCATAAAAAGAAAGAGGGATGGAATATGAAAAAAGTCAGAAAAGCGATTATACCTGCTGCGGGACTTGGAACAAGATTTTTGCCTGCAACAAAAGCCATGCCTAAAGAAATGCTTCCCATCGTGGACAAGCCTACGATTCAATACATTGTGGAAGAAGCAATTGAATCAGGGATTGAAGACATTATTATTGTGACTGGTAAAGGAAAGCGCGCCATTGAAGATCATTTTGATTCTGCTCCGGATCTTGAACAAAATTTAATGGAAAAAGAAAAGTATGAATTATTGGAAAAGGTTCGACAAGTGTCAAACATGGTGGACATCCATTATATTCGTCAAAAAAATCCAAAAGGATTGGGACATGCTGTTTGGTGCGCACGTAATTTTATTGGCAATGAGCCTTTTGCCGTCCTGCTCGGAGATGACATCGTTCAAGCAGAAAAGCCGTGCCTGCGACAGTTAATGGATGAATATGAAAGAACATTAGCTTCTATCATAGGTGTACAGACGGTTTCTGATGAGCAAACGCAGCGTTACGGAATCATTGATCCTCTTTCGCGTGATGGACGTCGCTATCAGGTAAAAAGATTCGTCGAAAAGCCCAAACTTGGCACTGCCCCTTCCAATTTAGCCATTATGGGCCGTTATATTTTAACGCCTGAAATTTTTATGTTTTTGGAAAAACAAGAGGCTGGTGCCGGTGGTGAAATTCAACTAACAGATGCCATTCAAAAGTTAAATGAAATACAACGAGTATTTGCCTATGATTTTGATGGAAAACGTTATGATGTAGGAGAAAAGCTTGGATTTATTCAAACTACAATTGAATTTGCACTAAACAGACCGGATTTAAAACCTCAGCTTCTAAGCTATTTAGAAGAATTATTACAAGAGCATACCGTTGCTCAATAAAGTAAGGGGGGCTGTTTAGGTGGAAGCAGCAAAAATCGTAAAATTTGACGTAGCCAATCCAACAGAGAACAGTGAAAGCAAACTAGTCATTATGCCGAAACAAAAGAAAAGAGTTTATTCTTTCACAAAGCGTTTGGTGGATATTGTGGGGGCTTCCGTTGGCATTATTCTATTATCCTGGGTATTTCTCATCATCGCCATTGCCATCAAAATAGAGGATCCGAAAGGACCGGTGTTCTTTAAGCAAAAACGAATCGGAAAAAACGGCAAAGAATTTTATATGCTGAAATTTCGTTCAATGGTGGTAGACGCAGAACAAAGATTAAAAGATTTGCTGAAACAAAATGAAGTGCAAGGCGCTATGTTTAAAATGAAAAACGATCCGCGGATTACGAAAGTAGGAAAATTTATCCGCAAAACGAGTCTTGATGAACTGCCACAGCTACTTAATGTTCTTGTTGGAGATATGAGTCTGGTCGGACCAAGACCTCCATTGCAAAGAGAAGTAGATGAATATACAACCCATGATAGACACAGACTGCTAGTCAAACCGGGATGCACAGGTTTATGGCAAGTAAGCGGAAGAAGCAATTTGTCTTTTTCCGAAATGGTTGAACTTGATTTGTATTATATTAAAAAGAGATGTCTGCTAATGGACTTCAAGATTATGCTTAGAACAGTGGTAGTCATGTTAACTGCGAAAGGTGCTTATTAATTGATGATCTTACGATGACAGAAAAAGCAAAGTCTACAATGAAAAAGGTGAAAGTGTGAAAAAGATCTTATTTTTAACTAATAAGTTGCCTTTTCCGAAAACAGATGGCAGAAAAAATATCTTAATGCAGTACATCGAAGCCATCAAAGAAATCGATCCAGACATATCGATTTTGAACGCTTCTTTTATAGATGATGAAAAATATCTTTCTTCTATACCAAAAGAGATTGATAAGGTCTTGCCGTTAGAAAGACCTGGCATCATAGAAAAAGCAAAAAACGTGTTGCTTCATTCACTTTTATTGCGGAAATGGCCTCTACAAGTATCGGTTTTTTACAGTAAGAGCACGCACCAACAACTATTGGATTTTATTACAACAGAAAATCCGGACTTTATTATTTATGATATGGTGCGAGTGGCAGAATATTTACCTGTTCATAAACGGGTGCATTTAGTGTTGAATTACGATGATTTGCTATCTTTACGTTATAAAAGGCAGCAAAGCTATATTGAGTATATTCCTTCAATCTTTGGCGGGTTCACTGAAAAATTGCCAAAGTCAGCAAGGAAAATTTTCAATACGAGCATTTTGCACATTTTTCAACCCAAGAGCCATAAGGTTTTCTAAAGCATAAA
>ERZ1673756.1-NODE-1-length-210654-cov-22.408520_pt1 | contig 210654 bp, 181 predicted proteins | sample MGYA00580182_ERZ1673756 | MGnify/ENA primary metagenome ERZ1673756 (study PRJEB41219, sample SAMN04549593) | soil metagenome | isolation source: soil | place: USA: Texas, Big Bend National Park | collected 2009-03-17 ... | reverse complement strand
CTCAGATTTCGCAAATCAACTGGAAAATATGATAAAAGATTTTGTTCAAGAAAAGCTTGAATTCATCATGAAAGAAGAAATCAAAAATTTCCTCCAAGTGGAACAGGAACATGTTCAAAACTCAAGAAATGGTTATTATCACCGTACTCTTGATACAAAGTACGGGAAAATAGAAGCTCTTACGGTTCCAAGAGATCGCAATGGTGATTTCCAGACTCAAATGTTTGAGCCTTATCAACGTCGTGATGGCTGGCTTGAACAGGCGATTATGAAAATGTATCAAAGTGGGATGAGCACTCGAGAAATTGGGAAGTTTATCGAAAGAATTCTTGGTTCAACCTACTCTCCTACCACGATTAGTCATATGACAGATGCCACATTGGAGGATATTCAAAAATGGCAACAACGTCCATTAAACAAACGGTATTCTGTGTTGTATCTTGATGGGCTTTATATAAAAGTTCGTCGTGATACGTATGCCAAAGAAGTCATTTACATTGTTCTTGGTGTCAATGAAGAAGGCTATCGTGAAATTCTTGGCTTTTACGTTGGAGGTCAAGAAAGTGCGCATGGCTGGCAAGAGATTCTCCAAGACCTTTATACACGCGGAGCTCATGAAGTCTTACTTGGTGTTTTTGATGGACTCCCGGGTCTTGAAGAAGCGTTTAAAGCCGTCTATCCGAAAGCCGATGTTCAACGATGTGTGGTCCATAAAGTAAGAAATACGTTAAACAAGGTAAGGAAAAAAGACCAATTTGAAGTGGCTGAAGACCTAAAGCTGATCTATCGTTCGATGACAAGAGACGTAGCCATTCAGGCCTTTCATGAGTTTAAAGACAAATGGTCTAAAAAGTATCCTAGAGAAGTCCAATCTTGGGAACAGGAATTAGATGTCCTCCTAACATTCATGAAATATCCAACCAGTATTCGTACGACCAATGCGATTGAACGAACGATTAAAGATATTCGTAAACGACTAAAAACGATGAACAGCCTAACAAGTATTGAAGCAGCAGAAAAAATCACGTTCTTAACGGTACAGGACTTGAATGAAAAATGGTCCACTAGAAAACTTAAAGGGTTTTCTACGGCATACAAGGCACTTCAAGATATGTTTGAAGAAAGATACTGAAAGACCAAATTTTATTCATGAAGAACAGAGTCTAGGAAGACTAAGTTTGTCTTATATGAGACTGAATATTCAGTCTCATATAAGACAACTAAACACCATCTCCAAGATTAAAAAACGTATCTGAGAATACTCTCTTACACAAAATTCTTGACGGTACCGTCAGATTAATTACATTAATAAAATTAATTTTTATATTGAATGCTATATTATTATACTTACTAATAAAAATTTATTGAATATTAAATCTTATAATTTTCAAAAATCATTATAATAGATTTTCCTTATATGTCAATATTTTCATAAAGTCTCTTCACTATTTTTGTGATTCGCACAGAATTCTGACAATCAGTTAGCTTGAGTGGGGGACACTTAAACCATCTCCTTCTTCATCTTACAGACCAGCCAGTTGGTGGAAAAGAAGCGGTCAAGTGCTTTCCTTGACGGCTTCTTTTCCACCAACTATGATTATCAAAATGATGAAGAAGGAGAGGCTAGGACACCTGTTTTTTATAAGTTTTTCCTGTACACTCCAAAAATACACGTGTTCTAAATCGTTCAAGATTTCTATACCCGTAAGTTCGTCGTTTGATGTTCTTAATTTTGTGGTTGGTGCCTTCAGTTCGTCCATTCGTGTAAGGTGTTTTAAAGTATTGAAGAATCTGGTCTTTCGAATTCTCGATCGTTTTAGCCACTTCATGGAAGGAAGGGAAAGGGCTACTCCAAGCCAGTTGAAGCCATTCTTTGAGAAGACGTTTTGCCGTTTCATCGTCTTGTGATTGATAAAAGTCTCGAAATAGCTCTTTTAGATAATATCCATAGGCTAGGTTTTCATGTTTTTCTAATAGTTCATTTAGTCGTTCTCGTTTCTCTTCTTTCAGATTTTCATAGCCCTTCAGTAGGATAAATCGTGCTTTTTTTAATCCGGGGATTTTCTTACGAACTTGATCGAACGCCTGAGTCACTTTTTGAACAACATGGTATTTATCCACGATCATACGGGCATGAGGAAACGCTTTGCGAACGGCTTTGTGAAAGGGATCCCACATATCTACGACCACGTTTTTCACCTTTTCAGGATGAAGGACCTTTAAAGATAAAAGTTCCAACGTTGAATCGAAATCACGGTTGTGATGCATCCCCATGACAGCACCGAGGTTCGCATCATATAGTACCGTTTCATAGCTGTGTCCTTTTCGAACAGCGACTTCGTCCATACTCAAAGTCATGTCTTGATCACTTTGAATTTCTTGGATGACAGATTCATGTTCCTTCGCTTTATCATGAGCGACGGAATAAAAAATTCGCTCCACCGTGGAATAAGGAATCTGGTATTTTCGACGAATCTCTTGAATGGTGGTGCCGAGAACCTGCTCATAAAGGAAAAGACAAAAACGCTTCGTATAGTGTTGATGAGAACCAATCGATTCAAAGGAAGACGTAAAGACTTCGTTACAGTTTCGGCAACGATAACGTTTTACAAGCACCAGTAAATATAATGGTTTATTTAACACGGATAAATCTCTAACTTTCCTTGTCCTTCTGTCATGAACAAATGATGTGAGAAACCCACAATGAGGACATCGTTCCTCCTCATCTTTTTTCTCAACATGAACAAGATAATGAGTGGGCAAAATTTCTTGATTAACAACTTCAAATTCTGGCAATTCTAGTGATACGGAAAACACTGACAGAACCTCCTGTTATGTTTAGTGACGCTAACATTATTGCCAGGAATCTGTTGGTGTTTTCTTATTTTTTGTCTAACATCACAAAATGTGATGATGAATCCATAGTTTTAAAACAAGTAATAGCAATAAAAGCAGCCTTGTCACCAGCATATCCAACAAGTGCTGATATAACGAGGTTTCTCCACAAGGAGGAATCGCATTTATTTATGTGGAAAAATGGAATGACAAATAATCGCTAACCTTTCGTAAACTTGTCTCCATTTTTTAATGGTATAGAGAGATTTTCTTTAGGACAAAATGAAATATCCTCTATTTCCTATTTACATAGGTCTCAGTTCACAAAATTTCCACAACCGTTGCAAATCCTTGAATTCTTGGTTGGTATAATAAAATTGTCAATAAGAAAAGTTAAGGGTATGGTGATATGAAAACAAGAATTTATGTTGTTTTTTTCCTTTTGTTGTGCTTTTTGTTTCCGAATTCGAAAGTTCATGCGGAACAAAATTTGCAATCCACGATCCAGCAAGCTAAGCCGGGTGATGTGATTCAACTGAAGGGAAAGACGTACAAAGGACCTATTACAATTTCAAAGCCTATTACCCTTGTAGGCCAAAAGAACACGGTCATTCAATCGAACGGTAAACGACCGACCATTTCTTTAAAAGGAAACTCCATTCAGTTGAAACAGTTAACCGTTCAGCAGCTGTCAAAGGACCCCAAAATTCCTGCTATCTCTGCAAAGGGGAATAGTCATCTCATAGAAGGGGTGACGGTCCATACGAAGTCGTTAGGAATCGATTTGGAAAACGTCCACCGCTCCAAAATTGCCCGTGTCACCATAAAAGGCAGTGGAAAGGAAAACGGGATCGTTGTTTCGAAATCTTCCGAAAATATCATCCGAGATTCGTTTATATCCCGTATGCTGGATGCCATTTATATTGAAAATAGCGATCATAACCGTTTCCTGAGAAATACATTGGTGAATTCCCGATACGGTTTTCATTTAATGTTTTCGAAAAACTTAACTATAAGGGAAAACAAATCAGAGAAAAACTATATTGGCGCGATGATCATGGAAACGGCGAATAGTGTTATTGAAGATAACTCGTTTTCTTACAATGCTCAAAATGTGAATTCCTACGGCTTGCAATTGTTTGACACCACTTACACAAAAATAGCGAACAACGACTTTTCTCATAATAGAATCGGCATGAAGCTGGAAAAATCGGAATACAACCAAGTATTTCATAATACCGCATTATCCAATTTTATCGGTATTCAGTTTTATAAAGCTCATTCCAATACCGTGACGAAAAATACGTTTGTAGGAAATGTGAATGATATTCAAGCGGTTGCAAGTAAAGAAAATGATGTCAATAAAAACTATTGGGATGGTGCTTGGAAGCTGGATATTCGGAATTCCGGCGTGAGTATGATTCCGTATAAAGCAGATCCGTTTTTTCTATCTTTAACACAGGATGTTCCTGAATATCAGATCTTTTTCCAATCTCCAGGAATGATCCTTTTGCAAAAAATGCTGAAAAGTCCAGATCAATTAGTATTATCAGATCATGCGCCTTTAATGACAGCCCAACTGAACGAAAGCAAGAATACTTTCACCTCTCCTATAGGGGTATGGATCGTTAGCATTGCGATGATAACGATTAGTTTTTCACTTATTACATTAGGGAGGAAATCAATATGAAAAAAGTATGGTATGCGATAGCGTTATTAGGTTTGTTTTTGATCATAAGCGGCTGCGGGAAAAAAGCAGAACCAGTGGCCATTAATCCAAAAACGGATACTTGCGAATATTGTCATATGGGTATTATGGACAACCAGTATGCAACAGAGGCTGTGCTAGCCAATAATAAGACGATGAAATTTGATGATCTTGGCTGTATGTATAAATGGATAAGCGAAAATAAAGATCAAAAGATCCAGGCGAAATTCGTTCGTGATTTCAATACGAAGAAGTGGCTCGAAGCTGAAAAGGCTACCTATGTTTATGCAAAATCCTTGAAAACTCCTATGTCTTACAATGTCGTTGCTTTTAAAAATAAAAACGATGCCCAATCCTTTGCAAAGAAAAATAACGGAACAGTCTTATCCTATGATGACCTGAATTCTCATAAATGGGTAAAGAATAAAGATATGATGAAAAAGATGAAAGGCAATATGTGATCATACGTATGACGAAAATGGCCATGCCTGCCAAAGGCATCTTAACGGGTTTCATCATCAATAAAAACGGGCTTTAGTGTAAAAGACAATCGGAAAGGTTGTCTTTTACACTATTTGTATGAAAGAAGAAAGATTATGTTTACCTGAGGGGAGTGAGAATCGATGTGGAACATTTGGCGCTCAGAACTTATGTTATCGTTTAGACAGCGAACGTATTATTCTTTTGTGATTTTGTGGGTGGTGATTCTCGGGTTTTTATTTTTGCTTCAAGGGACATCTCCTGCCTTTAGCGGATATACCAATATAACCGGAACGATCATGAACCTTCTTCTCTATATCATTCCGCTGTTTATGCTGATTAACGGGTCGTTCTCGATCGCAAATGAAATGGAAAATGGCCAATTCCGTTTATTATCCACCTATCCGCTTTCCAGCATTTCTTATGTCATTGGAAAAGTTGGTGGCCAATTTACTTCGCAGTTGCTGATTTTTACCTTAAGTTATGGGATAAGTTTGATGATTGGATTGATTTGCGGAATACCCTTTTCCATGAAATGGATGCTTGCGCTCTATTTTTTTGCCGTGGGTCTTATATTTTTTTTCCTCCTTATGGGGATCGTCATAGGCTCTTTTACTTCAACGCGATGGCAGGCATTGTCAATTTCGGTTTTTGTCTGGTTTTTCCTTATCATGCTGTGGCCTACAGCTTTGATTAGTGTGTTAAACCACATCCCTTATCAGATGATTGGTCTCGTTCTAAAAAGCCTTCTTTTTGTGAATCCGGCTGAACTCATTCGATTCATTTTTGTGATTCAGCTGAATGGAGGTTCTATTTTCGGCCAAGCATATGACTCGCTTGTGTCCTTCTACGAACATTGGCTGTCATGGGCGGTGCTTTTCTATTACACTGTAGTGGTTTTGTTTATCAGTATAGTAGTTTCTGATACCAATCTAACGATGAGGAGAAGAAAATAATGTTTGTTGTCCAAAACATATCGAAAAAATATAAACATCATGTCGCATTGGCTCCTATGTCTTTTGAAGCCGATAGTGGAGATTGCGTTGTACTTTGTGGCGGCAACGGTGCGGGAAAAAGCACACTGATTGATATGTTGTCTGGAATCTCTATTCCTTCCAGCGGCACCGTTTCATTCAATGAATTATCTTTGGAAAAAAACCGGAAGGAATATTTGTCTCAAATCTCTTATATGCCGGATGATTTTTTTGCACAAGGCCACTTAAAAGTGAAAGAATTTCTCTCATTTTACGGTTCTCTCCGAAAAATTCCAACAAACAGAATAGATGAAGTGTTATCGATTGTTGGGCTGTTGGAAAAGAAGAATGTTAAAGTCAATCAATTATCAAAAGGGATGAGGCAACGCCTTTTATTTGGCCAAGCGCTGTTGCCCGAGGCGAAAGTGATCTTGTTGGATGAACCGACAAACGGTTTGGATCCATATTGGATTAACCAATTTGTTCAAATTATGAAAAAGCTGAAAGAACAAGGAACGATTATTATTTTTTCTACGCATATGATGGATGTGGCGGCCGAATTAGGAGATCGAATTATCTTTCTGGAAAGCGGTAAGGTAGTAAAAGAATTGGAAAATCCTCATGATAATGTTCAAGAATTTACGTTCAAACTTCTTACGATGTATCGGGAAATGAAAGGCGGCCCTAATACGGTTAGCTGAAAAATTTTTTGAAAAACAAATTTCCATCTATGAGAAAAACGCGTTTCCTGTGATTTTGAGCTCTTCTATATTCTAAATGGTGATGTTAAAATGAGTCAGAAAAGAATAATTTGGAATTAGGGGATGTAGGAGGGCTTTAGCATGGGATTTCATGGGCAAAAAATTTTACCGGCGATTCGTTCCATGAAGGATTTTGAAAAAATGCTGGAGATGCCGTATCAATATGGCGTATTTCTTGACCTTCATCTTGGAATGGTAAAAAGCGTGTATGAGTATGCACGCCGATACGACAAAAAGATGTTTTTACATATTGATTTGATACATGGTTTAACGAGCGATGAAAATGCGACGGAATTTATCGTCCAGTACGCCAAGCCTTACGGGATCATCTCCACAAAAGGCAGCGTCATTTTGAAAGCAAAGCAAAAAGGGATTTTCGCGACACAACGTGCTTTTATCATCGATTCCAGCGCTCTTGAAAGAAGCGTTAAATTAGTTGAAAAAACCAATCCGGATTATATAGAAGTGCTTCCAGGTGTGGTGCCGAAAATTATAAAGGAACTGCATTTAAAAACAAAAAAGCCAATATTTGCTGGCGGGCTGATCGAATCCGCGGAAGAGGTGGAACAAGCTTTAGCAGCAGGGGCTTGTGCGATTACGACTTCCAATGTGGATTTATGGAAACAATTTATATAGGGCGGCTGAAAAATGCCGATCGGATTGCCGGAATTCTTTGGCGGAGGACATACACAAATTCCTTTGGAATTAGTGTTTCCTGGTGGAGACGAAGCCAATTTGCGGTATCGGATTTATTTTTCTCATCGCGACCCATCATATCAATCTAACCTCATCTAGCGACAATATTAAAATTTATGAAAATGACGTAAAAAAGTTTCGTATAGGCAAGCAACTTTGAATGATGTCCGTTCTTTTAAGCACTTAACAAGTGCATATCCTAAAAAATTTAAGGGTCGAAAAAAAGAAAGCAGTCTAGACCTTCTTTATTCAGGTTTTAGGCTGCTTTTTAATCAATTTTCTATTCTTATATTGAAATAGTAAAGAATTTAATGAATTTTGTTCTTATCTGTTCATTGTCCATGCCATGCTTTAAAGAGCGTATAGGTATTATGTCAAGAAACGGACACGTTAAATCGAGAATCGCCTCTCGTTATCTATTGATTCCATTGCTTACTAGCTTCTTCATGTTTCATCTCTCTTAATTCTGTCGAAACGATTTGTTCGGTGATCGATCAATGATCACGGAAAAGGAACTGTTTTTCGTTTTGGATGAGGGTTTTCCGTTCCAAAGCATGAAAAAAAGGAAGGTTATGAGCATTCGTGCAGAAATATGAGCCGTGATTTTCATGAATGAGCCTTTATTCAAGAATATGAGCTTCATTTTTCGAAAAAACGGGCTTTTTTTTATTTCTTTCGCTTTGCCAAGGAACAAAATCATTTTTATTCCCGATTTCCAACCCGTTGCGAATACACGAACTTTGAAAGTTGAGTAATTAATAGTATAATTTTTATATTATTTATTATATTCTTAATTTAAGGATAATTTTCGGAATGTTATTAAGAAAAATAAAGAGGAGGGGGAGTATGAATAAACGTAAAGATCACAATCTCGAGGAACTTCAAAATGAAACTTTGGCCGTACATGCTGACGACTGGGTGACCAATGATCGGACGGTAGCTCCGGCTATTTATTACTCTGCTACTTTTCGTGCAGATAATGCCGCCGAATTTGCTGATATGGCGGGTACGCCGCGCCATCCGCAATATTACACGCGTTACGGCAATCCAGTGCATGAGCGTGTAAAGAAAGTGATAGCTGAGCTCGAAGGTACAGAAACCGCACTTGTAACAGGTTCTGGGATGGGAGCGATTGCTACGACGCTTCTAGCGCTTGTCAGTGCAGGCGACCATGTGGTTGCACAGACACGCCATTATATGAGCACTGCCAAAATTATGGATGAGATGCTGCCGCGGTTTGGTGTCGAAGTGACGGTTGTGGAGCAATCTGATGTGGCAGCTTTTGAAAAAGCCATTCGCCCTAATACAAAGCTTATTATGATTGAAACTCCGGCCAATCCGACGTTGGTGTTAACCGATATTGCCGCAGTAGTAGAGTTGGCCCGTCCACGGGGCATTATCGTCGTGGCTGATAACACATTTACATCGCCGATTAACCAGCGGCCCCATGATCTGGGTGTCGACGTGGTTATCCACAGCGCAACAAAATATTTGGGCGGACACCATGATTTGACCGCCGGCGTCATTTGCACAAGCGAAGAATTAGCTGAACGTATTTGGCACACGCATATCTCAATCGGTTCGGTGCTCTCGCCAATGGACGCATGGCTGCTGTTACGCGGTTTGCGTACACTTCCGATGAGAGTTGAACGCATCAACGACAATGCCCTCGCCTTGGCCGAATTTCTGGAGAAGCAGCCGCAGATTGAACGGGTGTATTATCCCGGTCTTGCCAGCCATCCGCAGCATCAATTGGCGAAACGCCAGATGCGCGGTTTCGGCGGAATGATCGCTTTTGCAGTCAAAGGCGGTTACGAAGAAACTCAGCGCTTCGTTTCTGCTTTAAAACTGTCGCTTAACGAGTCAGCCTCGGTGGGGTCGATTCACTGGTTGTACATACAGCTGCGATGTGGGAAGGCGTGATGAACGAGGAGCAAATGCGGACTGCCGGGATCCCATATAATTTCGTACGCTTTTCGGTTGGCATCGAGCATATCGATGACTTGAAAGCGGATATTTTGCAAGCTTTGCAGGCGATATAAAAGACGATTCACGAGGTGCAAAAAGAGGCAGAATGAATAGGAAAGATCCCCTTAGACAACTAAGGAGACCTTTCCCTTTCATAAAATGTGAAATTCCATTGTGTTATTTTGTCATATCAATCACAATGCGTCCATTAATTTTGCCCTTTAACATGTCATCAAAAATATCATTGATTTCCTCTAGCGTACGGGTTTCAATGATCGTTTTTACTTTTCCTTCTGCTGCAAATTGCAGAGCTTCTTGCAAATCCTTACGCGTTCCAACAATAGAACCGACAACTTTGGTTCCATTTAAGACTGTATCGAAAATGGGGACATCTATTGATTCTGGTGGCAGTCCCACCATGACGCAAGTGCCTCCGCGTCGAATCGAACGATAAGCTTGATCGAATGCTTTTTTCGCAACAGCCGTACTAACAACACCATGCACACCGCCAATTTCTTTATGGATCCACGCTGCTGCATCCTCTTTTGCTGCATTGACCACTTTATCAGCACCTAGTTTTAAGGCAAGTTCTAATTTTTCATCATGCATATCAATGGCCACTACATTCATTCCCATAGCTTTAGCATATTGGACCGCAAGATGACCTAATCCGCCGATGCCAAAGATGGCTACCCATTCACCTGGTTTGACATCGGATACTTTCAATGCTTTATAGGTAGTCACTCCTGCACAAAATATAGGAGCGGCTTCTACAAATCCTAAATTGTCAGGAATCTTCACTACATAATCGGCAGCTGCGACGCAATATTCTGCATAGCCGCCGTCTACTGAATACCCTGCATTTTCTTGGTTTAAGCAAAGAGTTTCGCGTCCTGACAAACAATATTCACAATGCCCGCACGCTGAATAAAGCCAAGGAATACCCACTCGGTCACCGACTTTTAAGTGAGTAACACCTTCTCCTACTTCTTCTACTATTCCGACACCCTCATGCCCTGGAATGAGAGGCAGCTTTGGTTTCACCGGCCAATCTCCATGAGCGGCGTGCAAATCTGTATGGCATACGCCGCATGCTTGGATATGGACTAATATTTCATTGAAACCTGGCTTTGGCTTAGGAACGTCTTGCACTTCTAGCCTTTCCTTAAATTGTTTTACTACTGCCGCTTTCATACTCCCACTCCTTTTAGAAAATCTTTCGAAATGGACGTTGCATTCGAGTTTTCCGTGATTAGTAGAATTCTACCTTTGTTAAAAAGCAGTGCTAAGCAGTTTCCATTTTTTTAGTTCAAATAATGCCGGCTACACTTTGAAATAATGTGAAATATTTCACAAATATAAGGGTAAATGAAAGCAAGAATGTTAGGTTCTTGCTTTCACACTATTAATATAAATCAGTTTTTTGCAAAAATGTATGACAAACTTGTGAAATATTTCACAAATTAAAAGGCAATATTTGCTTGCAGGCTGATCGAATCCGTGGAAGATGCGGAACAGGCTTTAGCAGTTGGGGCTTGTGCGATTACGATTTCCAATGTGGATTTATGGAAACAATTTATATAGGGCGGCTGAAAAATGCCGGGAACGCCTTAGACGGGAAAAGAAAGGCATTCCGCATTTTTTATAAAAAGTAGATTGAAAATTTCAAATTATCGTTGACAACGCTTTCATCCGTCGTTATGATGGAGTTAAGTTAATAAATCGTGACGGAGAAGAAGAGACTCACAAAATCCTCATATGAATGGGTGATTTCGTGGGTTTTTTATTTTTTGAAATGAAAATGTAAAGGGGATGATGGGATGTCATATATTGGCGAACTAGTAGGTACGGCCATCCTGATCATATTTGGAGCCGGTGTATGCGCCAATGTGAATTTGAAGAAAACATTTGCTCACAATGCGGGTTGGCTTGTTATTACTATTGGTTGGGGGCTTGGTGTCACAATGGGGGTTTATGCGGTTGGAAAATTCAGCGGTGCCCATTTAAATCCGGCGGTCACCATCGCCTTGGCCTTCAATGGAGATTTTCCGTGGTCCAAGGTGCCAGGCTATATTTTGGCTCAAGTCATCGGAGCCTTTATTGGAGCCTGTATAGTGTATCTTCATTTTCTGCCGCACTGGAAGGTGACGGAAGATCCCGCCGCGAAGCTGGGAATTTTTGCAACGGGGCCGGCGATTCCCAATATTTTTGCTAATTTATTGAGTGAATTTATCGGAACTTTTGTATTGATGCTAGGAATTTTGACAATCGGAGCTAATAAATTTACTGATGGATTAAATCCGTTGTGTGTTGGGCTTTTAGTTGTAGCCGTCGGGGTTTCTCTCGGAGGAACGACTGGGTACGCGATCAACCCGGCGCGCGATTTCGGACCGAGGCTTGCTCACTTTTTGCTGCCCATCCAAGGAAAAGGCTCTTCTAATTGGGGATATGCCTGGATTCCCATTGTCGGTCCTATATTAGGAGGTTCTGTCGGAGCTTTATTCTATCGAGCTGTTTTTCTAGGAGAAGCAACAGGGGCCTTATGGGGAATGTTGGCTGTATCTGTGATTCTATTATTCAGTTCTTTTTTAGCAGAGAAAAAAAGAAATCACCGCATCCAAGTAAAAAGTGAAAAATGGGAGGGAATCTAATGGAAAAGTACATTTTAGCATTAGATCAAGGAACGACTAGTTCCAGAGCGATTTTATTCGATAAAGAAGGGAAAATTGTCCATACGGCGCAGAGAGAGTTCCATCAACTGTTTCCGCAGCCGGGCTGGGTCGAGCATAATCCTAATGAAATATGGGGTTCTATTCTTGCTTGCATCGCAGCCGTACTCTCCGAAGCAGGGATTGAGGCAAATCAAGTAGCGGGGATTGGGATCACCAACCAACGGGAAACGACGGTCGTTTGGGAGAAGGATACCGGGAAACCGATCTACAATGCTATTGTATGGCAGTCAAGGCAAACAGCTGACATATGCGAACAATTAAAGGAAAAAGGGTATAATGAGCTGTTTCATAAAAAAACGGGATTATTGATTGATCCGTATTTTTCCGGAACAAAAATCAAATGGATATTAGATCATGTGGAAGGTGCACGCGAACGGGCGAAAAAGGGAGAGTTGCTGTTTGGAACGATTGACACTTGGCTGATTTGGAAACTATCCGGCGGAAAAGCCCATGTGACGGACTATTCGAATGCTTCCCGCACGTTGCTTTACAACATCCATGAGCTGAAGTGGGATGAAGAGCTCTTGGAAATTCTGGACGTGCCGAAAGAAATGCTGCCGGAAGTCCGACCGTCATCGGAAGTTTATGCCAAAACGGTTTCTTATCATTTTTTTGGCGAGGAAGTGCCGATTGCCGGGGCTGCCGGGGACCAGCAGGCAGCGCTGTTCGGTCAGGCATGCTTTGAAGAAGGGATGGCGAAAAACACGTATGGAACCGGCTGTTTTATGCTCATGAATACAGGCGATAAAGCTGTAGAATCGAAACATGGTTTGTTGACGACCATTGCCTGGGGGATCGACAATAAAGTCGAATATGCGCTGGAAGGCAGTATTTTTGTAGCCGGTTCGGCCATTCAATGGCTTCGGGATGGATTGAGAATGTTAAAAAGTGCTCCGGAAAGCGAAAGTTATGCGACTCGTGTAGAATCAACGGAAGGAGTTTATGTCGTACCGGCTTTTGTGGGTCTCGGAACGCCTTATTGGGACAGCGATGTCCGGGGGGCTGTCTTCGGGTTGACACGAGGTACGTCCAAAGAGCATTTTATTCGGGCCACGCTGGAATCGCTGGCTTACCAAACAAAAGATGTACTGACTTCCATGGAAGCAGATTCGGGAATCTCCCTGAAAACACTCAGAGTCGACGGGGGAGCAGTCATGAATAACTTTTTGATGCAGTTTCAAAGCGATATCCTTAATGTACCTGTCGAACGGCCGATTATTAATGAAACAACAGCCTTAGGGGCTGCTTATCTGGCAGGTCTTGCTGTTGGCTTTTGGAAAGATCGCCAAGAAATATCCTCTCAATGGAAACAGGATCGGCAATTCACGCCGACAATGGCTCAAGAGAATCGTGAAACATTGTACAACGGTTGGAAAAAAGCGATTGAAGCGGCACAGGCTTTTAAATGGTAACAAAATATGTTATAATAAAAACAAGTTAATATTAAGTCTAGAGATTAGGAGAGACCAAGAAGCATTATAGGTTGCTGTAATGTTTTTTTGGTCTCTCCTTTTTTATGGGCTTATGTACATTCGGTAAGGGGAGGGAGCTGTCCATGATTTTTTCCTCAGAAAATCGTGACGAAGTGATAGAGAAGATGAAAACAGATACATTTGATTTGCTAGTGATTGGCGGGGGAATTACCGGCTGCGGGATTGCTTTGGATGCTGCCGCAAGGGGAATGAAAACGGCATTGGTCGAAATGCAGGATTTCGCAGCAGGAACGTCAAGCCGTTCTACCAAACTCGTGCACGGCGGTTTGCGGTATTTAAAACAATTGGAAGTAAAAATGGTGGCCGAGGTCGGGAAAGAACGGGCGATCGTCTACGAAAACGGGCCGCACGTGACGACACCGGAATGGATGCTTCTTCCTTTTCATAAAGGCGGGACGTTCGGTGCGTTTACGACAAGCATTGGGCTGCGTGTTTATGATTTCTTGGCAGGCGTCAAAAAATCGGAAAGAAGGACGATGCTTTCCGCTGAGGAAACCTTGCGCAAGGAACCTCTCATTAAGAAAGAAGGCTTAAAAGGCGGGGGATATTATGTTGAATATCGCACGGATGACGCCCGGCTCACCATTGAGGTAGCGAAAAAAGCAGTGGAGAACGGCGCTTGCTTGCTGAATTATGTCAAAGCGGAACAGTTTTTATACAGCGGCAAAAAAATGATTGGTGCCCGCGTAAAAGATTGTGTTACAGGAGAAAGTTTTGAAATTCGTGCCAAAAAAGTGGTCAATGCCGCCGGGCCGTGGGTGGATGAAGTGCGAAAAAAAGACCATTCGATGAATGGTAAACATTTGCGTTTGACAAAGGGAGTTCATATTGTCATCGATCAATCTGTATTCCCGCTAAGGCAGGCGGTATACTTCGACACCCCTGATGGCCGAATGGTGTTTGCTATTCCACGAGCAGGGAAAACGTATGTTGGTACAACCGATACGTTTTATGACGGCGATGCCCGCTATCCCAAACCGCTTAAAAAAGACTGGGAATATTTGTTGAACGCTATTCATTTTATGTTTCCGGATGTCCAAGTAAGCGAAAAAGATATTGAATCCAGCTGGGCAGGAGTAAGGCCGCTTATATACGAGGAAGGGAAAGACCCTTCGGAAATTTCCCGCAAAGACGAAGTATGGGAAGGAGACAGCGGCCTGATTACCATTGCCGGCGGAAAATTGACCGGATACCGCAAAATGGCGGAAACCGTGGTAGATCTTGTGGCAAAAGAATTAGCGTCAGAAGACGGAAAAACGTTTAAGCCTTGCCAAACCCGCTATTTGCCGATTTCCGGGGGTGATGTCGGCGGATCGGACAACTGGCCGATTTTCGTGACGCAAATGACAAAAAAAGCAACGCAGTATGGCTTGAAAGAAGAGGAAGGCCGCAGACTGGCACAGCTGTACGGTTCCAATGCCGAAATTTTATATAAGATCGCCAGTGAATATCAAAAAGCCCCCGGTGAAAAGCTGCTCCCGGCTGCTATATACGCTCAGCTCCTGTATGCCATCCGTTATGAAATGGCTGTAAAACCTGTCGACTTTTTTATTCGAAGGACTGGTTCTGTTTTCTTTGATATAAAATGGGCAAAAAAATGGAAAGAACCAGTTGTAGCGACGATGGCCGAAATTTTTCAATGGGATGAAGAAACGAAAGAATCTTATATGGAAGAATTGGAAAAAGAAATCACCGATGCCGAAAGACCGGTGGATGCAACGGACATACACAGTTAAATCGATTTTGAAATCGAAATCTTTGGATTAGAAAGGGCAATGGAAATTTGTTTCATCCTGCCCCGACACAACTTCTTATAAGTCGGGGCTGCCTTATTGGCGGGGAATGACAAAAGTTTTTGTTTTTTCGACAGATTAATATGAATTTTTCGTCATTTATTGAAGGGCTGTACAAAATAGCTTTGTTTCGTATATAATATATTTTGCGCTAATGAAAGAGGTCATATGGAGAAGTACCCAAGCGGCTGAAGGGGACGCACTCGAAATGCGTTAGGACGGGTGACCGTCGCGTGGGTTCAAATCCCACCTTCTCCGTTACCCATTTGACAAGAGGTTCTCGGATTGATCCCGGGAACCTTTTTGATTTATGACATTAGTCAGTTGAGCTTGCGATAGCGTGCGAAACAATAAACCACCTGCTATGCGGTGGCGCCGATTTATACTAGATCATATAAAGAAGTCCCTCCTGCATTGTCAAGGAGGGACTTCTTTATGGAATTCATTACTTTAAAAGATTCCGTCCATGAGGGCGGCAAACCAGTTTTCCTTTTGAATTTCTTCTTTTACCGTTGCTTTTACTTGGGCCTTTTTCTCTAATTTCGTCGTTAAATATCCGTAAGAACCATCCCGCAACGTAATTTTCCCAATAACGGTCCCTTTTTGAATAGGAGATTTAAGTTTCTTTTGATCTGTTAAAAATTTGGGCATAAGCGTCAGCTTGGCTTTGATCGAATGGCTGTTTTTAGGAACCAATTCAGTAACGGTTGTTTTAGATGTAATGGCTGCTTTTTCTTTCGTCCCGTTTTCTACGGGGATCTTTTGCTGGTTCGTTGGTAAGAATTTTTCCGGTGAAATTTTTTGATAGTCCCAATGGGTAAAGCCGTAGTCCAGCAATTTTTGAGCCTGCATGTAACGGGCTTTTGAAGATCGTTTTCCTTTTTTATTTTTGGCGTCTATGATGACGGCAATCAATTCGCGTTGTCCTCTTTTAGCTAATGCTACGATGCCGTAGCCTGCTGCATCATTCATGCCCGTTTTCAAACCGATGGCGCCTTTATAAGGATATTTACCATTTGGCAGCAATTGATTTTTATTACGAAGAGGGATGCTGTACGAATCTGTAACAGGAAACTGATCAAGTTCTTTTTTTTCGATATCCATTTCATTTGGGAAAGAATGAATGAAATGGTATGCCAATAAAGCGAGATCACGGGCTGACATCTTATTTTCGCCATCGGAAGCTGTTCCTTCCACTTGGTAAGGAGCAAGATCCTGGTTGTTTAATCCGGAAGTATTCACAAAAGACGAATGTTTCAAGCCAAGCTGTTTGGCTTTGTCATTCATCATTTGGACAAAGTGCTTGTCTGATTTGCCGGCCATTCGACCAAGAGCACGGCTGGCGGCGTTGGCCGATACCAGCGTCATGGCATTATATAAATCACGCACGGTGTACGATTGCCCTTGATACAGAGGAACATTTCCCAGCCCCGGCCTAGTGGACAAGTCTTGGTCGGTGGCATCCGCATGGTAGACATCATCCCATTTGAGATCGCCTTTTTGGATTTTTTCTAAAATGAGATATTGTGTCATCAATTTAGACATGCTAGCGACCGGCAACGATTCATCCATATTTTGGCCATAAAGAATTTTTCCGGACTTTGCATCCACTAAAATCGCCGCTTTGGCATGAACGCTCATATCACTGGCTGCTTCTGCTTTCGAATGGCGGCCGCTTGGAAACGACATACTGATCCCGGCGACAAGAAGGATCGCTACCAAATACATATGTACATATCGAATCATAAAACTTCCCACTCCTTCCCCCTTATTATATCTCGTTTTCTGTATAGCCGAATAAAAAAATAGAAGTACTTATTCGCCTTGCTCCCTTTGCTTTCCAATTGCCGCAAGGATTCGCCGCTATTTAGGAATAGCAAGAGAAGGTTTGCGGGAAGAAAAACAGCCAAAAGAAAAAATCCATTTTATAGAGAAGAGTGCTCTTGGAAGTTTGTGAAAAAAATGAAACTAGTATACCATAATAAGAAACATGATCTTTGGGAATGTGGAGAAAGAAGGAGGAAACAGAAGTTGGCGATTGTTTTGACCATGTTTGCCATGGGGCTCTTGCTCGGTTTTATAGGAGCAGGGGGGTCTGGCTTTATTATTGCTATATTGACTGTTCTATTTAACATCCCGATACATACGGCGCTGGGAACGTCGCTTACGGCAATGGCGTTTACCAGTTTATCAGGAGCTTATAGCCATTTTAGAGAAGGCAATACAGCTGTCGGTGTCGGACTGGTTGTCGGAATTTTTGGCGCGATAGGTTCTTACATCGGATCTAAAATTGCGACTGTTATCCCTGCCGGTGATCTTCATTGGCTGACAGCGGGAATGCTGTTTTTATCCTCCATTTTACTGTTAGTCCGTTTATCTCTGTCTAAAAAGGCCGAAGAGACAAAAACGAAAGAAGTGAAGTGGAATCAGCCGCTGACAATGATAAAGGCGATAATACTTGGAATAGTGGCCGGAATTTTATCAGGAACATTTGGAATCGGAGCCACTCCATTTATTCAGTTGGGTCTCTTGACGATGCTTGGTTTGACGATCCGCCAATCGGTCGGGACTACTATGCTAGTGATTTTGCCGATAGCGATTGGAGGCGGAACGGGGTATAGACAGGCTGGATACTTGGACTGGATATTGCTGTTGGAAGTATTGGTAGGTACCATGACGGGGGCTTATGTAGGAGCTAAATTTACCAATTTGGCCCCGAAAAGTGTTTTAAAAGCAGCCATGGTTTTAACGCCGGCCGTAGCAGCGTTGCTGTTGTTAATACAATAGTTTCACAGATTGCTTTTAATGAATTTATAAGGGTTCATGAAGCGGAGAGCGTTTTTATTGGATGAACCGGAATTCTGCCTATAACCTTAGTTTGTTCCCTTCTATAGGAAAAATGAAGAAAAAGTGTATGAAAAAACGGACTCCCTTCAAAAGAAGTTCTGTCCGTTTTTTCATTAGTTTTCTTTTGTTTGTAATTTCCGCAAAAATTGTGCTTCTTGAAACTGCCTTCTCAGTTTTTTGGTGTCATAAAAATTTTTCAACTTTGGATACACGATTGGAGCAATCAGTGCACCATATAAGAGCCATTTTTTTGCTTTTGAATTGGCCATATTCATCATCCCTTTTCCTTTGAATTCTCGTTAAATAACGCTGTGCTTCAAAAATTTTCATCCAACGGTTTGAAAACCGAAAGAAGGAAGCCAGGTCCTTATTTTCCTTCGGCAACTTTAAACAAGCCATTTTATTAAATACTGTTCCGAATTAAATATACTATAAATATAGTTGGAATAAAAGTATGGATGTTTTTAAAAGTGTGATAATTTTTAAAATGAGTATAATCAGGATAATGTTGATAAAAAATGATAATCGCTTTAAAGTTCGTGCAGCCTGTTTGCTTTATCCATCAGTCAGAGATGAACAAACGATTCCTTTTTTAGTGCCTGCATTCGAGATGAAGCGGCGAGAGAGTGTGATCTTCAATTCAATGCTGTAAGATAAACTGAAAAAAGGATGAGAGGAACATTAATATTCCCTTTCATCCTTTTTTCATTTTCGCCTTTTCTTTTTATTTTTGAGGGTCTTTTTGAAATGTATTTGCTTGGAAGTGTACATTGATGATAACGTCTATCCGATTTTCATTCATTGCCCCGAAAATTTTACATATCGCCTGTCGCCAAGAAAAAAGATTAGTCGGGCGATCACTGTTTGAATACTAGATTGTTTTAATCTTCGTTCGAAATATGTAAGATTTCGAACAATTTAAAGAGCAAGCTTAGTAGAACGGCCACGACTGTAGCCAATGCCATTCCTTTTATCGAGAAAGATCCCCATGTAAAAGTCGTTCCGCTGATTCCGATCACAAGCACGACTGCTGTCAAGATCATATTGATCGGCTTGGAATAATCGATTTGCGATTCGACCAGCATTCTCAATCCTGAAACGGCTATTACTCCAAACAATAGCAAAGAAATACCGCCCATAACGGGAGTAGGGATGGACGAAATCAAGGCAGCCAGTTTCCCGAAAAAGGACAGAAGAATGGACAGAACGGCAGCTCCTCCGATCACCCAAGTCGAGTACACTTTCGTCAATGCCAATACACCAATGTTTTCCCCATAAGTAGTATTGGGCGTGGATCCTACAAAGCCTGATAAAGTGGTAGAGATTCCGTTTCCGAGAATAGAACGGGCAAGACCAGGGTCTTTCAATAAGTCTTTCCCCACAATATTTTGTGTGACCACAAGGTGTCCAATATGTTCAGCGACAACTACTAGAGCGGCTGGAACGATGATGGCGATGCTTGCCCAATCCCATGATGGAGCATAAAAATCAGGGATCGCAAACCATTTCGCTTCTTTGATCGGTTGAAAATCGACCATTCCAAGGGATAAGGCGCTGATATAGCCAACCGTGATCCCGATCAGAATAGGGATGATTTTCAAAAAGCCGCGGAGCACTACGTTTCCAAGAATCGTCACTCCTAATGTCAAAAGAGAAACGAAAATGGTTTTTCCGTCCGGCGACCAATGAGCGGGTGGATGGCTTAAAGGTTTAATCAACCCCGCCATGTCAGCCGCGGTAGGAACCAGTTCTAAACCGATAACCGTAATAATGGATCCCATCGCTGCCGGCGGAAAGACGACATCGATCCACTTTGTTCCGGCCAGATGAATGATAAGGCTGATCAGAATAAAAATAATTCCTACTGCTATAAAGCCACCCAGGGCTTCATGATAGCTCTTTTCTCCCAAAACAACAAATACGGGTGAAATAAAAGCAAAGCTGGAACCTAGAAAAGCCGGTATCTTGCCTTTCGTAATGAATAAATAAAGTAAAGTGCCGATTCCGTTCATCAGCAAAATGGTGGCCGGGTTGACATGAAACAAAATAGGCACCAACACAGTTGAGCCGAACATCGCAAATAGATGCTGCAGACTCAACGGAACTAGAGCTGCAAAAGACGGCCGCTCATCTACATCAAATGTTTTCATCGATTGATTAAGCTCCTTTTGTATAAAAATTGTGAAGATAAATTTCTTGTACTATTATACGACAAAATTCGAACAATTCCTTGTCCAAATGTGAAAGAAGTCGATTTCCTTTATGTGCCACTGACAAAACTTCTTATGAATCTCCAAAGTTAGTGAAAGGCTTTTAGACGGCTTTGTTGAATATCCTTATTTAGAAGGAAAAACGGGAGGGAACTAGTGTGGAGCAGGCATATTTTAGTTCGGAAGTAGCAAAAAGCTTAGGGATCGGGGCGAGCACACTTCGCAAATACGCTTTGGCTCTTGAAGAGAATGGCTATCATTTTGAGCGAGGCATCAACCATTCACGTGTCTTTTATCCGAAAGATGTGGCAGTCATTCAGCGGATCATTGAAGCGATCACAAAAAATAACGTTTCCTTTGAAAAAGCGATTCAAATGGCGGCCGAACAAAGCCGGGAGCAACAAGAAAATCAAGCGATTGAGTCTCCAAAACAGGAAATTCATGTTCAAAGTCAAGATGTTTATGAACGTTTGCAGCAGTTGGAAGAAGGACAAAATCGACTCATCGAGATTAATCGTGAGCTGATTTGTAAATTAGAACAGCAACAATTGTGGATCAAGCAAAAAATGGAAGAAATCAAAATTGAAGAACGAGACCGTCATTTAATTCAGAGCTTAGGGACAACGCAGGAAAATAAATCAAAAATATGGGTTCGCCCTTTTGAAAGTTTAGCCACCGTGTTGTTTGGAGAAAAAAAGAAACGCAAGCGAAATAAAACAGGGCTTTCGATTAGCTGAGGATGCAAGTCATTAATCGACATGGACAAATGTTAAAGACATTTCAAGGGAAAAAGCTGGAATGAAATTTACAAAAATACTGGGATTCTCCAGTGAACGTGGTAAATAAGAAAACCCGCCGAGATTGATATTATCCCTCTTGTGTAGACAGTTGGAAAAAAACCCATACTGTTTTGCATAGGAGGGATTTGTTTTGGCAAAAAGGGACCAAAATTCATAAACTATTCAGTTGAGCACCAGAATTGGATGTTTTTCATTTGTCAAAGTTAAGATTTTACTGTGATCGTGAAAGTGACGAGATTTCTGCGGAAAAGCGAGTCGGGCGAGACCCTACTGCGGGGGACAAATAAGAGACTTCGGGACCGCCAGCGGAAAGCAATGCCCGATACCGATCTTTACATGAATAAAGGGATGCACCGGGAGCGATATGAATCGTCGGACGGCCTCGGTTTTGTGATGGTATTGAAAAAATAGTTTTGATAGAAGATTTCGATGATTTAATAAGCTGTATAAGGGCAGAAGAATGGCACGGATCATGCCGTTCATCAAAGCGGCTGCCATTTTTTTAAAAATAATTAACCATATTTTAACGAAAAATCAATAATATTTTAATATAATATTTTTTGTCTGACTGTCGTTTTTGCAGAAACATCTTGAGACTGGATTTCAACTATTTACAGCCGTATTCGAAAAGGGGCAACTTGACATTTTTTCCATGCAATGCACCAAGTTCATACCATATTTTGTAGAAAATTGGATGAACTGAATAGGAGAATTACATATTGAGAAAATAAAAATAATAAAAAAATCAATGAAGAAACAGAAAATCAAAGGGAAAATTTGTATAAATATGTAGATTATTAGATGTTTTTTTCCTATAATAAGTAAATGGAGGGAATCTTTTTCATAGCAAGAGAACTGCAAAAAGATTCGTCAAAAAAAGTCGTGCCAGGAAGGAAAACGGTTTAAATGTCCATTTTTTTTGCAGAAAATTATGAAGACATGTCGATAAAACAAATGGCCAGTCACGACCTATTGACAAGGCTCCGCAACCGAAATGCTTTCATGGAAGATTTGAATAGATGGATCGATTGCAACGGTGGGATGTTTGCTGTTTTTTGCTTCGATTTGGATAGCTTTCAAAAAATGAATGATGCACTAGGCCACAGGATCGGAGATAAAGTGTTGGAAAAAATAGCTGAACGGTTGCAAGAAGTCATCGGAAAACATGGGACAGTCTATAGGGTCGGCGGAGACGAATTTGTTGCTCTAGTGAAATACGGAGAAAAAAGGGAACCGTATGTTCAATTAGCGCAGCAAATAATGGAAGTGATTGGCAGAAAAATGGAAGTGGAAGAATACGAAGTTTTTATCACTACCAGCATTGGATTAAGTTTTTATCCTAACGATGGTGAGGATCCTGACACATTGTTTCAAGTCGCAGAAGTGGCTTTATCCCGGGCAAAAGAGTTCGGTAAAAATAATTGCCAAATCTATGCTTCATCTATGAAAAGATCGACGTTTAAAATGTATTATCTAGAAAAAGAACTGCGCAAAGCTTTAAAAAACGATGGCTTATCGATCGAATATCAGCCGCGTATAGAAGCCAACACGAATCAAATTGTTGGTGCAGAAGCTCTTTTGCGTTGGCACCATCCTGAATGGGGGACTGTACTGCCATCGGAGTTTATTCCGTTGGCAGAAGAAGGAGGATTAATTAACGAGATCGGTGACTGGGTGATAAGGAAAGTATGCGAACAAATCCATGAATGGCAAAGCCAAAACATTGAAGTTCCAACGATCTCTATTAATATATCAGCAAAACGGTTTTTGAAAAAAGGTTTATATGAAACGATCCTGCAAGCAACGACGGACCACCAAATCGAACCTTCGCAGCTGGAAATGGAAATAACGGAGTTGTCTTTACTTCTTTTGAATGACCTGGTATTGGAACAATGGAGAAAAATACAAAACTTAGGAGTGCGGATTGCTTTAGATGACTTTGGCACAGGGTATTCCTCCATTAATAGCTTAAGAAAATATCCGATTGATACATTAAAAATCGACCGTTCTTTTATCCAATATTTAGAGGAGAACGTTATTGATCAAGCCATTATAAAAGCGTTGATCGAGATGGCGCATGCAATGGGAACGCGCGTCGTGGCAGAAGGAGTAGAGACAAAATCGCAGTTGCAGTTTTTGCAGCAATGCCGTTGTGATGAAATTCAAGGATTTTTATTTAGTAAGTCGCTGCCCGGCAAGGAGATTGGACAGTTATTTATCCAAAAAATGGTTATTCCGCGAGAAATGATTTCTAGTGAAAAAAGGAAAAACATTCAATCCAATCCATCGAATTCTTTTGTTTGTTACTTGTCAGCCAATAAAACAAAACAAACAACGGACAATGAATAATAGATGTCTTGTCGACGATCAAGGTTTATAGAGGATGGCTCGTTCATAAGCGTAGTTCGTGAAAGAATGGGTTGTCATAGAGTGAGAGATTGGACGAGCCCAATTTTCAACTTTAAGGCGGAGATCATTTCCTTGGCTGTTCATCGAGAGACATAGAAAAACATAGTAGTGAAAAAAGGAAAAAATATCGAATCCATGAAAGCATAGGGCTTGCTCAAAAGGGAGTCAACCTATAATGAGCCGGCTTTTTTTGCTTTTTAAAGGATCAATTGGACGAAAAAAGATCTTTTCTTCGAAAGGGGAAAAGTACAGGCTTTTTACGCATAGATTGTCGATTTGCCTTTCTCATTCTGTTTTATGCTTAGTTAAGGTTCATAATGCAGAGAAAATTCTTGTAAATCAGTCAAAAACAAACTATGATAGACACGTATTGACAAACATTTTAAGTTGAAAGGATGGAGGGATATGACAAAAGAACAGCAAATGTTTTTATCGATTTTAAAAGCAGCTTATGAAGAAGGATATAAAAAAGATAGCAATTTGGAAAATATTTTAAACTTGATCAAAACACAGATGGTGAAATTAGAATCGAACAACTCTTAAATGAAACAGGGTATTTACATAGAAAAATAGAGTGCAAAAAAGAGACCGGTTTGGAAGAAAAGGAACCGGTCTCTTTTTAATCTGAAAAAGTTGGAAAAGATTCCATTCTTTTCAGTTGCGGGAAGAAAGCAGCCGAGCGATCTATTGGCAAGGCGGCAGATGGAACACGATATTTGTCCGTTTTGGATTGCAAAAGTAAGCAGATGGCTTCCGAATCTGGGCATGATGAAAGCCGCCTTTTCGGAAGAAATGGGAGGGAGAAAGTTTCCTATAAAAATAGACATCCGTTTCTGCTGTGAAAGCACAACTAAATGAGTTTTCTTGCAAGTGGATCTTGATAGTTGGAGTGTTTTGGCGTATAATTTTTAAATATTATTATAGTATAAATTTTCAGAATTGAAATCACAAGTAAAACGAGGAGAAGTGGAATGGAGAGAGTCTTTAATTTTTCTGCAGGTCCGTCGATGTTGCCGTTGCCCGTTTTGGAAAAAGTCCAAAAAGAATTGCTCAATTATCGTGGAACTGGGATGTCTGTAATGGAACTCAGTCATCGATCCAGTGCATTTGAAGAAATTATTCAGGAAGCAGAAGTTTTGCTGCGTGAATTAATGAGCATTCCTGACAATTACAAAGTGTTATTTTTGCAAGGGGGCGCTTCTTTGCAGTTTGCGATGATCCCCATGAATTTGCTTGTGAAAAATAAAAAAGCGGATTTTGTACATACAGGTTCATGGTCGAAAAAAGCCATGGCGGAAGCAAAAAAATTCGGCGAAGTTCGTGTTGTCGCCTCTTCAGAAGATAAGAAATTCAGTTATATTCCATCCTTGGATCCGGCTATGTTTTCCGAGGATGCAGATTATGTCCATATTACGACGAATAACACCATTGAAGGAACTTGTTATTTCTCAGTTCCGGATACGGGAAGCATCCCTCTCGTTGCGGATATGTCTTCCAATATTCTTGCACAGGAATATGATGTGTCCAAATTTGGTCTGATCTATGCGGGAGCACAAAAAAACATTGGCCCTGCCGGTTTGACCGTCGTCATAATACGGGAAGATCTCATTGGAAACGCACCTGAGAATTGCCCCGTCATGTTAAACTATCAGACCCACAGTGATAAAGGTTCGTTGTATAATACGCCGCCGACGTTCAGTATTTATGTAGCAAAACTTGTTTTTGAATGGTTGAAAGAACTGGGCGGGGTATCCGTGATGGAAAAAATCAATCGAGAAAAAGCCCAGCTGCTTTACGAATTCTTGGATCAATCTGAGCTATTCCATTCCCCTGTGGAAAAAGAAAGTCGCTCATTAATGAATATTCCTTTTACACTGCCTTCTGAAGAATTGAACACTCAGTTTATTAAAGAGGCAAAAGCGCAAGGATTGGAAACATTAAAAGGCCACCGTACCGTCGGAGGAATGCGTGCAAGCATATATAATGCAATGCCGATTGAGGGAGTAAAAAAGCTGGTGGAATTTATGAAAAGCTTTGAGGCAAAAACAGCTAGGAGGAATAGAAGCAATGTACACAATTAAAACTTACAACAGCATTGCCGAAAGTGGTTTAAATATTTTGCGCCAAGAAAATTTTACGATTAACAATGATGCTGACCAACCGGACGGCATTATATTGCGTAGCTTTAATTTGCATAATGTTGATATTCCGAGGAGTGTAAAAGCCATCGCGCGTGCAGGTGCGGGGGTGAACAACATTCCAGTGCAAGCATGTTCAGAACGAGGAATTGTGGTTTTCAATACGCCTGGAGCCAATGCAAATGCTGTGAAAGAATTGGTATTGGCTGTTTTGCTTGCTTCCTCAAGGAACTTATTTGATGGCGTGGAATGGGCGAAAACGCTTCGGGGGCAAGGTGATCAAGTTCCTTCCTTGGTGGAAGCAGGTAAAAAAGAGTTTGTCGGAACAGAGATTAAAGGGAAAAAATTAGGGATTATTGGCTTGGGTGCCATAGGGGCCCTGGTGGCTAACGATGCCCTCGAACTGGATATGGAAGTCATTGGATTTGATCCATTTATTTCCGTCGATACGGCTTGGAACTTGTCCAGAAACGTCCAAAGGGCTATGAACATTGAACAAATTTTTTCCGCATGTGACTATATTACCGTTCATGTGCCGCTTACGGATCAAACGAGAGAAATGTTCAATCGAGAAGCATTTAGCCAAATGAAGCCAGGGGTACGGATTTTGAATTTTTCTCGTGGAGAACTAGTAAACGAACATGATTTGAATGAGGCGATTGAAAAAGGGATTGTGGCTAAGTATATAACGGATTTTCCAAATGACCGCATATTAGGCATGAAGAACGTCATTGCAGTCCCGCATCTCGGAGCTTCCACGAAAGAATCGGAAGAAAATTGCGCCATCATGGCCGCCAAACAGTTAAAAGATTATTTAGAAACAGGGAATATTAAAAATTCTGTTAATTTCGCCAATGTAGAGCTCCCTTATGTCGGCAGAAAACGGATTACGGTGATCCATCAAAATATTCCAAATATGGTGGGACAGATGACTTCCATTTTAGCAGAAAGCCATCTCAACATTGCCGATATGCTGAATCGAAGCAAAGGCGAGTGGGCTTATACGTTGATTGATATTGACAATAAAGTGAATGGCGATGTTCTGCCAAGTGTAGAAGCAAGAATAAAAGAAATCAAGGGGGTTGTGGCTGTTCGGTCCATTTGATCTGCCAGTTTAAAAGATTTTAGAAAATAGAAAATAACCTAAAGGCGACGTCACGATCGATGGATAGGGAGTTTCAGGCTCAAACTGTTATTCTAGTATTCTTTCTTTTAATCTTTCGAGGTTTATTAGCAAAAAAAGTTCACGGAACATATGGATTCCGTGAACTTTTTTGTATTTACTGATCAAAATAAAGGAGAATGCCTTCGCACTCACATAATATGGATACTATTTTTCTTTCCATTTGAGCCAGTCATAGGATTCCAAGATGGACAGGAACGTGACTAAGCGTTCCAGAATGGGGGAGGCTTTGTCCCCCAGCTTTGTTTCTACGACATTCGCAAGCTCTAAAACTGTGCTTTTCCCGTCTATATGTCGGATGACAAAGAACCCTAAGTCATCCAATTGGATTTTTCTTTCTGACGGCTGCTTTAAAAATCGGACGGAAAATCGTTCGATCAGATTAGTACGTGGAACGATTAAACGCTGATTTTCATGGTCGATCTTTAGATTGTCTTTCAGTACCGGCACCATTTCCAAGAGATTTTTCTTCCGCCGGATCATTTTTTAGCCAGCCCTTTTTTGCTGGTAGAAGCCATGTATAACATCACGCATATGATGATAAATAAAAGAAGAGGCAGCCATTGGTTTTCGGTTGCTACATTTTCAGGAACCGGCACCTTCAGCCAAATTAAAATTGCGATGATCACGCCGACGAGAGATTCTCCCGCAATCAGACCGGATGCAAAAAGAACTCCTTTTTCGCTGCGTTTTTCTTTTTCTTCTTTCGATTTTGAAAGTACTTCTACAAGCCAGCGGACGATTCCTCCTGCCATAATCGGAACGCTTGTGTGAACCGGCAAATAAATACCAACGGCGACAACAAGGGAATTCAATCCTAAAAATTCAATTACGATTGAAATAGAAGCACCGATTAATATCAGTTCCCAAGGCAAGTTTCCACCCATAATTCCTTCTACTAATATTTTCATCAACATAGCTTTCGGAGCAGGCAGAGCAGCTGATCCCATCGTATAGGCTTTATGCAGCATCACAAGGATGAAGCCCATTACAAGACCGGAAGCCAAGACACCGATCATCATGGCAACTTGTTGTTTCCACGGTGTTCCTCCGACAAGATAACCGGTTTTTAAATCTTGGGAAATATCACCTGCTACGGCAAGTGCCGTACAAACAATGGCAGCGACAGTAAAGGCTGCAACCATTCCTTCTTTTCCGTGATAACCTGTCAGTTTAAAAATAAGCGTGACGATGAGCAGTGTGGCGATCGTCATTCCAGAAACCGGAGAAGAAGAACTTCCAACGATTCCGACTATTCTGGAAGCGACAGTTACAAATAAGAAGCCAAAAACGGCGATAGCGAGCGCTCCGAGAATTCCTACCTTCACAAACGGGTCAAGAGCAATGATAACGATGAGAACGAGTGCACCTAAAATTACGTATTTCATCGGCATGTCCCGATCGGTTCTGTCTAAGGACGCTTGGCCATTCGATCCATTGGAAAGATTTTTAAATGTGGCAGCCGCGGTTTGATATAATGTCGGGATTGATTTGGCCAATGTAATAATCCCGCCGGCTGCAACCGCACCTGCACCAATATAGCGGATGTAGTTGTCCCAAATTCCCCACGCATCCAAATGTTTAATCGGTTCTGTCGATGGGAAAATGGCATGGGTGCTATCTGCACCGAAAAATCCAATGAGCGGAATGATGACAATCCAAGCAAGCAATCCTCCCGCCAACATTTGACCGGATATACGAGGACCAATAATATACCCAACACCGAGCAGAGCTGGATAAACATCGGCTCCCACTACCGCATTTTTAAATTTATATATGCCAGTTTCAATTTCTGTTTTAAACAGCTTAAAGCCGTCTCCCAAAGCTTTCATCAAACCGCCGATCAAAAGACCGGACGCAACCATGGTGGCATTCGATCCGCCTTTTTCACCTGTGATTAACACTTCGGCACAGGCCGTTCCTTCAGGATAAGGCAATGTTTCGTGTTCTTTGACAATTAACATACGGCGCAGTGGAACCATCATAAAAACGCCTAAAAAGCCTCCGGTCAGAACAATGAAAATCAGCATAGACTGACTGATGGGGATATCCCATAAAAAGAGTGCCGGAATGGTGAAAACGGCGCCCGCCCCAAGCGCTTCACCGGCAGTTGTCATGGTTTGCACGATATTATTCTCTAAAATAGAATCTTTTCTGAAAATTCCGCGCAAAATTCCCATAGAAATGACAGCTGCAGGGATGGAAGCTGATACTGTCAATCCAACTTTTAAACCTAGATAAGCGTTCGCGGCTCCGAATAAAATGGATAAAACAATTCCTAATATAATCGCTGTGACAGTAAGCTCAGGCAGCGACTTTGACGCCGGAACGTAGGGGACGAATTTTTTTCCGTTTTTTTCAGACATAGACAAAACCCCCTGAATATTAAATTTTGTTAAAAAATTAAAACGGATTTTAACCTAAAACGGATATAATTATACTCTTTTTTCTTCTTTCAATCAAGACAAGCGTCTCGACATGATCATTTCCATTCATAACAGAAAAGGCGGCCGTCAACATGTTATATAGAAAAATAGATTTCTTTCATTCTATATAACATGTTTTGACTTGGCCAACCATTCATCATTATTTTAGGAAAGTACACCTAACATAAAATACAGGAGCATATCTTTTTTGCGTATGTTCTGAATCGCTTTTTTATCAGCATCAGTGAATTTAAGCGGTGTAATAAAAGGAGAATTGACTTTCTGAATATCCTGTGGATGTGGAAGGACCGCTTCTCCTTGTTTTACACCTCGAATGATTTCTTGTTTTTGTCCGACATGAATCCCCTTCGTTATTTCACGTTTTTCTACGATTCCTTTTCGGTTGAGAACGAGTACGTAGTTTTTCTTATGATCTTGAAAAACGCTGGATGATGGCACCATTAACGTACTTAAAGATTCTTTCGTTATGATGGTAATGTTTGCTTTTGAACCGGGTAGAAGAGGTTCGTTTGAATCTTTTACATTGAACAATTGGGCTTTAAAAGGATAATAGCTATTTTTATGTACAGAAGGTTCATCTTCCGGATAAGAATCTACTTTTATGATTTTTCCTGTATATTGTTTTTTCTTTGTATCAACAGAAACTTTGACTTTTAATCCTTCTGTTACCTTTTTGCGCTGCTTTTCGTTCAATACCCCTTGAACGGCCGGTTTCAAAGAGCGGATCGTTACGATTGGGTTGTTTAATCGATCGTCGATTTTTTCTACATAGCCTGCATAAGGACTTTTTACAGTAAGTTGTTGTTTTCTTTGATCAAGTTCACGGAGAAGAGTATCATACTTTTTCACTTCTTCTTGTAATTTGCCGATTTCCGCTTGCTGTTCTAATATTTGACTTTTGACTGTCACCTCAGCAGCGCTTGGCGTTTGATCAGAGCTTTTTAGAGAAGATTGTATGTTTTGTAATTTTTGCACTTCCTCCGTGACCAGATCTATTTCTCTTTGTGCCTGCTCTTTTTCTGCCAGCCATTTTGCTCGTTCTTCTTCTATTTCAGCCGGCGAATATTGAAAGAGTTCCGTCCCGGGAGAAACTTTATCCCCTTTTTCTACTAAAAACTTGCTGAATTGCCCCATGGAAGGATCGAAATAGACCGGATATTCCTCTTGTGGTGTAATAACGCCCGATGTATGGAATGTTTCAGCCAGATTGCCGATTTTGACCCTCGCCCATTTGTCTATCCACTGCGTTTTCTCGATTTTGCTATCTTTTTTAAAAATCAAGTAAAGATTGCCTGCTATTAAACAAGCACACAAAACGGCGATGATCATATTTCTCGTTGTTTTTCGCACGATTCTGCCCTCCTATCTTAAATAAGTTTTTCGATATGTATGGAAGTGAAGAAAGCGGTAAAGGCCCAAAAGACAATAGATAATCCTGCGATCACAGCCGCAATATAAAGCGGTTTATGATCCGTCATTCTTTTTAAGAATCGATATTGCAGGACTAATGTCCAAATTTGGAAAAGAGAGATACTTCCAAAAAAGCGAATAAGGATCGAATGATCGGTCAAATAGCGAATCGCCGTTCCTAATGCGAAAGGAGAATAGTACCATTTCAATCCGTATAGAAACTCAAATGGCAAAAGAATAACCCTTTCTCCTATCAGAATGGTTAGAACAAAAAGCTGCAAGACAAGTGCTTTGCGGAAGTCTACTTCCATTAAGCCCCAAAATAACAATGACGGAACGACTAACACTAACAAAACAAAGAGGATGCCCCAAAATACGCTTCCTAAAACAAAAAAGACTTTTCTTGCAGCCAATTCATTTGCGGTCCAATCCGCTAATCGATGCGAAAGGTCTTCACTTCCAATGCCAAGGCAGCTGCTTACAGCCGATAGAATGACGCTAATCACCAGCAAGATGATGATTCGACTGCTTAACCCTCGGATGGTTTCAGCTTGTTCCAGCTCATAAAGCACATTCCGAGTCTTAAAAACTCCCTTCCAAAGCTTTACTTGATACATAGTTGCAACATCCTCCATAACAGGTTATAAATAACAGCAATTATTTATTATATAGAAACGGCAAGACACATACCAGACGAATATACCATAATCTCCGTGTGTGACTGCCTCCTCTTTCTACTATTATAACCAATTATTCTATCATGTTAAGAAAATGAAACATTTACGTAATAAAAAGATAATGAACTGTAAAATCACTAGTAGTTTAGTCATGATAGAATGATACTCGTTAATAGAAAAGGAGGTTATTGTGTGAAGAAAGCAATTGCCGCTCTCTTTACTGCAGTAGTATGTTTCAGCTTTGCTCATTCCTCGAATGCGGCAAGCACGACATATACTGTCAAAAAGGGAGACACGTTATGGAAGATTGCCAATACTTATAAAACGACTGTCGACAATATAAAAAAATGGAACCATCTAACATCTAACAACATTACAGTAGGAACGAAATTAATCATTCAATCTAGTTCGACCGCAACAGCCAAGAATACGTCTACAACATCCGCCGTAAACTCTACTGCGGGAAAGAAAGTGATCGTCGTTAAGGCCACTGCTTATACAGCATCTTGCAAAGGATGTTCCGGCGTTACAGCGTTGGGAATCAACTTGAAAAAAAATCCGAATGCGAAAGTGATTGCAGTGGATCCTAAAGTTATTCCGCTCGGTTCAAAAGTATATGTGGAAGGATACGGCCAAGCAATCGCAGCTGATAAAGGATCTGCTAATAAAGGAAATAGAATCGACGTGTTTGTTCCATCCCTTCAAAGTGCACGTAATTGGGGCGTAAGGACAACGAAGGTGACGATCTTACAATAAATTTTCTCCGTTTATCTTGATCGTGTTAGCTCATTTCGTGTGAAATCTTGGCTTCTCACGAAATGAGCTAAATTGTTGGGCGAACTCCTGCCCACGGGAGTGAACGCAGCAGAGAAAACCTATTAAAAATCGAATTTCAAACGTCTGGAAGCAACAAAATTCCAGACGTTTTTATTTGTGCGCCTGGCATGGGTGCAGTCTATAGGGTGAAAGTCCTGAGCCACGAAGGCAGTAGTAGTGGTTAGCTTAACGCAAGGGTGTCCGTGGTGACACGGAATCCGAAGGAAGCGAGCGGCAAACTTAGGGTCTCTCGGAACACGAACTTCATAGAAGGCTAGGTAACATTGGATGAGTCTGCAAAACAAGATAAAGTCCATACTGCCGAAGATGTTACAGAGTAAATGAAGCAGATAGATGGAGAGAAAGACTGTACTCTTACCCAGGGAGGTCTGACGGACACGCCAACTGAGTTGGTAACCCATCTAGCGATGGATGGCTGAACCGTCAGAAGTCAGCAGACGTCATAGTACAAATAAGGTCGCTCCTTATTTGGAAGGACGGAACAATCAAAGAGGGTTTTCTACTCGGACATTCTAATGGAGCAATGACACAGACAATCCGAAACGGACTTACTTGAAGAGAGTAGTGGTGAATCCCACGAGGGACTTCAAGAGGGTGGAGCTTATATTAGGTCTATGGAAGAGAATAGAAAACACACGCAAGGAGTCCTATTTATGAGAATGGAACAGGTTTTATCACGTGAAAACTTACTAGAGGCACTTCACCGAGTGGAACGAAATAAAGGAAGTCATGGTGTGGACGGAATGAGTGTATCCGAATTACGACCGTACATGATGGAACATTGGCATGAAATCCGCACGTCTCTACTGGAGGGAACCTACAAACCGCAACCAGTCCGACGAGTCGAAATCCCGAAACCGAACGGCGGTAAACGGAAACTAGGTATCCCTACCGTGATAGACCGTTTCATTCAACAGGCTTTAAACCAAGCATTAACACCCATATTTGATCCAGGATTCTCAGAGAATAGCTTTGGATTCCGCCGCAATAAACAAGCGCACCAGGCGGTGCGGAAAGCTAGATCCTATATCAAAGATGGTTATCGTTGGGTCATTGAAATGGATTTAGAAAAATTCTTTGACCATGTAAATCATGATAAACTCATGCATTTAATCGGTAAGAAAATCAGAGATGGAAGAATCCTTCATCTAATCCGAGAATTCTTGAAGGCAGGCATTATGGAAAACGGGCTAATCACTTCCAATCTCGAAGGGACTCCCCAAGGGGGTCCATTAAGTCCACTTTTATCCAACATAATGCTGGACCCCTTAGACAAAGAACTCGAGAGAAGAAATCTGCGATTTGTAAGATACGCAGATGATTGTAATATCTTTGTCAAGAGTAGGAAAGCCGGAAAGAGAGTAATGGAGAACATGACAAACTTCATAGAGAAGGGTCTAGCACTCAAGGTCAACAGGGAAAAGACGGCATTAGACCGCCCTTGGAAAAGGGATTATCTAGGTTTCAGTTTTACTTATCATAAAGAACCAAAGATAAGAATCGCTCGGAAGAGCATTCGGAAGATGAAACATAGAATCAGGAAACTAACCAGCCGTTCTCACTCTATCTCAATGGAAGAAAGAATCAAAAGACTAAACCAGTACCTAATGGGATGGTGTGGATATTTTTCACTAGCTGACACTCCTACTGTCTTTAAGAATCTTGATAAATGGATAAGAAGAAGGCTCCGAATGATTATCTGGAAACAGTGGAAGAAGCCGAAAACGAAAATAAAGAAACTTATACAACTCGGAGTTCAACCATATAAAGCATATGAATGGGGAAATTCGAGGAAATCATATTGGAGAATCTCTAAAAGTCCCATATTACACAAAACCCTTGGCAACTCTTATTGGAGTAGCCAAGGGCTGAAAAGCCTGTACAGTAAATATGGCGAAAAGCGTCATTTATTTGATTGAACCGCCGTATACCGAACGGTACGTACGGTGGTGTGAGAGGACGGAGGTTCACCACCTCCTCCTACTCGATTTTCATCAAGTAGAAAAGGCATTTCATCTACTAATCTGTTTGGAATGACCATGTATTACCAATTACTTCTTTTTCCATCTAAGTTATATCAATCCATAATCATTACATGAATGTTACAAAGAAAGGGGAAAAAGGGGAAGTGAAATGATGGCGTAACATAATGGCAAGGAAACGTAATCGGTTTTTAAAATCACAGTGCTGTTTTTCATGTTAAAATGAACCTCGTCAGTGAATAAAGGAGGTTAATTACGTGAAAAAATCTGTAATTGCTCTAGCAGCCGCAACGATGTTATCAGGTGCTTTTGTTGCCGATGCATCTGCTGCTTCGTACAAGGTGGAGCGAGGAGACACATTATGGAAGATTGCACGTGAACATCATACTACTGTAGATAAGTTAAAGGAAATGAATCACCTTTCCTCTGATTTAATCTTCCCAAATCAAGTCCTAACTACTTCGGATGTACCTGAGTATTATACAGTTCAAAAAGGAGATACATTAAGCAAAATTGCCAAAGCTTACGGTATGTCTGTCCAAACTTTAAAATCAATCAATCAATTAAACTCTGATCTTATTTTCCCGGGAGATCGCATTGTACTAAACGGTTCAAAAGCAGTTCAGCAGACTGTTGAGAATAAATCGGTACAACAACCTGTTCAAAATCAGGCAGCTCAGCAACCTGTTCAGAATCAACAAGCTAATCAAACCGGTCAAACTGAAACAAAAGCGACAACAGCAGCTGTTCAACAGCAAAATACAACGGCACAACCAAGCCAGCCTGTACAGCAATCTGAACAGCCGGCACAAAATGCTCAACAACCGGTACAAAAATCTCAACAACCAGCTCAGCAAGTTCAATCTCAACCGGCCCAGCAGTCTAATACACAACCAGACAATGCTGCTCAAGGAGAAACTTTTACGATGACGGCCACAGCTTATACAGCTAATTGCGGTGGTTGCTCCGGTGTAACAGCAACGGGAATGAACTTAAAAGCCAATCCGAATGCGAAAGTAATTGCGGTTGATCCGAGCGTCATTCCATTAGGAACAAAAGTATATGTTGAAGGATATGGTGAAGCGATTGCCGGGGACACCGGTGGAAGCATTAACGGAAACAGAATCGACGTTTTCGTTCCAAATGAGCAACAAGCTCTTAATTGGGGAGTTAGAACGGTAACAGTAAAAGTACTTAAATAATAAGAAACCTAAGTAGGCTTAGAGGAACTGTGTCCTCCTGCGAAATGATTTGCGATGACACTCTTGATAGATGATTGATTTTCCTGTTGGCACATGTGTCCTATTGTAGTAAAAGAGTAGATTTTGAAGCAGAATGAAAAAGACCAGTCACGCTGTTTGTATATGGATAAATGAATGAGAATACTCGTCCTTTTTGGATTCTCAATGGATAGCCACAAGGTTTAGGTTGGCTAACTATTGAGAGTGGCGAAAGGACGAGTTTTTTTATGGAATCCTTTTGACTGAATTAGAAACTGTAAAAGCAGCCTTTTAGATGTAATACGAAACATCAAATAAAAGGCTGCTTTCAAAATTCCATTGAAAACGTAAGATCGAACCAGGAGGCCTAATACTTTATTGATTTCACAATAAATGTTTTATTCTTTCACGGGATGCATTTCGAATTTTCGGTTCATCATCAGTGCGATAAAGAGAGAAGGTATGACCGCTGCTGCCATTCCGGCAAACGCCAACCCAGCCGACTTGGAGTAGAGATAGCTTCCCAGAAAAGTGAAGACGCTGATGCTTAGCCCCATAGCTAGAGAGGCATAGATGCCTTGAGCCGCCGGAATGAGTCGATTGTCTAATTCCTCATTAAGAAGGCGTATAAATGCGTAATGGGCAAGTGCAAATGTAAGAGAATGCAGAAACTGGGTGAAAATAAACATCCATACTGTTGGTACAAGATAGACGAGCCCCCAGCGCACGATCGAACCCGCCGCGGAAATGGCAAACATGCGAGAAGTGGAGACTTTTTGAAAAATGCGATCCGCCGTCATAAAGAACAATGTTTCAGCAAGGACGGCCAAGTTTAAAATCATGCCACTCCAAAAATCTCCGGCATTCAATTTTTGTAAATAAATAAATCCGTAATTATAGTAAGAGGCGTGGGCTCCTTGAATAAGGATACATACTACCATCGCCGCTATAAACCGTTTGGATCGAAACAGAGGCAGATAGGAAACCGACTGTTCTTGGTGCTTGGCCATAAGCGATTTCGGAGTTTGGACTTGAGCCGCAATGGCCATAAGACAACAACTGACAAACATGGTCCAAAAAATAGAACTCTCACTGTAAAAAGACAAAATTGCTCCGACGGCTACTAGTGCTGTCGCATAGCCGATGGATCCGAAAGATCGGCTGATTCCGTATTGAATTTGATCTGTCTTCATCATGATCGATCCTAGGCTTTCGGAAACCGCCAACATCATGGGATAGACAAAACTGAATAAAATCATGGCCGCCAAAATCCATCGAAAAGAGTGGACCGGCAGAAATAATAAAAGGATTAGTACAGAAAGCAAGGAAATCATTTTCATTTCATGACCGATCGCCATTTTCTTGCTTAAAAATGGGAATACAAAAAATGTACTAAATGCGCGGATCAATAATCCGACCGCAATGATCGTACCGGCGGCTTGAATAGAAAGCCCTTTTTCATTTATCAGCCAAGTATTCCAATAAGGAATAAATACTCCCCAAGTAAAAAAGAACAAGAAAAAATTAATCGACAACCAAGTTTGTGGTTTCAAAAGAATCCAACCTTCCTAGCATACTCTGAAAAAATTATATCGAAAAAGAAAAAGACTGTCATGAAATCGAGAATGTTTCCGAATAGCAAAAAAAGACGGACAAACCGTCTTTTTTAAAGGCTCTTATTTTAAATCTTTAATCGCCTCAAAAATTCTGAAAAGTACTTTAACTTTTTTTCTGGATTCTGCCTTTGGCAAGTAAGAAAGGTTGGTAATCATTTTTTTGATCTCCGGGTATTCTTCTACCATTTTTTCTACGCGCTGAAGTTCTGCTTCTTTTAATTTTTCCCGCAAAACTTCTGGAGTAGTGGAAGAGTATAAGTCTGAGGATTCAAAAAGCATTTCTGCGAAAAGATCAGAAGGGATTTCGTAAGCGGCTTTAAAATCTTTCAGCATGTCCGCGGTAATTTGAGCTCGACCATTTTCATACTTGGACAAAGCGGATTGCGAAAGCTTTAAACGAAAGGCTACTTCCTTTTGGGAAAGTTGTAAAATTTCTTCTCTATATTTCTTTAATTTTTCGTGAAAATGCATAAAGACCCACCTATGAAAGTTTTACCATGATTGATTATTAAGATAGCGATTTTTCTGTAAAAAGAACAAATAGTTTCCGAATTGAAATTATAAAATCCATTCCATTAAAGAATAACGAGCTGCTTCGACATGTTTTTCCTATATGATGGGAACAAAGGAAAATATATCTATTACAAAAGACTTATTGCTCAAATATCTTAAATGGGAGGGGGCGAGATCGAGTGGAAAAGGAGCAGTCTTTTCTTATTTTCAATGGAAAAAAGAAAGATAGGGATTGCGTTCAGTTATTGTCTATATGCGGTTTTTACGATGTCATCACCAATATTTACTCTTCTAAGAAATTTTTTTATCGAATCCGTAATACGAATTATGTTGAATTGCCTCTTCACGAAGAGTACGATTCCTTTCTGTTAACAGTGGGATGGGGGCTGGATGAGTGGACATTCAAAATGGAGATTTATTTAAATAAAAGGCTCATCAAACTATCAAACTTAAACGAACAGTGGGTCCCGGAAAGAGTAGTAGAAAAGGTATTAACCAGTTTTTTGTTGAAAATTGGAGAAGTTTTCTATTTTATCGCGTATCTTCCTCACCAAAAGCATTGCCTTCAAAGAAAAACCAAATTCCAGCGCCGTGCTTCTCAGAAAGAACCTCACCGTTTATCAAGTTCTATTTATTTATCTTTAAATTTGATAACCCGGAACGATGCAAAAATTTAAAAAGAAACAACAAATTTCTTCAAATGACTTTCCCATTCAGTTCGAAACACAAGCATGGATTTATTCGTCCATCCAACTGTATCATTCCTTTTGTTGCTGCCACACAGACAAGACGTTTCGTATGATGTACATAATGAGTCACGAAAAGGGATGATTAGCGCATGAAGAAAAAATCAATCATTCATTTTTTTAGACGAAAGCAGATATTCACCCGATCATGACACCATTGTCTTTGAACACGAATATTTAAATTTAAAGCGAGGCTGAAAGACGCCTCGCTTTTTTTCCTAGTTCCAGATTTTGATATAATGAAATGGGATGAAAGGGGGATTAAATTGAAACGCTTTCGAAATCTGACGCCCGTTTTTTTTATGCTGTTATTCGTTCTTTCCATGGCTGCATGCGAGAAAACACCGAGTCCGGAAGAACGGTTAGCTGATTATGTCAAGCTATGGAATGATCAGAAATTCAGCCAAATGTACCATGATTATTTAACGTCTTCCTCTCAAAAAAAATATAAAATAGAGGATTACGCAGATCGGTATAAAACGATTTATAGGGATCTAGACGTGAAGCATTTAAAAGTGACTGTGTTATCAGCAAAAGAAAAGGATTGGAAAGATGCTGACCGGGCAGAACTGCCGATTGACGTAAAAATGGATACTGCTGCCGGTCCGATTCATTTTAAAAAGAATGTCCATTTGAAACTGGAAGAAAAAGAAGGAAAAAAGAATTGGTACGTCGATTGGAATACAACCTATATTTTCCCTGAGCTTGGAAAAGGAGACAAAGTCCGGCTTGAAACCGTGGAGGGAAAACGCGGCGAAATCTTTGACCGAAATGGCAATGCCTTAGCCATTAATTCTAAAGGTTATGAGGTAGGGATCATTCCTAAACAATTTGGTCATGATGCCGGAAAAAAAAGTCAGCTGGCTCATTTGCTTGGGGTCTCTGTTCATTACATCGATCAACAGTTAAGTCAAAGTTGGGTGAAACCCGATTATTTTGTGCCGCTGAAAGATGTTTTGTATGATGATGGAAATATCAATCAATTGTTGAGTATTCCGGGCGTGCTGGCCAACGAGAAGCTTATTCGAGAATATCCTTATCATCAAGCTTTGGCCCATTTAACCGGGTATGTTGGCACCATCACAAAGGAGGAATTAGCAAAGCAAAAGAAAAAAGGATATAAGGAAGGCGATTGGATAGGAAAGCGTGGCTTGGAGGAGCTGCTTGAAGACAAACTGCGAGCGACAAACGGCCAAAAAATAGTGATTGAAAAATCGGATGGCAATCAGGTTGTTCTCGCCGAAACGAAAGCAAAGAACGGCAAATCCGTAAAATTGACGATAGACGCCGAATTGCAAAAAGTCATATACAACCAAATGAACGGACAACCGGGGACCGCTGCGGCTATTGATCCTAAAACCGGGAAGGTTCTTGCCCTTGTAAGTTCGCCGGCCTTTGATCCAAATGACTTTATTACAGGATTGTCTGAGAGCCGTTATCAACAGATGCAAAATGATCCGGCCAAGCCTTTTTTGAATCGGTTTGCAGCTACTTATGCTCCCGGTTCCTCTATCAAGCCGATTACAGCGGCGATTGGGCTGAAAACAGGAAAGCTGGATCCGTTTAAAGCGCGCAATATTAAAGGGCTCAAATGGCAAAAAGATGCTTCATGGGGAAATTATCACGTGACTCGAGTGACAGACCCGGGGAAACCGATAAATCTGGAAAGTGCCCTCGTTTATTCGGACAACATTTATTTCGCCCAAACGGCTTTAGAAATTGGAAAGCAAGATATGGAAAATGGGTTGAAGAATTTTGGATTTGAAACCAAGTTGCCGTTTGCTTTTCCTATCCGCTCTTCGCAGATATCGAACAGTGGCCATTTTGACAAGGAAAGGCTATTAAGCGACTCCGGATACGGTCAAGGTGAATTGTTAGTCAGCATGCTTCATTTGGCTTCCATGTACGGAGGCATTGTCAATCAAGGCACAATGATGAAGCCGATTTTGTATAGCGATGAAAAACCGCAAGTATGGAAAAAGGACTTGATCTCTCAAAAAGATGCAAAAATTCTGCAGAAGGATCTGAGGCTTATCGTAGAAAAAGGAACGGCAAAAAAAGCGAATCATCCGTCTTTAAAACTGGCAGGAAAGACCGGAACGGCTGAATTAAAATCCAATTTTGGACAATCGGGAAAAGAGAATGGCATTTTCGTTGCCTATGACCAAAACAAGCCGAATATGGTTCTCGCCATTTTAATGGAAGGAGTCAATTCCAGAGGCGGCAGCAGTTCCGTTGTTCAATTATCCAAAAATATCTTTCTTCAATGGGAGCAAATGAACCCTCTATAAAGAAGAAAAGAGGCAGTTTCAAAAGAAACCGCCTCTTTTTTTAGGAATATCATTTTGCATACCATCCTTTTAAGAAGGAACAACAGTAGATATAAAGCCTTAAAAAGTGTGTTTTACTACATACTATAGACTGACAAAGAGATCCCTTTAGCGACACGAAATTAGCATTACGTGAACGCCATAAGATAACATATTCTCCAATTTATGTTGATCATACAGAAAAAAAATAATAATAATTACCAATATTATACAAAAATATGATCTATTTTTAGTAGATTTGGATAAATATGTCCTTTTTACCTTTTGATTTTTGTCGCTCTATGATAGTATATTGCTGTGTGTTGTTAAGAATATTCGACGAAATGTATGAAATATCCAAAAGGAAATGACGAAAACATATCGAAACAGAAGTGTAGATCATTTTATTCTACAATTTTACACAGAATTAAAAAATTTTCAACTATTAATCTGTTAATATGACACTGAAAAAACCGATATTAAACGTGAATATTCAATTAGGGAGGCCCAAAATGAGAAAAGCATTATTTACTTTGTCCACAGCTGCGATTATCTCAGCAGGATTTGCTTCAAAGAGCGAAGCAGCTATTATCAATTATCAAGTTCGATCCGGAGATACATTATACAGCATTTCAAAAAAATATAATACAACGATTGATTCTATTAAAAACTTAAACCATTTGTCTACAAATACGATTTACGTTTCTCAAGTTTTAAAAATTGATGACGGGAAGGGTTCAACGCAATCTGTCAGCACCAGCTCGTCCAGCACATCCTCTGGCACCGCTACATACACCGTGAAATCTGGAGATACACTTTCCAAAATTGCAAGAGCTTATGGGACTACCGTCCAAAATTTGAAAAGCTGGAACGGTTTGAGTTCTGATACCATTTATCCAGGACAGGTTTTAAAAGTGAAAGCTTCTGCTGCAGCTAGTTCAAGCTCGGGGGCTCAATCTTCCGGAACAACCAACTCCAATTCCTCTTCAGGTTCTAAAACCTATACCGTTGTTAAAGGCGACACACTAACCAAAATAGCTTCTAAATATGGTACAAGCGTTTCAGCAATAAAATCAGCCAATCACCTTTCTTCTGACACCATTTACGTTGGCCAAAAACTGATCATTCCTAGCGGCGCGGCAAATAGCAGTTCCATAGAGCAAACTGGAAGCAACGTCAATACCGCAGTGGTTGCGGAAGCAAAAAAATATATTGGCGTCCCGTATGTTTTCGGAGGTTCTTCTCCATCGGTAGGATTTGATTGCAGCGGGTTTGTCTACTATGTATTTAACAAAGTCGGAAAAAGCATCCCACGAACCAGTGCGGAAGGATACTACAGCCGTTCCTACTATGTCTCCAACCCACAACCTGGTGATCTTGTCTTTTTCGATAATACATACAAACAAGGCGTCTCTCATATGGGGATCTACATTGGAAACAATCAATTTATTCATGCCGGAGGAGATCAAGTTCAAATCAGCAGCTTGAGCAATTCCTATTATCAAAGCCACTTCGACAGCTTCAAGAGATTTTATTAATTAGGAATAAGCCTGACCCTTTAAAACCTTGTGTAGATGGGAGTTCCATGAATTGGATCCTGCCCTTTAGGTGAATGGGTCAGGCTTTTTAATGAAGTCGCGATTCAGGACTATGGAAAAATGTATGGACAAAATGATCTATAAAAGAAAATGGTCCAAATCAAGGAAGTTTTGAATCTATGATTGTGTAGAGTACGAGAGACCCCTAACAGGAAATGTTGTGCATCGGACGGATGTTTCCTGCTAGGGGTCTTTAATAGTGAGTGGTTCTTTGATTGGAATGATGGATTCCAATCCATTAATTTAGGTTTAATTGGTCTTTAAATATTTGGGAAAGGCGCTGTTTTTCTGAATCGGAAACGATATAGTAGTATACACCGTTTATTTTGGTACCTTCTCCTTTTATTTCGTTTTGCTGAATATGATTTCGGGCTGTTTTGTAATTTTTTTGGATTTTCATCATATCATCCATTGTTAAATTGGTTTTTACATTTTTTTGTAAAGCGTTTAAAATATCACCATATTTCCATAAGGAAGAGAAATCAATCCCTTTTGCGAGAATTCCTTCAAGGATTTGTCTTTGACGAAGCTGCCTTCCAAAGTCTCCGCGAGGATCATCATAACGCATGCGAGAATATTTTAAAGCTTGTTCGCCGTTTAAATGCAATGTACCTTTCGGAAAATGTTCTCCTTCATAAGTAAAATCCAAATCGTTTTGTACCGTTACTCCGTCCACTGCATCGACAATATCTTTAAATCCTTCCATATTGACTTTAATGTAATAGTCGATCGGGATATCCAAAAATTTTTCCACTGTTGCAATCGACATCGGTACACCGCCAAAAGCATAGGCATGATTGATTTTATCTTCCGTTCCTTTTCCGACAATTTCTGTTCGCGTGTCTCGTGGAATGCTTAAAAGTTGAACAGACTGCTTTTTCGGATTGACGGCGGCTAAAATCATCGTATCGGAACGCCCTGTATCGTTTTGCCGCTCGTCTACACCTAATAACAGGACGCTAAACGGATCTTTGTTATCCAGCGACACCGGATGTGTACGTTTATTAGCTTGATCATGAGCAATCGGTGCATGCATGCTTTCTACCGCTTTGTTCACAGAATGGTAGATGGAGTACGCGTACACACCGGCACCCGCTAAAAGAATGGCTAAAACGGTAAGTAAAATTTTTAAACCGCGTCTTTTCTTTTTTTTATGTTTATGTCTATCGCTTCTCATATTCTCTTAAATCCCTTTCCTTCTAGTTTCTTCTCTATCTACAAGAATATCAAATATTACTGAAAGAACAATAGAAATGGTCATGATTTTTACTTTTTAGAGCATGGGCTGGTTCAAAAATTCAAGTGATTTTGAAGGGGCTGCGAATACTGTGAAAAGAATGTGCCATGGCGGAAAAAACAAATGAAATGTTATTATATGGAGGTAAATTGAGGCATTATATGAAAATATTTCTTGTCAAAGTAAAAGGTTGTGGTACAATAAAAGAGTAATGTTTTCCGTTTTGTAATGTTCGAGAGAGAATGAGGCGACGGTTGGTGATGGCCGAAAAGGCACCTGCATGTATACACATGCAGGTGCCTTTTTCTTTCCCTTAAAAAAGTCTGTAATCGGATTTATCTGGACTATGGATCCATAAGGAAAATGACCGTACCCGTTGAGGTTGAATAGGATGTTTGAGAACAGAGAATAAGAGAAGGGAAACGGGGAAAGTCAATGACTCCCAAAAAGGATTTTTCGTTTTAACGAAATGAACTGGAAATGGTGATGCAGTCGGACAGATTTGTTTCCTGATAAAAAGGAAAGTCTTAGGTTCATTCAGCTATAAAAGAGGAGATAAGTCCAAACTTGAGATTATGGTTTAAAGCTGGGGGAGGAAAGAATCCCCTCTAATGGAAGTTTCACAGTACCCCGCATTAAGGGGGCAGTAGATCCCCTTTTCAGGATTAGCAGGGGAGAAGAAGAAACCTTGGGGTCTAACTGCCCCTAAAGGCCCGATTGGTTCAACTAACCATCAGAAGGGGAAGAAAAACTCCCCTTCTGATGGAAGTTTCACTGTATCCCGCATTAAGGGGCAGTAAATCCCCTTCTCAGGATTGGCAGGGAAGAAGAAACCTTGTAGGGTCTAACTGCCCCTAAAGGCCCGATTGGTTCAACTAACCACCAGAAGGGGAAAAACCCCCTTCTGATGGAAGTTTCACAATATCGGCTAGTCCTGTTTTTGGATTACAACAGCCTTCCAAGAAGACAAGTCAGGAGCAGATTTTTTTATATTGTTTTTCGGGAAAATAAAGGTCCACGGTTTTGTTGTATTTGGCTTGATTTCCAATTGACCGATATTGAATTGCCCTTCAGCCGCAATGGCATCGTTCGCATCGATAATTCTCAGCGGAAGTTGTTGTATTTGAATCGCTTTTTTGTAGCCGTTTCGGATCAAGAGAGTCACGGCCAAATCTCCCGATTGCAGCATTTTGGCTTCTAATCCCATAAAATTGAGTTCATTTTTCTTTGGAGGCTCCAATTGGCTAACGAGCTGTTGGAGTTTTTTCTTTTCTTCGTCAGGCAAACTTTGTTCCCAAGAAGGTTCTAAATCGAGTTGATGTTGTTTTGTGCTTAAATCGAAGGCGAGTGTCCAGCCTTCTTTTTGCAGATGATCTTTCAACAAAGACTCTTTAGGGAAAACAAAAGTCCACGGTCGGCTGCTTTCGGCCGGGATTTCTCCTGCATCATGAAGGTTAAAGGTGTGTTTAGCCACAACTTCCCGATTTTCATCTAATAGAATAAGGGGAACTTCTTCCAATTGGATCGGCTTTTTTAATGAATTACGAATAAAGGCGGTCACCGAAAGCCCTTTGGGTGTTTCTTCCCATTGAATGCCGGACAGAGAAAGTTGATTGGGCTTCAGTGTTGGCAGCTCATTATTTAAAAAACGAAATACATAGTATTGTTCTTTTGAAACATTCCATAACGGGTGGATGGAAAGTTCGGTTTTCACTTCTGAATCTTGATCTCCTTGTTGTGGAGAGTCGACTAATTCAGCGGAGTCGATGGTATTAGTCAAGCCTTCTAATTGGATATCTTCTTTCTTTTTTTTTCGAAATAATGGAAACATGATCAGCTACTCCTTTGTTTGCATCTCTTTTAAAAAAGCGGCGATTCTGACAGAGATCTCTTTTTCGATTTCATGGTACGTTTCTAAAAAGATTTCATATCCTTCTTTTTGGTAAAGCCTCATAGGATCTTCTTGTTGATACGATCTTAATCCGATTCCCTCTTTCAGACGCGTCATGCTTTCCATATGATCGATCCAATGGCGGTCAATGACAGAAAGCATAATTTCTTTTATATAACTGGCCCATTCTGCGAAATTTAATTGTTCAATCCGTTTTTTGTAAGAAGCAACGGCAGGGAAGACGGCTTCTTCCACATCCTTCAGATCTTCCAATCCTTCCGGCAAGTTGACAGTCTCACCGGGAATGCACGATTGAATCGTCGAAAGCAATTGATTCAGACGCCAATTATCCGGTGTTTCTGTCTCCGGACAAAGTCGTTGTATTTGTTCTTTTACAGCCGAATCAATCATTTCAAAATATAGTTTCAATAGATCGCTTTCATCAATAATTTTATTTCTTAGTCCGTAAATGACATTTCGCTGCATGTTAATGACATCGTCCAGTTTTAAATTGTATTCACGCACAGAAAAGTTTGAGCCTTCCACTATTCGCTGAATTTTGTTGACAAACTCGTCCATTTTTTTATTTAGCACTAAGCCGGTAGAATCGGTTTCGATTTTTTTAGATAATTTTTCCATTTCTTTGGAGGCGAAGCGCTGGAACATGTCATCTTCTAATGAAATAAAAAACTGGGTGGAACCGGGATCACCTTGGCGGCCGGCGCGTCCCTTCAGCTGATTATCAATTCTTCTGCTTTCATGCCGCTCTGTTCCGATGACATGAAGGCCCCCAAGCTGGGCGACTCCCTCTTCCAAAATAATATCTGTCCCGCGTCCAGCCATATTGGTGGCGATCGTAATCTGTCCTCGTTGTCCGGCTTTGGCAATCAGCGCTGCCTCTTGATCGGCGCTTTTAGCGTTCAACAGTTCATAGTCTAAATGCTCTTGGTCCAAATACTTCGCCAGTTTTTCCGACTGAAGAATGGAAGTAGTCCCGATTAAAACCGGCTGCCCTTTTTCATGGCGCTTTTTTACTTCTTTCGCTACAGCGGTGTATTTATCGTGTATCGTTTTATAAATCCGGTCCGGCAAATCGATGCGTTGTTTTGGTTTGTTGGTGGGAATTTGAATGACTTCCATATTGTACACTCGAAGGAATTCTTGTTCTTCCGTTTTTGCCGTTCCGGTCATCCCCGATAAATACGGGTACATACGAAAATAGTTTTGGATGGTAATGGACGCTTGAGTTTTGTTTTCTTCTGTAATTTCCAGCCCTTCCTTAGCCTCGATAGCTTGATGAAGTCCGTCGCTCAGCGTTCTTCCTTCCATGATGCGGCCTGTAAAACTATCCACGAGAAAAATTTTGCCGTCTTTCACAATGTAATCTACGTCGCGTTTAAACATGACATGGGCACGTACGGCTTGGATGACATAATGGTACAGTATTTGATGTTCCAAGTCGTACAGATTATCGATACCGAAGGCATTTTCCACTTTCTCAATTCCTTGATCGGTTAAGCTGACCGCTTTTGTTTCCATATCGAAGGAATAATCCTCTTCGTTTTTGAATTTTTTTGCCAATTGAGCTGCAATATAATGCAATTCAGAACTTGCCCTTACTTTACCCGCGATAATGAGCGGTGTTTTTGCTTCATCGATTAATATACTGTCTACTTCGTCGATAATGGCAAAATGATAAGGGCGTTGGACTCGATCTTCAGCCCGGGTAGCCATATTATCACGCAGATAGTCAAAACCAAATTCTGTTCCGACGCCGTAAGTGATATCGGCAAGATAGGCCTGTTTTTTTTCGCTTTGCTCCATAAGCGGTAAATTTAATCCCACTGTTAATCCAAGGAATTCATGGATAGGGCCAATGATTTCGCGATCGCGCTTTGCTAAATATTCATTGACGGTAATGACATGGACACCTTTTCCTTCCAAAGCTCGTAAATAGCTGGGAAGGGAGGCTACCAATGTTTTTCCTTCACCGGTAGCCATTTCAGCAATATTGCCTTCGGTCAATACAAGGCCGCCGATCAACTGGACATCGTAATGGCGCATGCCAAGAATCCTTTTGGCTGCTTCTCTGACTGTCGCAAAGGCTTCGACTTTAATATCATCAATCGTTTTTCCGTTTTGCAGCTGTTGTTTAAACCAAATGGTTTTTTGCTGTAATTCTTGGTCTGAAAGTTTTTCAAACTCTGGTTCTATCTCATTGATTTTCTCAACTAATTTATAATATTTTTTCAATCTTCTTTCGTTCGCATCGACCATATTTTTGATAAGTGAGATCATATTAGGTACGCTCCTTGAAGAAAAATCCTAATCTTCTATTATATTAATATCTTACCAGAACCAATGCTTTTTTACTATAAACAGTACAAGATGTAAAATAAAGGTCGAGAATAAAAGAAAAATAGCATGAAATGAATTTTTAAAGAATTTGATATAGATATTATGACCAATCCGTTTTATAATATTGAAATTGAAGTGGTGGAAATTCTTTGCAGAAGAAATTTTCCAAATGAGAGATAGAATACCGATTTTTTTTGAATGCAATAACAAATTTTGCAATGAACTTTAGTTGCTTTTTTGGGCATGCTAAGAAAGAGGAGGTACGGCATGGTTTACCTTACCTTTGTATTATGTTTTATCGCTTCGCTTCTGCTGACTCCTTTGGCGAAGAAGCTGGCGATCGCTATCGGAGCTGTTGACAAGCCTAATTACAGAAAAGTGCATCAGAAAATAATGCCCCGTATGGGTGGTTTGGCGATTTTTTTAAGTTTTCTTATTGGACTTTTGGTTTTACGTCCGCAAGATCCTTATAACTGGCCGATTATAATTGGCAGCTTTATTATTGTCCTTACAGGATTACTGGATGACAAGTTTGAGCTTTCGCCAAAACTTAAACTAGCTGGTCAGCTGCTGGCAGCCATTGTCGTGGTCGTGATCGGCGGGGTGCATGTGGAATTTATTAATTTGCCTTTCGGAGGCCAATTGGAATTTGGATTGTTAAGCGTTCCGCTAACCATTTTATGGATCGTCGGTGTGACCAATGCCATTAATTTAATCGACGGATTAGATGGACTGGCTGCCGGGGTTTCTTCGATCGCTTTAATTACCATTAGCTTTATGGCTTTTCTTAAAGGCGACGCATATGTCATGAGTATTGCACTCATTTTGCTTGGCAGTACATTAGGTTTTCTGATTTACAATTTTCATCCTGCCAAGATTTTTATGGGAGATACAGGAGCTCTCTTTTTAGGATATATGATGTCAGTTGTGTCGCTGCTTGGATTTAAGAATGTAACAGTTCTTTCATTTGTCATCCCTGTTATTATTCTCGGGGTGCCAATTTCCGATACGTTTTTTGCGATTATTCGCCGTTTTATCCATAAGAAGCCACTCTCAGCGCCTGATAAATCTCATTTGCATCATTGTTTGTTGCGAATGGGATACACCCACAAACAAACGGTGCTGATCATCTATGCCATTTCAGCCATGTTTGGACTGGCAGCCATTATTTTTTCAATGGCTACCATATGGGGGGCTCTTCTGTTTGGCGCTATTTTGATTATAGGAATTGAACTTTTCGTCGAAAGTGTTGGCTTAGTCGGATCCGATTACCAGCCGTTGTTGAGATTAGTCATGAGAAAAAGCAGATAATCCAATTTCGCTTAGAAGTGGAAAAAGAAAAGGGTGTCCTGAAAGCAAGCTTTTGGGGCACCTTTTTTTATCAATAAATGGGTTAGAAATACTCTTGATATCGGTGTAATCAAGTAGCTTGGCTTTGGCTTTGCGAAGTATAAAAAGCGCGGCAGAGCGTGAGCGTGGTCGCGGTGAATTTTACCGATATCATACGTTGTTTTTGTACGATTTTGTATGAGATGCATAAAACGAGTCGTAAGCTGATCTTCCCATAAAGGGGATTGATCAACCTTAGGAAAAAGGAGAAGGAACGGTGGCTGCTTCCTTTTATATTAAGGAAATTCCATTTTTCTTTCTGACGGTCATTATAATTGCAATGTTAAGTTAATGGCTAGAAATGGGATCTGAAAACAGATAAGAAATGGGATAAAAAAGACTGTCGCAAAAAGGCTCCATTGAGGGCCTTCACGACAGTCTTTTTTAGTTAATACCTAATTGACGTTTTAAAATTCGTTTTGTCACTTCCAGTTCAACATCATCTAGCTTATAAATATAAGCACCGTTATTCGGATCATGACCGTCCGTTCCCTTTAAGGTTAAATGGTCTATTTTTAAGTCGCCGGATGTACCGAAGCTAACGAGCGACTTCATCTGAGAGAACGAAAGGTTTGTTTTCATATTTTGTCCGACTGCTTCAATCACGTCCGGATACTTAGTGACTGCATTGACGGATTTGGCTTTTTTGACAATCGCCTCTAAAATCATCTGCTGACGTTCGCCGCGCATAATATCGTTGTCATGTTTTCTTGTTCGGGCCAACGCCAAGGCTTCTTCTCCGCTGAGATTATGAACTCCGGGCGTTAAATGGACGGGTGCTGAGTCGGTTGAATTTTTTTCAGAGAATTCATACGGTACTTTTACTTTCACTCCGCCTAGAGCATTTACCACATCCACAAAACCTTTGAAATTCATTTTGACATAAAAGTCTACCGGAACATCAAGCAAGTGTTCTACTGTATCGATGGTTGCCTGAGTTCCTCCATAGGCATGAGCATGGGTAATTTTTTGCTTTTCTCCAATAATGGGAATATACACATAAGAATCACGAGGGATGCTTAACAGTTTTACACTATGATTCTTTCTATTTAGTGTTGCGAGAATCAGAGCATCTGATCTTGTCTTTTGTTTGAAATCGGGACTTCTGTCATCCACTCCTATAAATAAAATGCTGATATTGTCCTTGCTAGGATCCACAGCTTTATCTCTCAAATCAGATTTTTCAACAGCTGGGTCATAAGAATCGGTAAAAACCGTTTCTGCTTTTTTATATAAATAGGCTCCATAACCTGCTGCTGTAGATGCCACTAGAATGAAGGGGAGTAGTAGAAAGAACATGATTCTTCTTCGTCGTTTTCTCCGTTTTCTCCGTTCTCTGATCTGCTGTCTCTGTTCAGCCATACCATTGCTCCTTTTGCGAATAATGAAATAAAGCGAAATCAACAAATTTTTTCAAATTTCAACAAGTCTTCTAAACTCCATTTTACTATGAAGAAGCATTGTTCGTAAATTATTTTATGGAAATCGCTTAATAGACTTTGTTTATTTTCAAAAATTCTGCAGAAAAAATAGGTCTCCTTTTTGAAGGAAACCTCTCCATACAGATCGGAAAAACAAGCGGCATGGTCGGAAGCTCATAAATAAGATTAGATGAAATAGGACTTTTACCGGTGCTAAAAAAGGAAACAGGGATTTTCTTTGATGAAGATTTTGACGTACAGACCGGGCACCTGGAAGTTCATGATTGGCATGTTTAAGCTGAGTTTCCGGAGAAAGTTTTTAAACTGAAGTAAAGAGCTTCAGCTTTGTTACATTTCGATATCCTTTTCTAAATAAAGCATATCGCCTTCCGTAATGGCTGCCTGTCCATTCGTCAGCTCAGTCATCCACTTTTTGAACGTTTCTTTATCTCCTTCTTCGACTAATGTTTCAATGGTGACTCGGTCCAAGTAATGAATATCTTTTATATCATAAACTGAAGACCTTAACTCATTTTCTACTTTTCCGAGAAGATGGTAATCCAATGTAGTATGCATGACCCTCGTCAATCTTCGTTCGACAATACCGGTATGGTTAAGCCCCTCGGAGACTGATTTGCTGTAGGCGCGAATTAATCCACCGGCCCCTAGCTTGATTCCTCCGAAGTATCTGGTAACCACTACGACTGTATCTTTTAAATTTCGTTTTTTAAGCACTTCCAGCATCGGAACACCTGCGGTACCACTCGGCTCACCGTCATCATTTGCTTTTTGAATCTGATCATGCTCGCCGATCATGTAGCAAGAGCAATTGTGAGTGGCGTTCCAATGCTTTTTTTTGATTTCCGCGATAAAATTTATTGCCTCTTCTTCTGTTTCCGCTCGATTGACGTGGGCGATAAACCGTGACTTTTGTATAACAATTTCGTGTTCTCCATATCCTTTTACTGTATAGTAATTAGGAAGCAAAGCTCTCACTCCATCATGTTTCATTTTCAAAATAAACGGGTATAGACATCCTTATGATATAGAAAAATCTTCTTTGTGCAAACGAAAAGCCTCTGAAATGCAAATATAGAAAAAATATTTAATCTATTGGTAACCAAACTTTAATCCTATGCAAAATATTACATGATATAATGGAATTGTCTGTAAAAGTGATTGTATTTTTACCAGGAGATTTTGCTTACTTTTTATTCAGCAGTTCAAAGGTTGCAGATGAACAAATATCATTTGTTTTTAAAATCAGTAACCACGAGGAAGGTCTTCTCTATGTCATTAAGAGGTATCAAAACGGAAAAGCTAGATGAGATATTAGATAAAATGATTTCTACAGTCAATCAAAGCAAAGATGAAATCTTTGAAATAGGCGAACGATGCCGGCAAGATTTAGAATCGGGATTGATGGAACTAAAAGCGATCAAAGATGAAGTAAAGCAAGCTCTTCAACAAGAAGAAGAACTTGATTATCAAACTAAACAAGCGAGAAGAAGGCTTTCGGAAGTAAGCAAATTTTTTCATACATATTCTGAAAAAGATATCCGAAAAGCTTATCAGTTTGCCCATGATTTACAGACGAAATTAATCCTGACGAAACAAAAGGCAAAACAGCTGATGGAGCGTCGCGATGATTTGGAACGGCGTCTTAAAAATTTGAAAAATACGATTGAGAGAGCGGACAATCTTGTGGCTCAAATATCAGTTGTTTTGAAATATCTGACCAGCGACATGAAGCAAATTGGCCAAGCGCTTGAAGATGCGAAGTTGAAGCAGGAGTTTGGCCTTAGGATATTAGAGGCTCAAGAGGAAGAAAAAAAGCGGCTTTCACGCGAAATCCATGATGGTCCGGCCCAGATGATGGCCAATGTCTTGATGCGCTCGGATTTGATCGAGAAAGTGTACAAAGAAAGAGGAGTGGAAGAAGCTCTTGTAGAAATCCGCAACCTAAAGAACATGGTTCGCAGTGCGCTATATGAAGTCCGACGCATTATATACGATTTGCGGCCAATGGCGCTTGATGATCTGGGCCTGGTCCCGGCTCTGAATAAATTTTTAAGCACTCTTGAGGAGTATAATCGATCCATTCAAAGAAATACGACTATTCGCTTTCGAAACATTGGGCTGGAAGTACGGCTCCCTTCAAAGTTGGAAATTGCTCTTTTTCGCCTGATTCAAGAATCCGTTCAAAATGCGTTAAAGCATTCAAATGCCAGCGAAATTGTTGTGAAACTGGAAATTGGCAAAGAGAAGGTATTGGCGGTCATTAAAGACAATGGCCAAGGGTTTGACATTCATAAACGCAAATCAAATTCGTTTGGGATTCTTGGCATGAAAGAGAGAATAGAACTTTTGGAAGGTGAGTTGAACATTGATTCGAAACCAGGAAAGGGGACCGTTGTAAGGTTAAGCGTCCCGATTCATGTTCATGGAAAGGATTAAGCTATACTTTAAGTAAAACATTTGAGAAGAATTTATAAAAATAAATGATGAAAAGGTAATATGAACAAGGAAATAATTGGTCCAAATAGAAATTATATTAAGAAGCAGAAAGTGCTGACATAATAAGGGAGGAGAAACAATGGCAACGAAGATTGTCATAATCGATGACCATCAATTATTCCGTGAAGGAGTAAAACGAATATTAGAGTTTGAAAAATCTTTTAAGATCGTTGCTGAAGGAGACGACGGATCAGATGTGCTTGAGCTTGTCGAAAGACACAGACCCGATGTGGTCTTAATGGATATTAATATGCCTGGCGTAAACGGTGTAGAGGCAACGAAACAATTGGTGGATGCCTATCCGAAAACGAAAGTGATCATTTTATCCATTCATGATGATGAAAATTATGTGGCGCACGCTTTAACATCAGGAGCGCGCGGCTATCTTTTGAAAGAAATGGATGCGGATGCTCTGATTGAAGCCGTCAAAGTCGTGGCAGAGGGTGGATCGTACTTGCATCCAAAAGTTACTCATAATTTGATCGCCGACTATCGTCGACTCACTTCCAGCGATCGAAAAAAAGGCTTTCAGCAAGGCGAAGTGCGGCGCCCCTATCATTTATTAACGAAACGCGAATGTGAAGTTCTCCAGCTGCTGGCGGACGGAAAAAGCAACAGGGCAATAGGCGAAGCGCTGTATATCAGCGAAAAAACAGTAAAAAACCATGTAAGTAATATTTTGCAAAAAATGAATGTGAACGACCGCACACAAGCAGTCGTAACCGCAATTAAAAGAGGTTGGGTAGAAGTACGCTAGGGGGGTCTGACCCCTTTAGCATTTTAAAGCGGTGCAATGATTCATCCATGCTTGTTTCGGCGGGCGAAATCGACGAAACGAAATTTGTCTAATCGGTGACGCGATTCCGTATATTGGAAGAGAGTCGCATCTTCCAAATAGACATAGTTTTTCACCACCACAATGTGATTGTAATCTTTTATATCCAAAAAGCGGATATCTTCCTCTGTGCACGGCTCTACCACAATTTCTTTTTTGGCAAAACTAATGGCCAACCCCAATTCATTTTCTAAATATTCGTATATGGAGTGTTCACAAATTTCTTTCGTAAGCAGCGGGACATATTGTTTGATGAAAAAGTCGCGATCCAATATCACCCGTTCGCCTTTAATTTCACGAGCTCGAATGACTTTCCATACTTCTGTTTTTTCGGAAACATTCAATTGTCTTGAAAGCCATGGATCTGGATGAATAAGTCCGAGATCGTACACAATCGTTCGGGAGTTCCCCCAAAGAGAATCTTGAAGTTCTTTGAAGCTCACTAGGCCAGAAATCGGGAAGCTCATTTTTGGTGTATCCAACACAATGGATCCTTTGCCGCGGATTTTTTGGATTAATCCGTTCTGTGCCAACAAATTGAGGGCTTTTCGAATGGTTTCTCTCGAAGTGTCGTACAATTCGCAAAGTTCGTTTTCCGATGGCAACGTTTCCATTGGTTTATAAACCCCGTTTTGAATTTTATCTGCCAATTCTTGATAAATTTGCCTATATTTATTATTTCTCATAGTATCACCTGATGATCATTGTACCATATCAGGACCAGTGTGATCATCCTCTGAAAAGGATGGAACAACCAAAAAACGCCCACGGATCAAAGCGGAACTTTTAAAAAGAAAAATAAAATGGAATTCAAAAAAGCTTTTCATCATTTAACGAATGAAGAAAAGGAAAAAGCGATTCGTTTGGCCTTTCTCTTCTTCCAAAAGGCGGAAAGACATCTTTGCGGCTACAATATTTCATCGAAATACATGCATGCAATCGAGTAAGAATTGACAGCCCTTTCTTTTTTTATCATAAAAGATCTAAGCTCTCTGTTCCTTTTGGATCCAAGAGGTTTTCTATTTTACAAGAAGAAGAATCAGCGGCTGTCTTGCATCAGTTTGAGCATGGTGTTGTGAATGAAATGCTGCCGGAAAGCTCCGGCAGCAAATGGAAGAAACACGATGTTTTAGCGGATATAGTATACGACAGACTCGTACGGACGCAGGACGAGCCGGCGGAAATGCTCCGGTGTGTCTTTATAGTTAGAAATCAGTACTTTACCGGAGTCTTCCTCCAGAAATTCCGGTTTTTCAAATGTCGTTTCCTCTGCAAAAAAGTTGTTCACCACAAGCAGCTTCTCTCCACTTTTTCCTGTCCGCAGATAAGCGAAAATTTGAGGGTGATCTTTTAAGATCAGCCGGTAATCCCCTTCTGTCACAATATCATATTCTTTTCGAAGCTTAATTAATTTTTGATAGTGATAGAAAATAGAATCGGGGTCTTTAAGCGCCTTTTCTACATTAATTTCTTTATAGTTTTTAGCCAGTCCGATCCAAGGAGTTCCGGTTGTAAACCCGGCGTTTTCCTTATCGTTCCATTGAACAGGCGTCCGGGAGTTATCACGTGACTTTTGCATGAGAATGTCCATTACTTCGGCTTCGCTTTTTCCTTGTTCAAGCAAAATTTTGTGCATATTCAGCGATTCCACATCCCGATATTCTTCAATAGAGGAGAAATAAGGATTGGTCATCCCGATTTCTTCTCCTTGATAAATATAAGGAGTTCCTTGCATCATATGGATCGTGGTAGCAAGCATTTTGGCCGATTCCACCCGATAGCGTCCGTCGTCTCCATAGCGGGAGACAATTCTGGGCTGGTCGTGATTGCACCAAAAGAGAGCATTCCATCCTCCGCCTTCCTGCATTTTCGTTTGCCAGGTAGACAGAATCGATTTTAATTGTGGAAAATCAAACTCTGCTTTTGTCCACTTTTCGCCGTTTGGATAATCCACTTTCAAATGATGAAAATTGAACGTCATATTTAATTCCCGGCGATCTGGACGTGTATAAAGAATGCAATTTTCTATCGTGGTGGAGGACATTTCACCCACTGTCATGATGTCGTATTGGGAAAACACTTCACGGTTCATTTCTTGCAAATATTCATGAATGCGAGGTCCGTCGGTATAAAATTTTCGACCGTCTCCTTCTGGATCGTCCGGAAAGCGCCGGTCTTTGGAAATCAAGTTAATGACATCGAGACGGAAGCCATCGACTCCTTTTTGGAGCCAAAAATGCATCATTTTGTACAGTTTTTTGCGCAATGTTTCGTTTTCCCAGTTTAAGTCCGCTTGTGTCACGTCAAATAGATGCAAATAATATTGACCTGTCTCATCGTCATATTGCCAAGCGGATCCTCCGAATTTTGACTCCCAATTGGTAGGGGGCTCTCCAGTTTCTTTTCCGTCTTTCCAAATATAAAAATCACGGTACGGACTTTCTTTCGATTTTCGAGCTTCAATAAACCATGAATGTTTTGTAGAAGTATGGTTTACAACTATATCCATGATCACCTTAATGCCCCGTTTATGGGCTTCATTTAAAAGCTCGTCAAAGTCATTCATCGTTCCGTACGTTTCATCGATGGAATAATAATCGCTTATGTCATAGCCATTATCCCTTTGGGGGGATTGATAAATAGGCGTAATCCAAATACAGTCAATCCCCAAAGTTTTTAAATAGTCGAGTTTGGCCGTGATTCCTTTAATATCGCCAATTCCGTCACCGGAAGCGTCATAAAAGCTTTTTGGATAAATTTGATATACTACGGCTTTTTTCCACCATGGCTGTTTCATCTTCGTTGCACAGGAAACATTTTTCGAAAATAGACGCGGGATACGGTCCGCATCTGTCAAAATTGCTTCCTGTGTTTCCTCCTTTCTTGGTGTAATGGAATTGATAATCAGCATGATTAAGAATGCTCTTAAGCTAGTAACCATTTTGCTGCATAAAGTGAAAAAATCCATGCAGCAAAATATTAGCTAAAACAGGCATCTATACCATTGAGTTCATTGCAGTAAGATCATCCATATCTCCCAAAAATCAAGTGAAGGGAGAGGGGGAGCGTGGCAGCCGAAATTGAATGCCTGTTGAAGCAGAGCGGCCCCTTATGATGTTCGCTTATGCTGTCACCATAAGGGAAGTTGCTGAAGACATATTTCCATTTGACTAACTAGTCCATTTTCAGTGCTGAAAACAGAGAGGGGTCAAGGCTAAAAGCGTCTGACCCCTAATGTTTCCATTAAATTTCTTCTTTAGAAAATTTACTGAAAATGACGGTGAGAATAAATGGAACTACAAGCACGATTCCGATTCCAAGGAAAAATGTCCCCCAATATTCATGTTTAATGGAAAGGAACCCCGGTAAACCGCCAACTCCGACGGAAAAAGCATTCACTTTGCCGATGGAGAGAATCATACCCGCAATAGCTGATCCAATCAGGGCGCTAATAAATGGGTAGCGATACCGCAAGTTCACACCAAACATCGCTGGTTCAGTAATACCTAAATAAGCGGATAGCGCTGCGGTTCCGGAAAGACCGCGCAGTTTTTGGCTTTTCTTAGCCAGAAACATCATCGCCAACGCCGCTGATCCTTGAGAAATATTGGAAAGGGCGAGGATTGGCCAGAGGAAAGTTCCTCCGGTAGTTCCGATCAACTGCAAGTCAACGGCTAAGAAGGTGTGATGCATTCCCGTTATGACTAGCACTGCGTATAATCCTCCGTAAATCAGTCCGCCTAGCCATGCAAAGTGGTCAAAGATCCATACAATCCCTGACGTAATTTCATTACCAAGCCAGAAGGTGGTTGGACCGATGATGATAAATGAGGCGAACCCGGTAATCAGCAAAGCGACCGGTGCCACAACCAGTAACTTTATGGAATCATGAACACGCTTGTTTAAAAATACTTCGATTTTTGCCAGTAAATAGGAAGCAAATAAAATCGGCAATACTTGTCCTTGATAACCGACTTGCTGAACTTTCAATCCGAATAAATCCCAATACTTGATGGCTCCTTTAGCTTTCGCTTCAGCATAGCCCCAGGCATTAAGCAAATCCGGGTGAACAAGCATTAAACCTAGTACGATCCCGAGCAAAGGGCTGCCTCCAAACCGCTTTACGGCTGACCAACCGATTAATGCAGGCAAGAATGTAAATGCCGTATTGGCAATCAGGTTAATCATGCTGGCGATATCGGCCCAATTTTGGTGAACCTCTATAAAGGATTTCCCTTTGTAAAAAATATCTTGTCCTGTTAAAATATTGTTAATCCCCATCAAGAGACCGGCCGTAACGATCGCTGGAAGGATCGGTATAAAAATATCCGCCAATACTTTAATCGCACGTTGAAGCGGATTCATTTTTTGGGCTGCCGCATTTTTTACCTCTTCTTTAGTGGCAGTTCCGATGCCGGTTTCTTGAACGAATACATCGAATACTTTATCTACAATCCCTTGACCAATTACCACTTGAAACTGGCCGTTTGCCGAAAATGAACCTTTTACAAGATCAATATTTTCCAACTTTTTTTTGTCGACTTTCTCTTCATCATTTAAAACGAGACGAAGACGAGTAACGCAGTGAGTGGCAGTGTTGATATTTTCTTTGCCGCCGACCGCTTCGATGATTTGCCGGACCGAGTCGCGATATTCACTCATTTCTTTCCCCTCCGTAACCGTTTTCAATAGTGGTCAAAATAATAAATTGAAAGAAAGAAAACTAAAAATCTTATGAAATGATCGCTTCACCGGGTGAAGAATTTTAATTTGTATATACAAGATTTACTTTTATTGTATTGATGTATATACAGGGTGTCAAGAAAAAATATAAAACGTTTTCATGAACGTTTATTGAAAAAAAGATGAAAACTTTTGGCTTTCTGGTAAAATAAAAACCATATTTTACAATGATAGAGAGAATGAATAGATCAACTGATAAAACGACAGTCGGAAACGATGGTTTCTAAAAGTAATTTGTCTGATGACTTCACAGGATGAAGTTCGTCCGTTCAGCACACAAACTAATAGGAGGTGTTAAAATGAAAACTGCGATTATAACAGATAGTACATCGTATATTCCGGAAACGCTGCGAAAAGAATGGAACATTTATATGATTCCTTTAAATGTGGTGATAGGCGGAGAGTCTTTTAAAGAAGAAGTAGACATCACGGCGGAACAGTTTTATGAAGAAGTCCAGAATGACCAGAAGCTTCCCACGACTTCTCAGCCCTCCATCGGTCAGTTTGTAGAGTTGTTTGAAGATTTATCAAAAGAGTATGATGCGGCTATTTGCATCCTTCTTTCCAGCGGGATAAGCGGTACTTATCAAACTTCAGTTGCTGCGGGTAAAATGATCGACGGACTCGAAGTTTTTTCTTATGATTCCGAAATCAGCTGTGCTGCTCAAGGATTTTATGTAATGGCTGCCAGCCGAATGGCAAGGGAAGGAATAGAGCCCCAGAATATACTGAAGAAGCTCGATGAATTGAAAGCTACTCTCCGCGCTTATTTTATGGTGGACGACCTTGACCATTTAAAACGAGGCGGGAGATTGTCGGGTGCTCAAGCGTTTGTGGGAAATTTGCTGCAAGTAAAACCTATTCTCCACTTTGAAAACAAAGTGATTGTTCCTTTTGAAAAAATCCGTACGAAAAAAAGAGCTTTAAAACGGATCGAACAATTATTTTCCGAAGACTATCAGAAAGGAATTCCGCTTCAAGCTGCTATAATCCATGCCAATCGCCCTCAGGAAGCTTCTGACTGGATGGAAGAATTAAAGAATCAATATCCTGAAACAGAATTCCAGATCAGTTATTTCGGTCCTGTCATCGGCACGCATCTTGGCGAAGGGGCTTTAGGAATGACTTGGGCGAAAAAGCTATTCTAGCAAAGCACCATTTTCTATTCGGCCAAAATTGACGGGGGCTGCTGTCTATCTCAGCCCCCTTAAGCCGTAAAACGATCTCTTTATTCCTTTGAAATAGAGGTGAAATATGAACCGCTTTTCCTCTTCTGTCCAATCTTTTATATCCGGCCGCCATTTGCTGCTTTCAGAACTTCCCTTTCCTCAAGATTTGATTCAACACCATTTAAACAACGGATATTTGCAATTGGAAGACGGTATTCGCAAAGAAGGCCGATATTATGTTTGCGCCCGCTGCGGAAATCGAGATCCCCAAATGTTTGCCTCATTTCCTTGCGCCCGTTGCCGGAAGTTTTGCCTTTATTGCCGCTGTTGTATAATGATGGGCCGTGTATCAGAATGCACTCCTTTAGTTTCATGGAAAGGACCGCCACCTCGTTCCGTTACCAGTCACGATTTGCTTCAGTGGGACGGCCAATTATCCAAGGGACAATTAACGGCAGCTAGGGCTGTTCAAAACGCGGTAGAAGAGAAGGAAGACTTATTAGTCTGGGCTGTTTGCGGAGCAGGGAAAACGGAAATTCTTTTTGACGGTATAAATGCCGCGCTTCAGAAAGGAGACCGTGTCTGCATCGCTGCTCCGCGGACAGATGTTGTTCTTGAACTGTCGCCAAGACTGAAAAAAGTTTTTCCCACGGTCCCTGTTACAGCGTTGTACGGAGGAAGCCCGCAGCGAAATGAATACGGCTCTCTTGTCATATCCACAACTCATCAATTGTATCGATACAAAGAAGCGTTTGACGTTGTAATCGTAGATGAAGTCGATGCCTTCCCTTATTCCTATGATCCCACGTTGCAATATGCGGTGGAAAAATCGCGTAAGCCTTCCTCGGCCATGATCTATTTAACGGCCACTCCCAATGAAATATGGCAGCGGCAATGCCGGCAAGGAAAAAGAAAATTTGTCTCCATACCCGCCCGTTATCATCGACATCCTCTCCCCGTTCCGAAAATACGCTGGATAGGAAATTGGAAAAAATCCTTTAAAAAAGGTTGTATTCCGAAAGAACTGAAAGATTGGACACAAAAACGTTTGACAAAAAACAAGCAAGCCCTTCTTTTCTTCCCCAGCGTTCGTATGATGAACGATGCTCTCCCCTTATTTAAAAAGCTTCATTCCCGAATTGAAGCTGTCCACGCTGAAGACCCCGCCCGCATCAAAAAGGTGGAAGGCATGCGCCGCAAAGAGATCCCTTTTATGTTGACAACAACTATTTTAGAACGAGGAGTTACGTTTCCGAATCTTGATGTAGCTGTAGTAGGAGCAGAAGAGATGATTTTTAATGAAAGCGCACTTGTGCAAATTTCCGGCCGGGTGGGTCGGAGCGCCGATTATCCCGATGGGGAAATCATGTTTTTTCATTACGGGCTTACGAGAGAGATCATCAAAGCTATCCGACATATTGAACGGATGAACCTGGAAGCGAAGAAAAGGGGGTTGATTGATTGAACTGTCTATATTGCGGGAAAGAACAATCTTCTCGATATTCTTGGCTGACGGTGTTCCGATTAAAAGAAGAACCTGCGCTTTGCTTAGATTGCCAAGAACGATTTCAGCGAATCAGTGGGGATTGCTGCTCCATTTGCGGGCGGCCGCTTTCAGAATGGCCCGCAGAATGGCCCCGCTCGCATTGCTGCTTGGATTGCGTTCGCTGGGAGGAAGATGAGAACTGGCGGAGCGTTTTAACAAAAAATGTATCGCTGTTTTATTATAATAAAGGTATGAAAGAGTGGCTGGCTCGTTTTAAATATCGGGGGGATTATCATTTAGCGCGCTGTTTTGCTTCAGAAATACGGAATGAGATCCGGCGGATGGTTCCCGACAAGATCGTTCCCATTCCTTTGAGCGAGGAACGTCTGCAGGAGCGGGGGTTTAACCAAGCAAAAGCACTTGTTGAAGAAGCAGGATTTCATGCGGAAGAGCTATTAGGCCGCTTCCATACGGAAAAACAATCGAAAAAGTCACGGATTGAAAGAATTCATTTGCCGGAAGTATTTTATATGATACACCCAGCATCACTTGCCAACGAGACGGTTTTACTCGTGGACGATATTTATACAACCGGCTCTACTTTACGCCATGCGGCCAAAGTGCTGAAAAAACATGGTGCACAAACTGTGCTCGCCTTGACATTGGCAAGAGGATAGGTCCAAATGGACGATAGAAAAACCATTTTGACGGCAAAAAATCTTCATGAGCAGAAATGGAAGACGATATTAAGAAAAAGGAGATTAAACGGGAGGAAAGAAATAATGGGAGAGATTTCAAACTGCCCCCGATGCGGGTCGCTGTTTATGAAAACAAGTTTTCGGGACGTTTGTGAAAATTGCTATAAAGAAGAGGAAAACCTTTATGAAAAAGTATATAAATTTCTGAGAAAAAGAGAAAATCGGGCCGCCACCATCTCGAGGGTAGTGGAAGCGACGGGAGTGGGCGAAGAATTGATTTATAAATGGGTGAGGAAGGGAAGGCTGCAGCCGGCTGTTTTTCCGAACATGGGATATCCGTGCGACAATTGTGGGAAAATTATTACAAAAGGAAAATTATGTTCCGATTGTGCCGATCAATTGCGCCATGATTTAGAGACGTTTGAAAAAGAACAGGAAAGAAAAAAGGAAAGAAATATTACTTACTACTCTTTGAAGGATGATACAAAATAACGGGTATGGAAAACATTCAAGGGTCTGTTTAGAGGGTGGAAAAGAAAAGGATCCTTTGGATAAAAAGATAATGGAAAAAAGGAAAAAGGAACTATGAACGGTTGCTAAACTTTTTCTCAATCAAACCGATATAATGAACATAGGAACAACGGAAAAGAAAAGAGGGATATGGGATGAAGATCCAACCTATCGGCTTATCCGGCGTGAATCTTTATAAAAAGGCCATGAACAAGTTTGATGAGTCAAAGCAACCGGAACATACCCAGAAGGATAAAGTCGAAATATCCGCTGCAGCTAAAGAAATGCAGGAAGCATCCCAGCTGACAGCAGATCGGCAAAAAAAAGTAAATGAGCTTAAGCAAAAGATTGAAAGCGGCGAGTATAAGCCTCATCCGGAAGAGATTGCGAAAGGTATACTTCGTTTTTACCGCGGATAGAAAGATGGGATGAAAATGTCTGCTGCTCAAGTTATCACGATAATGGAAAAATTGTGTGCCCTTCATGAGATCCTGTATGAATTGGAGCAGGAAAAAGAAAAGATTGTAAAAGAGAACGATGTAGACGGGCTAAACAATCTGCTTGCCAAGGAACAGAAATATATTGCCGCCATACAGACAATGGAGAAAGAACGGAAAAAAGAGGTGGCAAACTGGCTGGGACGGGAGAATGCAACCATTTCTGACTGCATAGAGAAAGCCGTGGATGAAGAGAAAGAAAAGCTGGTATATCTTCGAGAAAAGCTTATGGACATCGTGGAATTGTTAAAACAACAAAATAAATTGAACCAGCAATTAATCTATCAATCGCTTCAATTTATCACATTCAGTTTAAACTTGCTTCATCCTCAACCAAAGGATGCAACGTATTCCCACCCTAATCAAAAAATAAAAGATAGGCAAGGGCGCTCTCTTTTCGATTCAAAAGCTTAATGGAAGCAAGGATGAAAGAAACGGAGGAATATTTTATGACTTCCACTTTTCATGGATTAGAAGTCGCCAAGCGGGGGATGATGGCTCAACAGACAGCTTTATATACAACGAGCCAAAATATTGCCAATGCCAATACCTCGGGCTATTCCCGCCAGCGCGTCAATTTTGTTCAAACAGAGCCTTACCCGGCTGCTTCAATGAACAGACCTCAAATTCCGGGGCAAATGGGGACAGGAGTAGAGGCTGGTTCCATTGAACGCGTTCGCGAACAGTTTTTAGATGTACAATACCGTAACGAAAATAACAAATTGGGGTATTGGGATTCACGTTCCACAGCATTGAGCCGGTTGGAAGACGTGTTTGCCGAGCCAAGCGATACGGATGGTTTATCTGCTGTGATGAATGAGTTTTGGCAATCTTTGCAAGATTTGAGCGTCAATCCGGAAAACGAAGGAGCACGTTCTGTCGTCCTTCAACGGGCACAAGGAGTTGTCGATACGTTTCATTATTTATCCAACTCCATAAGCGACATTCAAGGAGACCTAGGCAACCAAATCAGCGTCGGCATTAAAGATGTCAATTCGATCTTGAAGCAAATTGCCGAACTAAACCAACAGATCGGAGAAGTAGAACCAAGCGGCTATTTGCCGAACGACTTGTATGATGAGCGTGACCGTCTAGTCGATCAACTGTCAAGCTATTTAAATGTGAAAGTGGAAAAAATGCCGTCCGGAGGTAATGCTCTGGATATTGCCGAAGGACAGTATAAAATTACGCTTTTGGATGCGAACGGAAACCCGTCTGCAACTCTTGTGAATGGCAATCAATTCAATCAGCTGGGATTTTCAACCGAAGACGGGAAATATACGAACGTAGTGTCGGGCCCGATTAAAAATATTGAAGTTTATACACCAAATGACCTGTCTCAAACAGAAAGCGATCCTGTTGCCGGGATTGAAGTGGCATCCATTGATTTCTACACAAGCGGAAATGTTAATTTTTCACAAGGCAAGCTGAGGGGATTAATTGAATCATATGGTTATCAAGTAGGTGAAACCACTGATTTGAGTGGAAACGTTGTTCCTGTAGTGGCCGGCATTTATCCGGAAATGCAGGATAAATTAGATCAGCTCGCCTATACATTTGGAACGTTATTCAATACAGTACAGAAACTTGGTTTTGATTTGGAAGGAAATCAAGCTAGCAAAGACTTTTTTACCAATTTAAGTACCATTGAAAATGCGGCAAGCAATATTCAATTAAATAGTGATCTTCAAACAAAAGATATTGCCGCTTCTTCTAACGGGTTGCCAGGAGATGGGAAAAATGCGATTAATTTAGGAAATATTTTTTCGATGGATCTCTCTAAAGATATTACGCTTGAAGGGGTTAAAAATAGCGACGGCACCCCGGTAGTTTTATCGGTTGGGAAAAACCCTGGAGACATTGATGTTCCTATAACGACAAGTACAATTAACTCTTTTTACGAAGGAATCATTGGCGGTCTTGGCGTCGCCTCTCAACAGGCGCAGCGGCTATCCAATAACAGCAGTTCGCTGGTTCAGTCAGCCGATGAAAGAAGACAGTCTGTCAGCTCCGTGTCATTGGATGAAGAAATGACGAATCTCATAAAATTTCAGCATGCCTATAATGCTGCTGCCCGCAATATTACGGTTATGGATGAAATGCTTGATAAAGTCATCAACGGAATGGGCGTTGTAGGACGGTAGGGAAGGTGAAAAAATATGCGTGTAACTCAATCTATGCTTTCCAATAATATGCTTCGCAATCTAAGCTCCAGCTATGAGCGGCTGTCGAAATATCAGGATCAAATTTCCACCGGTAAAAAGGTCAATCGTCCGTCCGATGACCCGGTGGTGGTCATGAAAGGGATTTCGTATCGCACGGACCTTTCAGAAGTGCAGCAATATAAACGGAATTTTTCCGAAGCGTACGATTGGATAGAAAACTCGGATGCAGCCTTAGATAATGCGGGACAAGCCTTGCAAAGAATCCGCGAACTTGTAGTTGAAGCCAGCAATGATACGTATGATGCTTCTCAAAGACAGGCCATTTCAGCGGAAATTAAACAACTTCGGGACCATCTGGCGGATGTTGCGAACACGAAATTTGGAGATAAATATTTGTTTAACGGGGCGGATACCACTACACAGCCGGTAGATCTTCAAGCGAATAGCGGCGATGGATCGTTTCCAGAAGCAACCCAGCCGGTTGAAATTGAACTTTCGAAAGGAATTTATTTGCCGGTAAATGTACCGGGAGAAAAAGTATTTGGGGAACAGTTGTTTTCGGATTTAAAGGCGCTTACTGATGATTTGGATCAAGGAAAGAACCCTGCTAGTTATTTGGATCAAATTGATAAACATATTGATGATATCAATAATGCCCGCGCGGACCTTGGCGCTCGGCAAAACCGACTCGAAATGATGGAATCGCGGGTAGATAACCAAGAGGTCATTGTCACAAAAGTTCTTTCAGACAATGAGGATGTGGACTACGAGAAAGCCATTACGGATTTAACGACTCAGGAAAGCGTTCACCGCGCGGCATTAGCTGTAGGTGCTAGAGTTCTTCAGCCGACTTTAATGGACTTTTTGAAGTAAACGGCTGGGCGATGGGTCTGACTCCTGTTCGAGTTGGACCTTTTTTGTAAAGAATTTGATCAACTATCATCCATAAGATGCTTGGATATAGATTTGCAAAGCGTTAAATTGCTAATCCGATTCTCCTCTTTACGAGAGGCAGGAAGAACGGCGAGAGGATCACCCTTTGAAAAAGCCCAACGGGTTCATCACGAGGTGAAAAGAAGTGGAATTTCCCCAAATTCGAATTCAGTCGCAAAAAGCACAAATTGCAATTGTCACGACTCCTCCTAAACAAACGATTGAACAGCCTCCTGCTCAGCTGGATCTGAAGCAGGCGAAAGCTGAACTTCACATTGAACGGATAAGAGGCGGTTTAACCATTGATCAAACGAAGGCATGGGAATCGATGGATTTGAAGCCCATTTCAAAACGAATTGAGGAAGCTGCCGAAATCGGGTACCAAGATTGGCTTGAAGGGATTGCAAGACGTGCGGAAGATGGACGTGAACTGATGGAAATTGAACATAAAGGCAATCCGCTGGCCGAACAAGCGAAGCGCAACAGTGAGCCCCCTGAGCACGAATTTAACATCGGTTTTATTCCGCCTTATTTCAGTGTAAAACTTCATTATGAACCCGATCGATTAAAAATCGATTGGGATTTACATAAGACTGAAAATCATACAAAAGCTCAAAAACCGATCATAGATTATCGACCTGGAAATGTTTCCGTCCAGATGGCCCAGTATCCGGCACTGAAAATTGATTTTGTCCATTTAAAATATAAAGGAATCCACTATGAACAAGAAATTTAGTATAAAGGAAGAGGGCAATGATTATTGAAACGAAGTATCATGGCAAAATGGAAGTGCAAAAAGCCGATATTTGGCGATTTGACAAAGGAATTCCGGGCTTTTTGGAGGAAAAGGAATTCGTCTTGCTGCCGCTTCCAGACAATGAAGTATATTGGATTCTTCAATCGGTTCAAACGCCTGAGCTAGCGTTTGTAGTTTCCGATCCATTTGTCTTTTTTAGCGATTATCAATTTGCACTTGATGATTTGACGTTGGATCAATTGGATCTCAAAAAGAAAGAAGAAGTCCTGGTGCTGGTCATTTTAACGGTGAAAGAGCCGTTTCAAAACACGACGGCTAATCTTCAAGCTCCTCTTATTTTGAATAAGACGAACCGTAAGGGAAAACAAGTCATTTTAAATGACGGAAAATACAATGTGCGAACCCCCCTATTTGCGCTCCAGAAAGGTTGAATCAAGATGCTGGTACTGACAAGAAAAAAGGGCGAAACGATCCAAATTGGTGATGATATAGAAATCACCGTCTTGGCCGTCAAGGGAGATCAGGTGAAAATCGGAATCCAAGCGCCGAAACATGTCGATATCCACAGAAAAGAAGTCTATTTGGAAATTCAAGCGGAAAACGCCAAAGCTTCGCAAGGCCTTGCCGATCTTTTTTCCATCATTATCCCGCCGAAAAACGAATAAATCAAAATAGTGTATTTACTCTTTCATGCCTTTCTGGTTTTTCCAGAGCGGCAAAAGCAGATTTTCGCTGGCAGCGACCTTTGCAAAAACGGAAATACATTTATTGGCTATAAACCCGAGTGTTTTGACGCAGAAACGAATTTGTTTTTCTTCAAAAGACTCTTTAACTTAAAACAAAACCAACCGTTTCTCTGCGTAAACCGAAATGTATGGGAGCATCTTCACAGTATTCTGGGTAGATATATGTAATGATTCACATTTAAAAGTAGACGGTTCATGGGCAAATTTGGATTGCCGTTATCACGTGATTTGAAGCAAAAGATAGTCTCTCGATCCGTTTTTAACCTTGTTTCTCTTAATAAAAGGAGTAAGATAGCGGATCAGGCTTTCGAGGGTTACTCGACGACCTGATCGCGCAAAATGGATGCCACCCAATTATTAAACGACGGTTGAAACGTTTTGGTTGAAATCTTTCATTCTACTGCTACCATCCGCCTCCGCCATGTCCTCCATATCCGCCATATCCTCCATGTCCGCCGTACCATCCGCCTCCGTAATGATGGTGCGGATGATAATGATGATAAGGGTAATGATGTCCATATCCGTGAGGGTATCCGTAATGTCCATAGTGACCATATCCAGGATAATATCCGCCGTGTCCATATCCATGACCATAAGGATACCCTACTCCGGGATACCCGCCATAGGGATAACCGTCTATGCGTTCTTCCTCATAAGGATTTTCGGCCAAGTAACCATTCATTTCATTGTTGATAAAAGACATACCTTTTCCTCCTTAGAATTTTGTTATAATTTTGTAAGCTCAATCAATCATATGCAAATGCGGATAGAAATGCTGGGCGATTATCTTGCAAACAAAAGAAATAGGCATTTTACCTACTTAAAAATAAAGGGAATCTTATTGGACAGACGGTATGTTGCATGGGGGGATTAACCAGTGCTTGACCAAATTCGAGGAGGATTGTTTGGAGCGGCAGTTGGCGATGCGCTTGGAGCGACTACCGAATGTATGAATAAAGAAGAAATTCAAGAAAAGTACGGGAAAATCAAAACGATTATCGGAGGCGGCTGGCTGGCACTAGATCCAGGGGAGGTAACGGATGATACGGACATGATGATCGCCGTTGCCAACGGAATCATCCAAAGTCCGGAAAACCCGATTCCGGCTATTGGAGAGGAGTTTTTAAAATGGCATCGTCGGAATCCACGGGGAGTTGGCCGAACGATAAGCCTTGTTCTTTCTCAGTATCAGGGGGATTGGTTTCAAACGGCGTTTCACGTTCATTGTGCGCAGCAAGGAAAAAGCAGCGGCAACGGATCTTTAATGAGATGCCTCCCGGTGGCGCTTGCTTATTCCGATCAAGAGATGATGGAGAAGATTACCTTTCTGCAATCAAAAATGACCCATTACGCCGATGAAGCGGCAGAAGCTTGCTTGATCTATAATAGAATAGCGTTTCGTTTGTTAAAGGGAGAAAATCTTAAAACGTCCCTGAAAGAAGAAATAATGAATACATCCTATTCTTCTGTTTGCTTTCGTAAGGAGCCGGATTGTCCTCCCGACGGCTATGTTGTCCATTCGTTGATGTGGGTCATTTATTGGCTTTGGAATTGCCATACGTTTGAAGAAGTGGTAGTCGAAGCGGCCAACAGGGGTGGTGACAGCGATACCATTGCTTCTATTGCCGGTGGACTGAAAGGGCTGGAAGCAGGGTTTCACCATTTGCCTCACAGGTTTACAGAGATATTGAGTGTCAAACAGGAGTTAGAATTATTATCAAAAAAACTATACACCGTTAGACAGTGGATATAGGTTATCTTTAGAGAGCTCAATCTGTATGGTTTTATTCTTTGCAACAGCAAACTTCCGGCATGATTGTGAATTTTTAAAAATGGCTATTTAAAGTAAAAAAGAGCCAAGGCTTCGCGATTCAAAAAAGTCGAGAAGCCGATGGCCTTTTTTATACATTGTCTGTGATTACCAGCCAAAGCCGCCCCCAAACGGGTAACCGAATCCTCCGTATCCTCCGTATCCTCCGTATCCGTAGGGGTACCCATAACCAAAGCCTGGACCGTATAAGAAAGGAGAAAGTAAAGCTGCTGAAGTCAAACCTCCTAAAAATCCACCGAAAAATGGTCTTCCGAACCCAAAACCAAACGGTCTACCAAATCCAAAACCAAACGGTCTTCCAAAACCAAATGGCCTCCCAAATCCGAAAGGTCTTCCGAACCCAAAACCAAATGGTCTACCAAACCCAAATGGTCTTCCAATTATTCTTTCGTCACTTGTCACATCAGGGTGCATTTTCATTCCTCCTCATTTTACTTAGCTTAACAGCTCACTTTAAAATATGCGTTTGTTCTAATATTGTTTTAGGCAAACAACTTATTTTAGGTAAGAGTTTAATGAACAGAACATCATTTTCTCATTTTGGGACTCTAAATTAAAAAATATCAGACATGGTGATTCGTCCAAAATTATTTACCTTAAGCATGAATTATAAGAGAGAAAGATAAAAAAAAGCCGGCAGCTGACGATAAAAAGAATAGGATGTTGGAGTATGAGAGGGGAGTGGTTTGGAAAATGGTTGAGAAAGTAGCCAATTCGGAATTGATTTATCAGGCAGTGACGTTGCAGCAAGACGTACTGAAACGGACAGCTGAAGATCAAACAACGATGACTCAACAGCCAGCTTTCCCTCAACTAAGTCACTCAAAAGAGCAAGTACATGAGATTGTCGAAAACATGAATCATTTTTTAAAATCGTCCAACACGCATTTGAAATTTGTGTTGCATGATCAATTGAAAGAATATTATGTGAAGATTGTGAACGATGAAACGAACGAAGTGGTGAAAGAAATTCCGCCAAAGAAATTGCTTGATATTTATGCAGCCATGGCCAATTATTTAGGAATTTTAGTAGATAAGAAAATTTAAGGGAGTGTTAAAATATGGTAACAAGGATTACAGGTCTCGCCAGCGGCTTGGACATTGATTCCATGGTAAAACAATTAATGACAGCGGCAAAAGTGCCATTAGATAAGTTAAATCAGCAAAAACAAATTCTCGAATGGCAGATAGATGATTACCGTGATATAAATTCTGCCCTTCTTGATTTCAGAAGCCTCCTCACGCAAATGAAGCTGACGACGAATTATCGTGCTCGTCAAGTAGTATCGTCGGACGATTCAAAAGTGACAGCGACCGCTTCTAGTGCTGCGGGACTCACCTCTTACAGCATTTCCAACGTGACACAATTGGCCAGTGCGGAAACGATTGCGGCGAAAAACAGTATTACAAGCGATGCAGCTAATTTTGATCCGACTAAAAGTCTGCAAGATCAGCCGTTAAATCTAACTTGGAAAACGGGCGGAGTGGCGACAAAATCGATTACTGTAACAGCAGATGGGACCAATTTTGAACTAGGAGAAAGTAATTTTGATTTAAACAAAAGCGAGGATTGGAACGTTGTTGTCAATGGGCAGACATTTACCGTTGTAACAGACCCTGATCATACTCTGAATTCGAATGAAGTTTATATCGATTCCAATGGGAATATGACTTTTGGAACAACAATAGCAAAAGACAGCACCATTAAAATTGATTATATTACAACGGACAGTACGCAAAAATATAGCGTTTTTTCTATTGATTCTTGGACATCCAAAGGGGAAGTAAAGGAAAACTTCCTCGTTCAAGGGAGCGATTCACTGAATACTGTCATCAGTAAAGTGAATTCTTCCGGCGTCGGTGTCAACATGTTCTATGATTCTTTTTCGGGGAAAATGTCCGTTGTTCGAACTGAAACGGGAGATTTTAACAGCGCCGGATTGGATCTTCAAATCACCGGAGATTTTGCCAAAGCGATTAGTTTAGAAACAAATGAAAATGACAGTGGCGGTAATAGTTATGTAAACGTTCAAGAAGGAAAAAACGCGAAGTTCACTTTAAACGGCTTAGAAACAGAGCGCACGTCCAATACATTTACTGTCAATGGAGTCAACTTTACTCTTAAACAAACATTTGATAGTCCGGTCACCGTGTCCGTAACTAATGACAGTGATACCGTGTATCAGAATATAAAAAACTTTATAGATAAATATAATGACTTGATCGACAAGATTAGCAAGAAAACGTCGGAAGAACGATATCGCGATTACCCTCCTTTGACCGATGACCAGCGGCAACAGATGACAGACCAACAGCAACAGCAATGGGACGAAAAGGCAAAAAGCGGTCTTTTGCGCAACGATCCGATTTTAACGGGTCTTTTAAGCAGTATGCGCATCAATTTTTACAGTACAGTCCAAAATGATTCCGTTTCCGCAAACTATAACCAAATTACCAAAATCGGCATTACCACTTCGAGCAACTTTTTAGACGGCGGAAAATTAGTCATTGACGATGCGAAGTTAAAACAAGCGATCCAAGATGATCCGACGTCGGTTGAAAATCTTTTCCGCGGGGATGGCGGCATTGTTCAGCAGCTGTATAATACGGTCAATAATGCGATGAGTCAATTAACGGATAAAGCCGGCAATTCGTATTATACGAATCAGCAGTTTTCGATTGGCCGTCAATTGGATGATGTTAATAATCGTATAACAGATATGCAAAAACAATTAGATGACTTAGAAAACCGCTATTACGATCAATTTAATGCAATGGAGCAAGCGATTCAACAAGCTAATCAGCAATCTTTATATTTAACACAAATGCTTTCCGGCGGTAATTAATGGGAAAACCGGATAGATATTTACACTCTGTAACGGGCTATCCGCTTTCCTTGGCGGGCATTTCAGAACGGACTATGGATGGAAACTAACAGCTTACTAAAGGAGAGATACGGACGTGGCAATCAATAATCCATACCAAGCATACGAGAAAAACGCTGTTTCTACCGCATCGCCTGGCGAGTTGACGTTAATGCTTTATAATGGCTGTCTGAAATTTATGCTTCAGGCAAAGAAAGCCATTGAAGACAAAAATTTTGAGAAGAAAAATACCTATATTCAAAAAGCGCAAAATATCATTCGTGAATTGATGGTCACTTTAAATATGAATGTAGAGCTGTCCAAAAATTTAATGGCTGTATATGACTATATGAATCGCCGTCTCATTGAAGCAAATGTGAAAAATGATCTCGAGATTTTAGACGAGGTGATGGATTTCATTACAGAACTGCGTGATACGTGGAAGCAGGCGATTCAAGAACAACGGAAACAGCAGTATGGGACGGGTGGTCGAGTGTAATGGGAGACATGCGGACCTGTTTTCACATTACGCAGCAATTGTTTCACCACGTTCAAGCAAAGCCGGCAGTGGCAGATCGAGATGAATGGATAAAAAAATTGTTTACTTTGCTTGATGAGCGGGAGCAGGTCTTAAAAAGCCTTAAGCCGCCATTAACTGCAGAGGAAGAGAAACTTGGCCAAACCATCATGAAATGGAATGATGTGATTCAACAAGCATTAAAGGGAGTTCAAGCAGAGATCAAACAAAGCATTCGTGGGATTCACAACAAGAAGCAAAACATGAGAAAGTACTTGAATCCGTATGCGTCTTTGCCAATGGATGGCGTGTTTTATGATAAAAGAAAATAGGTGGAAAGATTGCCAAAAGTGTATTTGACAGAAAATCAATTTCAGTTGCTGCGAGACTATCTTCAGCTTTTGGAAACGATGATGAGGGGTTGGCTTGGATTGCTTCTCATTTTCTTCAAGGACAAAACTCCAACGCCGTTCACAAAATATTAAAAGACGTGATTCATGCTTTTCATGAAATACATTTTGCCAATTTAACCGTTTCTGAGTTTTTAAAAGAAGATCAAAAAGCTCTAGAGGCTGTTGCTGATTTTCAAATTTTGGAAGATCATATGAAAGACTTTTTAGAAAATGAGAACGTTTTGTCCGAACAAGAACGGATTATGGAATATGTATTGTACCCTGCTTTTGTCCGTTGGCTTCGTGAAATTCAAAACACTTTCAAACCGTATATAGTCCATTAAAAGAAGCTTGCCTGCTGGTGGGCTTCTTCTTTCATGATCGAAAGTGAAGTTCGACTCCTTGTCGAAAAGAAAGAGAACTGCATAATCTGTAGAAGGAATTAGAACAATAAATGTGAATTATTCGACAAAAAATAGACACAGTTTTTTCGAAGATTAGGCAGGAATGAAAGGGGAGAAAACGAAATATATACATATAGCTTTTAGCTTCTTGCATAAAAGGAGGAGTTTGCATGATGAACTACAACATTCGAGGCGAAAATATTGAAGTAACGCCGGCAATCCGTGAATATGCCGAAAAAAAAATCGGAAGATTAGAACGCTATTTTAATGAAACTCCTGATGCAAACGTCCATGTAAATTTGAAAGTTTATCCAGATAAAATGGCGAAGGTGGAGGTTACCATTCCTCTTCCAAATCTTGTGCTCAGGGCAGAAGAACGCAATCAAGATATGTATGCAGCAATCGATTTAATTGTCGACAAGCTTGAACGTCAGATTCGTAAACATAAGACGAAAGTTAATCGAAAACTGAGAGAACAAGGCAGTACAAAAGAGCTTTTCACTGTCAATGAAAGCGGACAGTCAAATGCTGAAGAAGAAAACGACATTACTATTGTCCGGACAAAACAATTTAGCTTAAAGCCGATGGACAGTGAGGAAGCGATTTTACAAATGAATCTGCTTGGTCATAACTTCTTTATTTATACAGATGCTGAAACAAATGCAACCAATATTGTATACCGTCGAAAAGACGGCAAATACGGTTTAATTGAAACGAATTAACAATTGATCATAAGAGGCTGATGATAGGGCCGGGCTGCTCCGATTTGTTAAAGTTAAAGTACATCGTCGATAGACATTGTGCTTTCGGAGAAAGTCCGGCTCTTTGTTTTTGGAATAAACACCATTGATTTTAGCATCATTTCACTCAAAGAAGGTTTATTTCCACCATGTCGGACGCCCTTTACAAAAGTTGTCTCTGTATAGCGACAGTGGTATTATAAAATAGTGAAAAAGTGCTGTGATCTTTGTTTATAAGTGGTTTATTCCATGTTAAACACTTTTATTCAATCTTCTTATCCAAGTGTTGACCACATATTTTAGTCAGAAGAGAGTTTTTGAAAGCTAATAAAGGAGAGTACAATGAATGGGATTACTAAATAAACTGTTTGATGCCAACAAGCGAGAGGTCAAACGTCTGAAAAAGATGGCTGACCAAATTGACGCACTTAGTTCTGAAATGGAAAAGCTCTCTGACGATCAACTTCGTGCCAAAACAGAAGAATTTAAACAGCGTCATCAAAACGGAGAATCGTTAGATGACTTATTAATAGAGGCTTTTGCCGTTGTACGGGAAGGAGCGCGCCGAGTTCTCGGCCTGTATCCTTACAAAGTGCAGCTCATGGGTGGCATTGCCCTTCACGAAGGCAATATAGCGGAAATGAAAACAGGGGAAGGAAAAACGTTGACCGCCACTATGCCGGTTTATTTAAATGCTCTCGCCGGAAAAGGCGTTCACGTTGTGACGGTAAACGAATATTTGGCTTCCCGCGACGCCACGGAAATGGGCAAGCTTTATGAATTTCTTGGACTGACCGTAGGGCTTAACTTAAACAGCATGTCAAAAGAGGAAAAAAAAGAAGCCTACCAAGCAGATATCACGTACGGAACGAACAACGAATTTGGATTTGATTATTTGCGAGATAACATGGTTTTGTATAAAGAAGATAAAGTTCAGCGCCCTCTTTACTACGCTGTCATCGATGAAGTAGACTCGATTTTGATCGATGAAGCCCGCACTCCGTTAATCATTTCCGGACAAGCGGAAAAATCCACTCAGCTTTATATCCAAGCTAATGCGTTTGTCAAAACTTTAAAACGCGATGAAGATTATACGTACGATGAAAAAACAAAAGCTGTGCTGCTGACAGAAGAAGGCATCAACAAAGCGGAAAAATACTTTGGAATCGATAACTTGTTTGATTTAAAACACGTCACGCTAAACCATCATATCAGCCAAGCTTTGAAAGCTCATGTAAGCATGCACCGTGACGTCGATTACGTCGTTCAAGACGGTGAAATCGTCATTGTCGACCAATTTACAGGGCGTTTGATGAAAGGGCGCCGCTACAGCGATGGGCTCCATCAAGCCATCGAGGCAAAAGAAGGATTAAAAATTCAAAACGAAAGCATGACGTTGGCTACGATCACATTCCAAAACTATTTCCGGATGTACGCGAAATTGGCAGGGATGACAGGAACAGCAAAAACGGAGGAAGAAGAATTCCGAAATATATACAATATGAGAGTCATTGTCATTCCTACGAATAAGCCTGTCATCCGTGAAGATCGCCCTGATTTGATTTACGCAACGATGGAAGGAAAATTTCGCGCAGTAGTGGAAGATATTTATCAGCGCCATATGACAGGGCAGCCTGTGCTTGTAGGGACAGTGGCCATTGAAACATCTGAATTGTTGTCGAAGATGCTGACAAAGAAAGGTGTCCGCCACAACGTATTGAACGCCAAAAACCATCAGCGTGAAGCGGAAATCATTGCCCATGCAGGTGAAAAAGGGGCTGTCACCATTGCAACGAACATGGCCGGACGCGGAACCGATATTAAGCTGGGCGAAGGGGTAAGCGAATTAGGCGGACTTGCCGTGATCGGGACAGAACGGCATGAGTCTCGCCGGATCGACAATCAGCTCCGCGGACGTTCAGGTCGTCAAGGCGATCCGGGGGTTACCCAGTTTTATTTATCGATGGAAGATGAGTTAATGAGGCGTTTCGGCTCAGATAATCTGAAAAACATGATGTCGCGTCTTGGTATGGACGATTCCCAGCCGATTCAAAGCAAAATGGTCACGAGAGCGGTCGAATCTGCGCAAAAACGTGTGGAAGGCAATAACTTCGATGCCAGAAAGCGGTTGTTGGAGTACGATGATGTCCTGCGTCAACAACGGGAAATCATTTATAAACAGCGCGATGAAGTATTGGAATCGGACAATTTACGTTCTATTATTGAGAATATGATTCGCTCCGTTCTTGAAAGAGTCGTTCAATCCCATGCTTCTACTGCAGAAGACGAGGAACAATGGAATTTGCAAGGAATCGTCGATTATGTCAATGCCAATCTTCTTCCGGAAGGAGACGTCACAGTAGAAGACTTGCTCGGAAAAGAGCCGGACGAGATGGTGGATCTGATTTTTTCGAAAGTGCAAAAACGCTACGATGAAAAAGAAGAAAGCTTGTCGAAAGAACAGATGCGCGAATTTGAAAAAGTCATTCTTCTGCGCGCAGTCGACTCCAAATGGATTGACCATATTGATGCTATGGAACAGCTTAGGGAAGGCATCCATTTGCGTGCTTACGGGCAAATTGATCCGCTTCGCGAGTATCAAAATGAAGGTTATCAGATGTTTGAGCTTATGATTGAAGCCATTGAAGAAGAAACGGCAAAATATATTATGAAAGCGGAAATCCATAGCAATTTGGAACGCCAAGAAGTGGCGAAAGGACAAGCGGTCAATCCGAAAGAAGACGGTGAAAAAGTAAAGCGGCAGCCATTCCGCAAAAAAGTCAATATCGGCCGCAACGACCCGTGTCCATGCGGAAGCGGCAAAAAATATAAAAACTGCCATGGTAAGACGGCAGGATAAACGTTTGGCCGTCAGTGATTCTTTTGCCCCCTTTTCTTTCCTGATGAGATAAGAGAAGGGGTTCTCTCTTGCCCGGTAAATCAGGGTGAAGGTAAAATACAAAATAGCTACGAGATTAAACGATGAGGTGAGAAGGAATGGAACTTTTTGAAATTCGAAATGAATTGGATAAAACAGCTAAGAGATTAGCGGATTTTAGGGGGTCTCTTTGACTTAGAAAATAAAGAAGCGCGCATTGCGGAATTGGATGACATTATGATGCAGCCTGATTTTTGGAACGACCAGCAAAAAGCCCAGGCCATCATCAATGAAGCCAATGGATTAAAAGATCTTGTGAACGAGTATAAAGATCTTTTAGAGACGCAAGAAAATCTGGATTTAACCTATGATCTTGTAAAAGAAGAAAACGATACGGAATTGAAAGCAGAATTGGAATCAGAGCTGGAAGACTTCACAAAACGGCTGAATCGTTATGAATTGGAGCTGTTGTTAAGCGAACCGTACGATAAAAATAATGCGATACTGGAACTGCATCCCGGTGCTGGAGGAACAGAGTCGCAAGACTGGGGTTCCATGCTTCTTCGCATGTATACAAGATGGGCGGAAAAGAAGGGATATAAAGTCGAGACTCTCGATTATCTGCCTGGAGATGAAGCGGGCATTAAAAGTGTCACCTTGTTAATTAAGGGGCATAATGCTTACGGCTACTTAAAGGCTGAAAAAGGAGTCCACCGCCTTGTACGCATTTCTCCATTTGATTCATCCGGACGGCGCCACACTTCTTTTGTTTCTTGCGATGTGATGCCGGAATTTAATGAGGAAGTTGAAATTGAAATTCGCAATGAAGATTTGAAAATCGACACTTATCGCTCAAGCGGTGCAGGCGGACAGCACGTCAACACAACCGATTCCGCGGTCAGAATTACCCACTTGCCGACTGGTATTGTTGTGACGTGCCAATCAGAACGTTCGCAAATTCAAAACCGCGAACGGGCGATGAACATGTTGAAAGCGAAATTATATCAAAAAAAATTGGAAGAGCAGGAAAAAGAATTGGCAGAAATCCGCGGCGAACAAAAGGAAATTGGCTGGGGAAGCCAAATACGTTCCTATGTATTTCATCCGTACTCCATGGTGAAAGACCATCGTACCAATACAGAAACCGGAAATGTACAAGCGGTAATGGACGGAGAAATTGATATGTTTATCGATGCCTATCTCCGTTCACGGCTGAAATAATGTCTTTCGTCAGGAATCCCTAATACTCATTGTGTTGTTTTGGTAGGGCAGACTTCATCGAATGTCTGAGCTGATGCCACATAACGTAAATATTGAGAAGGGGTAAAGAGGAACAGAACAAAGTTGGGGCTGACTCTAAGAGAACGAACCACGTTTGTTAAGGGTCAGCTTCTTTTTTTGACTTTAAAAGAAAATGGTTTCTTAGTAAAATGGAAATATCCATGCAAGATCCGCTTAACAAGCGCTCTCATTTTGATGGAAGTCGACCCCCCCGCCATAATCTGAAAATCTCCATTAATGAACAGCTCCGCTCACGTGCTGAGCATAAAACGATTGAGTCGTTCGATGAACGTTTTTCCGTTATTTTAAAGGAAGGCCGCTGCAGTTCTTTCTTCGAATTTTTTGGAGTTTCTTAAATGAGATTGTATTTTGAAAGTGTTTATATGATTTTTATTGAAAGAATGGTAGATTCCTAATTTTCCCGTATTATTATTCAGAAAATTCCAAAGTATAAAAATTCAAAAGCAAGAAAGTGAAATTTTAAAACCATTGAACGATCATTTTAACTATCATATGAACAGGGAGGGTAATAATTGGCTGAAGTCTTAATTGTCGATAACGACAAACATTCGAGAAAAGAAATTAGAAAGTACATCGAGAAAAGTAAATTTCGTTTTCTGACCATTTTCGAGGCCAATACAGCTCAAAGAGGGTTAGTTCTTTTAAAACAAAGCCGTCCGAGCACGTTAATTTTAGATATTTCGCTGCCCGATATGGATGGATTAAAATTTGGAAGATCGGCATTACAATTATATTCAGATTTGCCCGTTATTATCGTGTCGCATTTAAAAATGTTTGAACTTGTACAAGAGGCTATTAATTCCGGATTTTCAGCCTATTTATTGAAACCGCTTTTCAAAAATGATTTGTATCAAGCGTTAGAACGGGTTTTGCCTCTGGGACTTAACCAAGAGCTTCATCAAACGATCAAAGGGAACAGTCATTTTTCTTCAGACTTAAAAAACCCGATTGAAAGCGCGATTCAATTTATTCAGATGAATTATGGCTATTCTCTTACACTAAAACAAGTAGCAGATCAAGTATATTTGAGCCCATCCTATTTCAGCCGATTGTTTAAAGAAGAAGTTGGCATGACATTTGTGGAGTATTTGTCATTTGTTAGAGTGCAGAAAGCCAAAAGTTTGCTCAGAATTTCCTGTTTACCGATTGAGGTGATAGCGAATAATACAGGGTTTTCGAATCCCAGCTATTTTGCTACCACTTTCAAAAAATTAGTAGGGAAAACGCCAAGTGAATATCGGGATCAATTTTATTTTCAAGAACAGGGGGTGAATCCATGATTGCGATCCAAAAAGAATTAGAACGCTGCAAAAAGAAAGAGCTCTCGGGTGTCATAGGAACCATTATTTCAACGGAGGGTTCGACTTATCAAAAGGCTGGCACCAAATGTTTCATTTCAGAAGATCGGCATTTAACGGGGATTTTAAGTGGGGGATGTGTTGAATCCGACATTATGGAACACGCCTTCAAAGTTCTTGAGAATGAGAAGCCGACTGTCCTTCATTATAATTTTTACGGAGATGAAGATATTGTCTGGGGACTTGGCGTTGGATGCAATGGAAAAATCAATATTTTATTAGAGCCCTATCTTCCTGCAAAGCAGCCTGAAAAGGCGGCCTTGATCGAACGATATTTTTCTGGTTCCTTAAAGAAACCGTTGCATGCCATTACCGTCGTAGAAGCGAATGATGAATCACTGCAAGGAAAAACGTGGATAATCGATCCTGTTGACACCAAGAGTGGTTCAACGATTTCTGTTCAAGATATTGCAGATGATTATAAGAAAAGGAAAAAAAATTTAAAAAATGAATTGGTTCATATTGGCGGCGAACAAGATTTATACGTGTACTATGAATCGGTAAGTCCACCGCCTCATCTAATCGTTTTCGGTGCAGGTCCTGATGCAATACCGCTCGTCAAGATGGCGAAAAATTTGAAATGGCTGGTGACCGTACTCGATTATCGCCCATCCTATTGCAGTAAAGATCATTTTCCGGACACGGATGATCTTTGCTTATATCCTTCCGGAAGCGTACCAAAAGTTTCTCTTCACCAAAACTCCTATGTCGTTATCATGACACATAACTTCCTGCACGATAAGGAAATTTTAGAAGAGATTTTAAATTCGGATGCTGCCTATATCGGACTGTTGGGACCGAGAAAAAGGACGGATCAATTGATTGCGGCCAGCAATACCCTTGTGAACAATGAGAAAGTCCATCTCCTTCACAGCCCGATAGGATTGGACATTGGGGCCAAAACACCAGAAGAAATTGCGTTGAGCATATTGGCCGAAATTACGATGGTATATAGAGGTGGCTCTGGACAGAAGCTATCGCAATTAGCGGATATGAGGCAATCTGTGTGAAGGAGGCGTCTGCCGATTTTACAGAAGAAGAGAAAAAACATTTGGGGAATCATTTTAGCTTCAGGTTTTTCAAAACGGATGGGAAAACCTAAGCTGCTTCTTCCATACAAAGGGAAATCCATGATTCGACATGTTTTGGATGCCAGCACCAATTCCTGCTTAAACGGCGTCATTGTCGTCGTGAATCCCGATATAGCCGGGCTTCAACAGGAAGTATGTAGTTCGTCTGTAAACAAACTAGTGTTGAATGATGAGGCGGGTAAAGGAATGTCTACATCGCTAAAAGTAGGGGTGACAAATCTGCCTTCTACGACGGATGCTGCCGTCGTGCTGCTCGGTGATCAGCCGCTTGTAACAGCGGATGATATTAATGAAGTCATTCGATGTTATGTATCGAATGAAGCCCCTATTGTTCAAGCGCAATATCAGTCCAAAAGAGGGCATCCCGTTCTGTTTGACCATTCGATGTTTCCGTATCTTTTCAATGTAACAGGGGATGAAGGGGGAAGATCCATCTTAAAGAAGTTTGCCAACCAGATTCGTTTGGCTAGGTTGGATAAACCATATCCTGAGGATGTTGATACACCGGAAGATTATGAGGAACTTCTTCGGAAGGAGGTAAGGTAAAATGAGTCAATTGATTGGTAAAAAAGTAACTCGTATAGAAGATGCCAGACTGCTGACAGGGCAGGGAAAATACATCGATGATATCGGGACGCCGCCTAATACCGCTCATGTGGCGATATTAAGAAGTCCTTACCCTCATGCTAAAATCGTTTCTATCGATTATTCAGAAGCGCTGGAAATTCCGGGGGTAAAAGGAGTTGTGACTGGGAAGGATATTGAGCCTTTATTAAATCCATTCAGTGTCGGAGTGACAGCGCCAGTTCAATACTATCCAATGGCTATTGACAAAGTGCGGTATGTTGGCGAGCCGGTAGCGGTCGTTGCGGCCAAAAACCGCTATATCGCGGAAGATGCTTTAGAAAAAATAAGGGTGAAGTATGAAACGCTCGAACCGATTGTTGACATTGAACGATCTCTTGAAGAAGGGGCACCTGTGCTGCATGAAAATGTTGGTTCTAATATAGCCAACCACAGAACGTTTTACTATGGAGAGGTTAATAAAGCCTTTCAAGAAGCGGATAGAATCATAAAGAAACGATTTGAATTTCCGAAATATTCTGCAACACCTGTTGAAACATACGGTATTATTGCCCAGTATGAAGAAAGCACGAAAAGCTATACTGTTCGCGCGAATTTCCACGGACCGTTTGTTCTTCATTCCATAATGGCCGGTGCGCTCAAAGTACCAAGCAATCGGCTGAGGATTATCATTCCGAAAGATATTGGCGGCAGCTATGGAATTAAGGCAGGAACATTCCCTTATATTGTACTTTGTTCCATTGTCAGTCGTTTAGTTGGTTGTCCGGTGAAATGGATTGAAGACCGTCAAGAACATTTGTCAGCCAGTTCAAGCTGTACAGACCGCGTGACATATATTGAAGCAGCTGTAAAAGAGGATGGAAAAGTCATAGGTTTAAAAATGAAAATGATCGATAACGTCGGAGCGTATATCCGGGCCCCAGAACCTGCTTGTCTGTATCGGACACACGCAAACTCAACAGGTGCCTATGACATCCCAAACTTAATGATCGATGCCTATGCGGTTATGACGAATAAATTGCCGACTGGACTTATTCGAGGCTATGGCGGACAGGAATTGTATTTCCCTCTTGAACGGATCATGCAAATCATTGCGGACGAATTAGACATGGACCCGGCCGATGTGATCAGGCGGAATTTAATAAAAAAAGAACAATTTCCATATAAAACTGCATCCGGTGGAGTGTATGACAGCGGCGATTACGAAAAAGCATTTGAATTAGTGCTGAAATTAGGGAAATACGAAGAGTTTCGAAAAAAACAAATAGAAGCGAGGAAGAAAGGAAAGCTGTTGGGGGTCGGTTTAGCCTGCATCGTTGAACCGTCTGGATCCAATATGGGGTACATTACGGTAGCGCTCACTCCAGAAGAAAGAAAAGCAGGATTACCGAAATCGGGTTGTGCAGAAGCGGCAACCATTTCCATGGATCCATTGGGAAATGTAAATGTTCGCATTAGCACCACTCCGACAGGCCAAGGGCATGAAACCGTCGCAAGTCAAATTGTTTCCGATATACTGGGAGTTCCGCGCGAAAAGATTAACGTCATTGCAGAGCTAGATACGGCTACAAGCGCGTGGACCATTGCATCTGGAAGTTATTCAAGCCGATTTGCATCACTTGGATCCAGCGCTGTCTACTATGCGGCCCAAAAAGTAAAGAAAAAGCTTTTGAAAATGGCGGCTCACTTTTTGCAAACAGACGAAAAGGATTTAACGATTGAAAATGAGAAATTTGTTTCAAAACAAGATCCGTCCAAATCGATATCCATGAAGAGGGTGGTTGGATCCGCCCATTGGAATCCGCTTTCGTTGCCTGAAGGAATGGAGCCGGGAATTTATGAAACCGCTTATTATACAGCTCAAGTAGAGCCGCCGGATGATCAAGACTTAATTAACTCATCCGTCACATATGGTTTTGTAGCGGATTTGGTAACGGTGGAAATTGATCCTGAAACCGGTGAAATCCATATTCTGGATTATTTCACGGTGCACGACGCCGGCAAATTGCTCAATCCACTGATTGTGGACGGACAGATTTTAGGAGGCCTTGTGCATGGGCTTGGCGGCGCTATGTATGAAGAGCTTGTCTACGATGAAAAAGGTCAGTTTTTAACAGGATCCTTTATGGATTACTTATGTCCGACAGCACCGGAAATACCGAAAGTGACGATTAAACATATTGAAACGCCCTCACCGTTAACGCCACTTGGTGCGAAAGGGCTTGGTGAAGGAAATTCAATGAGTGCACCCGCTGTCATTACAAATGCAGTCAATGATGCGTTGAAGCCTTACGGTGTGACCATTGATTCTTTGCCTATAACACCTAATAAAGTTTGGAACATGATTCATCAGTCAACAAAACAGGAGGTATCATCATGAACGGAAGCGGTAAAGTAACGTTGAACGCAAGTGTAGAAAAAGCATGGGATGTGCTGCTCGATCCACTAGCATTAAAAAACTGTATTATGGGCTGTACAAAACTGGAATCCATTGAAGAAAACAAATATGAAGCATTATTATCCATCGGCATCGCCGCTGTAAAGGGAAAATATGAATCTATTATCGAAATAGCCGATGTTCAAAAGCCGAATCATTACAAACTCATCGTGAAAGGCGAAGGGGGACCTGGCAGTGTGGAAGCCGTCGGGGCGGTAGACCTCGTCCCCGTTGATGAAAATAAGACGGAGTTACGGTATACGTTCGACGCTGGAGTTGGCGGCAAAGTAGCCATGGTCGGACAAAGAATGTTAAGTGGTGTTGCGAAGCTGATTATTCAAGATTTCTTTAAAAAATTTAATAAAGAACTTGCTAAAAGCGGGCAGTCCGTTTAACGAGAATGACAGAAAGGAGGGGGGGTTTATGAAGCCGGGGAAATTCGATTATTATTGTCCGAAATCAGTCGAAGAAGCACTTACGCTATTAGAAGAAGCAGGATTTGACGGGAAAATCATTGCGGGAGGTCAAAGTCTCGTACCGATTATGAACATGAGACTATCGGCACCGGAATGCCTCATCGACATCAACCGGCTGGATGAATTGCAATTCATTGAGCACGACGACAGCAAAATGAAAATCGGTGCGTTAACGAGGCAGGCTGAAGTGGAAAGATCGGATGTCATCCAAAAACATCTAGGTCTTTTAAGTGAGGCAGTACCCAATATCGGCCACGTTCAAACTAGAAATCGTGGAACATTTGGAGGAAGCCTCGTTCATGCTGATCCAACAGCTGAAATTCCTTTATCTTTAATGGCGCTTGGCGGGACGCTTTATATTGCTTCCAAAGAAGAAGTGCGAGAAGTGAACGTGGAAGATTTTTTCGTAACCTATTTAACAACCGATATCATGCCGAATGAGATGCTGACAGAAATTCACATTCCGGTGCCAAAAGGAAGAATCGGTTTTTCATTTAATGAAATTTCACGGCGCCACGGCGACTTTGCTCTCGTTGCCGCCGCTTGTCAATTATCAATCGACAGCCAAGACCGCATTTCGAATATTAGACTTGTAGTCGGCGGCGTGGAGCCTGTTCCGTTGTTAGTGGAAGAGGCAAATGAAATCATGCAAGGAGAGACATTGACGGACTCTCTTTTAAACAAAGTGACAGACATTGTGGATGAAAAAATAGAACCGGAATCCGATTTACATGCAACCGCTGAATACAGAAGACATATGGCAAAAAATTTAGTCGTACGGACAATCCAGTCAGCTTACGAACGAGCAAGAGGTGAAAACGATGAGCGTACATGAAATCGAAGTGACAATAAACGGAACAAAATATAGAGAACAAGTTGAATCGAGAATGCTGCTAAGCGATTTTTTACGGGAAACGTGCGGACTTACCGGCACGCATGTAGGCTGTGAGCATGGTGTGTGCGGCGCTTGTACGATCAACTTAAACGGTTCAGCGGTTCGGAGCTGTCTCATCTTCGCCGTTCAAGTGGATGGACAGAGCATCACGACCGTAGAAGGGTTAGCCAAAGACGGCGAATTAACACCGTTGCAAAAAAACTTCATCGAATGCCACGGCCTTCAGTGCGGTTTCTGTACACCGGGTATTTTGATGTCAACCACTGACTATTTACAAAAAAATCCGAATCCAACCGTTCAAGAAATAAAAGAAATGCTGTCGGGACATTTATGCCGATGTACCGGCTATGGGGGGATTATAGAAGCGATTCAAAAGACTATCGAGGAAAACAGTAAAGAATTGGAACATGAAAGGAGATGAAAACGTGAATCTCGTTACGCTGTTTGATTTCGCTGTGGAGCGGTTTCCAAATCGTGTCGCCGTCGTGGAAGGAAATAGAAGGTATACGTACAGACGGTTTTATAAAGAAGTGACTAATGTAGCAGCATCCCTTCAAAAAATTGGCATTAAACAGCATGACCGTGTCATGATCTTATTAAAAAACCGTCTTGAAAACGCAGTCATTTACTGGGCGCTTCAAAAAATCGGGGCCGTGTACACGCCGATCAATTTCCGATTGTCCGTCAAAGAAGTGGAATATTGTGTGAATGATGCGGAAGCAAGCGCCGTTATCTATGAAAGCGTCAGCCAAGAAGCGGTTTTAAAAGCGAACTTTCACCAAAAGCCGATTTTGATTGGTTTCGGAGAAGTAGAAGGCGCCGACATTTATTATCATGAACTCGTTGATAGAAGCCCTGGCCATTTTGAAAAACCGGTGATCAACGAGCATGACGTGGCACTTATGCTTTATACGTCCGGTACAACAGGAAAGCCAAAGGGAGTTCCGCGTACTCATCAAAATGAATACAGTGCGGCCCTTGCCCACATTATTCAAAACCAATATCAAGACGGGGAAAGTACGTTAGGCACAATGCCGCTCTATCATACGATGGGAATGAGATCCCTTTTATCCATCATGTTTTTAAACGGCAAGTATGTCGTATTACCTGACTTTGATGAAAAAGAAGCCCTTGAACTATTGGAACGCGAAGAAATTACGTCGCTTTATTTAGTGCCGACTCTATATCACGATATATTAAACCATCCGGAATTTCATCGCTATGATTTGTCCAAATTGAAGAAAATCGGTTATGCGGGCGCTTCCATGACAACCGCTTTAACCGAGAAATGTATTCAATTGTTGAAGCCGGACGTATTTGTCAATCATTTTGGAAGCACGGAAATTTACACGTTTACGATCAATCCTAATGTGGCGGAAAAACCAGGATGTGCAGGCAAACCTGGATTTCATCAAAAAGTCCGCATTGTGAAACCGGATTCAGAGGGCCGTTCAACGCCGGAAGATATAGTTGAAAAAGGAGAAGTGGGGGAAGTGATTGTCAATATAGATTCCCCGGAAAGCTTCAAAGGCTACTGGAACAGACCAGATGCGACGAAAAAAGCGATCAGGGATGGCTGGTATTTTACAGGAGATCTCGGCGTGTTAGACGAGGACGGAGATTTGTATGTGGTCGGACGCGTAGACGATATGATCATTTCCGGAGGAGAAAACATTCATCCTCTTGAAGTGGAAGATGTTTTGGCGAAACATCCTAAAGTGCATGAAGTGGCTGTTATCGGGGAAGAAGATGATCGCTGGGGACAAATTGTTTCTGCTTATGTCGTGCCGAAAGATCCATCGCTCACCATCCAGGATTTAGATAATTATTGCAAGAATAATACGACACTTTCGAACTTTAAACGCCCGAGAAAATATGTATTTATTAAAGAATTACCAAAAAGCCCTGTCGGGAAAGTTCTTCGTCGCCATTTAAAAGAAGGAAATTTTGAACTTTATATTAAGGAAAATGAGAAAGTGATTTAATTTTTTCTTAAAGAAAGGGGAACAAACATGGAAGCAGTAAAACAATACGATCATATTCGCGTAGAAAAAAATCCGGAGAAGAAGACGGCGACCATTGTGTTTGACCGTCCGGAGAAAATGAATTTTATCAGTATGCTAGCTCGCTCGCAATTTTCGCAAATTTTCGATGAATTAAACAAAGATGACGATGTTCGTGTCATCATCATTAAAGGAGAAGGAGACAAGGTATTCAGCGCAGGAGGAAATATTCCGGAATTTTTAGAAGTGCACCAAGAAGAACTTTCCCATCTTGCTGTCAATGTTGCGGCGCCGGAACGTTCTCCGAAGCCGGTCATCGCTCAATTGCAAGGTTATACATTCGGCGTCGGTTTTGAAATCGCAATGGCTTGTGATTTCCGAATTGCAGCCGATGATACACTATTGGCTCTGCCTGAGATGAATCTCGGTATGATTCCGGGAAGCGGCGGAACGCAAAGGGTGGCAAAGGCTGTTGGACTGACGAGAGCGAAGGATATGATCATGAGAGCCAGGAGAATACCGGCTGATGAGGGTTATCAATGGGGGCTGATCACGAAAGTAGTCCCGAAAGCAGATTTGGAAAAAGAAGTGGACGCACTGGTTGAGGAACTGTTAAAGTTTTCGCCGCTTGCATTAAAAGTATGTAAGCAAGTACTGAATGCAGCAGATGAAACTCCTCTTAGCGCAGGTATTGAATTGGAAGGAAAAGCATATGGTTTGCTTCGGACAACGGAAGACTTTAAAGAAGGAGTAGCGGCATTTGTAGAGAAAAGAAAACCAAATTTCGTTGGAAAATAAGATTTTCACTGCAGGAAATCATGGCTCCCGATAACATAGTTTTCGGGAGCCTTTTTAATGTTTTTTTCTTAAATACGAATTGATTTGAAATGGTAAAGGAACGGAGAGCTCGCGGAAAGCGAGTGAATTTCGCGATCATCCATAATTACCCGAAATAAGGTTTTACATGAAGAAAGGGGTGCTCCTGGGCATTTTATTGACTTTGAGAACAGACCTTTTCTTTTTGAAATTCGTTTCCCTATATAGGAAGATTTTTTTCATTTATTACGCTCATAATAAATAATAGATAATCGGTTTGGATCAGATTCAAACGGAAATTCACGAAATAGAAACAATTTACGGAAAGGAATGTCCTGACTGCATGTTCGTGATGTCATCGGGAAATGGGAGAGATGTGGAACAGTTCCAAAGTGAAATAAAATTGGTATAATTTTTTAGGAGTTCTATTCTGATCACAAGGGAGGATAAAAATGAAAAAGTTGATGGGGCTTATACTTGGAACATCGATTCTACTTGCCGCTTGTGGTGGAGGCAATGGCGATAATGCAAAAGAATCGGCTAATAAAGGAGATGACCCGCAACAGATCTACAACAATAAGTGCATTAGCTGCCATGGGGAAAATTTAAAAGGCGGTGTCGGTCCTTCTTTGCAAAAAGTTGGTTCTAAATACAGCAAAGAGGAAATCTTAAATATTCTGAAAAATGGCCGTGGACAAATGCCTCCAAAAGTTGTACAAGGAAAGGACGCCGAAAAAATGGCTGAATGGCTGGCCAATAAAAAATAATTATAACGCTTAACTTAACAAGGATGGTTTCGGAAAATATAGGAGGCATCCCATTCAAGTGGTAGAAAGAGGCTGGAAATGAAAAAAAGCTGAGTGCGATGGAAGCGCTCAGCTTTTTTGTGTGGAAAAACGGTTGTTTTCTTTCGCATATCGGTGTCAGCCGGATACGGACTTCTCTACTATTTTTACATTCTGAAATCAAAATGTAACATAAATTTTCAATGAGTGAAAGATATTCAATGCTATAATGAGTTTTGAGTTGAAAATTCGCTAGATTTTGCGATTTTTCCCTAAAAAAATGGGTTAGAGTCATAAATTCGACAAGAAATAAAAGACTTAGGTGGTTTTAAAATGATAGAAATGAAGGATGTTTTTAAGCAATATCCGAACGGCGTAGTGGCGGCCAATGGTTTTAATGTAAGGATTGGTAAAGGAGAATTCGTTTACATCGTTGGCCCGAGCGGTGCAGGCAAGTCCACTTTTATCAAGCTGATTTATAGGGAAGAAAAACCGACAAAAGGCACCGTGATTGTCAATGGGACCACCGTTTCTACCTTGAAAAACAGCAAAGTTCCGTTTTTGAGGAGAAATATTGGAGTTGTATTCCAAGATTTTAAACTGTTGCCGACGCTAACTGTTTATGAAAATGTCGCCTTTGCGTTGGAAGTGATTGAAGAAGAACCTGAAAAAATTAGAAAAAGAGTCATGGAAGTACTGCAATTGGTCGGCTTAAAGCATAAAGCGAGAATGTTTCCCGATGAGCTTTCAGGCGGGGAACAGCAGCGTGTTTCGATTGCGCGCTCGATTGTGAATCGTCCGAAAGTGGTGATCGCGGATGAACCAACCGGGAATTTAGACCCTGAGACATCTTGGGACATTATCAATCTTTTTGAAAAAATCAACCGAACAGGCACGACGATTGTCATGGCGACTCACAACAAAGAAATTGTCAATACAAACCGCCATCGGGTGATTGCTATTGATAACGGGCGGATTGTACGTGACGAGCAGCGAGGTGAGTACGGATATGAAAGCTAGAACAGTGCGTCGCCACTTTCGAGAAAGTTTTAAGAGCCTCGGCCGCAACGGCTGGATGACGTTCGCATCCGTTTCGGCAGTGACCGTCACTTTATTGATGGTCGGAGTGTTTCTGATCATTTTATTTAATATGAACAAGGCAGCCACGGATATGGAAAAAGACGTCGAAATCAGGGTGCATATTGCTCTTAACGCCAATAAGCAAGACGAACAAGAGCTCAAAGAACAAATTGAATCGATGCCCCAAGTGAAATCCGTCCAGTTTTCCTCAAAAGAACAAGAATTGCAAAATTTGATTAAAGACATGGGAGACGAATTTAAACTTTTTAAACAAGATAATCCTCTTTACGATGTGTTCATCGTCAAAACGAAAAATCCGAAAGATACGTCAAAAGTGGCTGAGAAAATCAGTCATTTCGATCATACGGAAAAAGTTGTCTACGGAGAAAAGAAAATCAAAAAATTGTTTCGGGTGCTTGAAACAGCAAGGAATGTCAGCCTTGTGCTCCTGATCGGATTATTGTTCACTGCCATGTTTTTAATTTCGAACACGATTAAAATGAACATCTTTTCAAGACGAAAAGAAATTGAAATTATGAGACTCGTTGGAGCCACCAATTCGTTTATTCGCTGGCCTTTTTTACTGGAAGGGCTTTGGATCGGGATTTTAGGATCTGTCATTCCAATCGCATTTGTGGCGGTAGTCTATAAAGTAATCTATCAATATTTTCAAACGCATGTGCATGATCATTTTATCCAAATTCTTTCCTATACGCCTTTTGTGTTCCAAGTAAGCGCCATTATTTTATTGGTCGGCGTTTTTATCGGAATGTGGGGAAGCTTCTTGTCTGTTCGCCGCTTCTTGAAAATTTAAAGTTTTTTAGATCTACATACTTTTAACGTTGGAAAAAAGAAAAAAATGATAGGGAAAGGGGATTTATGGTGAAAAAGAGAGTCGTTCTTTCGGCCGCTTTGGCTGCTTCTTTAGGGCTTGGAAGTAATTTTGGCTTCACAAAAGTCGCTTTTGCTTCAAAACTTTCAGATTTGGAATCGAAAAATACGCAAATCGAACAAAAAAAGGCGGACCTTCAGCATCATCTTCAAGAAAAAGACCAAAAACTAAACGAGCTAAAAGACCAGCAAAGCAAGTTGGCGAAAGAAATAAAAGCGATCGATATGGCTGCTCAAGATGCCGAATTAAAAATTGCTGAGAAACAAAAACAAATGAAAGAGACAAACGAAAAAATCGAAAATCTGAAAAAAGAAATTAAAGTAATTCAAAAGCGTATTCAGGAACGGAACGAAGTGCTAAAGGAACGGGCACGTGCACTTCAGCAAAGTGGGGGAAGCGCTAGTTACATAGACGTGCTGCTTGGGGCTGAAAGTTTTAGTGATTTTATCGACCGCGCCACAGCGGTGACTGCTCTTGTAAACGCCGATAAAACGATTTTGGATGAGCAAAAAAAAGATGAAGAAAAGCTAGAGAATAATCGCAAAGAAGTAGAAAAAGAGTTGGATCGTTTAACAGGAATGGTGCAGGATTTAAAAGATTTAACGGCACGTTTAAATGCTAAACGGACGGAAAAAGACTCGTTGATGAAACAGTTGGCAAAAGAGCAGAAAGACGTTGAAAATGATAAATTAAGCCTTCAAGAAGAACAAGAATTGCTGGCATCCCAACAGTCGGCTATTCAACAAGCGATTCAAAGCGAGAAAAACCGAAAAAATGAGGCCGCACAAGCACAACAGCCAACTGGCAATGAAAATTCCGTTCAGTCCGCCAGCCAAGGTCCGATGCCTGAAGTTTCGTCGGGGACCTTTACTCGGCCGGCAGCCGGGGTGATTTCTTCTGAATTTGGCGCTAGAGGTTCTGAATTCCATGAAGGAATCGATATCGCGAACAGCGGTTCCAACGTTCCAATAGTGGCTGCCGCATCAGGAGAAGTGATTCGCTCCTATTATTCTACTTCTTATGGAAACTGTATTTTTATTTCGCATTCCATTAATGGAAAAGTATTTACGACGGTTTATGCCCATATGTCCGCGCGTCTTGTCCAATCGGGACACGTTTCGAAAGGACAAGTGATCGGTTATATGGGAAGCACGGGACAATCAACCGGCCAGCATCTTCATTTTGAACTTCATGAAGGGCCATGGACCCCGGCTAAAACATATGCGGTAGATCCACGGAAATATATTCAATTTTAAGCTGGAAAAAGAGCTTTTCATTAAGGGGACTTACTGCCCATTAATGCGGGATCAATCTTTAAATAAAATATACTCCATAAAAAATACACAACTTGTCTAATATTGAAGCAAGTTGTGTATTTTTTTACAAATAAATGGAATTATATGGTAGTTAAATTTTAAAACAACAAACCTTCGTTTTTGATTCGAGACTTTCATCCGATAATCGACGATCATGAGAGAAGTGGGAACAAATATACAATATCTTAACTATCCATCTAAATGAATTATTTTTAGTGAGGATGCTCAAAATAAAATGATAAAATAAGAAAATATAAAAAAATAGAAATTATAAGCGCTAACATAATAAAAAATAAAGGTTAATCTCTTATTTTTTTGTAAAATTGTTCCTTTACATATCGCGTAGCAAGGTGTAAGATGAAGTCAATTTCATAAGTTTATTGTTTCCTTAATAGTCGCTGAGTCCGATAAGGAGCGGGGGAACCAACTGTGATCTTATAGGTCACATGGGGTGAATCTTGTTCAGAAGCTATCAGTGTTCTGAATGAGTAGGGTGACTCTCATCACCCGAATCCGTCAGCTAACCTCGTAAGCGTTGTGAGAGGAGGTGTTATTTGTTGTGCCAAAAAACCAACAGGATAACCTCCTGTTGGTTTTTTATTGTTTTAAGGATATTTGATAGGGGGATAGTGAAAAATATTGAAACAGAACATGTTTATTGGTAATAGAACTTCTTGTTTTGAAAGTAAAAATGATCATTTGTTTACTTGGAGGTAAGCATGATGCGGGATATTGGGATGATTATATTATTGGCTCTCACGTTTTGGGTATTTTATGGATTTGCCGTTTGGTGTGACCGAGTAGTAAATGGAGGGGAAGAACAATGATATGGTTCATTGGTACTTTCACTTTAATGTTGTTTGTTTATTTAGTGTATGCATTGATTTATCCTGAGAAATTTTAACTACTTGTATGAAGAACAGGGGGAACTTTGTATCATGGGATACACCATATTACAGTTTCTTATAATCATTGCTTTATTAATCGCGATTGCCATACTGTTAGGGAGATATTTGCATCTTGTTTTCTTTAAAGAGTCTAGTAAGTTAGATCGTTTCTTTTGGCCAATCGAAAAAATAATTTATCGAGTAGCCGGCATTCAAAGTCTTGAAGCGACGGGTTGGAGAAAATATGCATTTTCTTTACTCTCCTTCAATGCCGCTCTTTTAGGAATTTCTTATCTCGTATTAAGATTTCAAAAGTATTTGCCCTTTCATTCCGCGAAAATAGATAATATGGAACCTACGCTTACGTTTAATACAGTGGTCAGCTTTATGACCAATACAAACTTGCAGCATTATAGTGGGGAGACTGGTCTTTCCATTTTATCACAGATGATTTTTGTCACAATGATGATGTTTACGTCTGCGGCAACGGGTTTAGCCGTTGCGATGGCGATGATTCGCGCTCTATCAACAAAAAGCAAAGTGATTGGGAATTTTTTTCAAGATTTCATTCGAGCGAATGTTAGAGTTCTACTTCCTCTTTCCGTTCTAGTTACACTCTGTCTTGTTGCATTGGGCGTACCGCAAACATTCGCTTCTAGTACAACGGTTACTACATTAGAGGGAAAAGTACAAACATTCGCTTTGGGACCTGTAGCTTCACTAGAGTCGATTAAACATTTAGGAACGAACGGTGGAGGATTTTTCGGGGCAAACTCTTCTCACCCTTTTGAAAACCCTAATCCTCTCACGAGTATCATTGAAATTTTGTCTATGTGGTGCATTCCAGCTGCTATTCCTTTTACTTATGGTTTAGCGGTGAAAAACCGGAAACAAGGTTGGGTTTTTTTCGGAACAATGTTGGCCATTTTCCTTGTCTTACTGTCCGTCGAATACTATGCGGAGCAGGCTGGCAATCCGGCGCTTAATAAGTTAGGTTTCTCTTCTTCACAAGGAAATATGGAAGGAAAAGAAGTACGCTTTGGCACTGCGTTGTCCAGTTTGTTTACGACCGTAACGACTTCTGCGACAACAGGATCGGTCAACAATATGCATGACACCCTCACTCCAATAGGTGGCTTAGTTCCACTTTCGTTAATGATGTTAAACAATGTGTTTGGCGGTGATGGTGTTGGTTTTGTCAATATGTTAATGTACGCAATTCTCGCCGTCTTTTTAGCAGGGCTCATGGTTGGACGGACACCGGAATTTTTAGGTCGGAAAATCGAACCGAGGGAATTAAAACTGATTGTGATTGCCTTATTGCTGCATCCATTCATTATTTTGGCTCCATCGGCGATTGCTTTTATGACACATCTAGGGACGGATGCCATTAGCAATCCAGGCTTTCACGCGATTTCGCAAGTAGTATACGAATACACCTCATCAGCGGCTAATAATGGTTCCGGTTTTGAAGGACTAAGAGATAATACTCCGTTCTGGAATATTTCGACCGGGATCGTCATGTTGCTAGGAAGATATATTTCGATCATTGTCATGTTAGCTGTTGCTGGTTCATTGGTTCAAAAACAGCCGGTTCCGGAGACAGTAGGGACATTTCGAACCGATAACTCCACGTTCGGAGTGATTTTGGTTGGTACTGTATTAGTGATCGGAGCATTAACATTCTTCCCTGTCCTTGTATTAGGTCCTATCGCTGAGTTTTTGACGATTCGTTAAAAGGAGGAAGAGATGAGCATGAAATCTGAAATGAAAAAACAGTCTCTCTTTCAAGGTTCCATTATACGACAAGCTATTATGGACAGCTTTAAAAAATTAAATCCGCTTGTGATGATGCGCAATCCGGTCATGTTTGTTGTCGAAATGGGAACCTTTATTATATTGTTAATGCTTTTGATGCCTCATTATTTTGATATACAAAATCGAGGATATGTGTTAGCTGTTTTTATCATCTTGTTGTTCACGATTCTATTTGCTAACTTTGCCGAAGCACTTGCTGAGGGGAGAGGAAAAGCACAGGCTGACTCATTAAAGAAAACGAAATCAGATACAATGGCTAAACGGATCAATCAAAAAGGGGAAATCGAAAAAATTTCTTCAACTCAGTTACGAAAAGGCGATATTGTGCTAGTGGAAACTGGTGATATTATTCCGGGGGATGGAGAAATTATTGAAGGATTAGCGTCTATTGATGAATCCGCGATTACAGGTGAGTCAGCTCCTGTTATTAAAGAAGCGGGGGGAGATTTTAGTTCTGTAACAGGTGGAACGAAGGTAGTAAGTGACTCTATCAAAGTAAAAATCACTGCCGATCCAGGTGATTCATTTTTAGATAAAATGATTTCACTTGTTGAAGGTGCTTCACGACAAAAAACACCGAATGAATTGGCATTAAATACGTTACTTATTACGCTTACTTTCATTTTTTTAATGGTTGTTATCACATTAGTACCCATTTCCAGTTATGTGGGCGTGAAATTACAGATCGTTACCCTGATTGCTTTACTTGTTTGTTTAATTCCAACAACGATTGGAGGGCTTCTTTCCGCTATTGGTATAGCTGGAATGGACCGTGTTACGCGATTTAACGTGTTAGCCATGTCTGGTAAAGCTGTAGAGGCTGCGGGAGATATCAATACCATGATTCTCGATAAAACAGGAACCATCACATTTGGTAACCGGATGGCTTCACAATTTATACCGGTTGGTTCAGCAACAGAGGAAGAAGCTCGTGAAGTGGCGGTTCTCTCATCTTTAAAAGATGAAACACCAGAGGGACGTTCTGTTTTAGAATTGGCAAGAAATCAAGGATTTTCGATTGATGAATCTCAATATGAAAATGCCGAATTTATTCCATTTGCTGCTGAAACGCGGATGAGTGGCATGGATATTAATGGTGTGTCTTACCGTAAGGGAGCGGTGGATGCCATACAAAAACATGTTGAACAATTAGGTGGACAAATTCCTAGTGATTTAAAGGAAAAAAACGATCAAATAGCAAATCAAGGTGGTACACCGTTAGCCGTTTCTGTAGGAGATAAAATTGTAGGGATGATTTACTTGAAAGATACGGTAAAGCCGGGGATGAGAGAGCGGTTTGAAGAACTGCGTAAAATGGGCATTAAGACGATTATGTGTACGGGAGACAACCCATTAACTGCGGCTACCATTGCGAAAGAAGCAGGAGTCGATGATTTTATTGCTGAAAGCAAACCTGAAGATAAAATTCGGGTCATTCGCGAAGAGCAAGCAAAAGGCAATTTAGTGGCCATGACGGGAGATGGGACAAACGATGCCCCTGCTCTAGCGCAAGCAGATGTGGGATTAGCGATGAACAGTGGAACGATAGCTGCGAAAGAAGCCGCCAATATGGTCGATCTTGATTCAGACCCAACTAAAATCATTGAAGTGGTTTCTATTGGGAAACAGTTATTGATGACACGCGGGGCTTTAACCACTTTTAGTATTGCCAATGATATTGCGAAATACTTTGCGATTTTACCCGCTATGTTTACAGTGGCTATTCCTCAAATGAAAGTGTTAAATTTTATGCAGTTGCATTCGCCGACAAGCGCCATTTTATCGGCATTAATCTTTAACGCGATTATTATCCCTTTATTAATTCCATTGGCGATAAAGGGGATTCCTTATAAGCCGATGCCAGCTGCAAAGCTATTGCGTCGAAACTTATTAATCTATGGTTTAGGGGGAGTAGTCGCTCCATTTATTGGTATTAAGCTCATTGATCTTTTTGTCGGGGTATTCGTTTAATAAAGGAGGAATGAGTTCTATGAAATTTATTCGTTTAGCATTTGTGATGATCCTCTTATTCGGTTTAGGATATCCTGTTGTGATGACCGGGATTGCTCAAGTGCTTTTCCCCCATCAGGCAAATGGCAGTATGATCTATAATGATCAAAAACAAGCGGTAGGCTCAGAGTTGATTGGTCAATTGTTCCAAGATCCAAAATATTTTCATGGACGTATCTCTTCCATAAACGATAATGCGGCAGCTTCAGGCTCGCCAAACTATGCTCCATCTAATAAAGAAATGATCCAACGAACAGAAAAGGCAGCTGAAGACTGGTTAAAGAAAAATCCTGGTAAAACGAAAGAAGACGTTCCGTTAGACTTAATCACCAATGCTGGTTCAGGATTGGATCCTGATATTAGTCCTGCCGCAGCTTTCTTCCAAGTTCCTTCTGTAGCAAAAGCTACTGGTTTGTCTGAAGAACAACTGAATCATTTGGTGAAAAAGCATATTGAAGGAAGAATGCTAGGAATTTTTGGAGAACCAAGAGTGAATGTATTAAAACTGAATATGGACTTGCAAAAGATGGTTCAAGACAAGTCTTGACAAGAGGTTCATAAGATATGGATAACGAAAAAAAATACAAAAGAATGAGCCCGGAAGAAATTTTGGAAAAAATTAAAAAGATGAAAAAAGGTCGCCTCAAAATTTATATTGGGGCGGCTCCGGGTGTTGGAAAAACATTTCATATGTTAAGGGATGCACACGACCTCAAAGAAAAAGCGGTGGACATTGTCATTGGATTAGTCGAAACTCATGGTCGTGCTGATACAGAAGCCGAAATCAAAGATCTAGAAATCATTCCAAAAAAAACAATTCATTACAAGGGACGCAAGTTTCAGGAATTAGATGTGGAAGCGATTATGAAACGAAATCCGGATGTCGTCATTATTGATGAGCTACCACATACAAATGTCCCTGGCTCAAAAAATAAAAAACGCTATGAAGATATTCAAGAAATCCTCCAAGCAGGGATTCATGTTTGGACAGCTATGAATATTCAACATTTAGAAAGTGTACAAGACATTGTCCAGCAGGTTACGGGTATACAAGTAAATGAAAGAGTGCCGGACTCCGTTCTAAAAGAAGCAGACGAAATTGAAATCATAGATGTCAGTCCGGAAACGCTCCGTGAACGTATTAAAGAAGGAAAAGTATATAGTGAAGAAAAAATTCAGCAGGCCTTAAATCATTTTTTCCGCAGGGGAAATTTAGTCGCTTTACGTGAGTTGGCATTGCGTGAAATTGCAGATGATATTGATTTGCGGCTAGAAAAAGAAAGAACCGAATTAGGCATTGAAGAACCATCCGGCATACACGAAAAAATTTTAGTATGTGTTAATTACCGACCGAATGCGGAGAAATTAATTCGCCGAGGTTGGCGGATTGCCCATCGTTTAAATGCCGAGCTTTATATTCTTCACATTAAACCATCAGGTTATCAAGATGAAAAAGCCATCCGTGAGTGGAAAAAACTCGCCGAGCAATTTGGTGCCACATTTATTATTCAAGAATCTAAATCAAGAAAGGTGGCTCAACAAATTGTAGAAGTGTCAAGACAATATAAAATAACACAAATCGTTATGGGAATGTCCGCTCGGACGCGGTGGGAAGAGATTTGGAAAGGGTCAATCATTAATGTCATCATGCGAAAGCTCAAATATGTAGATGTTTTCATTGTGTCGGATCGTTAATTGATTATTGAAAGAAACTTAACATGAAAAACTTTAATTGAACATCTGTTTTTTGTCACAACCTGATCGAAATGAAATCGATGCTGTTTTGTTTTTATTCAAAGGAAAGGAAAACAAGAGCTTGACAATCCAATCGTCAGGCTCTCTTTTTCATTTTGAAAAAAATCGATGGACAGCTACACGAGCCCGGGCATCTGAGGGGCAATTGGAATATGTTATTCTGTACTCACAAATGGAGGTGTTATGATGGGCGGAGCTTATGCAGGTGGCTTTGCGTTGATTGTTGTGTTGTTTATTTTGTTGATTATTGTTGGTACGGCTTTCGTTGGTTTCGGTTACTAGTAAGGTGCTTATTGCGAAGAAGTATGTTTGACATTTGGAAAAAGTTTCGACAAAATCGGTTATCAAAATTAAATGTGTTCAAACATTGCCTTGCTTTCTTACTATCCCGGCAGTAGCGTTTTAACGCGAAGTCTGGAAAAAGGTTGAACATTGAATTTCATTATACGGGCTGATTTTTAGAGGCATTCTCTCTGAATCAGCCTGTTGTTTGTATGTCGGTCTTATCATGATCTCATTTTTAAACACGGCTAAGAATTAACCATTCCTCATAGACGCTGATGACTTCTAAAACAGTTTTCATCAACAGTACAAATACATTTTGCAACACGCTAATTGAACGAATGAAATTAAAGAATTCTAAAAAAAAATAATCTTCAAAATTGAGTATTTATGCAACGAAAAAATTCTTTACAATGGAAGTGTGGGCTCTTCCTCTTCCAATCAAGTCGTAAGGATAACCCATCGAACACATACGATTGCTTGGAATTGGATGGATTTGTCTCTCTAAACTTAAAAGGAGAAATCAATGGATTCATTACTTTTTACATTTCAAAAGATGAATGCGAAATTATATCGTTGGACAGTATGGAAGAAAATAAAGGCATTGGAACTTCTTTGCTGAATCGTATTGAACTTTTTGCTAAAGAACAAAATTGTAAGAAGATGAAACTTATTACGACTAATGATAATTTGAGAGCCATCCGTTTTTATCAAAAAAGAGGATATCAATGTATAAAGGTTATCCCAAATGTTGTGAATATCGCGAGAAAGAGAAAGCCTGAAATCCCCCTTATGAATCCCGAGAACCATATACCTATACGTGACGAATTTTTGTTCGTAAAAGAAATACAATAAATCAAAACTTAATGCAGTGAAATGTTCAACCATTCTAAGTTAGCGCATCGTTGTCCGTAGTCGTTCCGTATCGAACATGGACAAGCACAACCATGTGGATCATTGAAAAAGGCATTGACTTTAGTCCATAGATTCACTATAATTTGTTCAAAAGTTTCTTTTTTTCATTTATTCACAACAAACTGTAAATAATGAATATTTCACTCTTATCAAGAGCGGCGGAGGGATTAGGCCCAATGAAGCCCGGCAACCTTCAAGCAGTACTGCTTGAAAAGGTGCTAAGTCCTACAGATCTTGTATACAGATCTGAAAGATAAGAGGAGGAGTCCATCAACGTCCTCTTCTTAAGAAGAGGACGTTTTTCATTTAGAGCCGTTTTGTTTGTATCGAGGAGTATCAACGAAGGGTTGCAATAAAAATCATTCTAGACTGATGTGAAGGAGGAGCAAACATGACAGAGAAAATTAAAGCAGCCATTTTGGGTTTTGGTACAGTGGGACAAGGAGTTTATCAATCGATTCAATCCCATCAAAGTCGGCTGAAACAGCTGCTTGGGAAAGAAGTGGAAGTTGCGGGAATCTTGATTCAACATCCGGAAAAAGAACGGGATGTAGATGAGTCTGTGATCGTTACGACCCAATTTGAAGACATTTTGGCGATTCCGGGCTTGCAAGTGATATTTGAAGCTATAGTGGGAGAAGAGCCGGGCCATACTTATTTATCAATGGCAATAGAAAAAGGTATCCACGTCATCACTGCCAATAAAGTCATGTTTGCCCGCCACGGTCAGGAACTGTTAAAGAAAGCAAAAGAAAACGGCGTTCAAATAGGTTTTGAAGCGACGACTGCCGGTGGAACTCCGATTCTTCAAACGCTTGCGCTGTTAAGGGTCAATGAAGTGGAAGAAATACAAGGAATATTAAATGGAACTTCCAATTTTATTTTATCGGAAATGAGAGAAAAGAAAATCAGTTTTCATGAAGCGTTAAAAGACGCTCAAGCAAGAGGTTATGCAGAGGCTGATCCGGCCAATGATATTGAAGGGACCGATGCTTTTTATAAGCTCTTGATATTAAGCAACGTTGGCTGGGGAATCCAGCCTGACTGGGAAACGATTGAAAAACAAGGAATTACTCATATCACAAGCGAAGTAATAGAAATTGCCGATCAATTGCGATGTCGCGTAAAGCATGTAGCGGATATAAAAAAAGAAGGAAGCCATTTGAAAGGTTTTGTCAAGCCTGTCTTTGTACCGTCGACGCATCCATTTTACGGTGTAGAAGGAGTGGAGAATGCTGTTTCCTTCCAAGGAAGCTTAATTGGCAGAGTGACCATTCAAGGCCCCGGTGCCGGAAAGTATCCAACTGCAAGCGCCATGGTAGAAGATTTAATTCATGTTCTCAAACAAACTTCAGTAGGGAAAAAACCTTGTTTTTCCCATACCTCTTCCAATACTGCTGAAACGGAATGGGTTGTATTGACGGAACAACCTCTATCTGAGCCAAATGTCGAAATAAAACATACAGGCAAGACCGCTTCAGTCTATTATTATGATATCGCCGCCACAAGGGAAACGATAGAGCAATGGCATCAAAAGGAAACAATCCTGCAAAGCTTTGAAGTGTTAAATGAACTGGCGCTTGAACCAAGGAATGCCAGCTTAGGGGCTGTTATATCCGGAGTTTCCATATAAAAATGTTTTCTGGCAGCCGAACCTTTCTCTTCATAACTTGTCCTTTCCGTGAATATAGATAATGACACGAACGTCAGGCTTAGCTCGAACCTCAAAAAGAGGAGAAGGCTTTTGGACAGGAGGATGTATGAGTGATGAAGAGAAAATGGGCTGCTCTTCTTGTGTCGTGCTCTTTTTTAACGGGTGCAGGGAGCACTTATGCAGGATTGAAAATTTGGGATCAGAGGGCGCCGCAAGAAAGCCGGGAGCCTGGCCAAACAGGCGAGGCGTCTTACAAACTTCCGGATGAACTCCATAAAGTGGAAGTGGCGTATGAATTGATTTCAAAAAAATACGTGAAGAAGGTGAACAGCGGTCAGCTGGTGGAAGGGGCCATTTCTGGAATGCTGGCTGCTTTGAAAGACCCTTATTCCGTTTATATGGATGCTGAAACCGCTCACCAGTTTAATGATTCTTTGGACTCTGCTTTTGAAGGGATCGGGGCTGAGATCACCGTTAGAAACGGAAAAGTATTCATCGTTTCGCCCTTGAAAGATTCACCGGCGGAAAAGGCAGGTTTAAAGCCGAACGATCAGATTATTAAAGTCAATGGCAAAAACGTAGAGGGGTTGGATTTATATAAGGCGACTGAAAAAATCCGCGGAAAAAAGGGAACATCCGTCACGTTGGAAGTGAGAAGAGATGGGGCGGCAAAACCGTTGACATTTAAAGTGAAAAGGGGCGAAATACCGATTCAAACGGTGAATGGAAAAATCAAGAAAGAACATGGAAAACGAATAGGATATATCGAAATTACCTCTTTTTCGGAAGAAACGGGAAAAGACTTTAAAAAGAAATTAAAGCAGTTAGAGAAAGAACACATCAAAGGACTTGTTCTCGATGTTCGGGGCAATCCAGGAGGATTATTGACAAGCGTTGAAGAAATTTTAAAAGAACTCGTTACGGATCATAAGCCGTACTTGCAAATCGAAGAACGATCCGGAAAGAAAGTGGAATATTATTCAACGACCAAAAAAGCTAAACCTTATCCGATTGTGGTCCTTACAGATGGCGGAAGCGCTTCTGCATCTGAGATCTTAGCCGCAGCACTGAAGGAGGCAGAAGGATATACTTTAATCGGACAAAAGACATTTGGCAAAGGAACGGTTCAGCAAGCGGTTCCCCTCAGTGACGGCAGCAATATTAAATTAACGACTTATAAATGGCTGACGCCAAACGGCAATTGGATTCATCATAAAGGGATTGAACCTAACATTGTGGTGAAGCAGCCTGACTATTTCTACGTTCATCCTCTTCAAATAGAAAAACCGCTAAAGAAAGATATGAATACCGATCAAGTCAAAAACGCCCAAGAAATGCTGGATGGACTGGGATACGCTCCCGGACGGACCGATGGCTATTTTAGCGCTCAAACGGAAAAAGCGGTTCGCGCCTTTCAAATGGAAAATCGAATAAAAGTGAACGGACAAATTGATAAACAGACAGCGCAAATGCTGGAGACTAAAATCATGGAAGCGATGAAAAAAGATAAAAATGATTTGCAGCTGAATGTGGCGCTAAAGGTTGTCAGCGATGATGAAAAAATTGGCAAAACTAAATGACATTTAAGGTTTTGTCTATTGATATCTGGTTTATGTAATATAGAAATAGTTTTGGCCGTAAACGGTTGTTCTTTTCCTGCTATTGTCCAGAACGTGTGACGGGAGAACTTCATGAAAAGAATTTGCGGCGAAAGAGAAGTCCGCTATGATTTCATTATGATCTTTGTGTAATTTTATATGTGTTTTCATCATTCATTTGATACAATGAGATTACAGTCAAAACGGTGAGACGGAAGAAAGGATGGTGGTTTCCTATTGATACAAGATATTCTGCTTGAATTGGCAAAAGGCTTTGGTAAACTTTTTCTCCATCCGCTTTTTTATTTTTCTTTCATCTTCTCTGTCTGTATTGGATTATGGCGGGTAAAAAGAGAACGGAAAGATTTTGATATCAGTGTATACGATATATACCACGAATTGCGCATGTTGCTTCCGGCCGGATTGGTCGCCGGGGTCATTATTTCCGCCTGTACGCTGGCTCTTGGTGTTGAAGTGTCATGGTTTTCATGCGCTCTGTTAGCCACGACCACTCTGCTGCTTAGCTTTTTCAGGGCCCGGTTTTTATCGCCGGCATGGATTTTTGGCGGTGCGGCCATTCTGTATTATGTGGCGAAAGCAGCTGGCATGGGTCTGCCTAATGCTGATTCCACCGTTTCAGAACCGCTCGTATTTGTATCGCTCTCTGTTCTTGCGGGGCTTCTTCTTATAGGGGAAGGGGCGCTCATTTATCGAAATGCTTGGCGGGACACTTCGCCAAGACTTGTCCAAAGTCCGCGGGGATTGACGGTGGGCGCTCACTATTCTCAACGTACGTGGCTCATTCCTGTGTTTTTATTGCTACCTGCTGATCATATTCGTTCTTCTTTTGATTGGTGGCCGTTCTTTTCCATTGGAGCACAATCATTCACGTTGTTTTTCTTTCCTTTTTTAATAGGGTTTGAACGGACGATGACGGCTTCTATTCCGGAGAGGGCGTTGAAGGAAACGGGCAGAAAGGTGATTTGGCTCGGTGTGTTTACCTTATTGCTTGCCTTCGTGTCTCATTGGGTCCCGGTCATAAGCTATGCAGCCTTGATCTTTGCTTTTGCCGGTCGGTTGGCGATTTCCTATTTTGACCACAATCGGCAAAAAAGTCAGCCCCATTTTTTTACGCCCAGTACGAAAGGTGTTTTGATTTTGGGGGTTCTCCCCTTTACACCCGCTCATAAAATGGGACTGAAAAGCGGGGAAATTATCCGTAAAACGAACGGAGTGGAAGTCAACAGCGAGAAAGAATTTTATGAAGCGCTTCAACGCAACCGTGCATTTTGCAAATTGGAAGTGTATGATGTGAACGGCCAAGTTCGCTTTGCCCAAAGTTCTTTATATGAAGGCGAACACCATGAACTTGGGTTAATTTTCATTGATGAAGAAAGACATATAAACGGGTCAGCTGTATCATAGCAGTTGTTTCCCGCGATAAAGAGAGGCCTCCTTTTTAGCGAAATGTTCTTCGTAACATGAAAAGGGCGGTCTTTTTTCATCCGTCAGATTGAGGAATGGCGCCTGCCGTAACCGAGATGAGACGGGCATTGGTCCGGTAACGATCTCCATAATGATTCGATGGTTCATCCATTTTAGTGGAAACTTTCAACAAAAATTGATACAATCATTCGCAATATACTTTTTAAGGAGGATGGACGATGGGAGTACACAACTACTTTAAAAGTTTATCAGACTTAGAAAATCTGTTTCGTTGTCCGGGAAAGTTTAAATATCAAGAGCACACGGTTGCAGCCCATTCTTTTAAAGTGACGAAAATTGCCCAATTTTTAGGAACGGTAGAAGAAGCGCATGGCGAAAAAGTAGATTGGAAAGCGTTGTATGAAAAAGCGCTCAACCATGATTATGCGGAATTGTTTACCGGCGATATAAAAACGCCTGTGAAATACGCTTCTAATGAATTAAAAGAGCTATTTTCACAAGTGGAGGCGCAAATGACGAAGAAATTTGTGGAAAAAGAATTTCCTGAAGAATTTCAATCGATTTATCTGGAACGGTTTCAAGAAGGGAAAGATGATACATTAGAGGGGAGAATTTTATCAGTGGCGGATAAAATTGATTTACTCTATGAATCGTTCGGGGAAATCCAAAAAGGAAATCCGGAACCGCTATTCCGCGAAATTTATCAGGAAGCTTTGTCCACTATTATGGAGTTTAAAGATATGAATTGCGTTCAATACTTTTTGAAGGAAATCGTGCCTGATTTATTATCGGAGACATACATTCCGCAAAGTGAACTGGAACAAATGACAGAAGATATTATTTTCAAAAAACAAAATCCGTCTGAATAAACAGAAAGCAGTAATTTTTTGTTAATGACTTTTCAGTTTATTCTGTATGTTATATGATGAATACCAGAATGGTGCCAAAGGGGTGTGGATATGGAAGGGAAAATATTGTTGGCAATGTTTGTTCCCGGATTACTGGTGCTGCTGTTTGCACGTATCACGTATAATGAAGTCATTGGACTGGTTTTAACTGTCGCCTTAATAGCTGCTTCCGCTTACAAAGGATATACTCATACGTGGCCTTTGGTGATCATTGATGCCGCTTCTTTAACGGCTGGATTTTGGTTATCGAACTATTGGAAAAGAAGTCAAAAGAAAAGCGCTTAGGAACTATTGCTGATCATTCCTGGCGCTATTTTTTTTTGCTGCTGAGGTTGCATTAATAGGCAGATTTTGAGCTTTAAACGAGACGCTACGGCCTTTTGATCCCGCGTGATCAGACAGCGGACTCCCACTGATAGAAGTTCACCAATGAAAGACAGTGTAATAACCTCTGATTGAAAACATCTTTTTTCAATTGTTTTTTTGAATATGTTTATCGCATAAAAAAGCAGCTTACTTTTTTTGGCTGCTTTTTTGATTGTTTTTGTTCTTGGCCTTTTTTTTATACAGTCTAATGACTTGCTTTATGATGTACACGATAAAAAAGAGGGCAAGTGTGATAAACTCTTCTTTTTCCATTTTCCGAAAGGGATCAAGCGTTTTTAAAAACGCATTTTGATATCGATACCCTAACAGTAAATCGAGTGAAAAAATTAAAGCGAAAAGAACCGCGATGATTAAAAGAACGGTAAAAATGACCTTCATGATGACATCCTCACAACATATGTTTTCTTTATTTTTCTCTATTTTGTCCCAGATCATGTAAGAAAAAAAGTTCGTATAATCTCCACGGTATATGCGGGAAACTACAGATACATCCATTTTTTGAAAACGAGGGATTATGATGGGATTGTTTAAGAAAATGTTCTTTCATAAAGGCAAAAAGAACAAACAGAAAAAACAGGTGAGTAAAAAACAAGAGCAATTAGGACAATCCAAAAATGTGCCAAAAGGAGATATAGAGAAATCGCTTGCGACCAATATAGATGTCATCAAAGAAACAACGGGCAACAGCAGCGATATCATTGTTCGTGTCATCAAAATGGGGCGAGAAGCGGATATCACAGCTGCCATTATTTATACGGAAGGGCTTGTAGACGATCTGACCGTAAAAGACTTTTTGATAGAATCGGCCATGAAAGATACGAACGAACAAAATTTGGAAAACCCGAACTTAGCGCTTCAGGTATTGAAAGAAAAAATTTTACCGATCGGAGAAGTGAAGGAATTAGATTGTTGGGAAGATTTGTTTACCAATTTAATGACGGGACAAACGATCATCCTGGTAGATGGCGTTTCTAAAGCGTTAACGGCTAATACAAGAGGAGGGGAAAAGCGGCAAATAGCGGAGCCGGTCACGGAAATCTCCATTAGGGGGCCAAAGGACAGTTTTACGGAAACGATCCGAACAAACACGGCCTTAATCAGAAGAAGGATTAAAAATCCGAATTTATGGATGGAATCCATGAAAATTGGCAAAGTGACGCAGACAGATGTAGCGATTATGTATATTAAAGGAATTGTCAATGAAAAAGTGGTAGAGGAAGTCAGGATTAGACTAAAACGGATTAATATCGATAGTATTCTGGAGACCGGCTACATAGAACAGCTGATTGAGGAGAAAACGTTTACTACGTTTCCGACGTTGTTTCATACCGAAAGACCGGATGTGGCGGCGGCTAATCTATTGGAAGGAAGAGTAGCGATATTGGTGGATGGCACACCGTATGTTCTCTTGGCGCCGGCCGTTTTTATCCAGTTTTTTCAGGCAGTGGATGATTATTATGGCAGATTTGACCTTAGTTCCGCCCTCCGTTTTTTACGAGTGCTGATTTTTTTTATTTCTCTCGTAGGTCCGGCTATCTATATTGCAGCGACTACTTTTCATCAGGAAATGATACCGACCCCTCTTGTGATTGCGCTTGCGGCTCAGCGTGAATCGGTTCCTTTTCCGGTGTTTGTGGAAGCAATGATTATGGAAGTAACGTTTGAAATTTTGCGCGAAGCCGGGGTCAGGCTTCCGCGGGCAATCGGGCAAACGGTATCGATTGTGGGAGCGATTGTCCTTGGTCAATCAGCGGTACAAGCAGGATTTGTATCACCAGCTATGCTCATTGTCGTTTCGATAACAGCAATTGCCAATTTTGCGACCCCTGCTTATGCTATCGCAATATCGGCTCGATTGATTCGTTTTATCATTATGGTGATGGCGGCGACATTCGGATTTTACGGCTGTTTAATGGGAATACTGGTGATGGTCATTCATTTATGCAGCCTTCGCTCTTTTGGGGTGCCGTATATGACTCCGATTGCTCCTTTTATTCCGGCTAATTTTGGTGACACCTTAGTTCGCAAGCCAATCTGGGAATTTAAAGAGAGACCACGGCTCATTAGCCAATCGAACATTACAAGAGCGGGTGAACATCAACGGCCACAGCCGCCAGATAATTCCTATTCTCAGAAAGAGAATGAAAAAGGTGAAAAAAATGATTCGTAAGCGGTCCTTATTGCTCATGATAGTATGTGTGCAACTTCTCCTTTCGGGGTGTTGGAGCAAGCGTGAACTGACCGATCTGGCGTTGGTGTTGGCGTTCGGCATCGATATGACAAAGGATGGAAAATATGAGGTCAGCATGCAAATTGTCAATCCCGGAAATGTGGCCGGGGCTGCCCAGCAAGGTGGCGGAGGAGGCCAAGGACTGCCGATAGTCGTGTATCATCAAAAAGGTGATAACATCATTGAAGCTGTCAGAAAAGCTTCTACAATGATTTCAAGGCGCTTGTACTTTTCTCATACGAATATGCTGGTTATAGGAGAAAAAGTAGCAAAAAAAAATATACCTGTTATTCTGGAGGCCATCGAAAGAGACCAACAATTTCGAAACACAACTACGTTGGTGGTTGCAAAAGGAACAAAGGCGCAGACCATTTTAGAAACTTTGACGCCAATTGATAAAATTCCCGCTGATCAAATTCGCAAAACGCTGACGACTTCCGAGTCAATATGGAGTGAAACTTTCCCAACCAAAATTGCTGATGTCATTCAACAATTGATTTCCCCGGGGAAACAACCGGTCGTTCCAGGGATTGAGCTGGACCATATTAGTGATCAAAGAGGGACGATGGAGAACCTGCAAAAAACACGTCCTGAGAGTAATATCAATTTAAGCGGATTAGCCATGATTAAAGATGGAAAATTAAAAAAATGGGTATACGGCAAAACAGCGCGGGGAGTGACTTGGGCGCTGGGAAAAATGCGGGCCACGAGTGTAAGCGTCGATTGGGGTGGAAGAAAAAAAGCTCTTTCCTATGAAGTGATTCGGGACAAAACAAAGCTGACAGCCAAAGTGAAAAACGGAAAACCGGTAGGGTCCGTCTTGGTGAAAGTGGAAGGCGATATTGGAGAAATGCTCGTCCCGGTTGATATCACGAACTTACGAGTCATACAAAAAATAGAGAGGCAAACCAATAGAGAAATTGAAAGAGAAATTGAGCGAGCGATCAAAATCGCTCAACGGAACCACACGGATATTTTCGGCTTTGGCGATGCGATCCATAGGCACGATCCGAAGTTTTGGAAAAGGGTACACACGAAGTGGAGCGATGATTATTTCCCAACTATGAACATAAAGGTTGAAGTGAGAACGCACATACGGCGTTCAGAATTGCGGACAAAATCATTCCTGTCCACTATTAAAGAAGAAAAAAGGCGGTGATCCATGAATGGAGAAGGCAAAAATAGACGGCCTCCAGTTATTCATTCTCATTTTTTTATTTGAAATGGGAAGTGCCATTGTCCTCACTTTAGGCGGCCAGGCTAAGCAAGATGCTTGGATGACGATATTAGGTGGGTTGTTAGGAGGACTGCTTTTATTTCTTGTCTACCATCGCCTTTATCTGTATTTTCCCGGCAAGACTCTGGCCACTTATGTACAAGACCTTTTAGGGACGTTTGTAGGGAAAGTCATAGGCTTTGTCTATGTGATTTATTTTCTTTATTTAGCAGCGAGAGTGCTGCGCGATTTCGGGGAATTAGTGGCAACATTTGCTTATCCTGACACGCCTGTGCTGATCATTAATGCTATAATGATGGCGACCATTTTATATGCCCTCAACAAAGGAATAGAAGTGATTGCGAGAACAAGCGAATTATCTTTTGTGGCCCTTTATTTGCTCGCGGTTTCAGGATTTATATTGGTGGTCATTTCCGGTTTAATCAAACTGGAGAATTTACAGCCGATGTTGGAAAACGGGATTCGGCCTGTGTTGAAAACAATCGTTACGCAAACAATGTATGTACCATTTGGCGAAATCGTTGTTTTCACCATGTTGCTGCCGTATTTAAACAAGCCCGAAAAAGGAAAAATCATTGGATTAACGGCGATTACACTCAGTGGAATTAATTTAACCATCGTAAGTGTCGTCAATGTCGCCGTGCTAGGGGTGGATGGTTTTTCAAGGGCGACTTTTCCTCTGTTAGCAACCATCCAGCTAATCGAAGTGGCTGATTTTTTGGAACGACTGGATATCTTTTTTTTGATCGCATTAGTGATTGGCGGTTTTATTAAAGTTAGTCTGTGTCTCTATGCCGCCTCCATCGGGATTGCGGAAATTTTTCGGATCTCTGATTATAAAAAGCTATTGTATTTGCTGGTTCCGATCTTGATCATTGCATCGCTATCCATTGCCGATAATTTTTTTGAGCACATGAAAGAGGGGCTGGATTTAGTTCCCCTCGTTTTACACTTGCCGCTTCAAGTTGTCATTCCTATTTTTTTACTCATCATCGCCTTTTTTAAAAATAGAAAAAAACAAAAAAATAGGTAAGCAACAGAACAAACGGGAAAGGATTCAGCGGAATCGTGAAGATTGGCTTCTTTGCGCTGAGTATTGAATTTCTTTATGGAAAAGAAAATTTTATGCTTAAAAGAGTGATCAATGCCATTGATTGCTTTTATTTTTTATCCATTTTCTTTGAATCGAAACGAAAATTTGTTCGCATATAATTGGTGAAAGGGAAGGGAATTGTGGTAGAATGAGTTATAACCAGATAAAGGATTGTCTATCACTGTTCACCTTATGTGATCGTTTATATATATAAAACAGCCATTAAGGAAGAGATTCTTCTTTTTCGGCTGATAAATGCTGTCAATATAGGGGGGGATCTTGCGAGTGGAAAATCGCTTCGAACTTGTTTCGAAATATCGTCCGCAAGGCGATCAGCCGAAAGCCATTCAACAGCTGGTAAAAGGAATACGGGAAGGAAAGAAGCATCAAACGCTTCTTGGTGCAACAGGAACAGGCAAAACGTTCACGATTTCGAATGTGATTAAAGAAGTGAATAAACCGACATTGGTCATCGCTCATAATAAAACGTTAGCGGGACAATTATACAGTGAGTTTAAAGAATTTTTCCCGAATAATGCAGTGGAATATTTCGTTAGTTATTACGACTATTATCAACCGGAAGCGTATGTACCGCAGACGGATACGTATATAGAAAAAGATTCCAGCATCAATGATGAAATTGACAAATTGCGGCACTCTGCTACTTCCGCTCTGTTTGAACGGCGAGATGTCATTATCATTGCCAGCGTCTCCTGCATTTACGGTTTAGGTTCGCCGGAAGAATACCGGGATTTGGTCGTGTCTTTGCGTGTTGGTATGGAGATGGAGCGGGACCACCTTCTCCGTCGACTCGTGGATATCCAATACGAGCGCAATGACATTAACTTTCAGCGTGGGACCTTTCGTGTACGCGGCGATGTAGTCGAAATATTCCCCGCTTCCCGGGATGAGCACTGTATCCGAGTTGAGTTTTTTGGAGATGAAATCGACCGCATCCGCGAAGTCAATGCACTGACAGGAGAAATTCTTGGCGAACGGGAACATGTGGCTATCTTCCCTGCTTCTCACTTCGTCACGAGAGAAGAAAAAATGAAGATGGCCATTCGCAATATTGAAATCGAGCTGGAAGAACGTTTAAAAGAGCTGAGAGACCAAGGAAAATTGCTGGAAGCGCAAAGACTGGAGCAGCGAACTCGATATGATTTGGAAATGATGAGGGAGATGGGATTTTGTTCCGGAATAGAAAACTATTCCCGGCATTTGGCGTTAAGACCGCCGGGCTCCACTCCTTATACGCTTCTTGATTATTTTCCGGATGATTTTTTAATCGTGGTCGATGAATCGCATGTGACATTACCGCAAATTCGTGGAATGTTCAACGGGGATAGAGCAAGAAAGCAAGTCCTGGTGGATCACGGTTTCCGGCTGCCGTCTGCTTTGGACAACCGTCCTTTAACGTTTGAAGAGTTTGAGAAGCATATTAACCAAATTGTGTACGTATCAGCTACTCCGGGTCCTTACGAGATGGAACATTGCCCGGAAATGGTGGAACAAATCATCCGGCCGACCGGTTTGCTGGATCCGACCATCGATGTCCGCCCGATCGAAGGGCAAATTGATGATTTGCTTGCCGAAATTCAAGAAAGAACGAAAAGAAATGAACGAGTGCTTGTGACCACTTTAACAAAGAAAATGGCAGAAGACTTGACGGATTATTTGAAAGAAGTCGGCATAAAAGTGCAATACTTGCATTCGGAAGTAAAGACGTTGGAACGGATTGAAATCGTCCGCGATTTACGACTCGGAAAATTTGATGTACTGGTCGGGATCAATTTATTAAGAGAAGGATTGGACATTCCGGAAGTTTCTCTTGTGGCGATTTTGGATGCCGACAAGGAAGGATTTTTGCGGTCGGAACGCTCTTTAATTCAAACGATTGGCCGCGCCGCTCGAAATGCAAACGGCCACGTCATCATGTATGCCGACCATATTACCGATTCGATGGAAAAAGCCATTTCGGAAACAAAACGACGCCGTGCCATTCAGGAAGCGTACAATAAAGAGCATGGAATTACTCCCAAAACGATTCAAAAAGGCATTCGCGATGTCATTCGGGCTACTTATGCTGCGGAAGAAAAAGAAACGTACGAAAAATCTCCTAAGAAAAAATTATCTGCGGAAGAAAAGAATCGTTTGATTGCCAGTCTCGAAACAGAAATGAAAGAGGCAGCCAAAGCACTAGATTTCGAACGGGCTGCCCAGCTGCGTGATGCGATTTTAGAGTTAAAAGCGGAAGGATGACCATCATGGGAAAAGATCAAATCATTGTTAAAGGAGCACGAGCCCATAATCTGAAAAATATTGACGTTACCATTCCAAGGGATCAATTGGTTGTTTTAACCGGGCTATCGGGTTCTGGAAAATCTTCTTTGGCGTTCGATACGATCTATGCGGAAGGCCAAAGAAGGTATGTTGAATCTTTGTCTGCTTATGCACGCCAGTTTCTCGGACAAATGGACAAGCCGGATGTAGACGCCATCGAGGGGCTGTCGCCGGCTATTTCCATTGATCAAAAAACGACCAGTCGAAATCCCCGCTCTACTGTGGGAACCGTAACCGAAATATACGACTATTTGCGTCTGTTATTTGCCCGTATCGGCCATCCGATTTGCCCTAACCATGGCATCGAAATTACTTCTCAAACGATTGAACAAATGGTGGACCGCATTATGGAATATCCTGAACGGACGAGACTGCAAATCCTTGCTCCAGTGGTATCCGGGAAAAAAGGAACGCATGCCAAAACGCTGGAGAATATGAAGAAACAAGGGTATGTACGTCTTCGCGTCGATGGGGAAATGCGGGATGTGGAGGAAGACATTCAATTAGATAAGAATAAAAAGCATTCGATTGAAGTGGTGGTAGACCGCATTGTCGTGAAAGACGGAATTCACTCCCGTTTGGCCGATTCTTTAGAAGCCGCACTGAAACTAGGGGAAGGAAAAGTCATTATCGACGTCATCGGACAAGAAGAACTGTTATTCAGTGAACATCATGCATGTCCGTATTGCGGTTTTTCGATCGGCGAATTGGAGCCGCGCATGTTTTCGTTTAACAGTCCATACGGTGCCTGTCCGACTTGCGACGGATTAGGGTCCAGATTAAAAGTGGACGTTGATCTTGTCATTCCGGATTGGAATTTGAGTTTGCGCGAGAACGCGATTGCACCTTGGGAACCTACCAGCTCTCAATATTACCCGCAGCTTTTAAAGGCGGTGTGCGATCATTACGGCATTGATATGGATATACCCGTCAAGGATATACCGAAGCCGCTTTTAGACAAAATTTTATATGGATCAGATGGTGAGAACATTTATTTTCGTTATGAGACCGATTTCGGCCAAGTTAAGGAGAATTATATCGAGTTTGAAGGCGTGATCCCGAATGTTGAGCGCCGTTATCGAGAGACGACATCTGATTATATACGCGAGCAAATGGAAAAATACATGGCTCATCAAAAATGCCCGACTTGCAAAGGGCATCGTTTAAGGAAAGAGGCCTTGGCTGTCAAAATCGACGGTCTTCATATCGGAGAAGTCACTCAATTTTCCATTAAGGAAGCGAAAAAGTTTTTTGACAATCTCACATTGACGGAAAAGGAAAAGAAAATTGCCCATTTGATTTTGCGTGAGATCAGCCAACGGCTTGGTTTTCTGGATAATGTCGGCCTCGATTATTTGACGTTAAGCCGTGCGGCCGGAACGCTTTCAGGCGGCGAGGCGCAGCGTATTCGTTTAGCCACTCAGATCGGTTCTCGACTGACGGGTGTTTTATATATATTGGATGAACCGTCTATTGGGCTGCATCAGCGTGACAATGATCGATTAATCGAAACGCTGAAAGAAATGCGGGACATTGGCAATACATTAATCGTTGTAGAACATGACGAAGATACGATGTTAGCCGCCGATTATTTAATCGATGTCGGGCCGGGAGCAGGCGTCCACGGAGGAGAGATCGTATCAGCGGGCACGCCTGAGGAAGTGATGAAAGATCCTAACTCGCTTACGGGCCAATATTTATCCGGGAAAAAGTTTATTCCGCTGCCGCAGGAACGGCGAAAACCGGATGGCCGTTTTATTGAAATCACTGGAGCGAAAGAAAACAATTTAAAAAATGTGAAAGTGAAGTTTCCGTTAGGCGTATTTATCGCTGTCACCGGCGTGTCGGGATCCGGAAAAAGCACCCTTGTCAATGAGATTCTTTACAAGGCGCTTGCTCATAAGCTGTACCAAGCAAAACAAAAGCCGGGTCAGCATAAAGAAGTGAAAGGCATTGAGCATTTGGATAAAGTGATCGAAATTGACCAATCCCCTATTGGACGCACTCCGCGATCCAATCCGGCCACCTATACAGGCGTTTTTGATGATATCCGCGATGTGTTTGCCCGAACAACGGAAGCGAAGATGCGTGGATATAAGAAAGGACGTTTCAGCTTTAATGTGAAAGGCGGACGCTGTGAAGCTTGCCGTGGGGATGGCATTATCAAAATCGAAATGCATTTCCTTCCGGATGTCTATGTTCCTTGCGAAGTTTGCCATGGAAAGAGATACAACAGGGAAACGCTCGAAGTGAAATATAAAGGTAAAAACATTGCAGATGTATTGGATATGACGGTGGAAGATGCGCTTGAATTCTTTGAAAACATTCCGAGAATCAAGCGTAAACTGCAGACGATTGCTGATGTCGGCCTCGGCTATATCAAACTGGGGCAGCCAGCTACCACATTGTCGGGAGGGGAAGCACAGCGTGTCAAGCTTGCCTCCGAATTGCATCGCCGTTCTACCGGAAGAACGTTTTATATTTTGGACGAGCCGACGACAGGATTGCATGTGGATGATATTGCTCGGCTTCTAAAGGTCCTTCAGCGGCTTGTGGAAAACGGTGATACGGTGCTTGTGATTGAACATAACCTGGATGTGATCAAAACAGCCGATTATATTATTGACTTAGGACCTGAAGGCGGCGATAAAGGCGGTACGATCGTGGCCACCGGAACGCCTGAAGAAGTGGCTGAGGTGGAACAATCGTATACTGGAAAATATTTAAAGAAAATTTTAAAACGCGACCAGGAGCGTATGAAACAAAAAATAGCTGAACACGAACATGCGACTTCTTAATAATTGCAGCGGAAGGGTGCTCCCTTCCGCTGTTTTGATACTGGTATAGATAACTAGACGAATAAAAGGTAATATAAAGATGTAAACGCTTTAATTTCCTTTTACTGTTAGAAAAGGGGGAGTTAGATGCGAGTCGTAAAAGTAGCCAACTATGAGGAAATGAGCCAAAAAGCCGCGGAATGTATCATTCGCCAAGTGAAAGAAAAACCTGATTCGGTTCTCGGGCTGGCCACGGGTGGAACCGTGATCGGAACGTATCAATTATTGGCAAAAGACCATCAGAAGAACGGAACGAGTTATCGACAGATTCTGACGGTTAATTTGGATGAATATATTGGAATAAGCCCTGAACACGAGCAAAGCTACCATTTTTATATGAAAAAAAGGCTGTTTGATCATATCCAAATTCCGCCTGAAAACACTTATTTGCCTGATGGACAAGCGGAAGATCTTGAAGAAGAATGCAAAAGGTATGACGAGCGGATCGAAAGTCTTGGCGGCATTGATCTGCAGCTTCTTGGCATCGGTGTGAATGGCCATATCGGTTTTAACGAACCGGGTACGCCTTTTGATTCCAAAACCCATATTGTTGAACTGTCGGAATCGACCCGAAAGGCTAATGCGAGATTTTTCAACACCCTTGAGGAAGTTCCGAAGAAAGCTATTACGATGGGAATAGAAACGATCATGAAGAGTAAGAAGATTTTACTGTTAGCTTCCGGATTGAAAAAAGCGCCTATTATTCGCAAACTTTTTCAGGAGGGAATAACGGAAGAGATTCCTGCTTCTGTTTTAAAAAAACATGAGAATGTGGTGCTGATTGCGGATGAAGAAGCGCTTTCTCTTGTTGATCCTGTATGGGTGGAGACGGAGGTGGAATTTTGAACATTGATAAAAACTCTCCGCTTCCGATCTATTATCAATTAGAAAAAGCCATTAAAGAATGGATTGAACAAAAAGAACTGGTTCCGGGTGACGTCATTCCGTCGGAAAGGGAGTTTGCGGAAATGTATTCCATTAGCCGAATGACGGTGAGACAAGCGATCAATCATTTGGTGAATGAAGGATACTTAATACGCAAGAGGGGAAAAGGCACGTTTGTGGCAGAAAGAGAAAAGGCAAAAAAGATGAGAATGAGGAGTTTGATAAGTTTTTCGGAAGATATGAAACAAAGAGGATTGCAGCCGAAAGCAAAAGTGTTAGAATTTAAAGTGTTGCCTGCGGAGCCCCTTTCTGCGAAAAAACTTCATATTAAGGAATATGCCCCGATTTATAAGGTCATAACGATTCGATCAGCGGATCAGGAGCCAATGGCGTTTGAAACATCCTATATGCCGGTTTCTTTAATGCCGACATTAACGAAGGAAGCAGTCGAAAAATCTTTATATGATTATATGGAAAAAACGTTAATGTTGAGAATAGACAGAGCATCGCAAACGTTAGAGGCGGCTGCAGCAAAAAAGACGGTGGCGGAAATGTTGAAAATAGAAGAAAATGATCCTGTTTTATTAGTCAAAAGGGTCAGCTATTTAGAAGATGGACGTCCCTTTGAGTTTGTTGATTCTGTTTACCGCGGTGATCGTTATCAATTTTGTACAGAGATGATCAGGGTATAGAGAGGATTGAGGAGGATTTTTTATGCTCAGTTTTTTACAAAAAATCGGTAAATCATTGATGCTACCTATAGCAGTGCTTCCGGCGGCCGGTTTATTATTGCGTCTTGGCCAACCGGATTTGTTGAATATTCCTTTTATTGCCGAGGCCGGTAATGCGTTTTTCGGAAGCATGGCCATTGACCCCGCTCATGATCCGGGAGCGACTTTTAGCAATTTGGCTTTGCTTTTTGCCATCGGGGTTGCCATCGGCTTTGCACAAGACAGCAATGGAGCTGCAGCCTTGGCTGGTGCCATAGGCTATATGGTGCTGGTGTTTACTACCCATGCCATTAATAACACGATCAATATGGGAGTATTGGGTGGAATTATCGCCGGTATTTCTGCCGGAATGCTCTACAATAAGTACCATGATATAAAATTGCCGACTTGGCTTGCCTTTTTTGGCGGGCGCCGCTTTATACCGATTGTAACGGCTGTTTCAGCCGTGATTCTTGGGCTCCTTTTTGGTTACATATGGCCTTATGTTCAAGATGGAATCGATTCTCTTGCTCATTGGATTATCGGTGCAGGAGCAGTCGGTGTTGCGGCTTACGGATTTTTAAACCGGTTGTTAATTCCGTTAGGCTTGCATCATATTATTAACACATTGATTTGGTTTGATTTCGGCTCCTTTACAGACGCGAAAGGAAATGTTTTCCACGGTGATATCACCCGATTTTTACACGGGGATCCAAAAGCCGGAATCTTTACGGCCGGATTCTTCCCTATTATGATGTTTGGCTTGCCGGGCGCTTGTTTGGCGATGATTGTCGCTGCCAAAAAGGAGCGCCGCAAAAAAGTCGCTGCCTTGTTGGTGGGAATGGCATTGACGGCATTTGTGACGGGTGTTACCGAACCGATCGAATTTTCATTTATGTTTATATCGCCGTTTCTCTATGTCGTTCACGCTCTATTAACGGCTTCTTCATTGGCAGTTACTTATACGCTGGGGATTCACGATTCTTTTAGCTTTTCAGCAAGCTTAATTGATTATCTTCTCAATTTCGGAATTGCCCAAAAACCTGTTTTGCTCTTGCTCGTGGGAGCAGTTTATTTCGTCGTTTATTTTATTGTCTTCTACTTCGTGATCAAATGGCGTGATTTAAAAACTCTGGGGCGTGAAGATGAGGAAGATACGGCGGAAGAGCAAGGCGGATTGTCTATTGACGATAAGTATATGAGAATGTCCGCGGGCTTTTTAGAAGGATTGGGAGGAAAAGAAAATATCACCAATATCGACAACTGTGCTACTAGATTGCGCCTGGAAGTCCGCGACAGCGACGCAATTGATGAACAACGGATTAAGCGCTCGGGTGCTCGCGGTGTGATGAAAACGAGCAAAACCAGTGTGCAAATTATCGTCGGACCAGATGTGGAATTTGCTGCGGAGGCGTTGAAAAAGTTGGCTGCCATGGAACAGCCTCGCGAATCTTTGATCGAGCCGTCAGAAAAGACTGCTGAAAACGATCAGCGCTCAGCAGACACAAGTAAAACATTTGACACACATTCATTTGCCTCTCCGTTATCCGGAACATTGATGGAGATAACAAAAGTACCTGATCAAGTCTTTTCAGAAAAGATGATGGGAGACGGATTTGCGATTGATCCGATAGAGGGGAAAATAGCTGCCCCGTTTAACGGTACGGTCCTGTCTGTATTTCCGACAAAGCATGCAATTGCTTTAAAGAGAGAAGATGGATTGGAAGTGTTGATTCATTTAGGAATTGATACGGTTCAATTAAAAGGAGAAGGGTTTACGGTGTTCGTAAAGGAAGGGGACAAGGTGGTTCAAGGTCAAGAAATTGCTTTTATGGACATCCAAGCTATAAAAGAAAAAGTGCCTTCCATCATTACCCCGGTGGTCTTTACGAACTTAGCGGAAGGACAAAAAGTCGTACTGCGGAAACAAGGACCAATTCAGCGGGGAGATGCTCTTTTCTTAGAAATTCAATAGCATTCGCCAAGAATCGAAACCCCTATGGGACGATGAAAAATCGTTCCGTAGGGGTTTTCTTTTTCCGAAAACTCATATTGACTTGAGATTGAATGATGAATGCGGCGCAGCACGAAAGTCAAGTGATCCAGTTTTTAAAAATTTAAACGGTTGAGCGTTCAACGAGTGTATAAGACATTTCCTTTTGAGAAATACGGGCGCCATCGCATGCCTGGCGAAACAAACTTCTTCCCATTTCTGAAAGCGGGATGTCGATCGTAGTCATATTCATCAAATAGGAGATGGGTTGATTATTAAAACCGATGATCGCCAATTGTTCAGGAACAGAAATGCCTTTTTGTTGGCATTGAAGAAGCGCACCTGCAGCTACTTCGTCGCTGGTGATCACTAAAGCAGACGGAGGCTCCGACATTTTCGAAATGCGTTCTATGATATCCACTCCGTCCTCAAGTTCGAGACAGTGGTCAAAGACATAATCCTTTCTATATGGTTCGTTGATGTTTTTTAAAAAATCACGGTAAGCGCGAAGTCTTTGGTGACTGTTCGTTCCGGAAGTTCTCCCGATGCTGATGCCAATTTTTCGGTGGCCTTTTTGGTGCAGAAAATCGAGTGCTGCTTGAAAACATTGATAATGATGAATAAAAGTGCAAGAAATAGGTTTTTTTCGAGCGTCTTCGCATAAAACGATTGTCCCGTATTGTTGATATTCTTCAATCCATTCCCAGCTTCCCGCCCGCGAACAAATAATCAGGGCGTCAATTTGCTTATATTTCAACATTTTGAGCGCTTCCAGTTCCCGTTGGGGTTCATAATTGGTTTGGAACAAGACTAGCTGATGATTTTGAGTGATCGCCTCATCTGCAATCCCCTCCATCAACTGCCCGAAGTAAGGGTGATTCAAAAACGGAACAGCCACTCCAATCAAATTCGTCTTGCCTTTGCTTAAATGCACGGCATTGATATTCCGATGATAATGGGATTTTTTAATGGCTTCGAGCACGGCAGCCCTTTTTGCTTCGCTTACATAGGGATGGTGGTTCAGAACGCGGGAAACCGTTGTGACGGAAACACCCGCCATTTTGGCTATATCTCTAATATTGGTCATGAATCAATGCTCCTCCCTCCGTAAAATCGCTCTTGCTTTGAAACGCGTTTCATCCATTAACGTTATAGATGAAAGGGGAGATGTAGAAATGGGTTTGTTATCATTGATCATGATGTGTGGTTCTATTCTTATTTTAACATCCATTGCAGTCAAGGTAGGCGAGAATAACGGATACAGAGAAGAGAAAAATGAAAAAGATCCATTTAGTTATTTGTTTCGTGTGTATGAGAAAGAAAAAAATGATGATTGAAAAGAATATTTTCGACTAAAGCCGTTTAGTCTCGTTTTGACGCAATTTTTCCCAAGCGCTCTTATTCCATATGAAACTTGTTTTGTTCTTTTTTCGTATGCATAATGAAAGATGTGGGGACTGTGATCATTGTGGAATCCAATCATCGAAAGTCGGATAAAAACGCTTTTTCGTTGAATAATAATAGTAATGAGCAAATTAATGAGGAAAGAAGGGTTTACGAGTGAAAAAATTATTTCGTTCCCGCATAGACCGCAAGTTGGCGGGAGTGCTTGGCGGAATTGCCCAAATGTTGGGAGTCGACTCCACCATTATTCGGGTTTTGTTTATTATCTTGTTGTTTCCAACAGGCTTTTTTCCATTAGCGATTACTTATTTGCTATTGATGTTTGTCATGCCTAATGAAGAGGATGTTTATAGATGAGATGGCTGTTAGGCATTGTCATCAATGCGGTTTTATTTGTGGCTTTGGCTGGTTGGTTTCAGGGGTTTCACGTTTCCGGCTTTGGAGCGGCATTTGTGGCCAGCCTCATTCTTTCCATATTGAATATGTTAGTCCGACCGATCTTGATTATTTTGACATTACCGATTACGATCTTGACACTTGGTCTTTTTTTAATTGTGATCAACGCCATGACGCTGTTATTAACCGATGCGATTATGGGAGATGCTTTTGATGTATCCAGTTTTGGTTTGGCGCTCCTTGTTGTCATCATTATGTCCATTTTCAATTTAGTGGTTCAACGGGTACTGTTTGAGAAAGACTAAAAAAGCGTGCTGAAAAAGCCGTTTTGCTTTTCCAGCACGCTTTTTGGGATTCGATTGATTAAATGTCCGTTTTACGGGACAAGAAAAAGCGATATTTACTGTTCGTAGGCGATTTCCCCTCGACATAAAGTCATTTGTACTTCGTATTGTGGATTGAATACGACGATATCGGCATCTTTCCCAACGGCAAGACTGCCTTTGCGATCAAATACTTTCAGTTCTTTTGCCGGATTCGTCGAAGCTAATCGAACGGCTTGGAAAAGCGAAAGCTTCGTAAAGCGAATGATATTTTGAATGGAGTCTTTCATTTTTAAAATGCTTCCGGCTAACGTGCCGTCTTCCAAAACGGCTTTTCCGTCTCGAACAATCACATCTTGCCCACCTAAATCGTAGCGGCCGTTTTTAAGACATTTGGCTCGCATCGAATCTGTAATTAAGACGATTTTTTCTTCTCCTTTCATACGGACCGCTAAGTCGATCATTTCTGGACGGACGTGGACTCCATCTGCGATAAGCTCCGCTGTTAGCTGATCCAGAAGAAGGGCAGCGCCGGCAGTCCCCGGTTCACGATGGTGCATTCCTTTCATAGCGTTAAATAGATGGGTGACATGGCTTGCTCCAGCTTCTGCTGCCTTCACAACCTCTTCGTATGAAGCATCCGTATGGCCGATGGAAGCAATCACATCATGATCTGCCAAGTAGGAAATGAGTTCAGAAGCATTTTCGATTTCGGGAGCCAGTGTCACTAGCTTGATGGCGTTGTCCGCAAGATCTTGCCATTTTTGAAATTGGTCAATACTTGGTTTTAAAATGTATTTTTTGGGTTGAGCGCCGTTATGCTTTTCATTGATAAAGGGGCCTTCTAGGTGGATGCCGAGTACTTCTGCTTTTCCGGGAATGTTATGTTTTTTTCTGTATTCGGCGACATTCCGGATGGCTTTTTCAATGTTTTCCGGGCTTTGCGTGATCGTGGTAGCCAGAAAGCTGGTCGTTCCTTCTTTTGGAAGGGCAGAAGCCATCGTCGTTATAGCCTCCGGAGTGGCATCCATTGTATCAGCCCCGTTGGCACCGTGAATATGGACATCAATAAACCCTGGCGAAAGAAAGGACTCATGATGCAAATCGATCACTTTTTCTCCGGGAGAGGATATATATTCCGTCATCTTTCCGATACACGTAATTTTTCCGTTTTCAATGGTTAAAAATCCGTCTTGGAGAATATCGTGTTCCAATAAGATGTTTGCTTGAATAAAGGTAAGTTTATTTTCCATATCAATCGCCTTTCTATTACTTAAAGAAATATTGAGATGGACTTGATGGATTCTCTTTATTTTTATTTTAGCTGCTTTTTAAATGGGATGTTTTTTATGATCGTAATGAGATTCAATCCTTTATCTTTAAGGTCATTAAGACAACAGAAATTTTTTATTAAAATGGTCAATTCTTATGGATGTAAAGAGAATTCATGTATCCGTGTTTAATCATAACACGAAGAAAGCTTATTTTCACACCGTCCTCAGTGTCTCTTCATTTATGAATGTAAAGTATGCCCCGATAGACGTTTCTTCACTTTTTCTAAAATGAATTGGTAAACGGAAATCACTCTGTTGACGATGGGTTCAAAAAATCCGGAGCATTTTGAAACCACAGCGGCGACTATCACGGATACGATCATACTTCCCACTACATCAAATGGATAATGGTGACCTACCCAAACACGCGAAAGTCCTGTTAAAAATGCAAATATGATCATGGGGGCACCTAATCGACGATGTCGGATCCACATGGCAATGGAGATGGCAAATGCCCCCGTTGCATGATCGCTCGGAAAAGAAGCGTCCGCTGCATGAGGAACAAGAAGATGAACATGATGGGTCACAAACGGACGCGGTTCATAATAAACCAATGTAATCAGATAATTTCCAAGCAAGGCTAAGATTCCCGTTCCTCCGGCGTAGAGCACACTTTTTTTATACGTGGTGTTCCCTATCATCCAAACAGCCAATAATACGATGGCATATACAAAAAGGGCATCGTTCGTGAAGAATATCATCACATCATCTAGTATCCGATTATGTCCTGAAAGACCATGGATTTTTTGAAATAATTCGTAGTTCATAAAAATCCCTCTCCTCTATTTTAAAGTTGGTTGGATCTTGTTTACATATATCTTTTTTTCCATATGTTTTTATATAAGAGGTGTACGATCAAAGCCAGCGCCATGAACAACGCAGCGTATCCTACAGGGCGAATATAAGATTGAGCCATTTCCCAATGTTCCCCCAGCTTGAATCCAATAAGAGTCAATCCAATATTCCAAGGTACGCAGCCAAGGAAAGTAAAGAAAATAAATTTTTGAACGTCCATTTTCGTAATGCCGGCGGGTAAGGAGATAAACGTACGAATAAACGGCATCATTCTTCCAAACAACGTTGCCCAACTCCCATATTTTTGGAACCAATAATCCGCTTGTTCTAAGTGTTTATATTGAAAGAGAATATATTTTCCATATTGGACAATAAATCGACGTCCTCCGTATTTCCCCGCCCAATACGCGAAAATAGATCCCGCCAAGTTTCCTAAAACCCCTGCCATTATGACTAGCCAGAAGTGTAAAGTGCCTTTAGCAGCCAGGAATCCTCCAAATAGCATAATGACTTCGCTTGGCAAAGGAATGCACATGCTTTCGATCATCATAGCGATAAAAATTCCCCAATGTCCCAGCGTGGAAATCAGCTCAGTCGCTGTATTTTCTAAAATCAGAGTCAGCTGATGCAGCATGATAAGCCTCCTTTAAAGAATCATTCACAGAACAAATGACAGTATGCTGCCGTAAAAAGTTCGATTTTGATCGTTTTGGATAAACATCATGAGGTGATTGTGGTCATTAACGATGTTTTTGAAAAATTTTTGCAGTTTTTTTCAATCGGTGGAAAAGGGCGCGGAGGGGAATAGACCAAAATGTCAGAAGGCTAATCATTTGTGTTCAAAAGGAGTGGTCTATACCATTGAAGGTAGTAGAGCATCTAAGCTGTTTGAGCAGTTTAGTTCCGAAAGAAAACGTGCTACAATAAAGTGAAACTTCCATCCGTGGCACATGGATGGTTAGTTGAACTAATCGGGCATATAGGGGCAGTTATACCCGACCGAGATTCCATCTCATCATCCAAACTCGAAATTTTAGGGATTTACTGCCCCTTAATGCGGTATAAAGTGAAACTTCCATCCGTGGCACACGGATGGTTAGTTGAACTAATCGGGCATTTAGGGGCAGTTATACCCGACTGAGATTTCATCTCATCATCCAATCCCAGAAAAGGGGATTTACTGCCCCTTCATGCGGGATAAAGTGAAACTTCCATCCGTGGTAGACGGATGGCTAGTTGAACCAATCGGGCATATAGGGGCAGTTGTCCCCAATCGAGATTTTATCTTACCATTCAATCTTGGGGAGGGTGACTTACTGCCCCTTCATGCGGGATAAAGTGAAACTTCCATCCGTGGCACACGGATGGTTAGTAGAATCGGGCATTCTACGAAGATCCGTTGACTGGTCGAAATCGGCTGTAAGGAGGATGCAATATGGCAAAAGTTCGGGCTAAAGACATTTTGGATGAATTTCATCTTGAATTAATCAGCGGTGAAGAAGGAATCCACCGGCCGATTACTACAAGCGATATTTCACGGCCGGGATTAGAGATGGCCGGATATTTTAACTATTATCCAGCTGAACGCGTTCAATTGCTGGGCATGACGGAATTGTCTTTTTTCCAAAGATTAGACGATGATGCAAGACGCATTCGAATGGAAAAACTGTGCGCGGATGTCACACCGGCAATTATCATCTCCCGCAATCTTGATGTTCCTCCGGAATTGATTGAAGCTTCTGAACGATATGCGGTTCCGGTGATGCGCTCGAAAATGAAAACGACGCGCCTGTCCAGCAGATTAACCAACTTTTTGGAAAGCAGGCTGGCTCCTACGACGGCTGTACATGGGGTGCTGGTCGACGTTTACGGTGTGGGAGTGTTAATTACAGGACAGAGCGGTGTAGGGAAAAGTGAAACGGCATTAGAATTGGTGAAGCGGGGCCATCGCCTCGTGGCGGATGACTGCGTGGAAATTCGCCAGGAAGATATGGATACTCTTGTCGGAAGTTCCCCGGAATTAATTGAACATTTGCTGGAAATCCGCGGTTTAGGGATTATCAATGTGATGACTTTATTCGGGGCCGGAGCGGTCCGCAGCTTCAAACGGATCTCTTTAAATATTCATTTGGAAACGTGGGATGCGGCGAAAGATTATGACCGTTTAGGGCTTGAAGAAGATAAATTAAAAATTATTGATACGGAAATTACCAAGATCACGCTGCCGGTTCGGCCGGGAAGAAACCTTGCCGTTATTATCGAAGTCGCAGCAATGAATTTCCGGCTCAAAAGGATGGGAGTTAACGCTGCCAAAGAATTTACGGAAAAGCTGGCCAGCGTGATCGGTGAACATGAAAACTTGCCGGAAGACGGAAATTTTGGAGGCTATTAATGGAGAAGATAGCCGCAAAGGAGTGAGTATATGCATTACCCTTTAAATCCGATCGCATTCCATCTGGGTCCTATTGCGGTCCACTGGTATGGGATCATTATCGGAACGGGCATTATTCTTGGATTAAATTTGGCCATGAGAGAATCGAAAAGGCTTGGCATGAATAAAGATTTATTTGCTGATTTGCTGATTTGGGCGATCCCGATCGCCATTCTTTGTGCCCGCATTTACTATGTTCTTTTTGAATGGAGCTATTATTCGGCTCATCCCGATGAGATCATCCAAATTTGGAATGGCGGGATCGCCATTCATGGAGCGCTAATCGGAGCGATTCTGACGGCCGTTGTTTTTGCACGCAAACGAAATGTATCTTTTTGGAAACTGGCTGATATCGCCGCACCCAGCATTATTCTGGGCCAGGCAATCGGACGCTGGGGAAACTTTATGAATCAAGAAGCACATGGGAGAGAAGTGACCAGATCGTTTTTGGAGAGCCTTCATCTGCCCGATTTTATTATTAACCAGATGTACATTAACGGAGCCTATTATCATCCGACGTTTTTATATGAATCAATATGGGATTTACTCGGATTTGTCGTGTTATTGCTGCTCCGCAAGCTGAATCCGCGGAGAGGGGAAATCTTTCTGTCTTATTTAATCTGGTATTCAATTGGCCGCTTCTTTATCGAAGGGCTCCGGACAGACAGTTTAATGTTGACGCAACATCTGCGTATGGCTCAAGTGGTATCGCTTGTTCTAATCGTCCTCGGCATCGTCCTGATTTTCGTTAGAAGAAAGCTTGGATATGCGAAGAGCCGATATAATGAGAAGGAGTCATGATGCAGGCACAATGATGATCCGGTCTAAAACATGGGGGGAATGATGGCTTTAGAGTCATCAAGGAGAAAAAATTGAATAGATTCCAAATATCTCTTTTACATACAAACTACAAGAGTGATGGGAACGAACAAAGGGGAGATGAAAGGATGCTTCTTACACTTAAAACGGGGTTATGGACGGGATTGAAAACAGCGTGGACGCTTGGGAAAATTATTTTTCCGGTCACGCTGATTGTGACGATGCTTCAATATACCCCGATTTTGCCGTGGGTGATTCATATCGTGAGCCCCGTCATGAAAATGTTCGGTTTATCCGGAGATGCCGCGATTCCGATCGTGATTGGCAATTTTTTAGGATTGTATGCCGGAATCGGAGGAATACTGTCGCTGGATTTAACCGTGAAAGAAGTGTTTATTATTGCCATTATGCTTTCTTTTGCCCACAATTTGATCGTAGAGTCCAGCGTGGCGGTTAAAGTGGGCGTGAAAATTTGGGTGATGATAACGGCCCGGCTCGGCCTTGCGTTCATTTCAGGAGTGGTCGTCAATTTGTTGTGGCAAGGTGGAAGCGAAAAGGCGCACTATGGCATGATGCCTCATCAAGAAGAAGTTCATGGTGCAATGGCGATTTTGATGCAAGGCTTGGAAAAAGCGGGTTATGGCATTGTTCAATTGGTTGTCATTGTCATTCCCCTTATGATCGTGATTCAAATTTTAAAGGACTTAAAGTGGATAGATGTTTTCTCCAATTGGGTGTCGCCAATTACGAAAGCGCTTGGCATGAACGCGAATACTTCTATGACTTTGGCGGCTGGTCTCGTTTTTGGGCTGGCCTATGGATCGGGAGTGATGATCCAGGCTGTAAAAGAAGATGGCGTAAGCAAAAAAGATGCGACGTTGGCGTTCCTTTTTCTTGTTGCATGCCATGCAGTCATTGAGGATACATTGGTCTTTTTGCCGCTGGGCATTCCTGTGCAATATTTGCTTTTCATCCGTTTAATCACAGCGGTGCTGCTGACGCTCTTCGTTTCGTTTGTGTGGAAACGAGTTGAAACTGCCGGAAGAAAGGAAGCTGCTTAATGAAGAAAAACATTACTACTCTATTATTTGATTTGGACGGAACACTCATTAACACGAATGAGCTCATTGTTTCCTCCTTTCTTCATACGCTCAATTATTATTATCCAAACCAATATGAACGTGAAGATGTATATCCTTTTCTTGGCCCGCCCCTTGCCGAAACGTTTGAAAAAATTAATCCTGAAAAGGCGCAGGAAATGATTCTTCGCTATCGGAAGTTTAACGTTGAAAATCATGATTTGCTGGTTACCGAATTTGAGGGTGTTTATGAGACTATTCGAACGTTAAAAGAACATGGGTTCAAATTAGCGATTGTTTCCACCAAAATGAGAGACCTCATTATAAGAGGATTAAAGCTGGCAAGGCTTGAGTCTTTTTTTGATACGATCGTTTCTTTGGATGACGTGAATCACGCCAAACCTCATCCGGAACCTCTGTTAAAAGCGCTGGAAACGCTCCGTTCCAAACCGGAGGAAGCCATTATGATCGGCGACAATTACCATGATATCGAGGGCGGAAAAAATGCCGGTACGCTTACTGCAGGGGTGTCCTGGTCCATTAAAGGAAAAGAACATCTGTTGTCTTATCATCCGGATTATATGCTGGATTCCATATACGATATTCTTGCCATTGTCGGAGTGGACCCATCATGAGGAGAACGAAGCGGTACGAAATAAAAGGCCCGAATTCTCTTTGGAATGTGTATCAAACGGTTTCGTTTTGGAAGGTATTCAAAAATACGGCCGTTATCGAAATCGGGCGCTTTGTTCCGTTTTTGCCGTTTAAAAATTGGCTGTACCGCACGTTCTTGGGCATGAAAATTGGTAAAAACGCTGCTCTTGCTTATAAAGTCATGCCCGACATTATGTTTCCCGAGTTCATCTCTGTGGGGGATTCCACGATTATCGGATATAATACCACCATTTTAGCTCACGAATATTTAATTGAGGAATACCGTCTCGGCCAGGTCCGGATTGGAAACCGCGTGATGATTGGCGCGAATTCGACGATCCTGCCGGGCGTGACGATTGGCGATGGGGCCGTCGTTTCCGCCGGTACTCTTGTCCACCGCGATGTCCCGGCCGGCGCTTTTGTCGGCGGAAACCCAATGAGGATTATTTACACAAAAGAAGAAATGCAGCTTAGACAGAAAAATGAATGATGATCAAGATGCAAGGCATGACCGGATTTCCCTCTGCCCTGCACTTTGCGGGGCGATATTTTCTTTGCTTGTTGAGAAAGAGGAGAACTCTCTCCCTTTTTATATATGTCTGAATTTTTGGTCAATAAAGTCAAATCATCATGAAAGAAACCGATATAGCAACGATGGACTGAGCTACTACTGTTCCATCAAAAAGTTTCTTTTGCCATCCGTTAAAAAGGAAGGAGAGTGAAGTAAAATGGCTAATATTTTAGGATTGGCGGCTATTTTATTTTCAACAGTTGCCGCTGTTTTTTGGTTCCGTTCAAAGAAGACAGAAAAATAATCATCATCTTGATCAATAGATTCGAAAAGACCTATTCTGCCGCGACTTCTAGAACAATTAGCCGGCATATTGAGTGTTCTGAAAGCCGCACCGCGGAATCTGCGTTATTTTCTTCTAACGAAGTGAAGCCATAAGAAAGATTGACACATAGTCGATCAAACTTATTCCGCTCTTTCTTTTCCGCATCCTGTTTTCGTGATCGGTTTCCACTTCCGCATCTTTCCTGCTGTCATTGACCATTCGCTTTGAGAAAATGGTCTGATTTTTTGTTCTCATATGATTTCCAGAAGAATTTGCGAAAAGTCTTGACTCAAATACAAGAGGGGAGTAAACTACATATAACTTCACTTTGTTAGCATATTAGCGAACTAAAGGATTTCAGAAATTTATATCAACAGGTGATCTTGTTTATGTCCAAACTTTTTATGTTTGAAAAACCGATTGGAATGAGGGATACGCTTCCTCATATATACGAAACAAAGAAAAAAATAAAAGATCAAATTGGCCAAGAATTTAAACTGGCCGGCTATCAATTTATTGAAACTCCTGCTTTGGAATATTATGAGACGGTCGGTACGGCTTCGGCCATTTTGGATCAACAGCTTTTTAAATTGCTGGATCAACAAGGACACACGCTTGTTCTGAGGCCGGATATGACCACGCCGATCGCACGGATGGCGGCATCGAAACTTTTAAAAGAACAGATTCCGATTCGCCTTGCTTATTGTGCCAATGTTTACAGGGCACAGCAGCGCGAAGGGGGAAGGGCGGCCGAATTCGAACAGATCGGCATTGAAAACATTGGCGATCCGACCATCAGCGCAGATGGGGAAATCATTGCTCTGCTTGTTTCTTCTTTGAAAAAAACAGGTTTGAAGCATTTTCAAATTTCAATCGGCCATATCGGTTTTGTACGGAATTTGTTTCAGCAAATTCTCGGAACTGAAGAAAGAGCAAGCGTTTTGCAAAGCTATTTATATGAAAAAAATTATGTTGGCTATAAAGAACACGTAAAGCAACTCTCGCTTTCGTCCATTGACAAACAGCGCCTGTTAAACATTTTAAACATGAGAGGAACTGAAAATGTTCTTCAAGAGGCCATTTCCCTCACGGAAGACGGGAAAGGACAGGAAGCAATTGATGAGCTTAAACAACTTTGGCTTGTATTGAAGGATCATGGAGTGGAATCGTTTGTCAAATTTGATCTTTCGCTTGTGAGCCATATGAGCTATTACACGGGAATTCTGTTTGAAATATATGCGGAAGGTGTAGGATATCCTATCGGAAATGGCGGGCGGTACAACAATCTATTAGAAAAATTCGGATTCCCGACAAGCGCTACTGGTTTTGGAATCCGTCTCGATTTCCTTTTGGAAGCTATTGGAGAATTGTCCGAGGAAGAGCCGCTGCAATGCGTTTTGTTCAGCAAAGAACGGCGCAAGGAAGCGATTGATTTTGCTAAATCCCTTCAAGAGAAAGGGGAAAGAACGGTGCTTCAAGACATTTCCGGCGTTCAAGATGTGGATCGTTTTACCGCCAAATTCAGTAAAGTTCATTTTTATATTGGGACGCCGAAAACGGAGGTGGAAGAATGAACGATACGCCATTAATCATTGCCATGCCGAAGGGGCGGATTTTTCATGAAGCAGCGGAGCTTTTGAGAAAGGCAGGCTATCAGCTTCCTCCGGAATTTGATGAATCGAGGAAGTTAATTGTCGATGTCCCGGAGGAGAATCTGCAGTTTATTTTGGCTAAGCCGATGGACGTCCCTACCTATGTGGAGCATGGTGTGGCTGACTTGGGGATTGCCGGCAAAGACGTCATGTTGGAAGAAGAACGAGATGTCTATGAGTTGTTGGATTTAAAAATCAGCCCTTGCTATCTTGCCGTTGCCGGTCTGCCCGATACGAAAATGAACGAGGTTGCTCCCAAAATTGCCACGAAATACCCGAACGTGGCATCCAGCTACTTCCGCGAACAAGGAGAGCAAGTGGAAATCATCAAACTAAATGGTTCGATCGAACTGGCACCGATTGTCGGGTTAGCCGATCGAATTGTCGATATCGTCTCGACAGGACGTACGTTAAAAGAAAACGGTTTGGTAGAGTATGAGCATATTGTGGATGTTACTTCACGGCTGATCGTGAATCCAGTCAGCTATCGTATAAAAGATGCGGCGATTGAACAAATAGTTGACCGCCTGAGTCGGGTGATTTCAGAGAAAGTGGTGTGATCGATATGAGAATACAAAAGGTGACAGATGATATATCTATTCAGCGATCCGTGGACAACGGAACCGAAGAACAACGAAAGATCGTTTTGGAGATTTTGGAATCCGTCCGCCGAGAAGGGGATCGGGCTCTTCTTGCTTATACGGAAACATTTGACGGAATCAAACTCGATCGGATGCGAGTGTCCGAAGAAGAGATCCATGAAGCGATCCAAAGTTTTGATCCAAAATTGCTGAAAGTATTGGAGGAAGCGGCAAAGAACATCCGCCGTTTTCACGAAAAACAACGAAGAGAAACTTGGATTACTCAAGATGAAAACGGGACCATTCTTGGTCAGAAGTTTACACCGCTCGATTCCGTTGGTGTATACGTCCCGGGGGGAACAGCGGCCTATCCATCGTCTGTTCTCATGAACGTGCTGCCAGCTAAAGTAGCCGGCGTAAAAAGAATTGTGATGGTGTCTCCTCCCGATCAAAACGGCAAGCTTCCTGCGGGCGTTCTGGCTGCGGCCCATATAGCCGGCGTGGAGGAAATATGGAAGGTAGGGGGAGCCCAAGCGATCGCAGCTCTTGCTTATGGAACTGAATCGATCCAACCTGTTGATAAAATTGTCGGACCGGGAAATATTTATGTCGCTCTCGCCAAAAGAGAAGTGTTTGGCAAGGTGGATATTGATATGATTGCTGGGCCGAGTGAAATTGCCGTGCTGGCAGATGACACAGCCTTGCCTCATGAAGTGGCAGCTGATCTTTTATCGCAAGCGGAACATGATCCGAGAGCTACCAGTGTTCTGGTAACGACATCTCGGACGCTAGCGGAGGAAACCGCGCGTGAAGTGGAAAAACAGCTGGAACAGCTCCCGAGAAAAGAAATTGCAAAACAATCGATTGATGAATATGGAGTCATTTATCTTGCTCCCACCATGGAAAAAGCGATTGAAGTGGTGAATCAAATTGCGCCAGAGCATTTGGAAATTGTCGCTAGAAATGCGCTCGAATTGGTTCCGATGATCCGCCATGCCGGAGCTATTTTTGTCGGAAGATTCAGTTCAGAGCCTGTTGGCGACTATTTTGCAGGTCCAAATCATGTCTTGCCGACTAATGGGACGGCTCGTTTTTCCAGTCCTTTAAATGTGGATGAGTTTATAAAGAAGTCGAGCATTATTTATTACAGCGAAACGTCCTTCCGGCAAAATGCAGAAAAAATTGCTGCTTTTGCTCGCCTTGAGGGATTAGAGGCTCATGCCCGCGCAATAGAATCCAGGCTGAAAAAACCGGTTAGACCTGAGTGAGGGGGAGACAAATGGAAATCAGACGATATGCAGAAATCAGCCGCAAGACGAACGAAACCGATATCCAATTAGCCTTTGACATTGACGGAGAGGGAAGGGCCGATCTTGATACAAATGTTCCGTTTTTGACTCACATGCTTGATTTATTCACAAAACACGGCCAATTCAATTTAACCGTCAAAGCAAAGGGCGATATTGAAATAGATGACCACCATACGACAGAAGACATCGGCATTTGTCTTGGCAGCGCCTTGAGAGAAGCGCTTGGCGACAAGAAAGGGATCAAACGCTACGGAAACGCTTTTGTTCCAATGGACGAAGCGCTGGCGCAAGTGGTGGTCGATTTAAGCAATCGCCCTCATTTTGAAATGCGCGGAGAACTTCCGAGCAGTCGGGTTGGAACATTTGATACGGAGCTGGTGCATGAATTTTTATGGAAATTCGCATTGGAAGCGCGGATGAATTTGCATGTGATCCTCCATTATGGGGCGAATACCCATCATATGATCGAAGCCGTTTTTAAAGCGCTGGGAAGAGCGCTTGATGAAGCGACCATGTTGGATCCCCGTGTAAAAGGAATTCCTTCAACGAAAGGGGTTTTGTAGAGCATGATCGGAGTGATTGATTATGGAATGGGAAATCTTTTCAGTGTTTCAAAAGCGTTGGAGCGTTTAGAGGCCCCTTACATACTTTCTTCTAAAGAAAGTGAACTGGAAAAAACGGATGGACTTATTTTGCCCGGAGTAGGGGCGTTTAAAGATGCGATGAAACGTCTGAGAGAAACAGGGCTCGCTTCCTTTTTGCAAGAGTATACGAAAACCGGCCGGCCGCTGCTTGGCATTTGCCTTGGCATGCAGCTGCTTTTTGAGGAAAGCGAGGAAAACGGTCTTGAAGAGGGGCTTGGCTTGTTAAAAGGAAGAGTGACACGCATTCCTTCCGACAATGGAAAAGAAACTTTTAAAATTCCGCATATGGGCTGGAACAGGCTCAGCTTTCATCAAGCGTCTCCAATTACAAACGGCGTGGAGGAAGGGTTCGTTTATTTTGTCCATTCCTACTATGCCAGCAGCATAGAGGAAAACACGTTGATTGCCAGTGCGGATTATAGTGTTCAAATTCCGGCCATTGTGGCAAAAGGAAATATTTATGGCATGCAGTTTCATCCGGAAAAAAGCGGCAAGACGGGCATGGGACTTTTAAAAAACTTTACGGAAATGATGGAAAGGTCGGGTGCTGAGCAATGAGTTTCACCATCTATCCAGCCATTGATATGAGAGGGGGCAAATGCGTTCGCCTTCTTCAAGGAGATTATGACAAAGAAACCGTTTATGGTGATTCTCCTTTCGAGATGGCGAAGAAATTTGTAGATCAAGGAGCGGCATGGATCCATATGGTCGATCTGGATGGCGCCAAAGATGGAATGCGAATCAATGACCGCTATGTTCTGGAAGCGGCTCAAAAGCTTCCGGCGAAAGTGCAAGTTGGCGGCGGCATCCGGTCGGAACGAGATGTGATCCATTATTTGGAAAACGGAGTGGATCGGGTGATCATCGGCAGTATGGCCGTTTCGAATCCGGATTTGGTTCTTGAATTGGTTCGAACATATGGATCCAAAATTGCCGTTGGCCTCGACGCAAAAGATGGATATGTGGCCGTTCACGGCTGGCTGGAAACTTCCCAAATTAAAGCAGTCGAATTGGGAAAACGGCTGGCAGAAGGCGGGGTAGAAACGTTTATTTTTACGGATATTGCGACGGATGGCATGCTGTCCGGCCCCAATATAGAGGCAGCGGTGGAATTGGCGAAAGCAACAGGTAAACAAGTCATTGCTTCCGGCGGAGTCCGTTCCCTCTCTGATTTGCAAGCTTTAAAGGCTTATGAGAATGAAGGCGTGTCCGGTGCGATTGTCGGCAAAGCCATTTATACCGGACAATTTTCACTGCGGGAAGCGCTGGAAGAGGTGGAAAGATGATCACAAAACGGATTATCCCTTGTTTGGATGTAAAAGATGGAAGAGTGGTGAAAGGAATTCAATTTGTTCAGCTTCGCGATGCAGGCGATCCGGTTGAGTTGGCGCGTGTTTATGATGAACAAGGTGCCGATGAACTGGTTTTTTTAGATATTTCCGCTTCTCATGAGGGCAGGAAGACGATGGTTGATGTTGTCAAAGCCGTCGCCTCCGAACTGGCTATTCCTTTTACCGTTGGCGGCGGGATCCATTCGCTGGACGATATGAAAAAGATTTTACGTGCAGGTGCCGATAAAGTTTCTTTAAACACGGCTGCTGTCAATCATCCTTCTTTGATTACCGAAGGAGCAGAATATTTTGGATCACAATGCATTGTCGTGGCCATCGATGCCAAATATGACGCAGAACTAGGTTCTTGGCGGGTGTATACGCATGGAGGAAGAAAAGCCACTGAAAAAGAAGTCGTCTCTTGGGCTAAAGAAGCAGTAGAAAGAGGAGCCGGCGAAATTTTGTTGACGAGCATGGATTCGGATGGTGAAAAGAAAGGGTACGACGTTGCCTTAACGAAAGCGGTTAGTGAAGCTGTCACGGTACCGGTCATTGCTTCGGGAGGCGCCGGGAAAAAAGAAGATTTCTTGGAAATACTGACGGAGGGAAAAGCAGACGCTGCCCTTGCCGCCTCGATTTTCCATTATAAAGAAACAAGCGTGCAGGAAGTAAAACACTTTTTGCAACTCCAAGGAGTGGATATAAGATGACAGAATTATCAATCGATCAACTTGTTTTTGATGAAAAAGGATTGATTCCGGCAATCGTTCAAGATGTGAATACAAAAGAAGTGCTCACGTTGGCTTACATGAATAAACAATCTCTGCAAAAAACGTTGGAAACGGGAGAAACTTGGTTTTACAGCCGTTCCCGCCAAACACTTTGGCACAAAGGCGAAACGAGCGGAAATACCCAAAAAGTGGTGAAAATGAAATGGGATTGCGACCGGGATGCTGTGCTCGTTCTGGTAGAACCGAACGGTCCTGCATGCCATAACGGCACGGATAGTTGTTTTGTGGACGAGTTTTACGGGGAAGAAAATCAGATCGCTTCTTATGCTATTTTGTCCGAATTGGAACAAGTGATTGCAAAACGGGATGAAGAACGTCCGGAAGGGGCTTATACCACCTATTTATTTGAAAAGGGCGTCGATAAAATTTTAAAGAAAGTCGGGGAAGAAGCGTCCGAAGTCATCATTGCCGCTAAAAACCGCAGCCATGAAGAATTGCGCTGGGAAGCAGCTGATTTGATTTATCACCTTCTTGTGCTGCTTCGAGAACAGCGATTGCCGCTTCAAGACGTCTTGGCTGTTTTGGAAAAAAGACACGAAGAAAAATCAAGAAAAAATAATGAAAATAAGTGAACATAAGCTGGCCGAGGGGCCGGCTTATTTTGCGCTGTTTCTTTCCGGAAAGAATATTAGTTGACTAAAAAGCGTTAAATAAACATTTGAAAACAGGCTTTTAATATTACAGATCGCCATATTTCGTCAGAGTTTGATATATGATATACTACTGTAGTTAATTAAGTACGTTTTGGAGGACATTTATGAGAAAAGGCTCAAATATAGAAGATGAGAAAGGGAAAATCCTTTCCTTCATCCCTACCGGTGAATATTACTTTAAAAAAGGATTAAAGGCATATAGACAAAGAAATTTAAATAAAGCAAAAAAATATTTTTCACGAGCATTTGAGTTGGAGCCTCTAGAACCTGTGATAGCCTGCCAATTAGCAATTGTGGAAACGGAACTGGGCAATTATGAAGAGTCTAATCGGTTGCTCATCATGATAGCGAATGATTTGGATCCGTTTATGAATGAAGTTCATTATTTTCTGGCAAATAACTATGCCCATATGGGGATGTTTCAAGAAGCGTTCAAACATGTGAATGAATATTTGCAAAAAGATCCTGACGGGGAATTCAGCGAGGATGCAGAAGATTTGCTGGAAGTGATTCAAATGGATGCGGAAGAAGCGGAAGACGTACTCATTGTTCAAGATGAGCTGATATCGCTGCAGGAAGAAGCGCGCAATTTATTGGAAGCCGGACAATTTGAAGCGGCGATTGAAGTGTTAAACAAAATCATTGACAACTATCCGGAATTTTGGGCAGCGTATAATAATCTTTCTTTGGCCTATTATTATTTAGGAAAAACGGATAAAGCGTTTGAAGTGATTGACAACGTATTGGAGAAAAGCCCCGGCAACCTTCACGCGCTGTGCAACACCGCCGTGTTTATGTACTATGGGAGAAATGAAGAAGAACTGCAGAAGATCATCGCCACGCTTCAAAAAGTGCGGCCAATCCTGATGGAGCATCAATACAAACTAGGTACGACTTTTGCATTAGTGGGCCGGTACGAAGAGTCGTATTTTTGGCTGAAAAAACTCTATAAAAAAGGGTTTGATGGGGATGTGAATTTTTATTACTGGCTTTCGTATGCCGCTCATCACACAGGCCATCACAAAACGGCCCGTGCGGCTTGGGAACAAGTGCTGCAGATGGCGCCGGAAAAAGACGGTTTGGAGCCTTGGAATGAAGAAGATTTTCATTTTCATCAAGGGATAGAAAATGTACCATCTTCCATCATCAAAAGATTAAACAGCGAATATATAGAAGAACGGCTTTTTGGCATGTTTTTGCTTTCATTACGGGAAGATAAAAAAGCCATCACGGCGGATCCAAGCTTTTGTGATATTGAAAATTTAACCTTTCAAGAAAAAATTTATTTAGCTAAAGTGCTGGACATGGAATTGAAACCGATGGATGCAAGCCCCGCCATTGAAATAGGACATGGAACAGCGCAAATATTGTATGAACGTTTCCGGCCGATAGGAATCGAACAAATCGGTGTTTATTTGCTATGGTTTTCTTTTTTTGCCTCCATTCTTACAAAACGCCCAAGACTGCAAAAAAAAGATGCGTATGCTGCAGCGATTGAATACATTTGGAAAAAACTGCGGCATCAAAAAGCGTCTCAAAAAGAAGTGGCTGAAATTTATCATATCTCTCCCGCCACTTTGCGTCGATACATTCAAGCCATCAAAAAAGAAGTCTCCGGTATAAGCATATAGTTGGACGCAATTTCTTTTGTCTTATAGGATAGAGATAGCAGGAGATAATAAAGCAAAGATGAATGCTTCAATAGTAAATTTGGATTACTTGCTTATCAGTCTCTGTAAACGCGAGAGCACGATTTGACTCTCAGTCTCGAATAAACGTCTTTCGGAACAAAAAATATGTACAAATGAGAAAAGGGAGTGTCTTACGTGGCGGAAGAGAAAATTTACGATGTCATTATTATTGGCGCCGGCCCGGCAGGAATGACAGCTGCTGTGTATGCCTCGAGAGCCAATATGTCTACGTTGATGATTGAAAGAGGCGTTCCGGGCGGTCAGATGACGAATACGGAAGAAATAGAAAATTATCCTGGATATGACAGCATTTTAGGACCTGAATTATCCAACAAAATGTTCGAACACGCCAAAAAATTTGGTGCAGAATACGCTTATGGCGATATTAAACAAATTATTGACGGCGAAGAATATAAAACGGTAGACGCCGGTACGAAACAATTTAAGGCTCGGTCCATCATTATTGCGACAGGAGCACAGTTTAAGAAATTAGGGGTTCCCGGTGAATCGGAATTTGGCGGACGCGGCGTTTCCTACTGTGCGGTTTGCGATGGCGCCTTTTTCAAAGGAAGAGAACTGGTTGTGGTCGGCGGTGGAGACTCCGCTGTGGAAGAAGGCGTTTATTTAACTCGCTTTGCCAGCAAAGTAACCATTGTCCATCGTCGCGACAAGCTGCGCGCTCAAAAAATTCTCCAACAACGCGCTTTTGAAAACGAAAAAATCGACTTTATTTGGAATCACACCGTTAAAGAAATTCATGGAAAAGACGGCAAAGTGAACGCTGTAACATTGGTCAATACCGTAACGGGTGAAGAAAAAGAATTCAAAACGGACGGAGTCTTTGTTTATATCGGAATGGTTCCGTTGACAAAGCCGTTTGAAAACTTGAATATTACCAATGAAGCCGGATATATTGTAACGAATGAACTAATGGAAACAAGCGTTCCTGGGGTGTTTGCCGCAGGAGATGTCCGTGAAAAGAATCTACGCCAAATTGTCACGGCAACCGGAGATGGAAGCATCGCTGCTCAAAGCGCCCAACGCTATGTGGAAGAATTAAAAGAAAAATTGGGCGTGAAATAATAAGGGAATATTTGTTAATCTTCATAAAAGCTTAATTATGTTGTAATCAATCTGCAACAATGATGCTGTATAGTAAAGGCAGATGAAATTCCCCTCTTTTTTAAAAGAATCCCTTTTTGAAACACAGGTGTTGCAGCCTGTGTTTTTTTCTTAGAAAAAATATCGGTTTTGCATTTGAATTGAGTACCTGTCTTCATTCATAGTATAATAAAAAGAATAAGGTGGAACTTAGTTGACCGCATATAGGGGCAGTTGCTCCAGTCTTAGGACTTATAGTCTTCTAGTCAAGAGTGCCCCTTAGTGCGGGATAAAGTGAAACTTCCATCAGCGGTGCTTCACGACCCCTGATGGTTAGTAGAACCAATCGGGCACATAGGGGCAGTTGTCCCCAAGTTTACAGCTTTTCGTTTCCTTCAAAACAAGAGAAGGACTTACTGCCCCTTGGTGCGGGGAAAAGATAACAGAAAAACGGTTTTCAGCGGCCATTGAGGTGAGAACATGCAACGAGTAACAAATTGCCTATTAATAAAAGATGAAAAAGTGCTGCTTCTGCAAAAACCGCGCAGAGGATGGTGGGTGGCTCCCGGTGGAAAAATGGAATCAGGCGAATCCATTAAAGAAGCGGTCATCCGTGAATTTCGGGAAGAGACCGGCATCTACCTTCGAAATCCGAATGTAAAAGGGATCTTTACCATTCTGATAAAAGAAGGAGAAAAAATCACTTCAGAATGGATGTTGTTTACTTTTTTCGCTACAGAAAGCGAGGGATTATCCCTTAAGACATCCGAAGAAGGAAACCTTGCCTGGCATCCGATTGACTCCATTCATACGTTGCCGATGGCGGAAGGGGACCGGCATATTTTGGATTATATGATTCACGGAAAAGGAATGATTTACGGAACCTTTACATACACGCCTGATTTTCAACTGTTATCCTATCGTTTAGATCCAAGTTAAATGAAGGGGGTTCCACGATGAGCTCACAGTCAAAAACAACGGATATCCAATTAGTCATTATTACTGGAATGTCGGGGGCGGGAAAAACAGTTGCCATCCAAAGTTTCGAAGATCTTGGCTATTATTGTGTAGATAATCTTCCGCCTACACTGTTGCCGAAATTTTTGGAACTCATGAAAGACACTGGTCATAAAATAAACAAAGCTGCTATTGTTATGGATCTAAGGGGCAGAGACTTTTTTGAACATTTGTTTAAAGCGTTGGATGACATGGCAGAGATTGATTGGGTCAGCCCGCAAATCTTGTTTTTAGATGCCGATGATTCTGTTCTTGTGCGCCGTTATAAAGAAACGCGGCGATCGCACCCGCTTGCTCCTTCCGGATTGCCTCTTGAAGGTATTCAGCAGGAAAGAAAGCTGTTGGAAGATTTAAAGGGTCGTGCCCAGCTGATTTACAATACTTCCAACATGAAACCGAAAGACTTGCGGGATAAGATCATAACAGAATTTTCCGCGAATAAACAGTCGATCTTTACTGTGAATGTCATGTCATTTGGATTTAAACACGGAATTCCTATTGATGCGGATCTGGTGTTTGACGTTCGATTTTTGCCAAATCCGTACTACATTGACCATATGCGAAAAAAAACAGGCATGGATGATGAAGTGTATAATTATGTGCTCAAATGGAGCGATACACAAAAATTTTTAGGAAAAGTAACCGATTTGCTTGCTTTTATGCTTCCTCATTACAAGAGGGAAGGAAAACGCCAGGTGGTTATTGCCATAGGATGTACCGGAGGGCAGCATCGCTCTGTTGCACTGGCTGAATATATCGGCCATTATTTTGAAAAAGACTACCAAACACGCATCAGCCATCGCGATATTAAAAAAGAAAGGAAAGGACAACATGAATCCTGCTTCTGACAAGAAAGTGGTTGTCATCGGCGGTGGAACGGGCCTTCCTGTTTTGCTGCGCGGGTTGAAAAAATATCCTATTGATTTGTCAGCCATTGTGACCGTAGCGGATGATGGCGGGAGCTCCGGAAGATTAAGAAACGATTTGTCCATTCCGCCTCCCGGAGATATCCGCAACGTGTTGGCTGCCCTGTCTGAGGTGGAACCGCTGATTGAACAACTTTTTCAGCATCGGTTCACGACTTCGAATGAACTGTGCGGGCATTCTCTTGGAAATTTGATGATTGCCGCGTTAACCTCGATTAAGGGGGACTTTGTGCGGGCGGTTCAAGAAATGAGCCGTGTCTTAAATGTGCGCGGAAAAGTGCTTCCGGCAGCCAATGAAAGTGTAGTATTGCATGCAGTGATGGACGATGGGACCATCGTTTCAGGAGAATCGAAAATTCCATATTCCGGAAAAAGGATACGGAGAGTATTTTTAACTCCGGATAATGTGGCACCGCTTCCAGAAACGATTACGGCTATTCGGGAAGCTGATTTAATTGTTGTCGGTCCGGGAAGTTTGTACACAAGCATTCTTCCTAATTTGCTGGTATCGGAAATCGGGCGGGAAGTATCCCGGTCGAAAGCGCATAAAGTGTATATATGCAATTTGATGACTCAGGCAGGGGAAACGCTTGATTATACGGCAAGCGACCACGTAAAGGCGATCCACCGCCATTTGAATCAGCCTTGTATTGATACGATTTTAGTCAATAAAACACCAATACCGGAAGAAATTCAAAAAAGGTATGAAAAAGAACTGGCCAAGCCTGTTATATTTGACCCGGATGAGCTTCGGGCTCTTGGTTTGAACATTCTTTATGAAGAAATCGTCTCTGTGAAGGATGGAATCATTCGACATGACACCGATCGAGTTGCTCAAATATTATACTCGTTATTGGTGAAAATAACTGAAAACGGATCTGAGCTAAGCAGACGATAGTCTCAGAATGGGAGGTGGCGGGGATGTCGTTTGCTTCGGAAACAAAAAAGGAACTGACCACTTTGGAAGTAAAGGAATGCTGTGCTCGTGCCGAACTTTCGGCGCTCATTCGAATGAACGGGGCACTTTCCTTTTCCAATCGGCTTTTGGTTGTCAACGTTCAGACAGAAAATGCAGCCATCGCCCGACGAATTTACGTTCTGATTAAAAAATTGTACGATGTGCCAGTCGAATTGCTTGTTCGCAAAAAAATGCGGCTTAAGAAGAACAATGTTTATATCGTCCGCTTAAAAGAAAAAGCGAAGCAAATTTTAGAGGACTTGTATATACTCGGGGAAAATTTTTCGTTTATTCATGACATTTCCCCGGAATTGATAAAAAAGAAGTGCTGTCGTCGGTCGTACTTGCGAGGAGCGTTTTTAGCGGGCGGGTCTGTGAATAATCCGGAAACATCTTCTTATCATTTAGAAATATTTTCCCTTTATAAAGAGCATAATGATTCATTGTGTGAAGTAATGAACACCTTTTATCTCAACAGCAAAACGCTGGAAAGAAAAAAAGGATATATCACTTATTTAAAGGAAGCCGAGAAAATTGCCGAATTTCTCAATATTGTCGGCGCCCATCAAGCGTTGCTCCGCTTTGAAGATGTCCGCATTATGCGCGATATGCGTAACTCGGTGAATCGTCTTGTCAACTGTGAAACAGCGAATTTAAATAAGACGATTGGCGCAGCGCTAAGGCAAGTGGAGAACATTCGTTATATCCAAGAAACCGTTGGATTGGACATTTTACCAGAAAAATTAAGAGAAATCGCTGAGCTTCGAGTGGAACACCAAGATGTAACGTTGAAAGAGTTAGGTGAATTGGTATCCGGAGGGAAAATCAGTAAATCCGGCATTAATCACCGCCTAAGAAAAATTGATGAGATCGCTGAAAAATTGCGGGCCGGCGAAACCATTACGAAAAAACATCAAGCATGAAAAAAGCCGGTGCGGCTGGCAAAACCGAGCAAAATGTTTGCGGCTCCTTAGCCAACCGATGTGTGATGACACGGGTGGCTAAGGGCCGCAGTTGAATCATAAAAAAAGGGGTTGTGGAAAATGATTCAAAAGATGGTGGAAGTTAAGCTGAAAACGGGATTGCAATCACGGCCTGCTGCTTTATTTGTACAAGAGGCAAACCGGTTTTCATCGGAAATTTATGTAGAAAAAGCCGAAAAAAGAGTGAATGCCAAAAGCATCATGGGAATTATGAGTTTGGCAGTCGGAACGGGTACGAAGATCCGGTTAATCGCTGATGGTCATGATGAAGACAAAGCATTGGAAGCGTTAACGGAATTTCTTGAAAATGAAGATTAACAAAACAGGCTGATACTTTTGATGAAGTATCAGCCTGTTATATTTGGCTTTCTGGGCTTGATGGTGAGGGAACCGAACCAAATTCGTCTTATCCGCCTTAACCACTGGACTCTCTCTATTCCTGATGTTAGGAAAAGACAATCCATCGAACGAGGCGATTCTCCGCTCGATGGGAGTAAACGAAATTATTTGCTGATATCGTTTCGGCTAATGATATGGTCAATTAAGCCATATTCTTTGGCGCGTTGAGCCGTCATAAAGTTGTCGCGGTCTGTGTCTTTTTCAATGACTTCGAGCGGCTGGCCGGTGCGTTCTGATAAAATTTTGTTTAATTTATCTTTTAAGAACAAAATGCGTTTAGCGGCAATTTCAATTTCGGTTGCTTGACCTTGTGCGCCGCCAAGCGGTTGATGGATCATCACTTCGGCATTTGGAAGAGCATAACGTTTTCCTTTCGTTCCTGCTGCAAGCAAGAATGCTCCCATGGAAGCGGCCATCCCGATACAAATAGTTTGGACATCCGGTTTAATAAATTGCATTGTATCATAAATCGCCATTCCGGCTGTAATGCTTCCGCCGGGACTGTTAATGTAAATGGAGATGTCTTTTTCCGGATTTTCTGCTTCAAGGAATAAAAGCTGAGCTACAATAGAGTTTGCGACAGTGTCGTCGATAGCGCTGCCCAACATAATAATACGGTCTTTCAACAAACGTGAGTAAATATCGTACGCCCGTTCCCCGCGGTTTGTTTGTTCAATGACTGTAGGAATTAGGTTCATACCAACTTTCCTCCTTTTTCAAATTTCTTCATAAAATTTCTAGCGAAGAGAAACTTATGTAATGTAATCATACAATGAAGGTCAATAAAGGTCAAACATAAAAGCTTATAAAAAATAATTTTTTTGTACACATCGAACATTGTACCCATGTCCGTTCGAATTTAAACTTTAAAAACCCGCCTGAAGACAAAGTTTTTTCCATAAAACTCTTGCATTATGATTGTTTTTTCATTATAATTTAAAACCGTACTGATTCATTATATGCCCTCGTAGTGTAACGGATAACACGCAAGATTCCGGTTCTTGAAATGTGGGTTCGATTCCTGCCGAGGGCGTTTCAAAAAAAGACAGTGATGACGGTGTTTCAACGAAAATGAATTCGTGGGAACACCGTTTTTTTGTGCTTAATTTAGCCGATTTATCAGCTATCTTAAATGTACCGGGATTTTAAGAGAATTTTAAAACCACAGGTTTATTTTAAATAAAAAATCCATAGCTTTGTCGGCTATGGCTCCACAGGCAAGGATTTTAGGCGGGGTGGCACTCCCGCATCTCCACCAAGGGCGATGGCTGCCTGTTCCATCCTCAGAAAATCCTTGCATTATTAACATATGTCATTCTTTATAGTTAGTATACCGTATGATCATTTTTTTGGCAACTTGTCCCCCTTTTAGTGTGAGTCAAGTTTTTTGTGGAATTTTTCTTTTCGAAAGAAGAACTCTTTTTTGTAAATCGTTACAATTGTTTTTATGATTCTTCAACATAGAAAAGTCGCCTCTTTCTACAAAAATGGTGGTTTATAAAAGTAAGAAAGGGAACCTCTTTCTTGATTTTGTTTTTTCCAACCCCGAAACATTTTACTTTTCGAAAAGAGCACTGCCGCGTGGTTATTTCATCTAAAGATGTGTTTTATGGTGATTTTTAATACCAAACCCGTTCTGTAATCGGAATGCTAAACAGACGCCGTTAATTTATTTAAGCGCTCTTTTAACGATTCACGCCATGATTTGGCTAATTCTTGAACCTCTAATACTTTTTTTATCCCTTCTGCGTCTCTCTGTCTGTGGAAATAAACTTCGTTGGCAAAAAGAATAGAAACTTGTTGCGGATGGCGTTGAATCAATTCGATCTTTGAATGGTGTCTAACAGTGCCTTCTTTTAGAACCCGACAGAGATAACCGGTATAGCCCGTTTCTACCATTCTCTTAAGTAGACCTTGTATGTTCGTTCTTCTGGTTATAGTGCTGCATGGAATTCTCCCTTGCGTGATTTGTATGACCGCTTCTCCCAACTGATAAATATCCCCTATACAAACATCTTGCTCTAACATGTTGGCCACGGTAAGATTTTCTCCGAACGCAGAAGGAGGCAATGAAGTATCAAATTCTTTCTCCCACAACTGATAATGTTCATACGGATAGATACAGACGGCACGGTCGGTGCCTCCGTGGTATTTTAAGTTGGCCACTCCATCTCCGCGAAAACCTTCTTTGGTAAGAAAAGCTTCTTCTGTTTTGTTCTTGCATATCCCGGTTTTCATTTCCTTCTGATTGCCGTATTGCATCGTTTTGGGAAGTCCTATAGCAAAGTGAATGATTTCAATGTTACGATCCTTCATATGACGTATATCCCTGCTTTCTGTAGATTTTTCTTTAAAATGATCTTAACATTTGAAATATTAAAAAATCCAGAGGGTGATTTGTTTTGATGCCGGGATATCCCTTTCATTCATTTTATAACGCAATTCCCGACATGGAATGATGAATTCGGCAAGATCAGTTTTAAGTTAAGTCTTTTCAAGATTCTTTTTCGCCAAAAGAATATGAAAGAAAGATTTATACGATAAAACAAAACCAATTCTCATAGAAAAACTGAAAAAAAGGTGCTTGCTGAAATTTTATCTATAGATGAACTTAAACAGATAGCGGCAATGGCCCGATTGAAAAAAGGATTAAATGGAATTTATCACCATGAAAGAAAGATAATTTTGTATAATGAAAGTAGTGAGATTTTTCTGGATTTAAGGAGGCATATAGATTGAAGAAAAAGAATTTTGCAGGTGCTTTGGCATTTGCGGCTTTGCTGGCAGGTGCTATCCCTGCTTTTGCTGCTGACAGCGACTTTCGAGATGTTCCGAAAAGTTCCTATGCTTATTCAGCTATTGTGGAACTAGCAGAACGCGGCGTTGTCTCCGGTTATTCTGATGGCACATTTCATCCGAATGAAACGGTAACAAGAGGACAATTTGCTGGCATGATTGCCAGAGCTTTCAATCTGCCAAAAGGGAGCAGCCATTTTAAGGATGTTCCAAAATCGAAATCTCTTTATGAAGAAATCAGTAAAGCAGCAGACGCTGGCATCATAAAAGGAAAGGCGGCAATTTTTATCCTGATCGTCCCGTGACACGGGCTGATATGGCTGTTATGCTGGATCGGGCCATGAATCTCAAAGGGAATTTCAAAGAAGAAGGAAATCTGAAATTTAAAGACAATGTTCCGGCATATGCTTTAGAATCAGTCAAACGAATGGTCTTTTATGGCGTGATTCAAGGAAAAACAAACGGTACATTTGCTCCTGGAGAATATGCCGATCGTGCTTCATCCAGTGTCTTAGTGAGCCGGGCACTGCAAGTCATAGAAAGGAATGAAACGAACCCAAGTAATCCGACAGGTCCATCTACACCAACGAATCCGACTGAACCGAGCAATCCTACAAATCCGTCTACGCCGACGAATCCTTCGGTTACGGTGCCTGATTATGTCAATATGTCATTGGCGCAACTTCATGCAAAATATGGAGACTGGACATTGGTCCGGAGAATTGATGGTATGGTGCCAGGTGGGGGGATTGAAACAGATGATTTGCTGAAAACTTACTACAACGAATTGCATCAATCAAAAGATGCCTATAAAAGTCTTCCGGATCCTGAAGATTATCTTAAAGAACAAATTGAATATTTGAAGCCTGAAAAGACCCTTATAAGCGCTCATTATCCGGATTATGAAGTGATTAGTTTTAATGGGAAAGCCTACAAAGATTCTGAGCTTTGGATGGATGGGGCGGTAGATAAAGTTACAGATGTTGTTCTCCCAACACAACCAAAAGAAGCAAATCAATATCTAATTGACATGCATATTCCATATACTCAATTTGGCGTGTACGGTCACGACAAAGTGACGGTTGGTCAAGTTCAACCAACCTATACAAAATCCGGTGTTTTGATGGTGGATATCAAAGGTTTGTTTGCTCAAGTTCCAACGGTTACTGTATCGAATGATGGAAAAACCGTTCAATATAACGGAACCACGATCAAACTCACACCGGGAAGTAACGAAATACAAGTAAACGGTGAATCCAAAACATTGTCCGTTGATGTGGAAGATAAAAACGGAACCATTTATGTTCCAGGAAGAGAGTTCGCTAAGGAATTGGGGTGGTATACTCGTTTAATTCCTATTTTTAAACGTTTGGAATTTTCCAGTTATCCGTTACCGCAATATGAAGGATTAACGGAATAAAATGTAATCAAAAAACTTCCGTGAAGTGAAACAAAAATGAAGGAAAAAATTTTTGGGGGTTTTGTTACATATGGCGATGTTCGTATTTTATTTTCCCGATCGATTGGAATTACATTCGGTCTGCAGGTGTTATTTAGTTTGGTGATAGGACGGGGTGGGGCAAAAGGCTTTTTTGCGATTTGGGCAGCTGGATGGATAGGCTTTTTTGGTCCACCCGTTTTTCTGTTGATAGGGAAGGGAGCGATCTAGGCTGAATATTGTCGAAAAAATGGATTTTTTGAAAAAATAGTTCATTTCCGATGGATATCTTTATAAAATAATTAATGAAAGCGCTTTTAAAACATGAATCGTGAATGATCATATATTGTAAAACAACAATAAGGAGGAGGGAGAAACATGAGTATGCAATTGAAAAGCGGGCTTTGGCTCCAGCAAACGCAGAAGCTGGCGATGACTCAAGAACTGTCGCAAGCGATTGAACTGCTTCAATACTCCTCGCAAGAATTGGCGGAATATTTAGAAGAAAAAACGATGGAAAATCCGTTTATTCAGATAGAGACTCCGCCGATGGAATATTTCGATAGATGGAGAAGCCGCAAGCAGACGAAAAGGATTCATGACGATAAAAATTGGATTGAACAAATTGCCGATCATTCTTATCAGCTTGCGGATTATTTGCGTTTGCAGCTGTCCGGAATTAAAGTGACGAAAACGATTCAGAGAGTGCTCGATTTTTTGTTGCTGAACTTAGATGACAACGGCTATTTAACCATCCGTCCGGAAGAAGCGGCTGCTTTACTGAAAACATCGGTGGACGAAGTACAAACAGCTGTTTCGATCATTCAAGAACTGGAGCCGGCCGGTGTCGGTGCATACCATCTCCAGCATTGCCTGCTTCTGCAAATGGATAGAGATACAAATGCGCCTCCGTTAGCAAAACAAATAATCCGCTTCCACTTTCATGAATTTGCAGAGAAAAAGTGGAAAGGGTTATCCAAAACATTAAAAGTGGAATTGTCCGACATTCAAAAAGCCTCAGATTATATTCAAACGTTAAATCCTCGTCCTGGAGCGGCTTTTCAATCGAGCCGGTCAAATGAATATATTATCCCTGATATGTCCGTGTCGATGCACGGGGAGAAAATAGAATTGAAATTTTTGGATGAGACAATGCCTAAAATTGTCTTTCAAAAAGAATACTTTCAAGAAGTCTCCAACAATCATGACCAAGAGTTGAAAATGTTTTTAAAAGAAAAATTCCAAGATTATCAATGGCTGCTGAAAAGCTTGGAGCAGCGGAGAGAAACCATTCAAAAAGTTGGATTGAAAATAGTGGAAAAACAGCGGGATTTCTTTTTGAAAGGGCCGCAAAATTTAACTTCCTTGACAATGAAGGAAATTGCGGAAGAACTCGGAATTCATGAATCAACCGTCAGCAGGGCGGTAAGGGGAAAGTATATGCAAACTCCTTATGGTACGTTGGAACTTCGCTATTTTTTCACTAACGCCGTACCTGCCCGAGACAACGCCGAGGCAATATCCAGCCGACGGGTGAAAGGGTTGATCGAAAACATGATAGCGCAGGAAGATAAAAAACACCCGCTTTCCGACCAAGAAATATGTGATCGACTTAAGATGGAAGGAATCATGATTTCAAGAAGAACAGTCGCTAAATATCGAGATCAACTGCATATCCCTTCGTCATCCAAAAGAAAGCGATATGAGTCATGACGATCGTCCGTCCGGATGACTGAATCGAAAAAACAAATACGGATTGGTTCGCAGCTTTAATATTGAAAAGGAAAATCATGATTTTTCAATGTATGCTTCTCGATGACAAGGGATTGTCGGATCGGAATGTCTCGCAAAACAGGTTGAACGAAAGATTGATCGATGATAAAAGCGGATTAAATGACGTTTCCACAAAAGGGAGGTTGCCTATGATGATTGGTGGAACCAATTGGGATGAAACAGGAGGAACGACCGTGAAACATATAGTGCTTTATACAAAGAAAGATTGCCCATTATGTTTGGAAGCAAAAATGAATTTGATGCTTGTCGGCGAATTAGTACCATTGAAAATAGAAGAACGGGATATTGAAGAGAAGGACGAATGGATGGAAAAGTACGGCATGATGATTCCCGTTGTTGAATACGACGGTGAAATGATCCAGTACGGACGTGTTGATTACCCCACGTTGTTGGGACGGCTTAAATAAAAAATATTTCAATATTGTTAACGAAATAGGAAGGGTTTGTAAAATCGTGTTCTTCATCGTTGATTTCTTCCAATATCCTTGCTACAATAAAATCGCAAGCAGGGATCATTTTTTTTACAGCAGGTGGGACATAATAAGTCTATGCGGGACTAAAAATGTCCAACTGAATAAAGGAGTCAAAGCATGAATGAGTACATTTCTTGAAGTTCAAAAAAAGCTAGTACCGGACCTGCTGCAAATCATGCAAAAACGTTATGAAATTTTAAGATCCATTTGGCTGTCCGGCCCTGTAGGAAGGCGTACTTTGGCCCAAGCAGTCGGCTTGACGGAGAGGGTGCTTCGCAGCGAAGTTGAATTTTTGAAAAATCAGCATCTGATTGAGATTCGCTCCACCGGAATGGTGATTACCGACGAAGGGAAAACCATTTTGCGTGAAATTGAAGACATGATGCGGGAAATTTCGGGAATTAACCAAATGGAGAACAGGATTAAGGAATATTTTCAAATCCAAGCTGTATTTATTGTGCCCGGCAACAGCGATACTTCTCCTTGGGTAAAACAAGAAATGGGGCGTGCATGTGCCCGAAGTATCAAAAAACGATTATTGGGAGAAAATATCATTGCCGTAACAGGTGGAACTACGATGGCGGCTGTTGCTGAAACACTGACACCCGATTTTTCCAATAAAAAAATCATGTTTGTCCCTGCTCGCGGTGGCATTGGCGAAGATGTATCCAATCAAGCCAATTATATTTGCGCCAAAATGGCAAAGAATACGGGCCAAAAATACCGGGTTTTCTATGCACCGGACCAAGTCAGCCAACAAGTGTATGCTTCATTGATGAAGGAAAAACCGATTAAGGAAATTTTGACGTTGATATCATCCGCCAATATGGTTCTCCATGGCATCGGTGATGCTATGGTTATGGCAAAACGCAGAAATACGAGCCCGGCGGAGATGGAAAAACTCGTCAAAGCAAAGGCAGTCGCAGAAGCTTTTGGCTACTACTTTGATGAAGAAGGAAAAGTAGTACATAAAGTTTCCACTATCGGTTTGCAGCTGTCAGACTTATCAAAGGCCAAAGATGTCATTGCGGTAGCTGGCGGCGCTTCTAAAGGTAAAGCGATTTTCGCTTATTTGAAAAGCGCGCCTAAATCAACGGTGCTCATTACAGATGAAGCAGCAGCAAAAATGCTTTTAAAAGGGATTTAACCCTTTTTAAAGGATAAATTTTACCATCATCCTGAAACTATGAAGGAGGAATTTCAAAATGGCAGTAAAAGTTGGAATTAATGGTTTTGGTCGCATTGGACGCAATGTTTTTCGTGCAGCATTAAATAACCCAAATGTGGATATTGTTGCAATCAACGATTTAACAGATGCCAATATGTTGGCGCATCTTTTAAAATATGACTCTGTTCATGGCACTCTTGATGCTGAAGTAGGCGTTGACGGAGATTCTTTAGTAGTAAACGGAAAACGCATTAAAGTTGTGGCAGAACGCGAACCTGCTAATCTTCCTTGGGGAGAACTTGGTGTAGAAGTAGTAGTAGAATCTACTGGCCGTTTCACAAAACGTGCAGATGCAGCAAAACATTTAGAAGCAGGCGCTAAAAAAGTGGTTATTTCCGCACCTGCAAAAGAAGAAGATATTACGATCGTTATGGGTGTTAACCAAGATAAATATGATCCTGCAAAACACCATGTTATTTCGAACGCTTCTTGTACAACAAACTGCTTAGCTCCATTTGCAAAAGTGTTAAATGACAAATTCGGCATTCGCCGCGGTATGATGACAACCGTTCACTCTTACACTAATGACCAACAAATTTTAGACTTGCCGCATAAAGACTATCGTCGTGCTCGTGCAGCTGCTCAATCTATCATTCCGACTACGACTGGAGCTGCAAAAGCTGTTGCGCTTGTATTGCCTGAATTAAAAGGAAAATTAAACGGTATGGCTATGCGCGTGCCTACTCCAAACGTTTCCGTTGTAGACTTAGTTGCGGAACTTGACAAAGAAGTAACAGTAGAAGAAGTGAACGCTGTATTAAAAGAAGCAGCAGAAGGAGAATTAAAAGGCATCCTTGCTTACACAGAAGAACCGCTTGTTTCCCGCGACTTTAACGGAACAACTGAATCTTCTACTATCGATGCTCTTTCCACAATGGTTATCGAAGGAAACCTTGTGAAAGTTGTTTCTTGGTATGACAACGAATTCGGTTATTCTAACCGCGTAGTAGACCTTGTGGACTACATCGCTCAAAAAGGTCTTTAATATAAACTGAAGAATATTGGAAATTGAAATCCTAACATCTATAATAAGAGTGGGATGAAAGGGGGAGCGGGGGATTCATCCCCCCTCCCCGTTTTCATGAAAAATCTTGGCTGGAAAATCTTCGAAAACCAAGGAGGCCTTTTGCTATGAATAAAAAAACGATTAAAGACGTGGATGTAAAAGGAAAACGAGTTTTTTGCCGCGTTGATTTCAACGTTCCGATGAAAGACGGAAACGTAACGGATGATACGAGAATTCGAGCTGCACTCCCAACGATCCAATATTTATCCGAAAACGGGGCAAAAGTGATCCTTGCTAGCCATCTTGGACGCCCGAAAGGACAAGTGGTGGAAGAAATGCGCCTGACGCCGGTGGCAAAACGCCTTTCCGAGCTTCTTCATAAAGATGTTCGTAAAACGAATGAATCTTATGGCGATGAAGTGAAAGCAGAAATTGCGAAAATGGAAGACGGCGACATTCTCCTCCTTGAAAATGTTCGTTTCCATCCCGGCGAAGAAAAAAATGATCCTGAACTGGCAAAAGCGTTTGCTGAATTAGCAGATATTTATGTGAATGACGCTTTTGGCGCCGCCCATCGCGCTCACGCTTCCACTGAAGGGATCGCGAAATATTTGCCGGCCGTGGCAGGATTTTTGATGGAAAAAGAATTAGAAGCTCTCGGCAATGCGCTTTCTAATCCGGATCGTCCATTTACGGCCATTATCGGCGGAGCAAAGGTAAAAGATAAAATCGGCGTCATCGACAACCTTTTGGATAAAGTCGATAACTTAATCATCGGCGGCGGTCTTGCTTACACGTTCGTTAAAGCAAAAGGCTATGAAGTGGGCAAGTCGTTGCTTGAAGAAGATAAAATTGAACTGGCAAAAGACTTTATGAAAAAAGCCGAAGAAAAAGGCGTTAACTTCTATATGCCAATCGATGTTGTCGTGGCAGACGACTTTTCTGAAACTGCCAATACAAAAGTAGTCAGCATTGAGGAAATTCCTTCTGATTGGGAAGCTTTAGACATTGGACCGGAAACAAGCAAAAAATATCGTGAAGTCGTTTTAAATTCCAAATTGGTGATTTGGAACGGACCAATGGGTGTATTCGAAATGGATAAGTTTGCGGAAGGAACAAAAGCTGTTGCGCAAGCTCTTGCTGATGCCGAAAATACTTTTACCATTATCGGCGGCGGTGATTCAGCGGCAGCAGTGGAAAAATTCCATTTAGCTGATAAAATGGATCACGTCTCGACAGGCGGAGGCGCCTCTCTGGAATTTATGGAAGGAAAACAACTTCCTGGCGTTGTCGCTCTTAACGATAAGTAATGGAAGTCGCAAAAGAAAGGAGAGGCAAAAACCATGCGAAAACCCATTATTGCGGGAAACTGGAAAATGAATAAAACGCTCACGGAAGCTCTTCAATTTGCCAACGAAGTAAAAGGTTCCGTACCTGGCGAAGAGAAAGTGGACAGCGTCATTTGTTCACCGGCGCTTTTTCTGGATCAATTGATTAAAACGGTCCAAGGAACACCGGTCAAAATCGGCGCTCAAAACATGCATTTCGAAGAATCCGGCGCTTTTACCGGTGAAATCAGTCCGAAAGCGTTGGAAGAATTGGGTGTGCAATATGTCATTATTGGTCACTCAGAACGCCGGGAAATGTTTAATGAAACAGATGAATCGGTCAATAAAAAAGCCTTGGCAGCATTCCGTCACCATTTAATCCCGATCATTTGTGTAGGGGAAACGTTGGAACAAAGAGAAAGCGGACAAACAAAAGAATTGGTCGGCGATCAAGTCCGCAAAGCGTTGCAAGGTTTAACAGAAGAGCAAGTGAAACAAACCGTTATTGCTTATGAACCTATTTGGGCGATTGGAACGGGCAAATCTTCCACAGCAGAAGATGCCAACGAAGTTTGCGCTCACATTCGCCAAGTAGTCGCTGAACAATTTTCAAAAGAAGCGGCGGAAGCAATCCGCATCCAATACGGCGGAAGCGTAAAACCAGGAAACATTGCAGAGTTTATGAAACAACCGGACATTGACGGTGCATTAGTCGGAGGCGCAAGCCTTGATCCAAAATCTTTCTTACAATTACTGGAGGCAGGCAGTCATGAGTAAAGCACCAGTTGCATTAATCATCTTGGATGGTTTTGGTCTAAGGGATGAAGTGAAAGGAAATGCCGTAGCACAAGCGAAAAAACCGAATTTTGACCGCTACTGGAACAAATATCCGCATGCGACATTGAGAGCAAGCGGGGAAGCGGTTGGTTTGCCTGACGGGCAAATGGGAAATTCGGAAGTAGGCCATTTAAATATCGGAGCTGGTCGGATTGTCTATCAAAGCTTAACGAGAGTGAATATTGCGATTCGCGAAGGGGAATTTGACCGCAATGAAACATTCCTTGGAGCGATGAACCATGTGAAAAAACATGGAACAAGCCTTCACTTGTTCGGCCTTTTATCCGACGGCGGGGTCCACAGCCATATTGACCATATGTTTGCCTTGCTGCGACTCGCTGCGAAAGAAGGCGTGAAAAAAGTATATATACATGCTTTCTTAGATGGTCGTGATGTTGGCCAAAAAACAGCGAAAAAGTATATTGAACAAACGCTCGAAAAAATCAAAGAATATGGAGTCGGCGAAATCGCAACGATTTCCGGACGCTATTATTCCATGGACCGCGATAAACGCTGGGACCGTGTGAAAAAATCGTATGATGCGATGGTTTACGGCGAAGGTCCAAAATATAAAGATCCGTTTGAATTAGTGGATGATTCCTATGCAAACGGCATTTATGACGAATTTGTCATTCCGTCTGTGATGGTGAAAGAAAACGGAGAACCGGTTGCGACGATCCAAGACAACGATGCCGTTATTTTCTACAACTTCAGACCGGATAGAGCGATTCAAATTTCCAATGCTTTCACAAACGAAGATTTCCGTGAATTCGATCGTGGTCCGAAAGCACCGAAGAATCTCTATTTCGTATGTTTAACTCACTTCAGCGAAACGGTAAAAGGATATGTGGCCTTCCAACCGACGAACTTGGATAACACGATCGGGGAAGTTCTATCGCAAAACGGTTTAAAACAACTGCGTATTGCTGAAACGGAAAAATATCCGCACGTTACTTTCTTTATGAGCGGCGGAAGAGAAGAAAAATTCCCAGGAGAAGAACGGATTTTAATCAATTCTCCAAAAGTGGCCACTTACGATCTTAAGCCGGAAATGAGCGCTTATGAAGTGGCTGATGCGCTTGTGAAAGAAATCGAGGCAGACAAATTTGATGCTATTATCCTAAACTTTGCCAACCCTGATATGGTTGGACACTCCGGTAAACTAGAGCCGACCATTAAAGCGGTGGAAGCAGTTGACGAATGTTTAGGACGCGTAGTTGACCTTATTTTAGAAAAAGGCGGCGTCGCTATTATTACGGCTGACCACGGAAATGCGGACGAAGTCGTAACGCTTGACGGCAAGCCGATGACGACCCATACAACGAATCCTGTACCGGTCATCGTGACAAAAGAAGGATTGGAATTGCGCGATGGCGGTATTTTAGGCGATTTGGCGCCAACCATGCTCGATCTTTTAGGAATAAAACAGCCTAAAGAAATGACAGGTCAATCGATTATTAAACATTAATATTTAGAAATTAAATAAAAAGGAGAGATTCAAATGCCATTCATTACAGAAGTTTATGCTCGTGAAGTATTAGATTCCCGCGGTAATCCAACAGTAGAAGTAGAAGTTTATACGGAATCTGGTGCATTTGGACGTGCGCTTGTTCCATCCGGCGCTTCCACTGGTGAATATGAAGCTGTAGAGTTGCGCGACGGTGATAAATCACGCTATTTAGGAAAAGGGGTATTGACTGCGGTTAAAAATGTAAATGAAATCATTGCCCCTGAATTGATCGGTCATGATGTAACAGACCAAGTCGGAATTGACAAATTGTTAATTGAACTGGACGGAACAGAAAATAAAGGAAAATTAGGCGCTAATGCCATCCTTGGTGTTTCCATGGCAGTCGCTCGTGCTGCAGCTGATTTTCTAGGCGTTGAACTTTATCAATATCTTGGCGGCTTCAACGCAAAACAATTGCCAGTTCCTATGATGAACATTTTAAATGGCGGTGCCCATGCGGACAACAACGTGGACATTCAAGAATTCATGATCATGCCGGTTGGTGCATCCAACTTCCGTGAAGCATTGCGCATGGGAGCGGAAATTTTCCACAATCTGAAATCCGTGTTGAAAGAAAAAGGCTACAATACAGCAGTTGGAGACGAAGGTGGTTTTGCACCAAACTTAAAATCCAATGAAGAAGCTCTGCAAACCATTATTGAAGCAATCGAAAGAGCGGGTTACAAACCAGGCGAAGAAGTGAAATTGGCAATGGACGTTGCTTCTTCTGAACTTTACAGCGATGAAGACGGAAAATACCATCTGGATGGCGAAGGCGTAGCGAAAACATCCGAAGAAATGGTAGACTGGTATGAAGAATTGATTTCTAAATACCCAATCATTTCGATCGAAGACGGTTTGGATGAAAACGATTGGGAAGGCCATAAAATGCTGACAGAACGCCTTGGCAAAAAAGTACAATTAGTAGGTGACGACTTGTTCGTTACAAACACGAAAAAATTAGCTCAAGGTATCGAAAAAGGTGTTGGCAACTCCATCTTAATTAAAGTAAACCAAATCGGTACTTTAACGGAAACATTTGATGCAATCGAAATGGCAAAACGCGCAGGATACACGGCTGTTGTTTCTCACCGCTCTGGTGAAACAGAAGACAGCACAATCGCGGATATTGCCGTGGCTACAAATGCCGGCCAAATTAAAACGGGAGCACCGTCCCGCACTGACCGCGTAGCGAAATACAACCAATTGCTTCGCATCGAAGACAAATTGGGAGATACTGCTCAATACCTTGGCTTGAAGGCATTCTATAATCTGAAACACTAATCCTTCATCCATTTTCAAAAGGCTGACTCATCACGGTTGACCCGTTCAATGAGTCAGCCTTTTTCATGATTCTTATTTGTCTTCTTCCTGACCCTTGTGGTAAAATAAAACTAATCGTTTGTTCGTTGTTATGGAGGGGAATCATGCACACATTTTTAACCATCGCACTAGTAGTCGTTTCCATCGCGCTCATCGTGGTCGTTTTACTGCAATCGGGAAAAAGCGCCGGCCTTTCCGGAGCCATTACCGGCGGGGCAGAACAGCTTTTTGGAAAGCAGAAAATGCGCGGTGTTGATTTGGTTTTGCATCGCATTACGGTTGTATTGTCCATTTTGTTTTTCGCGATTACCATTGCGATCGCTTATCTTGGATGGTAACGGCAGCGAGACGCTGTGGAAATGAACGGTTGTCTGCAGCTAACTGATCTTAAGAACGATATAACATTGCGAATTTTCCGGCCTGACCATTCGTGGTTAGGCTTTTCTCTTGAAAAGCTCATCCATTCGCTTCTCATGATGATCGCCAACATCGCCATTTTGTGGACTAGGGTGTCAACATGAGGATCATGAGAGAGAGTTTGAACTAGAAAGTACTTTTTGAGAAGGCGGATTGATGAGAGGAAAAGAACTTTTTTCAGCGGCAGTAAAACATTTGGATTCATGAAGAAAGGAGAAGTCATCATGAAAATTAAATGGCCGGAGCCGTTTTTCTTTGAAGCGGGGCCGAGAGCGGTATTATTGCTGCATGGTTTTACCGGAAATTCATCGGATGTGCGCATGCTGGGGAGATTTTTGGAGAAAAAGGGGTATACCAGTCATGCCCCCCATTATAAAGGCCATGGAGTGCCTCCGGAAGAGCTGGTGAAAACAGGGCCGAGAGACTGGTGGAAGGATGTTGTAAAAGCTTATGATTTTTTGAAAAGCAAAGGCTATGAGGAAATTGCCGTTGCCGGCCTGTCGCTCGGCGGTGTATTTTCTTTGAAATTAGGTTACACTGTACCTGTGAAGGGAATCATTCCCATGTGTGCACCTATGTATATTAAAAGCGAAGAAGTTATGTACAAGGGAGTTGTGGAATACGCCCGCAACTATAAAAAATTGGAAGGAAAATCGGAGGAGCAAATTGAAAAAGAAATACAAGCCTTTAAGGAAACTCCTATGAACACGTTAAAAGAGCTTCAAAATCTTATTGCCGATGTCCGTGAAAATGTGGATAACGTATATGCCCCAACGTTTGTTGTTCAAGCAAGACATGATGAAATGATCAACACGGATTCGGCGAATATTATTTATAATGAAATCCAATCTCCGGTGAAACACATAAAATGGTATGAACAATCCACCCATGTCATTACACTTGGTAAAGAAAAAGAGCAGCTTCACGAAGATATTTATCAATTTTTAGAAAGTCTTGATTGGCAAGTATAAATTCCGTCGGGGCTTTAAGTCCTAAGGAGGGATGAAAATGGATCCAACCATTCAAGAGCATGTGGACAGGCTGTTGACCTATATGAAAGAAGACGCCTACAAGCCGCTCACTGTCCAAGAACTTGAAAAAGCATTTGAAATTGAGGATTCATCAGAGTTTAAAGATTTTGTCAAAGCGCTTGTCTACATGGAAGAGCAAGGGCTTGTCGTTCGAACAAGAAGCAACCGTTATGGAGTTCCGGAAAAAATGAATTTAATCCGTGGAAAGCTGTCCGGTCATCCGAAGGGATTCGCCTTTTTGATCCCGGAAGAACCGGGAATGGATGATATTTTTATCCCTCCCGGCGACACAAACGGAGCGGTGAACGGAGACAAAGTGCTTGTCCGTGTTTCCAATCAAAAATCAGGAACGCGCAGAGAAGGAGCCGTTGTCCGAATTTTGGAGAGAGGCGTCAAGGATCTGGTCGGCACCTACTCGGACAGCAAATATTTTGGGTTTGTAATTCCGGATGACCGCAAGTTTTCCAGTGATATTTTTATTCCGAAAACAGCCAATATGGGGGCAGTGGACGGTCATAAAGTGGTGGTCCGGATCACTTCTTATCCGGAAGGAAGAAAAAGCGCCGAAGGAGAAATTATTCAGATTATCGGCCATAAAAACGATCCGGGAGTGGATATTTTATCGGTTATTCATCAGTTTGGACTTCCGGAAGGCTTTCCGGATGAAGTATTGGCTCAGGCCAATGAAACACCCGACACCATTGACGAATCGGAAATTCGAAACAGAAGAGACCTGCGGAACGAACTGATCGTGACGATTGATGGACCGGATGCCAAAGACTTGGATGATGCCGTCACTGTCACAAAATTGGACAATGGACACTACAAATTAGGCGTTCATATAGCGGATGTCAGCTACTACGTGAAAGAAGGCTCTCCTATTGACCGGGAAGCGTTTGAGCGGGGGACAAGCGTGTATTTGGTTGACCGAGTGATTCCGATGATCCCGCACCGGCTGTCCAACGGAATCTGTTCTTTAAATCCGAAAGTGGACCGCCTTACTCTCTCATGTGAAATGGAAATCAATGAACAAGGAGAAGTGGTCAGCCACGAAATTTTCGAAAGCGTCATCCGCACAACGGAACGAATGACTTATGAGGATGTCAATGCCATTCTCGTTGACAAAGATGAAGAATTGCGGAAACGGTATGAACCTCTTGTTCCTATGTTTGAACTAATGGCCGAATTGGCCGAAATTCTCCGTAATAAACGAATGAAGCGGGGAGCCATCGACTTTGATTTTAAAGAGTCGAAAGTGATTGTCGATGAAAACGGCAAACCGGTAGATGTCGTGCTGCGCGAACGTTCCGTGGCGGAGCGGCTGATCGAAGAATTTATGTTGGCAGCCAATGAAACAGTGGCGGAACATTTTCATTGGCTTGATGTTCCGTTTATTTACCGGATTCATGAAGATCCGAAAGAAGACAAACTGCAGCGATTCTTCGAATTTATTACGAATTTTGGTCTGGTGGTCAAAGGAACGGCCAATTCCGTTCATCCGCGGGCGTTGCAGGAAATCATTGAAGCCGTGCAAGGAAAGCCGGAAGAAATGGTCGTATCGACTGTGATGCTTCGTTCCATGCAGCAGGCAAAATATTATCCGGAAAGTCTGGGACACTTCGGTTTGTCTACCGATTTTTACACCCATTTTACTTCTCCGATACGTCGGTATCCGGATTTAATTGTTCACCGGCTTATCCGCACTTATTTGATCGAAGGGAAAATGGATGAAGCGACACGAGCGAAATGGGGAGCGCGGCTTCCGGAAATCGCTGAGCATTCTTCCGAGAGAGAAAGACGGGCAGTAGATGCCGAAAGAGCGACTGACGAAATTAAAAAAGCGGAATTTATGGAAGATAAAATCGGCCAAGAATTTGACGGCATTATTAGTTCCGTTACGAACTTTGGCATATTTGTTGAACTGCCGAATACCATTGAAGGTCTTGTCCATGTTTCGTATATGACCGATGATTATTATCACTACGATGAACGCCATTATGCGATGATCGGCGAGCGGACTGGAAATGTGTATCGGATCGGCGATGAAATTACGGTCCGCGTCATCAATGTCAATAAAGAGGAACATTCGGTCGATTTTGAAATCGTCGGCATGAAAAACGTTAAGAAGCGAAAAACGACGGAAGCGCCGAAAGTGGTGAAAGTGCGTTCCAAAAAAGGAAAACAAAAAGGACCGCAGCTGAATGTGGAGGAAGAATGGTCAACGCGGCCGCCCAAAAAAAAGAAAAAGAAATTTTACGAGAATGTCGCAAAGCCAAAAAGCAAAAGGCGTAAACGAAAATAAAGGCGGACTGACAAGAATTTAGTCAGAGAATGAGATAAGTTTTTTTGATGATGGAGAGGCCGGATCTTTCCTGATAGCCTTTTGGACAAAAGATCAAGAAACCAGCAAGGGGGGAATCATATGCCAAAAGGGGAAGGAAAAGTTGTCGCACAAAATAAGAAAGCTAGGCACGATTACTTTATTGAAGAGACGTATGAAGCGGGCATCGTGCTGCAAGGAACGGAAATTAAATCGATCCGCGCTGGCCGTGTCAACTTAAAAGATTCATTTGCCCGCGTCCAAAAGGGCGAGGTTTTTCTTCACAATATGCATATCAGCCCATATGAACATGGAAACCGTTATAATCATGACCCGCTTCGTACTCGAAAGCTTTTGCTGCATAAAAAAGAAATTTTGAAATTAATCGGAAAAACAAAAGAGCAAGGCTATTCGCTTGTTCCGTTAAAATTATATATAAAAAACGGCTATGCCAAAATTCTTCTCGGTCTGGCCAAAGGGAAGAAAAAATGGGATAAACGCGAAGACTTGAAAAAGAAAGAAGCAAAACGAGAAATTGAGCGTGCGTTTAAAGCTCGTCAGCAGTTTTAATTTTTCTTTGAAGATAGTCTTGAACTTCCATGGAGAAACTCATTTCGTTACCTATACAGGACTGCATAGAATCGATATGTTCAAGCGATCTTTGGATGCAGTCCTCGGGAAAAAGCCTCCACTTCCAATAAATGAGGAAGTGGGGTGTCGTACCACACGTTGGAAAGTTGGAAGTTCATCCCGGTTGAATTATGCGCTCGATATGATATAATAATCCTTGCAAGAGCCAGTTGAAACAAGCATTAAGCTCGATATTCCTAGAGCTTCCGAAACATTCTCTTTATTATAAGGGGACGTTACGGATTCGACAGGGGTAATCAGAGCTTAAGCTGCGAGTCGGAGGGATCGTCTCCGTCATCAACGTCAACTTAAATATAACTGGCAAACAAAACAATTACGCTTTAGCTGCTTAATTGCGCTAAAGGCTCCTCCTTCCATCGCCCATGTGGAAGTCGAGGGGTTCATCTGAAGTGGGCTACGCCGGATTCCGCCGCCTGAGGATGAAGGAAGAGACCAATCAGGCTAGCTCATCCGAAGCCCGTCGACAGGCCGACGATAGAGCGAAACACAATATGTCGACTACACTCGTAGACGCTTAAGTGGTGATACCTTTGGACGTGGGTTCGACTCCCACCGTCTCCATTTTAAGTATCCGATAACATGCGAATAAAACTTGCGAAATCCTGATACGACCGCGTTTGCGGTCGTTTTTCATTTTTCCGAGATTCCGAAAGAATCCTGTAGAATTCGAAAAAATTTTGCATTGATTTTGCACTGCTATTTTTGTTCGGTCAACTTGTCGAGACTTTTTCTGCTTGTTTTTACCTAACTTGCTTCATAAGCAGGCTGGCTTTTGTCGACAAACTAAATAACCGCAACACTATCAGTTGCGGTTGTTCGCGGAAGATTCCGATGGCTGATTTGAAGTTACACAGGTTTTTATAAAAAACCTGAAATCAAAATATTTAGCGGTAAATACTCTCTGTTTTCTCATCTACAAAGAGATCTCAAGTGGTGATCCACAATCGATTCAACCATTTCTGGCGTTAAATGATTCGGCTGCATAATGATGTGTATCGCTAAACCGTCAATAAGCGCATAAAGACGCTCCACTTCTAAATCTACATTTAAGTTTGGCCGTGCAAGTTCAAGTTTTAACAACGTTTCAATGATTAGTTTAATTGCGGAACGAAACTCGTGGTATACTTGATTGCTTAATGGCTGAAGTTCAGGCTCCCATAATGCCTTTTGGGTAAAAGTAAACCACACCTCCATTTCTTTTTTTGTTTCTTCTTCCAGCGGCAAAACTTCATGTATTAGACGTTTTATCCCTTCAAGAGGGGGACAAGAAAAATCGATTCCTTCAATTCGTTTTTTCACTCGCTCGGAAACGAGCCTCATCGAAAAAGCCAACAGTTCTGACTGGGTAGAAAAATAATGGCGTAAGGAACCAACAGAAATTCCAGCCTCTTTCGCAATATTGCGGACGGTTGCTTTTTCAATTCCCTCCCTCGTGATGATTCTCCATGTCGCTTCCGCAATTTTTTTCCTTTGTTTATCATGATCAACTATTTTTGGCATGAATATATTATATCATGATTGTTTTTTTGATACATGTGTGCTAAATTGTTTCTAACACAACTGTATTAAAAAGGGGATATTTATATGATTGCTTGGCTCATTATTGCCAGTGAAATTTTGTTTTGGCTATTTATTTTTGCGGGTTTATTCGCAAGATATGTTCTGAAATGGAAAAGAATTGGAATAATATTATTGTTTTGCACACCGCTTATTGACCTTTTTTTATTGATGGCTACTATTATTGATTTGAAAAATGGGGAAACGGCTCATTTTGTTCACGCGTTGTCAGCAGTTTATATCGGCGTCTCCGTTGCATTTGGCAGACGCATGATTCAATGGGCTGATGAACACTTTTCCTACCGATTTGCTGGGGGGAGTCGTCCCAAAAAAGCACCTCGATTCGGAAAAGAACATGCCAAGTACGAACGACAAGGCTGGTATCGGCATTTGCTTGCATGGACAATCGGGAATGGATTAATCCTTATCATGGTTTTGCTCGTCAACGACTTTGACAAAACAAAAGAGCTGTTAATCGCGGCAACCCGATGGTCTGTTATTCTTATCATCGACTTTTTGTGGAGCTTTAGTTACACACTATGGCCCCGCAGAGTAAAGTAAAAAGCAGCTTACTGTATTGATCATGTATGTATGGACGACGTCGCAAGCCATAAAAATACGGGGATTACAAAATCACGCAGGAGTCAGCTTATTTCAAGCGGAAAGATAGCAATAAGGGTTATTTTTATAGCCAATTGCTTTTCTCCCATAAATCTGTTATCGTGAACCTCTAAACTACGCTGTTTCCACTTATCAATGACAACTAGAATCATATTTTGAAATACATGGAGATATGATTATATGAACAGGTTATGAAGGGGAGAGGCTTCATGGCGGATTTTGAAAAAGCGGCGAAATTTGAACATGGATTTTGGCTTCAGATATTGGGAGATCATGCTCGATTTATACACGATTCACTCGGTCCTCAAGAACAACGGGAAATCGATCTGGCCCGTTATTTTATTCAAACGTTTGATTACCTTCTCGCAAGGGTTCAAGTCGATGACTTAGCGGCATTAAGCAACAAAGCGGAAGAAGAGGGCAATAAACTAAGAGAGTTTAAGCTCCGTTTAATCGAACGTCATTTGGTCGGAAAGATTCAAATAGGATTAAGTCCATCCTTTATGAATCATATGGTCAATGAATTAGAGGAGTATTTACGGATTTTAGACTATTTAAAAAAAGGAGCAGTTCCTCCTATCTTTCATGAACTTCACCACCACTTAATCTGGATTTTAGATGCGGCCGGTCATGCCGGAGCCATTTCAGATAACATGGATAGAATCGAAAAGAAAATCAAAGAGAAAAGCGACGATTTTACAAAAGATTTCGAAGCATTTTATTTAAAAGCGGTAGAAATGACAGGATTTCTGAGAACCAATCTTTCCTCTTTCCCCGCATTAGAGAGGCTTCATCATGATGTTTCCTTTGAAATGAAGCTCTTTATGAACTTTCTGAATGAAATAGAAGAGCTGGGATTAAGTAAGCAAGCTTTGGGTACTTTTGCCCCTCTAATGGCGGATCATATGATGAGAGAAGAGTGCTATTATTTAACAAGAATAGCGAGAAGTCCCCTTCCTCTTTAGGTGGGGGATGAATCGCTATTTTATTTTTTCTTCTATCCTACTATAATAACAAAAAACATAAAAAAAGGAGGTGAATCTCACCATGTATCGAGGACAGAGGGTGTATTTTTCCGCTTCGAACGGCACCATCCAACAACTGATGGAATGTAATCGCATTTCCGCTCAAATTTGGAATGATTGTCTTACCGAAGCCCGAAATTACTACCTTACTCATCAAAAATGGATTGGCAAATCTCAGTTGCAAAAACGCTTAAAAGGGAAATACCATCTGCATAGTCAAAGTATCCAAGCGGTGGCTCACAAATATCTTTTTGCCAGAGACAGCACTCACAAAGCTATCCAGAAAGGTATCAAAACCGCTAAGTATCCCTATAAACAAAAGAAATACTTCAATACCAAGTGGGTAGACAAAGCCTTCACCATTTCCGAGAATGGGAAAATCACTTTGTCGTTAGGTACACATGGCGGTAAACGCATTCCACCGCTGGTGGTCTATGCCAAAAACTTACCGAAAGGAACTATCAAAGAAATCGAATTGTGCTATGACAATGGATTATACCTTTCGGTTTCGTATGAGGATGGACAAGAACCTCTTCCTTATACGCCTCATCACTCCGCAGGAGTCGATATGGGCGAAATTCATACCATTGCTTCGTTTTGCGACCATGGGGAAAGTGTTCTTCTGTCAGGTCGGAAACTTCGCAGTATCCACCGTCTTCGCAACAAGAAACTTCGAGAATTGCAAAAACTTCAGAGCAAATGCAAAAAAGGCTCTCGAAGGTGGAAGAAATACCAACGGGTGAAGCGGTATATCCTTTCGAAAAGTGAACGACAGTTGCGGGACGCTTTACACAAAACCACCAAAGCGTTTGTGGATTGGTGCATCCAACAAGGCGTTTCGGATGTATATGTCGGCAATCCCGAAGGGGTACAGAGACACACGAAAAAGAAAAGACGGGAACATGTCAATCAAAAACTATCCAATTGGAGCTTTGGCAAAATAAAGCAATATTTGGAATGCAAATGCCAAAATAAAGGTATCAAGGTAACGTTTGTGAAGGAAGCGTACAGCAGTCAAACATGTCCTGTTTGCAAACGAAAAAAGAAAGTACGCACCCGAATGTATCATTGCCATTGTGGATACACTTCTCATCGGGATATTCATGGAGCGAAGAATATCCTGAGCCAAGCCTTATACGGTTCATTTGAACCTTGGGGACAGGAGAAGATTCCAACGTATCTACGACCCGCATAAAACGGGGAGTAGTAGATGGTGCGAACCCACCCACCGCAAGGTGTAGCTTCTTTTAGAACCTGGAAGATTCCCTTCTTTTGAAGAAGAGAAACGCCGAAAGGTGTTTCGTGGAAGTTTCTATGTTTGGCAGAGAAGAAACCCCCACTTCCATAAGTGGAGGGAGGTTCATCAAAGATAGCGGAATCAACAGAACTTCCGCAGCCAGATTGTGATCCAACAAAACCGAGATTAACAGAGTAAATTTTGAAAAGCGAAACCAGTGAATGAGATATAATCCTTTAAAATTCTTTCCTCTGAAAATATAAAAGACCTGAGAAAAAGAAGAGAATAAAACTTCCCAGTATGACCACAAAAAGAGTTTCAAATGGCATGTTCAATGAGCCAAAGCTGTCTTCTGAATGCAGCATCATCCCTAAAAATGGCTGAGCCCATGGATAGAATGGACCGTACTTAGCTGAATGAACTATTAAGATGTTCGGCAGTGTAAAAATGACGTTGACCGCAAGCGGAGCGGCAAAGCTCGTCCATACGGCGGAAACAAAAATTTGTAAAGCAGCAAGGGGAATACAAGCAATCCATCCGCTGAATACACTCCATCCGATTTCCTTCCAAGGGACGGGGGCGCCAAAGCCTTTCAGTAGACCGATCAAAAGAAACGCTCCAACAAATAGAATTTGTGTCATCCCGAGTAAACCGAGAACCATGAAAAATTTTACGAAGTAGACGTTTTTTCTTGTGACAGGCAGCGCAAGAAGCTGCTTCCACCCTCCGCCAACATGTTCATAACGGCATAAAAAGGCAGAAAAAACTCCTGTTAACAATGGCAAAAATAATAGAGAGTGAACAGATGACATTAATGCAAAGGTCAGTAACCACGGATGATCCAGTTTATCATACATAGAATTATTCAAACGAAAGAGAGCGGATAAAACAGGGCTGACCAATGTTAGAAGCCAAATGGAAGATTTACGAAGCTTGAGAAATTCTGATTGAAAAAGCTTAAGCAACTTATTTCACATCCTTTCTGACAAAATCAAGCAGTCCCATCATGAAAATGACCAATCCCAATAACAATCCTGCTATGACCGAGTAGATAGGATCTCCCCAACCGTTCTGTAAAGAAGGCCATTTCCATGGGAGCCAATCATTCAGTTGAGACGAATTCATGGATAATACCGTACTTATAATCCCGACGGTGAACGGAATCGCTTGGTTTTTTAGTGAAATGGCAATCCAGATTTGGAAAGCGATAAAAGGAAAAACGGCCAGATAGGGATAATACATCGTTTTGAGTAAATAAAGAAAGGGGATATCGGTGCCGAATTTTAAAGCGAGCCCTAAAAGAATCGTACCGATCCCCAAAAGCGAACTAGAAAGAAACAATAGAAAGAGCGCTAATGCTAATTTACTGAAAAAAACACTTCTTTTTGTGATCGGCAAAGCGAGCAGCTGCTTCCACGCATTGGTTTGGTGTTCAATGTTGGCCAACATGGAAGTAATGATCGAAAGTCCTAAAAGCAATGTAGGAATGGCTAACGATTGAACATCATGAATAAGCCCCTCCCATAGATTGTCTGCATAAAGATTCGTTAAATAATCGTAGCGAATACCAAAATTAGCGGCTTGTAACGCAATGACGCCGAAAGGTCCGAGAAAAACTAAAAACCAGATCAGTTTTCGGCGGATTTTCATAAAATCTGTTGTCAAAACACGTAGCACTATAAAACCTCCTTTCTGCTGGTTAATTCCAGGAAAATGTCTTCTAGTGATTTTCTTTCTTCTTGGACGCGATAAATGGATATGTTATTTTGTACGAGAGTTTGAATCATTTGGGCGACTGTCTGATCGGATAGATTTTCAAAAAGAAGCCGATCGCTTTGTTTCGTCATTGGATATCCGTATGAAAGAAGACAATTCCAAGCAGCGTTCACATCATGAACTTGGATCGCTATTTTACTTTTTGAACGCTGTTTAAGTTTTTCCATAGAACCTTGGAAAATCATTTCTCCTTTGGAGAGAATGCCAACCTGGGTAGCTATTTGATCCACTTCCGATAACAAATGGCTCGAAACGAGTATGGTGATCCCATGTTCTTTTGATAAACTTTTCATTAATTCGCGAATTTCTAAAATTCCTGAAGGGTCCAGGCCATTCGTTGGTTCATCTAAAATTAACAGCTCCGGGTTGTTTAAAAGCGCCGCAGCAATGCCTAATCGTTGTTTCATTCCTAAAGAGAAATCTTTCACTGGACGTGTGGCTTCATCGGATAAGCGAACGATCGAAAGAACTTTATCTATTCTTGACTTCGGCGCATCCAGCAAAATACGTAAAGTTTCTAAATTTTCATAGGCCGTTAAGTGGCCGTAATAAGATGGAGACTCAACTAATGAACCGACTCGTTTTAGTACAAGCAGCCTTTCTTTTGTCATGTCTTTGCCAAATATATGAATGGATCCTTTTGTCGGCTTGGACAGACCTAAAAGCATTCGAATAGTGGTGGTTTTCCCGGCGCCGTTTGGACCTAAAAATCCGTATATTTCTCCTTTTTTAATATGTAAATCGACATTGCGAACGACGATTTTGGATTTGAATTTTTTGGTTAATCCGTGTGTTTCCACAATATATTCGTTCATTTCTTTCACCTCTAGCGATGATCATAGCTAATAAAGGTTAAAAGAAGGGGAGGGCGAGTTTAAATTTCGTTTAAAAATAGGCTCTATCTTCATTTGAAAATAAAAAAATCCGGAAATCATCCGGATATCTCTCTAGAAAGCACTTATCGTTTTCTTTTTTTAGTTCGCTCTTAATGATAAGGGGATAGGTGTTTCTGAAATCAAAATCGTTGTGCCAGTTTCACTTGTATCCATACTCCAGTGTAAATTCATTTCTTTCATCATAAGGGCAACGATGGATAAGCCGATCCCTACTCCTTTTTGGTGAGAAGCTGCTCTTATACCGGGTCCGTGATCTTCTATTACAATGACATTTTCACTCGTTACTCGCAAGGCTACATATTTTCCTTCTTTTGCATGTCGAGAAATATTTTGGAAAAGATTATCCAATATTCTTTCCATCCATTGAGGATCTACATACCAATAAACAGATTGTTCCGGAAGCTCCCATTCCATTTCAAAGTTCATATTTTCAAATACTGGATACCATGAGGCAAAAGAGGATCTAAGCAGCCTGATTATATCCGTTGATTTCGGATGAAACGGATATTTGCCTGATGTTAACAGCGTATAAGAGACAAGATTATCGATAAGCTGATCAAGGTAATTCATCTTTCGGTCGATTAATTCAAGCGACTCCAGCCCTTTTGGGCTTAATGGTTCTTTTCTTAATCTGTACGCATGCCCGCGAATCGTTGTAAGGGGAGTTCTTAAATCATGGGAAAGATTGGCGATTAGCTGCCTTCTTAACTCTTCTTCTTCTTTTTCTCGTTTTTTGCTTTCCGCAAGCTGGACCATCATTTGGTTAAAAGCGTATTCGAGTTGCCCGATTTCATCTTGTTTTTCGATCGAAATGGGGGAAGGAATTTGATTTTTCGTGAATACATTGATCGTTTTTTGAAGACGCAACAATCTTTTCCGAATCCGATAAAAAAAGATCCAAGATAAAAAGATAAACATCATTAAAATGATCATCACAATGATAAAAAACAAATAATCGTATTCGTCTCTCAATTTTTGACCACGGTTTTTCATTTCACTTCTCGGAACTTGAAAAACGATAAAACCTTTGTCTTTCTTTTCACCGACAAAAGCAACAACGGTAAATGGATCGCTGTCATAACTGCTCTTCATAAATTGAACCACATAGGAGGGGCTCCATTTATTTGGTATTTTGATATTTTCTGAACTTTTGAATTTCGTATTCCCTGCAGAATCTACCCAAAATATATCGGCTTTAGAATAAGTTTTTTTCAAATGGGATAGTTTGCTTATGATTTGTTCATCTGATGCGCGTTGGAGTGCTTTTGCTTCATGGTGCCACATTTTTTCTAAATTGGTTCCGTCTTTATAAATGTTATCCCCGATCGTAAATAAGTCCGCTATAGAAACGAATAGAAGGGAAAAGAGGATGGAGCTCAAAGGAAACAGCATAATCGCTGTGATAATAATCGTCAAATATTTTGATAGCAGCGAATTTCTTCTCTTCATTGTTTCACCCGGTATCCGATGCCTCGAATGGTTTCTATGATCTGCGGAGAACTTGGATCGATTTCTATTTTTTCTCTTAAATAACGAATATGGACAGCTAAAGTTTTATCTCCTTCTATGTAAGGTTCATCCCAGACGGCTTCAAAAATTTGTTCTTTTGTCAAAATTTGGTTCGGATGTTGAAGCAAATACATAAAAATTTGATATTGTTTGCTTGTTAATAATATTTCTTTACGAGTCTGTTTATCGAAAATGCGATTTTCATTTACATTTACTTGAATGTGGCCAAGCTCGATGCATTCTGATATGGATTTTCCAAAACGTCTTAGGAGCACTTCAATTCTCGCTGCCAATTCGTCCGGATGAAAGGGCTTTGTTAAATAATCATCAGCAAATTGAAGTCCCTGCAGCTTATCATCAATGGAAGTACGAGCAGATAACAATAAAATGGGGATATTGGGATAATCTTTTTTCATCCTTTGTCCAATAGTAAAACCATCCAAACCCGAAAGCATCACATCCAAAATGACTAAATCGGTTTTTTGCATCACCGTGTCTTGCAAGGCTTGCTCTCCGGAATAAAACCATTCTATTTTATAGCCCCTTTGTTCAAGGTCTTCCTTGACCATATTGCCAATTTCAAGATCATCTTCAATATAAGCAATGGTTTTCATGGAAATCACCCATCCCTATCATAAAATAAAAACAATGGATAATAAAGGAAAAGAAGAATCTTCCTTCAGTCTATCATTCGTAGAGTCTTTCCTCGTTCATATACAACTATCCCGTCTTTTTCGGAAATGATGGTCGACCGAAACAAAACGTCACACCTGTATGACAAAGGGGGAAGCAAAGTTGATTTATGAAAAAATTAAAAACAAATATCACTATCTTTTGAGCCAACTGGCCAAGAAGATCGAAACAGAATTGAATCAAATATAATCGTTTTGCGTATAGTGTTCGTTCACCCATGCTTTGAAATTGATGATCCATATAGAAGAAGACAAGGACTGCCGATATAATGGGCAGTCCTTTTTCTTCTTATACATACATTTGCAATCCGGACGGGCAGCGATCCCATTCATATCATCAATGGGCGCCTTCTTCTGAAGGGTTTCGATGTTGAATATGACTTGTCAGCCAAGCAATTGCGGCTGCAAACACAAGATAACCCATTAAGATCCATGTTTGTGTTTGTAATTGTGACCAGTCTCCTAAAGAGATGACATCTTGGAAGCTACGAAGGGAATGGGCCATTGGAAGATTTTCGCCGATGACTCTCAATATCGGTGCGTTCAATTCGATAGGGAATGTTCCTCCGCATGTCGCCAGTTGAAGGACTAAAAGTGTAACCGCCATAAATTTGCCAAGGATGCCAAATACGGTCACCAACATCAAAATAAATGTCATAAACGTAAAAGAAACAATGATACTAGACAGAATGAACAATGGGACACTGGCTACATCGATGTCGAATCCGAATAGGATCACTGTGTCTACAATAAGAGCTTGAATGAATCCGATGAAATACACTAATCCTAATTTATTGATAAAATGTATCGTTCCATTTACTATAACATCTTTTCTTCGGCCAAGCGGAAGGATATTGGACGCCATAATTCCGCCCACATAAAACGCTAAAGATAGAAAATAAGGAGCAATTCCGGTACCGTAGTTTGGCACATGTGAAAGATTGGATTTCTCCAATTGAACCGGTTCGGCAAACATAGAGGTGATGTCATCGTTGTCATGAACATCGGACGTTTTCTTTGCAGCTTCATTTAATTTGGTCGATAACTCTTTTGAGCCGTCTGACAATTGGACAAGTCCATTTGTTAATTGATTGGCCCCATGATCTAGTTGATTTTCACCGTTTGCCAATTGATTTACTCCAGTTTGCAAGGAAGAAAATCCTTGCTGCCATTGATGAAAACCGTTGGCAAATTGGACTGTTCCGGCGGATAATTGTTTCGCTCCGTTGGTGGCTTCATTCATCTTATCGCCGAATTGTTTCATGCCTTCTTCGATTTTCGCTTGTCCTGCCGCTAATTTCTCGGAACCTTGGGCCAGTTGTGATTGGCCGCTTTTCAATTGTTGCGTTGCTTTGGCTATTCCATCAGACATGGCGACGATTTGTAGAAATTGAGCATTTTTTTGTGCCTCTGGATGCGTTTTGATATACTGTTGCAATTGTTTTTTCAGCGCGTTCGCTGCGTCGTTTACACGGGCTTGTCCTTGAACTAATTTCTCATTCCCGCTTGCCCAATCCTTTGTTCCTTCTGTTAATTGATTCATTCCGGATTCCAATGTTTCATGTCCTTTCGATAGCTGGGACATGCCATTGTATAGCGATAACGATCCGTTTTGAATTCTATCCAACCCTTTGTTTAACTCTTGCTGACCGTTTGACAGTTTTCCGGTTCCTTGTTGAAGTTGAGCCGTCCCATTTTCCAGACGATGGATCCCTTCAGACAGTTGAACCATTCCGTTTTTTTCTTTCAAAATCCCTTCATTTAATTTCTCCGCACCGTCACTAGCTTTCCTGAGCCCCTTTGCTAATTGCTGAAACTTTGAAAATACGCCATCCGCATAAGATTTTGTAATGCTGTCGGCTATTTTTGTTTTCATTTCTTCCGTTGCGGTCGAGCTGATTTGTGAGGCAACATAGCTTTTGCCTGGATTCAATTGATAAATTAGTTTGGCGGGTTGCGGATGTTCATCCATCAACGTACTGACTTTTTCTGAAAAATCTTTGGGAATGGTGATGACCATATAGTAATTGCCATCTTTTAAGCCTTGTTCAGCCACCTTTTTCGAGACAAAGTGGAAATTCAAATCTTTGTTTTTCTTTAATTCTTTGACAAAATCTTTCCCCGCATGAATCGGTTTGTGATCCATCATCGAACCTTGATCCAAGTTCACAACCGCAACGGGCAGTTTGTCCAATCGTCCGTATGGATCCCAGTATCCTGCTATAAAGAATCCGGCATAGATTAAAGGAACAATCAAAAGAAATACTAATGCAATCCGCCCATGTTTATGAGCCCACATCAATTTTAAGTCTTTGTAAATTAATTTGATTCCTTTCATTCTTACCTCCTTGCCATGGTTGAAAGTTATATAGCCATTTTTTTATCATAAATTTTTTCATCCATATTGTATAATATATAATTAATTACAATAATATAGCTTCTAGTCTATGAATAAGGCGGTGTATAGCAGATGGAATTGCTGCAACTGAAGTATTTTCAAACTGTTGCACGTCTCGAACACATGTCGAAAGCGGCAGAGGAACTGAACATTGCCCAACCTTCCCTGAGCAAGACGATTGCACGGCTGGAAGAAGATCTTGGCGTTCCGCTGTTCGATCGGCAAAACCGTCAAATTAAACTAAATCGATATGGAAAAATATTTTTGGGACGGGTTGAAAGAGCCTTTATGGAATTAAAGGAAGGGAAAAGAGAAATTTTAGAGTTGGCAGAGCGAAATCAACATAAGATCAGCTTGGCTGTATCCATTCCAAGAGTCCTTCCTGATTTATTAGGTTCTTTTTTAAAAAAATATCCTCAAGTCCATTTTCAACAATTTGTCCATTCGACATCGTCCATGAAACGTCATCTGAAAAACGGGGAAATCGATTTTTGTATTTCTTCGGTTCCCATTGAAGACCCTGAAATCATTTGGCAGCCCCTTTTCACGGAAGAAATTTTTTTGATTGTCCCGCCTGGACATCGGCTGGAAGGACGAGAAACGATTTATCTTGATGAAGTCAAGGACGAATCTTTTATCAGTATGCATACGGGATATGAAATCCGTAACTTAACCGATGAATTTTGCAGAAAAGCAGGTTTTATGCCGCATATTGCTTTTGAAGGGGACGAGCCGGGAGTTATAGGAGATTTAGTGAAACAAGGATTGGGGGTTGCCTTTATTCCGGCCATCTATTGGATTCATCAAAAGAAACCTACTTTGAATCGATTACGAATCTTAGAACCAACATGCCAACGAACGATTGGTTTAGGCTGGTCCAAAAGACGCTATTTTTCGGAAACAGCTCGTCAGTTTCACCAATTTATCTTCGAGTATTTCTCGAACATTTCTTCACAACTGAAAGAGATGCCATAGTGTCAAAATGAATGTTCAAGGACCGTTACTGCCAAAAGCATATTTGATAGTAAAAATCAACGGACTTGCTGGTGATGGCTAGTCGATCTCAATGGAAGAAAGAATCAAAAGACTAAATCAGTACCTAATGGGTTGGTGCGGATACTTTTCACTAGCTGACACTCCTACTGTCTTTAAGAATCTTGATAAATGGATAAGAAGAAGGCTCCGAATGATTATCTGGAAACAGTGGAAGAAGCCGAAAACGAAAATAAAGAAACTTATACAACTCGGAGTTCAACCATATAAAGCATATGAATGGGGAAATTCGAGGAAATCATATTGGAGAATCTCTAAAAGTCCCATATTACACAAAACCCTTGGCAACTCTTATTGGAGTAGCCAAGGGCTGAAAAGCCTGTACAGTAAATATGGCGAAAAGCGTCATTTATTTGATTGAACCGCCGTATACCGAACGGTACGTACGGTGGTGTGAGAGGACGGAGGTTCACCACCTCCTACTACTTGATTTATGAACGTCTCCCATTTTCTTCAAATCCTCTGAAGGTGAAGCTGTCAAACGATTTTCCATATGAGGATCTACTCACCTGATATGACTCTATTGCAAGAAAACATGGAAATCATCATGAATGTGAATGCTTAGTAAGTTCCAGGTGTAAGGTTCTCCTAATTTATAGATAAAAATGAAAACCAACATAACAAAGATATATGACTAAAACAATGAAAAATCCTTGTTCAATTGCACCGCCGGTACGAATGCCACCAGGTATACCAATTTCGATTTTTAAAGGCCATAAAAACTTAACTCCTTGTTTTGTGAGCATATCCAAGACCATATGACTGAACATTCCCATCAAGATACCCAATTCAATATCTTTAGGCCAGGAAGTTTGTTGGAATAAGAAGAATGCTAAAACTAAAAACAAAAGACTATGAGTAAAGGAGCGATGACCGAATACCGTGTTGATGATGTTGTCAATCAACGGCACCTTTCGGCCAATTAATGAACCGGTGTGATCAATATCCGGTATTAAAGCACCAAGAGCTAAACTACCAAAAAAAAGAGCTTCATGGCCAACGGCTCCTCCCAAGTTTAAATATAGAGCGCCTGCTGCTAAGCTCCCAACAATATGTGTTTTACCTTCCATTTTTCTCCCCTATTCTTTTAAACTATTTCCATAACTTAGTATGAATTAGCTTTTAAATGAAATCAACCAGGCTGATGTCTTCCTTCATCAAGGAGTCAACATGCCAACAAACCATTGGTTTAGGTTGGTCCAAAACCAAAAGACGATACTTTTCGGAAACAGCTCGTCAGTTTCATCAATTTATCTTCGAGTATTTCTCGAACATTTCTTCACGACTGAAAGAGATGCCGTAGTGCCAAAAGAAATGGCCGAGATCCCGTTTTGTCGAATAAAAAAACAGACTTGCCAAGTGTGGCGGGTCTGTTTTTCGTTCGTTGATCATGATGAATGATGATTCCATTGATCAAACAACAGAGAGTGATCTTGAACTCATATTTTTAACGTGTTCAATTGGAGACAAAAAGAGACACCGGTCTCGTTTTGTCTCTTTTTGTGTTTGCGAGAATTGCTCGATGCTTCATGTTGACGCTGATGATTTTTGGCACGCTTTTTGCAGTAAGAAAGGGTGAAGAAACAAGAATGAAGGAGGTTCAAAAAGATGAATGTGATTCAAGGCAAAGGAGTTGCTTTAACTCAGGAAAAAGCCAGATGGATGTATCAAAAAATGCTGGAAATTCGTGAATTTGAAGATAAGGTTCATGAAATCTTTGCACAAGGGAAATTACCCGGTTTTGTTCATTTGTATGCAGGCGAAGAAGCAATAGCGGTTGGGGTGTGTGCGCACTTAGGCGACAAAGATACGATTACAAGTACGCATCGCGGACACGGCCACTGTATTGCCAAAGGCTGCGATTTGGATGGAATGATGGCGGAGCTTTTTGGAAAGATCACGGGGTTGTGCAAAGGGAAAGGCGGTTCCATGCACATTGCCGATTTAGATAAAGGAATGCTGGGGGCGAATGGAATTGTAGGGGGAGGTTATCCTCTTGCTTGCGGGGCTGCGTTGACAGCCAAGTATAAAAAGACAGACGATGTAAGCGTTTGCTTCTTTGGCGACGGAGCTAATAATCAAGGGACTTTTCATGAAGGGCTTAATTTAGCGTCCATTTGGAAGCTGCCTGTTGTTTTTGTAGCGGAAAATAACGGGTACGGAGAAGCGACGCCGTTTGAATATGCTTCAAGCTGTAAACAAATTGTCGATCGCGCCATTGGCTACAACATGCCTGCCGTTCGCGTCGATGGGAAAGATGTGTTGGCTGTTTATCAAGCAGCGGAGGAAGCCATTCAAAGAGCACGCAAGGGAGAAGGTCCAACGCTAATCGAATGCGTGACTTATCGAAATTACGGCCACTTTGAAGGAGATGCCCAAAAATACAAGACAGAAGAAGAGAAGAGAGAACACCTTCAAGAGCGGGATGCCATCGTTCTATTCCGTAAATATATACTTAGTCAACAATTATTGTCAGAAAAAGAATTGGTGGAAATGGAAGAATCCGTAGAACAGGCGATAGAAAAGGCGGTTGAATTTGCAGAAAACAGCCCGTACCCGGAAGAATCAGAGCTGTTAAAAGATGTGTATGTATCTTACTAAAAAATGATAGGAGGCGGTATAGATGGTGAGAAAGATCAGCATGTCGAGTGCGATTAATGAAGCATTGAAGCTAGCGATGCGAAAAGATGAAAATGTCATTCTGTTAGGAGAAGACGTGGCAGGCGGAGCCGCTGTGGACCACTTGCAAGATGATGAAGCATGGGGCGGTGTATTAGGGGTAACGAAAGGATTGGTTCAAGAATTTGGCCGGGAGCGGATTTTGGATACTCCGATATCCGAAGCGGGATACGTAGGGGCAGCCATGGCCGCAGCGGCTACAGGATTAAGACCGATCGCTGAATTAATGTTTAATGACTTTATCGGAAGTTGTTTAGATCAAGTGCTGAATCAAGGGGCCAAATTCCGGTATATGTTTGGAGGAAAGGCGAAGGTGCCGGTTACGATTCGAACTACGCATGGAGCAGGCTTTCGGGCGGCGGCTCAGCATTCTCAAAGCTTATATGCCTTGTTTACCAGCATTCCCGGCATTAAAGTCGTGGTTCCGTCCACGCCATATGATGCGAAAGGCTTGCTGCTTGCTTCTATTGAAGACGATGATCCGGTGATCTATTTTGAGGACAAGACATTGTATAACATGACCGGGGATGTTCCGGAAGGGTATTACACCATTCCATTAGGAAAAGCAGACATTAAACGGACAGGATCCGACCTCACGATTGTCGCGATTGGAAAACAAGTTCATACAGCGTTATCGGCAGCGGAAGAATTGGCGAAAAAAGGATTAGAAGTGGAAGTGGTCGATCCGCGAAGCTTATCTCCGCTGGATGAAGACACGATTCTTTCTTCCGTGGCGAAAACCAATCGTCTTGTGATCATTGATGAAGCGAATCCAAGATGCAACGTGGCCACCGATATCGCTGCATTAATTGCCGATAAAGGGTTCGATACGTTGGATGCACCGATTAAACGGATTACGGCACCGCATACACCTGTGCCATTCTCTCCTCCGCTGGAAGACCTTTATCTTCCGACACCGGAAAAAGTAATAGAAGTGGTATCAGAATTAATAGGGGATCCGTCGCTTCTAAACGTGTAATCAAGCAAAAGAGAAAGGAGAGATAGAAAATGGCCGTAGAAGTGGTTATGCCGAAATTAGGAATGTCCATGAAAGAAGGGACCGTTTCCGTTTGGAACAAGCAAGCAGGCGATCCCGTCAAAAAGGGAGAGCTGATTGCCAGCATCAATTCAGAGAAAATTGAAATGGAACTCGAGTCTCCCGCAGATGGCACCATTTTAGATATTGTCGTACCGGAAGGAGAAGGAGTTCCTCCCGGAACCGTGATCTGCTATATCGGCGATGCGAATGAAAGCATCTCCAAAATCGAAAGAAACGTAGAAACAGCACAGACAGAAGTCGCTGCCACGGCAACGGCAACAAAAGTAAAAGAATCACAGCCTTCCGTTCAAACAGCAGCAAAAGAGAAGATCAAAATTTCTCCTGTCGCCAGAAAAATGGCGGAAGCTGCCAACTTAGATATTCGGACCATTCAAGGGACCGGACCAGGGGGAAGGATTACGAAAGAGGATGTTCAAAAAGCGATTGCCAACTCTTCTTCTGTGGAATCTCCGTCTACAAAGGAGCAAAAACCGGCTGAAACCATTACTCATAACATCGAGCCGACTAAGAAAGTTCCGGTTGCCGGCATGCGAAAAATCATCGCAGAGCGGATGCAAGGCAGCTTGCAAAACAGCGCTCAATTAACGTTAAACATGAAAGTGGATGTCACCGATTGGATCGCTTTGCAAAAACAATTAACCGAAACGGCACAAACCCATTATGAAACAAAGCTTACCGTGACGGACTTTGTGGCCCGTGCAGTCGTTCTTTCCCTTCAACAGCATAAAGAGATGAACAGCGCTTATATCAACGACCAAATTCATCTATTTGATTCGATTCATCTAGGAATGGCCGTTGCTTTGGATAAAGGATTGGTTGTCCCTGTGATTCGCAATGCAGAAAACCAATCGTTGATTCAATTAGCCCAAAATATCAAATCGCTGGCCAAGCGAGCACGCCAAGGACAGCTGAGCCATGAAGAGATGAAAGGATCCACGTTTACCATCAGCAATTTGGGTGCTTACGGAATTGAACATTTCACTCCGATTTTAAACCCGCCTGAAGCAGGAATTCTTGGGGTAGGAGCGACTTATGACACACCTGTCTATATAGGAGATAAACTGGAGAGAAGAACGATCTTGCCGCTTAGCCTTACATTCGATCATCGTGTGTTGGACGGAGCACCGGCTGCGGCCTTTCTCCGGACGCTGAAACAATATTTAGAAGAGCCATTTACCGTGCTTTTATAGAAAGAAGGTGGAGTCCATGACCACATTAGCCATTATTGGAGGTGGACCTGCGGGATATGTGGCGGCGATTACGGCCGCCCAGCAGGGACAACAAGTCATTCTAATTGAGCAAGGACCTCTAGGAGGAACTTGCTTAAACGAAGGTTGCATGCCGACGAAATCTTTGTTGGAAAGTGCTGAAGTCTATGAGAAAGTCCGACATGCCGAAGACTTTGGAATCAGCCTTTCATCCGCTCAAGTAGGAGTAAATTGGAACCAAGTTCAGCAGCGGAAAAACCGAATTGTTCAAACGCTTGTTCAAGGGATTGGCTATTTAATGAAGAAAAATAGAATCCAAGTCAAAAACGGCACCGCTTCTTTTCTCACGGCCAATCGTTTACGCGTGGAGAATGAAAGCGGACAAGAAATCGTGGAAGCGGATCGCTTCATTATTGCTTCAGGATCGGAGCCGATCAGTCTGCCGTTCGCCCCTTTTGATGGGGAGTGGGTCATTCACAGCGGGCAAGCCATGTCTCTTCCGTCGATTCCTTCTTCGCTTTTGATTATTGGCGGAGGAGTGATCGGATGCGAGTTTGCCAGTATTTATAGCCGCTTGGGAACGAAAGTCACCATCGTCGAGATGGCCGAGCAGCTTCTGCCGGGGGAAGATGAAGATATCGCTTCGATTTTGCAGGAGCAATTAGAAAAGGATGGAGTGACCATCTATACTTCTACTTCTTTAAAAGATTTGAATGCGGATAAAAAGAAAGCGATCATTGAAAACCAGGAAGGAATTCGTGAACTAAGCGCGGATTATGTTTTAGTCTCCATTGGCAGAAAGCCAAGAACCGCGAATTTAGGGCTGGAGGATATCGGAATCGAATTTTCCAAACGAGGCATCGCAGTTAATGAACAGATGCAGACAAATATTCCTCATATTTATGCTTGCGGCGACGTCATTGGCGGAATTCAGCTCGCTCATGTAGCGTTTCACGAAGGGACCATCGCGGCTCTGCATTCCGGAGGACAAGAGGTGAAAGTAAACTATCGAGCGATTCCTCGCTGTATTTATACATCACCTGAAATTGCCGGAGTCGGACTGACAGAAAAACAAGCAAGAGAGCAATATGGCGATATCCGAGTTGGAGAGTTTCCTTTCACGGCCAATGGCAAAGCGCTCATACTCAACGAGCCGATCGGAAAAGTAAAAGTGATCGTGGAACCGCAATATCACGAAATAGTGGGAGTTTCGATTGTAGGTCCACGTGCGACAGAATTGATAGGACAAGGAACCGTCATGCTGCACGCTGAGATGACGGTGGACATTATGGAGGATTTAGTAGAGGCCCATCCTACTTTGTCTGAAGCCATTCATGAAGCTTTGCTCAGTGCCGTGGGCCATGCGGTGCATGTATAGAGGGATTTCTCAAAACTTGCAAATATAGCTGTTTATTCATGGTTAAGCGAAAACGTCTATGAACTGGAGATCATGTGGTACCGTGCCATGACGAAAATGGAGTTCTCTCATCCTACTATTTGGGGGGAAAGAAAAATGGATAAACCCATTTTTACGGAAGTATTGCAGATTGGCATCGTTGTGGATGATTTGGATGCTTATATGAAAAGGTATCATGATGATTACGGTATAGGGCCTTGGCTAGTCTATGATTTTAACAAAGATACGGTTAGGAATATGACAATTTGTGGTGAAAAAGTCGATTACTCTATGAAAATCGCATTATGTGATGCGCATAATGTCCAATGGGAGCTCATTGAGCCTACCGATGACCGCAGCGTGTATGCGGAATTTTTGAAACAGCATGGCCCCGGTTTGCACCATGTCGCATTAGGGACGGAAAATCATGATGATGTAGTGAAAACGATGGCGGCAAGAGGAAATGAGGTGATTCAAAGCGGGATCTTCCATAAAATCGGGTACACATACTTAAACACAACGAAAGACCTTGGCTTTATCGCAGAAATTTACCATATACCGGAAGGGTTTGAACTGCCCGCTCCGTTGCGAACTTATCCTCCGCAATCGTAAGGTGGCTTATGACGGTTTTGTCTAAATGGTTATTCTCTGTTTAGAAGAGAACAAGATGAGAAAGTTGCGGTCGGGCTGCCCATTCTCTTGTGTTTTGCAGGATGGGCGGCATTTTGAGAACTTCTCAATCAATAAGGAGGAAAACAAAAAATGAGCAGATCTCCCAAAATCGCACTTGTCACCGGAGCGGGCCGAGGCATAGGTCGAGCGATTGCTTTACGTCTTGCCCGTGATGGATTCCATGTCGTCATCAACGATATTCATTTGGAAAACGCCCAATCGGTGGTGGATGAAATAAAGGAACTGGGCAGAGAAAGTTTTGCCGTTCAAGCGGATGTAAGTAAAAGAGACGAAGTGTTTCAAATGGTGGACCAAGCAGTCAAACATTTCGGACAACTGGACGTCATGGTTTCCAATGCCGGCATTGCCCAAGTTAAGCCGTTGCTGGAAGTAACAGAAGAGGATATGAATAAAATCGTTCAAATCAATGTGTTTGGCGTTCTCTATTGCCTGCAAGCGGCAGCCGAACAAATGAAAAAGCAAAAAAGAGGGAAAATCATTCATGCGGCCAGCATTGCGAGCTATAAAGGATTCAGCCTTCTTGGCGCCTATTCGGCCACGAAATTTGCCGTTCGAGGCTTGACACAAGCCGCGGCCCAGGAGTTGGCGCCATTTGGGATCACTGTGAATGCCTACTGTCCCGGAATTGTCGACACTCAAATGTGGGACTTGATTGATGAAAAAATGGCGCATTATATGAATCTTAAAAAAGGAGAAGCTTTTCGGCAGTTTTCTGATAGCATCACCCTTGGACGGCCTGAAACACCGGAAGATGTCGCAAAGTTTGTTTCCTATCTTGCATCGGAGGATTCTGACTATATGACCGGCCAATCCGTCATGATCGATGGGGGTGTGATTTTTTCCTGAATGATTGGAATAAAAGCATTTTCCGAAAAAGCAGTTCAAAAATGGGGACATGAAGATGTTGGTTCATGTCTTCTTTCTGCATGGAGATTTTTATATTGAAAGCGCTTAAGTTTTCCTCTATAATAATTTCGAATACTCCGAATAAACAAAAATTTCTCTTCGAAACCTATCCTTTTTCTGTTTCCTCATGTCGGTCTTTGCCAAAAGTATGGATTCTGTATATGATCATATTTCCAAATTAAGGAGGATATTATGTTTACAACAACCTGTAATTGGATTACATGGAAGCGTTTTGTAAACGAAGGAGTGCTGGATTCGTCTCGCTTAAACAAAAGAGTCATCGAATCTTGGTATCGTTGCAAGAACAATGACGTCAATCCATATTTGAGTAAAGGCCAACATGTTTTATCCAATGATTTGCTTGCCGTTCAAAAAGAAAAAAACTCCTTGCTCCTCGATATTGCTTTGCCTCATTTGAATCGAATGAAACAAGCCATGAAAGAATTGGAAATGATCGCTTTAATCATTGATCCGGATGGATATGTATTGTCGGTGGCGGGAAATCAAAGAATCCTTCACGATGCGCGCAAAATTAATTTTATGGAAGGCGCCCGCTGGACTGAGAAAGAAGTCGGAACGAATGCGATCGGAACAGCGTTAGAAATTGAAGAAGCGGTGATGATAAACGGCACAGAACATTATTCCGTCGCTTCCCATAATTGGACTTGTTCGGCTGCTCCGATTCGAAACGATGATGGCGCATTAATCGGCATCATCGATGTTTCTTGTCCGGTTGATCGTGCCCATCCTTTTATGTTGGGGATGGTAGCGTCTGTTTCTCATGCGATCGAACGGGAAATCAGCATACGTACTCATAAAAATGAGATCGAACTGGTCCATAGGAGCGTGGATTTCATGGATTCTCATCAACCCGTCATCGTTTGCAACGAGAAAAAAATCGTCGTGGCCGCAAGTAAACCGGTTCGTCAAAAAATACCTCACTGGGCCGGCAAGAAGGTCAATGAAATATTAAAATACGGATTTCGGATTCAAAAAGAAACCCCTGTCTTTTCCAATCAGCATAAAGGCTTCATCGGAACATGCGTTTATTTATCAGAACGAGCTGTCCAAAAATCCGATTCCGTTCCCATTGCTGCTTTTTCCACTCAACCGTTTGTGTTTCAAGGAGAGACTGGTACAAGCAAAGCGTTTCAAAACACATTAGAGGAAGTGAAGCGTGTCGCACCGACGGACGCAAGTGTTTATATATTAGGGGAAACGGGAACCGGAAAAGAATTGGTGGCTCGAGCGATTCATGAAAATAGCCCGCGGAAAAACGGTCCTTTTATTGCGATCAATTGCGGGGCGATTCCAAGAGAGCTGATGGAAAGTGAACTGTTCGGTTATGTGGAAGGAGCTTTTACAGGAGCTAAGCGCCAAGGATATAAAGGAAAATTCGAGCAAGCCAATAACGGCACGATTTTTCTCGATGAGATCGGTGAAATTCCTCCGGCTATGCAAGTGGCGCTCTTACGGGTTTTACAAGAACGCAAAGTAACCCCCGTTGGAGGGACGAAAGAAATTTCTTTAAATATTCGCATCATTACCGCTACTCACCGAGATCTTCTCCAACTAGTCGAAGAAGGATCCTTTCGCAAAGATTTATATTACCGCCTTCATGTGTTTCCGATTCATGTTCCGCCGCTCCGGGAACGAAAAGAAGACATTCCTCACTTAATTCGATACTATTGCGAAAAACACAACTGGAATACCGAATGGCCGGATGAAGTATTGGAACGAATGATGGACTACCATTGGCCGGGAAACATACGAGAACTGTTCAACGTATTAGAACGACTGCAAATTTTATTCCCATGTGGAATAACGGATTCATCCCAAGTTTTGAACCTATTAGACTCATTCGATATCCATCAGCGATGCACCGCTTCACCTTCGAAAGAACCTGACCAAGAAAGAATTGAAGAATCCACTTCCTTGACATTCCGCGAAAAAATTCAAAAAGACTTAATGATTGAGGCACTACGAAAAACGAAAGGAAATGTCTCTTTAGCCGCCAAATTGCTCGACATCCCAAGAAGCACCTTTTACAAACGAATTCGAAAATTTGGTTTATAAGTCCTTTATCAAGGAACATGTCAAAAGGTTCCTTTTTTCTTTGGATAAAAAAGGCGAAACAGTGCAAGAAATAAGGGGTCAGGCCCCTTTAATGAATGAAAGGATTTTATAGCGACCCTAGATATTCGTCACGGGTCTTTATATTCATTTTCTTTCTTGTTGTCAATTTCCAACCCGATTTATAATGGGATTAGGGAATTTTGGATTCCTCATGACCCAAATATTGGAGTGACTCTTATGAATGACAGGCAGAAAGACATATTACGTATATTATTAACGGAACAGCAGACACATGTTTTAACGAAACAATTAGCGGAGAGAGTGAATTGTTCGGAAAAAACGGTTCGCAATGATTTAAAAGTGATTGATCAATATTTGAAGGAGCATACGAACGCGCGTCTTATAAAAAAACCGAATGTCGGCATTTTTTTAGAAATCGATGAGGAAGAAAAATCCAATCTTTTCAAACAATTGCTTGCGGCGGCCAATCCGATTGATCTGAACGACGAGGAGCGATTACTGGAAATCGCGTATCGTCTCTTGATGGAAACGAAACATGTGACGCTGAAATCTTTTGCTGAACAATACTATATTCCTAAAAATGTTGTGAAAAAAGATTTGCGCAAAATCGAACGATGGCTGAAAAAATATCATTTAACTTTCATTTCAAAACAAAAAATAGGATTAATAGTGAAAGGCACGGAGCAAAATAAACGGCTGGCATTGTCTAATCTCCACCAATTAATCCATCCTCAATTTTTCAATCGTCGCTTTATTAAAAGCCAGTTTCCACCTCATGAAGTGAACATTGTCGAAAAAGAATTAAAACAGATGGAAAATTTTTATGATTTTACTTTTACCGATGATTCATTTGAAAGCGTATTAATCCATACTTTAATAGCGATAAAGAGAATGAAAATGAATCAATCTGTTTCCGCAGTGGCGAATTCATCGCAAGTGATGAAGACGAAAGAATATGCATGGACGAAACGTTTTCTGAAAAAATTGGAACCGTATTTTTCCGTTCATTTTTCTGAGCAAGAAATCCTTTATTTAACCATTCATATTTTAGGAGCCAAAATAAATGATCCGACTGCTGCGAAGCTCACTTTGGACACTCAAACTCAACCATTAGTAGATTCTTTCGTTTATGAAATCATCCAGAGAATGAGTCGGTTGATTAATGTTGATTTTCATAAAGATCAAGAATTGCAAAGAGGTTTGTCTGTTCATTTATTGACCACTTTTCAACGTCTCGCTCATGATCTACCCATTTCTAATCCGATGCTAGATGATATTAAAAAGATGTATCCTTATATGTTTGATTCCATCATCACGGTGATCGCGGAGCTGAAAGAGAAAATCCCTTATGTGATTCCGGAAGAAGAAACGGCATACCTTACCTTGCATTTTCAAGCTTCCTACGAACGATTGAAAAAAGTAAGTGCAGAGGATCAACGTGTTTTGATTGTTTGTCATATGGGAATTGGAATGTCTCAGCTGATTCAAACCAAGTTGGAACGGTATTTTCGAGATTTACATATTGTGGGATGTGTGGGAAAAGCGAAGGTAGACGAATATTTAGCGAATGATTCCATTGATCTTGTCATTGCCACTATGCCTCTTTCGCTCAAACAGGTTCCGAGCATCACGGTTTCACCCCTTTTACCGGAAAGCGATATTCGAAAGGTGGAACAAATGATTCAGCATCGCAACGGACATCCGGCGGCTGTTGAAGGAAAGTCGGAGTTATTGAAATTTATCAAGAAGGAAACCCTTTTTTTGAATTTGAAAAAAGAGCATCCGTATGAAGTCATTGAGGAACTGGCTAATGCCATATATCGATTGGGTTATGTAGAAAAACAATATGCTCATAGTGCCATCCTTCGGGAAAAAATGTCCGCAACATCGATTGGTTCAGGTATTGCCATTCCACACGGAGACCCCGATTTCATTAAGGATTCCGCCATTGCTGTGGCTACGTTAAAACAACCGCTTGAATGGGGAACGGATCAAGTGAATTTGGTATTCTTAATGGCTGTCAAAGAAGAACATGAAAGAATGAAACAGTTGTTTCAGGAGTTATCTTTTTTGAGTGAACGACCAGAAATCATTCAATCGCTTACGACAGAAACGGAACCATCGAAATGGATCGAAATCCTGGATTTTCGCTTGCAAAAGATGCTTACATAATGGTGCCCGATCGATAGAATGACAGAAAGATAAAAAAGGTAGAAGAGTTCTATTTTTCGACAAAAAATTTTTTTACCGCAATTTCCGGTAAAAAATTGTACTTTTTCCTGTCGGATTTCCTTGTATAGTAAAGATGAAAGCGGTTACCTAACAAGGAGGGGATTCAAATGAAGATATTAGCCATTACTTCTTGTCCAAATGGAATTGCCCACACGTATATGGCAGCTGAAAATCTTCAAAAAGCTGCAGATAAACTTAGAGTGGAAATGAAAGTGGAAACGCAAGGCTCGATTGGAGTGGAAAACGAGCTGACCGAACAAGATATTTTAGAAGCAGATGGAATCATTATTGCGGCTGACAAAACGGTCGATAAATCCCGATTTGTCGGAAAAAAATTAATCGAAGTCGGGGTTCAAGACGGAATTCGCAACCCGGAGAAATTAATTCAGAGTATCATTGACGGAAAGGCTGAGGTGTATGGATCAAAAATAAAATCCGTTGAAGAGTATAAAAAAGAAATGAAGTCTAAACAAAATCCTGTTTACCGTCATTTGATGAACGGTGTCTCGTACATGATTCCTTTTGTTGTAGTCGGTGGTCTGTTGATTGCCTTGTCGTTGGCGATTGGTGGAGATCCGACAGGCAAAGGTCTCCAAGTCAAAAGCGAATTTTGGAATTCGATATTAAGCGTTGGATCAGCCGGTTTTACGTTTATGGTTCCCATCCTCGCAGGGTTTATTGCGATGAGTATTGCGGACCGTCCTGGATTGGCTCCTGGTATGATTGGCGGTTATATTGCTGCAACCGGTAGTTTTTATCACAGTAATGCGGGAGCCGGGTTTTTAGGTGGAATTGTAGCAGGTTTTATTGCCGGTTATGTGGCGAAATGGATTAAATCTTGGAAAGTACCGAAAGTCATTCAACCGATTATGCCAATATTAATTATTCCGATTTTAGCAACGTTAGTTGTAGCGGCTTTATTCATTTTTGTTATCGGTCAACCAATTTCTGGCATTATGAGTAGTTTAACAGATTTCTTAAATAGTATGAAAGGAGCAAGCAGTATCTTTCTTGCGCTCATCTTAGGCGCCATGATTTCGTTCGACATGGGGGGACCAGTCAATAAAGTAGCATTTCTTTTCGGCGCCACGATGATTAGTGAAGGAAACCCTCATATTATGGGGGCCATTGCAACGGCCATTTGTATTCCTCCATTAGGAATGGGTCTTGCTACGTTGTTGAATAAGAAAAAATACGAAAAAGAAGAATTGGAAGCAGGAAAAGCGGCTTTAGCAATGGGGCTTGTTGGGATTACAGAAGGAGCGATTCCATTCGCGGCAAAAGATCCACTGCGCGTGATCCCTTCCATTATGGTTGGATCCATGGTAGGAGCAGTGATTGCGATGTTAAGTAAAGTGGGAGATCACGTCCCGCACGGTGGGCCGGTTGTAGCTGTTTTAGGTGCTGTCGATCATTGGGTTATGTTTTTCGTAGCGATTATCGTCGGCGTAGTCGTGACAGCTTTTATGGTCAATGCTTTGAAAAAAGATGTTCAATCCTAATGGTTTGAATATTTAGGCTTGCCGTATCATTTTGAGAAAAAAAGAATATGGCAAGCCGGGCTTGTTTACAAATAGAAAGGAGCTCAGTCCAAAATGAATTTATCCGATCTAACAACCATGGAATTAATCGATGTGGATTTAAAAGGAACAACAAAAGATGAAGTGATTGATGAGCTAATCGCCAAATTGGACGCAGCTGGTGTCATAAAATCGAGTCGAAAATTTAAAAAAGCCATTTTAAAACGGGAAAAAGAAAACTCTACAGGCATTGGATTTTCCATAGCGATCCCACACGGTAAATCAAAAGCCGTTTTAAAACCAAGTGTTGCATTTGGTTTGCAAAGAAATGGCGTTGACTGGGAGAGTATAGACGGTACGCCGGCACAATTGATTTTTATGATCGCTGTTCCTGAAGAAAGTGCCGGGAATGAACATTTAAAAATTTTGCAAATGTTATCGCGCAAATTAATGGACGAGACGTTTAGAGAGCAGTTACTAGGGGTGCAAACAAACGAAGAAGCGTATCGATTGTTAAGTACGATACAGTAAAAGAAAAAAATGGATTGACTTTGTCATTGTCTAAATCAGGTTATAACTGAACAGAAGGTGAGTCGTTGATATGAATCCACAACCTATTTTTTTCGAACCGATTTTTAAAGAAAGAATTTGGGGCGGAACTGTTTTACGTGACAAATTTGGCTATGATATTCCTTCAGAGAAGACAGGGGAGTGTTGGGCGATATCTGCTCATCCAAATGGTCCAAGTATTGTAAAGTCAGGTCCGTGGAAAGGGATGACTCTGGAACAGCTTTGGAGAGATCATCGCGAACTGTTTGGCGGCATCGAAGGAGAAAAGTTTCCGTTATTAACGAAGATACTAGATGCGAATCGTGATCTCTCTGTTCAAGTACATCCGGATGATCAATATGCTCAATCTCATGAAAATGGTGAATTGGGCAAAACCGAATGTTGGTATATAATCGACTGTGAGAAAGATGCTGAAATGATTTTTGGTCATACGGCCAAGACAAAAGAAGAGCTAGTGCAAATGATTCAAGAAGGGCGATGGAACGAATTGCTGCAACGGGTCAAAATCCAACCTGGCGATTTTTATTATGTTCCAAGCGGCACTATCCACGCCCTTTGCAAAGGAACGCTTGTCCTCGAGACTCAGCAAAATTCGGATACCACGTATCGCGTTTATGATTACGATCGAACGGATGATAACGGAAAAAAACGTGAACTTCATCTTGAAAAAGCGATGGAAGTGATCACGGTTCCCCACACAGCCACCAAAGTCGAACCGAAAACGGAAGAAAAACAAGGGGCAACCATTACGACTTTTATCCAAACACCGTATTTTTCCGTATACCAATGGTCAATTAAAAGCCGTTGCCGATTCACACGTAACCAGCCCTTTTACTTATGCAGCGTCCTGTCCGGAAACGGTAAACTCACAACCGCCCAAGGCGAATACCCAATAAAAAAAGGCGATCACTTTCTGATCCCAGCCACCATCGACACCTTTGAATTATCCGGAGAAACCAATATCATCACATCACACGTATAGGTGCCTGACCCCACCAATGCTTTAAAGCGCTGGCGGGGTCAGGCACCAAAAGAGGTGATTTTCGGAATGTTCTTAGAAGAACGTGCTCAAAAATATGAATATAAGTTGAACGATACAGATGATCAGATCATCGAGTATATCTTGAATAATAAAAAGCTTGTTACCACACTTTCTATTCAATCACTTGCTGCGTCTTTATATACAGTTCCTAATACGATTACAAGACTTTGCAAAAAGCTGGGATATGATGGGTATTCTCAACTCAAAAACAGTCTGAAGGAAGAATTGCATACTGAACTAAAAGAACACGATATTGTTGAAAACAGCCTGCACACAACTATACAAAAAACATTTGATTTAATTGATGTGGATAAGATTCAATTTGTAACAAAGATACTACGTGAAGCAAAAAAGATTTTATTTTTCGGTGTAGGAGATTCAGTGCTTTTTTGTGAAATGATGGTAAAGAACTTGAGAGTTGCAGGGAAGCAAACCGAATTTTCCATCCATCCACACGAGATAAGACATGGGATAAACCAGCTTAAAAAAGGAGATGTTCTTTTTCTTATTAGTTTGTCCGGAGAAACTCCACAGGTGTTGGAAATGGCGGAGCTTGGAAAGAGGAAATCCGTTCATATCATATCGCTTACCCATTTTTACCGAAATTCTCTTCAAAAATTAGCAGATACCAATCTGTATTGTCATGCCCCTAAGAAGCATTTGAACGGACACAATGTGACTGATCAAACATCCCCTATCATTGTTTTGCGAACTTTGTCGGAATACTTTTGGAAAGAAACGTGCGGATGTGTATAAATACACATGAAGGCGCTCTTTTTACGAATAACGGTGTAAAAATAAGAAGAAAGCTCTTCTTCTTTTTTTTTATGCTACGATAAAGTTAAATTTGAAGAATCGATAAGTAAGGGGGGTTTGATCATGCAATTGGCATCTGTGACATCACCGGATTTAATTACTACGAATCAATCCTTTGTTTCTAAAGATGAAGTAATCACTTTTTTGATTAAAAAATTATATGAAGCAGGGAAGCTGCATTCAGAAAAAGATTTCCATCAGGCTGTTATAGAAAGAGAAAAATTATCCCCGACAGGCTTTGAAGGAGGATTGGCGATTCCTCACGGTAAGTCGGCGTCCGTAAAAGAAGCAGCCTTTGCCGTTGCCACTCTAAAAACACCGATCACTGACTGGGAAAGCATTGATCCAAATAATGAAGTAACTTTAGTTATATTGCTTGCTATTCCTGAAAATGAAAGCGGTTCAACGCATTTATCTTTATTATCAGAACTTGTTAAAAGATTATCCAATGAAGAGTACAAAAACCGATTATTGAAATCGAAAACCAATGATGAGCTGTTTCATCATTTGGATGATCCATATGAAGAAAAAAACGCAGAAGCGGTCAATAAAATGAATAAAACCATTTTAGCGGTAACGGCTTGTCCAGCAGGCATTGCCCATACTTATATGGCGGCGGAGGCGTTGGTAAATGCAGGGAAAGAGATGGGTGTTGATATTTTCGTTGAAAAGCAAGGAGCGAATGGTATTGAAAACCGGCATACTCAACATCTTTTAAGAAAAGCTGATGCGGTTATTTTTGCGACTGATGTGGCGATAAAAAATGAAGAAAGATACAGTCATCTACCCAAAGTGAAAACCTCTGTGACCGCACCGCTGAAAGATGCAAAATCGATTATTATGCAAGCGTTAGAGAAATCTAAAAGTGTATCGAAAAAGGACGATGCTGGTTCGGATCATTCTTCATATGAAACAGAAGAAAACGAGAAAAAAAGCTTCAAGACCGAAATTAAGGATTCCGTCTTAACAGGAATCTCTTACATCATTCCTGTTATTGTCGCCGGAGGTATGACTTTGGCAGCTGCTGTTTTGATTTCCCAGGCCTTTGGTCTTCAAGAAGTTTATAATACAGAAGGGTCGTGGCTCTGGCTGTTAAGACAGTTGGGAGGCACATTATTAGGTACTTTAATGGTTCCTATTCTTGCGGCATATATGGCTTACTCGATTGCAGATAAGCCGGCATTGGGACCGGGTTTTGCGGCAGGGGTAGCTGCGAATTTGATTGGAAGCGGTTTCTTGGGTGGCATGCTCGGAGGTATTTTAGCCGGCTATTTCCTCAAATATTTGAAAGAAACAGTAAAACCAAGAGGAACTCTTGCCGGATTTATCAGCTTTTGGCTATATCCTGTTGTTGGAACGCTCGTCGTAGGTTCTATTATGCTGTTTGTCGTCGGGAAACCACTTGCATTTTTAAATCAGGGCTTAATCAGCTGGTTAAAGGGTATGTCGGGTACAAATGCTATTCTGTTAGGAGCTGTTTTAGGGGCAATGGTTTCTTTCGACCTCGGTGGTCCGGTGAATAAAGCTGCTTATACGTTCTGTATCGGAGCTATGGCCAGCGGCAACTTTGTCCCATATGCTGCTTTTGCATCTGTGAAAATGGTTTCTGGTTTTTCAATAACAGGCGCGACGATTGTTGCCAAAAATTATTTTGATAAAGAAGAAAAAGAAGTCGGAAAACAAACGTGGCTATTAGTACTCGCAGGTATTACAGAAGGAGCCATTCCGTTTGCAATGAGAGACCCGATTCGTGTGATCCCGTCTCTTATGGTTGGATCCGCCATTACTGGTGCCATTGTTTCCTTTTATCAAATTGGGCTAAATGTACCTGGAGCCGGAATTTTCTCGCTTGCTTTGCTGCGGGGGAAACCGTTGTTAATAGGAGCAGGTATATGGCTGGGAGCAGCAATTATTGGTGCGTTTATTTCGATGGTTTTACTCATCGTCACGCGAAAAAGCAAATTAAAAAAAGAAAAGCATCATCCACATTCATCACAAGCTGCATAAGGCTTTAGGGAAAACATCGAATTCTAATGCAAAATAGCAAATATCATATGATTGGAGGACACCATGAAAAAAGTTCATATCGTTCCACATATGCATTGGGACAGAGAATGGTATTTTTCAACTGAAGAATCGAGAATTCTATTAGTGAATAACATGGAAGAAATTTTAGATATGTTAGAGAATAATCCTGACTATCCCTACTATGTTTTGGATGGTCAAACAGCCGTTTTGGAAGACTATTTTGCAGTAAAGCCGGAGAATAAAGAGAGAATCAAAAAGCTTGTGCAAGAAGGGAAGCTGATTATTGGTCCTTGGTATACGCAAACAGATGAAATGGTTGTGGGCGGAGAATCCATTGTACGGAATTTATTGTATGGAATTAAGGATTGTGAAGAATTTGGGGATTATATGAAAATTGGTTATCTTCCAGATTCATTTGGCCAATCTTCGCAAATTCCACAAATCTTAAGAGGGTTTGATATAAAATATTCTATTTTCTGGCGGGGTATTTCTGAACGTCATGGAACAAACAAAACAGAATTTTATTGGGAATCCGATGAAGGTTCTAAGGTTCTTGTCCAATTATTTCCTTTAGGATATGCGATTGGAAAATATTTACCTGAAGATGAACGGAAGCTTCAAGAACGGATCAATAAATATTTTGCCGTGTTAGATCGAGGAGCTACGACCGAAAATATTATTCTTCCAAACGGGCATGATCAAATGCCGATTCAAAAAAATATTTTTACTATTATCGAAAAACTAAAAAAATTATATCCGGATCGTAAATTTTTCTTAAGCAAGTATGAGAATGTTTTTGCTGAATTGGAAAAAAACACAAATTTACCGACCATTAAAGGTGAATTTTTAGACGGAAAATATATGCGTGTTCATCGAAGTATTTATTCTACTCGAATGGATATTAAATCAGCGAATACAAGGATTGAAAATAAAATAACAAACATTTTAGAACCACTGGCTTCTCTGGCCTACAGTTTAGGCTTTGAATATCATCATGGATTAATTGAACTCATTTGGAAAGAAATAATGAAAAATCATGCTCATGACAGTATTGGCTGTTGCTGTTCTGATAAGGTTCATCAAGAAATTTGCAGTCGTTTCTTCATTGCTGAGGAAAAAATCGATCAATTAATCCAGTTTTATAAACGAAAAATTGTCGACTCAATGGCGACGGATTGGAATTACGATCGACTAACTGCATTCAATTTACTTCCTTATGATCGCGATGAAGTGATTACTGCAAGCGTTATTACTAAATATAAGTCATTTAAGCTTATGAATGAAGATACGAGCGAAATCGAGTTTGAAGTTTTAAATAGTGAAATAATGGATCCTGGTTTAATTGATCGTCAAATTGTTCATTACGGAAACTACGAACCATTTATAAAATATACTGTTCAATTAAGAGATCGAATTCCTGCGTTAGGCTACAAAACTTACTTTGTAGTAAAAGATGATAAGGAATTAAATCTAAATCATTCACTCCAAACTCAAGATCGCATTAATACGGACTTTTACGAAATAAGTGTGAATCAAAACGGTACGATCAATATTTACGACAAGCAATTAAACAAAACGTTTCCTAATGTACTTTTACTTGAAAACGGCGGAGACGATGGTGACGAATACGATTATTCGCCATTGCCGAATGAAGAGCTGATCTATAGCGATCATGTGGACGCATCCATCGATGTAACTCAAAACCAATTTGCCGCTAAAATTGACATTCAATATAGATTGAATGTTCCTGAAAATTTAGCTAAGAGAAAAGAAAAAAAAGTAGATAGTTTTGTAGATATTCATATTGAATTAAACATTCCTAATCATAAACCGATCATTGAAGTAAAGTTTGAAATCGATAATCATGCCAAAGATCATCGATTGAGAGTTCTTATTCCAACGGGCATCGCATCCGCTTTTTCCATTTCTGACAACCAATTCGGATATATTAAACGTAATGTATACGATCAAGCAATGGAAGTTTGGGAAACGGAAAATTGGGACGAGCGTCCGGATTCGATTTATCCGATGCTGAGCTTTGTTGGATTATCCAATAATGAATATGGAATGAGCGTTTTAACAAACAGTACAAGAGAATATGAAATCGTTGGCGATGACTATGACACGATTGCTGTCACTTTATTTAGAAGTGTTGGCTTTCTTGGTAAAGAAGAACTGCTTAGAAGACCGGGCAGGCCTTCTGGCATTAAATTACCTACTCCTGATTCTCAAATGATCGGAAAACTGACGCTGGATTTTGCCATTACAACCCATCAGGGCTCTACTCTGGAAGCAAATGTCGGGCGCATTGCTAAAGAATATTTAACACCGATTCACGTGTATAACAAAATTCCGTATGATGCCATGAAACTAAATAAAGCTGATGTCAAAACACCTGTACATTTCAGTTTGCTAAAAGAAACAAACCCTGAAGTGGTGTTAAGTACTTTGAAAAAAGCAGAAAAAGGTGACCAGCTTGTTTTGAGGATCTATAATCCGACAGATACATCAAAAATAGCTTCATTTGAAATGAATGGCAGTTTGAAACAAGCTTACACAGCGAATTTAAATGAAAAACCGCTGGAATTATTAGAAGGCGTGGACAATAAAGTTCAAACCAGAATAAAGCCGAATCAAGTAAAAACGATTCTTTTTAAATGACCAGTACTCGAAATCGAAATATTTTATCAATATCCGGCCATCTAATGTGTGAATAACGCTCTTTTTCGCGAGGAGAAAAAGATGAACCAAGCTGCACAAATGTATTGGGATGAATTTTGGAAATCTAAAGGTGAAGAAAAACCAAAGTCGGTCACTGCGTGGCAATTCGGAAATGACCCGGACCATATTGCTCAATTAGTCATAGATGGCGTGAAAACGGCCACTTGCTCTGGATTCATCTTTTATGAAATGGAAAACGAACGATTGCCTTCCGTTGACGATTACAGCATTATCTTAAATAGTCATGACGAGCCTTTAGCTATTATTAAAACAGGGTCTGACCCCATCAATAGTTTAAAGCGGTAAAGGGATGGAGGAGAAGTGGATTGTAATGGAATGGATTTGTGGCTGGAACGTTTCCGAAGTTTTTCATCATATATTTCGACAGAAGCTGCCAGAGCTTCTGTCTTTTTTGTTTTTATGACATAATTTGACAATATATAGTAGAGAATAAAGCAGGAGGAAGTATTAAGTATGAATCTTTTCTTTTATTCACTTCTTTTCATCTTATGTGTTGTATTTCTTGTATGGATAAAAGCAAATGAGTCTAAATGGATTGGCTCAATAGGGGAATATAGGGTTCGGAAGGAGATTGAAAAATTAGAGAAATTTTCACCTGGTAAATTTAAGGCTTTTCATGACCTTTACATTCCAAAGAAGGACGGTTCTTCTTCACAAATCGATCATATTCTTTTATCTGATCATGGTCTATTTGTCATTGAAACGAAAAATTATAGCGGTTGGATTTTTGGAGATGAATCGTCCAAATACTGGACACAAGTTATTTACAAACGAAAAGAAAAGTTTTAAAATCCGATTTGGCAGAACAAAGGTCATATAAAAGCTTTAAAGGGATGGTTAGGAGAAGAGTATTCCCATATTCCTATTTACTCTATCGTTGTATTTACACCGCGGGCTCAATTAAAATCAAGGATTCATTTTACCCAATCTCATGTGATTTATCCGAAACAGTTGAAAAAAGTGCTTGAGCAATATCGGACAAAAGCGATGGATCATGAAACAAAACGTTATTTAGCAGAAAAATTAAAAGCACTGCTTGTTAAGGATAATCCAAAAGAAAGAGAAATAAAAAAGAAGCACATTCAATCAATTCAAAACCATCAAAAACGGATAAAAGAACATGTCCGACAAAATCGTTGCCCGAAGTGTGGCGGCAGTCTTGTTTTGAAAAAAGGGAAATATGGGACTTTTAAAGCCTGCAGCAACTATCCTAAATGCAGATTTACAGAAAAAGTTTTATAGGCGGATCACTCCTGAGTTGCAATGGAATGAAATGTCTTTTATGTTGTCCCGGTGTGAAGACACGATACGTTTCTGAAACCACCAGGAGGTTTTTGGGCTTTTTGGCGGAAATCACTGCAACTCGAAAGGGATTATCTGCAGCTTGAACAGCAGAAGCTTTGTGTGAAATTAAAAGAAAAAGAGGGGGAAAACAGGCAGGAAATTCTTTTGCAAAACATTATCCGAATCTGAAAAAGGGGGTCTTTTAATACAAAATGGGAGTGGCAAGACAATGGCCATCGTTCAACAAACGGACTATATGCAAACTAAAGAAGACGGTGCAGTGGATATTGAAAGGATTATTGCTGAATGTAACGGGTGCTCGCCAACACTGTGGTATTGTTTTATATTGATGGTTCGGAAAAATCGAAAAATTATTATGTTCGTGTGTTAAAATAATGGATAGAAATGATAGAAAAAGGCTAAAAAAGGTCCGCTATTTTTAGAAGAGACAATTATAGGTGCGAATGTATAGCGCACATAAATTCCCTGGGAGATTCGCACCAAAATAACGAAGAATTTCTCCTGATTAATGGAAATTTTTGTGAACAGTTCTTTATAATGATAAAGAAAATAGCGATTTTCGGATTGAAAAACCGCTTTTTCACCCTTAATTTTTCTGAAAATCGCTGTCGCACTCTACATGAGTGCGTGGATTGAAATAATTAACGGAATCGATGACGTTGTGAAAGCGTTGTCGCACTCTACATGAGTGCGTGGATTGAAATAAATTGTTCAACGGCTCCACTTGCGTTGTTCATGTCGCACTCTACATGAGTGCGTGGATTGAAATATGGCTATTGTTACAGGCGCGCAGCAATGGTTCGGTCGCACTCTACATGAGTGCGTGGATTGAAATTTCCGTCTTTTTCTACACCGAATTTTTCTGCGAATGTCGCACTCTACATGAGTGCGTGGATTGAAATACGGTCAACGCTTTTTTGAATATGGTGGCCAACGTCGCACTCTACATGAGTGCGTGGATTGAAATATTCCGCAACATGTGAATATCGAATTTTGCGTTGTCGCACTCTACATGAGTGCGTGGATTGAAATCGTTACCTCCCCTTCGCCTCCGTCACGGCCTTTGTCGCACTCTACATGAGTGCGTGGATTGAAATAATTGGGATTTTAAATTGAACACCAATTAGTCGGGTCGCACTCTACATGAGTGCGTGGATTGAAATCGTTAAATTAAAGCGTGTAACTAGCGTGGCCGGTGTCGCACTCTACATGAGTGCGTGGATTGAAATGAACGTTTGATATTCACGTAAATATTGCATCGTTTGTCGCACTCTACATGAGTGCGTGGATTGAAATGACAGCTACTACGTTCATTTCGCAGTTACCTGGACGTCGCACTCTACATGAGTGCGTGGATTGAAATCTTATTTTCTGTCACTCCAAACATTCGCTCGGCGTCGCACTCTACATGAGTGCGTGGATTGAAATCCACCTATAGGTGCGTAAATGGAAAAATTACAAGTGTCGCACTCTACATGAGTGCGTGGATTGAAATTTAAGCGTGATATAACCGTCGTCATGTGATATGCGTCGCACTCTACATGAGTGCGTGGATTGAAATACAATCGTGCGAGTCGCAGCGCCGGACGAACTACGTCGCACTCTACATGAGTGCGTGGATTGAAATCGAAAAGCGTTCCGAAAAGAAACGTTGTAAATAAGTCGCACTCTACATGAGTGCGTGGATTGAAATACAAACGCCCTCTATAAGCGAAAGGGCTGCGTAAACGTCGCACTCTACATGAGTGCGTGGATTGAAATCGACTGTTAAAATCGTCATCATCAACGGCACGCAGTCGCACTCTACATGAGTGCGTGGATTGAAATTATGGAAGCATAGCGACCCAACGCTTTATGGCCGTCGCACTCTACATGAGTGCGTGGATTGAAATACTTTTGAATCCACACCAAACACCGTTAATCAACGTCGCACTCTACATGAGTGCGTGGATTGAAATGAAAATGTCAACGGAAAGGAGGTCGAAAACTTGGCGTCGCACTCTACATGAGTGCGTGGATTGAAATAAGATTTGCGATACTCATTGTCGCAGGTTTCGGCGTCGCACTCTACATGAGTGCGTGGATTGAAATCGACTGTTGAAATCGTCATCATCAACGGCACGCAGTCGCACTCTACATGAGTGCGTGGATTGAAATATAAGCATCGCTATATTAAGGCCCATTTGCGCTGCGTCGCACTCTACATGAGTGCGTGGATTGAAATCGAACAAGTGTGACATCGAAATTAGCCGTCGTTGGTCGCACTCTACATGAGTGCGTGGATTGAAATGCACCGGTCAGAACACCTCCGTGAATTGGTCTGCGTCGCACTCTACATGAGTGCGTGGATTGAAATCGAAGGAACGACAGTAACTTAACGAAGCCGCCCGGTCGCACTCTACATGAGTGCGTGGATTGAAATAAACGCGAGCAGTATAAAATCACTTTGGCTTTAAGTCGCACTCTACATGAGTGCGTGGATTGAAATCGTTAAATTAAAGCGTGTAACTAGCGTGGCCGGTGTCGCACTCTACATGAGTGCGTGGATTGAAATCTTGTCGCTCGCCAGCAGGAAGCCGACCGTTTGAGTCGCACTCTACATGAGTGCGTGGATTGAAATAGCCACCTAACCGGAACGATCAACGAAAATGCAACGTCGCACTCTACATGAGTGCGTGGATTGAAATGTCTTTGCCGGTTTTGTGCCATCCTGCAATTTCGCGTCGCACTCTACATGAGTGCGTGGATTGAAATCTCACGCTTTTTGAGCGCGTCTCTAATGCCCATTGTCGCACTCTACATGAGTGCGTGGATTGAAATAATCTAACGTAACAAACGTAAATGGAGCATTAACGTCGCACTCTACATGAGTGCGTGGATTGAAATCTTTGTATAAACTACCGATATAGATTGCATTATCGTCGCACTCTACATGAGTGCGTGGATTGAAATAAGCCGTTGCTGCTAACACGCCGACCTCCGAAGTCGCACTCTACATGAGTGCGTGGATTGAAATGACATTATCGAACGATTGATACTCGGATAGGTAAAGTCGCACTCTACATGAGTGCGTGGATTGAAATTACTCGAAAGTTTCCTTTTCTACTCCGGCTTTTGTCGCACTCTACATGAGTGCGTGGATTGAAATCTGGAAACAAACGGTCATTTACTCCGTGGTGTTGCCGTCGCACTCTACATGAGTGCGTGGATTGAAATCGACTGTTAAAATCGTCATCATCAACGGCACGCGTCGCACTCTACATGAGTGCGTGGATTGAAATATCGACTGGTCGATCATGTAGACGGTCATCAACGTCGCACTCTACATGAGTGCGTGGATTGAAATAGATAAGTCTCTCTCTTCGAGGGGATTGTTTTGTCGCACTCTACATGAGTGCGTGGATTGAAATTATTTTGCGTGCCTATGTACCCCTTGCATTTATGTCGCACTCTACATGAGTGCGTGGATTGAAATAAGTCCGACAAAGGATACGAAAACGCCCCCATAGTCGCACTCTACATGAGTGCGTGGATTGAAATACACAAATTTGACGCCAACGGCTCGTATACAATGTCGCACTCTACATGAGTGCGTGGATTGAAATGCTTGGCTTTCGCGTGCTGGCGAGTTGGCTAGCGTCGCACTCTACATGAGTGCGTGGATTGAAATCTCGACGATTGGACTTACTGTACTTAACGCAGGCGTCGCACTCTACATGAGTGCGTGGATTGAAATGCTAGACAAAACGTTGATTTAGTTGCAGTGTCCAGTCGCACTCTACATGAGTGCGTGGATTGAAATTGGTTCTTGGCACTTTAACTTTCTCCCTTCATAGTCGCACTCTACATGAGTGCGTGGATTGAAATATTTAGAGGTTACGGGTCAAGGATGTCGGGAATTGTCGCACTCTACATGAGTGCGTGGATTGAAATAAAGGTCAGGTTGGGCTGATCTTTTTCAATCCGGTCGCACTCTACATGAGTGCGTGGATTGAAATATACGATCAATGATAGTATTGTAACGCTTGACAATGTCGCACTCTACATGAGTGCGTGGATTGAAATTCTTTCATCAGACGTGAAATGGTCGGTAAAATCGTCGCACTCTACATGAGTGCGTGGATTGAAATGATGATACTATCGAAATTTCGGGCACAGCACAAGGTCGCACTCTACATGAGTGCGTGGATTGAAATAGCCTGGCGCTTATTATCCGCCGTTGGATGATCGTCGCACTCTACATGAGTGCGTGGATTGAAATAAGGCGGTAAACATTGCGTGGGTCGAATGGGTCGAGTCGCACTCTACATGAGTGCGTGGATTGAAATAATCGCTGCTCACCTCCGCCAGTCTCCGTTTAATCGTCGCACTCTACATGAGTGCGTGGATTGAAATAGCGAGAAACTTATCCGTGTCGTTCTTTACGTCCGTCGCACTCTACATGAGTGCGTGGATTGAAATTCGCACCATAAAAAGGGAGTTTCATCTATACTAACGTCGCACTCTACATGAGTGCGTGGATTGAAATGATAGAATGCGAGTGTGCGTAAGCACGTTGTTATTGTCGCACTCTACATGAGTGCGTGGATTGAAATTTTTTGTAACTATCACTGTCTCAGGTCTAAAACGTCGCACTCTACATGAGTGCGTGGATTGAAATCTCTCGTTAGCCAGAATTCGTACATCACGCACCGCCGTCGCACTCTACATGAGTGCGTGGATTGAAATTCTTCGGAGTTGTCGACTGCCACCGCACGTCTGTGTCGCACTCTACATGAGTGCGTGGATTGAAATTGCCGTGCGATAAGCCATTGTAATATCGCCACTAGTCGCACTCTACATGAGTGCGTGGATTGAAATGCGATTGGTTCAGCCAGACTGTCGTACCGTTAGGCGTCGCACTCTACATGAGTGCGTGGATTGAAATCGCCATGTCCTCAATCGGCAGATTGGACGTATAGGTCGCACTCTACATGAGTGCGTGGATTGAAATGTCTCCGTTTGGCTATAACGATGTGGAAGTCGCACGTCGCACTCTACATGAGTGCGTGGATTGAAATGGTGTAGTTCGGGATTTTATACTGTTTCGCGTACGTCGCACTCTACATGAGTGCGTGGATTGAAATTCCGAGCGCATATAAAATACGATCGCCATACGGGTCGCACTCTACATGAGTGCGTGGATTGAAATCATTCCGTTATACGTGCATAAAATCTTGCATAAGTCGCACTCTACATGAGTGCGTGGATTGAAATACATAATCAGCCGAATGTGTAGCAAGCTGTTGGTGTCGCACTCTACATGAGTGCGTGGATTGAAATATATTCCGTCTCGATTGACGATCGAAAGACACACGTCGCACTCTACATGAGTGCGTGGATTGAAATAAGTGTTTACGATTGGCGAACGAGTACCGACCGGTCGTCGCACTCTACATGAGTGCGTGGATTGAAATGCAGGACAGGCGACGAGTGGGAAGGCACGCTTACGGTCGCACTCTACATGAGTGCGTGGATTGAAATATACGATTAACCACATCGAGTCCCCATACGAGTCTGTCGCACTCTACATGAGTGCGTGGATTGAAATGCATTGTTGCACGTCCACAACTCGAAGGCGCCGGGTCGCACTCTACATGAGTGCGTGGATTGAAATACCGATTATCGAAAATTTCGATTTCCATGTGCGGTCGCACTCTACATGAGTGCGTGGATTGAAATCATAGTTCGATTGCTTTTGCTTTAAGCGTATCCCGTCGCACTCTACATGAGTGCGTGGATTGAAATGTCCTTGCCGGCTCGAAGTTTGCCACACAAAGCGAGTCGCACTCTACATGAGTGCGTGGATTGAAATAACGTTTTTGTGTTCGACGGTGAGGTCAGCAGCGGTCGCACTCTACATGAGTGCGTGGATTGAAATAGTACCGACTTACGATAACTGGAACGGGGATAAACGTCGCACTCTACATGAGTGCGTGGATTGAAATTATGGAAACATAGCGATCCTACGCTTTACGGACGTCGCACTCTACATGAGTGCGTGGATTGAAATTCGCATTTGCACAGCTTGTCCAGCCCGCGATTAATCGTCGCACTCTACATGAGTGCGTGGATTGAAATCGAAGTTTACTAGTCGGTTGATGGCACGGCGAAGTCGCACTCTACATGAGTGCGTGGATTGAAATGTGGATTCGACGGTACTACTGCGACAGCTCATACGGGTCGCACTCTACATGAGTGCGTGGATTGAAATAGAAGTTTAATAAAGAAATGTCGAAGGTAACAGGTCGCACTCTACATGAGTGCGTGGATTGAAATGTTTGATTGCTACAAGAAAAACATTGGTAAGTAGTCGCACTCTACATGAGTGCGTGGATTGAAATGTTGCCATGAACGCTGCTTTTACCGCATCTAACGTCGCACTCTACATGAGTGCGTGGATTGAAATGCCGATCCTGGCGCAAAGGATTTATCCGAGTATAGTCGCACTCTACATGAGTGCGTGGATTGAAATCGGACGAGGCGGTATATGAGTTTAGCGCAGTATTGTCGCACTCTACATGAGTGCGTGGATTGAAATAAAAATGCGTATGACAACGCTGTAAGAGCCATTTCGTCGCACTCTACATGAGTGCGTGGATTGAAATACAAAAGTACCTGCCGATTGTTCGGGGTGTGGTAGTCGCACTCTACATGAGTGCGTGGATTGAAATTCGTTTAAAACATGACATGCTACTTGAGTGTCGGTCGCACTCTACATGAGTGCGTGGATTGAAATCGATCTGCTCATTTTCGTAATAAGGACGCAACGCAGTCGCACTCTACATGAGTGCGTGGATTGAAATGACATTAAGATGGGGCAAATCGATGATACAAAATGTCGCACTCTACATGAGTGCGTGGATTGAAATATACTATTCGGCAAGTTACGGCGAGTGCGTCATGATCGTCGCACTCTACATGAGTGCGTGGATTGAAATTGTCTGGGTTTTCGCTTGTTCAGCGCTGTTGTCATGTCGCACTCTACATGAGTGCGTGGATTGAAATGTAATGCTTATAAATAGCTTCTATAGGAACTTGTGTCGCACTCTACATGAGTGCGTGGATTGAAATAAAGAAGTTGTATTGGAATCCATTGCATATGGAGTCGCACTCTACATGAGTGCGTGGATTGAAATCACGCCGTGCGATTCTTGCATCATTATCGCTAATGTCGCACTCTACATGAGTGCGTGGATTGAAATATAGCTTAACAACGGAATAGTATCGAACTGAACGCGTCGCACTCTACATGAGTGCGTGGATTGAAATCGCCGTGTGGTGAAATCGGTGCAATGTCGCGTGCGTCGCACTCTACATGAGTGCGTGGATTGAAATCATTTATACAAGCCAAAATGTCAGGAATACCCGCGTCGCACTCTACATGAGTGCGTGGATTGAAATATTGTATGTCCAAGTGAACTTTATTTGACATACAGTCGCACTCTACATGAGTGCGTGGATTGAAATATCTTCATGTAACTTGTTTTTTTCCTTGCCTCTAGTCGCACTCTACATGAGTGCGTGGATTGAAATCTATCAAACTTCAAACCATTCGAATTGCGAATACGTCGCACTCTACATGAGTGCGTGGATTGAAATCCCCTGATTCATGCATGGCCAATGTCACCAACGGGTCGCACTCTACATGAGTGCGTGGATTGAAATTTTTATAGAACGAATTACCATAGATCCCTTTCTCCGTCGCACTCTACATGAGTGCGTGGATTGAAATAGTTACCGTAGTGCCGTCAATCGTCGGCAACGTAGTCGCACTCTACATGAGTGCGTGGATTGAAATGTCTTCAAAGACAAATTGTTTAACCTCTGGAATAGAGTCGCACTCTACATGAGTGCGTGGATTGAAATTATAGTGGCTTGAAGCTTTTGGATCTTTTCATGGTCGCACTCTACATGAGTGCGTGGATTGAAATCACCAATGTTTGACGGATCAGATGCATCCAGTGAACGTCGCACTCTACATGAGTGCGTGGATTGAAATTGCTATATATGAAGCGCCCTGGCAAAAAGAACAAGTCGCACTCTACATGAGTGCGTGGATTGAAATCCTGATTTGTGTTCACTGTGATCACTTCTCCTGCGTCGCACTCTACATGAGTGCGTGGATTGAAATAACAGGTTTGTAAATGCTTGATTTGGAAATCAGCGTCGCACTCTACATGAGTGCGTGGATTGAAATTACCATGACGATATCACCGTTTTTGTCAATCACTAGTCGCACTCTACATGAGTGCGTGGATTGAAATAAACGGAAAGCGAAATTTTATTTGAGTTATCAGGTCGCACTCTACATGAGTGCGTGGATTGAAATAGACTGCTACTTGGTAGCAAGACATCTGGATTAAGTCGCACTCTACATGAGTGCGTGGATTGAAATACCTTCCTGAGTAGGTTTTTGATTTTGTCGGCGGTCGCACTCTACATGAGTGCGTGGATTGAAATGTTGTGACGATATATTCATTTTCCTCAGAACCCTGTCGCACTCTACATGAGTGCGTGGATTGAAATATCAGGATACGATCTCATATTTTTTTTGACCTCGTCGCACTCTATATGAATGTGTGGATTAAAATATTGATGTCCCGAGCTCGGTACAGAGACGATACTGCATTAAAGAGTGGAATAAAAGATGGAAAAAGGACAGGGGCTAAAATGTAATGCGCCTTTTCTGTTATTCGTTATCTTCTTCAATTTCCTCCTTCACTTTTCAACTTCTTTCATTTGGATGGTAATCAATTGTGTGGAAAGACTCTCCTTCATGTTGCGGTTTCTGTCATGCACTTTCATCATTTTTTTTGGATATTTTTTTCTGAATATATTTACAATTCTGATTTTTAGTGTTAATTTAGTGGTACAGTGGGCCAGCCACTGGTACGCTAAATGAAATACAATCTAGAAATAAACAATTAGAAGGAGTAATTCGAATTGATAGTGAAGCCAATTAAAAAAAAGAAAATCTACCAAGAGATTATTGAACAAATACAATTAGCAATTAAGGAGGGGCAGTTAAAGCCGGGTGATAAATTACCGTCAGAGCGTACTTTAGCTGAAAAATTTAAAGTATCTCGAACGACAATAAAAGAAGCGATTACCGTTATGGAAACCATGGGAATGATTGATATCCGCACAGGGGTTGGTACTTTTTTACGAGAATCAAACGTTGAAATAAATGCACGATTAAATGACCTCTTGATTGATAACGAGTCCATGTTTCAAGAACTTATGGAGTTTCGGCAAGCCATTGAGGTCGATTCAGCATATTACGCAGCAATTCGGGGTTCAGCTCAAGACAAGCTAAAGCTTGTGGAAAAATATAACGATATGGAAAAAGCAATCCGGGAACAGAGATTGTCAGCTGGATCGGATTATTCTTTCCATATGTTCATTTCATCCATGTGTGGAAACATATTATTTACTAAAACAATGGAACTTATTTCCGACCGATTTTTTAACTTGGTTACTAAAAACAGCGTCAATACGTTAGCAGGAGCAGGAAATCCGAAAGATGTATTAGAGGAACATCGTGCAATTTGCGATGCCATCCTGAAAGGAGATGGCATGGAAGCAAGGCGGGCCATGAGGCAACATCTTGACGCTGTTATAAATCGTTACAAGAAAAGTGGTCTTTTGATCAGTCAATGATCCATGACCATATTTTGATATTTTTGAAGAATGATGTAAGCGCTTTTATTAGGCGGCTGGATGAGGAGTTCGGATTCAGGATAGGCTTGTTGAAATCATGGATGGTATAGAGAGAGTTCTTGTTCGTTGTGAAGTTATTTCTATGATGCCTCATTTGATTCTTACCTTCCTGATGTCGTTTGCCAAGTCCGAAGTGGTCAGGAGGTATCGGATAGAAGCTTAGCTATATGAAATTTTTTGTAAAGGGAAGTGTGTAGATTTTGGATTCGTTGGATATTTTTGAAGGAGGCATAGACCTTCACATTCATAGCAGTCCCAGCCTTTTTCCGAGAAAGCTTAATGATTGGGAGATGATTGAGAAAGCAAGAGCCCGTCATCTCGGCGGTTTTGTCATTAAATCACATGAATCTTCTACAGTAGATCGAGCCCAAGTTTTACAAATGAAGGCGCCGGATCTCATTATTAAGGGAGGTGTTGTCCTTAATTATTTTATCGGGGGTTTAAATCCATATGCAGTAGAAGTTGCGTTGAAAATGGGCGGGAAATTTATTTGGTTACCGACGATTTCAGCCGAGCAGCATATGTTGCATTATCGAGGAAAGGAAGGAAAGCTGTTTCAGGGCATCGATGAAATCGGTCATCCAAAAGAAGGAATTACCATTCTTACACCTGAGGGAAAGATAAAAAAAGTGATGTATGACATTATTGATTTAGTGAAAGAACATGATGGTGTTTTATGTACAGGACATATTAGCGAAAAAGAAGTTTTGGTTTTAGCAGATGCCGTTTTTGAAAGAAAACTAGATAAATTTGTGATTACTCACCCTGATATGGGAATCGCGCCGGTATCTTTAAAAAATCAAATAGAATTGGCGAGAAAAGGTGCTTTTTTAGAAAAATGCTTTTTGGCAACTACGTCATCTTTTAAGGATTTATCAGTAGCAGAAATGGCTGAGACAATTAAAATAATAGATCCAAGTCAGTGTGTACTTGTTACTGATTTTGGCCAACCGTTTCATTCAAATCCCATAGACGCAATGTTTGAATTTATTAATAAACTAGTTGCTGCAGGAATAGATCGAAAGTCCATTCGCACTATGTACGTGGATAATCCCCGTTTGCTAATAGAATAATAAAAAAATGTATGTAAGTGGTGAGAATGTATGCGGATAGATGTGCTGTTTTCGGGATTTCCCGGTCAGTCTGATCGAGGATTTCTTGGTTGGAGCAGTTGTGTACTTATACGGCCGGATCAAGGCGGGCCTATACTATTTGATACTGCTGGATTTAATGAACGTTACGTGCTTATTCAAAAGTTTCAAGATTTAGGGGTAAAATTGGAGGACGTTGAAATCGTTTTTTTAAGTCATTATCATTTCGATCATGCAGCCAATGTTAGTCTTTTTCCAAAAGCCAAAGTGTTCTTACACGAAAAAGAAATTGTTCATATTAAGAAGTGTCAGAAAGGAATATTCAACGATTTAGCTGTTCCTCATGAAATGTTTAAAGTTTTAGAAGAATCGGGCAGAATGTGTGTTTTGAAAGGATTAAGCGGGTACATCAACCAATTTGAATGGAGATTGACCCCGGGACATACCCCCGGACTTTGTTCAATGCTTCTAAAGATGGGAAACAAAAAATGGGTGCTTGCTTCTGACGCTGTTAAAAATAAAACTGAATTGGCAACCGGCCATGCTAGCATGAGTCTTGATGATGAGGCTAGTGCAAAAAGCATCAGTTGGATCAGAGCAAATGCCGACGTTGTAGTATCTGGCCATGATGGTATTTTGCATTTGCAACGGGGCAATGAGTCAAACTTATCTATCCAAAAAAGCAGGACTCCCGAAATAAAGATAACATCGCCGGAACAGATTATTGTGAAAGTCAATGATAATGGTTAACGTTCAGCCGAAAAAGACATTTAAGAGATGGCACCGTTCTATTTTGTAACCGCTTTATTTTTTTGGGGGCGGAGTAACTCTTAAAAGGAGGGATTTCATGAATCAACCACAAGTGACAGAAATAACTTACCAACAACCATGGTATAAAGAAATTAATAAAAAGCAATGGAAATCACTTTTTGCATCTGGTTTGGGTTGGATGTTAGATGCCATGGACGTCATGATTTATTCCATGGTCCTTGTTTACATTATGAAGGATTTGAATATGAGTCAATCTGTCGGAGGTTTTTTGGCTGCGCTTACATTAATTAGTTCTGCGTTAGGAGGACTTATTTTTGGCATTATTGCGGACAGATTTGGTCGCATTCGATCACTGATCATGAGTATTTTTATTTATTCAATTTTTACATTTTTTTGCGGTTTCTCCCAGACTGTCACACAACTTGCTATTTTTAGATTTTTATTAGGCCTGGGGATGGGAGGGGAATGGGTGGCAGGTGCCGCGTTGGTAACGGAAAGCTGGCCGGCTAAGCATAGGGGAAAGGCTATGGGATTCGTGCAAAGCTCTTGGGCGATTGGCTATGCTCTTGCTGCTGTCGTAACCTCTGTGTTAGTTCCATTGTTTAAATGGCGATCCGTTTTCTTCTTTGGTATCGTTCCGGCTTTCATCATTTTGCTGGTGAGAAAAGGTACAGAAGAACCGGATATTTGGAAAGAAAACAGTCAAAAGAAAGAAAAGGGTGGCTCTTTAATCTCGCTTTTTCGATCAGATGTTCGGAAATGGACAATACTTGGAGCTTCATTAAGCATATGTGCACAGTTTGGTTATTGGGGACTGTTTACATGGATACCCGCTTATCTGGCCACACCTGTGAATGCTGGCGGCGCCGGCTTAGATATTGTAAAATCAACCATTTTCATTGTCATTATGCAAGTAGGCGCATGGCTGGGATATTCTCTTTTTGGTTTTATGGCTGATCGATATGGTCGTAAAATCACGTTTATTATATTTTTTGGCCTTTCGGCGATACTCGTTCCTGTATACGGAATGATTCATAATGCTTCAGTGCTGCTCATCATTGGTCCGTTTGTTGCTTTTTTTGGGTCAGGATATTTTAGCGGTTTTGGAACCGTTTTAGCTGAATTGTTTCCAACAGATGTCAGGGCAACGGGACAAGGTTTTTGTTATAACTTTGGACGCGCCTTGGCGGCTTTCGCTCCTTTTATTATTGGAATTCTTGCCGCTAGTATGGGTTTAGGTGCGGCTTTTGGTTTTTTAGCAATCGCATTTGCTGTTGCAGTGTTGCTGGTGATTTTTTTCCTTCCTGAAACAAAAGGCTGGTTACTGAAATGAGCGGTTCATTAGCGGACACCTGATATATGTAGAGATTTATAGAAACGGAGAATCAAAGTTAGGTTCTCCTTTTTATTTAAATATTTTATTTTTGTACAGGAATGAAATTGTTTTTGGCGAAGAGAGGAGTTAGCGATTCCTATTTATTCAGTAAGGTGATGTATTTGGGAGGAACAGGGGAAGGGATGGATGCTGTTCATTCGTTCTGCCATTTATACAACTCGGAAATCAGCGTGATTCGTTATATTTAAAAAGATTAGTGCATGTCACATTTAGAAGTTTGTCGTAAAATATAATTGATGGATGAATTTATAGAAAAGTTACTACAGGTGCGAATGTATAGCGCACATAAATTCCGTGGGAGATTCGCACCAAAATAACGAAGCATTTCTCCTAATTGATGGAAATTTTTGTGAATAGTTCTTTATGTTCATAAAGAAAATAGCGATTTTCGGATTAAAAAAACACTTTTTCACCCCTAATTTTTCTGAAAATCGCTGTCGCACTCTACATGAGTGCGTGGATTGAAATGTTTATAGAAACGAACTGGAGCGCATGGACGAAGTCGCACTCTACATGAGTGCGTGGATTGAAATCGAAATTGCTGGCGGAGATTGAACGGTTACAACAAGTCGCACTCTACATGAGTGCGTGGATTGAAATAGCAAGCGTTGAAAAAGGCGCCTGAAACGGCTTTGGTCGCACTCTACATGAGTGCGTGGATTGAAATCCATCGATATGCCAACAAGTCGGAAACATATTTGGTCGCACTCTACATGAGTGCGTGGATTGAAATAGCGCAATCGAATGGTTACATTCCGAATTACACCGTCGCACTCTACATGAGTGCGTGGATTGAAATAGCGCGGGGCTATTTACGGAATCATATCGAGCCGTCGCACTCTACATGAGTGCGTGGATTGAAATAGTATAACGCAAATAAAGCACTTTCTAACCTCGGGTCGCACTCTACATGAGTGCGTGGATTGAAATAC